>Ga0164241_10000100_pt1 | contig 212206 bp, 195 predicted proteins | sample OricomyardsoilBY_FD_108780 | JGI IMG/M metagenome (GOLD analysis project Ga0164241, IMG submission 108780) | Backyard soil microbial communities from Emeryville, California, USA - Original compost - Back yard soil (BY) | ecosystem: Environmental > Terrestrial > Soil > Unclassified | place... | reverse complement strand
TGATCCGAAGAAATTTGAGCCGCGCTCTATTTTAGCGGGTATTAGTAATGCGAAAAATGAACTGTTATCTGCGGATAAATATGCAAAAAAAATTACAATGGCTGATCCATATGAAAAATTAACAAGCGATGTATACACAGAGTATCAAAAACGTCTTTTGAAAAATAATTCATTAGACTTTGATGATTTAATTATGACGACGATTCAGCTATTTGAACGTGTTCCAGAAGTATTAGAGTTTTATCAGCGTAAGTTCCAATATATTCATGTTGATGAGTATCAAGATACAAATAAAGCGCAATATCTTCTTGTTAAACATTTGGCAGCGCGTTTTAAAAATCTTTGCGTTGTGGGTGACTCTGACCAGTCTATTTATCGCTGGCGTGGTGCAGATATTTCTAACATTTTGTCATTCGAAAAAGACTATGAGAATGCACAAGTAATTCTGTTAGAACAAAACTATCGTTCGTCACAAAATATTTTAAATGCAGCGAATGCTGTTATTGAAAAAAATACGAATCGTAAGCCGAAGAAATTATGGACAGACAATCAAGTTGGAAGTAAAATCTCGTATTATCGTGCTGCAACTGAAAAGGACGAAGCGTATTTTGTTGCAAAAAAAATTCGTGACGATATTCAAATGGGGAAACGAAAATATACTGATTTTGCAGTGCTATATCGTACGAATGCTCAGTCTCGTATGGTCGAGGAGATTTTCCTTAAATCTAACATTCCGTATAAAATTGTCGGGGGTACGAAGTTCTACGATCGTAAAGAGATTAAAGATATTTTGGCGTACTTACGTTTAATCGGTAATCCAGATGATGAAATTAGTTTTGCACGTATTATAAATGTGCCAAAGCGTGGCATTGGTGCGACTTCTATCGATAAAATTATTAATTACGGTGTGCAAAATGGAATTTCATTAACTGCTGTATTTGATGAGATTGAGCATGTTGGAGTAAGTGCAAAAATTACAAAGGCAGTAAAAGAATTCGCGAATTTATTAAATAACTGGGTAAATATGCAAGAGTATTTATCTGTTACAGAATTAGTAGAAGAAGTTATTGAAAAAACAGGCTATCGCGATATGTTGAAAAATGAACGTTCTTTAGAAGCGGAAGGTCGTTTAGAAAACTTAGACGAGTTCTTATCTGTTACGCAAACATTTGAATCTCAAAGCGAAGATAAGAGCCTTGTTGCATTTTTAACAGATTTAGCACTTGTTGCTGATATTGATCGTGTAGATGAAGACCCAACTGCTGGTGAAGAAGTTATTTTAATGACGATGCACTCGGCGAAAGGATTAGAGTTCCCGGTTGTCTTTATTGTTGGCTTAGAGGAAGGGATATTCCCTCATACTCGTTCTCTTATGGAAGAGGATGAAATGCAAGAAGAACGTCGTCTTGCTTATGTAGGTATTACTCGTGCAGAAGAAGAGCTATATTTATCTAACGCGCAAATGCGTACATTATTTGGTAGAACAAGTATGAACGCTGCGTCTCGATTTATTACAGAAATACCGACAGAACTAGTGGAATCATTAAATGAAACAGCGCCGAAGCGTGAAACATCGTTTGGTACAAAAGGCAGAACGGCAAGTAGCGGCAAAACGACAATCACAACAGCAACACGCTCTCGTTCAGCTTTCGCGCGCCCTGCAGCTAAGACGACAGGTGGCGAACAAATTGGCTGGGCTGTAGGAGATAAAGCTTCCCACCAAAAATGGGGAGTCGGTACAGTTGTAAGTGTAAAAGGTGAAGGTGATGCAAAAGAATTAGATATTGCGTTCCCAAGCCCAATTGGTGTTAAACGTTTGTTAGCAAAATTTGCACCTGTGACGAAACAATAGGAAAGGAATGAGGATATGTCAAAAGAGATAGTAAAAAAACGTATAGAAGAATTACGTGACTTGTTAAATACATTTAACTATCAATATCACGTATTAGACAATCCTTCTGTTTCTGATGCGGAATATGACCGTAATATGCAGGAGCTTATAAAATTAGAAGCAGAGAACCCAGAGTTTATGAGTGAAGATTCTCCCTCCGTTCGCGTTGGGGGGACTGTTCTTGATATATTTGAAAAAGTAACACATCAGTCACCAATGTTAAGTTTAGGAAATGCATTTAACGAAGGAGATTTACGTGATTTCGACAGAAGAGTACGTCAAGGAATTGATGGTGCGAATGTAAGATATATATGTGAATTAAAAATTGACGGGCTTGCCGTTTCGCTTCATTATGAAAAAGGACGCTTCATTCAAGGGGCGACACGTGGTGATGGTGTAACGGGTGAAGATATTACTCAAAATTTAAAAACGATTAAAGCTATCCCACTGCGTTTAAATGAAGAAGTAACGTTAGAAGCACGAGGCGAAGCATATATGCCGAAGCGTTCATTCGTTAAACTAAATGAAGAAAAAGAGCAAAATGGAGAAGATGTATTTGCGAATCCGCGTAATGCAGCAGCAGGTTCAATACGTCAACTTGATCCGAAAATTGCAGCGAAGCGTAACTTATCTATGTTTGTGTATGGTCTTGCGAATGTAGAAGAAAAAACAATTTCATCACATGGTGAATCGCTGGATTTCTTAGGTGAACTTGGATTTAAGACAAATCCAAATCGCCGTACATGTGAAACAATTGAAGAAGTTATAGCTTATGTAGAAGAATGGCAAGAAAAACGTCCGCATCTTGATTATGAGATTGATGGAATCGTTATAAAAGTAGATGATGTTGCCCTTCAAGAAAGTCTAGGAACTACAGCGAAGAGTCCAAGATGGGCGATTGCTTATAAATTCCCGGCTGAAGAAGTTGTAACGAGATTAACAGGCATTGAATTAAGTGTTGGCCGAACAGGGGTTGTAACACCGACTGCAGAACTAGAGCCAGTGAGAGTTGCTGGTACGATTGTTCGTCGTGCTTCTTTACATAACGAAGATTTAATTCGTGAAAAAGACATTCGAATTGGTGACTACGTTGTTGTGAAGAAGGCTGGAGATATTATTCCTGAAGTTGTGAACGTTATTTTTGATAAGCGTACTGGTGAGGAAGAAGAATACCGCATGCCAACTCATTGTCCAGCATGTGAGAGTGAACTTGTTCGTTTAGAAGAAGAAGTAGCACTTCGTTGTATAAATCCAACTTGTCCTGCTCAAATTCGAGAAGGGTTAATCCATTTCGTTTCAAGAAATGCAATGAATATTGATGGACTTGGAGAACGTGTCATTACACAACTCTTTGATGCTGATTACATTCGTACATTTGCTGATTTATATGCATTGACGAAAGAGCAATTATTACAGTTAGAACGTTTTGGTGAAAAATCAGCAACAAACTTAATACAAGCAATTGAAAATTCTAAAGAAAACTCGTTAGAGCGATTATTATTTGGTCTTGGAATTCGCCACGTTGGAGCGAAAGCAGCACGTACATTTGCAGAGCACTTTGAAACGATGGATGAGCTTGTAAAAGCAACGGAAGAAGAACTAAAAGCAATTAATGAAATTGGCGAAAAAATGGCTCAATCTGTTGTGACATATTTTGATAATGAAGATGTATTAGAGTTATTACAGCAGTTTAAAGAGTATGGCGTGAATATGACATACAAAGGTATAAAAATTGCAGATTTACAAAATGTTGAATCTTACTTCGCAGGAAAAACGGTTGTTTTAACAGGTAAGCTAGAAGTTATGGGACGAAGTGAAGCGAAGAAGAAGATTGAGGCATTAGGTGGAAAAGTAACAGGAAGTGTTAGTAAGAGTACGGATTTAGTTGTTGCAGGTGAAGCAGCTGGTTCGAAATTAGCACAAGCGGAGAAACATAATGTTGAGGTTTGGAATGAAGAGAGGTTCTTACAAGAGCTAAATAAGTAAGAGGTGCAAACTTACCATGAAAAAAATAGCATTAGCGGTATTAAGCCTTGGCCTACTTGTAAGTGGGTGTAGTGCAGGTGCCGACAAAGATGAAAAAGTGGCTGGGAAATCGGGGAAAGCAAAAGAACAATCAGTTGTTCCAAAATACGCTATTTCGGATGAATATTATAAGACGACTATTCCATTTGATGGTGGAAAGGCACGTGGTTTAGTGGTGCAAGGGTTAAATAGTCGCCTTGATATAGATGAATTTGAAACAGGATTAATGCGAATTGCAAAAGAATCATTTAGTACGAAAGATAATTTTTTAAAAGGCGGAAAAGCTCTAGATACTCAAACTATACAGATGCTTGTTAAAAGAAAACGTACAGATGCTGAACAAAAGGAACTAGAGGAAAAATTAAAAAAAGATGCAGTTAAATTTCCTAATATAGGATTAAATCCTGCATTAGGAACAGGATCCGAATCACTAGAAGTGAAAAATAAAAAAAATCCAATATATATTTCAAATATTTTAGAGCATGATTATTACGTGAAAAAAGGCGATAACGGCGAGGAACGTGTTGGTATGGTAGTTGGATTAGCGATGAATTCTGTTCAATATTTTAACGAAGAGCATGGTTACCCACGTGAAGCTGCAATCCCAGATGAAAAGATGTTAGCTGAAGGGAAAAAAATGGCGCAAGAAATTTTGAAAGTCATACATCAAAAAGAACCTGAAACAAAAAATATTCCGATAACATTTGCGATTTATCGCCAAGCTCCAAAGTCTTCGCTCGTGCCAGGTAATTTTGTTTCTTATGCAAATGTCGAAAAAGGTAGTGAAACGGTTGAAGATTGGAAACAAATTAATGAAAAATATTATTTGTTCCCATCAGAGCAAGCGAAAACAGATAATAAACGTGAAGATCTTGCAAGAGTATCCAACTTTAAGGCAAAACTAAGCGATTATTTCCAAGGCGACTATACAGCTGTTATTGGTACTGGTATGTATAGAGATGATGAATTAAGAGAAATGAAGCTTGATATTCCTGTCCAGTTTAATGGAAAAGCTGAAATAGTTGGTTTTACACAATATGTGGCAGGGCTTGTTATGGAATACTTCCCGAATTATATGAAAGTACAAGTAACGATTAAATCTGTAGAACGCCCAGAAGCTATTATTATACGTGAAGCAAAACAAGATGAACCACTTGTGAAAATTTTAGATTAAATATGAAGGCTGTTCCTCTATGGAACAGCTTTTTTTCTTATATAATTTTGTTATAATTTAAAATGTTGTAAAAAATAGGGGTAAGGGGTAAAGCTCATGGAAGAATTAAGTTTTCAAGTCATTATTTTATTAATTGCATTCGGTTTTTTAGCAGCTTTTATTGATTCCGTTGTTGGAGGAGGAGGGTTAATTTCGCTTCCTGCACTTATGTTTGTTGGCTTATCGCCAGCTTCGGCAATTGCAACGAATAAATTAGCGGCAACAATGGGGACGTTTACGAGTGCGATGTATTTCATTCGATCAGGAAAAGTTGATTTTAAAATTGTAGGAAAGTTAATCCCGTTAACTATTGTTGGAGCTGTTGCAGGTGCTTTAGTAGTAAAATTTATTCCATCGGATATTTTACGCCCATTAGTACTTGTAATGTTGGTATTTATTGCTATTTATATTATTGCAAAAAAGAATTGGGGAAGTGTGTCTACCTATAAGAAGATGACGCAAAGAAAAACATTAATATTTTTCTTTGCTATTTTAATGATAGGATTTTATGATGGTTTTTTTGGACCAGGGACAGGGTCGTTTTTAATTTTTGCATTTTTATTAATTGGCTTGGATTTTATTCAAGCGGCAGCATCTGGAAAACTTTTGAACTTTGTTAGTAATATTGTATCTTTAATTACTTTTTTATTTTTAGACATAATTCATTTTGAATACGGTATTATCATGGGATTATCAATGATCTTAGGTGCTTATTTTGGATCGAAGTTTGCGGTTCAAAAAGGTGTTGGATATGTAAGAACTTTATTTTTATTAGTTACTATATTATTGATTGGGAAAAATGTTTTGGAATATACTCATATTTTGTAGATTCATACGCATGTATGAATCTCTTTTTTTTATTATATTTTAAAAATTTATTAATTTTTAAAATATAAGTCTAGGAATATTTGAATAAATCTAAATTATCGTGTAGAATAATGTTGTAAAATGTAAACGTTTTTCTAAGGGGAGGCTAAAAAAATGGTAGTAGCATACAAACATGAGCCATTTACAGATTTTTCAGTGGAGGCTAACAAATTAGCGTTTGAAGAAGGTTTAAAGAAAGTAGAATCTTATCTTGGACAAGACTATCCATTAATTATTGGGGGAGAAAAAATCACTACAGAAGACAAAATTGTTTCTGTAAACCCTGCAAATAAAGAGGAACTTGTTGGTCGTGTTTCAAAAGCAAGCCGTGAGTTAGCTGAAAAAGCAATGCAAGTAGCGGATGAAACATTCCAAACTTGGAGAAAATCAAAGCCAGAAATGCGTGCAGATATTTTATTCCGTGCTGCAGCAATCGTTCGTCGCAGAAAACATGAATTCTCTGCTATTCTTGTAAAAGAAGCAGGTAAGCCATGGAATGAGGCAGATGCTGATACAGCAGAAGCAATCGACTTTATGGAATATTATGGTCGTCAAATGTTAAAATTAAAAGACGGTATTCCAGTAGAAAGCCGTCCAATTGAATATAATCGTTTCTCTTACATTCCATTAGGAGTAGGTGTTATCATTTCTCCTTGGAACTTCCCATTCGCAATTATGGCAGGTATGACAACAGCTGCTTTAGTTTCTGGTAACACAGTATTACTAAAACCAGCTAGTACAACTCCTGTAGTAGCAGCGAAATTTATGGAAGTATTAGAAGAAGCTGGCTTACCAGCTGGCGTAGTAAACTTCGTTCCAGGTAACGGTTCTGAAGTTGGTGACTACTTAGTAGATCATCCTCGTACACGTTTCGTAAGCTTCACGGGATCTCGTGATGTAGGTATCCGTATCTACGAGCGTGCAGCGAAAGTAAACCCAGGACAAATTTGGTTAAAACGTGTTATCGCTGAAATGGGCGGTAAAGATACAATCGTTGTTGATAAAGAAGCAGATCTTGAATTAGCAGCTAAGTCTATCGTTGCATCAGCATTCGGATTCTCAGGACAAAAATGTTCTGCATGTTCTCGTGCAGTAATCCATGAAGATGTATACGATCACGTATTAAATCGTGCTGTTGAATTAACAAAAGAATTAAAAGTTGCTAACCCAGCAGTATTAGGTACAAACATGGGTCCTGTTAATGACCAAGCTGCATTTGATAAAGTAATGAGCTATGTTGCAATTGGTAAAGAAGAAGGTAGAATCTTAGCAGGTGGCGAAGGAGACGATTCTAAAGGCTGGTTCATCCAACCAACAATCGTTGCTGACGTTGCAGAAGATGCTCGCTTAATGAAAGAAGAAATCTTCGGACCAGTAGTAGCATTCTGTAAAGCGAAAGACTTTGATCATGCACTTGCAATTGCAAACAATACGGAATACGGTTTAACAGGTGCTGTTATTACTAACAACCGTGACCATATTGAAAAAGCACGCGAAGACTTCCACGTTGGTAACTTATACTTCAACCGTGGATGTACTGGTGCAATCGTAGGTTACCAACCATTCGGTGGCTTTAACATGTCTGGTACAGACTCTAAAGCTGGTGGACCTGATTACTTAGCACTTCACATGCAAGCAAAAACTACTTCTGAAACTTTATAAGAAATAGTAGAGGAGCTCTTCACAGAATGTGAAGAGCTCCTTTTAAAATTGAACCCCCATATATTACCGTCGTTCGAAGAGAATGAGCTAAAACCTATTAATAGCGTGATAAACATGTGAACAGAAATAAAATGATGAGAAAAGTTGACTTATTAGTCATATTTTTTAGTATTCATTTTGAGAATTTCCTGTATAATACAATTTGAAAGAAAATCTATGGTTCGACAAGGAACACTCCTTTCAGTTTTGCTCACTGAAAGGAGTGTTTTTTTATGTAGCTAAAAATTCTTGCGTGCTTATTACATTTGCATATACGCCATTTAAACTAGCTAAAATTGTATTGTGAATATAAACAGCTGGTATAGTAGCGTTCTTAAAAGAAAGGTCTTTTGTAGCACAAGCGTCATGTATAACGGTACATTGAAAGCCAAAATCGAATGCAGCCCTTACTGTTGCATCGATACACATATGAGTCATCATCCCGCATACAACGACATGTTCAATATTTAAACGTTTTAATTGCTCTAGAAGATTAGTTTCTCGGAAGCTATTTGGATAATGTTTGACTATAACTGTTTCTTCTCTAAGTGGACGTACGCTTTCATGAATATGTACACCTTCTGTACTAGGTAGGAAAAAAGTAGCGTCATCTTTTATAGCTACGTGTTGGATATGAAAAATAGGTTCGCTGTTTGTTCTAAAGTGTTGTAATAACTGATTAGCATATTCGCTTGCTTCTACTGGATTACGCAATTCCATCTTTCCATTTGGAAAATAATCGTTTTGAATATCGACGAGTAAAAGAGCTGTTTTCATATATTTATCTTCCTCCGAGTTTCATATTCAAATAAATTTATTCAATTCGTAGAGAGGATTCTCCTGTTTAAAAATATGAGGAAGAAGAATTTTAAATAACCTTGAAAGTTACTATTTTTCAGATGAATATTCATCTGAAAATTTTAATAAAGGAATAATTAATATTTTTCTAAAAAATGTATTGACTCTTATTATTCTGAGTTCTATAATGAGAATTAATTAAACGACAATTAAATCGATACATTCTTATCCAGAGAGGTGGAGGGACTGGCCCTACGATACCTCAGCAACGGGTTTTTTAATACCGTGCTAACTCCAGCAAGCCATATAAAGGCTTGGAAGATGAGAAGATGTGAACGAGTACATATAAGTGCTCTCCTTCTTATCTTTATGGTTGATAAGAAGGAGGGCACTTTTTATTTTACCTCGAAAGCTCTGCTTCAAGTTTTTACAGCATATAGGAGGGAAAAAAATGATTTCTTTTAACAATGTAAGTAAAGTGTATGAATCAGCTGGCCAATCTGTTCATGCGGTGGAGGATGTAACATTATCAGTTGAGAAAGGCGAAATTTTTGGCATTATCGGTTTTAGTGGCGCTGGAAAGAGTACGTTATTACGCTTAGTAAATATGTTAGAGAGACCGACGGCAGGAACGATTTCAATAGATGATAAAGATATTACATCATTATCGACGAAAGAATTACGTAAACTGAGACAAAGAATTGGAATGATTTTTCAAAGTTTTAATTTATTTAATTCAAGAACAGTATTTGGAAATATTGCTTATCCATTAAAGTTAGCGAAAGTACCAAAGAATGAGATAAAAAAAAGAGTAAATGAACTGCTGAAGTTTGTAGGGTTAGAAGATAAAGCAAACTATTACCCAGAGCAGCTATCAGGTGGACAAAAGCAGCGTGTGGGCATTGCTAGAGCACTTGCGACATCGCCAGATATTCTTATATGTGATGAGGCAACATCAGCCTTAGATCCAGAAACAACGACAGAAATTCTAAACTTATTAAAGAAAGTAAATCGAGAATACAATTTAACAATTCTTCTTATTACACATGAAATGCATGTTGTGAAAGAAATTTGTCACCGTGTAGCTGTAATGGAGAAGGGAAAAGTTATTGAAGAAGGAAAACTGTTTGATGTTTTCACACAACCAAAAACAAAGACGACTCAAAACTTTGTACGTTCTGTCATTAATGATCATTTACCGGAAAGTGTTCTAGCGAAAATTCAAAATGGTGGTCAAATTTATCGTCTAACATTTACTGGTGAGGAGACAGGACAGCCGGTACTATCATATATCGCAAAAAACTATAACGTCGATGTAAATGTACTGTACGGAAATATTATTGAACTTCAAAATGTGCTATTTGGAAATCTTCTTGTAGAGTTGCAAGGTGAGCAGAGGGAAATTCAAAAAGCATTACAACATCTAAGACTGCAAGTGCAGCTGAAGGAGGTAGAAGCTCATGCGAGTTGATTGGAGTATATTTTGGCCGCGTATACTAGATGCGACGGGGGATACCCTCTTAATGGTAATTGTAACCCTTATATTTGCTACAATTCTGGGTATACCTCTAGGTTTACTTTTATATGTAACGAGAAAAGGAAACTTTTTAGAAAATAAATGGGTCTTTTCTATTCTTAACATCATAATTAATACAATTCGTCCGGTACCATTCATTATCTTTTTAGTAGCCTTAAGTCCACTAACAAGAAGTGTTATCGGAACGACGATTGGAACAGCAGCGGCAATTTTCCCGATGACGTTAGTCGCATCAATTGGTATTGCTAGAATGGTTGAAACAAACCTTGTTTCCGTTCCGAAAGGAGTAATTGAAGCAGCGCAAGCAATGGGCGCCTCGCCAATTAGAATTGTTTTTGAAATCCTTGTACCAGAAGCGTTAGCACCATTAATCTTAGGTGTCACATTTATGACAGTTGGTTTAATTGAATTCTCTGCAGTTGCTGGGCTTGTCGGTGGTGGCGGTCTTGGTGACTTGGCAATGACATATGGTTATCAACGTTTTGATACATCAGTTATGTTCGTAACGGTCGTGTTACTTATCATTCTCGTACAGATAGCTCAAAATTTAGGAAACTACTTTGCGAAAGTCTTGTTACGCAGATCATAAAAAGGAAGAGAGGAAAAGAAAATGAAGAAAATTTTAGCATTTGCATTATCAGCGATTGTAGGAGTCTCAGCATTAAGCGGCTGCTCAAGTGGAGACACGGGTGCAGGAGCGAAAGAAAAAGTAGTTCGCGTCGGTGTAACTGGAACGGATGGAGACGCTTGGGAAATTTTGAAGAAAAAAGCTGAAAAAGAAGGGATTAAGATTAAACTGGTGGAGTTCTCTGATTACACAACGCCAAATAAAGCGTTAGCTGATGGAGATATTGAATTAAACTCATTCCAGCATATTGCTTTCTTAGAGCAATTTAAAAAAGAGCATAAGTTAGATATTACAGCTGTTGGTACAACGCAAATTGCGCCAATGGGTTTATACTCTGAAAAATATAAGAAAGCAAATGAAATCCCAGATGGTTCAGAAATTGCAATTCCAAACGATCCAACGAACCAAGCACGGGCATTAAAACTTCTTGATGCAGCTGGATTATTAAAGCTTAAAAAAGAATTTGGTCTATTTGGAGATCCAAGTGGTATTGCTGAAAATCCGAAGAAATTAAAAATTACACCGGTTATCGCACAGCAAACACCTCGTGTGTTAAAAGATGTAGCGGCATCAGTTATTAATAACGGTGTTGCTGGTCAAGCTGGATTAGATCCAGCTAAGGATCCTATTTTCTTAGAAGATCCAAAGAATGCAAATGCGAAGCCATATATTAATATTTTTGCAGCTCGTACGAAAGATAAAGATGATCCAACATTGAAAAAAGTAATTGAACTATATCATTCAAAAGAAGTAACAGACGCAATTAAGAAAGAAACAAATGATGGTTCCATTTCAGTAGATCTTTCACTTGATGAGCTTGAAAAAATCGTAAAATAATCATTGGGTTTAATGGACTAACAGAAGGAACCCCTCCGCTGTTAGTTCGTTCAACATATAAACTTAACAAACAAACCCTAATTCTGTACCTTCCAATTTTGTATAACATAGAATCCAATGTTTGTTAAGTAGAGTGATAGACCAGGAGTTTTCCTGGTCTTTTTTTATGAATGAAAGTAGCTAGCGAACAGTAAGGTAATCCAAATTATAATGGGATAAGAAAATAAGCTGAAAAGGAGTGTAATTACGAATTGCTTTGGATGAATTAAGTGTTTTTTTGATAAAAAAAAGAAAATAGAAAAGAGAGTAATGAAAAATGCTGATATTACGCCGGGGTTATAGGAGCGATAAATGAAAAACAAAATAATATGTTGAACAGAGTTGAAGAAGATGGCCCCTTGTATAAAAATAATCCAGCATATAGAAGACAAGAAGTTAAGTTGATATAGAAAGACGATAAGTAATACAAAGATTGTTAATACGGAAATGGCAATGAAAAATTGTTGGCTAGTTATAAGACGGATTGAAAATTGATTAGCAAGGTATTGTGGCATTTGGAAAGCTTCTTCAAGGTTATGAATGAAAAATAATAAGGGAATGATCCAGAATATAGTAGTGGGATGTTTTTTCATCAATTTACATCACTCCAATAAAGTATAGAAAGCCTAAAAAAGGCCCTCTATACAGAGATAGTTATTCAATTATGATATTTTTTAAATTAACTTCATGATGCTCTTGTTCTTTCGGATAAGCAGCTAGTTCCTCTTGTAAAATATTTAATATTTGCTTAGCTGAATGCTGGATGGGATTAGGTAGCTCTTCTAATATATGCATCCCGACTTTTACTTTTGTACGAATTACCCTTCGTAGTAATTCCTCATGCATGTACTACACCTCCAAACCGAATATTTAGTACATCTTCTTCAAATTTTGCTCCTTGAATAGAAAGGTGTGTTAATGTTTTTGGTAACGTGATGTTCCGTTTAACAGAACCAGCTCGAATAATAAGTTCATCACCTTTTTGATTTAAGGAAAGTTCACTTTTGTTTGAGAAGGGAATGGACAGAACGAAAATATACTCATCGCCATCCTTTTTTACATATTGAGTGCGCCCGTTAAATTTCACTTCTGTAGGGGAATGATCAGTTTTAAATAAAGAATCTCCTACACGTTCTAACATAGACAAACCAACAACTTCTTGTTCAAACATTGGAGCTTCGTAAATAGGAAGGGGTTGAAAACTATCTTTAATTAATGTTTTATATTTCTTCTGTGTATCTTTCCATGCCTGAAAATAAGGATCGGTGACAGTGTTAGGGATGACGCGGTTAATCATAATGGCATCTACGTTATAATCGTATAAATTCAAATAAGTAAAGCTGCGCTGGGCTTCTTTAATGACCATTTTTTCAGGATTTACAACGATGCGGATACTTGTTACTTCTCGATTTGATAAAATATCTCTCATTTCTCCGAGCTGTTCAAGTGTACTTGTTAATTCGTCCATAATATCGTCGGTTGGAAGAGGGACACCAAGGAGTGGTTGAGCTACAGGACGAACGACTTTTAAAACTTTTCTTTTAATAGGAAATAATTTTTCCATCCACCAGCCGAGCATGTCTGGAAAGCTTAGCATTGCTAATGTTTCTCCTGTTGGAGCACAATCAATGATAATAACATCATATGTGTTTTGTTTATAATAATCGAGTACGCGAAGTAGGCTAATTAAATCTTCCATACCAGGAAACATCGTTAACTCTTCTGTTGTAATATCATCAGCTGCTTTGGAAGTGAAGAGTAGTGTAATATATTTCTGTAATTTTCCCCAGCCTTTTTCCATTTCATAAATCGTATTAATTTCTTGTGCCCACAAATTTTCACGAATTTCTAGTGGTTCAGAAGATAGCCTTATACCAAATGAATCTCCTAAACTATGAGCAGGATCTGTGCTCATTACTAATGTTTTTAATCCTTGTTTCGCACTTTGAATTGCTGTTGCTGCTGAAATGCTAGTTTTTCCTACGCCGCCTTTACCTGTATACAAGATAATTCTCATCATTCATATCCCCTTTGTTTCGAATGTCGAATATTACGAGTGTCGAAGTAAATGATTGAATAAAAACCCAGATAGGGTTTTATTCAATCGGAATGTTTTTCATTTTAGGTGTAGAAATCTTTTCTTCTGTTTTTCGCTGTGACGTAGCGATGTGATTCATGATTTTTTGGAAGATTTGTAGTAAGAATGCTTTTTCTTCTTCTGATAATGCTTCTGTTACTAAGCTAAAGTAATGGGCCGCATTTTGTTTTACTTCTTGAACGAGCATTACGCCGTTTTCTGTTAACCGAATTAATACAATACGTCGGTCATTTTCATCACGGTAGCGTTCAATATATCCCTTTTTTACAAGGCGATTTACAACGCCCGTTGTTGTACTCATCGGTATATCAAGAAGATCAGCAATTTTCGTCATTGTAATATCTGTATTTCGTTCCATCCAAAGTAAACAAAATACTTCTGTTTTAGAAAGTGTTAAATCTAGGCTTACCCATTCTTCAGGATAGAAAAGTTTCTTGGCGTTATCTAGCAGTAAGTCTAAAAAATGTTCATATTGCAACAATTAATTCCACTCCCGTATATTTCGAGGTTCGTAATATTTATTTTTATTTTATGTAGAATAGAAATAATTGTCAATGATTTTAATTGTTTTTTCAGATTAGGCAGAAAACTTTCTTTAAAATAGTATTCTTTTATGGTAGATTTATAAATATAAAACTAGAATTTACATAAAAATCCATCATGGTAAATATACTTATCTATAATGGGTATACAGCTAACGAGGGGGAGAACGATGAGAAGACGTAATACGCAAGCGTTCACGTTTTTAGCATGGACTTCATTTGTTTGTGCGCTTTCAGGTATGCTAATTGGGATTTATACGTTAGATGAAACGCTTAGTGTAAAAGGATACTATTTAATTGGAACATTATTTTTAACGATGTCTTGTTTTGTATTACAAAAAACAATTCGTGATAATGAAGAAGATAACGAGAGATTTCCGAAAAATAAAACGTTAGATAAAGAGTAAATTGTAAAGAAAGGCATTTGCCTTTCTTTTTTTATGTAAAAATGGCGTAAGTACTCTGTGTTGACTTGCTTGAAGTACTGAAAATTTGGTATCATCAATAGTATTGTAGATTGAACGATATATTATGGAGGTGGCCTAGCCGTGTCAAGAATTTCCGTTGAGAATGTAAAGCACGTAGCACATTTAGCACGTCTTGCAATTACTGATCAAGAAGCAGAAAAATTTCAAAAACAACTAGATGCAATTGTTACATTTGCAGAACAGTTAAATGAATTAGATACAACAGATGTAAAACCAACAACTCATGTATTAACTATGAAAAATGTTATGCGTGAAGATGTACCAGAAAAAGGTTTACCAGTTGAAGAAGTATTAAAAAATGCACCGGATCACAAAGATAATCAAATCCGTGTTCCAGCAGTATTAGAATAGAGGAGGGGAATTTCGATGTCATTATTTGATCATTCAGTATCAGAGTTACATAAGAAGTTAAACAACAAAGAAATTTCCGTTACGGATTTAGTAGAAGAATCTTACAAACGTATTGCGGATGTTGAAGATAACGTAAAAGCTTTTCTTACATTAGATGAAGAAAATGCACGCGCAAAAGCGAAAGAATTAGATGCAAAAATCGGCGCTGAAGATAATGGTTTATTATTCGGTATGCCAATTGGTGTAAAAGATAACATTGTAACTAACGGCCTTCGTACAACTTGTGCGAGCAAAATGCTAGCAAACTTCGATCCAATTTATGATGCGACAGTTGTGCAAAAGCTAAAAGCTGCTGACACGATTACAATCGGTAAATTAAACATGGACGAGTTTGCAATGGGTTCTTCAAATGAAAACTCAGGATTCTACGCTACGAAAAACCCATGGAACTTAGATTACGTTCCGGGCGGATCTAGTGGTGGTTCTGCAGCAGCTGTAGCAGCAGGAGAAGTACTATTCTCTCTAGGTTCTGATACGGGTGGTTCTATCCGTCAGCCAGCTGCATATTGCGGTGTTGTAGGTTTAAAACCAACTTACGGACGCGTATCTCGTTACGGATTAGTAGCATTCGCATCTTCACTTGACCAAATCGGACCGATTACACGTACAGTCGAAGACAATGCATACTTATTACAAGCTATTTCAGGTATTGACCGCATGGATGCAACTTCTGCAAACGTTGAAGTTGGAAACTATTTAGCTGGTTTAACAGGCGATGTTAAAGGTTTACGCATTGCTGTACCGAAAGAATACTTAGGCGAAGGTGTTGGCGAAGAAGCTCGTGAGTCAGTACTAGCTGCTTTAAAAGTATTAGAAGGTATGGGCGCAACTTGGGAGGAAGTATCTCTTCCACACTCTAAATACGCTCTAGCAACGTATTACTTACTATCTTCTTCTGAAGCATCTGCGAACCTTTCACGCTTTGATGGCGTGCGTTACGGTGTTCGTTCTGATAATGTAAATAACTTATTAGATCTTTACAAAAACACACGTAGTGAAGGTTTCGGTGATGAAGTTAAACGTCGTATTATGCTTGGTACTTTTGCGCTTAGCTCTGGTTACTATGATGCATATTACAAGAAAGCACAACAAGTACGTACATTAATTAAAAACGACTTTGAAAATGTATTTGCTAACTATGATGTTATTATTGGACCAACAACGCCAACTCCGGCATTTAAAGTGGGCGAAAAAGTTGATGATCCAATGACAATGTATGCAAATGACATTTTAACAATCCCAGTAAACTTAGCGGGTGTTCCAGCGATTTCTGTTCCATGTGGATTCGGTGCTAACAACATGCCACTTGGTCTACAAATCATTGGTAAACACTTCGATGAAGCGACAATTTACCGCGTTGCACATGCGTTTGAGCAAGCAACAGACTATCATACAAAAAAAGCAAATCTGTAAGGAGGCGAGCATAGATGAATTTAGAAACAATTATTGGTTTAGAGGTTCACGTTGAGTTAAAAACAAATTCGAAAATTTTCTCTGCGAGTCCAACAGAATTCGGAGCGGAGCCAAATACACAAACAAGTGTAATTGACTTAGGATACCCAGGGGTACTTCCTACTTTAAATAAAGAAGCAGTTAACTTTGCAATGAAAGCTGCAATGGCATTAAACTGTGAAATCGCAACGGAAACGAAGTTTGACCGTAAAAACTATTTCTATCCAGATAACCCGAAAGCTTACCAAATCTCTCAATTTGATAAGCCAATTGGTGAAAATGGTTGGATTGAAATCGAAGTAGACGGTAAAAAGAAACGTATCGGTATTACACGTCTTCATTTAGAAGAAGATGCTGGTAAATCAACGCATACAGCTGATGGTTCATTAGTAGACTACAACCGTCAAGGTATGCCTTTAATCGAGATCGTATCTGAGCCAGATATGCGTACGCCAGAAGAAGCATATGCATACTTAGAGAAGTTAAAATCAATCATTCAATACACTGGTGTATCTGATTGTAAGATGGAAGAAGGTTCCTTACGTTGTGATGCGAACATTTCTCTTCGTCCAGTTGGACAAGAGAAGTTCGGTACAAAAGCGGAACTGAAAAACTTAAACTCATTCACTTACGTACAAAAAGGTCTTGAGCATGAGCAAGTGCGCCAAGAAAAAGAACTGTTATCTGGTGGCATCATCCAACAAGAAACACGTCGTTATGATGAAGCAACGAAGAAAACAATCTTAATGCGTGTGAAAGAAGGATCTGACGATTACCGTTACTTCCCGGAGCCAGACTTAGTTGAACTTTACATCGATGATGAGTGGAAAGAAGCAGTTCGAGCTTCTATTCCAGAACTTCCAGATGCACGTAAAGCTCGCTACGTTGCAGAACTAGGCTTACCAGCTTATGATGCACACGTGTTAACATTAACGAAAGAAATGTCTGATTTCTTTGAAGCAACTGTTGCAGACGGTGCTGATGCGAAATTAACATCGAACTGGTTAATGGGTGAAGTACTTGCATACTTAAACAAACAACAAAAAGAATTAAAAGACGTTGCATTAACGCCTGCTGGTTTATCTAAAATGGTTCAATTAATTGAAAAAGGTACAATTTCTTCTAAAATCGCGAAGAAAGTATTTAATGAATTAATTGAAAAAGGTGGAGACCCAGAAGAAATCGTTAAAGCGAAAGGTCTTGTTCAAATTTCTGACGAGGGTACACTTCGTAAAGTTGTAACAGAAATTCTTGATAATAATGAGCAATCTATCGAAGACTTTAAAAACGGTAAAGACCGTGCAATTGGCTTCTTAGTTGGTCAAATTATGAAAGCTACAAAAGGACAAGCAAATCCACCGCTTGTTAACAAAATCTTACTTGAAGAGATTAATAAGCGATAATAGTAGTGACTTTTAAAGATTAAGCAGAAAAACACCCGTACATGGGTGTTTTTCTAGGTTAATCAAACGTTTGTTTAAATGAGACAAAATCGTTTAAACAAACGTTTGATTAACTGTCAAAAGTGGAAAAATGTTTGTATAGCAACTATGGTATGATAGTTGCAAAAAGGTGGGAATAATGATAAATCTAAACATAGAGGTTTTTTTCATCTCATGAAATAATAGATAGTTATTATTCGTTATATGTAAATTTTTATGGAAGAATGGATAGAAATAAAGTGAAACTTTAATCAGTAGGAGGTTCATCCACCATTGATTATTAGCCCTCACCAATAGGGCATTTACTGCCCGCAAATAGCGGGATAAATTTTGGAGTCAAATAAAAAACCATTGAAATGAATATTTACTTTTGATGGACTACACGAATCGGGTTCTTACTGCCTGTTTGAGCGGGATAAAAGAAGGATAGCAAGATGAGAGGAGGTAGGCATGGGAATACTGAATAGAAGTTCAGTATGTTCTTTTTCGATACATAAAGAAATTTCCTGTGCTAATAAATGATGAAGCGAGCAAGAATTATTTATAATCCTACTTCTGGGCGTGAGCTATTTAAGAAGAGCTTACCAGAAGTATTACAAAAATTAGAACAAGCTGGCTATGAGACATCTTGTCATGCGACAACGGGTCCTGGAGACGCTACTGTGGCGGCGAGACAAGCTGCGGATCGTAAGTTTGATGTTGTTATTGCGGCTGGTGGCGACGGTACATTAAATGAAGTAGTAAACGGTTTAGTTGGGCATGAATTCCGTCCGAAATTTGGAATTATTCCAGTTGGAACGACAAATGACTTTGCACGTGCAATTGGTGTACCTCGTTCTATTGAAGAGGCAGCAGATATTATTTGCGAAGGAAAAACAGTGCCATTAGACCTTGGTAGAGCGAACGATACATATTTTATTAACATCGCTGGTGGCGGTCGTATTACAGAATTAACATACGAAGTACCGAGTAAGTTAAAGACAGTATTAGGACAACTTGCTTATTACCTAAAAGGTATCGAGATGTTACCATCATTGCATCCGACATATGTTGAAATTGAGTATGATGGAAAGTTACTACAAGAAGAAATTACGATGTTTTTAATTACGAATACTCGTTCAGTAGGTGGATTTGAAAAGGTAGCACCGTATGCATCTATTAACGATGGGTTATTTGACCTATTAGTACTGAAAAAAGGTTCTATCGCTGATTTAATTAAAGCAGCAACACAAGCACAACGTGGTGAACATATTAATAATCCAAAAGTGTTATATACACAAGCGAACCGAATTAAAGTACATTCACCAGATAAACTAATGATTAATTTAGATGGTGAGTATGGTGGAGATGCACCGATGGAATTCGAAAATATATATCATTGTTTAGAACTATTTGTTCCTGAACATCAAGAGGATGCCCTGTAAAGGCATCCTTTTTACTTTGTTAAAATGAATTGTAAATTGGGAGTTAGTTTGATTTTTATGGTATTTTTACAATTCTTTTATTTTACATCCATACTTTATTGATACACTGGAAGAGATAAGAAATGAGAGGTAGGGTGCTATGGAGAAGGTAAAGGCGATATTATTTGATAAAGATGGGACATTAATGGATTTTCATTCAATATGGATAAAAGTAGCTGAAGAACTTGTAGCTGAATGTATAAGTTTATATCATTTACCAAGTACAATAGGGCAGACCTTATTAGAAGAGATCGGTGTAGAGGGAGCATTTGTTAATCCGAGGAGTGCAATAGCTGCTGGAACAAGCCTTGATGTAGCGAAGGGGCTTTGTAATTATATTGAGTCTGCTAGAGAAGAAGAGATGCATCATTGGGTAAGTGAGAAGTTATTTTCCCTTATGTATGAGCATCGTTCGCATATGAAAATGACAGCAGATTTACCGAAAGTGTTACAGGCATTAAAAGATAAAGGATTTATATTAGGGGTTGTCACGGCGGATGATTTTGCACCAACAGAATTATTTTTAAAACAATATAAGTTGGAGAACTTTTTTGATTATATTATAGCCTCGGATACATTCCCTGCGCAAAAACCAGATAAAAAGATTATAGAAGTGTTTTGTGAGAAATTTAATTTAGCATCATGTGAGGTTGCGGTTGTTGGAGATACGCCAACTGATTTACATTTAGCCAAAAATGGCGATTGCTATGCAATTGGGGTGCTATCTGGTACGGGAGACCGTCCAACATTAGAACCACTTGCTGATTTAGTGTTAGATTCTGTTGAAGAGTTTATTTCTCAATCGGGTGAGTTTTTCTGGGAGAAAGAAAAGTCTAATGTGTAAGGAAAATAAGTCTATAAAGACTCTTAATGAGTCTTTATAGACTTATTTTTTATGCCTGGATACAAAGAATATAGGATAAATGCTAGAAAAGAAAGTTGGCATACATTTTGCAATAAAAAGAGAAAACAATGTAAAGAAAAGGATGGGGTACGCAATGAACACAAAAAAATTTGCTAAAGTAAATGAACAAATTCCAGGACCGAAAGCGGCATCTTTATTAGAACGCCGTCAAAATATAGTACCAAAAGGAGTAAGTAACGGCATCCCAACGTTTGTACAATCTGCAAATGGTGCTCTTGTAACAGATGTTGATGGTAATCAGTACATTGATTTTGCAGGAGCAATTGGGACAATTAACGTAGGGCATTGTCATCCAACGGTTAAAGAAGCGCTCCATAAACAAGTCGATCAATACATTCATACTGGATTTAATGTCATGATGTATGAGCCATATATTGAATTAGCGGAAAAGCTTGCGGCATTGGCACCGGGAAGTTTCGATAAGCAAGTCCTCTTTTTAAATAGTGGTGCAGAAGCAGTTGAGAACGCGGTGAAGATCGCTCGTAAATATACGAAGAGACCTGGTATTATCGCATTTTCTAAAGGTTTCCACGGGCGTACATTAATGACAATGACGATGACAAGTAAAGTGAAGCCATATAAATTTGGGTTTGGTCCATTTGCTCCAGAAGTATATAAAGCGCCATTTCCATACGAATACCGTCGCCCAGAGGGATTAACGGAAGAGCAGTATGATGATTTTATTATTGAAGAGTTTAAGAACTTCTTCATATCGGAAGTAGCACCAGAAACAATCGCAGCTGTTGTAATGGAACCTGTTCAAGGGGAAGGTGGGTTTATCGTCCCAAGTAAGAAATTTGTTCAAGAAGTACGCCGCATTTGTTCAGAGAACGGCATCTTATTTGTAGCGGATGAAATACAAACAGGCTTTAGTCGTACAGGAAAATATTTTGCAATTGATCACTATGATGTCGTTCCAGATTTAATTACAGTGTCTAAATCATTAGGTGCTGGTGTACCGATAAGTGGTGTCATTGGACGTAAAGAAATTATGAATGAGTCTGCACCAGGTGAACTTGGTGGAACGTATGCAGGAAGTCCATTAGGATGTGCGGCTGCATTAGCTGTTCTCGATGTAATAGAAAATGAGAAATTAAATGATAGAGCGATAGAATTAGGAAAAGTCGTAATGAACCGATTCAAGGAGATGAAAAATAAATATCATTGCATCGGCGATGTGCGTGGGTTAGGTGCAATGTGTGCATTTGAGGTCGTTCAAGATCGTAAGACGAAAGCACCTGACAAAACGTTAACGGCTAATCTATGTGCAGAAGCAAATAAGCGTGGGTTACTGTTATTATCAGCAGGAACATATGGAAATGTTATCCGTGTGTTAATGCCTTTAGTTATTACAGATGAGCAACTTGAAGAAGGTTTAACAATAATTGAAGAATCATTGCAAGCTTGTTATGAGCAAACAAACATCGCTCGCGTTTAAAAACTGAAGTATAAATAGCAAACATTCTAGCTGACTCTATATTAAATGCAGAAAATTCGCTTTATAATAAAGGTAGTGAAGTGGATCGATGGATTTGAAGTTAGGGGTGGCTAGGATGGTTGCAGAAAAGGAACGAGTGTTAATGGATTTAAAAGATGTATTTGAATATGCGTTTGACGAAATTTTTGTTACAGATGAGCAGGGGATCGTTGTGCGTGTAAATAGTACATGTGAAAGGCACTACCAACTAGCTGCCGAAGAGTTAGTTGGTAAGCATGTAAAAGAACTACAAAAGGATGGAATCTTTTATCCATCAGCGACATTAGAAGTGATTGAAAAAAAGAGGCCAATTGAACTCGTTCAAACTACAAAATCAGGAGAGTATTTACACGTTCGTACAAGGCCTGTTTTTGATGATGAGGGAAATTTAAGAAGAGTGATTAGTTATTCTCGGGACCTTACTGAACTCTATCAATTACGTCAAAAGGTAGAGGAAATGGATAATCAGCTAAAAACATATAAAAAAGAATTAAGAGAAACATATGAGCATGAAGGACTTATTTTTAAAAGTCTAGCTATGCAAAAAATAGTCGATACAATCAAAAAAGTATCTGTAGTGGATAGTACTGTTCTCGTTTTAGGCGAGACTGGAGTTGGGAAAAGTCGATTAGTACGCCATTTACATGAAGTGAGTCACCGTAAGAATGAAAGTTTCTATGAAATTAATTGTGCGGCATTGCCAACTAATTTAATTGAATCGGAGCTTTTTGGATATTCAGGTGGATCTTTTACAGGTGCGAATCGTGAAGGGAAAAAGGGACTATTAGAATCCGCGCATAAAGGAACTCTTTTTTTAGATGAAATCGGTGAAATGCCGCTGGAAATTCAAGCGAAGCTTTTGCAAGTATTGCAAGAAAAAACATTTCGTCCTATAGGCGGAAGAGAATTAAAAAAAGTGGATGTTCGAATTGTGGCGGCAACAAATAGAGATTTAAGTATGATGGTGAAACAAGGAACATTTCGGAAAGATTTATACTATCGTCTGAATGTTATTCCAATTGCAATTCCCCCGCTTAGGGAAAGAACAGAAGATATTTTGCCGCTTATTTATCATTACTTGCAGCACTTTAATAAAAAGTACGGACGTGATGTGAAACTAGCGCCGAGTACGTTACAAATGTTTGTTGGATATCCGTGGGAAGGAAACAATAGAGAAATAGAGAATGTAATTGAGAGAATTGTTATTACTGTCGATGATGTTGTAACGGTAGAGGATTTGCCACTCTCTATGCAAGAGGCTGCAGTTGAACAATCGGGGCAAAGCCTTTATAAAATGCTGGAAGAGGTAGAGAGAAATATTATTCTTAAAGCGTATAAAACGTATGGATCAAGTTATAAAGTGGCTGAGTTTTTGCAAATTAGTCAATCTGCTGCTACTAGGAAAATTAAGAAGTTCATAGAGGAGGAAGAAAACATTGGATAAAAAGGCGACTTTCGTAAGTATAGATAAAAAGGCGATGTATATAAATGGTGAGTGGATTACACTACAAGAACAAATTGAAGTAAATAATCCTGCGACGAAGGAAATATTTGCAACTGTACCAAAAGGCGGAGTAACAGAGGCAAAGCAAGCTGTTGATGCTGCACATGAAGCTTTTAAAACGTGGTCTAAGTTAACGGCAGCAGACCGTGCAACGAAGTTAAAAAAGTGGTTCATGCTTATTGATAAAAACAAAGAAGAGATCGCAGCGATTATGACAAAGGAACAAGGAAAGCCGTTTGCAGAAGCGCTTGGTGAAGTAAATTATGCAAATAGTTTTGTTGAATGGTATGCAGAAGAAGGGAAACGTGTGTATGGTGAAATGATTCCTGCTTCTCATCCGAATAAGCGCATTTTAGTTATGAAGCAACCAGTTGGCGTTATGGCAGCTATTACACCTTGGAACTTCCCGGCAGCGATGATTACGAGAAAGGTAGCCCCAGCGCTTGCAGCAGGCTGTACAGCCGTTGTGAAACCGGCGAGTCAAACGCCATTAACTGCATTGAAATTAGCTGAATTAGCTCATGAAGCAGATATTCCAAAGGGCGTAATCAATATCGTAACAGGTAGTGCAAAAGCAATTGCTGATACATGGATGGAAGATAGTCGCGTTCGAAAAGTGTCCTTTACAGGGTCAACGGAAATTGGGAAAGAGTTAATGGCTAGTGCGGCGCAAACGATGAAAAAAGTTTCACTTGAGTTAGGTGGTCACGCTCCGTTTATCGTAATGAAGGATGCAGATTTAGATAAAGCAGTAGAAGCGGTGATTGGTTCGAAATTCCGTAACGCAGGACAAACGTGTATATGTACAAACCGAGTATTCGTTCAAGAAGAAGTATACGAAGTATTTGTAGAGAAGTTCCAAAAGGCAGTAGGGCAGTTGAAAGTAGGAGACGGTTTCAGTGACGGAACGACTGTCGGACCACTTATTGATGAGAATGCAATTTCAAAAGTACAAGAACATATTGAAGATGCTATTCAAAAAGGTGGAACAGTTTTATATGGTGGTCAAAAGGTCGCAGAGTTAGAGGGACATTTCATTCAACCGACTGTAATTGGGTTGGCAAATGATACGATGCTTTGTATGAATGAAGAAACATTTGGGCCAGTGGCACCAGTTGCGAAATTTAAAACAGTTGATGAAGTAATCGAACGTGCAAATAATACACCATACGGTTTAGCTGCGTATATTTTCACGAAAGACATTAGCCAAGCATTCCAAATTAGTGAAGCGTTAGAGTACGGTATTATCGGTCTAAACGACGGTCTTCCATCAGTTGCACAAGCACCATTCGGTGGCTTTAAAGAAAGTGGTATCGGTCGTGAAGGAGGCCATTTCGGCATCGAGGAATATTTAGAAATTAAATATATTTCATTGGGACTATAAGTAGTATACTAGAATCTCTATAAGGTAACAGAGAAGGAGATTTTAGTATGGTATATTGGCTATTATTACTTGTTACAATTATTTTTGAAGTAGCTGGAACAATTGCGATGAAACTATCAAATGGTTTAACAAAGCTCGTTCCGAGTGTACTGATTTTCGTATTCTATGGTATTTGTTTTAGCGTATTTGCTATCGTCGTTAAAAAGATTCATTTAAGCATTGCTTATGCTATTTGGTCTGGCGTTGGAACATTACTTATTACAATCATTAGTGTTTACTTTTTTAAAGAGCATATTAGTTTATTCCAAGCATTTTGTATTCTTTTTATTGTTTTGGGTGTCATTGGGCTTAAGGTTTCATCGGCATCATGAAAGCTATCTTTTGTAGAAGATAGCTTTTTTCTATTTATGCAGTTAGCAATTAATACGACAAAATATGACAAGAAAGCGTAAAGCATTTTGTTATGATACATATGAAATATTGTCTTATGTGGGGGAAAGAGTATGTTAAAAAAGGTGAGTCAAATTTTTTTGATTTTTGGCATAGCTTTTAGTTTAAGTGCTTGCACTGAGACTAAAGATAGTAATGAAAGTAAACAAGAAGATGTTCAAGATAAAGTGTATAAAATAGGGGAGACAGTAGAAGTAGATGGTTTGCAAGTAACTATCGATTCAGTTAAATTAGGATATCCGGATTATGATGAGGATAAAAAGAAAGAGGAGATTTTGGGGATTATTTTCAAAGTGGAAAATAATGGTAAAAAGGAAATGCCTTTTGCATTTTATGAATTTGAGATTACCGATAAGAAAGGTACAAGATTTAAAGAATATAATAACCCTGATAGCTTTATTAGTAAAAAGTTAGCACCAGAAGAAAAAATTCAAGATATCATGCTATTTGACGTAGCGAAAGAAAATACGTATATCGCTACGTATAGACCAGAGTTTACGCGTGAAAATAGAATAATAAAATTTGAATTGAAACCAAATAAATAAAGAAACACATTGGATTATCCAATGTGTTTCTTTATGGTAATAAATTTAAAACGCCCAGTTACCTTTACGGAAGATAGGCTCATGTCTGCCATCAGCAGTAATACCGTCAATATCAAGCTCAGCCGATCCAATCATGAAGTCGTTGTGTGTGATACTAGCGTTTGCGCCGTTTTCAGCAAGTTCTTCTTTAGACATTGTTTTTCCGCCAACTAAGTTAAATGCGTAAGCATTTCCAATCGCAAGGTGGCAAGATGCATTTTCGTCAAATAGTGTATTGTAGAATAAAACATTTGTGTTTGAAATTGGTGAGTCATGAGGTACTAAAGCTACTTCCCCTAAGAAGTGAGAACCTTCATCTGTTTCTACTAAATGTTTTAAAGCTTCTTCACCAGCTTCAGCTTTATAGTCTACGATACGCCCGTTTTCAAATGTTAACGTGAAATTATCGATAATATTACCTGCAAATACTAACGGTTTTGTACTAGAAACTTGGCCGTTTACACCTGTTTTAAGTGGCATTGTAAATACTTCTTCAGTTGGAATATTAGCCATAAATGGTACGTTCTTTTCATTTAAGCTACCAGCACCAGCCCATACATGTTTTTCTGGAAGTTCGATTGTTAAATCTGTTCCAGGACCTGTATAGTGAAGAGCTTTATAATGCTTTTCGTTTAAGTAATCCACTTTTGTATGTAATGTTTCATCATGTTCTTTCCATGCTTCTACAGGATTTTCTAAATCAGCACGAGTAGCTTTGAAAATAGCATCCCATAACTTTGCTTCTTGTTCTTCTGGCGCTACGTCAGGGAATACTTTCGCAGCCCATTCTTTCGTAGGAACAGAAATGACACACCAACTTACTTTATCTGCTTGTACGTAATCACGGTATACTTTCATTGCTTCTCCAGCTACTTTATGAGCTGTTGCGATACGCGATGGTTCTACACCTTTTAATAAATCAGGGTTTTCTGCATAGATAGACATAAATGCAGCGCCTTCTTTTGCTAATTCTTCACGAGCATGTGCTTTCCAAGATGGAAATTCAGCGAAAGCTTCTTCAGGAGCTAGATCGAATTTTAAGCGTGTTAACGTCTCATCATTCCAATCTACATATACGTGTTTTGCACCAGATTTATATGCTTTTTCTGTAACGAGGCGTACAAATTGTACAGCTTCAAGAGGTGCACTAATTGATAAAGTTTGTCCAGGTTGAATATTAACACCAACATTAACTGCAAGAGCAGCATATTTCTCTAACGTTTGTTCAAATGACATATGTATAATCTCCTTTAATTTGAAAGATTTCTTACTATATATAATACAAGAAAATTCTAAAAATATATATAAATATAAAGTAAAAAGAGAGCTCAAAATGTATTGAGCCCTTATATTTACTTAATTGAAGAAGCAAACTGCTCTACAGTCGTTGTATGGTGTATACGAACGCGCTTCATCTTTAACAATTCATCAGGTTCACCCTTCGTAATGAATTGCCCAGGCTTTGTCGTCGTCGCAAATTGATAATACTTCTTCGTTTCTGCAACAACCTTATCATCTACATGACCGAATGGATAAGCAATCGCGATAACAGGCTTACCTGTTATTTTTTCTAGCTTTTCTTTTGAACCTTTTAACTCTTCCTCATAGTTTGTAATTTTCGGTAAGTCTGCATGTGTTGCAGTATGAGATTGCACCGAGAAAATGCCGGAATCAACCATTTCTTTTATTTCAGAAGTAGACAATGCTCCTTCTACATCAACGTTATCAACAATCATATATTCTGTTGCTGCCGGTTTAAAAGTATCATCTTTTAGCTTTTGTAAAATGTGAAATGCATTCATATTATTTTTCATACCGTCATCAAATGTAACAAAAATCGGCTTATTTACTTTATTTATATCGCCCCAGCGTTCAAACGTTAAAAGCGTATAACCATTATCCTTTAAATATTTTATTTGTGCTTCAAAGTTAGCTGGTGATACGAATAAGTCTTTAATACCTTGACCATGATAATCATCGATTGCGTGATACATAAGAACAGGAACCTTTTGTTCGAAAGTAATAGTAGATTTCGTAAGCGGGATTGTTTTCCCATCTTCTTTCATTCCTGTTGCTTCAATTTGAAACTCACCGCGTTTTCCTTCAAATTCTTTTATATCAAAAGGAATTGCAAATTGTTTCTCCTTTTCTTTAGAAGAAAAAGATTTAGCACGTTCCTTTCCATCAGCTGTGCGCCAAATTTTATATTGTACTTCATTTAAAGAATCTTTTATGTCTGTAATATGAATACTTGTGTTTGTAGATTCATGTGTAATTGCATTATATGAGATTTTACCTTGTTCTTGCACAGTCTCTTCTTGTTTCTTAATCCCTTGAGCCGTTTTCTCTTTTTTAGGTTCTGGACTTACATTGTTAGTATTACAGCCTGCTAGAATGGCAGACGTACATAAAGCAATTGCTGCGTATTTTCTCATAAAAATCACCTTCTATTGTGTAGTATGTTGCATATTTACATTAAAATCCCCACCGCTATAAGAGTGGTGGGGATATACCCTTGTTCATCATATCATTTGAAGAAAATGAGGGGAATATGATTTTTAGGAGGTTATTAATGTAATAGATTAGTGACTTTGAATAGATGTGTTTTTTTGTTTCTTATTAGAATTAATAATAATATAACCGACTACAAAGATAAGAGGAATAATGAAGACATAGATAGGCATTCCCCATACATAATAGCTTTTCAGGGTTAAGACTAGTAAATGTAAGAAATCGAAAAGGGCGTGAATTTTCATAAGGTCCTCCAATGTTTTTTTACAAATTATAACATTTAATACTTGTTATTTGTATAATTTGGAAAGTAATTTAAGCTAATTTTAAAGTAAGAAGAAGACTTATTAATATGCAATTTTGTATAAGGATATGTATTTTATTAAAATATAAAGATTTTATACTATAATGAAAACCGCTATAAAACTAAGTAAGAATAATGTATGGAGTGGAGAATAGAAATGAAATATAAAAAAATAATATATATCTTTTTCATATCGCTATTTATAGTTGGTTGTCAAAGTGAAGTGAGTAAAGCGAATAGTGTGGAAGAGTATATTCCATCGCATCTTATGAATGCGGAAGTAACGGCGGATATTATGACACTTGAATTTCCTTATGAGATAAAAGAGAAATTAGAGAAAATCGGAAATAAAATGAGCGATAGTATTACAAATAATTTAGATTGGTATTTGAAGTATGCCGAAGAAGAAATTATACCGAAAAAAACGTTTCCTTATCATCAAAACTTAGGTATTACAAAAGAAGAATATGATTTTATGATAGATAAAATGGATAATGCAGAATATATAAATACCAAAGACGGAAAACTCTTTTTTAAAAAGAAAGATCATGAAATTCAAATTCTCTCTGATGAAAATTTGAATCTAATTAAAAATATTCGAATTGATACAGAGAAGAATACAATTAAAACTCCTTTGGGAGAATGCGAATATGAAGGTGAAATAAAGGCGTCGGATGAACAAAAAGCTACTGGTCCATGGAGTGGGAAGATGTGGACTTTAAAAAGCAATGGATTGCTTTATCATTTTTCATTAGGAAAGTTAAAAAACATAAACAAATCTATCATTTACATTTCAATAAAAGGTATATATAAAGATAGGATTATCAATACAGAAGAAGCAGTTGAATTTCACTCGGTTTCATAAAGAATCAAAAAAATCACCTTACTCGTTAAAGTAAGGTGATTTTTTATTAAATAAACAATCCAGCGATTGTCGCAGATAAAATAGAAGCAAGTGTTGATGCAAATAGCATTTTCCAACCAAATTTAGAAACAACGCTTCCTTGTTTTTCAGAAAGGGCACGGATTGTACCAACGATTGCACCAATTTGGCTAATACTTGCGAAGCTAATTAAGAATACTGTAACGATTCCAACTGTACGTGGAGCTAATGTTGTAGCTGTGTCTTTTAAATCAAGGATTGCTACAAACTCATTTAAAACAATCTTCGTACCCATAATACCACCAGCTGGGATAATATCTTGAGTTGGAATACCCATTAAGAATGCGAATGGAGAAAGTACGTAACCGAAGATTTGTTGTAAAGTAATGGCATGTCCCATTGCGCCTGAAGCTGCACTAATTACGTAGTTTACAACTTCCATCACACCGATAAAGGCGATCATTAATGCGGCAACGATACCAGCTACTTTTAAACCATCAAGCGCACCGTTAATCATTGCACCGATAAAGCTGTCCCCGAATAGCGTTCTATCAAATTTTTGAATCACTTCATCTTCTTTCTTCGTATCAACTGGTGTTAATAACGAACAAACGATTAAGCTTGAGAATAAATTTAGCGGAAGAGCTGCTAGTACGTATTTTGCATCTAACATCATTACGTATGATGCTGTAACAGAAGCAGAAACGGAGCTCATCGCAGAACAACAAATGATAAACATACGGTTTTTATTGAAATGCTGTAAATCGTTTTTAATAACGATTAACGCTTCACTTGAACCGAAGAATACAGAGTTTACTGCGTGGAATGACTCAACGCGTGGTAAACCAGTGATTTTTGAAATTGCACCGCCGACAACGCGAACGATGAATGGTAAAACACCTAAATAACTAAAGATTGAAAGTAGTGCTGAGAAAAATACGATAATTAATAATACGTTTAAGAAAAAGACAAAATCTCTTTGAATTCCATTAAAGAGAAAATCGACACCTGTCGTACCAAGTTTAATTAGTTTGTTGAAAACTTTACTAATGAAAATAATGATTTGTTGACCAATCTTTGTAGCAAACATAAACCAACCGATTAAAATTTGGAAACCAATCATAATTGCAATTGCACGGAAGTTGATTTTACTTTTGTTGTTTGACAAAGCAAAACATAAACCTAACACGGCAAGAATACCGATAATGCTCATTACATATTGCATGTAGTTGCCCCTTTCAGAAGTTCGTATAAAGTTTGTACATAAAACGCTCGTTATATTACTAAAAATAAAGGAATGAGGTTTTATGTCATACGTAAGATGTCTGACCTTTTAGAAAAATAAAAATAAAAAAAGACCCATATGGATTCACTTTCATCTATGAGAGAAAGCTAATCAATATGAGTCCTTTTTTGCGCATAGGCTAATATTCATTAGTTTTCCCCATAGTCCAGCAATTTAAGGTTGCCGGGTAGAAACTCTCGATCCATATTATCAAGTATATATGAGGTAACATCGTCCGTATTAAATTAGTAGTAGCGTAACATTAACAGAGAAGTATCGTCAATAGCTTTTTTTCTTCCAATAGAAAAAGACCATATAAGTATGATAAAATGTAACGCAGTGTTATGAAAAAGAGAGGTCGGAAAATGAGTATTAAAATGACGCCACCAGTTGAGAAAAACGAGTTTATAGATGTAGTATTTGAAGATTTAACACATGATGGTGCCGGTGTTGCGAAAGTAAAGGGCTATCCTATTTTCGTTAAAAACGGATTACCAGGTGAAGAAGCGCAAATTAAAATTATTAAAGTGAAGAAAAACTTCGCATTTGGTCGTTTAATGAAGCTTCATACAGAAAGTCCATATCGTAAAGATGCTGAATGCCCAGTATATAATCAGTGCGGCGGTTGTCAGCTTCAGCACTTAACTTATGAAGGACAATTACAAGCGAAAGAAAAACAAGTACGTGACGTTATGCAACGTATCGGAGGACTAGGCGATGTTCCTGTTCATCCTGTACTTGGCATGAAGAACCCGTGGGTATATCGCAATAAAGCACAAGTACCAATCGGAGAACGTGAAGGCGGACTTGTAGCTGGTTTCTATCGCCAAGGAACGCATGACATCATTAATATGGAATCATGCTTAATTCAGGCAGAAGAAAACGATACATTAATTCAAGAAGTAAAACGTATTTGTGAAAAGCACGGTATCACTGCGTACAACGAAGAGCGTAACAAAGGAACACTTCGTCACGTAATGGCTCGTTATGGACAAGTAACAGGGGAAATTATGCTTGTCTTCATTACACGTACAGCAGAATTGCCGAACAAAAACGCAATCATTGAAGAAATTGCAGCGAAATTCCCAGAAGTAAAATCCATTGTTCAAAACGTAAATACGAAGCGTACGAATGTAATCTTCGGAGATAAAACGACAGTACTGTACGGATCAGAATATATTTATGACTTTATCGGTGACATTAAATTTGCGATTTCAGCACGTTCATTCTATCAAGTAAACCCAGAACAAACGAAAGTGCTATACGATAAAACGTTAGAATACGCAAAATTAAACGGTAACGAAACAGTAATTGATGCCTATTGCGGAATCGGATCAATCTCGTTATTCCTAGCGCAAAAAGCGAAAAAAGTATACGGCGTTGAAATCGTCCCAGAAGCAATTGAAGACGCAAACCGAAATGCAGCACTAAACAACATGACAAACGCTGAATTTGGCGTAGGAGAAGCAGAAGTAGTCATTCCAAAATGGTACAAAGAAGGCGTAATTGCTGACACAATGGTCGTAGACCCACCGCGTAAAGGCTGTGACGAAGCATTACTAAACACAATCATTGACATGAAGCCAAACCGCGTCGTATACGTATCATGTAACCCAGCAACATTAGCACGTGATTTAAAAGTACTAGAAGAAGGCGGATATAAAACACAGGAAGTACAACCTGTTGATATGTTCCCGCATACGACTCATGTGGAGTGTGTGGCTTGGCTTAAGTTAGTATAATAGGAAAGCAGTTGATATAGAAAAAATCTATACCACCTGCTTTTTGGTTTACAAAAATACCATTCATAAGCGATTTTAGTTAAAATAAATATTGCTGATTTTCACAAATTATAAATTTAGATTTTGAAATTGTATTCATAGTGAGAGGATTTGAATTTGAAATGATAGATAATTTTTGGCGTGAATTACCACGACCATTTTTCGTACTTGCACCAATGGAAGATGTGACAGACGTTGTTTTCCGTCACGTAGTAAGTGAAGCTGGTCGTCCGGATGTATTCTTCACAGAGTTTACAAACTCGGATAGCTATTGCCATCCAGAAGGTATGAAAAGTGTACGTGGCCGTTTAATTTTTACAGAAGACGAACAACCGATGGTAGCACATATTTGGGGAGACAATCCCGAATACTTCCGTCAAATGAGTATCGGTATGGCAGAACTAGGATTTAAAGGCATCGATATTAATATGGGTTGCCCAGTACCGAATGTAGCATCAAGAGGGAAAGGTAGTGGCCTTATTCTACGTCCAGACGTTGCAGCAGAACTTATTCAAGCAGCAAAAGCGGGCGGACTACCTGTCAGCGTAAAAACAAGACTTGGCTTTAAAGAGTTAAGCGAGTGGGAAGATTGGTTAACGCACATTTTCAAACAAGATATTGCGAACCTTTCTATTCATTTACGCACAAGAGAAGAAATGAGCCAAGTAGATGCGCATTGGGAACTAATTCCGGAAATAAAAAAATTACGTGACCGCATTGCACCCAATACGTTAATAACAATCAATGGAGACATCCTTGATCGTAAAATGGGGCTGGAACTTGCTGAAAAATACGGCATTGATGGCGTAATGATCGGACGAGGCATCTTCAAAAATCCATTTGCTTTTGAAAAAGAGCCAAGAGAGCATAGCAGCAAAGAACATCTAGATCTTTTAAGACTACAACTTGATCTTCAAGATCAATATGCAGAAGTATTACCACGATCCATAACAGGATTACATCGCTTCTTCAAAATTTATGTGAAGGGCTTCCCAGGAGCTGCTGAACTAAGAAATCAATTGATGAGCACGAAGTCGACGGATGAGGTGCGTGCTTTGTTGGATAAGTTTGAGGATAGTGTTGGTGAGGCTCAGGATAGTGAGACGGTTTAACTTTTGATTTTTTGGAGAAAGCGACTTTGTGCTTGGTAGAATGTGTTTTCTGAAAAAATAAGGTTTTTAAGAATGTCATATCCACCAGCGTCTTTGTTTTGTTATGTATGCTCTGCATATGTGGCTTGGTTTAGTTTTAGATGAGGCAATTTTCCTTTGGGAAGTTGTCTTTTTATGTTTCTTATTTATCATATGGACAATATTCTCTTAAAATTCATTGTAAGGGTATAACTAGACGATTCTTAAAAATTTATTAATCTTAGAAGAAAAATATAAGTAAAATAGCTTTTCTTTAATCTATAAAAAACTAGTTAATCAAAAAAAAATAAGAAAAGAGAAGAAAGTAGATAGGCAAATGGAATTTTTAAAATAGTTATTTTACGTATAAATATTGCAGAAATATTAGTGATATTTGGATGGTGATGATGTGTTGAATTTGGATTAAACTATTATTGGTTAAATATGATACTTTAACTATTTTTGTTTTTCTTAAATCATAAAAGGCAGAAATAATCAATTTTTAAAGGTAAATAAAGATATATCTAAATAGGTGAATTTCAGAGAATCTATTATGAAAGATGTAGATATTGTTGCATTTTGAAATAGTAAAAACAGGGTGGGTTTTCTTCATTGTTTTTTGGGGATTAATTATTAAAATGAAGTGGAATTAAATTAAACAGTGTATCAATTATCTTCCGAATTAGTTTTCTATTCTTATTTAAAGTAAATATTAGGGTTTTGTAGTAAACTAAATTAAGGAAATACGTAGCATAGGAATAGTAAGTAAATTCCTATTTAAAATAAATTTTTGTCGAAAAAGGTTCTTTTAAGAATTACTCTTTTTTGAACGTTACGTAGAAATTATATGCTTCTTCCCATGCCTTTTGGGGAGATTCTGCCCATCCGAGGCACTCATTGCACCATTCACCACTATATACGAATAAAACCCAATAATATGGTTTATATTTGTTATCTTTATGATTGGGTGTAATACTCACTTCGATTTTATAGATTTTTTGCAAAATATCACCACCTATATCTTATTTTTAACAATATGCGGAGGAAATAAACAATATGATTACTGAGAAATATAAAGAGGATTTATCTAATTTGCAACATATTGCTCATGGCCAAGGGAACGAATTAAACTTATCTATTGTTTTAATTACAATAAAACCCAAAGATGATGAGTTGGAGGAAGTTTTAAACTATTTTGAGGATAAAAATATTAAAATTATAAATTCTGATATTGAGCCGGATTCAATGGAAGAAAGTCATGATAGCATAGATAATAATATCAAGCCATTTGATCCTTCAAAAATAGATATAAAAATGGATAAAATGACGATAGACTCAATAATTAAAAGGATTACTTATGGAGAACTTGAATTTGATTCAGAATTTCAACGTAAATCCGGACTTTGGAAAGTTGTACAAAAAAGTCAACTTATTGAATCTATTCTTTTGAGAATACCGTTACCTGCTTTTTATTTTGATGCAACTAATGATGATAAATGGGTTATTATTGATGGGTTACAGAGAATAAGTACATTGAAAGAGTTTGTTGTAGATCAATCTTTTTCATTAAAAGGAATGGAATTTTTAAAAGAATTAGATGGTTTAAAATTTGATAAGTTACCGCGCTCTTTACAAAGAAGAATTGAGGAAACTAATGTTAATGCATATCTTGTTAATCCTACGACACCTGCAAATGTAAAATTTAATATTTTTAAAAGAATTAATACAGGTGGATTAGTTTTAGAGCCTCAAGAAATTAGAAATGCGTTGTATCAAGGTCAAGCAACGAAATTTATTAAAGAACTTTCTAAACAGACGGAGTTTGGAAAAGCTACAGGTTATAGTATAAAACCGGATAGAATGTTAGATAGAGAATTTTGTTTAAGGTATGTGGCTTTTACTTGCCTGCCAATAGATTCATATAATAATTCTATTGAAGAATTTTTAAATACAGCAATGGGTATTTTGAATAATATTAATGAAAATAATTTGAATGATATAAAAGAAGACTTTGTAAGAAGTATGAAGGCATGTGAAAATATATTTGGAAGATATGCATTTAGAAAAATGGCACGTGATGGAAGGAAGCGCCCAATAAATAAAGCATTATTTGAAACATGGTCTATTATTACCAATGAACTTAATAATGAAGAAATTGAATATCTTATTGAAAATAAAGCATTGCTTGCTAATGAATTTATTGAACTATGTGAAAATGATCATTTCTTAAACATGTTGAAAGGATCCGACAAGAAATCCGTACAGGCTAGGATCTTTACTGTAAAAAAAATGGTCAATGAAATGTTAAAGGAAGGGATAAGCAGTGATAAATAGTTTAACTATAAGAAACTTTAAATGCTTTGAAGAACTTTTTTTAGAAATGTCTAATCTAAATGTATTTGCAGGAATAAACAGTATGGGGAAATCTACTATTATTCAAGCACTTTTGTTATTGCGTCAATCGTATGAAATGGGTTCAATAAATAAGGGGTTGCACCTTAATGGAAATATAACTAAGGTAGGTACAGGTTATGATTTATTATATAGAAATAGTGAAAAGGATGAAATTGAAATCCATCTTCAGTATCGTGAAGATAACTATTTCTGGAAATGTGAATATAATAAAGATTCGGATTTCCAAAAGTTAAAAGAAACTAATATAGTTGATAAAATGAGTTGTGATTTAAATATATTCCAACCTACGTTTACTTATGTGACGGCTGAACGCATTGGTCCTCAAAGGTTTTATGAAAAATCTTATCATGAGGTTGTTGATAAAAATCAGTTGGGTTACAGAGGGGAACTATTTGCAGATTATATTGCTGAACGTGGGCTAAAAGATAAAATTGAAAATATTAATGTAATTCATAGGGATGTAAAGAGTCAGTTTTTATTAAATCAGACTCAAGCGTGGCTTTCTGAAATTAGCCCAGGAATAGAAGTAAACCCTAAAAAATATACAGAAGTAGGCCTTGTAGGTGTAGAATATGGAAAAGACTCCTTTAGTCCTTTAAATGTGGGCTTTGGTTTAAGTTATGTTGCTCCAATTATTGTGAGCTTACTTAAAGCAAAACAGGGTGACTTAATTATTTTAGAAAATCCAGAAGCACACCTTCATCCAAAAGGACAACGTAAGATGGGTGAATTAATTGCTAAAGCATGTACAGGTGGCGTTCAAGTGATTTTAGAAACACACAGTGACCATCTTCTCAATGGTATAAGATTGGCTGTAAAACAGCAAGTAATTGATAGAAATTTGATTAGGTTAAATTATTTTTATCAAACTATAGAAAATAATAAACTAGTTCATACAAAGTGTTCTCCTGCAATATTGGATGATGGAAGTTTATCAGATTGGCCTGATGGATTTTTTGATGAATGGGAAAAAGCCATTGATGAACTATTTTAGGAGGTTACCATGTATACAGTGTTGAACGAACTTTCTGTTCGCTCTAATATTGGCAGAGGGTTTGATAAGGGATATTCTAGGGGGATTATTAATAATTTCGTTGAAATATTGCATAAAACTAGCAGGATAAAAGGTTTTAATGGCTTAATAACTACTGCAGATATTCATAGTTTGCAAATTTCATCAGAGTATGGCATTCAGGATTGGCTTGAAGATCCTTTGGTTGATAGAAAGTATAAAGAGTTTTTTAGAATTTTTCGTAACAAGAGATTTAGTTATATAGAAAATGATGATTATTCATTGGGAGAATTTGAAATCGTCCTAGACAATCAGAAATATAATAGTCTAGGGTGTTTAGTAGCTTCTGAAATGAATGAAAGTGTTATAAGTTTAAAAACTCATGGGGTATGGTTAAATGAAATTATAGAAGGACTTGTTAGCACTCTGGATAGTGTAGTAGACGAAATTACTACAGAAAATAGGGAGATTAATAATATTTCACAAGAAACCCACCTTGATCAACTAGAAGAGAAGTTGAAAGAAGAAAATTTTGCAATGATTTCTTCTGGACAAGATTTATGGGAAAAGAGAGAAATATTATTTCCTAACCTAGTTTTTTGTGAAAGTGTGAAAGATCAATTATATAATGATCCACAAAAATTTCACATCGAGCAAGTAGCAAAAAAGCTTATGCGTTTACAGCAATATTTTTCAGAATATGATGGAATTTATAATCCTAAGGTATTGGGATTAAATGCTAGGACAGAATCTGAAACTGTAAAATCTAATAAAGGTTTAAAAGACTTAAGACGTTTTAAAAAGCCCGATGATAGTATAGATTATTTTTATGATCATATTGGATTTACAAGTAAATATTGTGGGCGAATTCACTTTCTACCAGATGATGGCAATAAGAAATGTTTTATTGGTTATATTGGTAAACATTTACCGACAAAGTATTTTTAGGATTTTTATTACTCTTGTTAAATGTTGTAATCTCAATTGTAATTTCCTATCATTCTATGGGAGAAGGTTGGATAATTTAGATTGATAATTAGAATCTTTTTATGTTTCTTGAGCATGTTAATATAGTCCAGATAGTATCACTAGTGAATTGACAGAAAAATCTTCTTTTATAAAATAGGTTCAAAGCAGAAAATGAGCAGTGTTTTTGAGAAATCAAAGCACTGCTTTTTTCAATCAACGCTAAGAGAGGAGAAGGATTATAATTCTTATTTTAACAAATATGCATGAAAGTTGAGGGTACAATGAAAGGGAAGGGAGTGATCCGAAAGGGCAGTTTAATTATTTCTCAGAAACAAGGGTTTTCTGAAATTCTTAGCATAACCTCCACAAACATTATCCACCTAAGACTACAAAACCTCCCCCTAAAATGTTAAAGTAGTAACTTAACGACATTAATTTACACATGCTAAAAGCATTACTATAATCAACATTTCAGGAGGGAAACCCAATGGCAATGAGCAACAACGATATATTAAAAAGAGTAAGATACGCTTTAGATATAAAAGATATAGATATGGTAGAAATCTTTAAACTAGGTGGCGTAGAAGTAACGAAAGAAGACGTAGTTGATATGCTTACAAAAATAAAGAGAGCGCCTCAGCATGAAGCTGAAAATGATGAGGTAGCTGAAGATGAGTACGTAAAAATATGCGATATGATGATGTTAGAGGCGTTTTTAAATGGATTTATTACCTTAAAAAGAGGGAAGCAAGATCCGAAACCAGGGCAGCCTGCACCTGTACAGAGCAAGGAGAGTGCCAATAACCTTCTTCTAAAGAAAATGAAAATCGCACTATCTTTAACGAGTGAGGATGTACTTGATATATTAGATAGCGTGGGCGTTACGGTAACAAAAGGAGAGTTAGGCGCTCTATTAAGAAAAAAAGGCCATAAAAATTACAAAGAGTGCGGCGATAAATACGCAAGGAATTTCATTAAAGGATTAGCTGTAAAGTATAGAGGATAATGAGTTCGTTAAAGCAGTAAATGATATAATAGGTAGAGTAGGACGTTTGTATCCTACTCTTTTTTATTTGTAAAATAATACGCTAGGTGATGAAATGGTACATACATATTTAGGTGAGACAATTAATTTTCATATAACTTATAAGAAGAAAAAGTCTGTGCGTCTTTTTGTAGATTCATACGGAAATGTGGAAGTGCAAGCTCCGAAAGGAACACCTGTTGAATACTTAGTCCAGTTGCTAGAGGAGAAGTGGGATTGGATTAAGACAACACGTAAGGAAATGCAGGAGCGAGCGCATGGACCACAGGAAAAGGATTACGATCAAGGAGAAGGCTTTTTGTATTTAGGGAATACGTATCCGATACAGATTTCCCAAGATGTAAGCATTGAGCAAGACAATGCGATTTTTGAAGGGGATAAGTTACATATTTATGTGAAAGAGCTTAAGGATGAGAAAATACAGCAAGCTTTAAAACGATTTTATTATAAGCAGTGTAAAACTTTAGTAGAGAAGAGCATTAAAGTGCATCAAAGTAACTTTAAGACAAAACCACGTTCTATTCGTATTACAGATAGTAGTCGTACTTGGGGTACTTGCGATTCGAATTTACAACTAACATTCAATTGGAAGCTAGCAATGGCACCACAGCGAGTAATTGACTATGTAGTTGTTCATGAAATGTGTCATATGGTTCATTTAAATCATGATCGATCTTTTTGGCGTCTTGTCGGGAAGATAATGCCTGACTATAAGGAAATGGAGAACTGGTTAGCTTTATCTAGTTGGAAGATGACGGTTTAATGTTGCGCTTTGTATAGGTTGCGATTATTGTCAATCTTTGTCGGTAAGTCGATATATTTCGAAAATCGCTGATATATTTGGAGTTGCGCCGATATATTTCGAAAACCGCCGATATATTTGGAGTTGCAATCGATATGTTCAATGAAGAGAAAGTAAAAGGAGATGTCACAGCAGACATCTCCTCTTTTCGAGTATATAGATTATCGTCCAAACTTCACAACAAAATCTTCATCAACTTTCTCCATATCATACCCACGATATCCATCCGAAAGCAACGCCTGCTGTCCAACAGCATCATTCATTAGAATACTTTGAACATCCGTCCAATCTCTTTCTTTATCTCCGCGCAATTCCTTCACAAAAACATACCGCAGACTACCACCATACTTCTCTTTCAGTGCAGCAATCTCCATCCCTTGCGCAAACTTATCCTTCAAACTCGGAATGTTAAAAGGAGCAACGGTGCAGCATACATAATCATATTTGCTGTCTTCTTTTTGCAATTCGGCCATGATGACCTTTGCTAATATTTTTTGCATACCATTTCCTCGGCAGTTCGGATGAACGTTTGAGATTTCTTGATAGATGACGCGGTGTAGTTCACTTTCTGGCAAACCAATATCAAACCCTAAATGTTCATCGTCGATAGGAGGGACGAGTAGAGCGCGAAATGCGATGAGTTCGTTTTCGATAAAAGCACCGATCATCATGCCGTTTCCTTCTAGAATGTATTGAAATTCTTCTTGTGAGAGTGGTTGTAAACGACTTTTATCTTCTAGTGCTTCAACTACAATGTTTTGTAGTGATAAAATTTGTTCGATGTGCTCTAGTGATAGTAATGTAACGTGAAATGATTCGTTATTTTGTTTTAATGTTCCTTCGTATAGAACCGTCATATGATAGTCCTCCTTTAGCGTACAACATCTTGAAAGACGGTTAGTTCTTGTAGTGTATCTTCATTTATTTCAATGCCGAGTCCGGGCTTTTCGTTTAAGCGAATGAATGGTACATCGTAATGTAAGTTTCCGATGTCTTTCGTGAATTTTAATGGTCCCGTTAGCTCTACGCTCGTAATGATTTTCTTTGAGAAAGCGACATGGAATCCTGCGGAAGAGGCAACAGATGATTCGACCATTGATCCCACTTGGCATTCAATGCCGGCCATTTCAGCTTGATGAGCGAGCTTTACAGCTGGATATATGCCACCGCATTTCATTAGTTTTATATTCACTTTATCAGCAGCTTCTAATTTAATAATTTGGCGCATTTCACGAGAACTTTTTAGTCCTTCATCAATCATAAGCGGGAGGTCTGTCTTAGAACGGATATGAGCCATGGCATCAATATCGTCCGCGATAACAGGTTGTTCAATCCAGTCAATGTTTAAATGTCCTAATGAACGCAGTGCTGTTAATGTGTTTGCGCTATTTTTCCAGCCTTGGTTTACATCAACGCGAATCGCAATGTCATTTCCTACACGTTCTCGTACAGCTTCAATACGTTTCACATCTTCTTTTACATTCGTACCAACTTTCATTTTGAAAGATTGGTAACCTTTTTGAATCATAGAAGCAGCTTCTTCAGCCATATCTTCAGGATCGGCAATACTTAAAACGTGAGTGACAGGGAATTCTTCATGATAGCGCCCGCCAATTAATTGATATACAGGTTGATTTAGTTTTTTGCCCATTATATCAAAACAAGCAATATCAATTGCGGCTTTCGCTGTTGGAACACCGTAAATTGTATTGTCCATCATGTCGTGTATTTTTTCGATATTCATTGGATTTTGTCCGATTAGGGCCGGGGTTAGCGTATGTTTTAAAGTATGGAAAGTACTTTCCCATGATTCACCTGTGACGTGATCATCAGCAACGCCTTCACCGTAACCGATAATACCTTCATCTGTTTCCATTTTGACGATAATAGAGGGCATATCAGAATAAGATCCATAACTAATAACAAACGGATTGCGAAGCGGTAAACGAATTGCGTAAAGATGAATAGCTGTAATTTTCATTGAATAGAAACCCCTTCCTGTTTACAATAGTTTTGTACATTTGATATAGTTGACGTTAAATGGTCGTTAATTAATGATAAGGAGTTAGAGAAAATGATGATAAAAATTGCAGTTGTCGGTTCAAAGGAGTTTATGGAGAACCTTTTTCCTATTGCTCAAAAATTAGAAGGAATAGAAATTGATCCATATATTTACCTTCATCCGACGGAATCTTCTGAACTATTAAAGTGTCTAAAGCCTTGTGATGTCATCTTTTTCTCAGGTGCTTTACCTTATTATATGGCAAAAGAAATAAGAGAACAATTACGAATTCCAAGTACATACTTACAGCAAAACGAGACAACTGTCGTATCTTCAATTCTTTCTATCATGTATCATCAAAGTATTCAACCACATAACATTTCCATCGATTTAGTAGACCGCTCGTTTATTACAAATGTGTTCCATGATATTGGTATAAAAGAAAGCCCGCAAGTGTTGGATTATGAAAATATGCTGTGGAGTAAAGATGAGATAAATAGAGTTATCGATTTTCATGTAGCTAAATATCAATCTGGAGAAGCTCATTTAGCTTTAACTAGTATTCACGCTGTTTACGACGAGCTTCAAAAAATAGGTGTTCCTTCAGAGCGCATGATTGATCCAACACAATCCATTATACATGGGCTAAAAGATGCAAAAATAAAAGCTGAGTTAGCAAAAAGCTATTCAGCTACTATTGGTGCTTGTATTATTTCTTCCTTAGAATTACGAGCGAGTTTGCTTGAAAAACTAGATGTCATTTCAAAAGAACTACGTGGTTCATTTAAACAAGTGGATGAAATGACATGCATTTTGTATACAACTCGTGGTGATATCGAATCAATTATTAAAACAAATGCGATAAATAACTTGTTTGCGAACGTAGAAGGAACGATAGCTATTGGATTTGGTTATGGGAAAACCGTGAAAGAAGCGGAGCAAAATGCAAAAATTGCTCAAAGTTTTGCAAAGAATAATCCAATAGATCGTTGTTTTTATATACTAACAAGTGATAAAGATTTGTTTGGTCCGTTCCCGAAAGAGCAGAGAGTACAAAGTTTGAAAAATGATAATCCGGAACTAATGAAAATAGCGAAGGAAACGAAGCTTAGTCCGGCCAACTTGTCAAAAATCATTCAATTTAGTCAATCGCATCCGTCATTGAAGTTTACAGCAGCTGACCTTTCTGAGTACTTACAAGTGACTCGAAGATCGACAGAAAGGTTGTTAAAGAAATTAGTTGATTACGGGTATGCTCATATTTGTGGCGAGGAAATGCCCTATCAACAAGGGCGACCTCGCGCACTATATGAACTGAATTTACCGCTATTTTTAAGCTTCTAGTTGAGCTTTTTGTTTCTTTAGTAGTTCTGCTTTTTCAATGTCTGATAGTTTTACAATTGTGAAGCCTGTTATGCCATAAATGATTGAGATAATAGGTACGATGAAATTCAAAATAGCATAAGGGGCATATTCAAATGCACCTACGCCAAGTGTAGCGAGAATAAATACACCGCACGTATTCCAAGGAACGAAGACAGAAGTTAATGTTCCGCCATCTTCTAATGCTCTGGATAAGTTTTTTGAATGTAGTCCTTTTTCTGTGTATGCATTTGCGTACATTCTTGAAGGGACAACAATTGAAATATATTGTTCAGAGCAAGTAAGGTTTGTTGCAAAACAAGATGCGATAGTAGAAGCGATAAGCCCTTTTGCTGATTTCGCTAACTTTAAAATTTGATTTACAATTGAGCGAAGAATACCTGTATGTTCTAATACTCCTCCGAAAGTCATAGCGACAATTGTCATAGAGACTGTATTCATCATCGAATCTAAGCCACCGCGGTTAAATAGTTCGTCTACTAGCTTGTTTCCAGTGTCTATAACAAATCCAGCTTGGAGTGAACCGACAGATGCTGAGACAGAACCACCTTGAATAAAGACTTGTGATAAGAATCCTAAAATAATACCGACGAGAATCGCTGGTATAGCAGGGACTTTTTTAGCGACCAATACCATAACGACTACGGGTATAATGAGTAGGAAAGGCGAGATAACAAAGTTTTGTTGCAATACTTGTAACGTTTGATCGATGCTTTTCGCATCAATATTGTTAGCGCCGAAGCTTCTTCCTAAGACTGCGTAGACGATAAGAGTAATAATTAAACCTGGAACTGTAGTAAATAACATATGACGAATGTGTGCGAATAAATCTGTATTTGTTAATCCTGCGGCTAAGTTAGTTGTATCTGAAAGCGGTGACATTTTATCGCCAAAATAAGAGCCTGAAATAATGGCACCAGCAACCATTGGAGCTGGGATTCCCATACTTAGGCCAATTCCCATTCCAGCAACACCAATTGTTCCCATTGTAGACCAAGAGCTACCAATTGCTAATGCAACGATAGAACAAATGACGGTAATGGAAACTAAAAATAGTGATGGAGTTAAAAGTTTTAAACCGTAATAAATCATCGTTGCGACGATTCCACCGCCAATCCAAGCACCAATTGTTAAGCCGACAAGAATAATAATGACGATAGCGGGTAATGCAAGACGAATCCCTTTATACATTGCTTCTTCAAGATCATTCCATTTGTAACCGTAACGCCAAGCGACAATAGAAGCAACGGTTGTACCGATAATAAGTGGAACGTGAGGGGTTTGTTTTAATACAACAATTGTAACCATCATAACTGCAACGGTAATGATAATAGGGATAAGCGCTATTCCAAAAGGTATTTCTTTTTTCATAAAGTTCCTCCTTGTTACGTATGTTTGTTTGTATTTTTAGAATTGTCGTAAAATAGACGTTTATTAGGGGTCACCATATCAAAAAAAGAAAAATGTACGTTTGGACACAATTTGGACACATTTTAACCGGTCCCCTGTACGTTAAGGAACCGGTTTATCAATTTACTGCTTTTTTATAGGTTTTTTGTCTCGTAATGGCCTTAAATTATTAAAATTCGTTTTTTGATTTAGGTTCCACACATAATCACCTGTCAAAGTAATATGTTCCCAGCCGAGTGGAGATATATGTTGTAAATATTCTTCTGGAATATCTACCATTCGTTATCAAGACCTAATTTGTTAAAAGTCACGAAAATTAAAAGATGATACATGTTAGTCATGACTAACATGTATCATCTTTTATCTCTCATTATATTAGAATTTATAATTTATCGAGAAAGAAATTTTAACACTAGATGTACCTGTTCCGGCTCCCACAATTGCAATGGAATTTATATCATTCATCGTAATGGATCTACATTCACCTGGTGCAACTACAAATCCTCCAACAGCTGTTCCGTTTACAGTGAGAGCAGCTGTTGGTCCAACTCCAACTGTTCCGTTATTTTCCACCATAATTGTCCCATTTATTACAAAAGTAGTAGCATCATCCCAAATAGGTAAAGCGGTACCGCCAGTATCATCTAAAATAATAGTGCAACATACAGCATCATTTACACAGCATAATTGTTCAGTGCAGCAATTTCCTATTTGCGCCAACATGAACCCCTCCTAAATTTATGAACAAGATACACTATTATATGTTTGATTTTTCTATTTTGTTTGGACAATTAAATTTACGGTTTAAAAGAAGTTTTGTTAGAGATACATATTACGAAACCCTAATGATTGTTAAGGCAGCTCCAACCGATCCTCCAATCGACAGAAGTGTAGCAACTAAAAGAATACTACTAAATAATTGTAATTGGATTGTATCTCCAGCATTTAAATTAACTATAACATCATTGTTAAAAGCGGATACACTTAGAGCTGGTCTTAATATAGAAGCAGGAATAGGAGTAGTATTGTTTAATAAAATTCTTGAACCAGCACCAATACCTACTGCAGCTGTAGTATTAATTTGATAAGTAATATAATATCTCCCTGATTGAGGCACTGTAAAAGTGGTATTTGTACCATTGACTGTAAAACCATCTAAGTTTTGATTATTAGGAAGAGGAATACTCGTAGCGCTACCTAAAGCGACATTAATAACGCTACCAATTGTATTAGAGGCAAACATGGAGTTAGTGGTTACTGTTGGTCCAGTGGAACCTGTTGCTCCGGTAGGACCTGTTGCTCCGGTAGGGCCTGTTGCTCCAGTAGGGCCTGTTACTCCGGTAGGACCTGTTGCTCCAGTAGGGCCTGTTGCTCCAGTAGGGCCTGTTGCTCCAGTAGGGCCTGTTGCTCCGGTAGGACCTGTTGCTCCAGTAGGGCCTGTTACTCCGGTAGGACCTGTTGCTCCAGTAGGGCCTGTTACTCCAGTAGGGCCTGTTGGTCCAGTGAAACCTGTTGCTCCAGTAGGACCTGTTGCTCCAGTGGAACCCGTTACTCCAGTAGGGCCTGTTGCTCCGGTAGGACCTGTTGCTCCGGTAGGACCTGTTGCTCCAGTAGGACCTGTTGGTCCAGTGGAACCCGTTACTCCAGTGGGGCCTGTTTTCCCACTAATACCACAACATCCAAGTGGTCCAGTGAAATTTAGTCTATTTGCCAATTTATAAACGCTCCTTTTTAATGAATAGTCCAATTAATTTATTAATAGTGTATGTCCTTTTTTAGATTGTGGACATGGATAAAATAAAAAACATAACAATTACAATAATTTGTAATTGTTATGTTTTTAGAAATAGTATTTTTCCTTATAACAATAATTAAGTTGTATTTGTATAGTACCCGCGACAAATTTTTGTGGAGTGAGAATTTCAATATATTTCAAATCTGATATAGTAAGAGATTGACAATGTCCTTTCGGGATAAACATTTTATAAGTTTTGGTTTTAGTATATAAAAACATTTGTAATTCTGAATCTGTTCCATAGTTATAAGAACTTGTTATAGTGGTAATATTATTTAGATGTTTTTTGCTTGTTTCCCATATGTTTTGAGGTGGACAATTTTGTGATAAACAAAAAGCTAAACAAAAGCTATCTTTTATCACTCTTGATTTTGTCAAATAATCGAAAACTGGAATTTCTACAAAAGTCAAACCACAAAAGTCAGCAAGATTTACAAATAATTTACTTTTTGTATGGAATAATTTTTTCACACAGCAAAATTTATTTAACGGAAATTTTTGGTTGTGTTTATTTTCTATAATCGGAAATGGAAATAATAATTCCAGCAAGGCACAATTTTTTTTAGTATCTACTGCTTTGACTATAAAAAAAGGAGTAGTAAATTGGCCTTTCTTAGTGTTACCTGCTAAGGTTAATAATTTTCCATCATAATTAAATAAACAAAAAGGTGGCGTAGTTTGCCATTTTGCAGAATGAGGAGTTTTGTTAATTTCTACAAGTTTTTCTAATTCTAAAGCAAGCCATCTATTCATATTTAAATCATCCCTTAAAATTTCAACTGTCTTTTGACGAAAACTAAATTTCATCAAAAGACAATGATAGGTACAAAACATTGTAAAAAATATAATATTTTCGTTACAGTATATGGGGTTCAGCCGAGATACGTGTAAAAATGGGTCATAGACTGGTTTTTATTTCCATGTTATGACCCGTTTATTTTTTATACAGGTATATTCTCTTCTATTGGTTGTGGAATGTTTTGTAAATCAATCACATAATCGCCAAAACGTTTTATATGTTTCGTCATATATGGGCTTAACATCACCAGATCTTCTCGTGAGAATCGATAACCTTCTCTTTTGAGTTGCCATAAAATCATGGTAATATCAACGACATTTTGAAAAATGACTGCATTGGCAACGAGATCATTATATTTAATACGTTTTTCTTGTTCTACTGGATCATTTTCAGTAATAATCCCATCCCCACCAAAGAATAACCATTTTGAAAAACCATTATATGCTTCCACTTTATTTGTACTAGCTGTAATTTGCTCTCTTAATTTCATATCTGAGATATATCTAAGAAGAAATATCGTTCGAATGACTCTGCCTAGCTCTCGAAATGCTTGGTACAGTCGATTTTTTTTACTATTACTTCTCAGTTTTCTGAGAAGAGTTGAGGGTAGTATCTTTCCAACTTTTATAGACAAAACAACTTGAAATAAATCTTGCCAATGAGTCTCAATTAACTTCCAATCGATTACATCACTAAATAAAGGATCTATATGTTTATATTGAATATGTTTGCTTGGTCTAAAAAATTTTAAGTCCTTCCAATTCCTAATTCTAGGCATTAAATTGATTCCTAATAGATAAGAAAGTGCAAAGACAGGAGTAGACTGACCTTGTGTATCAGCATGAATCGTATCGGGTTGGATATCTGACTTGTTTTTTAGCAATCCATCAATAATATAAACAGCTTCCCAAACCCCACAGGGGATAAAATGGCTAAATAGCGCAATATAATTATCCGAAACATGATGATAAGCTATTCCTCCATAGCCCCCATATCTGATGTGGTATTCTGACAGTAAGTTTTCTTCATATAAATCGTATTTTGTTCCATCAGCGGCGGCTGTTTTTCCACTCCCCCATAGCTTTGGAAGGCTAAAGAGGTTGTATTGATTTAAAATGTCTTGAATTGAGGTATCTAATTTTTGGGCACTGATATGTCTACGATTCACGAAAGAAATCATATGAGGTGTTACTATATTTCTCATATGTTTAGCGGTTTGGGCTGGCCCTAAATTACAGCCATATCCAAATGAAGTAATAATATAACGTTCAATTGGATGCTCTAATTTAGGTTCAGATCCTGAAAATGGACCGAAATGTCTTGTACAATGAGTCCAGTGTTCAACGTTACAAAGTATATCGAGAATCGTTCGTTCCGGTAGTCGTTGTATAATTTCTTTTTCTAACATTTTACTACTCTTGGAAGACTCTTTTCGTACCAAACGTTTCAGGATTGGTTCTCCATCTTCAGTTATGATAACTTGTCCATTATTAGGATAGTTTCGATCAACAGTTTTTGCAGCGGATGTTAGCCAACTTTTTAACCGATTAACAAAATCAGTAGGTGAGGAAGGTAATTCTAGTTCATTACAATAATCTTCAACCATCGGTTGGCATTCTTCCCATGGAAGTAATTGTTGTCTATAATCAGCATATTTCTCAGAACCTTTTACACTAAGGTCTCCCGTCTTTAATTCAGAGGCTAAATAAGAAAATATACAGATTTCAAGACGTTTACGGTAAAGTAAATTCGTGCTTTTTTCAGCGCGAATTGTATGTTTCCACTGTTCACTGGCGAATGATAAATCAATATCGCTAGGTAGATGTTCAACCTTACGGTTTTCGTTCTCTAATAAAAATTTCAGAGCATTTATGAGGAAATCGTCTTGAGTTGTTGAGTCAATTTCTAATAATGTAATGAGCCGAAATAATGTTTTTCTATGATTCTTATAGAATTTTTCTAAAAGTGGTAGATAATTATTTCCGTTGTATGAGGATATTGCTGTACAGTCCTGTTTTAAAAATTCTATACCACCTTTAGCTTCAAATAGCTCAGTAATTTTGATGCCAATTTGTGTATTATCATCATGCATAGCTGTTGTTTCTAAAACTTCACTCAGTACAGAAATAAGATTTTCACTTATGGAACGATGTTGCTCCCTCAAAAGAGAAAGTTCTTCTTTTCCTTTTTTATGAATGATTCCCATCCTTTTTAGAAACATTTCTACAAGGTTATCCCTAGTTGTAATTTGTGACCGATAAATAGTTGATAACAACAGCATATATCTTTTGGGAGGAGCGAAGTCCTTTATCTCTGAAGCATCTAAAGAATTCGCTTCAGCAGCAAAGTGCTACAATTTAGAATTTGGAATGCCTTCTAATAAATCATGAATGTTTGGAAGGAAAGACGTAATAAATGAAAGTCTGTTTTGTAAATCTTTCATATGAGTAATAGAAAGGCTTTTGGGAACTTCTTTAAAATAATTATAACCAGAATGTTGAGTTTCTTTTGACGTATGAAGTAATTGATCGAGTTTATCTTTTTCTATATTAGACAAACGCGCGAGAATTGTATTACAAAGACGATTATTAACCAGCGTTCTCACTCGACGTGCAAGCCGATCTAGTGTACTGAATGCTGGTAATTCATAACGTTCCTTAATTAATTCTTCAATAGAAACATTAATAAGATCAGCGGGGTTATCCATCACTTGAGATGCTTTATATATTGCATTAGTAGCAATATGTAAAGCATCCTTCCCAAAGGGCAATACTTGCAAATGCTCACGAATTGCTTTCTGGTGTCGATATATGGACTTTGTTCGGAAGTTGGGTTCGGTTTCATTTGACATACGTAAACTTGAACGGATGTGATGAATTATCACAGATGGAATATCTTTTGGACGTGGAAAATAACCTAGTCGTTGGAAAGACTTTAGCATAACTAAAAGGCTAAAGACAGGAATAGTTCCACGTGCTACTCTATGGGCAAATTGGTTGTCCGCATATGTGACGGTATAAATCTCTTTCAGTTCTTTTCGAGTTAAGTTTTGTTTAAACCTTGGATAGGCTGTACGTTCAATTGAGGTCAATGTAATTCCTCCTACTATACTAAAATCAAAACTATATGTATTTTACTGTTGCATCTTACGGTACAAAGTCATTCTCGAGATACCAGCTTTCTCAGCGGCATCTGTACGGCTCATACCTTGATTAATAAGATATAAAGCATAATCAACCTTTTCCTCATCGGTTTTTGGTCTTCCAGGATGTTTCCCTCGTTTCCTTGCAGCCTCAATCCCTTCTTTTGTCCGTTCAGAAGTTAAATCTCGTTCAAATTGAGCAATACCAGCGAAAATAGTAAACAACATTTTTCCATGTGCTGTTGTTGTATCAAGCCATGATTCCTTTAGACTTTTCAAGTGCGCTCCTTTTTGAGAAATTTGTTCCGTAATTTCAATGAGATCTTTTGTAGAACGTGATAATCGAGTTAAATCCGTTACAACGACTGTATCTTCTGGACGAAGAAATTCCAGCATACTATTTAATTCCGGCCGGTTTCGTTTTGTACCGGTTATTTTTTCGAAGAAAATACGGTCGCATCCAAATTCTTCAAGCTGTTTCTTTTGGCGATCTAAATTTTGATCTAATGTAGAAACACGCATATAACCAAACTTCATATTTCTCATCTCCTTCACCAACTATTGTACCAAAAACAATTAAATGAGGATATTGTTACAAATAATATTGTTACATATTTTTGTTACACTCATTATGCAAGTTAATTAGACTAAAAGTTTCTTACTAATGACCGTAACAATAACGGTCGTTTTTGTTACGGTGATAGCATAAAAAATTCTACTTTATAAAAAAGTAATAAAGTTAAAAGCTCCAGTTACTCTATTCCGCAATCGGGTTAGTTCAACTAGGATAAAGTCTCAATTGGCCAAAAGAAAATCCCTTCAACCGATAATGAAGGGATTTTCTACTATTATTTATCTTCTCCGTTAAATATTAAAACACCTATGAGAATTAGGTTAGATCCAATCCAAAACGTGACACAAATTTTCTCACCCAACATTAGGGTTTAACTGAGTTAGATGTTATATACCTTGATATAGCAGTATTTATATAAATAATTAAAAATTAGACTTTATTATTATATCTAACGCTTTTTTTAGCACTACCTTATCGCTATCTGACAAGTTTTGAAGGACTGTATTATTCAACTTAATTGTTGCTGCTTCAACTTTATCTCTAATTTCGGTAGATTTTTGAGTAGCCACTACTAAAACATTTCTTCGATTTTTAGGATCTACTGAACGTTCAATTAAGTCAGCTTTTTGCATTTTATCTAAAATCCCAGAGACTGTAGGGGCTTCTAAATATACAAGTTCTCCAATTTGTTTAGGAGATAATTGACCTTCTCTCCACAAACAATTCAACACACCATATTGAGCTGGTGTCAATCCATATTCCTCTAAAAGCTTGCTAAAATATTTAAACACTTTATTTTGACTAACACTTAGTAAAAAATTTATGCACTCTTTTAATTCCATAGTATCTCCCCCATATTGACATTATCTATAATATCATGTTAGTTTTTGTATTAAAATATTTTTGTTACAAAAATATTTTAATACAAAAAAATACTGGAAGGGGAAGGTAAGCATGAATTCATTTAAAGCCATTATAGTCAAAGAAAAACATGACCAAGTAATTTATGGTTTGGAAGATGTCAGTGTTGACAATCTTTCTGATGGAGAAGTTTTAATTAAGGTGGCATATTCTTCAATCAATTATAAGGATATGCTGGCTGTTCAAAAAAATGGAGGTGTTATTCGAAATTATCCCATGATTCCTGGAATTGATTTAAGTGGAACCATCGTTCATACAACAGATAATCGTTACATAGAGGGACAGCAAGTTGTTGTGACAGGTTTTGCTATGGGCATGAGCCATACTGGAGGTTTTGCAGAATATGCTAGAGTCCCTGCAGATTGGATTGTTCCTTTGCCCAATAACTTGACCTTAAAGGAAGCAATGGTTTTTGGAACAGCAGGGTTTACTTCTGCTCTTTCCATCATGGCTCTAGAGGAGAATGGCATGGACATGAATAACAATCCAAGTATACTAGTTACTGGCTCAACTGGTGGAGTTGGTAGTATTGCGTTACAAATCTTATCTAAAATCGGATACAAAAATATTTTTGCTTTAGTACGAAAAGAGCACCAATCCGAGGTGGCAAAATCTTTAGGAGCAACCAATGTTATTTTTGCAAACGAGTTAGGAGAGCTAAAGAAACCATTAAATAAACAAAGATTTGATTATGTATTAGATACCGTTGGTGGGGACGTGGCTTCTGTATTGATTCCTCAAATTTCTTATGGTGGAAGCATGAGTATGTGTGGGAATGCCGGTGGGATCCAACTAACATCAACAGTATTGCCGTTTATACTAAGAGGAATCAACCTTTTAGGAATTGATTCTGTAAATGTACCAATCAATAAACGTGGGGATATTTGGGATAAAATAGCGAATAAATGGAATATTTCCCAAACGACTCTAATAAGTGAGATTTCTCTTGAAGAATTACCCCAAAAGATTGAATCGATCAAAAATGGCCAGCATTTGGGGAGAACAATTATTAAATATTAAAAAAACATTTAACACTTATTCATAAAGCAAACTTTATCATTTTATTTGTACTTCTTGCCAGAGGATCTGAGTATGTTAAAAGCATGGGAACCCAGCTGGGCATTAGACGGCTCTATAGGATAATTAAGGCGTGAACTATATAGAATAAATTTCTGATAGAACTGCATGTATCTGCAGTTCTTTTTATTCCTGTAAGAATGCAAAAGAACAAAGTTTGTGAAGCATTGTACTTAAACTAATGAGGCGATTATTGAAGAAAATTAATATTTTTAAATGACTGTATTGCTAAGGTATCCTTTTAAAAAATTTAACAACTTTATTTTGCCCTATCCAAAACAGGATGGGGGTATGCGTGTTGGAAGTATTAAACTTAAACAACTTATTGTAATCTTGACATTTCCTTATTGCGGGCGGTGACAGCTTCGCTGGTACTACCCCTATTAGGACTTAAGAAAAATACTTTTTATAAAATACTAAAAGAATATGAAGAGAACAAATTACAACCTAAATAAAGCATATGGGCCGAATATTCCTTAGAGTAGGAAATTCGGCTCATTTTATGTCGAAATTTACTTAGCGTATATTTTCGTTAATTATCTTAACTAGTCGTTACGTATGACTTTACAGCATTCAATGCAAAATTATCGGTTTTTTGTATGCAAATTTATGGATTAAGTCATACAATTACGCACTATTTTTAATGAATCAATATTTACTTGTTTCTTCAACTAAGTTCGTCCGAATCTTTTTCTACAAAATCACTAAAGTCATCTCCCCAATCACAGATGGCTGTTACAACATTCTCTAGTTGATGACCAATTTCACTAAGTTCATACTCAACCTTAGGAGGCACTACGGGGTATACACATCGAGTAATTATTTTATCGTCTTCTAATTCTCTCAACTGTCTAATCAACATACGTTGATTAACTTCAGGCAGCTTTTTTTGTATTTCACTTAATCTTAATGGGGAACGTTGTAACAAACACCATATAATTGCTATTTTCCAACGACCGCCAATCACAGATAAAGCCAAATCTTTTCCAGTAAAAAATTCCTTGTCCTTATAATGAATAACCATAAATTTCTAGTCCTTTCTCTTTAAAAATGTTTATAGTGACAAATATGTCAGTATTGTAATTAAGATTATAAGGTGTAATCTTAATAGTGTAAACATTAATAAACAAAAGAAAGTAGGGATTCATTTGAAAAGTAGAGCTGCTGTTGCATTTAAGCCAGGGGAGCCACTTCAAATCGTAGAAATCGATGTAGAAGAGCCAAAAGCAAAAGAGGTATTAGTAAAAATACTATATACTTCTGTCTGTCATACAGATGCTTTTACATTATCAGGTGACGACCCAGAAGGAGTATTTCCTGCTGTATTAGGCCATGAAGGTGCTGGTGTTGTCGTTTCAGTAGGTGATGAAGTTACTTCAGTAAAACCTGGGGATCATGTTATTCCACTATATACACCTGAATGTGGAGAATGTAAATTCTGTCGTTCTGGTAAAACAAACCTATGTAGTGCTGTACGAGAAACACAAGGTAAAGGTTTAATGCCTGATGGAACAACTCGCTTCTCTTATAATGGAGAGCCCCTTTATCATTACATGGGAACTAGTACATTCAGTGAATATACAGTTGTTAATGAAATTAACTTAGCGAAAATCGATGAAAACGCTCCGTTAGATAAAGTTGCTTTATTAGGATGTGGTGTGACTACAGGTATTGGTGCTGTACACAACACTGCAAAAGTTGAAGAAGGAGCTGTGACAGCTGTATTTGGTTTAGGAGCGATTGGATTAGCAGCTATTCAAGGATTGGTTCAAGCGAAAGCAAGCCGAATTATTGCAGTTGACCTAAATCCGAAAAAATGGGAACTAGCTAAAAAAATGGGAGCGACTGATTTTGTGAATCCTGCAGATTATGAGCGCCCAATTCAAGAAGTTATAGTCGAAATGACAGATGGAGGCGTGGATTATAGTTTCGAATGTATTGGTAATGTTGAAGTAATGAAGTCCGCTCTTGAAGCATGTCATAAAGGTTGGGGCGAAAGTATTATTATCGGTGTAGCCGGTGCTGGTAAAGAGATTCATACTCGTCCATTCCAATTAGTAACGGGTCGAGTATGGCGTGGATCAGCCTTTGGTGGAGTTAAAGGAAGATCTGAGCTTCCAGAAATGGTCGAAGATTATATGAAGGGTGAAATTGATTTAGATTCATTTATTACTCATCATTTAGAATTTAAAAACATCAATGAGGCATTTGACTTACTACACAAAGGTGAATCCATTCGTACGATTTTAACTTATGGAGAGTGAGATAATGAGTCTTAAATGTATTGAACAACATCGTTCTTTCGAAGGAGAGCAACGTAAATATAGCCATTATTCAGAAGTCTTGCAATGTGATATGAAATTTAGTATCTATTTACCATCAAATAAAGAAAAGAAAAAAATCCCACTTATATGGTGGTTATCTGGTTTAACTTGTACAGATGATAATTTTAGTCAAAAAAGTGGATTTCAACGTTTGGCTGAAAAGCATCAAGTTGCAGTAATCATGCCAGATACTTCACCACGTGGAGAACACGTTTCAGATGTTGCAGCATGGGACCTTGGACAAGGGGCAGGTTTTTATTTAAATGCTACCCAGGCGCCTTGGGCGCAGCATTATAAAATGTATTCATATATAGTAGATGAATTAACATCCATTGCTTCGACTATAGTACCTAATTTTTCAGGTGAAGAAAGCATAATGGGACATTCAATGGGAGGACATGGGGCTTTAGCGATTGGTTTGAAAAATGCTAAGAGATTCAAAGCGATTTCTGCTTTTTCTCCAATCTTAACCCCTAGTCAAGTTCCATGGGGAATAAATGCTTTCACCTCTTATTTAGGTGAAGACAAAGATTCTTGGAAACAATGGGATGCTTCAGACTTAATTAAAGAAGATAATATTCCACCTATTCTTATTATGCAAGGTAGTCAAGACGAGTTTTATCCAAAACAATTGGAAGAGCATATTTTCTTAGAGAACGCTCAAAAAAATAGTCAAATGGTAACTTATAAAAAAATGGAGGGCTATGATCATAGCTACTTCTTTATTTCCACTTTCTTAAATGAGCATTTCTCTTTCCATATGAAGTATTTAAGATGATTTTTATTTACAACAATACCCACTTCCAATGGCATATGAAGTATTTAAGTTTACAGCAAAATATAGTAACAAAAGTATCCGCATGTAGAGATGTGGGTACTTTTGATTGTTATATTTTGTCATATTATATCGTTTGTAAAAACAAATAAATTGGGAGGAAGAGTTCATGTGGATTAAAAAAATGTTATTTAATTACCGTGTTAAACCATCCTTATTAAAATCTCGTTATGAGATCGAAAAGGAAAATCGACAAGTTGACTTATTTGAAAGTTCAACTGAAACGTCTAAACCCGTTTCAATAAGAGATACAAGATCATATATTCAGCCTAATACTAAAACATTAGAAGACATGATTAATTACTTAGCAGCTATTCGCGAAATCCCTTCTCTTTCCGTGGATAAGAATAAAATGCTTTGGCCATTAATATCCAAATGCTAAATTCAAAAAATAGTAGTTATAATTTTAGCTATTTCTATATCAAATATTTGAGTTGATGGGAGGTACAGTTTATATGGAAATGAAAAAAATGTTAAACAATGACCGTATTAAACCATATTTATTAAAAGCACGTTTTGGAGTTGAAAAAGAAAGTCAACGAATTGACCTATCAGGAAGTTTAGCTAAAACGGAACATCCCAAAAGCATTTCAGTAAGAGATGAACATCCTTATATTCAGCGAGATTTCTCTGAAACACAAATGGAATTAATCACACCAGTTACCGAGACACTAGGAGATTTATTTAATTACTTAGCAGCTATCCATGATGTTGCCTATCGTTCTATGGGAGATAACGAAATGCTTTGGCCATTAAGCATGCCACCACAGTTGCCCGAAAAAGAAGAAGATATTGTTATTGCGAAACTTAACAATCATGAAAATGTTTTATATCGTCGATATTTATCTAATTCTTATGGTCGACGAAAACAAATGATTAGTGGTATTCATTACAATTTTGAATTTAGTGATGATTTGATTCAGGCATTATTTGAATTACAATCAGAAATAAAAGATTATCATCAATTTAAAACAGAAATTTATCTGAAAGTCACAAGGAATTATTTACACTATCGATGGTTAATAACTTATTTCTTTGGTGCTTCTCCTAGTAGTGAAAAGAATTTCTTTGAAATAAATCCTTTAAATGCCGCCGTAAGAAGCATTAGAAATAGTAAACATGGTTATAGTAATGAAAATGATGTTCAAGTATCCTATAGTAGTTTACAGAACTATATATCTGATCTTTCTTCGCTGGTGAATAAAGGGGTTTTATTAGAAGAAAAAGAATTTTATGCCTCTGTCCGTTTAAGGGGCGGTCCTCAAGTTTCAGATTTAAAAAATCATGGTATTCGTTATATTGAATTAAGAAACCTAGATTTAAATCCTTTTGAAACATATGGAATTAGCCATGAACAAGCAGAATTTCTACATCTTTTCCTTATCTATTTACTATGGATTGACCAAGACGATAATAATGATGAATGGGTAAAAATCGGTGACTTTCAAAATAATGTAGTGGCTCTTGAACATCCGTTAGAACATACGCAATTTAAGACAGATGCTGAGCGTATTATTGATGAAATGGAACATTTAACAGGGCTGTTAGACATAACGATTTCGAATACCTTGTTTGTTAACTTGAGAGAAATGCTAACAGATCCAAGTAAGACTTTAGCTGGAAGACTTTATAAAGAGATTATAAAAAGTAGTCAAAGTCAGGTAGCTTACCGTATTGCTAAAGAAAATTATAAAAAAGCATGGGATAAACCATATCAACTATCAGGATTTACTGACATGGAGTTGTCTACACAAATTTTAATGTTTGATGCTATTCAACAAGGAATACAAGTAGACGTTTTAGATCGACAAGATCAATTTTTAAAACTACAGCTAGGAAATCATGTTGAATATGTGAAAAATGGGAATATGACAAGTAAAGATAGTTATGTATCACCATTAATTATGGAAAATAAAACAGTAACAAAGAAAATTCTTCAACAGCATGGATTTCGTGTACCAATAGGTGAGGAATTTAGTGATATAGAAAAAGCTTTACGTTCCTATGATATATTTGCAGGAAAGCCTTTTGTCGTTAAACCAAAAACAACAAATTATGGTTTAGGAATATCTATCTTTAAAGAAGACGGAGCAAGTTACGAAGACTATCAAAAAGCACTCACAATAGCATTTAAAGAGGACTCATCAGTATTAATAGAAGAATTTATTAATGGAACAGAATATCGATTTTTTGTGCTAGATGACAAAGTTTCTGCCGTTTTATTACGAATTCCTGCCAATGTTATAGGAGACGGTTCACATACGATTGAAGAGTTAGTCGCTCAAAAGAACCTGAATTCATTAAGAGGAATGGACCATAGAACACCTTTAGAAAATATACAATTAGGTGAATTAGAGGTCCTAATGCTTAAAGCTCAAGGGTATCGAAAAGATTCAATTCCAACAAGTGATGAAATTGTTTTCCTGCGAGAAAATTCTAATGTCAGTACAGGTGGAGACTCAATTGATGTGACAGATCAAATTCCCGATGATTATAAGAAAATTGCCGTAGATGCTGTGTCGGCACTTGGAGCTAATATTAGTGGTATTGATTTGATTATTGAAAATACAGAAGTTCCTGCAGCTAATAAAAATGCTTATGGAATTATTGAGGCAAACTTTAATCCATCGATGTATATGCATATATATCCGTATAAAGGCAAATCCAGACGTTTAACAATCTGTATATTACGTTATTTATTCCCTGAACTACCAAGAAAATAATTTAGAAGTTTTCGAGATGTTAGAGGGATTAGTACAAAAATTGTAAATGATGTAACAAGTGGAGACATTACTTTTTAATTAATTGGGACCTCTGAGAGGTCCCAATTTAAATTATTATTTTAGAAACAGGCGTATGAGAAATGAGTTATTGGAATGCAAGTTTGAAGAAGATAAAATAGGGGGCATATCAGTGAAAAATTTAGAAAGATATTTTGACTTATTTGATCAATCAAGAACAAGCGAAAAAGGGATACAGCCGAGATATACATGTTATCTATACTTAGGAGTAAAAACCTTAATTTAAATACATGTAAACAATGTGTTTGACAACGATCCTTGCAACATCGAAGTCTACAACCGTTCGTTGCCCTCAAGGTAACGGACGCGCCTTAAGGAGCTCTTAAGAGACACGGTTTATCCAAGTGAGGTTATTCGATACCTTCTCATTGCACTACTTTGAATACGTTAAATACATTGTTTACTTAGTTAAGATATCAAATATTTAACGTATCTTATCACTCAATTTTTCTTCTTAGAATACTTTAAATACTTCTGATTTTCATAGTATAGATAATACTCGTACCTTGGCTGTACCCCAACGTAATAGTTGATATAAAACTTACGTTAAGCAAATTCCCACGAAATTTTCACTATTTGATTCTTTAAAAAAAGTAGTAAACTAAGTAATCGGTTCCTTAACGTACAGGAATCAGTTTAAATATGTCTAAATTGTGTCTAAACGTACAATTTTCTTTTTTGGGTATGGTGACCCCTATTAGGTTATGATAACTAAAAGTTTATGTAAGCGTCAACATAAAAAACAGAAAATAAGGAATGTTCTAGTTGTTTGTTTAGTTTGTAATATAGGTGAGGAGTAAGCTTTTTAAGTATTTAAAAATAAACAATTGACTTTTTTCTTAAAATTCAATATGTTCATAAAAACATCTGTTTTTCATAAATATAATTAACCCGAATCGTTTGTAATGTGGGAAGGAGACTGGAACGTTGAAAACATTAGAACTACAAGAGCGCTTAACGGAGATTTTTCAGCATTTACACGAAAACCCTGAAGTAAGTTGGAAAGAATATGAAACGACAGCGTATATTACTGACTTTTTAAAAGAAGAAGGAATTTCATATAGAACATTTGATGATTGTCCAGGTGTAATTGCTGAGATTGGAGGCGGGAATCCAGTTATTGCGATTCGTGCTGATATGGATGCACTTTGGCAAGAAGTAAATGGAGAATTTAAAGCGAACCATTCATGTGGCCATGATGCTCATATGACCATTGTAATGGGACTTATTTTACAATTGAAAAATATGAGATGGAAAAGTGGTACGGTTAGATTTATTTTTCAGCCGGCAGAAGAGAAGGGGAATGGTGCTTTAAAGATGGTGGAGAAAGGTGCTGTAGATGATGCTGATTTCTTATTTGGCGTCCATCTAAGACCAATTGAAGAACTATCTTTGAAACAAGCAGCTCCATCTATTCGTCATGGAGCAGCAGGATTTTTAGAGGGTATGATTCATGGGGAGGATGCACACGGGGCAAGACCACACCAAGGTGTGAATGCAATTGATGTCATTTCCATGATTAATATCGGTTTGAAAAATATTTGGCTGCCACCGCAAAGTTCTTATTCAGTAAAAATGACGAGATGCCAAGCTGGTGGTGATAATTTAAATATTATTCCGGGAAATGGTCATTTCAGTTTAGATGTAAGAGCAGAGAGTAATATACTATTAGAAGAATTAAAGAAAAAGATTGAGCATGTAATAGAATCAGCTGCATCGATGGGGTCGAAAACTTCATACGAATGGATGGATCTTGCACCAGGAGCAGAGGTTTCCGAAGAAGCAGAGCGCTTTATGCGTAAAGGTATTCTCGAAGTGTATGGGGAAGAGAGATGCACAGGGCCTCTCTATACGACAGGAAGCGATGATTTCCATTACTATACAGTGAAAAGACCACATTTAAAAGCTGTCATGCTTGGACTAGGAGCAGACCTACAACCTGGATTACACCATCCGTATATGAGGTTTGATCATAGTTGTATTATGGATGGGGTAGAAATATTGAAACAAACTGTATTGAAAGTGTTAGAAGACAGGGGCTAAAGAGCTCCTGTTTTTTTGTCGTGAATTGTCGGTAAATCGATATATTTGAAAAATCGTTGATATATTTGAAGTTACGATAGATATATTAAGAAAATCGTTAATATAATTTCACGTATCTATTAATTTGATGAAAAATGAGCCTCCAGTACATGGTGTATAATAATAAGTACCATTTTTTAATAGGAGAAAACGAATGAACGAACAATATTACGATGCAGTTTTACATATAAAAACAGTCGGTGAGCAAAAAGGATTTAACAAATCTATGCATTATCACCGTTATGAACCGACGCCGTATAGCGGATTAGATGAGTTACTGAATCAATATGAAATAAAAAGTAGTGACCGAATTGTAGACTTTGGGTGCGGAAAAGGGCGATTAAACTTTTATATGCATCATAAATGTGGGGCTTCAGCAGTTGGAATTGAAATGAATGAAGAGTTTTATAAAGAAGCGATCGATAATCGAGATCGTTATGCCCGAAAGGCACGAAACAGTAAGGGGAAAATTCAATTCCAATGTTGTTTAGCGCAGGAATATGAGATTGATCCACATGATAATAGGTTTTATTTCTTTAATCCGTTTTCTGTGCAAGTGTTTATGAATGTAGTAAATAACATTTTGTTTTCAGTAGAAAACACGGGGAGAGAAGTGGATATTATTTTATATTATCCTTCTGAGGACTATATTTTCTTCTTAGAAAATCAGACTGCGTTTGAGCTGAAGAAAGAAGTTAGATTGCCAGGTGCTTATGAGAAGAATGGGAATGAGAGGTTTTTAGTTTATACATTAGGGTAATAAAAAACAGGTGCCAAGGCACCTGTTTTTTATTAGTTACGGATTAAGTAATCAAATGCACCTAAAGCTGCGTTTGCACCTGAACCCATAGAGATGATGATTTGTTTGTACGGATTATTTGTACAGTCACCTGCAGCAAACACTCCTGGTACGTTTGTAGCGCCGTGCTTGTCTGTTACGATTTCACCGCGAACGCGTTCAACTGTTTCGCCTAACCAGTCTGTGTTTGGCACAAGACCGATTTGTACGAATACACCTTGTAATTCAACGTGATGAACTTCTTCAGTTTCACGATCGATGTAAGAAATACCATTTACTTTATCAGTACCAGTGATTTCTTTCGTTTGAACGTTTTTCAGAACAGTTACGTTTGGTAAGCTGTTAAGACGCTCTTGTAATACAGCATCAGCTTTTAATTCTGGCATGAATTCAAGAACAGTTACGTGCTTAACGATACCTGCTAAGTCGATAGCTGCTTCAATACCAGAGTTACCTCCGCCGATAACTGCTACGTCTTTTCCAGTGAATAATGGGCCGTCACAGTGTGGGCAATATGCTACACCTTTATTTTTGAACTCAGCTTCACCTGGTACGCCAACATTACGCCAGCGAGCACCTGTAGAAACGATTACGCTCTTACTTTTCAGAATAGCGCCGTTTTCAAGTTCCACTTCAATAAGTTCTTTTTTCTCTAAACGTTTCGCACGTTGTAGATTCATTACATCGATGTCGTATTCTTTTACGTGTTCTTCAAGGCTTGCTACTAGCTTAGGACCTTCAGTCTTTTTTACGCTGATGAAGTTCTCAATGCCCATAGTATCCATTACTTGACCACCGAAGCGCTCAGCAACGATACCAGTGCGGATGCCTTTACGTGCTGCGTAAATTGCTGCACTTGCACCAGCAGGGCCGCCACCAACAACAAGAACATCGTATGGATCTTTATCAGAAAGCTCTGATGCATCTGGACCGTTACCCATTTTAGCTAAAATTTCTTCAAGTGTCATACGACCGCTTCCGAAAGATTCGCCGTTTAGGTAAACAGTTGGTACTGCCATGATGTCTTTGCTTTCTACTTCCTCTTTGAATGCAGCGCCATCAATCATAGTATGTGTAATACCAGGGTTAAGAACGCTCATTACGTTAAGAGCTTGTACAACATCAGGACAGTTATGACAACTTAGGCTGATATAAGATTCAAAATGATATTCGCCTTGAATGTTTTTAATTTGATCGATTAATTTTTGTTCAACTTTTGGAGCGCGTCCACTTACTTGTAGTAAAGCTAACACTAATGATGTAAATTCGTGTCCTAATGGAATACCAGCGAATACGACACCAGTGTCTTCACCAGGGCGGTTTACGCTAAAGCTGGGTGTTCTCTCTAATTCAACTTTTTCTACTGTAATCTTAGATGACATAGTAGCTAATTCGTCTACTAGAGCTAACATATCTTTAGATACGTTATCGTCTCCTGCGCTTACCTTAAGTAAAATATCGTTCTCCATTAATTGAAGGTATTGGGATAGTTGTGTTTTTATATCTGCATCTAGTATCATTTTGATCGAACTCCTTAGATTTTGCCTACAAGGTCAAGGCTTGGTTTAAGTGTTGCAGAACCCTCTTGCCATTTAGCTGGGCAAACTTCACCTGGGTTGTTACGTACGTATTGAGCAGCTTTAATTTTGTTAACAAGAATGCTTGCGTCACGGCCGATACCGTCAGCATTGATTTCCATAGATTGGATAACGCCGTCTGGATCGATGATGAATGTACCACGAGCAGCAAGACCTTCTTCTTCCATTAAAACGTTGAAGTTTGTAGTGATTGTGCGAGTTGGGTCACCAATCATGATGTACTCGATTTTGCCGATAGTTTCTGAGCTATCATGCCATGCTTTGTGAGTGAAGTGAGTGTCTGTAGATACAGAGTATACTTCAACGCCTAAGTCTTTTAGAGTTGCGTATTGGTTTTGTAAGTCTTCAAGTTCAGTTGGGCAAACGAATGTGAAGTCAGCTGGGTAGAAACAAACTACACTCCATTTTCCTTTTAAACTTTCGTCAGTAACTTGGATAAATTCTCCATTATGGTAAGCATTAGCTTTAAACGGTTTTACTTCTGTGCCGATTAATAACATGTTAAAATTCCTCCTAAATGTTGGTTTTGAGCATCAAAAAATAGTGTGCTCATAAAATATATTTTTTAATTAACTATAATAATTCTAATTCGATATTAATTATCATATAGAAGTGGTTATTTTGTCAAGAGAATAAACCAACTTTATACCAATTTAATTAATATTTATTCTCAATTAAGGCTAACAGGGAATGGAAAGGTAACTTTAAGTCTATAAATTTTCAATGATTGTTTGAAAGAGTAGTGTGTATGTTAGAAATATGGTGTAAGTGTAAATTCTTAGGAAGGAAATATTTCTTAGAAGTTATGTATTTGAAAAGGAACTGCTTATTTCTATTTTACAAAGAATTGTGCGATAAATAAAATAAAATGAATCGAAATCTTTTTGAACAATTTTTGTCATCTCAAATATATAATTAGGAAGTATATATTTGAGATGATAGTTAGAAACATTGACTCAAAGTGCTAACAAGATATAATAAAACCTAGATATACCTTTCAAAAAGAAGAATACATATTTATAGGATGAAAAAATTCAACCTATTATTTTTTATAGCTTTTGGAAAACGCTTACAATTGGTGTGGAGGGGAAACCATGTCTAAGTTCACAAAGTATTTTTTAATGGAAGCTAGCGATGTGATTGCATATGTGAAAGAGAAATTATCTAAGTTTGAACATGCAAAGGGGCTAAAGTGTAAAGAAATAGGTGATGGCAATTTAAATTATGTGTTCCGCGTTTGGGATGAAAAAGAGAACATGTCTGTCATCGTAAAGCAAGCTGGGGATACAGCTCGCATTTCAGATGAGTTTAAGTTATCGACGAATCGTATTCGTATAGAATCAGATGTTTTGCAGTTAGAGCATGAGTTAGCACCTGGACTTGTTCCTAAGGTGTATTTATTTGATAGTGTGATGAACTGTTGCGTAATGGAAGATTTATCGAATCACACAATATTACGTACAGCACTTATAAATCATCAAATATTTCCGCAGCTTGCTGACGACTTAACTACTTTTATGGTAAATACACTTTTATTAACATCTGATGTTGTAATGAATCATAAAGAGAAGAAGGAACTTGTGAAGAATTATATAAATCCTGAATTATGTGAGATTACAGAGGACCTCGTATATTCAGAACCATTTACAAATCATAATAAGCGTAATGAGTTATTTCCTTTAAATGAGGGATGGATTAGGGAGCATATTTATAGTGATAAAGAGCTTCGTATGGAAGTAGCGAAACGTAAATTTTCTTTTATGACGAATGCACAGGCATTGCTTCATGGTGATTTACATACTGGTTCTGTTTTTGTAAGAGATGATTCTACAAAAGTTATTGATCCTGAGTTTGCTTTTTATGGACCTATGGGATATGACGTTGGGAATGTAATGGCGAATTTAATGTTTGCTTGGGTGAATGCAGATGCAACGATGCCACCTGGAGCTGAGAAAGATACGTATATGGATTGGTTACAAACTACGATGGTAGAGGCAATTGATTTATTTAAGAAGAAGTTTTTAGATGCTTGGGATATTCATGTGACCGAGATTATGGCGAAGGAAGAAGGCTTTAACGAAGCCTATTTACAATCTGTATTAGAGGATACAGCTGCAGTGACAGGTCTTGAATTAATCCGCCGTATTGTTGGATTAGCGAAAGTAAAAGATATTACTTGTATTGAGAATGAGGAAGCACGTGCTAGAGCGGAGCGAATTTGTCTTCAAGTAGCGAAGAGTTTTATTTTACGAGCGAATCAATATAGAACGGGTACAAGTTTTGTAGCAACGTTAAAAGAACAGTCAATGCACTACGCGGAGTAAGGGGAGAATATGATGGAAGAGCAATTAATACCAATTCAGTGGAAAGATGATGCTTTAGTTTTGTTAGATCAAACGTTATTACCGAATGAAATTGTTTATGAATCTTTTAAAACAGCTGAAAGTGTGTGGGATGCCATTCAAGTAATGAAAGTACGAGGTGCACCAGCGATTGGTGTTTCAGCAGCTTACGGAGTGTATTTAGGGATAAAGGAATTTGCTGAAGGTACGGAAGAAGGATTTATGGATGAAGTAAGAAAGGTATGTACATACTTGGCGACATCAAGACCGACTGCCGTAAATTTATTTTGGGCACTTGAAAGAATGGAAAGTGTAGCGACAGATAATATTCATTTATCAATCTCACAGCTGAAAAATAGATTACTAGAAGAGGCAAAAGAGATTCATAGAGAAGATGAAGAAATTAACCGTCAAATTGGAGAACATGCATTAACATTATTCCATGATGGAATGGGAGTATTAACACATTGTAATGCTGGTGCGTTAGCGACGACTAAGTATGGTACTGCGACGGCTCCAATGTACTTAGCGAAAGAAAAAGGATGGGACTTAAAAATCTTTTCGGATGAAACACGTCCAAGATTACAAGGGTCAACGTTAACGGCATTAGAACTACAGCGAGCGGGAATTGATGTTACTGTCATTACGGATAATATGGCGGCTATGGTCATGTCACAAGGGAAGATTGACGCTGTAATTGTTGGATGCGACCGTGTGGCAGCGAACGGTGATATAGCAAATAAAATTGGAACATTAGGCGTATCTATTTTAGCGAAATACTACAACATTCCGTTTTATGTAGCGGCACCAACGCCGACAATTGATTTAAAGACATCGACAGGAAAAGAAATTCCGATTGAAGAAAGAGATGCTTCTGAAGTGATTAATCGCTTCGGACAATATTCAGCTCCGAAAGAAAGTAAAGTATATAATCCAGCATTTGATGTTACTCCACATGAAAATGTAACAGCGATTATTACAGAAAAAGGGATTGTAAAGGCACCGTTTACGGAGAATTTAAAAAAGCTATTTCAATAAGTAGATAAATGTAAAAGTCAGTCATCATAAGCTTCATACTTAGGGGGATGTATATGTTATTACCAAAAGAAAGAGAAGAAATTGTAGCGTATGGAAAGAAAATGATTTCTAGTGGTTTAACAAAGGGAACGGGCGGTAATATTAGTATCTTTAATCGTGAACAAGGTCTTGTTGCGATTAGCCCAAGTGGTTTAGAGTATTATGAAACAAAGCCTGAAGATGTAGTTATATTAAACTTAGATGGTGAAGTAATAGAAGGAGAGAGAAAACCATCAAGTGAATTAGATATGCACCTTATTTACTATAGGAAGCGTGAAGATATAAATGCGCTTGTGCATACACACTCTCCTTACGCGAAGACGATTGCATCATTAGGATGGGAGCTTCCGGCTGTGTCGTATTTAATTGCTTTCGCAGGACCGAATGTGCGCTGTGCACCGTATGAAACATTTGGTACGAAGCAATTAGCAGAGGCTGCTTTTGAAGGCATGATTGATCGTCGTGCTGTGCTACTTGCAAATCACGGTTTAATTGCTGGTGCAAATAATATAAAAATGGCATTTACTGTTGCAGAAGAGATTGAGTTTTGTGCTCAAATTTATTATCAAACGAAAAGCATTGGGGAACCAAAGCTATTGCCAGAAGATGAGATGGAGAATTTGGCGAAGAAGTTTGAAGGGTATGGGCAGCAGTAGAATGAAACAAAAACACCCTCAAGAAATCTTAAGGGTGTTTTTTAAGCTTTTTTAAGCAACAAATACATAAAGTAAGGAGCGCCAATTAAAGCAACGACAATACCTGCTGGGATGCCATTAGGCTCAACGATGTTTCGTCCGATTGTGTCTGCTAATAGCAATAGCCATCCGCCGATTAAAACGGCGATAGGCATGAAAATTTGATGTCTCGGACCTACTAAAGATTTTGCGATATGAGGAGCCATTAGTCCGATAAAGCTAATTCCTCCTGTTACAGAAACAGCTGCAGCAGCAAGCGCAACGGCTGCAACTAATAAGTATCTGCGTTCTTTTTCAATTTCAATTCCAACGCCGATTGCGACGGGCTCGTTTAATGCTAAAATGTTTAATCGATTTGCTTTATAGAAAACGAACGGAATAAATACGATTAACCATGGGAGCATTGCTAAAACGAATATCCAGTCATCTCCCCAAATATTTCCGGCAATCCATTTTGAAATAAAGTCTACTTTCATACGATCCGCGGATGAAATAAGGACAATCATCGTTCCAGATAGTGCAAATGCAAAACCGATACCGGTTAATGTTAATCGCACCGGCTGAAGTCCAGTTGATTTACTATATGAAAATACGTAAATTAGAACAGCTGTCAGAAATGCTCCGATAAATCCAACGACAGGTAGTAAGTAAAGAAATGAACCTACATCTATTGGAAAGTATAAAAAGAAAATAGCGACAGCAACACCGGCCCCAGAGTTGATTCCAAGAATACCAGGTTCAGCTAAATCATTTCGGGTAATCCCTTGCAGAATAGCACCTGATAAAGCGAGAGCCATACCAGCTAATAATGTAATGACAATTCTAGGTAGTCTTAAAGAGTATAAAACGAACTCCTCTTTAAACGTCCCTTGTCCCATTAATGTTGGGAGTAGTCGATCATAAGATAAAGATGCTGAACCAAGTCCCATTCCAACTACAATGGTTGTGATGATTACTATAAGTAAAGCGAGTATAATGAGACGCTGTTTTCTTAGAATAGATTGCATCATGAGAATGTTTTTCCTCCTTTACGTACAATGAATAGGAAGAATGGTAACCCTACAATCGCGACAATTGCCGCAACTGGTGTTTCGTATGGAGCGTTAATAGTACGTCCGATTGTATCTGCAAGTAGCATAAAGGAAGCTCCAGCAATTGCTGACATCGGTATAACAAATCGGTAATCTGGACCGACAATTGGGCGTACCATGTGAGGTACCATTAAGCCGATAAATGCCATATTTCCGACAAGCGCTACAGATGCACCTGCAAGTAAGATAATAATGATAAATAAAATAGTTTTAATAACAATAATTTTTTGACCTAGTCCAATAGCCACTTCCTCACTGAAACTAAGAACTGTCAATTTTTTTGCTAGTAAGATAGCGATAAAGATACTAATTGAAATGACTGGAATAATAATTTTTAATTGGTTCCAAGTTGTTCCAATTACGCCACCAGCAGTCCAAAGTGATACATCTTGTGAAATTTTAAAGTAAATGCCGATTCCTTCTGAAATTGCGAGTAGAAATGCTGAAACTGCAGCACCCGCTAATACAATTCGAAGAGGAGAAAGGCCGCCTTTTTTCACCATACCAATTCCAAATACCATAATTGCGCCAATTGCAGCACCGATAAAGCAAGCTAATGTTAAGTAAAGATAGCTGATGGAAGGGTTGAAAGCAAGTGTCAGTGCAAGCGCAGCATTTGCTCCACCAGATAGCCCTAATAATCCAGGATCCGCAAGTGGATTTCGTGTTAATCCTTGCATAATTGCTCCAGAAACGGCTAATCCAGCTCCTACAAAAATAGCAGCAACTTCACGTGGTAAACGTATTTCTCGAATAATAGATATTTTGTCTCCTTTAGCGGAGGAAGTGAGTGCTGACCATACATCTTTTATCGAAGTATCTGCAGCACCTAATACCATTGCAACCATAAAAATAAGAAAGAATGCAATTAAGCTTAAAATTAGTTTGTATGTAAAAGCTATAGAACGTGGATTGTCATGATCTTTTGTCATTCGTTTCACATCTTTTCTGTTCATAGAATAAAGGAAGAGGAATTCTTAAATTAAGAATTCCTCATGTTTGTATTATTTACCAAGAAAGCTCTTCTTGAAGAAGTCTAGTTGGAAGTCTAATGTAAGTGGATCATTGAAATAGAATTCCATCATGTTTGCTTCATATACGCGATTATTTTTTACTGCTGGGATGTTTTTATATGATTCTGTCTCTTGGAATGAGTTATCAGTATCTTTGTTTTTACTTACGATTAAGTAATCACCAGCAAACTCAGGTAATACCTCAGTAGATAATGCGTAGTAACCTTCTTTTAACGCTTTTTCTTTTACTTTTTCAGGCATTTTTAATTTCATTTCTTGGTACAGAATTTCTGTTCCACGGCCCCAGTTTTCGCCGTATACATAAAGCTGTTTGTTGAAGTTTTCTACAACAGAAACTGTAGCATCTTCACCGATTTTTGCTTTAATTTCTTTACCAGCGTCTTGTGCACGTTTCTTGAAGTCATCAACCCAAGTTTTTGCTTCTTTTTCTTTGTTTAATAACTTACCGATTTCTAAATGCTGTGTTAAGTAATCAACTTTTCCGTAAGTGTATGTTACAGTAGGAGCGATTTTCTTTAACTTATCAACATTTTTAATATTTGATAAACCAATGATTAAATCTGGGTTTAGCTCAGCGATTTTTTCAACATTTTCATCTGATACTTCAGCAACATCTTTCAATTTGCTATCAAAACGTGGGTTTTGTTTAGACCATGAATCTACCCCAACAAGATTTACTCCTAATGACATTACGTTACCAGCGAATGATGATAAAACTACAACGCGTTTTGGATTTGCAGGCACTTCTACTTTACCATTTTCAGATTGGTATGTAATTGTTTCTGATTTACTACCTTTTGTATCGTTCTTTTTGTCTGTAGAGCCATTGCTACAAGCACTCATAACAAGAACGAAAAGAACTGTTAGTGAAATAAATAACTTTTTCATCGTCTTTCTCCTTTAACATAGATGATATGTGTATACAATAATTTGTTTAACTGTAATCTTTTTGAAAGAGTAGTGGTAATGCAAAATGTTTATTAAAAATCTTGAATGTGAGATTCTACAATATAGTATTAACCATATTAATAAAAGAAGATGTAATCTCAAATTTGCTAATTATTAACAAATTGATAATGATTATCACTATTGATTCATTAAATAATATAATTTTATCTAGTTGTATTGTCAATAGTAATTTTAATTGTAAATTTTGCAGAAACAGGTTATATTTTATTGAGAATGATAATCAATGATTAGTAGCTGAGGAGTGAAGGTTAATGAATAGAGAAGAATTGTTTGATGTAACCGTGATAGGCGGGGGACCTGCAGGGCTTTATTCAGCTTTTTATAGTGGACTCAGAGAGATGAAAACAAAAATAATAGAATTTCAACCACAGTTAGGTGGAAAAATACATGTGTATCCGGAAAAAATGATTTGGGATGTAGGAGGACTATTGCCAGTTACAGGTGATAAGTTAATTGAACAACTTGTACAGCAAGGGTTAACATTTAAGCCAGAAGTTGTATTAGATACAAAAGTGGAATCAATTATTCGTAATCAAGATGGTACTTTTACATTAAAAACAAGTACTGGGGAAGAACACTTTTCAAAAACAGTTATCGTCGCAACAGGAAGTGGTATATTGAAACCGCAAAAGTTATCTATTGAAGGTGCTGAGCGATTTGAAGTATCGAATTTAAATTATACAGTTAAATCTTTAAAGCGTTTCAAAGGTAAAACAGTTATTATTTCCGGTGGAGGCAATTCTGCTGTTGATTGGGCAAATGAATTGGAACCAATTGCGAAAAAAGTGTATGTAACGTATAGAAAAGAAGAATTATCTGGTCATGAAGCACAAGTAAAACAACTTATGAACAGCTCAGCGGAGTGTTTCTTTAATACATCGATTACAAAATTAATTGCTGGTGATAATCATGAAGCAATCGAATATGTAGAATTAACAAATCATGAAACAGGTGAGGTTTCTCATTTACCTATTGATGAAGTTATTATTAATCATGGATATGAACGCGACATTACATTATTAGAAAATAGTGAGTTAGACGTTGCAATTATAGATAATTATTATATTGCAGGTAATGCAAATAGTGAGTCTTCAGTAGATGGATTATATGCTGCTGGAGATATTTTAAAGCACGAAGGGAAACTACACTTAATTGCAGGTGCATTCCAAGATGCGGGAAATGCTGTGAATAAAGCAAAACAATTTATCCAACCAGATGCAAGTGAGTACGGAATGGTTTCTTCTCATAATGAAGTATTTAAGAAGAGAAATCGCGAACTGATTAAGCAGATGATGAAATAATAAGGAACAAGTACACCCCCACGTATTTCTCTATTCAAATGGATGAGAGATGTACGTGGGGGTTTTCCTGTTTACTATATTTTCTATCATTATAATGACACCGGTTTCATCAGTTCATATGATATGAACATTTTATTGGTAAAGCATCCTAGAAAACAATTTAGCTATGTTTTGCTTACGCAGAACATGGCTAAATTACGCTGTCCCTTTAGCGCGTTCATTAGGAAATGGCATATTTAGTATAGAAGCAATATACTGTTTTCCATGCATTCGAGCTAATGATTCTAATATTTGGCGAACACGTTTTGTAAGATGACCTTGTTTTTTGATGGCTTCACAATATGCGTCATAGAAGGCATATTTAGCCCAAAGGAAATCATCTTGTTGGAATAAGAAATGATTTTTGTACCATTCACCAATTGTATGATAACAATTGTTTTCATGTATTGCTGTGCTTTGAGAAAGAAAACGATCAGATAAAGATACATTCAAATGAGAAATTGTGTTTTCTGTTTCAACTTGTAGTGTTTTTTCTAACATTGTAATGATGTGACGAGTAGCCATATGTTAACTCTCCTTTGTGTAAATGGGTAATACCATTCTATATTTAAAAAATTCTTACTATATAATACTATACAATATATGGAATGCATCTACCTGCTTTTTGAACTGCATTTACAAAATCTTTTTTATTTGTTTACAAAAATAAAGTAAGATACAGTATAGATGAAAAAATAATAAAGGAATGAACGCATTGTATATAACAGTAGAAGAGACTGCGGAGTATTTGAATTTACCAAAATCGTATATTGAAGAGTTAATTCAGCAAAAGAAAATTCGTGCGCTATTCGATGGAGAGCAATATTTAGTAAATAAAGAACAATTTAATACACATTTAGAGCAAATGGAGAAATATAAGCAATTAGTGGAAGAAATATTGAACGAACCAATTCCAGAAGATATGGATGTTAAAGACGAAGATTAAACTATGGAAAATCCCTTATGAAGATATGCAGAAATGTATATTCATAAGGGATTTTTTGTTTGAAGATATCAAAAACATAAGGAGTTCTTAGCCTTTCCTCAAATTTTGATAGGTAGTAGTCTACCATGTTAAAAGCATATTTTTTTCTAGCTAGGACAAACATAGAGAACGTAACCTGTACAGATACATATACTATCAGTGCAAAAGCTTATAAATTAATGGAAGGGGTTTTCTCGTGAGTTTATTTCATTGTGATTTTCTGAAAGACTTAATTGGATCTTTTGTGAGAGTAAACAGGGGTGGTCCAGAATCTCAAAAAGGGACAATAGTCGCTGTATGTTCGGATTACTTTGTATTAAAGAATGAAAAAGGAGAGCTCTATTACTATCAGATTCGTCATCTGAAAAGTATTACAAAAAATGCGAAAGATTGTAAAGCAGATGATTGCAGATGGTTGGAATGTGAATGTGAAGATGACTTTGAAAAGTTACTTCAAAGCTTCAAATATTGCTGGGTGAAAATTAATCGTGGTGGCCCAGAGAAAGTTGAAGGTATTTTACAAGATGTTTCTTGTGAATTTGTGACACTAATTGTAAAAGAAGAAGTTATATTAGTTGCAGTATCTCATATTAAGAGTGTAACAGTACCTTGTAGAGAGAGCGAAGAAAGCGAAAGTGAAAGCGAAAGTGAAAGTAATAATTCAGGTCGAGCTCGCGCACAAAGACAGTCAAGAAGAGGAAGATAATAAGAAAGGAGGATATAAATTTGGAAAGTATATTATGCTGTGAACAAATTAAAGGCTTAGTCGGTGAGACTGTAAAAGTAAATCTTCGTGGACCAGAGAGTCGAGTGGGGGTACTTGTATCGTTAGGAAGAGATTACCTTACATTACAACTTCCTCTTGGTGAATTAGTATATTACCAATTGAAACATGTGAAAAGTCTAGTTAAGAAAGTGAAAGAAAGTAAATGTGGCGACGGCTATGTTTCATGTTTCTGCTCTGATGATGATACTTTTGTCGATGTATTATGTGACTTGAAGTATAAGTGGGTAAAGATTAATCGTGGCGGCCCAGAGTGTGTAGAAGGCTTATTAAGTGAAGTGCATGAAGAATGTATTACGCTAGTAAACGGTGATGAAGTTATTTATATCATTAATTATCATATTAAGAGTGTAAGTCAAGTAGTGAAATGTAAAAAGAATGAAGATGAATAATGTTTAATAAATAAGAGGGGCATTATGAGGGAAAGAGAAGAACAATTTCTTATTTCGATAGTATGAAAAGGAATTACTTACTATTAAGACAGAACATTGCCCTGATTATTTTTTTGAAACGAAAGATAGGAAAGCTGAAATTCATAGGAAGGAGGATATAGATGAATGAGTTAAACAAAAGTATTGGGGAAAATATATATGTTAAATTAATCGGTGAAAAAAGGTTTAAAGGTATATTAATAGACGTAGGAAATGACATTATTGTTCTTTACAATGGACAAGACTATGTATATATATCTTTATATCATGTACAATACTATAAATTTTTAAGACCACATGACGAAGACATACTAAAACCAGATGTTGATTCTGTAATTAAGAGGGAATCCCCTTCAATTTCTTTGAGAAAAGTATTAAGTACTTCTAAAGGGATTTTTACAGAAGTTTATGTAGCAGGAAATGCTCCAATACATGGTTATGTTACAAGTGTGATGAACGACTATATTGTTTTTTATAGTCCGGTTTATAAAACGGTATATATATCTTTAAAGCATTTAAAATGGTTAATTCCGTATAAAGAAAACCAAGTACCGTATGCCCTCAATAAAAATGAACTCCCCGTAAATCCGTTAAATATTACATTAGCTAGAACATTTGAAGAGCAGCTTATTAAAATGACTGGGAAAATTATGGTGTTTGATTTAGGTGAGGAGTCCAATAAAATTGGAAAAATGGCGAAAATTGATGAAGGTCATATTGAAATATCAAAAGCACGTGATGCAAAAATGTATATGAATATTCAACATGTAAAATCCGTCCATTGTCCGTAGATTAGTTGGAAGGGCTGACTTTTTCTTTTATATGCAGAAGAAAAGGTCGAGCCTATTTGTTTTAGTTTAATTTGAAGATGAGGGGAAAAATGAATTGAATATAAACATAGTATAGTGTGATTTTTTAAAAGGTAACTTTGCACTAACTTATAAAAATTGTGTACGAGCTATCTTTTTATGTATTCAATTTATTTTTTGAGGAGGAGTTGCTCAACTAATTTATTAAAGGGGTTTTGTTCGTGGAGCAGTTTCCGAATTCGTTATCAATTACATTGCTTGGTAGTGCTGGTGGAGCAGCAAAAGCAGTTTTAGCAATTTTAAATCAAGCGATAGCAAATGAAAAAGATCCAATTTATGAAGTATTAAAGAATGCCAAATTTCATTTAGTGGATATAAAACAAAAAGATAGGACTTATTATGATGAGTTGTTTTCGAATTTGAAAGGTCAATTATATTTATATGAGATAAACCTTCAAAATGTAGTGGAATTTAAACAACATTTAAAAGAAAAAAGTACGAGTGTTGTGATTGATGTTTCAGGGGCAGATACAATTAGAGTATTAAGCTGCTGTAATGAATTAGGAATTTGTTATATTAATTCAGCCTTGGAAAATGAAGCAGTAGATCAGGACGACAGCTTAATCGGCTTTCAGCTTACGGAAAGATATACAAGGTTTGAGAAGGAGAAAGAGAAATTTACAAATACAAAAGCGATTATAGGTTCAGGTATGAATCCAGGTGTTGTTCAATGGATGGTTGTTGAGCTTATGAAGGAACGACCAAATGAAAGGCCAAGAGCATGTTATATTGTAGAACATGACACGTCGTTTTTGCATGATACAGCACTTATAAAGCCACATACACTTTATGCTTCATGGGCAGTAGAGCGATTTTTAGATGAAGCAATCTGGAGTTATCCGATGTATATGAGTCATCATCGTCCTCTTTACTTTTATGAAGATGTATATGCTTCAGAGTATAAAGTGAAGTTAGGAGAAAAAGAATTCTATGGTTGTTTAATGCCACATGAGGAAGTATTAATTTTAGGGAAAAACTTCAATATGGAAGTTGGTTTTCTTTACCGAATTAATGAGTATACAACAAATATAATTAGACAGAACTTAGATCAAGTAGAAGATTTATGGAACTGGAATCGTAAAGTGTTTAATCCAGCGGAAGAAGAGGTTGCTGGAGAGGACTTGGTCGGTGTGTTACTCGTTTATGAAAATAGTGAGACATATATGTATAATGTAATGAATAGTAGCCAAGTTTTTCGTAAATATAAAACGAATGCAACGTATTTTCAGGTAGGGTGCGGGATTTATGCGGGCTTGTCTAGTTTACTTTTAGATCAATTTGAACAAGGTGCTTATTACGTCGAGGAGTTGTTATTAAATACAGAAAGTAAGTACGGTAAGTATTTAAATTTATATATGAAGGATTTTGTAATAGGGCATAATAATTTTACTGATGGATTGTTACATGATAGGGTAAGTTGGATATAAGTTGTTACTAAAAGGAAGGAGAGATCTCCTTCCTTTTAGTATTATAAGGTTAAATATTGCCCTGAAAGCAATTTCATACTTATACTTTAAGGAGATAACAATGAAAGTTTTTTGTATCGATCAAGGGGAGTTTTTATATGAACAAATACAAGAGCTTGATTTATGAAGAAAGAAGAGCCTTAAAGGTATTTATATTATTATTTTATATTATATTCTTTTTATATGACGCTATATATTATTTTGTATATCCTGCTATGAATATTAGTGGAACAGCGGTAGGGTGGCCAGAAGGTAGTCTTGGGATAGGTGTGCCTATATTTGTAATAGCATTATTTCCTATTTCTATATATCTTCAAAAAAGAGGGTATGTATATTCTGTAAAATATTTATTTTTATTTGGATACATGTTTATCAATCTTGTTAATAATTTAATGATTTATTTGCGAACGGATAGACCTTTTGAACATGGTAGTATGGTAGAAATGTTGTTAATTTTATTTGCCCCAGTTTTCGTGAATAGAAAATACTTTTATTTAGTTTCCTTTAGTGTAATTGGAAAGTACGTATTTTTCACATTGCTATTACAAGATTTAAAAGTGATAATTCCACTTGTTTTATGTGTATTTTATTTCATTATTTCACATTCTTTATTAAAACGATTTCAATCTTATGTAAGAACAGTGGTTGAAATGATGAACAATATGAAAGAGACGGAAAATTTAGCTGTGATTGGGACTATGTCTACAACAATTGCCCATGAAATTCGAAATCCACTAACAGCGTTAAAAGGGTTTACGCAAATGCAAAAAGAAAGAAATCCAACTGATACGATGAGCTACGACATTATGCTACAAGAAATTGAAAGGGTTAATGGATTTGTTAGTGAATTGATGTTGTTAGGGAAACCAAAGCCAACAAATTATGAAAGGTGTAATATACGAGACACCCTTCTATATGTTGTGCATCTAATGGAAAGTTATGCAACGCAATATAGAGTTAAATGTAATTTACAAGTAGATGGAAATTTACCGGCTATAAACGGTGATGATAAGCAATTAAAACAAGTGTTATTAAATATCATTAAAAATGGAATAGAATCAATGCCAGAGGGTGGAGAAATTCATATCCGTGCATATCAAAAAACGCAAGGACATTTGTGTATTTCTGTTGAAGACCAAGGATGCGGTATAGAGAATGAGAAGTTAGAAAAAATCGGCAAGGCGTTTTACACAACAAAGGAGAATGGTACAGGACTTGGATTAATGATTACATATAAAATTATTAAGGAACATCAAGGGAGTATCACGATCCAAAGTAGTCTAGGAGTAGGAACGAAAGTAGAAATTTTTCTGCCGACCGTTTAATGTATTTGAGAAAAGATTTTTCAGAAAAGTGTTCTTGTTGTGTAAATATAAACATTTTATAAAATGTTTCAAGAAGGGTTTTTTTTATAAAATACTTCGTTTATAATGGAGGAAAATATCGACATGAGATTGATTGCTCATGTAACGGTTCAGTAGTGTTATGAAAAGATAAGAAGGGGTGCACGCGCATCCTTTTTTCTATGCAGATATTATGAAAGAGGTGGTATGATGGAATTAACATTAAATTCGACTGTATGTTTACACACGATTCAATTTCGAAAAGAGCAAAAGAATTATACTGTAAAAGACACAATTACAGGAGAAAAATATGAAATGCCGCCACTTTGGATTGATGCATTGGCAATGATGCGTGACGGTTTTTTATTGGGGGAAATTGAGGAGAAATTAAAAGAAGAGTATCCATCCGAAGAAGTGAATATGTTAGCATTCACGAAGCAACTGTTAGAACTAGAACTTGTTGAAATGGTAGATGGGGAAGAAATAGCTTGTACAAAGAAGAAAGAGAAGGATTATTTAGCTTGGTTACGTCCTCATGTTGAGCAATTCTTTCTTAATTTAAATAAAAAAAATAGAAGCAAAGGTCAATGATGATCTTTGCTTTTTTGTATAGTTTGTTTAAAAAATTACAGCAAATGCCCTTGCAAAAGCACCGTCGCTATCTTTAATTTTTAAAGGTGCTGCTGAGAAGAAGAAACGTTTCGTGTGAATGGCATCTAAGTTTGTTAAGTTTTCGATTAAATAAATATTATTCCCAAGTAGTATGTGATGAATTGGTGATGTTTCTGTCGTTACCTCATCAGGAGAAATAAAATCTAAACCGACAGATTTTACTTTTAATTGTACTAGTTCCTCGGCTAATTCTTCAGAAAGATAAAAAGCTTCTTTCTCATACGCCTCTGTGTTCCATTTAGTAGATAGATTGGAATGGAAAATAACAATATCTCCTTCTTTTATATCAGCATCGTGCAGTACTTCTTTAGGTAGTTTTCGTTCTTGTACGTGAGTTACATCAATAATAACAGCTTCACCTACAAATTGATCCAGCGGTAATTGATCGATGGTCGTTGCGCCTGAAATAAAATGCGCAGGAGCATCACAATGCGTGCCAACATGAACGACAGAATGAAAATCTGTAACTTGATAGCCTGATTCTTCAACACTTGTAACAGCTTCTAGTTGTATTTTAGGTGTTCCAGGAAATTGAGACATATTATTTTCAAATGTTTGTGATAAATCAATTACTTTCATTTTACATACCTCCAATATATGTTTTTCAAATAATAAAAAGCTCATCCTTCAGTATCAAGAAAGATGAGCTTTACATGCTAGTTGAGTTTTATCTTCCAAAATGCAATGCATTTTGCAGGAATTAGCACCTATTCAGTTCGTATAAACTGAGGTTGCTGGGCTTCAAAGGGCCGGTCCCTCTGCCTCTCTTGATAAAGAAGTATTCAGTTTTAAAATCTTAATTTTCTGATAGTTAAATTGTAATTCATTTCCTTTTTGTGTGCAATAGAAAATAGGTATTCACCCAAATAAAGCCGCTCGCATATTGTAGCTTATGTAAATAGAATGCTGCGAAGGAGTGAGTGCAGTGACAGGAAATGTATTGAATTATTATGCTGGTGGTAATACAGCTAGGGGATTTCACAATTTATACGAAGAGAATTTAAAAGGATTAGACAGGTTATTTATCTTAAAGGGTGGCCCGGGAACGGGAAAATCTTCTTTAATAAAGGCAATAGGTCGTGAATGGGTTGGAAAAGGATATGATATTGAATTTTTACATTGTTCTTCTGACAATAAATCGGTTGATGGTGTAATTATCCCACAATTAAAAGTAGGAATTGTTGATGGGACATCACCGCATGTTATTGAGCCAAAAATGCCAGGAGTTGTTGAAGAGTATATAAATTTAGGAATTGCTTGGGACTCAGATAAACTAAGAAAGCAGAAGTTAGAAATTGAAAGATTTGTTTCAGAAGCAAGCAAAGCTTTTCAGTCTGCTTACGCACGTTTTAAAGAGGCATTGGTTATACATGATGAGTGGGAGAAGATATATATTGATAATATAGATTTTAATAAAGCAAATGAACTAACCGATCAGCTAATCCAGAAATTATTTGCAGATAAAAGCGGGAGACAATCGCTTGTAAAACATCGTTTTTTAGGAGCTGCAACACCGAAAGGAGCAGTTGACTTTGTTCCTAATTTAACAGAAGGGTTACCACATCGTTATTTTATAAAAGGGCGCCCAGGCTCTGGAAAATCAACGATGCTCAAAAAGTTAGCTAAGGCAGCTGAAGAAAAAGGATTTGAAGTTGAAGTATATCATTGCGGATTTGACCCGCATAGTCTTGATATGGTTATCGTAAGAGAATTAGGCTTTGCAATTTTTGATAGCACCGCACCGCATGAATATTTTCCAAGTCGTGAGGGTGATGAAATTATTGATATGTATGCCCTTATTGTTACGCCAGGGACTGATGAGAAATATGCGAAGGAAATTCGTGATGTTTCCATTCAGTATAAAGCAAAAATGAATGAGGCAATGTCTTTCTTAGCGAAAGCAAAATCGGTTCGTGATAAATTAGAACGAATTTATATTGCTGCTATGGATTTTTCAATAGTAGATGCATATAAAGAGGAGATTCAAAAAGAGTTTGAACGAATTGCTGCTACTGTAATTGAAAAGCAACAATAGAAGTTTTATTAGGCTGTCAGTAATTTCTGACAGTTTTTTTAGTATGTAGTAAAATTAATAGTGTATTGTCGAATTTCCAAGGAAATAATCAAAAAATGGAGATGTTATGAAATGAGAGAGAAAATCGAGTTGGAGTTAGAAAGAATTGAAAAAGAGAATGATGTGAAAATTTTATTTGCGGTGGAATCAGGGAGTCGTGCTTGGGGGTTTCCATCGAAAGATAGCGATTATGATGTTAGGTTTGTTTATATACATCCGGTAGAATGGTATTTATCAATTCATGACAAACGAGATGTAATTGAATATCCAATTAGTGATGATTTAGATATAAGTGGTTGGGATATTAAAAAGGCGTTGCAACTATTCGCGAAGTCGAACCCAGCTTTACTTGAGTGGATTCGATCACCAATTTTTTATTCGAAAAACTCTAATTTTCCAGAACTACTTCAACAGATGAGTGAGAAGAATTTTGATCCAAAAGCAACGATATATCATTATTTACATATGGCGTCGAAAAATTATCGTGAATTTTTGCAAGGTGAGAATGTAAAGCTGAAAAAGTACTTTTATGTATTACGTCCTATTTTAGCTTGTAAGTGGCTAGAAGAGAAAGCAACTTTACCACCTGTAGAATTTGATCGATTGATTACAGAATTACCATTAGAAAGTAGTGTATTAGATGAGATTGAAAAGTTGTTAATAAAGAAAAAAGCAGGTACTGAATTAGATGTTGGATTGAAAATTAAGGTGCTAAATCAATTTTTAGAAGAACAAATTCATTACTATGGGCAATATGTAAAAGGAATTGAAAAGGGATCAGGGATCGATATTGAAATTTTAAATACACTATTTCGAGACATGTTGTTTGAAGCATATGAAAAAGAGCACAAGTAAGTTTGTGCTCTTTTTATTTTGTAGGAACGAAGAAAACAGATATAGCTGCGATAAGACCTGCAAAGGAGAATAAGTAAAAATTCCATGCTAAGTCATATTGCATTGTCATAATAATACCGATGAGAATAGGGCCAGCAATTGCACCAACTCGGCCAAGTCCCAGTCCCCAGCCTAAGGAGGTAGCTCGGATATGTGATGGGAAGTATTGTGTTACATATGCATTTAATATTTGAGTAATACCGACCGATCCAATACCAGCAAGGCCAATTAAAAGATAAATGATTGTAACAGATGGCTTGATTGTTAATAGTCCGATACATATGGCTGCCATAAGATAAGAGATGCTAATAACAATTTTTGCGCCTATACGATCAGCAATTGCTCCAGCGAATACCGCACCAACAGCTGCGGTAATATTTAGCATAAGTAGAAAAGACAGACTAGATCCAAGAGGATATCCCGCCTGGCGCATCATCTGTGGTAACCAAGTATTTAAACCGTATATTAAAAACATTCCCATTATATAAGTGATCCAAAAAAGTAGCGTTGCTTTTATGTATTCTTTTGAGAATAAAGTAAAAAATCCAGTTTTCTTTCGTATAGTAGATGGAGCTTGATGAGTTTTATTTTTTACATGAAATTCAATTTGAAAACGATTAAGAATTTGGTTCACTTCTTCTTGGCGATTACGTGATAATAAAAATTGAATGGACTCAGGTAAATAGCGAATAATGAAAGGAATGAGGAGTAGTGGAATCATTCCGATACCAAACATAATTCTCCATCCGAAATCTTCTAACATAAACATAGACAAAATAGCACCTAATACGATACCTAAAGGATAGCCAGTAAACATAAGAGCATAAATAAAAGATTGCCTTTTTTTTGGTGAATATTCAACAGTAAGTGCTGAAGCCGTTGGGATAACACCGCCTAATCCGATTCCTCCTATAAATCGAGATAATCCAAATAACTCAGGAGAAGAAGCGATAGCCGCTAAACCCATTGTGATAGAAAAAAGTGCTAAACAGCATATAAGCGTCCATTTACGCCCAATTAGATCTGTAATCGCTCCAACTAGAATAGCCCCAATAAACATCCCAAATAAAGCATAGCTTGCAATTGTACCAGCGTGCGCTGGTGATAGCGCCCAGCTTTTGTCTTCTAGGAGCTTTGGTAGAACGGCACCGTAAATACCTAAATCATATCCATCAGCTAAAATGGCTAGCCAACAAATAAAAACAACAAGTTTTGTAATAGAGCTTGAAAAGATAGTTTCTGTAGATTCTAGATGAGGTGGAGCTGAAGGTTGCATAATATTCACCCCTTTTAATTTGTAGATGAATATATTATTTTATTTAATGTTAATATTTCCCTCCCTGTGTCGAAATTTATCTGAAAAGATTTTATAACAAATAAAGAAGTTCAACAGTAATTCTGTTGAACTTCTTTATTTGTTTACTCATTATCAACTCGTTTTAACGGTTGATCTGCTGGGCCTTCAAGAACGTCTCCCTCAATTGAAAAACGAGAACCATGGCAAGGGCAATCCCAAGTACAATCACCATTATTCCATTCAACTTCACAGCCGAGATGTGTACAAGTTGTATCGACGATATGTAATTTTCCTTCTTTGTCCTTATAAGCACCTGCTCGTTTACCGTTAACATGTACGACAGATCCTTCACCAACTTCGAGATCTTCTGGCTTACGTAATGCGGTTTCAATCTTTCCTTCAATTAAATGTTTCGCAACATCAATGTTTTGGGAGAGGAACGTTTTTATATCTGGATTTGCATGGAAGCGTGATGGTGCATACAGTTCTTTATAGGGACTGTGGACTTTTAGGATGGAGTCCTTCAGTAGGTGAGCGGCAGCAGTTCCAGTTGTCATGCCCCATTTGCGATATCCAGTTGCAACAAATATATTTGGATTTCTTTCGTTAATATGTCCGATATAAGGAAGCTTATCTAGAGTGATTAAATCTTGTGCTGACCATCTATAAGGAACTTCGTCTATTCCAAAAGTTGCTTCAGCAAAAGAATAAAGTGCTTCATAATGAAGCATCGTATTTATTCCTTGTCCTGTTTTATGACTCTCTCCGCCAATCAAAATTAATTTTTCTCCATTGTTTGTTATATAGCGTAAGGAGCGCTTTGGATCATCAATACTTAAATACATGCCACCTGGATAATCCGTTTTTGCTTTTATTGCAAGAGCGTAGGAGCGTTCTGCGTACATTCGCGTAAAGAAAAAGCTATTCGCATCATAAAAAGGAAAATGTGAACAAGAGACGACATATTCACAAGTGATATGATGGCCCTCTTTTGTAATTATTTGTGGATGATCTCCCTTTTCCACATCCATAGCTGTTGTTTGTTCGTAGAGCTTTCCGCCCATCTCCACAAACTTTTCTAAAAGTGTTTTTAAATAAAGAAGGGGATGGAATTGTGCTTGATTTTTCATTATAAGCGCAGATTGTACTGGAATAGGAATCGATAGAGATTGAACATAGTCACAAGGTATATTTAATTTTTGATAAGCTTCATATTCTTTCGATAAATTTCTTAATCCGTTATCGGTAGTTGTATATAAATATGAATCTTCATTTGAGAAATTACAGTCGATTTTATATGTTTGAACAGTTTCATTTATGAATTGTAGAGCCTGATTATTTGATTCATAGTAAAGCCCGGCCTTTTCTACACCGAAATGGTTTATTAATTCATCATAAATAAGATCATGTTGTGCTGTTACTTTCGCTGTTGTATGCCCAGTCGTTCCGTTTAAAATACGACCAGAATCAATTAAAACAACATCGATGCCTTCTTTTGCAAGTAAATAGGCAGTAGTAATACCTGTAATACCAGCACCGATAATAGCAACTTTCGTCTTTATATTTTCGGATAAACGAGGGAAAGTAGGAAGCTGAGTAGATTCAATCCAATAAGATAGCGGCAGTTGTGGAAATGTATCACTTGTCATTGCGGAAACCTCCTGATTTTAGAACAATTTTCCTTTTAATATTTCCATATTATATGAAATTTATGTGTGTTGTTTTAGAAGTAGTCTATTTTTATTAAAAGAGGTTATAAATTATTTTAATATAATTAATTAGGTGGGGCATTATGAAGTAGTAGGATTTATATAAAACTAAATTCAAGTGATTCTGTTTGTTGATTACATAGGGAGTTATTGAATGAGATAGAGTCTATGGCGTTTAAGAAAATGTCTATATAGAGTGGGTAAATCCTTATGGAATATATACATTTTCTTTAGTGAAATAAAGTATGATTATAAAAATATAACCACCTTTTATTACTAGGTCATAAAAGGTGTTGACAATATAGAAATTCTATTGTTATGATTCATCATGTGGAAAGGTTGATAGAGAGTAAAAAGAGAAATGTTTTTCATTGATAATAAAAGCGAAAAATAAGTGACGATAGAGTGAGTATATTTTCCTTATAATAGATGCTTTTTGGATCATCTAGTAAAATCAATCTGGAAGCAAGAATTGATATATGTAAGTTGCGCAAGGCGCGGCATAAGAAAGGAGCAAAAGGATGAAGGAGCTTCATACGTTTGGGTGGTATGCAGCACGTGTATCACCACATTTGCCGAAAAAAGCATTTAAACCAGTGCCTACTCGTTTATTTGGTGGACTGGCTTATTTGCTTGTGGCATTGGCGGGGTTAATATCGATTGGTGTATTTGAATTGAATGTGTGGGCGAATCTAGGAATTGCGATTGTTCTTGGATTATGTTTTGCTTCACTTGGATTTTTAGGACATGAAATTTTACATGGAACTGTTGTAAGAAAGGCATGGCTTCGTGACTTCTTAGGCGCGATTGCATTTATGCCATTATCAACAGGGCCAAAGCTTTGGAGAAAGTGGCATAATGCAACGCATCATGTTCATACACAGCATGAAGAGAATGATCCGGATGCATGGCCGACACTTGAGAAACTTAAGAAGAGTAAGTTTTTGAGTTGGGTATATCGTATGCCTTTACATGTACGTTCATTCTTTAGTTTTCTGTCACTAACAATTCAATTTACATTGCATTCGACTCGAATGTTCTTTCATTTTATAAAAGAGTTCAAGTCATCCAATCAAAAATCTGTATGGCTTCAACTTCTTTTGCCTTGGACAGTTTGGATTAGTTTATTGTTTATTATGGGACCTGGAAAATGGTTATTTGCATATGTCATTCCGTTGTTAATTGCTAACTTTATTGTAATGGCATATATCGCAACAAATCACCGCTTAAATCCAATTGTTCCAGTAAATGATCCGTTAGCAAACTGTTTGTCAGTAACAGTGCCGCGCTGGGTAGACGTTTTACATTTCAATTTCTCATATCATACAGAACATCATCTGTTTCCTGCTATGAGTTCTAAATACTATCCGTTAGTAAAAGAGAAGATTAAAGAAATGTGGCCGGAACGCTATCATGAGATGCCGATGACAAAAGCTTTGGCAGCGCTATGGAATACACCACGTGTGTATTATCAAGGAAGTGAATTAGTGGATCCGCATAGAGAGCATTTCTATGGTTCTTTAGGAAATGGACTAGATCCTCATAATATTTCATATCGTGAGGAACATATAGAGGAAGAAAAGAGTATTAAAAAAGTAAATCAGTAAAAATTAATATATTTTTGCAATGAAAAAGCAAGCCATCTCAGGCTTGCTTTTTCTTATAAAGAAACTTCTTTTTTGTTCTTTTTATGGAATTGGACGGAGTTAGTTTCCTTTCGTTGTAGTCGTTTTTCTAAAAGATTAACAAAATAAGTAAATAGAAGAACAAGTACGAGATAGTATACACCAACGATTATGTAAGTATCTAATTGTTGGAAGTTACCTGCTGCAATTGATAAACCTGATCCCCATAATTCGGACAGTCCTACGTAAGCGACAAGTGAAGAGTCTTTTAATCCGATAATAAATTGGTTTCCTAGAGGAGGAAGAGACAGACGAAATGCTTGTGGTAATATAATCCGGCGCATAGCTAAAGGATAAGGCATACCTAAGGAGCGAGCGGCTTCCAATTGTCCCCGGTCGACGGATTGAATGGATCCCCGGAAAATTTCCGTAATATATGCACCGTTATGAATTGCTAAAGCGATTGCTCCTGCCCAAAAAGGGGAGAAAACAATGACAGATGTAATGCCAAAATAGAGAATTGCGATTTGAACGATTAAAGGTGTACCACGAATAATAGCAATATAGATATGAGCAATGCTATTTAAAACTTTGTTATTCGAGATTCGAAAGAAAGCAAATAATAATCCAATTAATGAACCGAGTACTAGGGAGGTTAATGTTAATTGTAATGTGACAATAGTAGCCTTTAAGAGTGTGGGATAGGTAGAGATAAAAATTTCAAACATGCGTTTCACCTCATATTGTATAGATTTTAGTAGAGAATGAAATGCCCCACATGAAATGAACAATTAATCAGTGGGGCACTGTTTATGAATCTTTTGAATGGCTAACTTACTTCGTTTTTTCCTCTTCACCGAGAATATTACGCCCGAACCATTTTTTACTGATCTTTTCATACGTACCATCTTTAATGATTTCATCTAACGCTTTATTTACTTTCTCAACCATTTCTTTATCATCTTTGCGAATAGCAATTCCCATTTCATCAAGATTTAATGGTTTTCCGGCTTCTTTTATATTTGATTTTCCTTCTTTTATCATACGTAGACCAACCATTTGATCCGTAATTACTGCGTCAACACGCCCAGGCTCTAAATCCATAAGAGCAGTAATATCGCTGTCATATTCTGTGATTTGATCTGTATATTTTGCAACAAGATTTTTAAAGGTACTAGCTTTTACAACACCAATTTTCTTACCTTTTAAATCTTCTGGAGAAGAGATAGCGTTATTCTTTTTAGCTACAAAAATTTGGGCGCCGGAGCGATAGTACGGATTTGAGAAACTAACAGCTTTTAAGCGCTCCTCTGTAATTGCCATACTACCCAGTATTACATCATATTTCTTCGCTTGAAGACCTTGAATCAGCGTTTCCCATGGGTTTGTAACTGGCGTAGCCTTCATGTTCATCTTTTTAGCAAGAGCTTCACCGATTTCTACATCAAAACCGACAAGTTTGCCGTCATTTTCTTTATAGTTAAAAGGTTTGTATAATCCACTCATCGCATAGCGAAATTCTTTTTCACCATTTGTTGAAGTAGTAGAGCTTTCTTTGCTACAAGCTCCTAGTATGAAAGATGTACATAGTGTAATGCTAGCAACAATGGTTAATAGTTTTCTTTTCATAAAATCCCTCCTATATATTGATCATACGGATGGTTTTTTAGTATGTTATTGAAATATTTTATTTGGATGATTAGTTGTGCACCGTATGAATGTATTCTTTTTCGTTCGAAACAAAAGTTACATTATAAAACGTTGCGTAAAAATTGTTTTGCCCGTTCATGTGATGGAGCTGAAAAGAATTGTGCTGGCGGAGCATCTTCTACAATCTTTCCATCATCCATAAAGATGACGCGATCAGCTACATCTCTTGCGAAATTCATTTCATGAGTAACAATAACCATTGTCATCCCTTCTTCAGCAAGTTCTTTCATAACTTGCAATACTTCTCCAACAAGTTCAGGGTCTAAAGCTGAGGTAGGCTCATCAAATAGCATAATCTTAGGGCTCATTGCAAGAGCTCGTGCAATGGCAATGCGCTGTTTTTGACCACCTGAAAGAAGATGAGGAGTTACATCTGCTTTATCTTGAAGGCCGACTTTTTGGAGAAGTTGAGTTCCAATATCCTTTGCATTTGCTTTCTCTAATTTTTTTACGTGAATAGGTGCTTCTATGATGTTTTCTAGTGAGGTCATATGAGGAAAGAGGTTAAAGTGCTGAAAAACCATACCGACATTTTCACGGACTTTATTTAAATTTGAATGCTTTGGCTCAATTCGCTCACCTTGTAAGTGAATTTCGCCTTCATCGTACATTTCTAAAAAGTTAAGACAGCGAAGTAATGTACTTTTACCAGAACCACTGGCACCAATTAAAACAACAACTTCTTTTTCTTTTACTTCTAAATCAATTCCTTTTAACACATCAAGTGAACCGAATGATTTTACTAGATTTCGAACTTGAATCATACAAAACCCCCAGTTAAAAATATATTTTACAAATGTTGCCCCTTATTTCTGTTATTAGTCATAAATTGTCAGAATCCTTTATTTTTTTCGTGCAATTTGATATTCAAAGAAATAATATTTTTTGAAATCTCTATATCCTTCTATGATGAAAATATGGATAATAATATATAGGTAGTATTTATATTGCTTATAAAAAGGGGGAAAGGGAAGATGGAAAAAGAAAGGAAAACATTTTCTTTTGGATTACGTACACAACTTATGCTATTCACTACAGTTTTAGCTTTTATTACATATTCAACAAGTATCTTTTTTATTTACGTGATATACGATTATTTTCAAAGTTATGTAAGTCAAACTGTATATAATATTATCGTTATGTTATTAGGGGTAGTATGGTCTGGAATTTTAGCATATGGAGCAGCCGTATTTTTAATTAAACCGCTTCGCAAGTTAGAGGAAGCGGCAAGAAAAGCAGCTGAGGGTGATATTCGTGAAGATGTTCCATTACCGAAGACAGATGATGAAATTAAATCTTTAAGTGTTGCATTTAATATGATGTTAGGAAACTTAAGGGGCATGGTAAAAAATATTGATACAACATTTTCGTATACAAATAATCAAGTACAGCAGATTAGAAAACAAACAGGCGAAGCAACGAGACAAGCGCAAGGTGTATCAGAGACACTTGCAGAAATTTCTTCAGGCGCTGAGCAATCAGCGGCATCAATTCAAGCAATTGTTTCTGCTGTTGATACAACGACTTCTATTGCAAGTGAAGTAGAAGAAAAAGCGAAGCAGTCTGATACATTGTCTTCAGAAATGGTTGAAGCTTTAGGGCATAGTACTCGTGTCTTTACGTCTTTAATTCAAGGTATTCAAACATTGGCAAAAGAAAATGAAGATTCAATGCAAAATGTACAGAAGTTAGAAGAACGAATGAAACAAGTAGAACATATTGTGTCTGTTGTGAGTGCGATTGCTAGCCAAACGAATTTATTAGCACTAAATGCTTCTATTGAGGCAGCTCGCGCAGGAGAGCATGGAAGAGGCTTTGCGGTTGTTGCGGAAGAAGTACGTAAACTTGCTGATGAAAGTGATCATTCTGCAAGAAACATATCGCAGTTATTACGGAATATGCAAGATGAAGTACAACAAGTTGCAATGAAAATGACAGAACAAGTGAAAATAGCTAAAGAAGAGGCGAAACGTGGGGAAGCTACGGAATTAATTTTAAAAGAAATGTCATCAAGTGTTATGGAAGTAGCCGATGCAACTCAGCAAATTAGTAGTTATATGAATGAACAAGTGAGCCACATTCATCAAACAGGAGCACAAACAAAAGCTGTAGCAGCAATTGCTGAAGAAACGTCAGCTGGTTCGCAAGAAGTGGCGCGTGTGACGCTACAACAGTCTAAAAATATGATAGTAATCGATCAATTATTAAAGGATTTAGAGAAGCAAGCAACTGATTTGAAACAAACAATTGAACGATTTTCAATGTAAAAGGAAGAACAGAATGCTGTTCTTCTCTTTTTTATTTAGCTGGATTTAATATTTACAGTTAAACTATGAACGTTTCCGCAACATTCTTTTCTGTCCCTTTCGGATGAAAATTATAGCGAGCTATAATATTAAAAGGGGTGTCTTTTATGAAAAAAGAAAAAAGACAACGGTTAATTAAACAATTTGTAAAGGAGTATGAAATAGATAAGCAAGAAAGATTAGTAGAATTGTTAGCGAAAAAAGATGTATTAGTAACACAAGCTACGGTTTCTCGCGATATTCGTGAGTTAAACTTAACGAAGGTACCTTCTCAAGAAGGATTAATGATATATAAAGTTTTCTCAGAAGAGCATGTACAAACTGATATAAAGTTAAAGAAAAAATTACGAGAAGTTGTTGTAAAAATTGATTGTGTAGATCAATTAATGGTTATTAAAACATTACCTGGTAATGCACATGTTATTGGTGTTTTATTTGATGAGTTAGATTGGAAAGAAAAAATAGGATGTATATGCGGAAATGATACATGCCTTATAATTTCACAGTCGAAATCAGATAGGGAGATTATAGAAGAAAGATTAAATTTAATTATTTAGATGCAAAAATCCTGTTTTTAATAAAATTAAAAACAGGATTTTTGTTTAAATACGGAAGTTAAATATTCAACATATATGCGTAATATATGTATTTTTTATTGAGAAAGCGAGATAGTTTGTTATAAAAATACATATTCGTATGATTTTAAAAAAATAACTTGTTTAATATTTCACAATGATAATGTGGATACTTTCACAAAGATGAAAGTGCAGAGCATTTATTATGTACTTGTAAGACATCAAACATATTTAAAAGGAGGTACAACAAATGAAACATCCGATACATGTTACTTCAGAAATTGGAGAATTACAAACGGTTTTATTAAAACGACCGGGTAAAGAAGTGGAAAACTTGACGCCAGATTATTTGCAGCAATTATTATTTGACGATATTCCATACTTACCAATTATTCAAAAAGAGCATGATTATTTTGCACAAACGTTACGCAATCGGGGTGTTGAAGTTCTTTATTTAGAAAAACTAGCCGCTGAGGCGTTAGTAGATAAAAAACTTCGAGAAGAATTTGTTGATCGTATTTTAAAAGAAGGACAGGCCGACGTAAATGTTGCACATCAAACTTTAAAAGAATATTTACTTTCCTTTTCAAATGAAGAATTAATTCAAAAAATTATGGGCGGTGTACGGAAAAACGAAATTGAAACAAGTAAGAAGACACATTTATATGAATTAATGGAAGATCACTATCCGTTTTACTTAGATCCAATGCCTAATTTATATTTTACTCGTGATCCAGCAGCTAGCGTGGGCGATGGCTTAACGATAAATAAGATGAGAGAACCAGCGCGTAGACGTGAATCATTATTCATGGAGTACATCATTAAATATCATCCAAGATTTGCAAAACATAATGTACCAATCTGGTTAGATCGTGATTATAAATTTCCAATTGAAGGTGGCGACGAGCTAATTTTAAATGAAGAAACAATTGCGATTGGAGTATCTGCTCGTACTTCAGCTAAAGCAATTGAACGTTTAGCTAAAAATCTCTTTAGCCGACAAAATAAAATTAAGAAAGTGTTAGCAATAGAAATTCCAAAATGCCGAGCATTTATGCATTTAGATACAGTATTTACAATGGTTGATTATGACAAGTTTACAATTCATCCAGCCATTCAAGGGCCAAAAGGGAATATGAATATTTATATTTTAGAAAAAGGATCAGATGAGGAAACTCTTAAAATTACACATCGTACTTCTTTAATGGAAGCATTAAAAGAGGTATTAGGCTTAAGTGAATTAGTTCTAATTCCATGTGGAGGAGGAGATGTAATTGCTTCTGCTCGTGAACAATGGAATGATGGCTCGAACACATTAGCAATCGCGCCAGGTGTAGTTGTTACATATGATCGCAACTATGTATCTAATACGTTATTACGGGAACACGGTATAGAAGTGATTGAGGTTCTAAGTTCGGAATTATCTCGTGGTCGTGGGGGTCCACGTTGCATGAGTATGCCAATTGTTCGTAAAGATATTTAGTATAAATAACGGAGAAAGTAGGGATGAATTATGTTAATGACTAGACCAAATTTAAAAGGAAGAAGCTTTCTAGCAGAAAAAGATTTTACACAAGAAGAATTGTTATATTTTCTAGATTTGGCAGCAGAATTAAAAGAGAAAAAGAAAAATGGTATTCCGCATCATTATTTAGAAGGCAAAAATGTAGCGCTCTTATTTGAAAAAACTTCTACTCGTACGCGTTGTGCATTTACAGTAGCATGTACAGATTTAGGGGCAAATCCTGAATATTTAGGGAAAGGTGATATTCAACTTGGGAAAAAAGAATCTGTAGAGGATACAGCAAAAGTGTTAGGGCGTATGTTTGACGGAATTGAGTTTCGTGGATTTAATCATGAAACTGTAGAATCTTTAGCACAAAATTCTGGTGTGCCGGTTTGGAATGGATTAACAGATATGTGGCATCCAACACAAACACTAGCAGATTTATTAACAATTAGAGAACATATAGGGAAATTGAAAAATGTGAAGCTCGTTTACGTTGGCGATGGACGAAATAATGTTGCTAATAGCTTACTAGTTGGTGGAGCAATCGTTGGAATGGATGTATGTATTTGTACACCGGAATCTTTATGGCCTGCACAAGAAGTAATTGATTTAGCAAAAAAATATAATGAACAGGTAATGATAACAAGTAATGTGGAAGAAGCTGTTGCGAATGCAGATGTAATTTATACAGATGTATGGGTGTCTATGGGGGAAGAAGAAAAATTTGCTGAACGTGTCGAGTTATTGAAACCTTACCAAGTAAATATGAAAATGATTAAAGCAACAGGGAATGAAAACGTGATTTTCTTACATTGTTTACCTGCATTTCATGATGTTGAAACGATGTATGGCGAAGAAGTTTATGAGAAATATGGGTTGAAAGAAATGGAGGTAACTGACGAAGTATTCCGCAGTAAACATTCAAAAGTATTTGATCAAGCTGAAAATAGAATGCATACAATTAAAGCGGTTATGGCAGCTACTTTAGGAAACATGGAGTAAAGAAGAAAGGGAGTCTTCCTTTCTTCTTTCTCCTCCTTTAGACACGATCATTCACTATTGCTTTTGTATTGTTATTGCAATTTAAGAGAGGTGAGTGGAATGGGTGAAGATAAGAAATTAGGGTTGTTTACACTAACGGCTCTTGTAGTTGGGTCTATGATTGGCGGTGGAGCCTTTAATTTAGCGAGTGATATGGCAAAAGGTGCTGGTGCTGGAGCCATTATTATTGGCTGGGTTATAACAGGAATTGGGATGATTGCACTTGGATTATCTTTTCAAAATCTAACTGTAAAACGGCCAGATTTAGATGGTGGTATTTTTAGCTATGCAAAAGCAGGATTTGGTAATTTTATGGGATTTAATAGTGCGTGGGGATACTGGCTATCTGCTTGGCTTGGGAATGTAGCTTACGGTACATTATTGTTTTCTTCATTAGGATATTTCTTCCCAATCTTTGAAGGCGGGCAAAATGTAGCGTCCATTATTGGTGCAAGCGTATTATTATGGTGTGTTCACATGTTAATTTTACGTGGAGTTCAATCAGCAGCACTTGTGAATTTAGTAACTACAATCGCAAAATTAGTACCTGTATTTGTATTTATTGTCATAGGAATCTTTGCGTTTCATATTGATACGTTCTTAGATGGATTTTGGGGGCAAACTGGTTCTTTTTCATGGGGAGCAGTTGGCAGCCAAGTTAAAAGTACAATGCTTGTAACTTTATGGGTATTTATTGGGGTAGAAGGGGCTGTTGTTTTATCCAGTCGAGCAAAAAATAGAAGTGATGTAGGGAAAGCAACCGTTATTGGCTTAATTGGTACACTCATCATTTATATTTTAATCACATTATTGTCTCTTGGACTTATGCAGCAAGCAGATATTGCGGGTTTGAAAAATCCGGCTATGGCTTATTTATTTGAAAGTGTTGTTGGAAAATGGGGTGCTATCTTTATTAATTTAGGTTTGGTCATCTCTGTATTAGGTGCTTGGTTAGGTTGGACTTTGCTCGCTTCTGAAATTCCATATTTAGCGGCTAAAGATGGAGTATTTCCAAAATGGTTCGCAAAAGAAAATAAAAATAAGGCTCCAGTAAATTCATTGTGGATAACAAATGGTTTAATACAAATGTTCTTGTTAACATTTGTTGTTTCTGATCAGGCGTATAACTTTGCATTCTCTTTAGCATCTTCAGCTATTTTAATTCCATATGCTTTTTCAGCATTTTATCAACTGAAGCATAGCTTAAATTCTGAAGAAGTAGATCGAAATAAAAATATAGTAATTGGTTTGATAGCCAGTATTTATGGCGTGTGGTTAGTTTATGCAGCTGGTTTAGAGTATTTATTATTAACAATGACTTTATATGCGCCAGGTATTTTTATTTTCTACAATGTTCAAAAGCAAAAGAGTTCGAAGCAAATATTTACTCGAGTGGAATTAGCATCATCCGTAGCAATTGGTGCTTTAGCATTCTTTGCGATTTATGGATTAATTACAGGCAGTATTACTTTATAAAGCGCTGTGAAAGCGAAATCAACTGGAGGGCTGGAATATGGCACGAAGAAAAATTGTAGTTGCACTAGGGGGAAATGCGATACAGTCTGGAGAAGCTACTGCGGGAGCGCAGCAAGAAGCGTTGGAAAAAACGGCAGAACAACTTGTGAAAATAATGGAAAATGATGTGGATATAGTAATTGCGCATGGAAATGGCCCACAAGTGGGGAATATTTTATTACAGCAAAAAGCTGCAGAAACGGAAAAGACACCTGCAATGCCATTAGATACTTGTGGGGCAATGAGTCAAGGGATGATTGGATATTGGATGGAAAATGCGATTGAAAAGGCATTGAAAAAACGGAATATAAAAAAAGACGTAGCAACGGTTATCACACGTGTTGTTGTGGATAAAAAAGATGAGGCATTTAAAAATCCAACTAAACCAATTGGTCCTTTTTATACAGAAGAAGAGGCCAGAAGATTAATGGATGAAACAAAAGCAGTGTTTAAAGAAGATGCTGGTAGAGGGTGGAGACGTGTTGTTCCATCACCGAAGCCTGTAAGTATTCATGAACATAAAGTGATTAATTCTTTGGTCGAAGATGGAAATATAGTGATAGCTGTTGGCGGAGGTGGAATTCCAGTAATTGATTCCGAAGAAGGGTTAAAAGGAACTGAAGCGGTTATCGATAAAGATTTCGCTGCGCAGAAATTAGCAGAATTAGTAGATGCCGATACGCTCGTTATTTTAACTGCAGTTGATCATGTGTATGTAAATTATAATCAACCGAATCAAAAAAAATTAGAGCATGTCACAGTGAATCAATTAGAAGAATATATTGAAGAACAACAATTTGCTGCGGGAAGCATGCTTCCAAAAATTGAAGCTGCTATTAATTTTGTTAATACAAATCCAAAAAGAAAAACAATTATTACGTCTTTAGAAAAAGTATATGAAGCACTAGAAGAAAAAGCCGGTACTATTATTTCAAAACAGAATGTATGCATATATGTTTAAATTATTATGTACGCTACTTATTAGTAAAAAAGAATGAAGTTAGTAACTTCATTCTTTTTATTTATTAATATTTTTTGTACTTATTGTTCATAAAGTTTTCATGATGAAATCTGAATATGTAAGTTAATTATGATAAAATTCAAATTGAATACGCTTTCTTGATTTTTCGCTCCAACATACAGCAAGAGAGAGGGAATTTTATGAATAGACGGAACGTAGTTAAGGACTTAAAGCAGTTCGAATTATTTGCTCATTTAACAGAAAAAAAATTGAAAGGCTTAACAGAGTTTGTTTATTGGCGAACTTATAAAAAAGGTCAATTTTTATTTTTAGAAGGAGATTCAAGGGAAAGAATCTACTTCATGTTAGATGGTTTTGTAAAGTTAGAGCGGGTTAATCAAAATGGGAACTTATTATACGATGACTATGTAAAGCGATATTCTATTTTTCCTTATGGTGGTATGTTTACAGACAGAGGATATAACTATACAGCAGAAGCAATGACGGATGTGGAGGTATATTATATTCCAACGGTAATCTTTGAAGATATGGTAAAATCCAGCAGAATGCAATTGATGTACGTTGTTCAGCAATTATCATCTATATTAAAATTGAACGAAAATCGAGTGCAAAATATTACAATTCCTAATGCACAAGATCGTGTTATCCAAACGTTAAATTATTTAATGCAGGATTTAGGAGAACAGAGTGGGGAAAAGATTGTAATTTCATGTCCACTTACAACAATTGAAATATCCAAAATATCTGGAACATCTCGAGAGACAGTTAGCAGCGTATTAAAACAATTAAAAAATGATAGCATTGTTACAATTTTAGATAAAAAAATTACAATACATGATCCAACATATTTTGAAGAAATTTCAATGTGAAAATTGTATATTGATTTTTTAATTCATAGTGTATATTAATAAGGTTCTTTATATATTTATAAGGAACTTTTTTACGTTATCCTCTATAAAAAGATTGTATAGTATGGTAATAATAGCTAAAATCGATAATAAAATACAAAGTGAAGGGGAGAAAGAATGATTCGTATTGAGTATGATCGATTAGTAGCTATTTGTTACAGTATAGGGGTTTTGTTATTATTAAAAATTCCAAATGATAATGAATTAATTGGGGAAAAACTATTCAATGTCTATAAGGTTCCGATACATACGTATGTCTATATGGATTATAAAGTCTCAAATATATTGATTGTTTCTTTCATACTACATGTAATTGCATTTATATTATTTTTAAAATGGCTAGGAAAAAAGGAGTCTAGTACATTTAGAAAAACGAATAAGATAAAAGTAGTAGGCATTAGTATTTTGATTGTAATGATGCCGTTTATTTTAAATACAATCCTCCAGACATTGAATAAAACATGGTACTACGCAGGAAAAACAGGGGTAGAAGCAATAGAATATAAAAAAGATGATAGCCAGTGTAGAATGGAGAAAAATGGAGAGAATATCCAACCGAAGTGCATTGTTACTTTAAAAAATTATCGTAATCATTCACAAGCATTAAAAGTTGTTTTATATGATAATGCAAACGAGAATTCAAAAAGCTATCCAGTACCGAAACCAGTCTATTTACAAAAACATGAGACAAAGCAATTCGAATTTCAAGTTCCTGTTTCTTATAATAGAGGTATTGAAAAAGATAAAGTACCAAATATTAAATTACATTCATTGCATGAAAATGATACGAAATACAATTAATCTGTAAGTAAAAGTTTATGAGTAGGAGCAAGAATTTGAAACGATATAGAAAATCAACTTGAATCATCCAACATACTGCGAGGTAACGGTATATTGGGTGATTTTTTTATGTTATCCCCTTTTTTCAAATATGAAAAGGAGGAATACTTTGTTGGAAATGAAAAACATCACAAGGATCATACATGATTTTTACTTTACGTAATCTGTGAAAGTTAGAGCCATAATAACTAGTTTGCCAATTTTTAATGTCGATATCGGGCCAGTTCACATAGTCACCTAATGTATAAGGATCTAAGTTTTCTCGTAAACCTTTAACCCAGCGTATATTTCGATTTTCTTCATCATCGCATTTCCAAGAGGTAATGTATTCTTGAGCAATAATTGCTTTACGATGAAAATAAGCCGTTTCATTCGGCGAAATATTTTCAACAGCACCTATGGGCGATTGATGCCAAATACTAGCATCTTTATTTGGTGCATGAGAAAGAAAGTATTGCATGATTTGAATTCCTTTAAGGGGAATAGGTTTATAGACATAGGAACTAGAGCGCTTGAAATTTTCAGGGATGTTACCGCCATTAAAAAATTCAACAGCCTTTATATAAGGAACTTCTTCTATAAAGAGAGAGGCTACCAGTTTCAAGAAGAGGTGAAGAATGAGATTTACCTTTGTGAGAAATAAATAAAGCATAAGAATAAAGAATCTACATAGAGTTCAATGAAAACAGTTGCAAACTGTTCATATTTTGTTATGATAGTGTTACGAAAACGTTTGCATAAAATTCCGATGGGATGCAAAAGGAGAGAATGACTATGAATAAGACATGGTGGAAAGAAGCGGTTGCTTATCAAATTTATCCACGAAGCTTTATGGATTCAAATGGTGATGGTATTGGAGATTTACAAGGTATTATTGCAAAACTGGATTATTTAAAAGATTTAGGTATAGATGTAATTTGGATTTGTCCAATGTATAAATCGCCTAATGATGATAATGGTTATGATATTAGTGATTATCAAGATATTATGGATGAGTTTGGTACAATGGCAGACTTTGATGCTTTACTAGATGAAGTTCATAAGCGTGATATGAAGCTTATTATTGATTTAGTTATTAATCATACGAGTGATGAACATCCATGGTTTATTGAATCACGTTCATCTAAAGATAATCCGAAGCGTGATTGGTATATTTGGCATGATGGTAAAGATGGTGCGGAGCCAAACAACTGGGAAAGTATTTTTAATGGTTCGGCATGGGAATATGATGAAGAAACAGAACAATATTATTTACATCTATTCTCACGTAAACAACCAGATTTGAACTGGGAGAATAAAGAAGTTCGCGAAGTATTATACGATACAGTTAATTGGTGGCTTGATAAAGGTATTGATGGTTTCCGCGTTGATGCGATCAGTCATATTAAAAAAGAAGAAGGCCTTAAGGATATGCCAAATCCAAAAGAGTTAAAATATGTGCCATCTTTTGATAAACATATGAATGTGAAAGGTATTCAACCTTTATTAGAAGAGCTAAAAGAAAATACATTCTCTAAGTACGATATTATGACTGTTGGTGAAGCAAATGGCGTTAAGATTGAAGATGCTGAGCTTTGGGTTGGAGAAGAGCAAGGTAAGTTCAATATGGTATTCCAGTTTGAACATTTAAGTTTATGGGATGCAGAGAAGAAGAAAGACCTTGATGTTGTAGGATTGAAAAAAGTATTAACGAAATGGCAAAAAGGATTAGAAAATAAAGGATGGAACGCTTTATATATTGAGAATCACGATAAACCACGTATCGTTTCAACATGGGGAGATGACAAACAATATTGGCGTGAAAGTGCAACAGCTCTAGGAGCGATGTATTTCTTTATGCACGGTACACCGTTTATTTATCAAGGACAAGAAATTGGTATGACAAATGTTCAGTTACCAAATATTGAAGATTACGATGATGTAGCAATTAAAAATTTATATCGCGAGAAAATTGCAGAGGGCGTACCACATCAAGATATGATGGAGATTATATGGGCTTCTTGCCGCGATAATTCACGTACACCTATGCAGTGGAATGATGGGATTAATGCTGGTTTCACAACAAGTACACCTTGGTTTAGCATGAATCCAAATTACAAAGAAATTAATGTTGAGAAGCAAAAAAATGAAGAAAAGTCTATTTTCAATTTCTATAAGAAAATGATTGCCCTGAAAAAAGAGCACGATGTACTGAACTATGGTACGTACGATTTACTTTTAGAAGGCGATCCACAAATTTATGCATATACACGTACGTTACAGGATGAAAAAGTCATTGTAATTAGTAATATCTCAAAAGAGGAAGCTGTGTATAATGAGGGTTCATTTGCACTAGAACGCAAACGTTTGCTTTTGAATAACTATGAAGTTGCAGAACATGAAGAAGTAACAACAATTGTTTTAAAACCTTATGAAACAAGGGTTTATCGCATTTCATAATAAAAAAGGATGCTCTTTGAGCATCTTTTTTTATGAAAAAAAATAAATTTCTATTGCAAAGTGAAAACGCTTTTATTAAAATAGATTTATGAAAACGGTTGCGTAAAAAGAAAAATGATATGAGGAATCGTTTTCATAAAAGGGACAGAAATTATAATTTAAATCATTATGTTGTTATAAATAAAGGGGAGGAAGAACAGATGAAAATTACGTCTTTTGATTTTTGGCAAAAGTTCGGGAAAGCGTTATTAGTTGTTGTAGCCGTAATGCCAGCAGCTGGTTTAATGATTTCCATCGGTAAGTTAATTGGTATGTCTGCTGGGGATGTTAACGCAGTTCATACAATCGCTCGCGTAATGGAAGACATTGGTTGGGCAATCATTACAAATCTACACATCTTATTTGCAGTAGCAATTGGGGGATCTTGGGCGAAGGATCGTGCAGGTGGTGCATTTGCAGCGCTATTAGCATTCGTCTTAACAAACCGAATTACAGGAGCTATATTTGGCGTAAACGCTCAAATGTTAGCGGATTCAAAAGCGACAGTTTCTTCAGTAATAGCAGGAGATTTACTTGTAAAAGATTACTTTACTTCTGTACTTGGTGCACCAGCATTAAACATGGGAGTGTTCGTAGGGATTATCACAGGTTTCTTAGGAGCTAATCTATATAACAAATATTATAACTATAATAAATTGCCACAGGCATTAGCATTCTTTAATGGAAAACGATTTGTGCCATTCGTTGTAATTCTTTGGTCTACCGTTACTGCGATTGTATTATCACTTCTATGGCCATTCATCCAAAGTGGGTTAAATGAATTTGGTCGTTGGATTGCAGCTTCAAAAGATAGTGCACCAGTTGTTGCACCGTTTGTATATGGAACGTTAGAGCGTTTATTATTACCATTTGGTTTACACCATATGTTAACAATTCCGATGAACTATACAGAGCTAGGCGGAACATATACGATGTTAACTGGTTCAAAAGTTGGACAAGTTGTAGCAGGACAAGATCCATTATGGCTTGCATGGATTACAGATTTAAATAATTTACTAGCAAATGGAGATACGAAGGCATATAACGATTTATTAAATAACGTTGTACCAGCTCGTTTCAAAGCTGGACAAGTTATCGGCTCAACAGCAGCGTTAATGGGGATTGCATTTGCGATGTTCCGTAACGTGGATAAAGAAAAGCGTGCAAAATATAAACCAATGTTTTTATCAGCAGCATTAGCAGTATTCTTAACAGGTGTAACAGAACCAATTGAATTCATGTTCATGTTTATTGCTCCAGTATTATATGTTGTATATGCTATTACAACAGGACTTGCATTCGCGCTAGCTGATTTAATTAACTTACGTGTTCATGCATTTGGATTTATTGAGTTAATTACTCGTACACCAATGATGGTTAACGCAGGTTTAACAAGAGACTTAATCAACTTTGTTATTGTTTCATTAGTGTTCTTCGGTCTTAACTTTACACTATTCAATTTCTTAATTAAAAAATTCAATTTACCAACACCAGGGCGTGCAGGTAACTATATTGATAATGAAGATGAGGCATCAGAAGGAACAGGAAATGTACAAGACGGTTCATTAGCAACAAAAGTTATCGATTTATTAGGTGGAAAAGAAAATATTGCTGACGTAGATGCTTGTATGACACGCTTACGTGTAACAGTAAAAGATTTAGATGTTGTTGCACCAGAAGCACAGTGGAAACAAAATGGTGCTTTAGGGCTTATTGTAAAAGATAAAGGTGTACAAGCGGTATATGGTCCGAAAGCTGACGTATTAAAGTCAGACATTCAAGATATGTTAGGTGCGTAATAATATGAAATTGCTAACTTTAAACTGTCATTCTTGGCAAGAAGAGAATCAAATAGAAAAGATACAATACCTTGCTAAAGTAATTCAAGAAGAAGAGTACGATGTCATCGCATTGCAAGAAGTAAGTCAGTCCATACAAGCTGAAAATGTATGCGGTAACAAGAAAGAAGATAATTTTGGACTTTTACTATTAGAAGAGTTAAAAGCGCTACATGTAAAAGATTACAATATTACTTGGGATTTCTCTCATATTGGTTATGACGTGTATGAAGAAGGATTAGCAATTATAACGAAGCATAATATTATAAAAGAAGATACGTTCTTCATTTCAGAAAACGAGGATACAACGTATTGGAAAACGCGTAAAATTGTAAGTGCAACAATTGCTTATAATGGTAAGGATATAACGTTTTACTCTTGCCATCTCGGTTGGTGGAATGATGAAGAAGAGTCATTCGAAGGTCAAGTCGATCGTTTGATGGAGCGTGTAGATAGCAATAAGCTCGCCTTCTTAATGGGGGATTTTAATAACAATGCTCGGTTGGAAGGCGAAGGTTATGAGTATATGATGCAAAAAGGGTTGTATGACACATATGAATTAGCAATAGAGAAGGATGAAGGAACGACTGTCCAAGGTGAGATTGCTGGTTGGGATGAAAATAAACATAATTTGCGAATCGATCTAATATTGTGTAACCAAAGTAAAAAAGTTCATTCTTCAAAAGTTATTTTTAATGGTACAAACAGAAATGTAATTTCAGATCATTTCGGTGTAGAGGTTCAATTGGATATATAATAGAAGAAATCCTCACAGAGAATAAAAGCTGTGAGGATTTTTTTTAGGAATACAAGTATTTCCAAGAGAAAATACTTGTATTTTTTATGACATTTCATATATATTTGTTATTATTGAATGTAAAACCGATTTGGTCATTTTGTATTCATACTTTGACTCACTTCGTTATATAATGAAGTAAGTGAAAGTTAATGGGAAAAAATAGTACGTTTTTGGTTAATACACGATGTAGAAAGTGATATAATTGCAAAATGCATGTATCATTTTCTAAAGAAGGAAAAATATATAATTAGGTGATAACTTCTATGAAACAAATTTGGCGTATTTATAAGACAGATTTACGGAATGTAGCCAAACATTGGGCTGCAATTGTTATTGTTTTAGGATTAATGATTTTACCATCGTTATATGCATGGTTTAACATTAAAGCTTCTTGGGATCCGTATGGAAATACAAAAGAGGTTCCCATTGCAGTTTCTAACCAAGATGCAGGTTCTAATTTAAGAGGGAAAGATATTAATATCGGGAAAGAGATTGTAGACTCCCTTAAGAAAAACAAAAATCTTGGCTGGAAATTTGTAGATGAAAAACAAGCAATTTACGGAGTTGAGCGTGGGGATTATTATGCAAGTATTACGATTCCAAAAGACTTCTCTGAAAAAATCGCAACTGTTCTGGATGAAAATCCGAAAAAACCAGAACTGGATTACTATGTGAATGAAAAAGTAAACGCGATTGCACCGAAGATTACAGCAAAAGGTGCATCAGGTATTACAGAAGAAATTAGTAAAAACTTTGTAAAAACAGCAAACGGTGAGATTTTTAAAATTTTCAATGATCTTGGAATCGATTTAGAAACAAACTTACCAAGTATCGAGAAAGTAAAAGATCTTGTCTTTAAGCTAGAAGCGCAGTTCCCAGAAATGAATACACTCATGGATAAGGCGTTAGATGATGCAACTCGAGCAGAAGATGTTGTGAAAGTAGCGCAAAAAGAGTTGCCGGTTGTAGAGAGTGTTATGAATGATGGGCAAGAAGCGTTAGGGAATTTAGATAAATTCTTTGCGAGAAATGATGAAACATTGAATCGCGCTCCGGGAACTATTAAAAATAATTTAACAGTAATGCAGCAGGGATTGGATGCTGCAGCGAAAATTACGGATTACTTAAAAAATCCGGCATTTGACTTTAATCTGACATTGCCAGATCCAGCTAAATTACCAGTCTTACCTAATATAACTATTCCACAAATACCAGAGATTCCAGCATTACCACAAGTGAATGGTGAAGGGTATAAAAATATTGCTAAAAATATTGATCAAACTGTAAACACTGTTTTCAATTCTACTCGTGTTGGAACGGCATATGTAAAGAGTGTTATGGATGGCCTTCAAAATAAAGGCGTGGATCCAGCTGTAGCACAGAAAAATGTGCAGGATGCTTCAAAGCTCCTCCAAGAGCGTATCGATAGTGTTTCATATTTGATTGATTTCTTTACAGCTTTCAAGGAATCAGCTTCCACGGAATTCGGTAAACAGTTCTTTGGAAACAGAGTGGAAAGTTTAACGGTGCTTAAAAATTCTATGGTGGATGCTAACAATAGGGTTAAGCATGTAGGAGATTTAATTAGTTCCGGACAAGAAGTTAAACAAGATGTGCGAGATGCTGTAAATCAAAAATTAGATGCAGTAAATAATTTAGTAAATCAAGCTGAAAAGGATTATAATGCAACGTTTGTAGCTGATTTTGAAAAAGCAGTAAGTACAGCTGAGCAACTGAAAAGTAAGGCTGAAAATGCGCAAGAAAATGCACAGCAGCTTAGAGGCAATTTAAATCAAGATATAAATAAGGCTAATGAGATATTAGACAATGGTAGAGAGAAATATGATAAAGCTGTAAATGATTACAGCAGATTAAAAACAGAGCTTGAAAAAGCAAGAGAAGACTTAAGTAACAAAGGTGTTAACGGATTAGATTCTACAAAAGTAGCCTTAAATGATTTGAATGGGCAGTTCAAAGCAAGTTGGAATTTAGTTAATGACATGATTCCAGTTTTGGAAAGTACAAATAAAGTGTTAGCTGATGTGAATAGTGATAAAAACCTTAATGGTACAATTTCTAAGTTAAATAAAGCAAAAGATGGTTTGCAAAAAGGAATGGATTTAACTGATAAAGGAATTGACGCTATTAATAAAGGTCAAAAACCAGCAGCTGATGTTATTGAAAGTATTAATCAAGTGTCTAAAAGTGTTTCGGGCCAAATTGGTGACATTTTAGCTAAATATGACTCAGAAATCACTCCAAATTTCAATGCAGCAATTGCTCGCACAAAAGAGATGTCTAAAAACACATCTCAAATTTTAAAAGAGGCAGACAAAAAGCTTCCAGATGTTAAAAAATTACTAGAAGATTCATCAAAAGGTTTAGTAGATGGTAAAAAGAAATTAGCAGACATTAAAGCTGAAATGCCAGCTACTGAGAAAAAGATTAAAGAATTAGCAGATAAAATTCGTGATTTTGAATCTGAAGAGGATTTAAAAGACATTATACGCTTATTGAAAAATGATGTTGAAAAGCAAAGTGATTACTTTGCGAATCCAGTAAATTTAAAAGAAAATAAATTATTTGCGATGCCGAACTACGGTTCAGCGATGTCACCATTCTATACAGTGCTTGCATTATGGGTAGGCGCATTATTAATGGTTTCATTATTAACGGTAGAAGTACACGAAGAGGGCGCGAATTATAAGAGCCATGAAATTTACTTCGGACGTTTATTAACATTCTTAACGATAGGTCTTTCACAAGCGTTTATCGTATCGATGGGAGATATATTCTTACTCGGTACGTACGTAGTCGATAAGTTCTGGTTTGTGTTATTTAGTTTATTTATTGGTGGAGTCTTCGTTTGTATCGTATACTCACTCGTTTCTATTTTCGGAAACGTTGGGAAATCGATGGCAATCATTTTACTTGTACTACAAGTAGCAGGATCGGGCGGAACATTCCCAATCCAAATGACACCAGCGTTCTTCCAAGCGATTTATCCGTTCTTACCGTTCACATACGCAATTAGCGCAATTCGTGAAACAGTTGGCGGAATGCTTTGGGATATCGTAACGCGAGATTTACTTGTGTTAAGTGCTTTCGTAGTAGTTATGATCGTTGCTGCGTTATTACTGAAAACACCAATTAACAAATCAAGTGAAAAATTTGTTGAGAATGCAAAAGGAAGTAAAATCATTCACTAAAATAAAAGGTTCCTACCGATAGAGGTAGGAACCTTTTTGTTTAATCAAATTTTAATTTTTTTAATGCTTCTGCGAATGGGTTATTTAATGGTTCTTCTTCTTTTTTCTGTTGTTTCATATACTTTTGAACGTCGCGTTTATCGGCTTTGTTTCCAGATTCTTTTTTACGTCGTTCTTGGAATGTTGATAATTTCTCACGATAGCCACATTTACATGCGAAAATTTGGCCTGCACCCTCACCACGTAATTCTAGTTTCTTCTTACATTGCGGACAGCGAGCGTTTGTTGTACGAGATACATTTTTACGATGACCACATTCACGATCTTGGCATACGAGCATTTTTCCCTTTTTGCCGTTTACTTCTAGCATTGGTTTACCGCAGTCTGGACAAGACTTCGTTGAAATGTTGTCATGTTTATATTTTTTATCACTCGATTTAATTTCAGAAACAATTTCTTTCGTATAGTTCTTCATTTCCGAAATGAATACTTCTTTCTTTAATTTTCCTTTTGCAATTGCTTCAAGTTTTTGTTCCCACTCACCAGTTAGTGTAGGTGATTTTAATTCTTCTGGTACTAAATCAAGTAATTGACGACCTTTTGATGTAATGTGAATATCTTTACCACGTTTTTCAATTAAGAAAGAATTGAAAAGTTTGTCGATAATATCTGCACGTGTCGCTACAGTACCTAATCCACCAGTCGATTTTAACGTATCAGCAAGTTGTTTATTTTGCGTATCCATATATTTTGTAGGATTCTCCATTGCTGAAAGTAAAGTTGCTTCATTAAAGCGTGCAGGTGCTTTCGTTTGACCTGATGTTTGCATAAGTAACTTTACAGTTAATGTATCGCCCTTTTCAATGTGAGGTAGAATCTGCTCTTTTACGTCATCAGTTACATCATCGTCTTCAAATCGATTTTCGTATACTTCCTTCCAACCAGCATGTAAAATCGTTTTTCCGCGTGCAATGAATGTTTCATTGCCGACCTTTGTGCGTAACGTTAGTTGTTCGTATTCGAATGCTGGGAATAAAACAGCTAAGAAACGTTTTACAACTAAATCATAAATTTTGCGTTCTTTATCTGTGAATGCTGAGAAATTAACGTATCCTTCTGTTGGAATAATCGCATGATGATCGCTTACTTTACTATCATCAACAAATGATTTGTTAGGTTTGATAGGCTTTTGTAATACTTTATGTGCGAAGGGACGGTATTCTCCAACACCACATGCTTTTAGACGTTCTGGAAGTGTTCCAACGATATCAGATGAAATGTAGCGTGAATCTGTACGAGGGTACGTTAGTACTTTATGCTGTTCATACAATTTTTGCATAATATTTAATGTTTCTTTAGCAGAGTAACCGAACTTTTTATTTGCATCACGTTGCAATTCAGTTAAATCGTAAAGACCAGGAGAGAATGACTTCTTCTGTTTCTTATCAATTTCCACAACAGTAGCATTATGTTTATCTAAACTTTTTACAATACCATCAATTTTTTCTTTATTAAAACTGCGGCTATTGCCATTTGCATCTTGCCAAGTAAGTTTGAGCTTCTCCATTGTTTGAGCTTCGATGCCATAGTAAGTTTGTGCTTTGAAGTTTTTTATTTCATCTTCACGACTAGCAATCATAGCGACAGTAGGCGTTTGTACACGGCCACAATTTAACTGAGCATTAAAGCGAGTTGTTAAAGCGCGAGTTGCGTTAAGACCGATATACCAGTCAGCTTCTGAACGTGCAACTGCTGAAGCGTATAAATTGTCATAGGCTTTACCTGGTTTTAAATTTGCAAAACCATCTTTAATTGCTTTATCGGTTACAGAAGAAATCCATAAACGTTTGATTGGTTTATTTAGCTTAACTTTATCGATAATCCAGCGTGCGACTAATTCCCCTTCACGTCCAGCGTCTGTTGCTACAATAATTTCATTTACATCTTTTCTAAGTAGCTGACTTTTTACAGCATTAAATTGTTTACCAGTTTGTTTAATAACCGTTAATTTCAAACGCTCAGGTAGCATCGGTAAATCTTCTAAATTCCACTTTTTATATTTCACATCATAGCTTTCTGGATCAGCTAATGTAACGAGATGGCCTAAAGCCCAAGTTACAATATATTTACTACCTTCAAGGTAGCCGTTTCCTTTTTTATCACACTTAAGTACACGAGCAATATCTCGTGCAACGGAAGGTTTTTCAGCGATTACAACGCTTTTTGCCATATTAAAAACATCCTTTCAAATTTCCATAAGTTAAATATAGCATACATCTTCTTGAGATTCAGTTTCGCTCCATATTTGAGCTGTTTTTAATGGAGTGAACAAAATCCCAACTAATTAAAGTTTCACTTTATCCCGCATTAACGGGCAGTAAGATCCCCACCTCAAAATTCAACGAAAGCAAATAAGTTAGGTGGGGGAACAACTGCCCGTAAAAGCCCGATTGGTGAGGGCCGATAATCAATGGGGGATGAAAAAAATCACTGATTAAAGTTTCACTTTATCAGTTGCTCCTATATTAAATAGAAAAGTAAAGAACTTGTTATTTTACTAGAATAAGAGTAGACTTTGAAGTAGATGAATAAGAAACACATGGGAGTTTGTGGATACAAACTGAGAGTATGACTAGTCCGTCATTGACCATTTGAACCTGTTGGATAATGCCAGCGTAGGGAGAGTGTAAAAGCACATGTTCAGGCACTTTGCGTACGCGCAAAGTGTCTTTTTGTGTATCTCCCATCATTATAGTTAGGAGATGAAAAGGATGAATATGAAAGAAATTAGTAAAGTAGTGGATTTGGTGAGAGAATCTAATCCGCTCGTTCATAATATTACAAATGTTGTTGTAACAAATTTTACTGCTAACGGTTTGTTGGCACTTGGAGCATCGCCTGTAATGGCGTATGCAAAAGAAGAAGTAGCAGAAATGGCTAGCATTGCTGGAGCGTTAGTATTAAATATGGGGACACTTCGTCCTGAAGAAGTAGAAGCGATGTTACTCGCGGGTAAATCAGCAAATGCGAACAATGTGCCAGTACTATTTGACCCAGTTGGTGCAGGAGCAACTTCGTATCGAACAGAAGTTGCGAGACATATTCCAGCCGAAATAGATTTAGCAATTATCCGCGGAAATGCGGCTGAAATAGCAAATGTTATTAATGAGAAATGGGAAATTAAAGGGGTAGACGCTGGTACTGGAAATGGCAATGTTGTAAGTATTGCAAGGCAGGCAGCAGATGAACTAAATACAGTTGCGGTCATTACTGGAAAAGAAGATGTTGTTACAGATGGAGAGAGAACTATTGTTATTCGAAATGGTCACCCTATTTTAACGAAAGTTACGGGAACAGGTTGTTTACTAACTTCTGTAATAGGAGCATTTGTAGCAGTGGAAAAAGATTATGTAAAAGCAGCAGTAGCCGCATTAACGTTTTATGGTGTAGCTTCGGAACTGGCAGCTGCTAAGGCGGTAGAAAAAGGGCCTGGTAGTTTCCAAATTGAATTTTTAAATCAATTAGCTAATACAACTTCAGGTGATATTGAGAAGTATGGGAAGATTGTGGAGTTAGAGTAAGAGGGAGTGAAAGAAATGGCACGCATTGAAATAGATAAAATGTCTACGCTATTGCAAGTGTATTTTATTATGGGAAGTAATAACTGCACGAGGGATCCTTTAGCTGTATTGAAAGAAGCGTTAGATGGTGGAGTGACACTTTTTCAGTTTCGCGAGAAGGGGGAAGGTTCTTTAATCGGAGAAGATAGAGTGCGCTTTGCAAAAGAATTGCAGACGCTTTGTAAGGAATATAGTGTTCCTTTCATTGTAAATGATGATGTAGAATTAGCCATTGAATTAGATGCAGATGGTGTTCATGTTGGACAAGATGATGAAGGAATTACATCTGTTCGTGAAAAAATGGGAGATAAAATTATCGGCGTATCTGCTCATACAATTGAAGAAGCACGCTTTGCAATCGAAAATGGAGCAGATTATTTAGGCGTTGGACCTATTTTCCCAACGAGTACGAAAAAAGATACGAAAGCGGTTCAAGGAACGAAAGGATTAGCTTATTTTAGAGAACAAGGAATTACAGTGCCAATCGTTGGTATTGGTGGGATTACAATTGAAAATACAGCGGCAGTTATAGAAGCGGGTGCGGACGGTGTTTCAGTTATTTCAGCAATTAGTTTAGCTGAATCTGCGTATGAAAGTACGAGAAAATTAGCTGAAGAAGTAAAGAGAAGTTTGTAGGGAAGGAAGTGTAGTATTTTAAGTGCTACATGGAGAAATAGACTGCCCAAAAATTTAAACAAACATTTGATTAAAAAAGCACAAACCTTTTTAAATAAAGGTTTGTGCTTTTTCTTTAAAACATAATTGAAATTAAGAGCATTCCAATTCCGATAGAAGTAAATGTTGCAATTAGACCCGGAATCATAAAACTATGATTTAATACGTATTTACCGATACCTGTTGTACCAGTGCGGTCAAAGTTAATGGCAGCAACGATTGTCCCATAGTTTGGAATGAAGAAGTATCCATTTACTGCAGGGAACATCGCAATCAGTAGCGCTGGTGGAATGCCAAGGGATAGTCCAAGTGGCATTAAGGCACGAACTGTTGCTGCTTGGCTGTACAGTAAAATAGATAGAATGAATAGTGCGATGGCAAATAGCCAAGGTGCACTTGTTACTAAATGCTGAATGGATCCTTGAATCATATTTAAGTTTCCATTAAAGAAAGTATCTCCCATCCAAGCGATACCGAAAATAGCAACAACTGCTGTTGCTCCTGCTTTAAAGACGTTACCAGACACAATGCTTTCTACATTTGGTTTACAGAAAATAATAATAAGAGCCGCGATAGTTAACATAACCATCTCAATTGTGTTCGGCATGGAAAGACGGGCTAACTTCCCATCAACTATCCATCCTGGACGAAGTGCTTCAAATGAACCAAGAAGTACAACAAGGAAGGTTCCTACAAGGAAAAGGATAACTGATAATTTTGCGCCCTTTACACCTACAAATTCTTTTTTCTCTTCAAGCTTAGGAATTAATCCTTCTTTTAATCGTTTTAAGTATTCAGGGTCTTCACTTAATTCTTTTCCCATCTTACTAGCAACAAATGCAGCTATCATACAAGCGATGAAAGTAGAAGGGATACTTACTTTTAAAATATCTAATAAGGTGATTTTATAGTCAGCTAACATTGCTAAAAGTGCAACTGTTGCAGCTGATATAGGACTAGCTGTAATTGCTTGTTGGGAAGCAATTACGGCAATTGACATTGGTCGTTCTGGTCTAATTCCCGATTCGCGAGAGACTTCAGCGATAACAGGAAGTACAGAATAAGCAACGTGACCAGTTCCTGCACAAAGTGTAAATAAATAAGTAACAATTGGAGCAAAGAATGTAATGCGTTTTGGATTTTTTCGTAATGCCTTTTCAGCTAGATGAACAAGGTAGTCCATTCCTCCAGCGGCTTGGAGTGCACCAGCAGCTGTAATTACTGCCAAAATCATAAGCATTACATCGATAGGAGGCGCCGTTGGTTGTAAGTGGAAGACAAAAACGAGTATTGCCATACCAACTCCACCCATTACTCCTAAACCAACTCCGCCTAGGCGTGCACCAATAAAAATACAGAGTAACAAGGTAAGAAATTGTAGCCAAAACATGATAAACTACCTCCGAAATTCATTAGTTAAGATATATTCGAATAGTTTAATTTGAATGAAAATTAAATAAATACCCGAAGAAATCCTTGTTATTTATACATTTTTTATTATATAACACAAAAAAAGTAACATTCACGTACTTTTTGAAATTATTTTGAAAAAGCAATGCATTAAAAATTTGTATTTATATCTCTAAATAAGTAGACATTTTGATTTATATGTTGTAATCTTTGAAAGAGAATAAATTAATTCTCATAGAACTCCCATATCGTTCAACTCGTTCAGCGAGAAAGGCAAACTGATGGAAACATGAGGACGCAAAACTACAGGAGCTAAGGTCGAAAGGCTACGCTAGCCAGTTACCGGACGGATAGGGTTGGTCTTGGCCAATGCTTTTACATTGGCTTTTTTTTATTCTCGAACATATTGAGAAACATTTTCAAACAAAATATTCATATATTTTGTTTTTTTGTTTATGTTGATTAAGGAAGGTGGATATTAATGAAAAAATATTGGCATAAGTTATCGTTCCTTCAAAAGAACGTCTTATTAACCGTATTAGTTATTTTGACACTTGTTGGAAGTATGGGTGCATTAAGTTTCAACATGTTTCAAAATAGTATGATGTCTTTATTTGAAAGGCAGTCTATTGAAACAGGAGAAATAGTATTGAAAAAATTGGATGTAGAATTAGTTAGAGACGTGGCGAAAGATCCTACAGCCGAAAAAGTGAAAAAAGAAAAGTTAACAGAGAAATTAGATGAAGTGTCAAAAGAATTGAAAAGTGTTGGACAAACGTATGTTACAGGAGCAAAGCCGAATGAAAAGCGAGAATTACAACTCGTTGGTTTGACTACAGAGTTAACAAATGCGTTTCCTATAAAGCCGGGAGATTATTATGAACAACCCGCTCATTGGATGAAGGCATACGATAAAGTGATTGATACGAAAAAGGCCCAAATAACAGAAGTATATGAAGATGAAATAGGTTCGTGGGTGACAATATTAGAACCAATTACAGATGGAGAAAACAATATTGTTGCAATTATTGCGGCTGACTTAGATGCTTCCATTGTTCCTATTACAAAAGAGAAGTTTATGATACAGGGCTTACTCTTTATCATTATTTCATTAGCAATTGCGACTATTACTCAATTCTTTATCGTGCGTCACTCGTTAGCTCCATTAAAAGATTTACGAGAAGGGTTACGTAAAATTGGTGAAGGTGACTTAAGTGTTAAATTAAAAGAAAGACCAGATGATATTGGAATTATTAATGTTTATTTCAATAACACGATTGAAAAATTTAAAGGGATTATAGATAAAGTAAGGCAAACTGCTGAGCAAGTTTCTTCTTCTTCACAAGAATTGTCGGCGAGTACAGAGGAAAACAGCATGGCAGTTCAAGAGATTGCAAGTTCTATTGAAGGTTTAAGAGTAGGGGCACAGTCTCAAAAAACTTCAGTACAACAATGTTTAGGAATTGTACATGGAATGGAAGATAAGGTAGAAGAAATAACTGGGGCTGCAAAACAAGTTGCGGTTGCTTCTGAAGGTATGGAACAACATTCAATTGAAGGTAATGAAGTGATTGGACAAATTATTAATCAAATGAGTTTAATCCAAAATGCAGTACAAGATTTATCTTCCATCATTTATTCGTTAGAAACAAGGTCAAAAGAAATTAGTGATATCGTAACTGTAATTACAGGTATTTCAAATCAAACAAATTTATTAGCTTTAAATGCTTCTATTGAGGCTTCACGTGCTGGAGCAGCTGGAAGAGGGTTTGCAGTTGTTGCTGATGAAGTACGAAAATTAGCAGAACAAACGGAAGCGTCTGCAAAAGATATAGCGAAATTAATTGGTGAAACACAAGCTGAGACAGAAGATGCTGTAGTTTCCATGCAAAAAGGTTCAAGAGAAGTAGAAACTGGAATTTCGCTTGTTCAAAGTAGTGGAGATTTCTTTGAAAAAATCTCAAAATCAGCGCAATCTGTTACAGATCAAGTAAAAGCTGTTTCTGGTAATTCGAGTGACATTTTACAAAATAGCCAGAATATTGTTCAAGTCGTAAATGAATTATCACATATTGCAAATACTTATGCCAACAGCAGTAGTAATGTTGAAGAAAGCATGAAAGAGCAAGAAATATCAGTACAAGATATTGCAGAATTAGCGACTTCTTTAAGTTGGCTTTCTCAGGAATTACAAGAGCTTATTGGTGAGTTTAAAAGCGAATAAGGAGAAAGTTCAATTCTAATCAAGGGAATCCTCCCTTGATTATGAATTGAACTAATCTGCCCTTTAATAAGGGATGAAAAAGGTGTGAATTTTCACACCTTTATTATATTTAAGAGAGGAATTTACATAAATATGAAATTAGCAATTTCTTATAGTGAGATGGTAAAAGAATTTTTAGGAAAAGTAGAAGGAAGTATTAAAATACCTAAAGATGTGCAAGGAACGGAACTTAGGATAAAAAGGAAAACGGAACTGTTTTCAAATTTGACTCACATTGTGGATTTAATAGGAGCGACTACAACGTGGTTATATCATATTTCTAAAGAAAAACATATTGTCGTGCTTTATCATGTAAGAGGAAGTTTATTTCCGATTACTATTGAAGTTTCTAATTTTCTCTCCTATGAAAGTTTAAATTTACAAATTGAAGAGCAACTGGAGCAAATTAAAGAAATGAATGAGGAAGAAATAGAAGAGTTTCAAAACGGTAATACATTATATGAAATGTCACCTATTATTATTGGTGAAACATATTATGAGCTACAAGACATGAATACATTACAATTTGTATTTAGTAAAAATATGAAAAGTGTAGAAATAATATTTAATAGTGTTAATTGGAAAGAGACAACGATTACTCGTTATGCACAACAAATACAAGGTGTTTTAATTGATATATCACGAAATACTAATAAGTATATAAAACGTTTTAATATTATTACAGAGGCCGAGATGGCACTTTATAGTCAAGTGAATGATACGACAGCAGTATATCCTGAGAAAAGTATCGTCGATATGTTCTATAATACTGTTACTCAATTTCCAAATCGTATAGCTTTATCTTCAAGGGAAGGTACTTTAACTTATGAGGAGCTAAATAAAAAAAGTAATCAAATAGCTCATATGTTAATTAAAAACGGCGTCCAATTAGGAGACTATGTTGGAATATTTATGAAACGTAGCATAGACACAGTAGTAAGTATGGTAGCTATATTAAAAGCTGGTGCAGCGTATGTTCCGATTGATCCAGATTATCCCGAAAGTAGAATACAGTACATTATTCAAGATAGCCAAGCGAAAGTTATATTGATGAAAGAGACGCCTATAACATGTGATGGGGTTCAAACAGTTTCAATGTATGATAGTGAAACTTATGAAGATACAGATGTAAAGTTGTCTATTCATTGTGATGATGTAGCTTATATGATTTATACATCTGGTTCAACAGGGAATCCAAAGGGAACGATGTTAGCACATAGAGGCGTTGTTAATCTGTATACTTGGATGAAAAAGCAATATGAATTGACAGAAGAGGATGTATTTGCCCAATTTCCTTCCTTTAGTTTCGATGCCTCTGTATGGGAGTCATTTGCTTCTTTATTCTGCGGAGGAAACTTGTATGTATTACTAGAGGAAGAGCGATTGTCTGTAGAAGCATTTGCAAATGCAATCTATAAAGTGAAAGCAACTTCAATCTTGGCATTAGCAACAATTTTTGTTCGACAAGTAGCAACTTATTTAGCAGAAGAAGATATATATAAGCTAGCTTCCCTAAAAAGAATTGCGATTGGCGGTGAAATGTTGCCTGTAGAGGTTATTAAATTGTGGAGAGAAAGAATAGGTACAAATGTTGAAATTTATAATGTATACGGACCGACAGAATGTACTGTAGTGACGACAACCTATAAAATACCTAGTCAGTTAAATGAGGATGTTGCGAGTATTCCCATTGGTAAACCATGTGCTAATTATCAAGTTATGATTTTGGATGAGAATATGAATCTTTGTCCAATTGGTGTACCTGGTGAATTATATATAGATTCAGTGGGATTAGCAAAAGGGTATTTTAATAAGCCTAATAAAACAATTGAAGCTTTTATTCCGAACCCTTTCAATCCTATAGTCAATATATATAAAACAGGTGATATCGTTAAGTTGCTAGAGGATGGAAATATAGAGTTTTTACATCGGAAAGATGATCAAGTAAAAATTAGAGGACATCGTATTGAACTAGGAGAAATCCAAAGTAAAATTTCTCATAATCATAATATAAAAGAAAATGCTGTTTTTGCTAAGAAGAGTAAGGAAGGTAGCCAATATTTAATCGCGTTCTATACAACTTTAAATAAAAAAGAAATACCAGAATTAGTTTATCAGTTACAAGAGCAATTACCAGATTATATGGTGCCATCTAAACTAATTTATATTAATGAATTACCACTTACACCTAATAAAAAGATTGATGTTAAGAAGTTAGCTCAGTTAGAAGAAAAGTATGAACCGGTTCGTCTACAAGAATATGTTGCACCTTCTAATAAAGCAGAAAAACAAATAGCGAACGCTTGGGCAGAAGTATTAGGAATTTCAAAAGTTGGAGTACATGATGATTTCTTTACAATTGGTGGACATTCATTAAAAGTATTACGAGTCTTAACATTGTTAAAAGAAGATTTCTCACATTTAACAATTCAAGATTTCTTTAAAGAAAGAACGATATATGGATTAGCTCGAATTGAGCGAGAAGTAAAAGTAGAGAAAGAAGAAGTATTTCGTGAATATAAAGTGATTCACGAACCAGATACTATCACGTATGCAAACGTTTTGGAAGAAACCCAGATTTCAAATGTCTTTTTAACAGGAGCTACTGGTTATTTAGGATCACACATATTATATGAATTGTTGAGAGATACATCTGCTACTATTTATTGTTTAGTAAGACCAACGAAAGATGTGCAGCAAAGAATTATAGATACATTAACAGGCTACTTTAATGATATATGTGAAGAATGGTTACAGCGTATACAGGCCGTAGCTGGTGATCTGGGAGAAGAGTATCTTGGGATGAGCGAAGAAGAATTTATGTTCATCAGTTCTAAGATGGATACGATAATTCATTGCGGTGCAGATGTAAGACATTTTGGAGATGTAAAACAATTTGAAAATATAAATGTCCAAGGAACTAGCCGTATGCTAGCATTAGCGGAGAAAGGTGCTACATTCCATTTTATTTCTACAATTGGTATCCCGTTAGAATTAGCGGTAGATCAATGGGATACATACATGAAAACTGGTGATTTTAATTACAGTGTAGACTTAGAGAATGTATATTCAAATAGTAAACTACAAGCGGAAAACATTGTTCGTGAAGCAATGAAAAATGGTTTGCGCGGAAATATTTATCGTGCAGGTAATTTAGCATGTCATTCAGAAACAGGTTCGTTCCAACAAAATATTGAAGGAAACGCATTTTATCGTCTTATTAAAACAATGCTATTAATTGGGAAAGCACCAAATGTGAAGTGGAAAGTTGATTTCACACCAATTGATTTTGCTAGTAAATCAATTGTATCGTATTTACAAGATGCGCAAATTGTAGGAGAGACGTTACATATTTGTCATCCACATCAAATTGAGTTTGAACAATTTATACAGCTAATTGGAGAGTGTGGATACAATCTTGAAATGGTTCCACTTTCAGAATATGTAAATACCGGACTTGCATTAGCGAAGGGAAATGAAGTAATAGCAGAGTTAATTGCTTCTCAAGTTGCAGGAGATGGAGCGCAGCAATCTGAAATTGTAATGGGTACGCGTAGAACGAATGAATGGATTAAGAAAAAAGAATTGATAGTACCAGCAATTAATAAAGAATTTATTCAGCAGTTATTAGCTCATGGTGAAAAAGTTGGTTATTTTCCAAAAATAATGAAATGATTATGCATGCTTTTGTTTGTTCAATAAAATAAATCATGCTACAATGAAAACGAATTAAGGACCGGGGAGCCAATTGGCTGAGAGGATGTAAGTAAACATCGACCCTCAACCTGATCTGGATAATGCCAGCGTAGGGAGTTACTTAAAGTGATGTAGCATATGTTATTCTGTAATAACTTGCATACAAGGCTTTCCTACGCAGTAGGAAAGCCTTTTCTTATTTTTGAAATTTAATTTTATAAGGGGGATTTTATTATGTCACAACAAGTTACAATGTCATTTTCAGTAGTACCACAAGCGAAAACGAAAGATGTATATTCTGTTGTCGATAAAGCAATTGAAGTTGTGCAACAATCGGGAGTTCGTTATGAAGTAGGGGCAATGGAAACAACTTTGGAAGGAGAATTAGATGTACTTCTTGATGTCGTTAAACGTGCGCAACAAGCTTGCGTCGACGCTGGAGCAGAAGAAGTGATTACTTCTATTAAAATCCATTATCGTCCAAGCACTGGTGTAACGATAGATGAAAAGGTTTGGAAGTACCGTGATGAATATGCAAAACCAGAAGCAATCTAAACTTATTACAACTATTTGGCTTATCCTTCTCATTGCGATATGGGAAGGATCTGTTTCATTATTTAAAATCGAACCGTGGATTTTACCAAAGCCTTCTGCCATTGTTCAAGAATTAATTGGGATGAAAGATTTACTATTACCAAATACGATGCAAACACTGCAGGAAGTTATAATTGGACTATTCTTTGCAATTTTATTGGGGACGAGCATCGCAATTATTATGGACGTTATACCGTTATTTCGTATTTTAATAAATCCATTGCTCGTTATTTCGCAAACAATTCCAATTGTTGTACTTGCACCGCTATTTATTATTTGGTTTGGATATGGGATGTTACCGAAAGTAATGGTCGTAATACTCGTTTGTTTCTTCCCAATTGCGCTTAGTATTTTAGAAGGTTTTCAAACAGTAGATAAAAACATGCTGAAACTGTTACAAACAATGAAGGCGACAAAATGGCAAGTTTACCAGAAAGTAAAATTTCCAGCAGTGCTTCCATACTTTTTCTCAGGTTTAAAAATTGCAGTTACATATAGCGTAATGGGGGCAATTATCGGAGAATGGCTCGGTGCAAGTGAAGGATTAGGCGTTATGCTTACGAGGGCTACAAAATCCTTTTTGACTGCCCGAGTATTTGGTGTTGCAGCAATCATCGTTATAGTGACATTATTCCTGTATTTTATCGTAGAGTTTATGGCAAGAATAACAGCACCATGGATATATAGAAAGGACGGCAGAAAATGAAAAAAGGTTTGAAAGTTATGTTAGCTGCCTTAGTAGCGGTAGGTGTGGCTGGATGTAATCCGGCGAAGAAAGAAGAAAGTGCAAGTAAAGATCAAAAAGTAAAAGTAGTATTAGATTGGTTTCCAAATACGAATCATACTGGCTTGTATGTAGCGCAAACGAAAGATTATTACAAAAAGCAAGGATTAGATGTAGAAATTATTCAACCAGGTGACAATGTAACAGCAGAGCAAATGATAGCATCAGGAAAAGCAGACTTCGCAATAAGCGCACAAGAAAATGTAACGTTAGCTCGTGTAGAAGGAATTCCTGTTGTATCTGTAGGAGCGATTATTCAGCATAACACTTCAGCGTTTGCATCGCTTAAGAAAGACAATATGACGTCCCCGAAAGATTTTGAAGGTAAACGTTACGGCGGCTGGGGAGGACCAGCAGAAGAAGCGACATTAAAGACGATTATGGATAAACATCAAGCTGATTTTAATAAAGTTGAAAAAATCATCTTAGGACAAACCGATTTCTTTAAATCAATTGGCCGTGATGCAGACTTTGAATGGATTTATTACGGATGGGATGGTATTGAAGCGAAGCGTCAAGGAAAAGAGTTAAAGACGATTATGGTGAAGGACTTAGATCCAGCGCTTGATTTCTATAGTCCTGTTATTATTACGAGTGAAAAACATACGAAGCAAGATAAAGACTTTGTGAAAAAGTTTATGAGTGCAACGACAGAAGGTTATAATTTTGCAATTAAGGAACCGAAAGAGGCTGCTGATATTTTAATTAAAGCTGTTCCAGATGTGAATAAAGATTTAGTTCAAGAAAGCCAAAAATGGTTAAGTACGAAGTATCAAGATGATGCTAAAGCATGGGGAGTACAGAAGGAAGAAATTTGGACGAATTACATGAATTTCTTATATGACAACAAAGTTATTAAAAAGAAAATCGATGTAAAAGATGCTTTTACAAATGAATTCCTTCCAAGTGAAAAATGAGCGGATTACAAATAAAAAATATAGTGAAATCTTTCGACGGAAAGAATGTATTAGAGAATATTAGTGCCTCTATACAAGAGGGAGAGTTTGTTTCCTTTGTAGGACCGAGTGGTTGCGGGAAAAGCACATTATTAAACATGATTGCAAATGTTGAAAAACCAACAAGCGGGAACGTAACGTATAAAGATAAGCAAGTACAAGAGCAAGATGTTGTTAGTTATATGCCACAACAAGATTTATTACTACCGTGGCGATCAGCTTTGCAAAATATCGTTCTTCCGTTAGAAATTGAAGGAAAGCCGAAAAAGCAAAGGCTGACAGAAGGAATGGAAGCATTAAAGCAGTTCGAACTAGATGAATATGCAGACCATTATCCAGATGAATTGTCTGGTGGTATGCGTCAAAGAATTAGTTTTCTGCGCACATATTTATGTGAAAAGCCAATTATGCTGCTTGATGAGCCTTTTGGAAAGTTAGATGCATTTACAAAAATGGAAGTACATAGCTGGCTTTTAAACTCTTGGCATCAAGAGAAGCAAACAATCATTATGGTTACACATGACTTAGATGAGGCAATCTTGCTTTCAGATCGCGTATTTATTTTATCTCAAAGACCAGCGTCAATAGTTGGTGAGGTACAAGTGAAATTACCTAGACCGAGAACGATGGATATGTTAACATCACTCGAATTAAAAAAGGATAAAGAAGAGATTTTAAGTGTGTTAGCTCCTTATATGAAAAAATAGAAAAAGCTGATGTTTTAATTTTAGACGAACGGACTAATCATTTGGATGTAGAAACTAAGATGGCTTTACAGGAAGCGTTACAACAATACAAAGGAACGGTTTTAATTGTCTCACATGAACCTTCTTTCTATGAATCGTGGATAACAAAAGTATGAAATATAGAAGAATGGAATACTCAACAATATGAATAAAGAAAAGGCATTAGCTTTTATGAGCTAATGCCTTTTCTTTGTGATTAACATGATTTTCGAGAACTCTTACATGAGAATTGTATGAAGAAGCACTCTTATGGTGCGCTTATAAGCGTGCTTTTTCTTTTGTTATATTTATAATAATACGAAAGCCTTTCCCTAACAGGTGACTATCTTTCTTTATATATATAGATAGTTCAAAGTGGAATGAAAATAATTCCTATATGTAAAGAATAATATGGATATTATAGGAAGACAATAGAAATTAAAGGGAATTCATGTAAAATTCAAATGAACTTCATATAAACTTCATATTATAAAATGAATGTAATAAACTTAATATAATTATAATAAGTTATTATTATAATTTGATTTTCCGTAAAATTAAAAGTTTGAATTTAGGAGGTATTACTCAAACCTAAATTCAAACTTTAGTGAAGTAATTAATGGATATTACGTCTAGTTTTCGCTAATGACGGCATTTAAAAGTTCGGCAGGATTACCTGTTCCTGCACCGCCAATTGTAATAGATCCACCAGGAGGAATTTCACCATTCCATCCTGTGTTCGTAATTACATAATGATTATTTGTTTTACTACTAATTTTAGAATCCCAAACTTGTGTTAAATTGCCGCTATAATCAAATTCTAATTTCCAATTTTTAATAGGAGTCGTTCCATTATTTTTAATTATAATCGAGAAGTTATAACCACTGCCCCAATTCGAAGTGACTGAAAATGTAGCAGTACCATTTCCATCAGGAGGTGTTGTATTAGCTTCATCTGTTTTGACAGTAAAAGCGGTAGGTTGTGATTTATTTCCAGCAGCATCTTTGGCAATTACTGAAAATGTGTATTCCGTATTAGGTTTTAAGTTTTTAATTGTAATGCTATTTGTTGTTGTACTCCATTTCTCTTCTCCAGCAGTAATTTCATATTCCGTAACTCCTACGTTATCAGTAGATGCAGTCCAGTTTAATTGAACTGAGTTTGAATTTTTATTCGTAACTACAATGTTTTTAACATTCGTTGGTGGCTCAGTATCTTTTTGACTAATAGGTCCACCAAGTAATTCTTTTACTAGCGTATCAAGTAATTTTGGACCACTACAACTATATTTTGGACTTGTGCGGCAATCTCCGCTTAGTTCCCAAAACATTGCTCCACTTAAACCTTTCGTCTTTATATAGTCTGTTTTGTATTTCATAGATTCATTGTCATCGTAGCTAATAAATGTGCCTGTAGTTGCATTATATAAATAAGGTACTTTAGCTGTGTCATTCCAGTAGCGTACAAAACCATTTTTATTAACGTAATTGGCTGCTAAATCACCGTAATCATACACACCCGTGTCACCGGTAGAATAATCATCCCAAGTACCTTTAGAAGCAAGTTTCCCATCACTACCTGGTTTGCAAGGTTGATATTGTCCGTTATTTTCTTTGCCACAACTTTTCCAGCCACGTCCGTAAAAGGGTACGCCTAATACTAGTTTATCGACTGGAACACCTTCATTTGTATAAACATTTATAGCACCATCTACGTAAAAATTCGTATTTGCTGCTGGGTCATTTGGATCCTTATATAGAGCTGCATTATGATTAGAAGTAGCTTCCCATCCGCCGTGGAAATCATATGTCATAATATTAATCCAATCGAGTATTTGAGAAATTTTCTTTAGCTCTGTATGATCAGCGTAGCGTTGGCTTGCGCCTGAAGCGATTGTTAGTAAATATTGTTTGCCATCTTCAGCACCTGCTTTATTCAAAGCATTTCGGACGTCTTGAAGAAGGAGAGTGAAATTTTGCTTATCTTCAGGACGGTAACTACCACCAGGAATCGTTTCAACGCCCGGATATTCCCAGTCTAAATCTACGCCATCAAACCCATATGCGCGAAGAAAAGCTACTGTAGAGTCAGCAAATACTTTTCTTGTTTTTTCATCAGCGGCCATATCAGAAAAGCGGTTAGACCAAGTCCAGCCACCAACGGAAATAATTGTTTTTAAGTGAGGATATTTAGCTTTTAATCGTTTTAGTTCACCGAAATTTCCGCAACGGGCATATTTATCGCAATCTTCCCAAGTTGTCCCTGAGCCAGGATACGATTTGGTAACATCAGCCCATGGTTCCCCGAGTACGAGAGTACCATTAGGAACCTCTTTATTTTGCAATGGTACACCAGATTCTTTACAGTTCCACGTTTGTTTATTTGGATTATCAGGATGAGTAGAAGGGTTTCCATGTTTTCCATTCCAACAAATATCCGCGAAAGCATAGTTAAGGTGAGTAAGTTTTGATGCATCAATGTCAGCAACTTGATAATTACGTCCGTAAACGCCCCACGAAGGAAAGTACCCAACAATTTTTTTACTTTGCTTTGGTGAATCTGCTAATGCGAGATTTGGAGTAATAAAATTTGTGAGAAAAAGAGGTAAGAAAAGTAGTAGGGATAGTAATAGCAGTGTGAATTTTTGAGACCTCATAGCCATTTCTCCTTTCAAAATAAAAGATATATTTAAAGGCATACGCCAATAAATCAAAATGAATCTAGACGTGTGAAACGTCTAGATAAAATGATCAGACATCACGAAGTCTATACAAGGGAGCTGGGGTGATTAAATCGTAACAAATGTAAGATTTAGTGTAAACGCTTTATTAAGTTGAAAAAGACTTTCTCAATACAAAAAGGCTTGAATACAAACTATATATGAAAACGAAAAATCGGTATGGGAGGAAAAAGCTCATTATAAATAAATTTGAGAAAAAATTGTATGGAGCCAATTATTAAAGACGTAGAAAGATAAGGAAATATCATGTAAAATAATAGTAAAAATATGTAAAGGAGGGAATAGTGTGGATGTGTTTTTGAACATTGCTGAAGAAAAAATTCGACAAGCAATACGGAATGGTGATCTTGATTATATTCCGGGAAAAGGAAAACCACTACAATTAGAAGATCTTTCAATGGTACCTCCAGAACTTAGAATGAGTTATAAAATTTTAAAAAATGCGGGAATGATTCCACCAGAAATGGAACTACAAAAAGATATATTAAAAATAGAAGATCTAATTGCTTGCTGTTATGATGAAGAAGAGAGAAAGAAATTACGAGAAGAGTTAACAGCAAAAACTCTGCGTTTTCAGCAGGTAATGGAAAAGAGAAAGATTAAAGATAGTTCAGCTTTTCGTATGTATCAAGACAAAGTATTTCGTAAATTACGTTAAGAGGGATAAGATGAATACATTTAAAACGATAGAAGAATTAGCGACCTATATCGAAGAACAACAATTGGTACTTCTGTTTATTAAAACGGAAAATTGTGGTGTTTGTGATGTTATGCTAAGAAAAGTAAATTGCGTATTAGAGAATTATGATTACGTAGAGAAAATAGAGATATTACTACAAGACATGCAAGAGATTGCGGGGCGATATGGAGTATTTACAGGGCCAACAATTTTATTATTTCATAATGGCAAAGAAATTCTTCGTGAATCACGCTTCATTTCACTTGAAAATCTGGAGAGAACCATTCAATTATTTGAGGAATAAGGGAGGCTTTTAAATGGAATTTATTATTGTCATACTATTATTTGTTGTAGTTGGAACAATCGTAACAGCAGTTCGATCGAACAAGAAGAAGGTAAATCTTACAAAACAAAATAACATTCATAATTCATCTAACAGCTCATCACCATTATTTTTCTTTGCTGGATCTGATAATGATAGCTCGCATGATGGCGGCTCACATGATTGTGGAGGATCTTTTGGGGGAGATAGCGGAGGAAGCTGCGGTGGCGGTGGTGATTGATAAAAATGCGCCTTATATTAGGCGTATTTCTTTTTAAACAAACGTTTGATTAGTCGGCTTACATATGCATAAACACAGTTAAACAAACGTTTGTTTAATATTTTTAACATACTAAGGGGAATGGAAATGAAAAGGGAACCGAAAGTGAAAAATAAGGGGAAAGTAGTGTTATTTTTATTAGCTGCGGGAGGCGTATTTCTTGTTAAATTAGCATTTAAATTTGGAACCATACATATGATTCGAACTTGGTTTGAAAGTACGTTTTCTTAAATAAGGAATATAGCCTCTTGCGATAGAGGTTTTTGATTTGTTATTATTAGACTGAACGGTCGGTTTAAAGAGGTGTGAATATGAGAAGAAGCGCAGAAGAGATAAAGAAAGAAATTGCATATAAAGCAGAAAGTCTATTTTCACAGAAGGGCTACGCAGCTACATCTATGGAAGAGATTTGTGAAATTACAGAGCGAAGTAAAGGAAGTATTTATTATCACTTTAAAAGTAAAGAAGAATTATTTTTATTTGTAGTGAAACAGCATACGTATGATTGGATTGAAAAATGGAATGAAAAAGAGAAGTTGTATAGCACTAGTACTGAAAAACTATATGGTCTCGCGGAATATCATGTAGAGGACATACAGCAACCAATTTCAAATGCAATAGAGGAATTCTCTATGAGCCAAGTTGTAAGTAAAGAGATTCTGGATGAACTGTTAGCTTTAACTAGAGAATCATATGTTATGTTTGAGAAATTAATTGAAGTAGGTATACAGTCTGGAGAGTTCCGTGTAGATAATACTCGTGATCTTATGTATATTGTAAACGGATTATTATCAGGACTTGGAGTGCTTTACTACGAATTAGATTATAAAGAGCTGAAACGTATTTATAAAAAGGCAATAGATGTATTGTTAAAAGGAATGGCAGCTGAATAATAGGTCAGTTGCTTTTCTTACAAAATAAATTAGACCGAACGGTCGGTTTGTGAAAGGGGAATGAAAATGAACGCTTTATTTAAAAACCGAGCATTTATGCTCGTTATGGCGTCTGATATTTTACAACAATTTGCAATTTGGATCAGAAATATGGCTCTTTTGTATTTTATAATGGAGCGAACGAATAATGATCCAGTTTCTGTTTCGTTGTTATCAGTTATGGAATATGCACCTATTTTTATTTTCTCGTTTATCGGTGGTGCGCTAGCTGATCGCTGGAATCCGAAAAGAACAATGGTCGCTGGAGATGTATTAAGTGTACTGTCTATTATAGGAATTGTCTTGTTGTTAAAAATGGATTATTGGCAGGCTATATTTTTTGCAACACTCATTTCCGCGATTGTAGGTCAGTTTTCTCAGCCCTCATCTTCGCGTATATTTAAGCGCTATGTAAAAGAAGAAGAGGTAGCAAATGCGATTGCATTTAACCAAACATTACAGTCATTATTTCTGATTTTTGGACCAGTGGTAGGATCGCTTGTGTATACACAACTTGGTTTATTTATGTCACTATATAGCTTAATCATTTTATTTTTGTTATCAGCTATCGCCCTTTCATTCTTACCAAAATGGGTTGAAAAAGAGCAGGTGGCGAGAGACTCATTAAAAAATGATATAAAAGAAGGTTGGAAGTATGTTCTTCATACGAAAAATTTACGTATGATTACGATCACTTTTACAATTATGGGTTTAGCTGTTGGATTAACGAATCCATTAGAAGTATTCCTTGTAATTGAACGTTTAGGCATGGAAAAAGAAGCTGTTCAATATTTAGCGGCAGCTGACGGAATAGGTATGTTACTCGGTGGTATTGTTGCTGCAGTTTTCGCTTCAAAAGTGAATCCGAAAAAGATGTTTGTATTTGGTATGGGTATATTAGCGATGTCATTTTTAGTAGAAGGGCTATCTACATCATTTTGGATTACTAGTTTCATGAGATTTGGAACAGGTATTTGTTTAGCTTGTGTTAATATCGTTATCGGTACACTTATGATTCAACTTGTACCAGAAAATATGGTTGGAAGAGTAAATGGGACGATTTTACCACTGTTTATGGGGGCAATGCTAATTGGAACTTCACTAGCTGGAGGATTAAAGGAACTAACTTCACTAGTTACTGTGTTTTGTATAGCAATGGCACTTATTTTATTAGCGATAGGGCCAGTTCTACGCATGCAAATAAAAAAAGAAGATGTTGCTAATAAAGAGGCACTAACAAATTCGTTAGTTTCGAAATAACTATTGTAAGGGAGCAAAATTGCTCTCTTTTTCTTTGAGGAACTTTTGACAACTATATGAGCCAATTATATACTGATGTTGTAAAAATAATTTTACAGATTAGGAGCAATGGTGTGAAAAATCAAATCCATGAATTACGCACTGAAAATAATATTTCACAAGGCGCATTAGCTGATAAATGTAAGGTTTCTAGACAAACGATAAATGCAATTGAGAATAATAAATATGATCCAAGTTTAGCGTTAGCATTCCGTTTAGCTGAAGTATTAGGGACAACTGTTGATAAATTATTTTTGTACAAGCAGTAGAGTCGTTCGTTATAAGGCGCACCTTTAAAAATAAAAAAGATCCTCTTCTTATGAGAAGAGGATCTTTTCTTATAGCGTTTTAGTCTTTGGACTAGGTGGTGTAACGGATGTATTATTTTCTGGAACTCTAGTTAGTAAGAATCCTCCGATAATAAACAGAACAATAATACTAAGAACACCAGCGTTTGTTTTTCCTGTTAATTGCGTTGTAACACCGACTAATACCGGACCCATAATTGCGGCGAACTTACCAAATATATTATAAAATCCGAAGAATTCATTAGCAGATTCTTTTGGTACTAGTTTTGCAAAGTATGAACGACTTAGTGCTTGAATACCACCTTGAGATGTAGCAACTAGCATTGCTAAAATCCAAAAATCAAGTGTCGTTTTTAAGAAATAAGCATATGTGCAAATAATGATATAAATAATGATACCGACATATAACATTTTTTTGCCAGTAAATGTTTCAGATAATTTTCCGTATAGTAAAGCAAATGGACAAGCGACAATTTGTGTTACAAATAATATGATTAATAGATTCGTTGCACTAATACCGAGATCGGTTCCGTAAGCGGTAGACATAGTAATAATTGTATCGACTCCGTCAATATAGAAAAAGTAAGCGATTAGAAACATAAATACAGTTTTATATTCTTTAATATTTTTAAAAGTATCAGCAAGACGTTTGAAGCTCATTCTAATAGGTCTTGGATGACGCTCAATATAGTGTGTTTGCTCTACGTTTTTTAGCATTGGAATTGTAAATAACCCCCACCAAAGAGCTGTTATCGCAAAGGAAATTTGACTAGCAATGCCGACCGATAAGGGAATAGTTCCTTTTTGAGAAAGAATAATAAGAGCGATACAACCGATAAAAGGAATTGTACTCCCGATATAACCTAATGCAAATCCTCTTGTAGAAATTCGGTCCATTCTATCTTCAGAAGTGACGTCCACTAAAAATGCATCATAGAAAATGTTTGCTCCAGCAAAGCCGATTAAGGCGAGCATATAGCACCCTAGCAATAAGTACCACTGAGAGGTTGGAACAATTGCTAACATACTTGTAAATACGATACCAAGTCCAAAGAAGAATGTGAAAAATCGTTTTTTAAATCCTTTATAATCAGCAACTGTGCCGAGAATAGGGGCAAGTATAGAAATTAAAAGTGTTGCGAATGAGTTTGCATATCCCCAATATGCTGTTGAAGTTGCCCCAGATAGTCCAGCTTCTTTTGCAGCTGCTTTAAAGTAAATTGGAAATAATGCAGTTGTAATGACGAGCGAGTATACAGAGTTCGCCCAATCGTATAATATCCAGCTTTTTTCTTGTCTGGACATTTTTTTCATATAATGTTCCCCCTTAAATTTGTTTTACTAACAGTGTACAAAAATAAAAATTATAAAAAGAGAAACAGTGATGAATTTTACATAACTTTTACATATATACACAGTTCTTTACAATTGGAGTAAATCCTCTACAATTGCTCCGTCTGTTTCACCTAAGTGTAAACCTAGTAGTCTAGCGATAGTTGGACCTTCATCAATAAGTCTCATATATGGGATTGTCACACCACTTTTTATGCCTTTTCCGGCAGCGATAAAAATTGTTTCATAGTTAGGTTTTGTTGGAGAGTATCCATGCGTACCAAATGTATATTTTTTACTAGGCGTAACATCTTTTTCGGTAATTTCTTTTATGAAATCTCCTGTATAGTTTTCAGTGAAATAATACCCTTCTCGTGCTTCTAACATGAATAAACAATTACCGTCTGCACCGCAGTCTTTCGCAGCTTCATCATGAAGTATAAATTCAATTCCGTTTTGTTTATTTTGAAGTAGGTCTTCAAGGAGTAGTTGTACCTCCCGAATTGTATCCGTATCATTTTTGTCCTTTACATATACATAGGCAGAGCCGTCGCAACTTTGGCAATAGGCTTTCCAGTCTACTAATTTTCCTTTTTTATTAAGAGATATAAGTCCTCTTTGATGGAATAGCACATTTAATTGGATGGATTTGTTTTCACTTAAAGCGCTATGATCACCAAGGGCAATAATTGTACTTTCTTCGTATAGGTCACTTTCTTTTAGTGCTTGAATAATTTTCCCTAGACGTTCGTCATGTCTCTGGATAGCAGCTATTGTTTCGTTAGATTCAAAGCCGTGATAGTGTCTTTGGGTGTCTAGATCGGTGAAATGTACAAACATGACATTAGGCTTTTTCGTCTGGATTGTATGCACAGCAGAGGCGAGGACGAAATCATCCAGCTCTGGTTGTGATAAACCATTTCTTATATGGCCGAAACGACGATTTAAATCTAATTGGTATAGTGGGCTACCGCTAAATAAGGAAACTAACACTTGATTTTGCCAAGGTCTATTGGGGAAAATTTCTGGTAAATTGTAATCGATGTTCGCTCTTCCAGTAACAGGCCATAGAAGGGCGGCTGTCGTTAAATTTGCTTTGCGCGCTTCATCATACAATGTTGTTCCTTTTATTGATTTTCGGTACCAATGCCAATCAGGTGATTCACGCCCTGGTTGAAGTAACGTATTGCTAACAACACCGTGCTTGTTAGGGTAATTACCGGTTACGATTGTTGAGTGGCTTGGATATGTTACAGAAGGATAAATTGGTTCTACTTTTTCGACAACCGTGCCCTTTTTTATTAGAGATTGGAAATGAGGTAGTTTTTGTAGTATAGGAAAATCTAAAGCTGATAAACAGTCGAATGATAAAATAATGACATGGTTTGTTAATGCTTTATCCATAAAGTTCCCTCCTGATTATATAAAACCTATTCTTATATATTACTATTAATACCTAGTAATAAAAATATATTTTTAGGTGAAAATTTATTATTTATTTTCAGAAAAATTAAACATATAATTAAGTATAAGGGAATCTATGGAAGGAGGAAACACTATGGATTGGTTAGATGGATTTGGTATCTTTTACATCATTGGTGGAATCACGATTATCCTTGTATTTGCTATTTCATATTTACTAAAGAAACGGTTTCCAGACAAACAGTTCGATATTATATTTGCACTTAGTTTAATACTTCTTTGCTTAGCGTCCTTTCCCGTTACAATGATGGTTATTGGTGGGTGGGAAGGAATGGGATATGGATTTATTGGTTTCTTCGTCCTACTTGGTACACTTATCGGTATGATTGCACATCAACTTGTGAAAATTACGCGGAAAAGCTACGTATAAAACTGCAAAAAATGAAAAGAATATATAATAATAAGAAAATTAGCTATTGTTTTAAAAAAGAATTTGTATTATGATAATCAACAAATTTATTTCGTTATAACGATGAAAAAGGACTAGTACATGTTCAACCTTTTTAGCAGAGAGAGAATCCGCCAGGCTGAAAGATTCTTAAAAAGGCAATATGGAACCTGCCTTTGAGTTCTGCATATGCAGCGGGAATTTCCCGTTATCAAAAAGAGAGCATGCGCAATTTTTGTGCATGAATCAGGGTGGTAACGCCGGCAAAGCTCGGTCCCTATTTAGGGACGCGGGCTTTTTTGTATTTTCTAGAAGGAGGAAGACTGACTATGGCAAAAGAACAAGTGCAAGCCATTACGAAGATGGAAGAGGACTTTGCGCAGTGGTATACCGATATTGTAAAAAAAGCCGAACTTGTTGATTATTCAAGTGTAAAAGGGTGCATGATTTTACGTCCGTATGGTTATGCCTTATGGGAGAATATGCAGAAGGTGATGGATGAGAAGTTAAAAGAAACTGGCCATGAAAATGTATATATGCCAATGTTTATCCCAGAGAGTTTATTGCAAAAAGAGAAGGATCATGTTGAAGGATTTGCTCCTGAAGTAGCATGGGTTACGCATGGTGGAGATGAAAAGTTAGCGGAAAGACTTTGTGTACGTCCTACATCTGAAACTTTATTCTGTGAGCATTTTTCAAAAATTGTGCAATCCTATAATGATTTGCCAAAGTTATATAATCAGTGGTGCTCAGTAGTTCGTTGGGAGAAGACAACTAGGCCGTTCCTTCGTACGACTGAATTTTTATGGCAAGAGGGTCATACAATCCATGAAACGGCAGAAGAATCGCAGGCTGAAACATTAAATATTTTAAACTTATATGCTTCTTTCTGTGAGGATTATTTAGCAATACCAGTTATTAAAGGACAAAAAACAGAAAAAGAGAAGTTTGCTGGAGCAAAGGCAACTTATACAATTGAAAGTTTAATGCATGATGGAAAAGCACTTCAAACAGGAACCTCTCATAACTTTGGGACGAATTTCTCAGAAGCATTTGATATTAAGTTTTTAGATCGTAACGGTAAGTGGCAATATGTGCACCAAACATCTTGGGGTGTATCAACAAGAATGATAGGCGGGCTAATAATGGTTCATAGTGATAATAATGGACTTGTAATGCCACCAAAAGTCGCTCCAGTGCAAGTTGTTATTGTACCGATTGCTCAGCATAAAGAAGGAGTTTTAGCAAAAGCAACAGAGTTACAAGCACATATTCAAAAGGTTGCACGAGTAAAAATAGATGCTAGTAATAAAACACCAGGCTGGAAATTTAATGAGTATGAAATGAAGGGGATTCCAATTCGATTAGAAGTTGGCCCTAAAGATATTGAAAAGAATCAAGTTGTACTTGTAAGAAGAGATACGAAGGAAAAAGAGTTTGTACCAATGGATCAATTAGAAGAACGTATTCCAGCATTACTTGAAGAAATTCATATTGCTTTATTTAATAAAGCAAAAGCATTTCGCGATGAGAATACGTATGTTGCGACAAATTTCGAAGAGATGAAAAAAATAGCTGACGAAAAGCAAGGATTTATTAAAGCGATGTGGTGCGGGGAATTAGCTTGTGAAGAGAAACTAAAAGAAGAAGTTGGAGTATCTTCTCGCTGTATGCCTTTTGAGCAAGAACATTTAGCTGAAGAATGTATTTGTTGTGGTAAAGAAGCTAAACAAATGGTGTATTGGGGAAAAGCGTATTAATACTTTTTCTGATAGGTGATAAAAAGGACTTTGGGCTGCATAATAAAATATAATCCAAAGTCCTTTTTAGTTTTATACAGTATTTCATGTATTCTTTAGATGGAAGGATGTTGCTCTTATTTTACGTTTTTACGACGAATAAACAGTAACATACCAATTAAGAATGTTGAAAGACCCATTAAAATAGATATAGGGTAATGCGTTGCAGTATTAGGTAATTTATCACCTTGTTTTTTTGTATTATCTTTTACATTATCCCCTTGAGAACCGTTGCCCTCCTGAGAATTGTTATCGCCTTTAACACGATTGCCACCTTGAGAGCCATTACCACCTTGAGAGCCATTGCCACCTTGAGAGCCATTACCACCTTGAGAGCCATTACCACCTTGAGAGCCATTGCCACCTTGAGAGCCATTGCCACCTTGAGAGCCATTACCACCTTGAGAGCCATTGCCACCTTGAGAGCCATTACCACCTTGAGAGCCATTGCCACCTTGAGAGCCATTACCACCTTGAGAGCCACTGCCACCAGAACCGTTACCGCCGGAACCATTGCCGTCAGAGCCACTGCCACCAGAACCGTTACCGCCGGAACCATTGTCGTCAGAGCTGCTACCACCAGAACCATTACCGCCGGAACCATTGCCATCAGAACCACTGCCACCAGAACCATTACCGCCGGAACCACTGCCATCAGAACCGTTACCGCCGGAACCATTGCCACCAGAGCCACTGCCACCAGAACCGTTACCGCCGGAACCATTGTCACCAGAACCACTATCGTCCTGAGAACCGTTATTTCCTGGAGGTTTATTATTATCCTTTGAGTTTCCTTCTGCAAAATGATCGCTATTTTGTACAATAGCGTTTGTTAATGGTTGGAAGTTTTCAGTTGCAGCATTACCGATATTTAAACCGCTAAAAAAAGATAAAGAGAGTGTTGATGCTAAAATGAAGATTTTCGTCATGGTTTTCCTCCTAAGAAATTAATATTCCATCAATACATCCCTTTGTAATATTTCTTAGGAAAAAGAGTTTTATGCAAAAAAAACTATATATAGAAAAAGGTGGTGTATTTGTCAAAGCAGAAAAGAGTTAATGTAGATTTTCTACAAATAGTAGAGGGGGAGAATTTACATTCATAACGGTAGAGGAAGTGGCAGCAGATGAAAGAGTATATAGCGTTTGATATTGGCGGTACGCAAATTAAGTATGGTATTGTTTCAGAAATAGGGAGAGTATTAAAGCGTAAAACAGTTGCAACAGAAATTCATTTAGGCGGAGAACAAATTATTCAAAAACTTATATATGTATCCCAAAAAATAATGAATGAACATACTATTGCAGGAATTGGTATTAGCACTACGGGAATTGTTGATATTAATAAAGGAATTGTGACGGGAGGTGCGGATCATATTCCGGGATATAGTACGATTCCTATTATTGATAGATTGCAAGAGATATTAAAAGTTCCAGTATCGATTGACAATGATGTGAATTGTGCAGCGTTTGGAGAAAAGTGGAATGGTAGTGGAAGAGAGAAAGATAACTTTATTATGCTCACCATTGGAACAGGGATTGGGGGGGCAATTTTTATAGATGAAGAATTGTACCGAGGACATTCATTTAGTGCTGGTGAATGGGGGAATATGCTAATAGAAGGAAAAACGTTTGAAGAGGTTGCTTCGATTTCAGGATTAATTCGGCTTGTAAGAAAATATAAAGGCAAAGGCGAGTGGAATGGGAAAAGAATTTTCGAGTTGTATGATAAAGGAGATAGAGAAGTTGCTCAAGCAGTTGGGATTTTTTTTAAACATTTGGCAATCGGAATTAGTAATCTTGCTTATATTTTTAATCCAGAAACGATTATTATTGGTGGAGGAATTACCGATAGAGGAAATGAGTTTTTAAAAGAAGTAAAAGAAGAGATCAGTAAATACTTAAATCAAGAGATTTATAATAATTGTGAGATTGAACTTGCGCAAAACGGTAATTGTGCAGGAATGATTGGTGCTATTTACCACTTCTTACATCATCATAAGTAAATTATATGAATGTTTTCATATAACTGAGAATTTATCCTTTTTATCGCTAGGTAAATAATGCTACAATATAAGAGAAGAATACAATATTTTCCGATTTGGAAAATGCTTTGTAGAAAGGGAGAAACTTCATGCCTATTATTTTAGAAAAAGGTCAAAAGATCGATTTAACGAAAGGACAACCAAAAGTAGCAAAACTACAGGTTGGCTTAGGCTGGGATCCAATTGGGCAATCAGGTGGATTTCTGTCTTCATTATTTGGAAGTAAACCAAATGTAGATTGTGATGCATCTGTTGTTATGTTAGAAGGAGATCGTTTTTTAAACAAAAATGATTTAGTTTACTTCGGAAATAAACTTTCTACTTGTGGTAGTATTATTCATTCAGGAGATAATTTAACAGGTGAAGGCGCTGGTGATGACGAAACAATTTTCGTAGAATTACATAAAGTTCCGAGCCGTATTAATCGTTTAGTATTCGTTGTAAATATTTATGACTGTGTAAATCGTCGTCAAGATTTCGGGATGATTCGTAATGCATATATTCGTATTCAAAACCCGCAAACTGGTGAAGAATTAGCACGCTATAATTTATCGGATAATTATGCTGGCAAAACAACTCTAATTGCAGGTGAAATGTATCGTCACGGAAGTGAATGGAAGTTTTCAGCAGTTGGAGAAGGCACGCAAGATAAAAACTTAAGTGAGATTGTATCACGTTATCAATAAAATAACCGAGGAGGAATTGTATATGGCATCAATTTCATTGAAAAAGGGACAAAAGGTAGACTTAACAAAAACGAATCCAGGTCTTTCGAAAGTTCTTGTAGGACTTGGTTGGGACACGAATCGTTATGATGGACAAAACGATTTCGATTTAGATGTTAGTATTTTCTTAGTAGGTGCTAACGGTAAAGTTTCAGGTGCAGAGGATTTCGTCTTCTATAATAATCCAAAAGGTGCGAATGGTGCTGTAGAGCATTTAGGAGATAACCGCACTGGTGAAGGTGAAGGCGATGACGAAGCGATTAAAGTAGATTTGAAAAATGTTCCTGCTCACATCGAACGTATTTGTTTCACAATTACAATTTATGATGGAGAAGGCCGTAGCCAAAACTTCGGACAAGTTTCTAATTCTTTCGTACGTATTTTAGATGAAGAAAAGAATGCAGAATTAATTCGTTACGATTTAGGAGAAGATTTCTCTATTGAAACAGCCGTAGTAGTAGGTGAATTATATCGTCATGCAGGTGACTGGAAATTCAATGCAATCGGAAGTGGATTCCAAGGTGGATTAGCGTCTCTATGTAATAACTTTGGTTTAGATGTAGAGTAATAGATTTGATTTATATATCCATTGGTGAAATGTATGTTTACTGATGGATATATTTTTAAAGATAAACATATAGAGGTGAATATAGATGGTTATTCAATTACAAAAAGGCCAGAAAATCGATTTAGGTAAGACAAGCCCTGGTTTAACAAAAGCAGTAATTGGTCTTGGATGGGATATTAAATCTTATGACGGTGGAGCTGATTTCGATTTAGATGCATCTGCCTTTTTATTAGATGCAAACGGAAAATGTACGAAGGAAACTGATTTTATCTTCTATAATAATTTACAGTCTCCTTGTGGATCTGTTTTACATACAGGAGATAACCGTACAGGTGAAGGTGAAGGTGACGATGAGCAACTTGTTGTGGACTTGAAGAAAGTTCCAGCAGATGTGCACAGAATTGCTATTACAGTTACGATTTATGATGCAGAAGGCCGTAGTCAAAACTTTGGGCAAGTAGGAAATGCGTTTGTTCGTTTAGCGAATGAAGAAACGAGTGAAGAAGTTCTTCGTTTTGACTTAGGGGAAGATTTCTCCATCGAAACAGCAGTTGTCTTTTGTGAATTATACCGTCATAATGGACAGTGGAAGTTTAATGCAGTAGGAAGTGGATTCCAAGGTGGTTTAGGTGCGCTTGTAAGAGCGTATGGCTTGGATGCATAGAAAGGAAACGATATTCGTTTCCTTTTTTTGACCTTTCTATAAATCTAGCAAAGAATAGGGGATAAAGGTAAGATGAGTATTTTGCAAGGAATCCTTGATACGTATGCTCAGTTTTTCGACTTGGACATGTGGATTAAAGTGTTGCAAGATCCAGTATCTTGGGGATTAATTGGTACACTTGTTGTACTTGAAGGGTTGTTATCTGCTGATAACGCACTTGTGTTAGCAGTAATGGTAAAACACCTTCCTGAAGATAAACGTAAAAAAGCATTATTCTATGGACTTATTGGAGCTTATATATTCCGCTTTATTGCAATTGGAATTGGAATGTTCTTAATTAAATTATGGTGGGTAAAACTTCTTGGTGCACTTTACCTTGCTTGGTTATCAGTAAAATACTTTATTGATAAGCGTAAAGGTGCAGGTGAAGAAGAGGAAGCTCATGGTATGAACCAAAACAGTATTTTCTTCAGAATGTTCGGTGTCTTCTGGGGAACAGTTGCAATGGTCGAATTAATGGATATCGCATTCTCTGTAGATAGTGTACTTGCTGCATTTGGTGTATCTAATGAAGTTTGGATTTTATTATTAGGCGGAATGCTAGGTATTTTAATGATGCGTGGTATTGCCGGTGTATTCTTGAAATTGTTAGAGCGTATTCCAGAGCTTGAAACGACAGCATACATTTTAATCTTAATTATTGCATCGAAAATGTTACTGTCTTTAATCGAGATTGAGATTAGTCATACACTATTCTTTATTATTTTAGTTGTAGCATTTGGAGCAACATTTATAATTCACTACATGAAGAATTCTGGACAAGCTAAAGAAGAAGTTGCAGCTACTAAAGAAGACAATAAATAATTGAAATGGGTTTGCTCGTTTTGTGAGCGCCCATTTTTTATAACCAAAAATAGTTTATAATAGAAGAAGGACTTAGAAAAAACGTAAATGTTTTTGGAGGTGAACTGTTGTGTTTTCACGTTTTACACTTCAACCATATGCATTAAAAGATGAATCAGATTTAAAGCAATTTGAAACGCTTTTAGAAAAACGTCCACAATATGAACTGACAGAGAATGAGATGAAATTTAGTTATATAGCATGTCGAATCCTTGGCGTTCCTAATGATGTAGATGAATATTTTAATGAACTGTTTGATTATAGTGAAGCGAAAGGAATCGAAGTTTTACACGAACAAAATTTAAACAAAGTGATTGATTCGGAAAAGCTTCGTCATATTCAAGAAGTGTTCGGATTACATCAAGAAGCACCAAATGGTCTGACAGTAAATAGGTTAGTTGCACACTTATCTGGGAAACAACTTTTACCGAAAGTAGACAATCCTGATTTACAGCATTACATACATACGACGTTTATTTCACTATTGAAATTATATGAGAAACAACATAATCAGTCGTTAAAGACAGAAGGCTTCCGTCGTTTCTTAATCGACATAATTAAACTAAGCGAAAATTATGTAGCGAAGTGGTTCTCTACGATTAATTATAAGAAACAAATGCCGCGTATCGTTTGGTATGGTGATGCACAGGAAAGCCGTATATATTTCTTATACTTTCTTATTATGCTCGGTTGTGATGTGCTTTATTATCATCCAGAAGGAAAAGATGGATTTGAGAATGTCGATGAAGAGGGAAGGACCTTTATTGTGTCTCATCCAGGCCGTATTTCTCTTGAACCATTTCCAGATCGCCGCCGCGAGCGTGTGGCAACAGTAGCGTATCAAGCTTCAAAAGAAATTGAGCAAGTACTTCACCACGATAATTCACTGCTGTACAAGCCGTGGCAATTCCGTTCCTATACGCCTGTAGCTCGTACACTAAAAACAACATATGATGAACTCTTTTTAATTACGAAAGAAAAGGCGTTTGTACGCCCGACATTCTTTGTTGAAAATAAACACATTTATATCCCTTCTTTATTTGCGAAAATATCAGGTGTTTCAAAGAATGATAAAGAGTATTTTCAACGATTAAAGGCTGTTACATCATTTGATAACAGTTTACTAATTAATACATTCCCATTTACGAAAGAGCAAAAAGCAAACTTCCAATATCATTATCGAGATGCATTGGACCGAGCTGGGAAATTACATCCGGATCTAATTATGAATAGCCATTGGTGGCCGCATAAGCGTTTACCGGAAGGTTTACAACATGGTATTGCAGAAGCGATTATCCATACGTGTGAAAGTGAAATGTGCAAACCAATTGCGAAAGAGACGAAACAAGATGTAGCGCTATATGTTTTCGCGCAACTTTCTCAAATACCACCGAATATTTTAGAACAGCTTGAGAAATTTGATTATTCACAAGATGTACCGAAAATTGTTATATTTAATAATGAGAAGAGTGGAGAGTTAACTCGTTCTGATGCTGTTTTATTACTATTTTTAAATCAAATTGGAGTAGATGTATTCCATTTCAATCCAACGGGAAGAAACGATATTGAACCGTATATTGAAGCGGGGGCATTTGATTCCCATTGGCTTGAAGAGGTTAATTTCGATCTTGAGTTTCATGGTTCATCAGCTTATAAAAATTTATCACAAACAATAAAAGGACTATTTCGTCCATTTTTATAAGGAAAGGGAGAATACTATATGAATAACCCAGTCGTACTAGATCCGAAAACAGAATTAAATGAGCAAACAGCACAAGATGTTCGCTTACAACTTAGACAAGATGCGGATGTACAACGTATTTATAATGCGGTAGATATTAAAGATCAATTAGAATTAATTGAACTTGGAAAAGAACCTTCTATGGAAATTTCACGTTTTGCTGATCAAATTTTACATACAATGTCATTATCAAAGATAGAAGATTCTGGTGAATTATTAAAACAGCTTGGTAAAATTATGGACAGATTTGATAGCAAAGACTTTGCGGAAGAGAAAAGTGGTTTCTTCTCACGTATGTTCAAAAAAGCGGATAAAATGATAGAACAAATTTTTAGCAAGTATCAAACGATGGGCCGTGAAATTGATAAAGTATATGTGGAAATTACGAAGTACCAAGATGAGATGAAAAAATCAATTGGTACGTTAGATGGCTTGTATGAGCAAAACTTAAAATATTATTTAGACTTAGAGAAGTACGTAGTAGCAGGAGAAATGCTATTAGAGCGTTTAAATACAGAATTAGTTCCGATGTATGAAGAGCGTGTGCGTAATAATGATCAATTAGCAGGTATTGAATTAGAGTCGCTTAAAAACTCTGTTGAAATTTTAGAGCAACGTATTGATGATTTAGAAAAAGCGCGTATGGTTGCGCTACTTACAGCACCACAAATTCGTATGATTCAACGTGGTAATAATAAATTAATTGGTAAAATCAATACAGCATTTATTACAACGATTCCTATCTTTAAAAATGGTATCATTCAAGCGGTAAATGCGAAGCGTCAAAAGCTTGTTGCAGATTCTATGGCTGAACTGGATCGCCGTACAAATGAATTACTTAAGAAAAATGCACAAAATATCGCAACGCAAAGTGTAGAAGTAGCGAGATTATCAGGTTCTTCTAGTATTAAGATGGAAACACTTGAGGAAACTTGGAACATTATTTCAAGAGGTATGCAAGAAACACAACAAATTGAAGAGCAAAACAAACGTGAGCGTGAAGAAAGCCGCAAACGTATGGCTACATTAACTGAGAACATTAAAAAAGAATTACAAGGGTAAATGAAAAGGCAATGAGGAAGAGTCCTCATTGCCTTTTAGTTTCTCTTCACTAATTTAATAATCTCATTCACAACAAGTGGAATGATACTTAATAAGAGAACAAATCCCCAATCTCGCATCGTTAATGCATGTACACCGAATATACTTGCAAGGGGCGGGATGGAGATGATACAAACTTGCATAAGAACACCGATAAGAAGGGAGAAGACTAAATATTTATTTGTAAAGATCCCAGTTGAAAAAATTGATTTCGTTCTTGAACGCAAGTTAAATGAATGAACGAGCTGAGAAAAACTAAGAACGACAAATGCCATCGTTTGAGCGTGTAATAGAGCATCGTCATCAATTCGCTCTGGGAAAAGAGGGAATAAATTTGTATCTCCAGTATAGAATTTTGCTCCGGCGATAAAAGCTATTAGCGTTAAAAGTCCAATGATAACTCCATTGAAAATCAGGAAAGGAACGCTGCCACTAAATAAGCTTTCTTTCGCATGTCGTGGTTTTTCCTTCATCACATCTGGATCTTCAGGATCAACCCCAAGTGATAATGCAGGCAGTGTATCTGTAATTAAATTCACCCACAAAATATGAATAGGTCGTAGTGGTGTTGCCCAGCCGAGTAAAATCGCTAAAAATAAAGCGATAATTTCTCCGAAGTTACAAGAGAGTAGGAAGAGAATTGATTTTTTTATGTTACGATAAATATTTCTACCTTCTTCAACGGCTTTCACAATAGATGAGAAATTATCATCTGTTAACACGACATCTGCTGCCCCTTTTGCAACGTCTGTTCCTGTAATGCCCATCGCTACGCCAACATCAGCTTGCTTTAAAGATGGTGCATCATTGACACCATCACCAGTCATAGAAACGATATTTCCTTTCGCGCGTAATGCCTTTACAATTTTCACTTTATGCTCTGGAGAGACTCTAGCGAATACATTTAAATGATTAATTTTGCTAGCTAGTTCTGTATCAGAAATGTTATCTAATTCAGTTCCAATCATAATTTCCGATATTTCTTCAGCAATGCCAAGTTCTTTGGCAATTGCAAAGGCGGTATCTTTATGGTCACCAGTAATCATAACTGTGCGAATACCGGCTTTTTTACATTCTTTAATTGAATCTTTCACTTCAGTTCGTGGTGGATCAATCATACCGACAAGACCAATAAAGATAAGATTTTCTTCAAGATGATTTATATCCATATCGTTTGAATTGTATTGTTTAAATGCGAATGAAAGTACTCTTAAAGCTTCTTGAGACATTGCTCCGGCAGCTTCTAATATTTGATTTTTATCAGAATCAGTTAAAATCTCGATTTTGCCGTTTTTAAAAATATGGGTACATCGAGGTAAGAGCTTATCGATAGCGCCTTTCGTCATGCTATAGTAGCTTTCATCGTATGTATGTACGGTTGACATCATTTTACGATCTGAATCGAAAGGTACTTCGTTAACACGTTCATGTATTTTTTCTAAATAATCTTTTTGCATGTTAAAAGTGGTTCCAGCAACGAGAAGTGCAATTTCAGTCGGGTCTCCCGTTTGTGATTCGTTATTATAAGACGCATCATTACATAGCACCATATTTTCTAACAATAGACGTTGCGCATCATTATTTACATTTAAACTTTCTAAGCGATCGTATGTGTTATCACTATAAAAGTGAGTAACGGTCATTTTATTTTGCGTTAACGTACCTGTTTTATCTGAACAAATAATTGTGACAGAACCGAGGGCTTCAACAGCTGGTAGTTTGCGAATGATAACGTTTTGTTTAATCATACGTTGCACACCAATTGCAAGAACGATGGAAACGATAGCTGGCAAGCCTTCTGGAATAGCTGCAACGGCTAAACTAATAGCAGTCATAAACATTTCTAACGTATCCCGGCCTTGTAAAAAACCGATGAGGAACATAATGATACAAATAGCTACAGCGACAAAGCCTAAATATTTTCCGACTTGTGCTAAGCTTTTTTGAAGTGGTGTCATATCATCGTCTGCTTCATGTAAAAGGGTAGCAATCTTACCAATTTGTGAGTTCATTCCAGTTTCAACAGCAACACCGACGCCTCTTCCGTATGTTACAAGAGTAGACATAAAGGCCATGTTTTTTTGATCGCCGAGTGGTACTTGTTCATCACTTTGCATGGAAGGGTGGTAGATTGCATCTTTATCAACAGGGACAGATTCACCAGTTAGAGCAGATTCTTCAACTTTTAAATTTGCGGTTTCAATAAGGCGTAAATCGCAGGGGATATATCGTCCGGCATCGAGCATAACGATATCCCCTGGAACGACGTGTTCAGATGGAATTTCTTTTAGTTCACCATGTCTCTTGACGATAGCTTTAGGTGTTGCCATCTTTTTTAGTGCCTCTAAAGCTTGTTCTGCTTTAGATTCTTGGACAACACCGATAACAGCATTTAAAACTACAACAAGCGCGATAATACTGGCATCCGCCCATTCACCTACAAAGGCAGAAATAAGGGCAGCAATAATAAGGACATATACGAGGACGTCATTAATTTGGGCGAAAATACGCTGCCATAAAGTGCGTTTTTGTTTTGTAGCTAATTCATTAGAACCGTATTGCTTTAAACGTTCACTTACAATTTCATCTGTTAAACCGTGTTGTTCGTTTGTTTCTAGGTCAATTAATGTTTGATCTTTCGTCTTACTGTACCAATTGCTCATAAGTAAGCACCTCCAGTAAAAACAGTTAGCAATGGTAGTGTTGCTATTATTTGTGAGTAGTATGTATGGAGAAAAAATCTAAGATGAGGTTCTACTTCTATTGTACAATATTTTACAGTTGGTTGAGGGAAAGAGATGAGTTGTCATGAATTTGTTGGAAATAAAAAAGAGCCTCATATAAGAGAGGCTTTTTTACTTTTTAATTAATGTACCTAATTCTTCTGTAATAGCTTGCATTTCACTAATGCTGAATGTTTCACGTTTCATAACATGATCATAAATGTCACGTAAATCTTCGTACATTTCTTCGTTAAAACTAGCAGCTCTCATCGCTCCAGCATTAACCATACGTAATTTTTCTTTAATAGCTTCGACCATATATTCAACGTTTTCTTCTGACTTTACGGATAAATCCACCGAAGTGTCCCCCTTTAAAATAACATAAGGCTATCTTAACATTTTTTTATCATTTTCGTTAATGAATCTTTTCAATCCCATTAAATTAGTAGGGATTTCCTTTATATTTAATAATTGGTTGTTTATACTATAAGTATATATTAAGAAATGCACCAAGAAGGGAAGAAACAAAAGTATGGTTCAAGTATTGTTTGTTTGTCTTGGGAACATTTGCCGTTCTCCGATGGCAGAAGCGATTTTTCGAAATCTTGTCGTAAAAGAGGGACTTGAAGAGAAAATTGTCATTGATTCTGCAGGAACTGGAGATTGGCATGTTGGCCATCCGCCACATAAAGGAACACAAAAAATTTTAAAAGAAAATGCAGTCACTTTTGAAGGAATTAAAGCAAGGCAAGTAGAAAAAGAAGACTTAACAAAGTTTGATTATATTATTGCCATGGACAACAAGAATATAGCAGATTTAAAAAGTTTAGGTAAAACTGGAGGCTATATTGGTAGGCTGTCCGACTTTGTTCCAGACGGTGGCTGGACAGACGTTCCTGACCCTTACTATACAGGGAATTTCCAAGAAGTATATGACCTTGTAACAGAAGGGTGTGCAAAGCTATTAGCTTTCATTCGAAATGAACAAGGAATATGAGGAAGCTTAGAAAGAAATACTTTCTAACATAAGAAATGAAAGGGTGAAGGAATATGGCAAAGAAAAATAATATTGCTCGAAACATTGCGATTGGTGTAGCGGCAGGTGTAGCTGTATCCATGTTAAAGAAAGAAAACCGTGAAAAAGTAAAAAATACAGCAGAAAAAGCAAAAACAAAGATGATTGAAATTGGTGAAAATGCAAAGATCAAAGAAAAAGTGCAAACTGTTACAGATAAAGGACGCGAACTTGCTGATTTCAATGTGGTAAAAGCGAAAGTAGCAGAAATTAAAAAATTAACACCATCTGTTGTAGAGACGTTAAAAGAAACGAAAGAAATTTTTAGTAAGAAAAAAGTTGAGCCAGAAGAAAAGCCAGAAACGATTGAAATTCAAGCTGTATCTCCAAAGGTAGATGAGCTGAAAGCAGAAGAAGAGCCAGTAGTTGCTGAAGATGGTGGTATGAAAGAAGCGCGTGAATTATTTATGAAAGACTCAAATGCAGTGGAAAAAAAAACTGAAGCGTACATTGAGTTAAAGCAAGATAAAGAAGAGAAGAAAAGCGTTTAAACATATATGAGAAAAATTTTAGAAAAGGTGAGAAGAAATCGTACTTATTCGTTTGGTAAAGATTTATATGACCGGACGATGCGCGATGATGTAGCGGGCTTGGCAGCACAGCTCGCTTATTTCTTCTTGCTTGCAATTTTTCCTGGGCTCGTTTTCTTAATTACGCTTCTTGGATTTATTCCCATTCAAACAGAGGATGTGCTTAGTTTATTAGAGGTTTATGTACCAGATGATGCAATGAACTTAATTGAGGTAAATGTAGATAAAGTTGTAAACCAGCAAAATGGTGGTTTATTATCATTTGGTTTATTATCCATGTTATGGTTTGCCTCAAATGGTGTTAATGCGGTTATGAATGCTTTTAACCGCGCTTATGACGTGAAGGAAACACGTTCTTTTATTACAACAAGAGCGTTATCAATTGTGTTTACATTAGCTATTATTTTTATGATTGTCTTTGCGTTAATTGTTCCGGTATTCGGACAAGTTATTGGAGCAGCAGTGTTTAAAGCACTCGGTTTATCAGATAGTTTTTCTTTCGTGTGGAGCATTACACGATTAGTAGCGAGTTTCTTCGTGCTATTTGCTTTGTTTAGTTTCTTATATACATTTGCCCCAGATCGAAAGTTAAAAAGAAGAGAAGTTATTTCAGGGGCGTTATTTGCTACTGTAGGATGGATTGTGGTATCGTACTCATTTGCTTATTATGTAGATAAGTTTGCGAATTACGCCAATACATATGGTGGTCTCGGTGGTATCATTATTTTAATGTTATGGTTTTACTTAACTGGATGGGTAATTTTACTTGGCGGTGAAATTAATGGTTTACTCCACCATTATAGAACCGGTGACAATAATTCCCGTAATGAATAATGAGCTCTTGTTCCATAATAAAAAGGAACAGGGGGGATATTTCATGAGTAATAATAAAAAGAACCATAACAATAAAAGTAATAATAAACAAAAGAGCAGTTCGCATCCAAAGCATAAAACGAGTAGCAGTGCGAACGGTCATAATAGCTATCATTAAAAAAAACGGGTCCTCTATGAGGGACCCGTTTTATTTGCTGCCTTTTAATAATCGTAAGCCATTCAAAATGACAAGAATCGTACTTCCTTCATGGCCAATAACACCGAATGGAAGAGCTAAAAATTGCAAGAAGTTTGAACAAATTAGCATGGCAATAACGGCTAGCGAAAAGATTACGTTTTGCTTCACAATACGGTTCATTCGTTTTGATAAACGAATTGCTTGGGAAAGACGAGATAGTTCGTTCTTCATCAGTACAACATCCGCAGTTTCTAAAGCTACATCTGTTCCTTCTCCCATTGCGACACCAATGCTAGCAGTAGCTAGTGCAGGTGCATCATTTATACCGTCTCCGACCATTGCTACTGTACCATATTTTTCTTTTAACTTTTTAATCGTTTCAACTTTTGTTTCTGGTAAACATGATGCGTAATATTCCTTTATATTACTTTCAGAGGCAATTGCTTTTGCCGTTTCTTCATTATCTCCAGTAATCATAATTGCTTCGACACCAATGCTTTGTAATTCACGAATAGCAGCTATTGTTTCTTGGCGAAGCGTATCTTTTAAAGCGATAAGTCCAAGAATGCCTCCCTCATCACTAATATAAACGACAGTTTTACCTTCCTTTTCAAGTGAGGCAGAAATACCATTATGAAATGTTTTTGTTTCTTCACCGATAAAATCAGCTTTACCTATTTTATAAGCAGTGTTTTCCAATATTCCTTTTAGCCCAAAACCAGTTACATCTTCAACCTTTTCAGGTTTTTTTAATGTAATGTCGTACGCATGTTGTGCATATTTAACAATAGATTCAGCCAAAGGATGTGTAGAGTGACTTTCAATGGATGCTGTAATAGAAAGTACTTCTTTTTCTGTCATATTTTCTCGAACATATACATCTGTTACGGTAGGTTTTCCTTCTGTTAATGTTCCTGTTTTATCAAAGGCGATTGCTTTTACTGAAGCGAGGCGTTCTAAATGTATGCCACCTTTAAAGAGAATTCCATTTCTTGCTCCGTTAGAAATTGCAGATAACGTTGCTGGTGTAATGGCAGCAACGAGTGCACAAGGAGATGCGACTACAAGTAAGATCATAGCGCGATAAAACGTTTCATTCCAGCTCCAGTCAAGTAAGAAATGAGGAACGAACATCATAAGCGCAACAACGAGTAGTACACCTTTTACGTATGTTCCTTCAAACTTTTCGATGAATAGTTGTGATGGTGATTTTTCACTTTGTGCACTTTGGACGAGACGGATAATCTTTTGGAATAATGTTTGATCGCTTGGCTTCGTAATTTTAACTTCGATAGCACCACGTAAATTTACAGTACCTGCAAATACTTCATCGCCATGTCTTTTCTCATTTGGAATAGGTTCTCCCGTGATTGCTGCTTCATCGATATTTGTTTCACCGTTATGAATCGTACCGTCAGCAGGAACACGTTCACCTGGTTTAATTAAAATAATGTCGTTAATTTGTAACCCTCCAACAGGAACACGTTCCTCAGTTCCGTTAGAAATACGTAATGCTTCTTCGGGTTGTAAGTCAAGAAGAGCGGAAATTTCTTTTTGGCTTTTACTTAGCGTATAAGATTCCATAGCACCGCTGAGCGCAAAGATAAAGATTAAGATAGCTCCTTCTGCCCAGTAGCCAATAATTGCAGCACCAATAGCTGCAAAGAGCATTAGCATTTCAACATTTAGCTCTTTTTCTTCAATCGTATCTTCAATGCCTTCTTTCGCTTTTGCATATCCACCAACTATATAAGCAAGGATATAGCAAGTAATACCTACATTCATTGCATCGTTCTTTGTGAATAACCAGCCAACTAAAATAAAAATACCAGATGCTACTGCAAATACAAGTTCATAATGTTTTTTTAATGTGTCCCATAAAGAGGGATGGGAAATTGTTTCTTTTGCCTGTAACGTTTTTACTTCTGAGTTCATTACTACCCGCTCCTTCCGAATTCTTATTGAGAAAAATAATCAAAATCGAAACCCCTATAAAACGACGAAAGCTGCCATCCATAATGGATAGCAGCATTTCTGTTGAATCTGTTTTTAATAGTTATTATGTTGTAATTATTCTATATTATATCATATGTTTTTATGAGATGGTACGGTTTTGTTTCAAGTATAAACGGAAAACTTGTGTTTTCGCAACTCCTCTGGTATATATGAATATTGTTCATAAAAAGGTCGAAAAGGAAGACAACAAGTGAAGACAGAGAAATTTTTTACCCATCCGATTGGCGTATTTATTGCTGCAATAGTAGCAACTTTTTTATGGGGAAGCGCATTTCCTTTTATTAAGTTAAGTTATGTTGAACTTGGAATTCAACCACAAGAAGTTGGAGAGCAAATATTATTTGCCGGTTATCGTTTCTTTTTATCTGGAGTCATGCTCTTATTATTCTTTAAAGTGTTAGGAAAAGATATGAGCTTCAAAAAAGGAACAGGGAAACAGTTAATACAAATTGGTTTATTCCAAACGTTTCTTCAATATATCTGTTTTTACATTGGAATGAGTTATAGTTCAGGAATTGAAGGAGCTATCATTTCAGGGACATCATCATTCTTTCAAATTTTACTCGCCCATTTTTTATATAAAGATGATGCTCTCAATATGAGAAAAATAATTGGGGTATCGATTGGTTTTTGTGGCGTCATTTTAGTAAATGTGCCGAGTGATGGTAGCTTATCATTTCATTTTGGGATCGGAAGCTTATTACTTCTTAGTGCAGCAATGCTGTATTCATATGGAAACATATTAGCAAAAGAAGGTAGTAAAACATTAGATGTTGGCTATATGACAGCATACCAAATGGTTTTTGGTTCTATAGGATTATTATGTATAGGGGCTTTACAAGTTGGAGTCATGCCATTTACATTTAGTCTACATGTAATACTTATGCTAATTTATTTATCTTTCTTATCTGCAGCTGGTTTTTGCATTTGGAATACAATTATGAAGTACAACAAGGTTGGAAAAGTATCTATGTACATGTTCTTTATACCCGTATTTGGTGTGTTATTATCGAGCATGATTTTAGGTGAAGCAATTCATTCATTTGTGCTACTCGGTTTAGCATGTGTAGCCGCGGGAATCATTGTGGTAAATAGGACACCAGCTAAGCAAAAAATGGAGCAAGAAAAACAAGTAGCATAGAGAGCAGAAAAGCGATTACAATGGAAGAACAGTACTGTTCTTCTTTTTTCATAGAAAAAGGATAATAGACTAAGTGTAACGAAAAAAGATACAAAAAGCATTTATTGAGGAGAAAATATTATGAATCTACTTTACGTGGTGTTAATTGGGCAAATATTTCTTTTTTTTATTGGTGCAATTTATGCAATGGGGCAGACAAAAAGAACGAAAGATAATATGCCGTTACCTTTAGCAATTCGTCTTATTCTTAGTTTTTCTTTAACAGGTAGTGCAATTTGCATATGGTTACAAGATCCATCTGTAGAGTATAGTACGTGGGTTGCACTTGGTATGACTTTATCGACTGTGGGAGATTTGTTTATGGCTGGGCTGATTCCAATTGGTCATCGATTAATTGGAGGGATGGTTACTTTCGCTCTTGCTCATTGCTTTTATGTAAAAGCATTTTTGCAAACAGGAATTTCATGGAATGGTTTTTGGATTGGCTTACTCGTATATGGGCTCTTTCTAATTGTAGGATGGTTCTTCTTTATCCGAAATGATAAACAGGATAAGTTGTTTACGATAGGAGCTCTAATTTACGGATTGTGGGTTGGAGGAATGGCTTGCTTTGCATTCGCCTTATATTATGAAAATACAGGGATATGGTGGATACCAGCGTTTGGTGGCTTACTGTTTGTAATTTCTGATTTCATTATTGGCGTGACAGATATCGGAGGGCGTAAATTGAAGTATGAGCCACTTTGGATTTGGTTTACATATGTAGCTGCTCAAATGTGTATTATATATGTGGGATTATAAAAAGATACTCTCAAAAATAGTGGATAGACTATTTTGAGAGTATCTTTCTTGCTTGTTAATTTGATCAGTATTTTTATTTTAAAATTTCTAATATTATAATTTTAAAATTCAGAATTTTGTAGAAAATCATCGGTCGTATTATTTATAATAAAAGTAAAAAGATGATGAGTTGGTGAAATGATGCAAAAGAAAAAACGTTGGTGTGAATTCTTTGGAACTATTGCAATTGCATGTTTATTGGTGTTTTTGGCGAAAATTTTTGTGTTTTTTCCGACGACTGTAAAAGGAGCATCTATGAGGCCAACGTTGCAAGATGGAGATAAGGTGATTGTTAATAAGTTAGCAAAACAATTTGAAAGCTATGGGAGAGAAGATATTATTGTTGTGAAAACAGATAATTTTTATGTCAAAAGAGTGATTGGATTGCCTGGAGATATAATTGAGATGAGAAATGATCAATTATATGTAAATTCTGAAGTGAAAGATGAAGAGTATTTGGATAGTAATAAAAAACAAGCAGAAAAAAAACTTATGAATTTAACAGAGGACTTTGGACCGATTACAGTTCCTAAAAATAAGATTTTTGTTATGGGAGATAATCGCTTAATAAGTAAAGATAGTAGAAATGGTTTAGGTTTTATTGATAGAGAAGATGTGTTAGGAAAGTTAGCAGGCATTTATTATCCGTTTGAACATATGAAAATAATAAAGTAAAAAAAACCAAGCAAATTTTAGTTTGCTTGGTTTTTTTGTTAAACAGTAGGAGATTCGTTTGATACAAAGATATCTTCATGTTTCTTTGTAGTACTTAAAACAAATTTATGTTGTAGTAATTGTAGCTTAAATAACGCCAAAGGATCATGATATGTTTCTGGATTACTTCTTAGCGTCGCTAATGTTTGCTCGTCTTCTTGTATCTCAAGTTGAGCTGCATCTACATTTTGTTTCAATATATTAAGTGGATCTTTGAAGAACATCATGATATCACGTTCTAATGCACCTTCAAATACTTCAAATTGAAGGAAGAATTGTTTGGAAATTGTGTGAGCAATTTCTGTATAGTCTTCTGTTTCAATATATTGTTTATATTTGTTGGCGAGCATAGATTGGTTTTTTTGCATATTACCAAATAATTTTCCGGCACTTTTTAAGAAAAACTGTGTCGGTGTAAAGCGTAATAAAATATTGATGTTCGTTACTGTAATTCGATTTGTCATTCGTGCAACATCTCGATTCCAGTCATCTAATAATTTGAAATCGCAAGGAAGTTTCATACGTTCTTCTTTATATAATTTATTAAACGTTTCACTCATTTCATCTAAATAAGCTTGAGCTTGAATAAATTCATTATGTGCGGTTTCAATCCATTCTTGAATAGACCCAGTAAATTTAGGAAGAAGTACCTGTTGTACATGCTTTTGAACACGTTCATTCATTGCAGCATTTAATTCTTCATGAACTAGTTTGAAATCACTATCTTCTTGAACAAGATCAGAGCAACTCTGTAATAATTCAGGAATTTGAGAATGTATATCTCGTGTAATTTCTTCTTTCGTTAAAAGATAAGATTCGGTAATAGAGCGAATTTTATCTTTTTCAAGAGCAGTAAGGTTATTAATAAATCCAGTAAGTTTCACTGAGATGTGTTTATTCCAGCGTACGGATTTTACTAATGTATTTTCTAATTCCACACGTTCATTTATGAGATAAGCAATTGTCTTTTGCGTAAACCATATTAGCTTTTCTATACGTTCTTTTTCTATATCGCGCTTTGCAAGATTAGAGAGAATAGATTCTGTTACATCTCCAAGTTGCTGGCTACTCTCTTGCGAAGGAGAGTATGGGAAGAATTGTGCATCTGGAAAATGTATTTTAAGTTTACTAATTAGTTTTTCATTAGTAGTCGTATTATTTGTGTGTAATACGAAGTGAATTTGTAAGTTTGGTACTTGTTCACGTAAATAAATTAATGTATCAATTTCTTTACTATGCAATGGTGAAGAAGAATTTAATACGTAAACAAGACTATCTGCTGCTTGTAAGTATTCAACGTATGCATTGCTTTTATCCAATTGCTCTTGAATGGATGGTGTAAGAAGAAATGTAAACTTATTTTTTCTTAAAAACCTACTTGGTAGCTTAATTTCTATACATTTTTTCTCAAGTTCTGACTGAGCAGATGTAGCCGTTATTTGATGGAATTCATCAAGGTTAGGGATATTTCGTATATCTAACTCGGTAAATTCTGTTATTTCAGTTTGACTAGCGTCTTTAAATAGAATAGGAGTTGTTAAAGTTTCAGTTAAGATGTTCTCTCCTAATATTGAATTAACAAATGATGTTTTATCATGGTCACTAGTTCCAGCTATTAGTAGTGGTGTGATATTTAAATCACATAGTTCATGGACTAGTAGCGTAAATTGATGACTTAAATCTACATCATTTTTCTCAGCCCATACAGCGATTGTTTCGAATAAATGAGAAACTGTTTCCATATTTACATCTGCTTCAGCTGATGTATTAGAAAGTAAGGATCCAGCACTTTTTACGAGTAATGATTCTAAAGTTGTAGGTGAGACTTCATTCCATGCTAACACTGCTGCAGAGACAACTAGAGAATCTTTTGCTTTCGTTAAACTGAACCAATTTGTTAATAAATTTGGTACAAGTCCGTTTAATTCATGCATAAAGTGATTTCCGGTAATTAATGCAAAGTATGTTTCTTGATAGCGAGTAGAAATTTCATTCCAATCGTCATTATTGTCTGTTTCAATATGCAAGAATAAATGATTGATACTTTGAATCCAAGGAAGGTATAAGGATTCATGTTGATAGCTATTCCAAAGAGCAATAACAAGTTCTTTAAATTGAGCTTGATCAACAGCATATAGAGCTTTTAAAGACTCATAGAAATATTCAGGCTTAATATTTTTTGTAAATCCTTTGTTTATGTAATTTATTAACGTATCAAACCAGTGTAAAGATTGTGTTCGAATACCTTCTTGAACAGCTAGTTCGATAGCGTTGTTCCAATCTTCTTGTTTTTCATAGAAAGAACGTGCAATTGCAGTAATATTTGGATAATCCGGTTGGAATGCAACAGCTTCACTAATCGTCTTAAAAGCGAGTCCTAAACGATCTTGTTCGATATAAAGAGAAAGAAGTTGTAAGGAAACCTCCATCGTAAGAGTTGTATCTTCCGTTTGAATAGATTGATAAAGTTCTTCTGCCTTTGGTAAGAATCCTAGTTCAAAATAAGCATCTGCAATATTTTTTGTCGCCCAAAGTGCAAGAGCATTATTTACTTTTTCCCATTTAAATATAGCTGCTTCAAAATCTTTATTTTGATAATAAAATTCACCTTGAGCAAATCGAATATTAGAAATGTTGGAGAATTCATTTTTAGATTCATTTATATATGCTTCACCGAGTACTTCCGATGCAGGAGTAGAAGTTTCTTCTGTTAAAAATGTTTTATAGTAAACTTTTTGAATAAATTGATTTTCAATGGTCATGTTCGTTCCCCCCTGTATAATTTAGAAAAATGATGTCGTATGTAAAAGGGTGTATGTTCTTTTAATAGGTAGAAGTTGCATTATATAGACCAAACTATGTTTTTGCTAGATATATCATTTTTCTTGAGAGTTAAACCGTTGCGAAAAGTAACTTTCCTTTATTGTAACAAAAAAACACGCATATGAATTTTTATTTTTTATCGGGTTATTTGCGGGCAGTAAGAATCTAATCTCAAAATTGGTGAATATAAGTAAGTTATGTGGGAGTCGGGATGTCTGTAGAAGCAAGATTGGCTTAGGTTAATAATTGGTAGAGGATGAAGAAAACTCCCACTGATTAAAGTTTCACTTTATCTCTGTTAAAGGAAAGAATAGAAGTAGAGTTCATTATAAAAACAATGTATAGTGAATATGTATACCATGTTTGCCTTAAAGATAGAAAGGGTACAATGTGGAATAACGATCGTGCATAGGATGTGTCTTCCGAATGGAACAACATATTGGCGAGTTAATCGCGCATTATGGCTATTTTGGAATTGTTATAGCTTTGGCTGGTGGGATTGTCGGATTACCGATACCAGACGAGTTTTTATTGACCTTTGTTGGTTATAATGTTTCAAAAGGAGTTATGTCAGGAACTGCTGCTTTTTTAAGTGGGATGGCTGGTGCGATGTTAGGGATCACGTTAAGCTACATATTAGGTTTAAAACTTGGGCTCCCTGTTTTAAAGAAATATGGGCCGAAAATTAGAATTAAAGAACATCACATTGAAAAAACACATATTTTATTTGAAAAATATGGGCCATTTCTTTTAATGATTGGTTATTTTATACCGGGAGTACGTCATTTAACGGCATATTTTGCTGGGGTATCAAATTTGACACTTTGGCGTTTTTGTTTGTACGCTTACGGTGGTGCGTTCATTTGGATAAGTGTTTTTATTGGGCTTGGCTGGAAGTTAGGCGAGAAGTGGCGCTTCGTTGAGTATAGTTTACATCATTATGGAATATGGATTTTATTAATTTCAGCAGTTGTTACATGTGTTGTATGGTTGTACATAAAGAAAAAGAAAAACCGCTAATAGCGGTTTTTTTAGCTGAAAGCAATAAATAATACACCAGCTGTAATAAAGACTACACCAACACCGGTCATAAAGTTTAACTTTTCACCGAGGATAATCATAGCGAGAATGATAGAAAATACGACGCTTAATTTATCGACAGGAGCTACTTGTGAAACCTTTCCTGTTTTGAGGGCAAGAAAATAAAATAGCCATGACGAAGCACCTGCAACCCCACTTAATGTGATAAATAGCAGTGCTTTTTTATTTAGCAGTACGTCGCCGATATTTTGAAATTTACCTTGTATGATAATAACGCCTATCATAAATAATGCCATAATAATAGATCGAATTGTTGTTGCAACGTTTGCATCGATGCCGTCTAAACCAAACTTTCCAAAAATCGATACAAGGGCAGCAGCAATTGCTGATAATAGTGCAAATAAGAGCCACGAACTCATAGTAAAATTCCTCCAATCTTACAGTATTATACATGAAAATCATTCTCATGTATAAAGTTGAAGCAATTGAGCTTTATAGAAAGCGCGACTTCAACTTAACTTCTTGCTCCACCTGAATTTTAAGGTGGGAGTTTTACTGCCTGCAAATAGTGGGCTAAATAACGAAATAATCCCCACCTTATATTTTTAATAAGGTGGGGATTATTATACTACTCTGCAATTTCCTCATATAAAAAGTACGTTACATTATAAATATGTTCTACTTCATCGTCTGTCATAAACAGTAATTCGTCACGCTCAATCCCTTTTTTCTTTTCAATAAACTCAATCATGTTTTTGCGTTCTTCTCTCTTCATCAATTTTATTTCTCCTCTCAATCTGTTTTAATACAGTTTATTTAAGTTACTGCTATTATATAACAGAATCTTTAGAAAGTTCCACCTATTTTATTATTTTTTTAAAAGAACTTTTCGACAAAACAAGCCCACCTAAGGGGGGCTTGTTTTATTTTATAGTCGTAAAAACTCAGGCTCCGTCGTACCGGCACCATCAATGTAATAAATTGTGTCGGGATTGATTTTTATCAATACGTAATTAGGGTCTTCAGGACCGAGTAACCAACGTTTTAAGCTATTATTCCAAAACTTGTTTTTTAATGTTGAGTCTTCCTCGATTGAAGCTAACCCTTCAACTTCAATATAATCTTCATCTAATTTTTTTCCTTCTCGTCCGAGTAGTACATGGACATTAGGATTTTGTTCAATATCTGTTATCTTTTTTGATTGTCGATCTGTTGCAACATATAGTACAAAATCTTCATGGAAAAACATCATAAAGGCACTATGCGGTTTTTCGTTACGTACTGTAGATAATACACCGGTACGTTGTCCTTGGATAATAGTTGCAATTTTCTCTTTTAAGTGCATATTCTTTACCTCTTTTCCTAATTTATATTTTCTCTGTTTAAACAAGATAATTTAAATATCTTTCATACTGTTTTCTTCAAGTCCATTTTTTAAACGTAATTGTGATGAAATCGGACAAGTTAGGAGAAGAATAATAATAATATTGAGGAGAAATACATACGATGGAAGGATGAAAAGCATGTTTAATAAAATATTTCTTATAGTAGCACTTATAGGTGTACCACTATCTGTACTTGGAAAAACACTTCATTGGCCAGAAACACTTATGTTCGCTGTGTATTGTATTACGATTATCGCATTAGCTGGTTTTATGGGGAGAGCAACAGAGAGTTTAGCAATTGTTTCTGGTCCTAGAATAGGCGGGTTATTAAATGCTACTTTCGGTAATGCTGTTGAACTTATCATTTCAATTTTTGCACTTCAAGCAGGGTTAATTGAAGTGGTGTTAGCTTCTTTAACCGGTTCTGTACTTGGAAATTTATTATTGGTAGGGGGGTTATCTTTCTTTGTTGGAGGTCTTAAATACAAAAGACAAAGTTTTAATGTATATGATGCAAGGCATAATTCAGCTTTATTAATATTTGCTGTTGTTGTGGCCTTTGTTATTCCAGAGATCTTTTCAATGAAGATGGACGCTGGCAAGACGTATCAATTAAGTATAGGTGTTTCTATTATTATGATTATCATGTACCTTGCTGCATTACTATTTAAGTTAGTTACGCACCGTGGTGTATATCAACATAAAAGTGACGAAGTAGCGCATGAAGAAGAGCCAGAGTGGTCGAAAGGGAAGGCGCTCCTTATTTTAGCGATAGCAACACTGGCAGTAGCTTATGTGTCAGAGGCACTCGTACATACTTTTGAAACTGTCGCAAAGTCATTTGGCTGGTCAGAGTTATTTATAGGGGTTATTATCGTTGCAATTGTTGGGAATGCAGCGGAACATGCGTCTGCAATTATTATGGCCTATAAAAATAAAGTAAATATTGCAGTCGAAATTGCAATAGGCTCTACATTACAAATCGCCATGTTTGTTGCTCCTGTATTAGTATTGCTATCTATGTTCTTCGCGCAAAGGATGCCTTTAGTATTTACCATACCAGAACTTGTGTCTATGATTACAGCCGTTTTCTTAACGATTGCGATTTCCAATGATGGAGATACAAACTGGTTTGAAGGTGGCACTTTACTAGCGGCGTATGTCATTATGGGAATTGGTTTTTATTTATTATGAAAAATAGGCATAACAATTGCGCTCAGAGAAAACAATAAACGAAGTAGTATATATACCTACATAGGAAGGAGCCAGACAGGTGAAACGAGTATACAGCATATGTCTTTCAACTATGGTCTCGTTTATTTTATTATTTCCTAACATGAGTTTTGCAAAGACAACAGTAGGAACAAAAATGCCTTCATCTGTTTTAAATATTTCAAAAGACAATACATTTCCAAATGATGCGCAAGATTTGCCACGTTTGCAACCAAGTAAATTTGCTCAAGAGCTATTGAAAACGGCTAATATTAAAATTGAAAATCCAGACTTAATTCGGATGTTTAATGAAACGACAATTTCAAATGCGCCGCTTGCAGTAGGGTATCGGGCAAAAATTTATTTAGGTCAATGGGCTTTACATTATGAATCAGTAGACACATCGATTAATTGGGAATATAAACAAGTGAATCGAAATGTGTATGATAATCGCGGAGGAGACCGTTTATATCCACTTCGCTATAAGCAAGAAACACAAAAGACGGTTGAAGGCGATTTAACAGCAGATATGAAAGATGCTGCAGATGTGAAAAAAATGATGCTTCTCAAAGCACTTGAAAAAGTACAATTACCCCTTTCGTTTAAAACGACCATTGGTTATGGTACTGGACATGAGCGTGTGTATAATATTAGTCCGAGTCAACTCGGATATTTATACGCTTATACACCAGCAGTAAATGAAAAAGGAAAAGTAACATTTGGAGAAGTGTATCTTGTATTAAAGGGAAATCAAAAAAGACTTGTTGTGAAAAATATTACTTCTCAAGGAATTGGAGCTGCTATTCCAATTCATGATCATTTGTATTTTAAATTCATTTCTTCTTCCCACTCGCAATAACATGAAAAAACGTCAGCTTATAAGCTGACGTTTTTTTATAATGTAATGTTTGCTGTTTTTGATAAGAAATCTTCTGTCGGATAGTAGCTGTTTTTTACAAGAACATTTGGTCCAAGACATTTTACTGCAGGACAGTGACAGCTTAATGATTTTGCAGTTTTTGAAGCGCTCCATTTTTCATACGCTTCTTGTAATGTGTTTGTTTGTATGTTTCCTAGAAGTGGAACATCACCAAAATCAGTAACGATAATATTGCCATCAAAAATATTTACATTTAAGCGTGAACGACCATCTGGATCGTTACGAACAGTTACATTTTTGCTCTCTTGTAACTTTTTAAATGTGGCAATGTCTCGCTCGTCATCGCTACAAGCATAGAAAGGTAAAGTTCCAAATAACATCCATACATTTTCATCGCGAATTTCTAGTAAATGCTCAATTGCATCACGAATTTCAGCTTTTGTTAAAATCTCTAGATTACTCGCGAAGTCACTTGGATACATTGGATGAACTTCATGACGTTTACAGCCCATCTCTTCGACGATTTGGCGGTGAATATGTTCAATATGTGGTAGAGTTCTTTTGTTTAACATTGTTTCGGCAGATACAAGTACACCTGCATCTGATAGAGCCTTACTATTTGTAATCATTCTTTCGAATAATTTTGCACGTTGTTCGTAAGTAGGTTTACGCTCCATCATTGCAAATCCGCCTTCAACGAAGTCATCGATTGTTCCCCAGTTATGAGAGATATGCAATACGTCTAAATAAGGAATAATTTGTTCGTAACGTGCTAAATCTATAGTTAAGTTAGAGTTGATTTGAGTGCGAACGCCTCGTTCATGGGCGTATTTTAAGAGTGGTGTTACATAGTTGTCGACGGATTTTTTTGAAAGCATAGGTTCTCCGCCAGTAATACTTAAAGAACGTAAATGAGGAATCTCATCTAATCGTTTTAATAAAAGATCCATCGGAAGCGGATTTGGGTCTTTCGGCTGTAACGTGTAACCAACAGCGCAATGCTCACAGCGCATATTGCATAACGTCGTCGTTGTAAATTCAACATTTGTTAATAGTAGTTTGCCGTACTCTTCAAGGTCCATATACGCTTCCCATGGATCGTAAGAAGGAGTAATCGGCTTCATTTTTTGTGATATCGTCATATGAAATACTCCTTTGACTATTGAAATAACAATTTGTCCATTCTCTATAATAGAAGAATATGTGCTTTTTATAAAGTGAAACTTTTTAGCATGAAAAGAGAGAGGGCTTACATTATAGTGGATGACTGTGACAAAATTGATGAAATTTCATGCCCATAGCAATCGTTTTTGCGGTATAATAAAAGCAACTCGAATTAAAAGGAGAGTGCCTTCATGGGAAAAGCAATTCAAGATAAAGATACACAATTAGTATATTTAAAAGAACGTTTAAATATGTTCATTGAAGTAATTGATACAATTGAACCCGAAGAAGTAGAATTAGAAGATGTAGATCGTCTTCTTGCAATGTTAGATGAATTAGAATTAAAATGTGAGCAATTTAAAAAAGACGAATAATATATTAAAAAGGCTACCAATTCCAATTTGGTAGCCTTTTTCTGTTCGGGTAATAGAAGGACGATAGAAAAAGAGGTATAATCAAGTTGTGAAAAATTTCATTTATGCTCTAATAGCGTGAAATAAATAGCTAAAGAGCATAACAATTGAATTTTCAGCTCATAACGTTTTGGTAGCGTTCACAATTGAGGGGGAAGTAACAATGGAAAAGCTTCAAGAAAGCATGTATCAACTAATTGTTGAAACGTCAACGAACTTACCGAAAGATGTTCGTCGTGCGATTCAACAAGCGAAAGAGCGAGAAAATGCAGGGACTCGTTCTGCGATGGCACTTGGCACAATTACAAATAATATTAAAATGGCCGATGATAACATCTCGCCGATTTGCCAAGATACAGGGATGCCAACGTTTAAAATTTATACACCAGTTGGTGTGAATCAATTAAAGTTGAAGGAAGCTATCTATAATGCGCTTGAGCGGGCGACAAAAGATGGTAAACTTCGTCCCAATTCTGTTGATTCTCTTTTTGGAGATAATAGTGGAAATAATTTAGGACCAGGTACACCGGTGATTAAGTTTGAACAATGGGAAAAAGATTATATTGATGCACGTTTAATCCTAAAAGGTGGTGGCTGTGAGAATAAAAATATTCAATATAGCTTACCGTGTGAACTAGAAGGACTTGGACGAGCTGGCCGTGATTTAGAAGGGATTCGTAAATGCCTTCTTCATGCAGTATATCAAGCACAAGGGCAAGGATGTAGCGCTGGTGTAATTGGTGTTGGTATCGGGGGAGACCGCACATCAGGTTATGAATTAGCAAAAAATCAATTATTCCGTACATTAGATGATGTCAATCCAGTACCAGAGTTACAACATCTTGAAGAGTACGTATTAGAAAATGCGAACAAGCTTGGCATTGGTACGATGGGATTTGGCGGAGAAACAACTTTACTTGGTTGTAAAATTGGCGTCTATAATCGTTTGCCAGCTAGTTTCTATGTATCTGTTGCGTATAATTGCTGGGCATATCGTCGCCTTGGTGTGAAAATCCATCCTGAAACAGGAGACATTATGGATTGGTTATATCAAGAAGGGGAAGATACACTTCAGCATGAAGTACAAGAAAAAACAGAGCAACGTGAGATTGTATTACAAGCACCAATTACAGAAGAGCAAATTCGTGAACTTCGCGTTGGTGATGTTGTAACAATTAATGGCATGATGTATACAGGTCGTGACGCAATCCATAAGCATTTAATGGATAATGATTGTCCAGTAGATTTAAATGGACAAATTATTTACCACTGTGGTCCAGTTGTTGTGAAAGATGAAAATGACAATTGGCAAATTAAAGCGGCAGGTCCAACGACAAGTATTCGTGAAGAACCGTACCAAGGCGATATTATGAAGAAATTCGGTATTCGCGCTGTCATTGGAAAAGGCGGTATGGGTGCGAAAACATTAGCGGCTTTAGAAGAACATGGCGGTGTATATTTAAACGCAATCGGTGGTGCAGCGCAATATTATGCTGAATGTATTAAAGAAGTGAAAGATGTTGATTTCTTACAATTTGGTATTCCAGAAGCAATGTGGCATTTACGTATCGACGGGTTTAAAGCAGTTGTAACGATGGACTCTCATGGTAATAGCTTACATGCAGATGTTGATAAGACATCACTTGAAAAATTAGCTAGCTTTAAAGAGCCAGTATTTAAGTAAATAAAAAATGCATCTCGAATGATTCGAGATGCATTTTTTTGGTATATATAGAAAAACATGTTCAGCATGAAAGAATGCGTTGCAACAGAAACTACAAGTACGATTATATATGGAAAGGAGACTATTTATGAAATATAAATGGTTATATATCGGTCTCATTTTTTCAATTATGATGGCACTTGTTCCAGTTTCAGCACTGGCTTATACAAATACTCCACATAACTGGGGAATCCCGCGTCCTAAAAATGAAACAGTACCAGATGCAGGAAAGTTATATACAGATTTACTACAAAAAAATGGCGGGTTTTATTTAGGAGATACGAAGAAAAAAGATATTTATTTAACATTTGATAATGGATATGAGAATGGATACACAGGGAAAATATTAGATGTACTAAAAGAGAAAAAAGTACCAGCAACTTTCTTTGTAACGGGACATTACATTAAAACACAAAAAGATTTATTGTTAAGAATGAAGGATGAAGGACACATTATTGGAAACCATTCTTGGAGTCATCCTGATTTTACAGCGGTAAATGATGAGAAACTTCGTGAAGAATTAACGAGTGTAACAGAAGAAATTAAAAAAGTAACTGGGCAAAAAGAAGTGAAATATGTACGTCCTCCGCGCGGTGTATTTAGTGAAAGAACGTTAGCTCTTACGAAAGAAATGGGCTATTATAATGTATTTTGGTCACTTGCATTTTTGGATTGGAAAGTGGATCAGCAAAGAGGATGGCAATATGCGCATAATAATGTTATGACGATGATTCATCCAGGATCTATTTTATTACTTCATGCAATATCAAAAGATAATGCAGAAGCACTTGCAAAAATCATTGATGATTTGCGCGAGAAAGGGTATCATTTTAAAAGTCTAGATGACTTAGTAAAAGGCAATCAACCGTAAGCATGTATGCTTACGGTTTTCTCATGCTATAATGATGTGTAAAAAGGATGGGGAAACGTATGTGGAGCGAGCATGTTACGTTAGAGTATCCGTATCATTTTGAAGAGGTATTAAAACGTTTATCTTTTGATCCTCTTAACGTCATTCAATTAGATGAGAAAGTTATTTATATCCCGCTTTGTATCGACGAGGAACAGGTTGTTGTTCGCTTACAAGGGATTGGTACTGTTCAAAATCCACAGTTTTGGATCTCTAGTCAGACAGGAGATCCAGAGAAAGTCATGAAACGAATGAGAGCCATTTTTCATTGGAATGAACCGTTTCAAGATATACAAAATCATTTTTTAAACACATCATTACGTCCACTATTTGAAACATATGCTTATACTCCAATTATTTTAGAATTTGATTATTTTGCTTGTCTGCTTCGCTGTATCATTCACCAACAAATAAATTTGAAATTTGCTACTGTGTTAACAGAACAATTTGTGAAACGGTATGGAACAGAGAAGAACGGTGTATTCTTTTTCCCCACTCCGGAAATAGTAGCAAATATTTCAATAGAAGAATTGAGAGAGCAGAAGTTTAGTCAGCGAAAGGCTGAATATATAGTAGGATTAGGTCGAAGTATTGTCAGTGGTACATTAAATTTAGCGAGTATAGAAAATGGGACGGAAGAAGACATTTCAGCACAATTGTTGCCAATTAGGGGAATTGGTGCATGGACAGTGCAAAACTTTTTAATGTTTGGGCTTGGACGGAAAAATATGTTCCCGAAAGCGGACATTGGGATTCAGCGTGCAGTGCAAGGTATATTTCAATTAGATGATAAACCTGATGATGCATTTTTAGAAAAATTGAAACAAGAGTGTGAACCATACTGCAGTTATGCAGCGTTATATTTATGGAAAAGTATAGAGTAGAGGTGTAATAATGATACAAAAGCAACATGAGAGTAAGTTGGAAGTTGGTCAAACGTTTCCTGTGACAATTAAACGTCTTGGGATTAACGGAGAAGGCGTTGGTTATTTTAAGAGACAAGTTGTTTTCATTCCAGGGGCATTACCAGGAGAAGAAGTTGTTGCAGAAACAACGAAAATTCAGCGTGGCTTCGCTGAAGCGAAAGTGAAAAAAGTTCGTAAAGCTTCACCGCATCGTGTGAAAGCACCGTGTCCAGTATATGAGGAGTGTGGCGGTTGTCAGCTGCAACATTTAGATTATAAAGAACAATTGAATCAAAAGCGTGATATCGTTGTACAAGCATTTGAGAAGTACATGAAAAATAGTATGGAAGAGAAAATTCGTCCAACGCTTGGCATGGAAAATCCATGGCATTATCGTAATAAGAGTCAATTACAAGTGGGGCGTAAAGACGAAAAGGTTATTACAGGGCTATATAAACAAAACTCACATCAGTTAATTGATATCGCTCACTGTATGATTCAACATAAAGCAACGAATGAAGCGACAAAAGTTGTAAGACGTATTTTAGAAAAATTAAATGTTTCTATTTACAATGAGAAAAAACAAAAAGGTTTAGTACGCACAATTGTAACACGTACTGCAGTTCAAACAGGTGAAGTACAAGTTACACTTATTACAACAAAAGAAGAATTACCAAATAAAGAACAATTTATTGCAGAAGTACAAAAACAGATGCCAGCGGTTAAATCAATTATGCAAAATGTAAACTGGCGTAAAACATCTGTTATTTTTGGCGACAAAACATTTAAATTAGCTGGAAAAGAAGTAATTCAAGAAACACTTGGTGATTTATCATTTGAATTATCAGCACGTGCGTTCTTCCAGTTGAATCCAGAGCAAACCGTTGTTTTATATAATGAAGCAAAAAAAGCCGCTGCGTTAACAGGCGATGAGAAAATTGTAGATGCGTATTGTGGCGTTGGTACAATCGGTCTTTGGCTTGCAAATGATGCAGCGGAAGTACGTGGTATGGATGTAATTCCAGAAGCGATTGCAGATGCAAGAAAAAATGCAAAGCGTCACGGATTTACAAATACGAAATATGAAGCAGGTAAAGCTGAACAATGGTTACCGAAATGGGTAAAAGAAGGATGGCGTCCAGATGTAATTGTTGTCGATCCACCACGTACAGGTTGCGATGATAAATTACTGGAAACAATTTTAAAGGTGAAGCCGAAACAAGTTGTGTATGTGTCTTGTAATCCTTCTTCATTAGCACGTGATGTACAAGCATTAATGAAGAGCTATGAAGTGGAGTATGTGCAACCAGTTGATATGTTCCCGCATACTGCGCATGTAGAAAATGTAGTGAAGCTTGTTAGAAAGTAAAGTTTATTAATATTCCCTCATGGTATGAGGGAATATTTTCTATGAAGGAGAATATTATGCATAATTATAAATTAACGATTCAGTACGATGGTGCACGTTTTAAAGGATGGCAACGTCTTGGTAATAACGATAATACGATTCAAGGAAAAATCGAAAGTGTCATATCTGAAATGATCGGAAAAGAAATTGAAATTATTGGTTGTAGTAGAACAGACGCTGGTGTACATGCTTTGAATCAAGTTGCTAACTTTCAAAGTGATGAGAAGTTAGTGGAACATAAAGTGAAAAAATATTTAAATCAATATTTACCTAATGATATTAGCATTACGAATGTGGAAGAAGTACATGATCGTTTCCATGCTCGTTACAATTCTAAAGCAAAAACATATCTGTATAAAATTTGGAATGAAGAGCATACAAATCCATTTATGCGTAAATACAGCATGCATGTGAATAAAAAATTAAATGTGAAAAGCATGAAAGCAGCTGCAAAACATTTAGTTGGTTCACATGACTTTACTGCTTTTTCAAATGCGAAATCAAAGAAAAAATCTATGGTTCGAGAAGTATATACACTTGATGTGATGGAAGAGGCAGGGTTTGTACAAATTAGAGTAAGTGGTAACGGCTTCCTTCATAATATGGTAAGAAAAATTGTTGGGGCATTAATTGAAGTTGGATTAGGACAATTAGATGCTGAAGCAATTCCAAACATTTTAGAAGAAAAGCAGCGCAATCAAATTAATTGTCTTGCTGAGGCAAGTGGGTTGTATTTAGAGAATGTTGAGTTTTAATGGCAAATAAAAAAATCGGGCTAAGTAGCTCGATTTTTTTAGTATTACGAAGATTTTTCATTTTTTATACGTAGCTTTAAATTCCAAAAAGCAGCAAGCATAATAGCTGCAAAGGAGCCAAAAATTGTTCCTAATAGCTTTGCATAAGGAGAGCTGCTTACATCGGCATTAATGAATAACATCATACAGAGCATGGCAGGGAAAAAGTATAAGTATTGTAATAACTTTAATTTTTTATCATTACTCATATATATAGCCCCTTTCTAGCATGTTATATGTTTATTATAACATATTTTACCAAGTTGTTTTTGCACTTGGAGACATGTTCATTTCATATGTGTAAATGCAGTTTTTTAATTCGATATTGTAAGTTTTGCCTACTTAATCCTAAAAATTTTGCAGCTTGTGAAATGTTGCCATGATTCTCTTTAAGAATTTGATTAATGTAGTTCTTTTCCATTTTTTCTATTGTGTGTTTTAAAGTTTTAGGTGCATCAGTATTGTGATTAGTTAGTGCATGCTGCATATTGAATTCTGTTTTTATTCGTTCACGAAAGCGAGTAGGCATATGAAACGCTGTAATGATGGTTTCATCTTCTATCAAGTTCATGGAACCTTCAATTATATGTTCCAACTCCCGTACGTTTCCAGGCCAATCGTATGCATAGAAAAATTCTCTTACATTTACATCTACATCGGTTACGTTGAGCCCAAATTGAGTATTATATTTTTCAATAAAGTGCTGAACAAGATCTGGAATATCTTCTTTTCTTTCACGTAAAGGCGGAAGACATAAAGTAACGACGCTTAATCGGTAATATAAGTCTTCTCTTAATCGATTATGTGCGATGGCTTCGAAAGGATCTTCATTGATAGTTGCTATAATACGAACATCAATTTCTTTTTCGTGTGTGCCTCCGATTCTTCGTATTGTTTTTTCTTGTATAGCTCGTAGTAACTTCGCTTGAAGTGCTGGACTTAATGAGTTGATTTCATCTAATAACAAAGTTCCTCCGTTCGCTTCTTCAAATAAACCAGCTTTATCGATAGCTCCTGTAAATGCACCTCGGTTTGTACCGAATAATAAGCTTTCCATGAGTGTATCAGGTATAGCGGCACAGTTCTGTGAAATAAAGGGTTTTGTTGAACGCTGACTTTCATTATGGATGCTTTGTGCAAATAGTTCTTTCCCAGTGCCTGTTTCTCCTACTAGAAGTATGGAGGAAGATGTACGAATTACTCTTTTTCCTTCAGTAATGATTGATTGAATAGCTTCAGAATCACCAATTATGTGATCAAAGGTAAATTTAGTACTTTGTTTTCGAGAAGGGCCCATTCTTATTGTTTGCTTTAAGTTACTAATTTCTTTTGATATTTCAATAGCGCCTTTAATTTTTCCATTTTCTATTATAGGAAAAGTATCGTTAATCGTTGTAATTTCTTGTCCTTTATTGTTAAAATACGTTTGTTTTATATTTTTCTTTGTTTTTCCAAATTTTAATGCCTCTATAAGAGTACTATTTTTATTTTCTTCAAATGCAAATACCTCTAAAGGACTTTTATATAGCACATCTAAGCGATCCATTGATTCAATTTCCATCATTTTGCGGTTATAGACAATCGTTTTACTTTCCTCATTAATAATATGAATCCCGATATCGAGTTCATTGATTAAAGTTTCATATAGCATATTCATTTCAATAATTTGTTTGAAATTAATTTCTTCTGTATGCATGTAACATCTTCTCCTCATTTCACCCTATGAAGACTGACTTTTTATAATTTTATTAAAATTCTTATAAAATCGCAAAAAATTTTTGCTATTTTTCGTTTAAAACTTTTTAAATGATCGAAAAATTTTGCGGTTGTGCACATTTTTTTGTATGAAACTCTCATTTAATACATGAATTAGAGACTTGGTACGTATTTTGCATAAATAATATTTGAAATCTCTAGAGGGGAGAATATGAATTTTTACAGGATATACAACGTTTCGGTGTCAATTAATAAGAGGGAGGGATTTATAAAGTGAAGACAGTTATAGAAGGTGTGTATAGTCCTTGTTATGGAAAAGTAGAGAAGTTATTTGTTACGGAAAGTTCTTACGTATACGAGTGGGAGAAATTAGCGTTAATTGAAACGATAGATAAACAGAAAGTAGAAATTAAGATAGGAATCAGTGGTTATATTGAATCATTAGAAGTAGTAGAAGGACAAGCTATTGCTGATCAAAAGTTATTAATAACAGTAAGGGATGACCTTTTAGTAACAGGCAGTGATTAATGTAAGTGATGTGTATTTTTGCTCTTTTAAATCATTATTTTTACGGTGAAGAATTTTAAAAACGCTTACATTAAATGGATTGGCAAAGTGAAAAGGGGGGATTTATATGATGGATCAAAACCAAGGATTAAAAAGAGAATTGAAAAGCAGGCACATATTTATGATTGCACTCGGTGGAGTTATTGGTACAGGACTTTTTTTAGGGTCAGGTTATACGATTCATGAGGCTGGACCTGGAGGAGCAATTGTAGCGTATCTTGTCGGTGGATTTGTAATGTATTTAACGATGCTCTGTCTTGGAGAATTAGCTGTTGCGATGCCTGACGCAGGGTCTTATCAAACGTATGCGACAAAGCATATTTCCCCTGCAGCAGGTTATGTAGTGGGATGGATGTCATGGTTAAACTGGTCTGCTACGATAGGTATTGAATTAATTGCAGTTAGTATTTTGATGAAACGTTGGTTTCCTGATGTACCGTCATGGATTTGGTGTGTAGTGTTCGCGGTACTGCTCTTTGCTATTAATGCGTTATCTTCAAGAAGTTTTGCGGAAGTGGAATTTTGGTTTGCAAGTATTAAAGTAATTACAATTATTGCATTTATTATTTTAGGCGGGGCGGCAATGTTTGGTTTTCTAGATATGAAAGGAAATGAACCAGCACCGATGTTCTCTAGCTTTACTGATTACGGGGGACTGTTTCCGAATGGATTATCAGCCATTTTAATTACGATGATTGCAGTTAATTTTTCTTTCCAAGGAACAGAACTAGTTGGTATTGCAGCAGGTGAGAGTGAAAATCCAGAGAAAACGATCCCGAAGGCAATTAACAATACAGTTTGGCGTATACTTGTTTTCTTTGTACTATCTATTTTTATTCTTGCTGGACTATTCCCTTGGCAGCAAGCAGGAGTAATAGAAAGTCCATTTGTAGTTGTATTTGATAAAATTGGTATTCCTTATGCAGCCGATATTATAAATTTCGTTATTATTACAGCAGTTCTATCCGTTGCGAATTCAGGATTATATGCAACTTCTCGTATGCTATGGTCTATGTCTAATCAAGGAATGATTAGTCCGATTTTTGGTAAGTTATCTAAAAACGGTGTTCCTATTTATGCATTGATTGTAAGCACAATTGTAGGTTGTCTCTCATTATTATCAGGTATTTATGCGGAAGATACAGTTTATTTATGGCTGCTTTCTATCGCTGGATTTGGAGCGATACTAGTTTGGGCATCTATTGCTCTATCTAACTTATTAGCTAGAAGGTCATACATAAAGCAGGGCGGGGATGTGAAAGACCTGAAATTTAAAACACCGCTGTATCCATTCGTACCACTGCTTGCGTTAGTATTAAATGTAACAGTAATCGTTGGCATGGCCTTTATTCCAGAACAAAGAATGGCATTGTATTGTGGTATTCCATTTATGATTGTTTGTTTACTGTTTTATCGTGCTACAAGAAATAAGGGAAGTAATGTAGAGCATATTGAAAAGACAAATACAACGGAAGTAGAGAGTTTATAATAGTGATCAATTAGGAGACTGTAAAATTGTAAACAGTCTCTTTTTTTGTGAAAATAAAGCTGGAAACATACTATGTATGCAAAGGGGAATTAGCGATGAATCGAGAAATTTCGCAGTTGTTAAAACAAATAGATTCAAGGAAAGAGGAATTGTTAGAACTTACAAAAATATTAATTCGTTTTGAAACACCAGCACCGCCAGCGAGAAATACAAATGAAGCGCAAGAATTTGTTGCAGAGTTTTTAAGAAAACGAAATTTTAGTATTAATAAATGGGATGTATATCCGAATGATCCGAACGTTGTTGGGGTAAAAAAAGGAATAAAAAGTGACTCATATAAAAGTCTTATTATTAATGGTCATATGGATGTAGCTGAAGTGTCAGCAGATGAGGCGTGGGAAACTGATCCATTTGATCCATTTATAAAAGATGGCTGGTTAGTTGGACGTGGCGCAGCAGATATGAAAGGTGGGCTGGCTGGAGCGCTATTTGCCATTCAACTTTTACAAGAAGCTGGTATTGAATTACCTGGAGATTTAATCTTTCAATCAGTAATAGGGGAAGAAGTTGGAGAGGCAGGAACACTTCAATGCTGCAGGCGAGGTTACGATGCTGATTTTGCAGTCGTAGTGGATACGAGTGATTTACATATGCAAGGGCAAGGTGGTGTCATTACTGGATGGATTACAGTGAAAAGTCCGCAAACGTTTCATGATGCAACGCGCAGACAAATGATCCATGCTGGAGGACGTTTATTTGGAGCGAGTGCGATTGAAAAAATGATGAAAATTGTGCAGAGCTTACAAGAATTAGAGCGTCACTGGGCAGTCATGAAAACATATGAAGGCTATCCATCTGGAACAACAACAATTAATCCAGCTGTTATTGAGGGGGGAAGGCATGCGGCGTTTATTGCGGATGAGTGCCAGTTATGGATAACAGTGCACTTTTATCCGAACGAAACACATGAACAAATAATAAAAGAAATTGAAGAATATATTGGAAAGGTAGCAGCTGCCGATCCATGGTTAAGTGAAAATCCGCCACAATTTAAGTGGGGCGGAGAATCAATGATTGTAGATCGTGGTGAAATTTTCCCTTCATTAGAAGTAGATAGGGAACATGCAGCTGTAAAAAAACTTAGCTCAGTACACGAGTCTATTTTATCAAAAAATGCAATTTTAGATATGTCTGCAACGGTAACTGATGGCGGTTGGTTTAGTGAGTTTCATATTCCAGCGATTATATATGGACCAGGTACATTAGAAGAAGCACATTCTGTAAATGAGAAAGTTGAAATTGAACAGTTAATTGAATTTACAAAAGTAATAACAGCATTTATATATGAATGGTGCCACACGAAAAAATAGATTTGTATAGTAAAATCGTACGAGTATGTATACTTGTACGATTTTTTAGTGAACTATTTCAGAGGTGAAAATAAACAACTGAAATAGTTCTTTATTTTGCTATGTCTTTCGTTTTATTTCAAGTAATTTCTCTTTTGCTAATTCAACGGCGATCGCATCATCTAAATAGCCAATTGGAAAGAGATAGTCGGGAATAATATCTGTCGATAAAATGAAATACAGTAATGCGCTCCCAAGAACTGCACGTTCTTCTTTTGAAATGGTTTCATTGCAAAATTGTTGATACATATCTGTTAATTGTTCAATAAAAGGACCAGCACTATCAATTTGCTCTAATTTGCTTGCGAAACTGTCATGAATACGTTTTTCGCCTTCTGTTGTCTGGGCATAGCGTTCGTAATTTTCGAGTTCTTGTTTTACGCGAGTTGTAGTGTAATCGAAATCGAATAAGTTAGAGGATTGCAGCGTTTGCTGAATGGTATCAAGAGATGTGTACATATCTGTTTTTTCTTTATTTATGTGAGGAGAATCAGGGTACATTTCATCAAATAACAATTGGGGTGGAACTTGAAGACATTCTGCAAATTTTTGTAGATGTTTTTGTTTTGGCGGTTGTTTTCCATTAATAATTCTTGAGACTGTTGCAGGATCAATATTTGTAAGTATTCCTAGTTGGCGCATAGATAAGGCGCGTTCTTTTAAAAGTTTTTTTATTAATTTGCCAAGCCGATCATTCGGGTTTTCATTAGCCATAGTGTAGGCACTCCTTTTTTAGTATTGAAAAAATATTGAGCATTTATTACAAGTATATGAAACAGACAGGCACAGTTGCTCAACATTTTCATAATATGCATTGAAAAGTGAGAAAAAGGGGTGACTATTTATGAGTACAGTAGGCTTATTTTCAATTTTTTTAATCGGGATCGCTTCTAATTTAGATAATGCAGGTGTTGGAATTGCATATGGCATTCGTAAAATTCGTATTTCGTGGTTTAACAATTTTATCATCGCATTCTTTGGATTTTTATTTACTTTACTAGCTGGATTTTTTGGAAACTGGATTGCGTTATTTATTTCAGAGTTTACAGCAAATCTGATTGGAGCAATCGTTTTAGGGATAATCGGTGTGTTTATTTTGTGCCAGCCTTTCTTGGGTCAAAAAAATACTGCAGGTTCTAAAGATGATAATGTACTTATGGGCATTTTACGTAATCCGGAAAAAGCAGATTTTGATGGTTCTAAAACAATTAGTTTCTCAGAAGCAATTGTTTTAGGAGTTGCGTTGTCTATTAATAATATTGCAGGTGGATTTGATGCAGGGGTAACAAATTTAAATCTTTGGCTTACAGCGACTATTTCTGGGGTGTTTAGTTTTATTTGTATTAGTGGTTTTGCGTATGTAGGAAAACGATTTTTAGCAGAATACTTAGGGAAATGGGCGACAGTTATCGCAGGACTATTATTAATTCTTATTGGGATCGATCAGTTGTTGTAAGGAGAGTAGAAAAGAAGGTTCGAGTATTTCCTTGGAAATACAGCAAGAGATTGCATATATCGACGTACTTTTCTCCATACTAATACGGATTTCTTTTAAGAAAGGGGGATTTGTATGGGACGCGGGAAAGCATTTGATCATAAGAAAAAAGGGCATGATCATCAACCACCTAAAGGTGCGTTCATTCATAAAGATGTAAATGAACATACTTTGGAAGAGGAAGAGCTACCAGTAAATATTGAGGCGTATAAAAATAGTTTGAAAAAACATTAAAAGCACCTACATAGGTGCTTTTTTACCGTATATCTTCAATTAATTGTTCGGATTCTTCATGCATACTGTACTCACTTAATACTTGAATGCAAAGCCACTTTAATTCCTCAATCGTATGCTCAAGTTCTTCAGGAAGCACATGATAAATGTCTTCAAGTCCCATCCCGAAATGAATAAGTTCAAGTACTTGATCATCGATGTTCCGATCCATTAATAATTCAAGTACTTCTAAATTGAATATGTATCGGTGAGCTTCGTCGAGTGAAACAACTTTTAACTTCAAGCTTTCTACAATACTCAATATAAAAAGAAGGATTGTTTTTTCAAGAACAGGTTGTTTTCCCATTTGAAATATTAGTTTCATCTTTCACACCTCCACATATAGCGCTAGGTTGTACTATATTATTCAGGAGGGGGGAACAAATATGCATGATATAGAGAAACTTTCAGCACTGTTTTTGTAAGAGGATTGATAACTGACAAAAGTGAGGTTTTGGCGAAATAAAAAATCCTGCTAGTATAGCAGGATAACTCACGATTAAAAAATGCTCCAACCTTCTTGAGCAGAAAGAAGTTCAAGAATTTTAAAACCGGCAATACTATTTCCGTTTGCATCTAAAGCTGGTCCGAAAATACCGATTCCCATGTCTCCTTTTACGCAGCCAAAAATACCACCGGCTACACCACTTTTTGCAGGAATACCAACACGAATTGCAAATTCACCAGATTCGTTATACATACCACATGTGACCATAAATGTTTTGCAAATTTTTGTAATATGCTTAGGGATAATTTGTTTTTTCTTATATGGATCATATCCATCCATTGCAAAAATTAAGCCGATACGTGCTAAATCGATGCAGTTTACTTCAACTGCGCATTGACGAGTATATAAATCCATAAGTTCTTCAATATCACAATCGATAATTCCGTTTTGTTTCATATAATAACAAAGTGAACGGTTTAGGTAAGCTGTCTCTAGTTCTGAATCGGCAACTTTAGAGGAATAATTAATAGTAGGATTATCTGTTATTTCACGTACAAAATGAAGAATACGTTCCATTTTTTCCTCGTTATCTTTTCCTGCTAGCATGCTTGTAATAGCTAAAGCCCCTGCATTTATCATTGGATTAAGGGGTTTGGATGGACTTGTCGTTTCTAACTTAATAATAGAATTAAATGGGTCACCCGTTGGTTCCATTCCAACTTTAGAAAATACATATTCTTCACCACGGTCTAAAAGGGCAAGGGCAAGTGTAATTACTTTGGAAATACTTTGAAGAGTAAATAGTGTTTGTGAGTTGCCTGCATGGATATATTCTGTTTCTTTATGGAAAATGGCAATCCCTAAATCGTCTGGATTTGCATTTCCTAGTTCGGGGATATAAGTAGCAAGTTTTCCTTTTTTCGTATATGGTTTTACTTGTTCTAACAACTGTTGTAAGTTGTTTGTTTCAATGCACTGCATAGTACCAACGCTCCTATTTTGAATTAACTAAGTTTACTTTTCCCGATATGCTCGGAAATAAATAATAACATGAAAAAGTGGAATGATAAAACGAAAGTTCAATGTGCTATAATAGGTCTTTCGTTTCGAGTATTCTGTATTTTAAAAAGGAGAATTTTCCTTTTATATAACAGTTTGGAAATAGGAGATTTATCCATAAAAGTTCAGAAATAAAAACTACACATCTATACAACTATATGTTATTATGGTTATGTAATAGAAAGCGTTTTCTAAAGCGTACTTATAATGATAACGATTTCATAAATTTGATTAGGGGGAATTAAAATGTTGCAGTTTTTACAACGTATTGGTAAAGCTTTAATGCTTCCGATCGCAGTACTACCAGCAGCAGGATTATTGCTTCGTTTAGGGCAACCAGATGTATTTGATATTCCTGTTATGGCACAGGCCGGCGCAGCAGTTTTTGATAACTTAGCACTTATTTTTGCAATTGGTATTGCAATCGGTCTTTCAGTGGATGGTAGTGGTGCAGCAGGTCTTGCAGGTGCAATTGGTTATCTTGTTATGAAAAATAGTATTGATGCACTTAGCAAAGGGTATTCAACTGCTGAATTACAAGATAAATTAGGTAAAGTCCAAGATTTAATAGGTAATAGCGCAAATGTAGATCCATCTAAGCTTGCGGATACAATGACACAAGTATCTAAGGCTGCTGAATTATCGACTAAAGTAGATATGAAAGTCTTAGGTGGTATTATTGTTGGTGTTATAGCAGGACTTCTTTATAATAAATTCCATAAGATTAAACTTCCAGAATGGTTAGGTTTCTTTGCTGGAAAACGTTTCGTTCCAATTGTTACATCAGTCGTGATGCTGATATTAGGAATTCTATTTGCACAAATTTGGCCAACAATTCAAAATGGTATTGATGCATTAGCTCATGGAATTGTTAATTTAGGTGCAATTGGTTCAGGATTATTTGGTTTATTAAACCGTTTATTAATCCCAATTGGTTTACACCACGTAATGAACACATACTTCTGGTTTGTATTTGGGGACTTTACAAATGCAGCAGGTAATGTTGTTAATGGTGATATTGCTCGTTTCCTTGCAGGTGACAAAACAGCAGGTATGTTTATGACTGGTTTCTTCCCAGTTATGATGTTCGGTTTACCAGCAGCATGTTTCGCAATGATTGCAGCTGCTAAACCAGAAAAGCGTAAAGCAGTTACTGGTATGTTAGCTGGTCTAGCATTAACTTCATTCTTAACTGGTATTACAGAGCCTATTGAATTCTCATTCATGTTCTTATCACCAGTATTATATGGTATTCATGCTGTACTAACAGGTCTTTCTTTATTCATTACAACATCGCTTGGCATTCATGATGGTTTCTCATTTAGTGCCGGTGCAATCGATTACGCTTTAAACTTCGGTATTGCAACAAAACCAGTCTTACTAGCAGGTATCGGTTTAATTTACGCAGCAATTTATTTCATAGTATTCTACTTCTTAATTAAGAAGTTCGATTTAAAAACTCCTGGTCGTGAAGATGACGATGAGTTAGTTGAAGATGGTGAGGCACCAGTTGCAGGTTCAATTGGTGAAACTTATGTAGCAGCTTTAGGCGGAAAAGAAAACTTAACAGTTATTGATAACTGTGCAACACGTCTACGCTTACAAGTAAAAGATGCTGGTCAAGTAAATGAAGCAGCATTAAAACGTGCTGGTGCAAAAGGTGTTATGAAATTAAGTAATACAAGTGTCCAAGTTATCGTAGGTACAAATGTTGAATCTGTTGCCGATGATATGAAAAAACACGTATAAATAATGAGATAAGAGGATGTCCAAAAAGATTGATAACATCAATTTTTTAGAGGATATCCTCTTTTTTTGTTAATAATTTAACGGGAATCTTACTTTTGTAAATTTTCTTTTTCTTTTTTGTACATATAGGTTGGTAATATGTGCAGTGCGTGATAAAGTAGGGATGATATAGAGTGGATTATCCATAATCTACTAAAACGAATCTTTAGTAAAGGAATTAAATTATTGGTGAGTAAGGGGAAAAAAGCAATTATGGATCAGGAAAAAAATAATGCGAATGGGAAAGTACGTCGGCCGATTGTATACATAAACAGAACAATCATTCTCGTCTTACTATTATCACTTGTATATTTCATGTATACAAAAATTGTTGCGCATAATAAGAAAGAAGAAACTTTAAAAGCGGCAGCAGAAATGAAGAAACAAGAAGAGCTAAAAAAGAAAGAAGAAAAAAAGAAACAAGAAGTACAGAAGCAAAAACAAAAAGAGCAGGAAGAACAAGTGAAGCAAGCGCAAGCTGTGGAGAAGCTTCCCGAGGGACCACCTCAAGAAATTAATGAAAACGCTCAATTGGACCAGTATTTACAAAACGCAGGATTTAGCGGGACAGCTGTTATTGTGAAGAACGGAAAAGTTCTTTTGAATAAAGGGTACGGTATGGCAAATAAAGAACAGAAAGTACCGAATAATTCAGAGACGACTTTTTATATTGGTTCTATTTCAAAGGCATTTGTAGCAACTGCTATTATGCAGTTGAAAGATCAAAATAAATTACAAGTAGAAGATACTGTTGCAAAGTATATTCCAAATTTTCCTCAAGGTAATAGTATTCAGCTAAAACATCTATTAACACATACATCAGGGATTCCCGAATATGAGCAGGGAAAAGAAGATATTTCTCATGAAGAACTGATAAAGCGGATAGGAAATCAAAAGCGTATTGGTGGTCCAGGAGAGAAGTGGAAGTATTCTGATTCGAACTACTCTATACTTGCATACATTGCCGAGAAGGTAAGTGGACAGTCGCTCGAAGAATATATTAAACAACATATTTTTGCTATTGCGGGTATGAAACATTCTGGTTTTGGTACAGCGTTAGAACAAACAAGATTCCCATCAACGGGTTATAAAATAGTAAATAATAATATGACAACACCTAATATTCCGAGCATGTCACAACTATATGGTTGTGGTGATATATACACAAGTGCGCATGATTTATATTTATTTAACGAAGCACTATTCTCTGGTAAATTAATTTCAAAAGAGAGTTACGATCAAATGTTTACGGGTGGAAAAAAGGATTACGGGTTTGGATGGTACGTAGACCCAGGAAGCTATTCGAATCACGGTGTAATGCCAGGATGGAATTGCTTAAACGGATTTAGTAAAAATGGTAGTGTATATGTTGTTTTATTATCTAACATTCAAAATAACATTAAATCATTTGGTAAAGTGAATAACGATATTTATTCGATATTGCGGAATATTGAAGTGTAAGAAACTATCCTTTTGGATAGTTTTTTTTATGCCTTGAACTAAATATTTCTTTTAGAAAATGTATGTCTTACCTATCACAAAAATATCTATTTTGTATACATTAAGATGTATGGATGTGAAATTTTATAATCTAAAAATAATAGGAGGAGAAGTGTATGTGTCTGTTCAGAAAATATTGGCATAAATTATCGAGATTGTTTAATAGGCAATTAGATTATTTTTTAGATAATAAGTTATTACCTGCTGTGGAAAGACTTTTATTTTCACAAAACTTCGCGAGATTTATTCAAAGAAACTCTAAGCAAGCTACTGAAGAAGTTATTGAATCAAGTAGATTTCAATCTATTATTTGTAACATTTTAAAAGAATGTACTACATCACCTTTTAAAGAAATTGCAGAGCAGTATTTAGGTAAAAACGTAGAAATTACTGTGACAGTGGGACAGTTAACAGGCGTTATTGTAGCAGTTGGTGATGACTTCTTAACATTGCAAGAAGGAATAGGAACAGAAGTTTTATTACCATTTACAAGTATTATATCAATTAAAGAAGCGTAAGAAAGGAGCGTTATATATGTTATTTACTGATGAATTACGTAACCATGTTGGGGAACTAGTACAAGTTGTGACAGCTGTAGAAATCATTGCAGGCGTTCTTTTATCTGTGACGGATGGGGCAGTAATTGTTCGTACTTCTCCTTCTTATGGACCACCAGAAGATGTAATTGTGCGTATTCCTATTATTGCTTATGTTCGCTTGGAAGGGTAAGAGTGATACAAGTATGAGAGTGTCAGTTGTTATTCCAGTGCATAATGAAGCAAGTACTTTATCAAAAGTTTTAGGAGAAGTAAGAAAGCTCGAACCATATGAAATTATCATAGTAGATAATGGATCGACAGATGGTACGAAAGAAATAGCGCTACAGCATAATTGCCGTGTGATTTATTATAGATATTCCCTTGGTAATGATGTGGGACGGGCAATTGGTGCTAGAGAAGCAAAAGGTGAAATTGTTTTATTTTTAGATGGTGATATCGTCATGAAAAGTGAAGAATTATACAATTTTATTAAAGGAATACAGCAAGGACATGAGATTGTTTTAAATAATTTAACATGGTCCGTTTATTTGAAGATGAGACCGCATTATACGACGGTTGGAAAATATATGTTAAATCGTTATTTGAACAAGAAGGAGTTTGTTGTAGGATCTTTAATTGCAATACCACATGCGATAAGTCGTAAAGTGATTGAAAAACTGGGGTGGTGGAATTTAGCAGATCCAGCATTATTTCAAGCAATGGCGATGTCTAGAGGAGTAGATATTTCTGATATGGCTTCAGTTGATGTCATTTACACAAATAAAGTTCGTCCTGTCCATACGGGCACATCACCTGGCTCTCCTTATCCGAAAGCGACTAGTCGTATTATGGGTGATCATTTGCGTGCTTTACAATACGTAATCGAAACATACGGTAATCGCGGTGGTTTTTCAGAGGACAATAGAGATAGAGCGTTTGTAGGAAAGTATAAACCAGTTTTATTACAAAAGAAAAAAGCGAAATATAGTGCCATTATCCCGGTATCAGGAGAAAAAATAACTATAAGGTCTGTTATACAAGAAGTGAAAGAAGCAGGTGTAGATGAAATTATAGTTGTCGCGAATGGAGCAGATGTTGAGACTGTTAAACAGGCAAAGCTAGAGAATGTTATTGTAGTTGAATTTACGAAGGCGCTTGGACATAATGTAGCAAGAGCAATAGGGGCCATGCATGCTACGGCAGATATTTGTTTATTCGTTGATGGTGATTTTGTTATTCCAGCAAAAAAACTCACTCCATTTTTACATGCTGTTGAAGATGGAAATGACGTGGTGTTAAATGATTTACAATGCTTATTAGATATGTTTCATCCAGCAGATCCAATTAGTATGGGAAAATACTTTTTGAATTTGGTAGCGAAAAGACCAGATTTATGGAATAACTCACTAACTGCTGTACCACATGCCATGCATAAGAAGGTAATAGAGAGAATAGGATATGACTCCCTTATCATTCCGCCATTAGCACAAGTGAAAGCTATTTTAGAAGGATTCTCTATTACAACAGTAGAGTTAGTAGATGTTATAAAAACAAATCGAGTACGTCCAGAGCAACACGAATTTGTAAATGGGCGTATTTCAGCGTTTGATCGTATTTTCGGTGATCAACTTGAGGCGGTTACGTATTTATTACAACGTACGGACGAACGTGGTGGCTTTACTGATGGAGATAGAGATAGAGATATCATTCAACAATTGAGAAGGGAAGAAGAGAATACAAATGAATAGTAGTAAAGTAGCTATTATTGGGTTAGGGTATGTTGGCCTTCCTTTAGCGGTACATTTTGCAGAAAGAGGGCATACAGTACTTGGATTAGATAAAGATATTAGAAAAATAGACTCAATTATAAAAGGAGAAAGTTATATTCCAGATGTTTCTTCTAAAGAGATACAAAGTTTATTGACGAAAAAAAAATTAACAGTAAACACACCGGATCAAGGCATTGCTGATTTTCAAAATAGTGATTATGTTATTGTCACCGTCCCGACTCCAATTAATGAACAAAGAGAACCAGACTTAAGTGCCCTCATTTCAGCTTCGCATTATATACAACAAAACCTTCAAAAAGGACAAACCTTCATTTTTGAAAGCTCCACATATCCAGGCACACTTGAAGAAGTCATCCTACCTATTATTTCTCAAAATAGTAACAAGGTAGGGGAAGATTTCTATATCGGATATTCCCCTGAGAGAATTGATCCAGCAAATAGTCAATATTCAGTTCAAGCTATTCCAAAAGTTATTAGTGGACAAACAGAAAAGTGTAGACAAAAGGTACAGGATTTATATAGTACCATTTTTGACGAAGTTGTACCTGTTAGCTCTCCGAAAGTAGCAGAGATGTGCAAGCTATTTGAAAATATTCAGCGCTTAGTTAACATTTCTTTAGTAAATGAACTAAACACACTATGTGAAAGTTTAGGAATTGATTTTTATGAGGCGCTTGAAGCCGCATCTACAAAACCGTTTGGATTTACCCCATATTGGCCAGGACCAGGAATAGGAGGACATTGCATTCCAGTAGACCCTTTATATTTTCAATGGAGAATAAAAAAGAATGGGGCAATTAGTCAATTAATTGAGGCAGCACATATAATTAATGAAGAAATGCCAGAGAAAATAGTCCGAAAAGTAAAAGGCATGGTGCAATCACCTGCATCAGTTTTAATTGTAGGAATTGCTTATAAGAAAGATGTAAATGATTTGAGAGAATCACCAGCGTTACCGATTATTCAATTATTAAGAAATCAAGGATACGAGATAGAATATCATGATCCTTATATTTCTTTCGCGGAAATTGGAGATAAGGTGTATCAATCTGTTTCTTTAGATGAAGAAAAAGTTAAAAAAGCGGATTGTATTTTAATTTTAACGGATCATTCTAATATTGATTGGAAGCTTTTTAAAGGAATGGACCGAGTAATAGATACACGCGGGATTGTAAAGAAGGTGAGTAAATGAGTAAGAAATGTTTAATTACAGGTGGGGCCGGATTTATCGGGTCGCATTTAGCTGAAGAGTTGATGAGAAGAGGTTATGAGGTCACTGTTGTGGATAACTTTTATAAAGGTAAAAATAAGTACCATGAAGAGTTAATGAAAAAAATCCGTGTTATTCCAATAAGTGTTTTAGATAAAAATTCTATTTATGAATTAGTAGATCAGCATGATGTCGTGTTTCATTTAGCAGCAATTTTAGGTGTGAAAACAACAATGGAAAAAAGTATAGAGCTCATAGAAACGAATTTTGATGGGACGAGAAATATTTTACAAGCAGCGTTAAAAGGAAAGAAGAAAGTAGTTTTTGCTTCTACTTCAGAAGTATATGGTAAGGCCAAGCCGCCTTTCTCTGAAGAGGGAGATCGATTATACGGGGCAACTTCTAAAATTCGTTGGAGTTATGCAGTTTGTAAAACGTTGGAAGAGACATTATGTTTAGGATACGCATTAGAAGGTTTACCGGTAACGATTGTTCGATATTTTAATATTTATGGTCCAAGAGCGAAAGATGGTCCGTATGCAGGGGTAATCCCGCGATTTATTAGTGCGGCTTTGCAAGGAGAAGACATTCTCGTATATGGAGATGGAAAGCAGACACGTTGCTTTACGTATGTAAGTGATGCGGTAGAGGCAACGATTCGGGCAATGGATGAGAAGGTAAATGGTGAGATTATTAATATAGGTTCTGAGAATGAAAAGAGCATAAAAGAAGTAGCAGAAGTAATTAAAAAATTAACGAATTCTTCTTCAAAGATTGTACAAGTGCCTTTTGAAAAAGTATATCCTTATGGTTTTGAAGAAATTCCAAATAGAAGACCAGACGTAACAAAATTAAAAGAGCTTGTTCAATTTCAAGCGAAAGTAACGTGGGAAAACGGATTGAAGGAAACAATTAAGTGGTTTCGTGAACAAAACAATGGCTAAGTCATTATCTGTTATTATTCCTGCATGTAATGAGGTCGATACGATTTCAGACGTTATTCAATCGGTAAGACCATTAAATCCAGTAGAAATTATTGTAGTAGCAAACGGTTGTAATGATGGAACAGAAGATGTTGCAGATCGTTTAGGGTGTAAAGTAATCAAACATACAGAGCTACTAGGGAACGATGTTGGACGTGCAGTCGGCGCAAAACATGCGATAGGTGATGTATTACTATTTATAGATGGTGATTTTGCTATTCAAACTTCAAAATTAAAATTATTCCTTAATCCGATTTTATACGATCAGGCAGATGTAGTTTTAAATAATTTGGATGCATTATTTTTAAAAAGGCAAAAACCTACTTCTATTACAGTATGGCGCCAAATATTAAATGCAATGTTAGAGCGTGAAGAATTAAAAATTAATTCTTTATTAGATGTACCTCATGCGCTGACGAAAGAAGTCGTTCAAAGCATCGGATATGAATGTTTTGTTAATCCTATTGTGGCTCATTTACGCCTACTTCAAAGTAAATGGAGAATTAGTCGTCATTGCGCCATTGACGTTATTACGCCAAATAAATTTCGTCCATTCCAGCATGCTGCATATGGAACAAATCTTTCCCAATCTGAAAAAAGAATGATAGGTGATCATATAGAAGCAGTAGCGGCACGGATATTAAGCAGTGATGAGCGCGGAGGATATTATGATGGAAATAGGAAAAGGGATAGTGTCTATCATACTTTAAGTTTTGAAGAGTTTTATCAAGGATGGGGTGTCACATCTAATTTGTATAAAGGAAAGCAACTATCTGTTGTTATTCCCGTACAAGATGAAGAGAAAACAATTGGAAACGTTATAGAAGAGCTTCGCAAAATTGAACCCTTCGAAATTATCGTTGTCGTAAATGGTTCGTCAGATAAAACGAAAAAAATTGCAAAAGACAAAGGGGCAACGACAATTGTATATAAAGAAGCACTCGGAAATGATGTAGGGCGCTCACTTGGAACGTATTTTGCAAAAGGAGAAATTGTGTTATTTATAGACGGCGATTTTGTTATTCCAGCGAGTGAGCTATATCCTTTTGCAAAAGCTATAGCAGATGGAAAGGACGTCGCATTAAATGATTTAAATCATTATTTAGATTTAAGAGTACCGCTTCATCTTGTAACTGCATTTAAATATGCACTAAATTTAGCTTGTGATAGAAAGGATTTAGGGGTAGGCTCACTTATTGCGGTACCTAATGCATTTAGCCAAAAGTGTTTGAAAGCAATTGGGTATAAATCTTTATTGTCACCTTGTGTAGCACAAGTGAAGGCTCTTCTTTCTGGATTTGAAATTGCATGTGTATATCGTGTTGAGGTTGATAAGATGAATCGTATTCGTCCCAGTGAACATTTCGCAAAAATAGGTCACCCTCCAGCTGTACTTCGAATTATAGGTGATCATATAGAGGGACTAGAGCAAATAATTGCATTAACAGACAATCGTGGCGGATTCTATGATGGCAATAGAAAAAGAGATGTTTTATAGAAGTAACAAAAAAAGTGTACAACATGTGTACACTTTTTTGTTCTGTTATAAAAACTATAACAGATTAGGAGATAAGAGTATTACAGCTCTACAATGGGTATTGTTCTTATATTACAAAATAGGACTCGTATATAAGGGTACCAAAAAAATACAATTAAGGAAAGAGTTAATTTTAAAGACTTTTAAATGAAGTTAACACTATATATATAGTAGTTTGCTCAACATTTCACAAACATGTCACAACTATTTCGTTCACTTTCGTAAAAAAGTAGTATTCTAAGTGTGTAAGCTGTTATATAAAAAATCTTAGTCCTGTACTAATCAAAAATGGAGGAGATTAGGATGACTCAAGTATTAGAAAATGTTAAAAACGCATGGGAAAACTTTAAAGGTGAAAAATGGAAAGCAGAGATTGATGTTCGCGATTTCATTTTAAATAATGTAAACGTTTTCGAAGGGGACGAATCTTTCTTAGCAGAAGCAACTGAAGCAACGAAACAACTTTGGGATCAAGTAATGGATTTAACAACAAAAGAACGTGAAAACGGTGGCGTTCTTGATATGGATACAAAAATTGTTTCTTCTATTACATCACATGACCCAGGATACTTAAATAAAGATATTGAAAAAGTAGTCGGTTTCCAAACTGATAAACCGTTTAAGCGTTCTTTACAACCATATGGTGGTATTCGTATGGCAGAACAAGCTTGTGAATCTTATGGATACGAAATGGATAAAGAACTTAGTCGTATTTTTAGAGATTGGAGAAAAACTCATAACCAAGGTGTATTTGATGCTTATACACCAGAAATGAGAGCTGCTCGTAAGTCAGGTGTTATTACTGGTCTTCCAGATGCATACGGACGTGGACGTATTATCGGTGACTATCGCCGCGTAGCGTTATATGGGGTAGATCATTTAATTGAAGCGAAAAAAGCTGATTTAAATTTAACTGGCGGTGTAATGAGCGAAGAGACAATGCGTTTACGCGAAGAATTATCTGAGCAAATGCGTGCACTTCAAGAGTTAAAACAAATGGCTGCTTCTCATGGCTTCGATATTTCTAAGCCAGCAACAAACACGCAAGAAGCATTCCAATGGTTATACTTCGCATATCTTGCAGCAATTAAAGAGCAAAACGGAGCTGCAATGAGTCTTGGACGTACTTCTACATTCTTAGATATTTACATTGAAAGAGATTTAGCAAATGGTACTTTAACAGAAGAAGAAGTACAAGAAATTGTAGATCACTTCATTATGAAATTACGTCTTGTGAAATTTGCAAGAACACCTGATTATAATGAATTATTCTCTGGTGACCCAACTTGGGTAACTGAGTCTATCGGTGGTATGGCATTAGATGGTCGTCCATTAGTAACAAAGAACTCATTCCGTTTCTTGCATACATTAGATAATTTAGGACCAGCTCCAGAACCAAACTTAACAGTTCTTTGGTCTAAACAATTACCAGAGAACTTTAAAAACTACTGTGCGAAAATGTCTATTAAAACATCAGCAATTCAATATGAAAATGATGACATTATGCGTGCTGACTACGGCGATGACTACGGTATTGCATGTTGCGTATCTGCAATGAGAATTGGTAAACAAATGCAATTCTTCGGCGCACGTGCAAACTTAGCAAAAGCATTACTATATGCGATTAACGGTGGTAAAGATGAAAAATCTAAAGCACAAGTTGGTCCTGAGTACGCACCAATTACTTCTGAAGTATTAAATTATGAAGAAGTTATGCATAAGTTTGATATGACAATGGAATGGTTGGCGGGTCTATATTTAAACACATTAAATGTTATCCATTACATGCATGATAAATATAGCTATGAACGTATTGAAATGGCACTTCATGATACAAACGTTCTTCGTACAATGGCAACAGGTATTGCTGGTCTATCTGTAGTAGCAGATTCATTAAGTGCAATTAAATACGCAAAAGTAAAACCAATTCGTGATGAAAATGGTATTGCAGTTGACTTCAAGATTGAAGGAGATTTCCCTAAATACGGTAACAATGATGATCGTGTAGATGAGATTGCTGTAAATCTTGTAAAAACATTTATGAATAAACTTCGTAAACATAAAACATACAGAAATTCTGTTCATACAATGTCAATCTTAACAATCACATCTAACGTTGTATACGGTAAGAAAACTGGTAATACTCCAGATGGCCGCCGTACTGGAGAACCATTTGCACCAGGTGCGAACCCAATGCATGGACGTGATACAAAAGGTGCATTAGCTTCATTATTATCTGTGGCTAAATTACCATATGAAGATGCACAAGATGGTATTTCTAATACATTCTCTATTATTCCGAAAGCACTTGGTAAAGAAGATGATGTACAAGTACGTAACTTAGTATCAATGCTTGATGGCTATGCAGTAAAAGAAGGCCACCACTTAAATATTAACGTATTTAACCGTGAAACATTAATGGATGCAATGGAACATCCTGAGAAATATCCACAATTAACAATTCGCGTATCTGGTTACGCTGTAAACTTTATTAAATTAACTCGTGAACAACAAATTGATGTAATTAACCGTACAATGCATGAAAGCATGTAAATGAAAAAAGTGTCCCTTCGCTCTTAATATATAGCGAAGGGAGGCTGTTTCAATAAAGGAGGAAGTAACATGGTAAAAGGAAGAATACATTCTGTAGAGTCTTGTGGTACTGTTGATGGCCCAGGGATTCGTTATGTCATATTTACACAAGGGTGTTTATTACGTTGTCAATATTGTCATAATGCTGATACGTGGGAAATCGGTAAAGGTAAAGAAATAACAGTTGAAGAAGTGATGCAGGATGTGACATGTTACCTTCCATTTATTGAAGCTTCCGGAGGCGGTATAACAGTTAGCGGTGGAGAGCCATTATTACAGCTAGACTTTTTAATTGAGTTGTTTAAAAAGTGTAAAGAGGCTGGTATCCATACAACAATCGACTCTTCTGGTGGTTGTTATTCTGAGGAACCAGAATTCCAAAATAAGCTAGATATTTTAATGGATTATACAGATTTAGTTTTATTGGATCTGAAACATATCGATTCCAAAAAGCATCGTAAATTAACAGGGAAACCAAATGAACATATTTTACAATTTGCTCGTTATTTATCGGATAAGAATAAACCGATTTGGGTACGACACGTATTAGTTCCTGGTGTTACGGATAATGAAGAGGATCTACAAAAACTATCTAGCTTTATTCAAAGTCTGTCTAATGTTCAAAAAGTTGAAGTGTTACCATATCATAAGCTTGGTGTATATAAATGGGAGGCGCTTGGACACAAGTATCCACTCGCAAATGTAGAACCACCTACTGAGAAAAATGTAGAACATGCTAAATATATTTTACAAGCGGTCTAATCCAAATATTGGATTAGGCTTTTTGCTTTCTTTACAATAAAATCTAGAGTATATATTGATAAAAGAGTATACTGAAAGTAGAATATCCATAATTTTGTACGGAATAAATGGAGAAATTTACATAATTGTAAAGGGAAATCAAAATAGTAAAAAGAATTAAGAAGTAAAAGAGTGAGTATCATGGAATAGAGAACATTTGTAAGTTATTGCGAAAGCTCTTATAGGAAAGTATAATGTAAAGATATGAGCACAGATAGGATTAAGGGGTCAATCTTATATGCTTTGCATATCCACGACAGGTACATAGCTGAAAGGGAATTATTAGAATCTGTTTATGTAATTTTTAAGGAAAATGTTTTTCCTATTGTCGTATATGCAATATGGAGAAACAAAAAGCTAGGAGTGGATTTGTTTGATAAAAAACCCCAAGGTTTTAATATTAACTGCACATTACGGTAATGGTCATGTGCAAGTAGCAAAAACATTAGAACAAACATTTCGCCAAAAAGGAATTGAAGATGTTATTGTATGCGACTTGTTTGGAGAATCACATCCATTTATAACTGACATTACAAAATATCTATATTTAAAAAGTTATACAATAGGAAAAGAATTATATCGTTTGTTTTATTACGGGGTAGAAAAAATTTATGATAAGAAAATAGCATCTTGGTATGCGAACTTTGGAAGGAAACGTTTGAAAACACTTTTACAGGTGGAGAAACCAGATATTGTAATTAATACATTTCCAATTATCGCTGTACCAGAATTAAAGAAACAAACAGGTATTTCAATTCCTGTCTATAATGTATTAACGGATTTTTGCGTGCACAAAATATGGATTCATCGAGAAGTAGATCGTTATTTTGTTGCAACGGATCATGTGAAAGAATTGATGGTTGATATCGGTGTACCTGCGGAACAAATTGTTGAAACAGGAATTCCAATTCGGAGTAGTTTTGAGTTAAAGGTAAATCCAGAAATCATATATAATAAATATCAGTTATGTAAGAATAAAAAGATTTTACTAATTGTAGCAGGTGCTCATGGGGTATTAGGAAATGTAAAAGAACTATGCCAATCATTTATGTCAGTGCCTAATTTACAAGTAGTTGTCGTTTGTGGGAAAAATGAAGCTTTAAAACAGGATTTATTAAGTTTACAGAAGCAAAATTCCGATGCATTAAAAGTGTTTGGGTATGTTGAAAATATTGATGAATTATTCCGTGTTACTTCTTGTATGATTACGAAGCCAGGCGGAATAACATTAAGTGAAGCAGCAGCGTTGCAAGTACCTGTCATTTTATATAAGCCTGTTCCAGGACAAGAAAATGAAAATGCGATGTACTTTGAAAGAAAGGGAGCAGCAGTTGTCATTCGCGATGATAGTGAGGTTTTTGCAAAAACAGAGGCATTATTACAAGATGATGTGAAGCTTCTTCAAATGAAAGAAGCAATGAAAAGCATCTATCTTCCAGAGCCAGCTGGCCATATTGTAGATGCAATTTTGGCGGAAAATCATGCAGAACCGCGTCATATACCTATTAAATCACCTGCTCTTGCACAATCTTTTACTTAATATGAAACCCTCTTTGTATATGTAAAGAGGGTTCTTTATTATTTTTAAAGAAAATTTAGTGAGTTATCCACAAAAGGATTGCGCTTTCATTAAACAGTAAAGTCGGAATATTAACAACTATATCCACATTGTCCACAATTTTTAGAAAAATATCCACAATTAAAACAGCTGATATATGCTTTAATATAGAAAAATATTAAATGTTTTTGAAAATTACTAACAATTTCATCGGTTTTGTGGATAAAGTTGTCCACAGCAAAAAAGTCCCTTATGTATAAGGGGCTTTTTTGCTTACTTCTATCAGTCGAGAAAATTATGTAATGAAAATGAATAATTAGGGGGGAAACTTCTAATTATTCATTTTCACTTTAAATGCTTTTCGAGCGATATCCTGCTGCACGATCTGCTTTTTGAAATTCGCGTTGATAGAGAACTTCTTGTGTACTAGATAATGTGTTTTTTGCTTTATCACGTTTCTTTTTATCCATTACAAATCACCTCGTGTCTTAAAGTTACTATTTATCGTTTCCAAAGACATGAGGGGATATACGCATATGGAAAATGTTAACGATTGATTATCATTTCAGAAAATTTAGATTACGCTTCTTTTAATTGATGAGCATCTTGGAAGGTTGTATCTCGCATTGTAGCAAGTGTGTATTGATCTTTTGGAATTTCATATAAGTTATACACTTCTTCGTTTGCGTTAATTTCATCATATACGGCTTTTCTTGTTTCGTTTGCTAGATTCACATATTGCAGTTTTTCTGCAGCTTTAATAGAACGAATATTTATTTTACGAATACGCATGAAAATTGTTTCAATATCTAATTCATAGAAAAGTTCACTAAAAAATGAATCTTTTGCCAATTTGTTATAGCCTTTTCCATGATATGGTTTGCCAAGCCATGTCCCGAGAAATCCAGCTTTTTCTTGCACATCAAATAAAGTGATTGTTCCGATAGGGTTACCCCATTCATCTAAAATTGTGCGTGAAATTAATTCACCACGCTCTTCAGCTTCAATCGTTTGTTTCGTTAAGAATAAATATTCTTCATAAGAATAAGCCTTTTGACGCACAAAAGGGAAGACAGCTGGATCCACCATTAACTCGTATAGAACGTGGCTGTCGTGTAAGTCGCGTTTTTTCAACATACTAACTCCTCCTCACACGAGGGTAGCATGACGAAAAAACACCCCACCCTCGAAATTTTTATATCAATCTTTAAAAAATTTCGGGGTGGGAATCGAACCCACTAGAACCAGTTTCTAACGCTGGTGGCGCACCATTTGCCTTCCCCATTCATCAATTTGAAAATGATAATCACGACACAAATTGATTATGGTTTCATTCAGTTTATAATCGTATAATACTTTATCTAGTCAAAAAAATAAACTAGTTTTTTTTATTTTTTTTGTAAATTATTTTTCCATCAATCATAGTTAGTACAGGCTTGGCTAAATAATGGAAAGGATGATGAGTCCATAGCACGAGATCGGCGTCTTTTCCAACCTCGATGCTTCCAATTCTATCCTCTAAACGCAAATTTCGTGCTGGGAATATGGTGATTCCTTCTAGTGCTGTTTTCTCGTCTAACCCTTCTCTTACTGCAACAGCAGCGCAAACATTTAAATATTGAATGGGTGTATAAGGATGATCTGTTGTGATAGAAACTTCCACACCATTTTTTGATAATATATGGTAAGTATCCCATGTTTTATTTTTTAGTTCGATTTTAGAACGGCGTGTCAGAGTGGGACCAACTGAAACCTTCAAATTGTGTTTTGAAAGTTCTTCAACAATAAAGTGTCCTTCTGTGCAATGTTCAATGCGTAAATCGAGATTGAATTCTGTTGCAAAGCGTAGAGCAGAACTAATATCATCTGCTCGGTGAGCGTGGATACGTACGGGTATTTCACGACGTAATGCTTTTAGAATAGGAAGCATTCGAAAATCAGCTTCGTGCCCGTAATGTTGTGCTTCATAGAATGATTCCCGAAGTAACCCCATAATCCCCATACGTGTAATGGATTCTTTTGTTCCATTACTATGGACTTTTTTAGGATTTTCTCCAAAGGCAATCTTTAAACCAGCAGGTTCTTGAATAATCATATGATCAATACAAGTTCCAGCTGTTTTTATTACACAAGTAGTACCCCCGATAATATTTTGACTGCCAGGCATAACGTGAACGGTTGTAATTCCGTTTTGTACAGCGTCTTGAAAGGCAATATCGAAAGGATGGATTCCATCTAAAGAACGAATATGTGGTGTTGAAACTTCAGATGTTTCATTGGCATCATTTCCAGCCCAACCAGTACCTTCATCATAGAGACCAAGGTGAGTATGGACATCAATAAAGCCAGGTAAGAGATGGAGTGCTCGTGCATCTATAACGGTCATATCTTGAGTAGGTGGAATAAAAGGTTTGACCTCGGTAATTCGCTCTCCTGTAACGAGTACATCTCCTTGAAACTTTTGAGATGTAATAGGGTATACAATGGCTTGTTTGAGCAATATTTTCATAGGTACCTCATTTCTGTTACTTTATAATGCTAATGGAAGTTAAGGGAAAGTAACTGAAAGGTTATTTGTGTGGTAATGCTTCGGATCCTAGAAAATGAAAGTTTTGAAAGAGCCCATGTAAAATTGTGTTTTAGAAGTACTACATTGTATGCGAAAGTATATTTTGTAATGCATGGTCTATTTCTGGAAATGTGTATTGGTATCCATGTTCAATTGCTTTAATGGGTAATACACGTTGCCCTTCTAGTACAAGTATGCTCATTTCACCTAATAAAGTTTGAATGATAAAAGAAGGTACAGGCAACCAATGGGGCTTTTTCATTATAGTTGCAATGGTTTCTCCAAATTCCTTCATTCTTATAGGTGTTGGTGCTGTCATATTAAGAGGACCATCAATTTCTTTTTTGTGTATGATGAAATCCATCATACGAACGACATCGTCTATATGAATCCATGATAACCATTGCTTCCCAGAACCAATGGTGCCGCCGATATAGAATTGATAGGGAAGTAGCATTTTTGGAAGAGCTCCTTCATTTGTACCTAATACAACTCCAAATCTTGCGTAGATTGTTCGTATTCCGAGAGAACGTGCTTTAGATGCTTCTTGTTCCCATGAATATACTGTATTTGCTAAAAAGTCATTTCCAGGAGTCTCATGCTGTTCTGTAAAAGACTCTATTTCAGACGTTCCATAGTATCCAATAGCACTTGCGTTAATAAATGTGTGTGGCTTTGTATGGAGTCCCTGCAATTGTTTAATGAGTCCTTTTGTTGTTTGAATTCTACTGTTTAAAATGACTTTCTTTTGTTGCTTTGTCCATCTACTATTAATAGACTCTCCCGCTAGATTAATAACTACATCAATAGAAGAGAGGGGGAAGGTTTGTAAATCTGGTGTCCATTGAACATACTGAAGGTTAGGATCGGAAGTTTCAGTAGTTTTTTTTCGTGTGAGAATGTAAACAGTATATCCTTTTTGAATAAAAAAAGTAGAAAGGGATTTACCGATAAAGCCTGTACCACCAGAAATTGCGATTTTCACAAGTATTTCCTCCTCATTATATATATTCTTGAAAAGAAAAAATGTTCCTCGACTATGTTAAAATAATAGAGAGGTGAGAGTATGGCTGTCATTACAAAAATAGAAGTACAAAAACGATCGAAAGAACGATTTAATATTTATATTGATAAAGGTCAAGGCGAAGAGTACGGATTTAGTGTGGATCAAGTAATCTTAATAAAACATGGATTACAAAAAGGCTTAGAAATTGATGAAATCGAGTTAGGAAATATTTTGTACAATGAAGAAGTGCAAAAAGCATATTTACAAGCAATCTCCTATTTATCCTATCAAATGAGAACAAAACAAGAAATAGAAGATTTTTTACGAAAAAAAGAAGCGGGACAGGCCATCATCTCTGAAGTCGTTTCGAAATTATTACATGACCGATATATTAATGATAAAGAGTATGCTGTTTTATATACGCGAACGCAAAGTAATGTGAATCGAAAAGGTCCAACTGTTATTAAAAGAGAGTTATTAAATAAAGGTGTTCAGGATTTAATTATTACACATAGTTTACAAGAATATCCGAAGGAAAAGCAAATTGAGAATGCCTTGTTTCTCATAGAGAAGAAGAAAAAATCTTATCAAAAACATTCTTTTTTACAAATGAAACTAAAGTTAGATGAGATGCTTGTTCGAAAAGGATATTCTAGAGAAGTAATTCAAATTTGTTTGGAAGAATTGAAAGACGAAAAAGATGACGAAAAGCAACAAGAAGCGTTACACTATCATGGGAATAAATATTATGAGAAATATAAGAAGCATGATGGATGGATATTTGAAAACAAGATGAAACAAGCGTTATATCGAAAAGGATTCTCTATTGATGAAATCGAGATATTTTTGCAAATGAAACGCGAAGAGGAATGAGGAGAATAAGATGAATATGCCAAAACGCTACAGTGAAATGACACCGCATGAGCTAAGAGAAGAAATTGGCGCTTTGAAGGAGCAAGCAGTAAAAGCGGAGCAGCTTGGGATTGTCAATGAATTTGATGTATTAATGAGAAAAATGGCAATGGCTCGTGCTTATATGACGGATATAAACAAATTCCGTATTGGTGAAACATATGAATTAGTAGAAGAACCTGGTGTATTATTTAAAATTACGTATTTCAATGGGGTATTTGCTTGGGGATATAAGCAAAATGATAATGAAGAGATTGGCATACCAATTTCCTTATTGCAAGAAAAATAAAAACCAGAGAGCATATATCTCTCTGGTTTTCATCTTTGGTAGGCGTTAAAGGAGATAGGAGATTCTAAAATTGGCGTTTTTTACATTCATTTGCCAATATAATGAGAGACTGGGTTTGTTGCGTCTGTCCGTTAACTTGCGCTTTCGCATGTTTTGGACGAGTCCACGTATGGTTAAATAATTCAGAACGACTATCTAAGCGATCACGGTAGCTCATCTTTATCACCTCGTGTAGGAAGTTAATTTAATTTGTACTACTCTTCCTGCTGATTTGCAGCACGCATACGTTCTTGTGGGTGCGTGTTAATTGTGCCGTTAGGTCGTTTCGAAGCGAAGCGTGATTTCGCTTTCGGTTGACCGTCGATTTTGCTGTTGTTTTTTGACTCAGACCAAAATTCGGCTTGTTTACCCATTACGAACGCCCTCCTCATTATCGGTTGATACCTCTTTAAGAAGTATCAATTATAGAATGTGCAAAATTGAAGAAACTATCCTTTAGAAATGAAGGGATAAATAGGTAAAAGGAGATTATAATATGAATGATATTTATGAAACATTAACGAAAGAATTATTAGACAAGAATGACAAGCTTTCTTACGCACAAGCTCGTGCGTGGGTTGAGTTACTATGGGAAGATTTTCAAACAACTTATGCAAAATCAGGTCGTTATCAAGGCGATGAAATGACGGAACAAGTGGTACGATCATGGATTAATAATCATGGTGTACGCCTTCATGAAATGCGTACAAATAATCCGAAGTATAGTCATTTAATTAATCAAGAAGATCATTTGAAACATTAAAAAAAGCGACTTAAGTCGCTTTTTTTAATGTGGAAGTAATTCCAGTTTTTTTCGAAGCTTTTCTTCACTAAAGATCCATCCTGTATAGGAACTAATAATATTTAAATTGTGGTCGAGCTGAACGATTGCAACAAATGGATAATAATCTTTACTTCGATATCGTAAATCAATGAATCGTACTTCATAATAATGGTCATGATCAAAAATATCCCAGCGATATACAGGAGAGAAAGATAGAAAGGCCGAGATGTTTTCATCTTGTTTAGCTGCTCGCATAATATTATTGTCTGGGAACGGTACCCGATCGAACTTATCATATATCATGATGTTACCACGGTGCCATCTCGCAACGTAGTAATAATCAGCCGTAACGATTGCTAAATGGTAATGGTAAAATCGGTAAGAAGGAGAAATGATAATCTTTTCGACATTTTTGAAACGTTTGTGTACAACGCTTCTTATATTTCTGTGCATCATAATCCGTCCGATATAGTAAACAATCATTAATATATATGCCGCTAAAGCTGTATATCCCTTATGAGAACCGACGAGCATGCAAGCAATTGCAAGTATATGGATAAAGAAAATTACGGTATCGAATGTATTAATCACGCCGAGTGCGACCCATTTTTTTGTGAAAGGCCGTAATGCTTGTGTACCATAGGCATTGAAAATATCTACAAAGACGTGAAGGAAGACAGCAATAAATGACCAAAGCAGTAGATGAAGATATGGAGCGTCTGAAAAGAAGGCGAAAGAGATGCCACTTATAAGGAATGACCAAAGAATTACCGCAGGAATAGAATGAGTAATCCCACGATGATTTCTTATATATTTAGCGTTATTACGCAATTTTAAAACTGTGTCAATGTCAGGAATGTTGGAACCAGCAATTGTAGCAAGCATAACAGCTTGGGGGCCAATATCACTTTGTGCTATGGCTGGATCTAATGTTGCTAAGCTACCTAAAGTGATACCCATAACAAGGTGAGTGGCTGTGTCCATAGAAATCCACCTCCGTTTTTTATTAATGTAACTCTTTTTATTCGATACCTCAAGTCCTTTGCCTTCTATTTCCTGTATCATCTTACTTAAATTTTTTCCTAAAATCTTTATAATAGTACTTATATGCAAAAAAATGAGGGGGATCAAGTTTGACACTTGAAATACTAAACAATTTTAATATAGAGCAGTTTCAAAATGATTTAATTGGTTGGTTTGAAGAAGAACAGCGCGACTTACCATGGAGAAAGAATAAAGATCCATACCGCGTTTGGGTTTCTGAAATTATGTTACAGCAAACAAGAGTAGAAGCTGTAAAACCATATTACGCAAATTTTATGGGGAAGTTTCCTACACTTGAAGCGTTAGCGAACGCAGATGATGAAGAAGTATTAAAAGCATGGGAAGGTTTAGGATATTATTCTAGAGCACGTAATTTACATGCGGCAGTAAAAGAGGTAAAAGAAGTATACGACGGAGTTGTACCAAGTGATGTAAAGAAAATTGAAAAGTTAAAAGGAGTCGGACCATATACAAAAGGTGCTATTTTAAGTATCGCATATGGTATACCAGAGCCGGCAGTTGATGGAAATGTTATGCGTGTATTATCTCGTATTTTATCAGTATGGGATGATATTGCAAAACCAAAGACTCGAAAAGTTTTTGAAGAGATTGTGCGTGAAATTATTTCGATTGAAAATCCATCTTATTTTAATCAAGGTTTGATGGAATTAGGTGCACTAATTTGTATTCCGAAAAATCCAGCATGCTTACTTTGTCCTGTACGTGAACATTGCAGAGGATATGCTGAAGGTGTTCAAAAAGAATTACCAGTAAAAAGTAAAGCGAAAGCTCCTAAAATGGTACCTATTGTTGCAGGTGTACTTCAAACTGAAGACGGTCGTTACGTTATTAATAAACGTCCAAGTACAGGTTTGTTAGCTAACATGTGGGAGTTTCCGAATGTGGAACTTGGAGAAAGTATTCGAAATCAGAAGGAACAGCTTATAGATTATATGAAAGAAAAATTTGAGCTCGAGGTTTTTATTGATGAATACGCAATGAATGTACAACATACGTTTACACATCGTACTTGGGATATATTTGTATTTTACGGAAAAGTAACCGGTAATATTATTGATACAGATACATTAAAATTTGTATCAAAAGAGGTATTTGAGCAATTACCTTTCTCAAAATCACACCGTACTATTTATGAAAATTGTGTGGAGAAAATTACAATGCAATAAATAAAAAAGTGTTCCCAATCTAGGGAACACTTTTTTAATCGTAAGAAATTTTTGTCCCATGAGTCCAACTAGCTTCACCTTCTTGTAAGCCGCCTCTTGATTCGATTTCTACTACAATTTCTTTGTAAATACTTTGCCCTTCTACATTTAAATAAGGCAGAACTTGTTGTAGTGAGTGATGAAAATAAGCTAATTCATCTTCTTTCCATTCATTTTTTGAAATCATCGTTAGTTCAGTCATATCGCGTCCTATATACATATTTCCACCTCCATTTCTTATAGTTTGAATAAGTAACAAAAGATATATGCGGAAATTATTCAAAAGAAAATTACGGATAGCTTCTAAGTGAATTGGTTACATTATTGATTGTGGAGGTGAGAAAGATGAGTAAAAAACAACAAGGTTATAACAAGGCAACTTCTGGTGCTAGCATTCAAAGTACAAATGCTAGTTATGGTACAGAGTTTGCGACTGAAACAAATGTACAAGCAGTAAAACAAGCAAACGCACAATCAGAAGCAAAGAAAGCACAAGCTTCTGGTGCACAAAGTGCAAACGCTAGTTATGGTACAGAATTTGCAACTGAAACAGACGTGCATGCTGTGAAAAAACAAAATGCTAAGTCAGCTGCAAAACAATCACAATCTTCTAGCTCAAATCAGTAATGAAAGAAAAACACTTCTCTAATTCGGGAGAAGTGTTTTCTTTTTGCGTGGATCGTTGTAATGAAAAGAAAGCGAACGACATAACTTCTAATAAGTCAACAAATGTAGTCAAAGGAGAAGGAAGTTAACAATTAGAATTATGTAATTAGGAATAATAACTGATGAATAAGTCCAAAAGGGGGTAAGTAATGAACGATTTTGATAAGTTGGTAGGGGAGCAATTAGAGACGATGGATGAGTTGTTAAAGTTACAAGCACATCTAGAGAAGTATCAACAAATCGAAATGAATGAAAAAGATACGTGCGATAAAAAAGAACTGCATTTTATCCGCCAGGAAATATATAGAACAGAAGTAGCTTTGAAGATGTTACATGAGAAATTTGAAGAACAAACGAATAGTGTAATTCAATCTTTTACAACTGAAAAAATGATTTCAAATTTAGGATAAGATATATTGTTATCTTCAGGTGAAAAGTCCTTCTTTGTATGGAAATAGAGAAGGGCTTTTTCTATTACATGTCCTCGCTTATAAATAATGCAGTACAATCCCTATCTCTTAAGAAGAGTTGGGGCATAGTATTCAACGATAAACCTCCTGCATATTCAGTTTGAAAAATAGAGTCTTATCCCTTTAGTTTTAAAATTTCGACAAAAAAGTTATAATAGAAAAAAAGTGAATGCCGTTCAAAGGGCATTTGCAGTTGAAAGAAGGGAGCATATATGGGATTTCCCAAAGAAGGAGAAAAAGTACAAATACATAGTTATAAACATAATGGCTCCATTCATAGAATGTGGGAAGAAACAACAATTTTAAAAGGGACACAGAGTCTTGTAATCGGAGCGAATGATCGTACAGTAGTTACAGAATCGGATGGCCGAACATGGATTACTCGTGAACCAGCAATTTGTTATTTTCATGCCAACTATTGGTTTAATGTGATTGGGATGCTTAGGGAAGATGGCGTATATTATTATTGTAATTTAAGCTCACCTTTTGCGTATGATCCTGAAGCATTAAAGTATATTGATTATGATTTAGATATTAAAGTATATCCAGATATGACATATACGCTTCTAGATGAAGATGAGTATGAAAAACATAGTCAAATTATGCAGTATCCACCTGTTATTGATACAATTTTAAAACGAAATGTAGCACATTTAACACAGTGGATTCATCAAAGAAAAGGTCCATTTGCACCAGATTTCGTAGATATGTGGTATGAACGATATTTAATGTACAGAAATTAAAACAAACCTGCAGGGGGCTTCCCGGCAGGTTTGTCCTATTAGAGGGGGGATTATGTGCAAGGCATAAAAAGATATTTACAATTTGTTAAACCATATCGATGGCTTATTGCTATTACAATTATTATTGGACTAGTTAAGTTCGGTATCCCACTTATTATGCCGTGGTTATTAAAGTATATTATCGATGATGTAATTCAAGGCACGGGCTCACTTCAAGATAAAACATCTCAATTAATAACAGCGATTGGAATTGCTTTTTTTATTTTTGCGGTATTAAGACCACCGATTGAATATTATCGTCAATATTTCGCCCAACGTATCGCAAATACAATACTGTATGATTTGCGGAAGCATATTTTCGGTCACTTACAAAAGTTAAGTTTACGTTATTACTCCAATACAAAAACAGGGGAGATTATTTCGCGTGTCATCCATGATGTAGAACAAACGAAGGATTTTGTAATTACTGGTTTGATGAACGTCTGGTTAGATACTGCAACAATTGCTATTGCTATCATTGTTATGTTTTCTATGAATATAAAATTAACATTTGTTGCGTTATTGATTTTACCTATTTATGTAATTGCAGTGAAATATTTTTTCGGACGTCTTCGGAAATTGACGAAAGAGCGTTCACAAGCATTAGCGACGATGCAAGGGTATTTGCATGAACGTATTCAAGGAATGCAAGTGACACGTAGCTTTGCGTTAGAAGAGTATGAGGGGAAGCAGTTTGAAAAAAGAAATAATGAATTTTTAACGAAAGCATTAACCCATACAAGTTGGACGGCAAGAACATTTTCGGCAGTAAATACGTTAACCGATTTAGGTCCGTTACTTGTGATTGGTTTTGCAGCATATGAAGTAATTCAAGGGCAGTTAACGCTAGGAACGATGGTAGCTTTTGTTGGATATATGGATAGTTTATATAGTCCGCTTCGCCGCCTTGTTAATTCATCTACAACATTAACACAATCTTTTGCATCGATGGACCGTGTGTTTGAACTGTTAGATGAAAAATACGATATTGTTAATGTACCAAATGCGGTACAAACGAAAAAATTAAATGGAGAAATTGTATTTGACAATGTTTCTTTTCGTTATAATGCAGATGAAAAAGAGATATTACACAACTTGTCATTAACTATGCAGCCTGGAGAGAAAGTAGCGCTTGTAGGAGCGAGTGGGGGAGGAAAGTCATCTCTTGCTAGTTTGATCCCGCGTTTCTATGATGTTTCTGAAGGCGCGGTTTATGTAGATGGCATAGATGTAAGAAAGTACAATATGAGAAATTTGCGTAGTCATATTGGAATTGTACTGCAGGATAATTTATTGTTTAGCGATACAATTGGAGCTAATATTTTATATGGAAATCCGAAAGCTACAGAGAAAGAAGTGATTGCAGCTGCCAAAGCTGCGCAAATTCATGATTTTATTATAGACTTACCAGATGGTTATAATACTGTCGTTGGAGAACGTGGTGTGAAGCTATCAGGCGGGCAAAGACAACGCGTGGCAATTGCACGAGTGTTTCTAAAGAATCCGTCGGTACTTATATTAGATGAAGCAACTTCAGCATTAGATTTAGAAAATGAAAGGTATATTCAAGAGGCGCTTCAGACGTTAGCTGCTGACCGGACAACGATTATAATCGCACATCGATTAGCGACGATTACGCATGTTGATACGATTATTTACATTGAAGACGGTGAGATTAAAGAGACTGGTTCTCATGAAGAGTTAATGCGAAAAAGAGGATTTTATTACAATTTATATCAACTTCAACATATAACAGAAACAGCTCCTTTAGCATAAAAGGAGCTGTTTTTTTATTCGTCTTCTTTTTTATCATCGATTTGGAGTTCTTTTTCTGGTTTATGATATGTGTAGAAGCTATCTACAAGCAAATCTAAATGCTCTACTTCTTCACTATAGTTAATGATGGAAGAAATAAGAGGAAAGAGATGTAACCATGTTTTATATGCTTCTTCATCGTCTTTATTTTGATATTCCATAAAGATATCAATTAATTCTTGTTTACCTGTTTCAACTTCATCAAGCATTTCAACTGATTGTTGTTTTTTTGCTTTACCAATAAATTTTAATAAAACTTGTTCATGATAATGCGTTAATGAGTCAAGTTCGTTTTGGATAGATTCCTGAAATTCTTCTGGCATATAGCGCAGTTCATTTTCAGTACGGTGTAATGATTTTAACGTACTTAAAGCACGGCTTGTTGTCGCTAACATTTGTCTGAATAAAACGAGCTTACGAATTTTTGCGAACTTTACTTTTTTCGTATAGCTTCTTTCTTCTTTATACAGCAAATAGTAATGATTTAGTTTGATCATTTTTTCTTTCATACGATCAATATCAGTTTTTAGCGTTGTAAAATCAGAAGCCTGCCTGCTATTCATTCGAATCCATTTTACAATTTCTTCTGTATTATCAACGATACGATGATAAAGTTTTGTTTCATATTTTGGCGGCATAAATACTAAATTTACAAGTGAAGCCGCAATAATACCAATCATAATCGTCGCAAATCGAAGTAAGGCAAAACTAAAGAAATCTTCGCCTTGATACTCCATAATGGCGATAACTGTTACTAAAGCAATTGATATTGTGTTTTCTAATCGTAATTGTAATGTAAGAGCAATTACTAATATACATGTTAATCCAATAATAAAAGGATTATGTCCAAAAGCAGTAGCAAATGCGATAGCAAATATCGCACCAATTACATTTGCTTGAATTTGTTCAAGTGCTGTTAAATAAGAACGGTATACAGACGGTTGAACAGCAAAGATAGCTGAAATTCCCGCAAATACCGGACTCGGTAATTGAAGTAAAATACAAGCAAATAAAGCTAACGTGATGGCAATACCCGTTTTTAAAATGCGAGCACCAAGTTTCATACCCTTAATAAGATCCTTTCTCTTGTCATAATGAATGTACAACATGATACTATACATTCATTACAATATGTTAGCAAGTGATATTTTAGTGACGTTAAAAGAAATTAGTCTTCATTTTATCCCGCTAATTGTGAGTAGTAAGATTACTGCCTCAAAAATCAGAAGCTAGATGCCGGTAAACGCTCGATTGGTGTAGGCTAATTAAAGTTTCACTTTATAATTTTTCCTAATTCCTTTTAAACATCAGTTTTTAGTAAAAAAACCTGCTGAATTTCAGCAGGTCTCAAATTGTTATTATAGATTACTATGAGAAGCGTACTTCGTCAATTTTTTCTTAATAATGAAAATTACTCATTTTACTCTGTTGAGATAGATGGGTCTGCCTGTTCTTTTTTCGGGATAATCTCAAAAAACTGGTTCTGTATATCATCTAATAATGCTGTTAATAAAGCAACTTCCTCATATTGCTCATGTTCGTTTAGTACACGAATATAGTCTAGCAATAATTCAGTTACATCTTTCAAACCATTTTTACTAATTGGTTGTAATGTAACATTTGCCCCTTTTGCAATTCTTCTTTTTAAGGCCTGTTCTGTTAGGCCTAAGTTTGAATCATGACGCAAATAAACAACACCGCCAGTCATGCCAGCGCAAATCCATGGACCAGGGTCACCTAAAACAAGCGCTCGCCCATTTGTCATATATTCAAAAGCAAAACCTTTAATATTGGAGTATGCCCCTATATTTCCTTGCTCTTTTTCACGGAGTGGTTTTGTTATTCTACCTCCAATTATCATGTCTGCCCCAGAAAGGCGAATGCCAGCGCGAGCATCAGCGTTCCCTTGCACGTATAGTGCCCCTTTTTGTGCACCATATCCAAATCCTTTTCCGACAGAACCGTTATAATATACTCCGTCTTTTCCTTTTGATTTCGTTATATAAATCCCACCACCAAAGGAAGTTTTACCAATGCCATCTTGTGCGCCGCCATTTACGTGTATAAATAAATTTTCACTATTGTAAGCGCCTAACCCATTTCCGGGAATAGAACCATTCGTATACTTTAATGTAAGTGGTTCAAGTTGAGTAGCTTCATATAGTTTACTGCGAACGCGATAACATGATTCTAGACCACCCATAACTCGTTGCTCTACACCAACGCCTACTAATTCTTTTGAGTCAGCGGAATGAACTGTCTTAAATTGTTTTTCTGGTACACCATCTGTTGTTGTAACAGATGGATGTTCTATTATTTGTAATAAATTACGTAAGTTTAATAAATTTTCGCCTCGAACTTGCTCTAATAAATCAGAACGCCCAACAATTGCTTGTAAATTTGTACACCCAAGCTGTCCTGTTAATCGTTTTAGTTCTATACCGAAAGAGGTGAATAAATTTAGCAGGCCAGTAACTGCGCTTTCTAATTCGCGTGGGACGAAGCGGCGTAACCCATGTTCCTTTGCTTGAGCTTCAGACTCGATTTGTGTCGCAATTCCGACATGGCAAGTATCTAGATGACACCCACGGCAAGTAGTGCAGCCGATTGCAATCATTGATAGTGTGCCAAATCCAATACGGTTTGCTCCGAGAAGCATGATTTTCAAGGCATCATTTACACTTCGAATACCACCATCTGCCCAAATCTCTACTTTATGTCTCATGCTCGCTTCTAATAAAGCGTTGTGAGCGGCTTTAACACCAATTTCTACAGGAAGACCTACATGTTGCAAGGCGTGAATACGTGCAGCACCTGTTCCGCCATCGAATCCGCTAATGTTAATAAAATCAGCACCAGCTTTGGCGATACCGACAGCAATTGTTCCGATATTAGGAACGACAGGGACTTTCACGGCTACTTTGGCAAGTTGATTAGCTGTTTTAATTTCCGTAATCATTTGAGCTAAATCTTCAATTGAATAAATATCATGGTTATTAGAAGGTGAAATTAAATCTGAGCCAATTGTCGCATTACGTGCTTCAGCGATTTTGGCTGTTACTTTTGAACCAGGTAAATGCCCACCTTCCCCAGGCTTTGCGCCTTGACCGATTTTGATTTCAATTAAGTTCGATGAGTTTAGTAGTTCGGCATTTACTCCAAATCGCCCAGATGCCACTTGTTGTCCACGTGTATGTGGATATTTTCCAATCATATCTTTAATTTCGCCGCCTTCACCGTTCAAGCTAATCATATTTAGCTGATCGGCCGCTTCTGCATATGCGCGAAAGGCAATTTCGTTTTGAGAACCAAATGACATAGAACTAATAATAAATGGAAAATCATGGTTTTTAATGCCGATAGATACTTCTTCAGTTGGAACGACATGTTTTGTTTGTTTCGTTTGAACAAGGTGTCTGATTGCGATGGGATTATTCTCTTCTAGTTCACTTAACTTGTCACGGTAATCATCATAAGAATTTCCTTTTGCAACATCGCCGATTGCTTTCCAAATTCGCGGGAATATATGAAATGATTTTCGCATTCTAATTTTAGGATTGTTATAATCATCCGCTCGCATTTTTGCATCTTCAGTAAGTGATTCAAGTGAAAAAGCTAAATCATTTGAACCGAAGAAATTTGTAATCTGTAATATATTTGCAATTTCTTCATGTAACCCAATAGATGAATAGAGACGTCCGTAACCACGTAACTCATGAATTCCAATTGTTGAAATGACTTTTTCTAATCCTTTATTAAGTGCATTATACAGATTCGTAATTGGTGTTTTTGTTCCGTCATTTACAGTCGCGAATAATAAATATGGATTAATACCATCTGCTCCTAATCCATATAGCGTGACAATGTCATGTAAGGAGCGAAGGGCACCAGAACGTATAACGAGAGAACAATTGCGGCGTAATTTATTTTCACTTAATGCTTGATGTACTTTAGCAGTAACTAAATGTGGATCAATCCACAATCGCTCATTTAGATGGGCTTTTGCGTCATCTAATACTAGTAGGGAAGCACCATTGTTAACAGCAGCTATCGCTTCAGAACTAATGCGGCTTAATGCACATTGTAGAGTTTCTGACGAGCTGAATGTAGCAGAGATTGTGGCGATAGAGTTATGAGTTTTAAATAGCTCTATGAGTTGTTCGTACGTAATTGTGTGTAATTCCTCTGCAATAGGTTGTGCCACGCTTCCTTCTAAAATAATTGGTGAAAGCATTTCAACTACAAATGGCCGTTTTGCGCCGCTTAATAAACTTGGACGCTCTCCAAGTACAGTACGTGTAGAGAAGTGTTCAATTTCACGGTCACGGTCAATTGCAGGGTTTGTAACAACAGCTACACTTTCTTTAATAAAGTCAGCGATATTTCGTCTATCAGTATCAAGTGCGGCAAGTGGTGAGTCATGCCCAAGTGAGCGTATTGGCTCAACGCCTTTTGTTGCCATCTGTTCAAGAAGTTGAATATGTTCTCGGTCCCATCCGAAAGCGACGTATTGTTTCGTTTCAACTTGAACAGAATCACATAGCCCTTGGATTTTTTTCGTTTCAGGGATAGATAAATTTAAATGGTAATTGGTAGTATCAATTCGCTTTTTAAAACGGTTATATACTTGGATTTGATATTTGTCATATTCATAAAGAACAAGTTCATCTTGTTCATTCCATTTTAATCCGACTTTTTCTCCAGGAGCGAGTGGTTTTGGTTCTGCTACATATTTAGTTGGTGATACAACTCCAGGTTCAGAAGAGAAAATATAAGAGCTCTCTGTCTCTACTTTCCATACTGGGCGTAATCCAAGGGAATCAACGCTGAAAACAGCTTCATCTTTAAAACGGGAAATGATGCCAGCTGGTCCTTGGGCAAAATGTCCCCATGCTTCACGTATATACGTATATAAATCTTGTAAAGGTGTTTCATAAAGTTTAATTTCATTAATAATTGGTGGGAATAGAATTTCCATTGCTTCAAATAAGCTGTAGTTGTATTGAACAAGTAGGGTTTCTAAGGTGCGGTTTAAATCTTGAGAGTCACTGCCTCCTGCAGTAAGTGGTACATCAATCATTTCGGCTTGATCGCGTAATTTCGCAATTGTGTTAATTTCACCATTATGTCCGAGAATGCTAAATGGTTGTACACGAAAAAAATTAGATAATGTATTAGTAGAGTAGCGGTTATGTCCTAATGTCATAGTTGAAGCGATAAGCGGATGTTGTAAATCATTATAGTAGGCAACAAGCGTATCACCAGCACCTAGAACTTTATATACAACATGATCACGACTTAATGAAGCAACATGAATTGCTTCGTTTTCCTCTATTTTTATTGTGACAGAAAATAATGTTTGCTCAATATTTGTAATTTCGTTTTCTGCGATAAGGGCAACTTGCCAAAATAAAGGTTCTTCTTGTTTACCAAGTGGACCGAGCGCATCTGAGTTTGTTACATCATCACTTTCGAAAATGATAGTAAAGTTTTTGTTGTTTAACTTTGTACGAATATAATCTTTTAAGGCAGTAATGTCTTCTTTTTTATTTAGAAAAAAATGTCCAACGATAAAGTGGGGATGATCCACAATCGTTGGATTATATCCGCTACTTTTTAGTTTTTCATTCCAAAGCGTTTTTGGTACATCAATGTGAATGCCGATGCCATCGCCCTCGCCATTAATGAAACCAGCTCTATGATTCATTTTGACGAGTGATTGTATGCAAAGGTCAATGTTTTCTTTTGTAGCAATTTTTCGTTTCTCCATAACGGAAACGATTCCACACGCATCATGTTCTGCATTTCTATAATCTCGAAATAAAGACGGTGTCCATGTATTTTTTTTATTGAGCATCCGTCAATCCCCCCTCTTGTAAAAGTTAGAATAATCTTACTATTTAAGGTGCGAATCACCTTGTACACAGAGATAGTAATGCTGTAAAAGAATATAAAAACAGATAATTATGAATAATTATACTATTAATACGGAATTTATGAAATAGAAAAAAGGAAAAAAGAAAGGTGAGCTTTCTTTTTTCCTTTTAATGACGGGATTATTTATTGTCTGCTAGGGCAGCAAATGCTCTGCCGACAGCTTCGATTGTATATTCAATATCTTCTTTTGTATGTTCTGTAGTTAAGAACCATGCCTCGTATTTAGAAGGTGCTAAGTTAACTCCTTCTTGAAGCATAAGCTTGAAGAATTTACCGAACATTTCACCGTCTGTATCTTGTGCGGCATCGTAATCTTCAATTGTGTTTGTTGTGAAGTATACAGTTAAAGCCCCTTTTAGACGGTTTAATGTAATGTCGATATTATGTTTCGCTGCTTGCTCTAAAATTCCTTTTTCAAGCATTGCACCAAGTTCATCTAATTTCTCATAAAGCCCTGCTTGTTGAAGTACTTCTAGACAAGCGATACCTGATGCCATAGAAGCAGGGTTTCCTGCCATTGTACCAGCTTGGTATGCAGGTCCAAGCGGAGCAACTTGTTCCATAATTTCTTTCTTACCACCGTAAGCACCGATTGGTAAGCCGCCGCCAATAACTTTACCAAGCGCTGTTAAGTCAGGTGTCACACCAAGTAAGTCTTGAGCACCACCGTACATAAAGCGGAAAGCAGTAATAACTTCATCATAAATTACTAGTGCGCCAGCTTCGTGAACAAGTTCATTCACTTTTTCAAGGAATCCTGGTTTAGGCTCTACAATACCGAAGTTTCCAACGATTGGTTCTACAAGGATAGCTGCTACTTCATGACCCCATTTATCTAAAGCCTCTTTTAAAGTTTCTACATTATTAAATGGAACGGTAATAACTTCTTGTGCAATACTTTGTGGTACGCCAGCTGAGTCAGGAGTTCCTAAAGTAGAAGGACCAGATCCAGCTGCCACAAGTACTAAATCAGAATGACCGTGGTAACAACCAGCGAATTTCATGATTTTTGTGCGACCTGTATAAGCACGAGCAACACGAATCGTTGTCATCACTGCTTCTGTACCAGAGTTTACGAAACGGACTTTATCTAATGCAGGCATTGCTTCTTTTAACATTTTTGCGAATTTTACCTCTAGCGCTGTTGGTGTTCCATAAAGTACCCCATTTTCAGCAGCTGTTGTAATTGCTTTTGTTATATGCGGATGAGCATGTCCAGTAATAATAGGACCGTATGCTGCTAAATAATCGATATATTTATTTCCGTCTACATCCCAGAAATAAGCGCCTTTCCCACGTTCCATAGCAACAGGAGCGCCGCCGCCAACTGCTTTAAAAGAACGAGAAGGACTATTAACACCGCCAACGATATGCTCTAAAGCTTCTTTATGTAATGCTTCTGACTTTGTGAATTTCACTACAATTCATCTCCTTACAAAAATCTATGTATTATTCTAACATGTTTTTCGAAAAGACGTATTGTTTGTGATAGCGCAGGCAGTTGGGTAAACTATTCGTTGTGACATTTAGGAGGGGGGTCCGATTATGAAATCGGTAATTGAGGTACAAGGGTTACGTAAAGAGTTTACAGCCTATTCAAGTCGTCCGGGCTTAAAGGGTGCATTTCGCGATTTATTAAATCGTAATTATAAAATAGTACCAGCAGTAAATGATGTATCTTTTACTGTAAAGCAAGGTGAAATGGTTGGTTATATCGGTGAGAACGGTGCTGGTAAATCAACAACAATTAAAATGCTTACGGGGATTTTAACTCCGACATCAGGGCAAATCACAGTAAATGGAATGAACCCACATAAACAAAGAGAAGAATTTGTAAGAACAATTGGTGTTGTTTTTGGACAGCGTTCGCAACTTTGGTGGGATATTGCAGTACAAGAATCGTTTCGTTTATTAAAGAAAGTGTACGGTGTATCAGACGCTCAGTATAAGGAGCATATGGAGCACGTAATTGAAACGTTAGATATAGGGCCTTTATTAGATAAACCAGTTCGAAAATTATCTCTTGGTCAAAGGATGCGTTGTGAATTAGCGGCAGCCTTAATTCATAATCCACCGTTATTATTTTTAGATGAGCCAACAATTGGGTTAGATGTACTTGTGAAATTGAAAATACGTGAATTTTTAAAAGAAATGAATGAACGTTATAAAACAACAATTTTATTAACAACACACGATATTACTGATATTGAAGCTTTATGTGAGCGCGTTATCATGCTGGATGAAGGGAATATTATGTATGACGGTTCTTTAAGTAATCTTCGTACGCAGTGGGGAGCAGAGAAGGAAATTCACTTTCAGTTTGTTGCACCAGTTTCCTATCAGGATTTATCAATGGTTATGCCAGATAATCATGTCGTTTGGTCGAAAGCGAAAGAGGAAAATGCATGGGTTGCAAAAATTCCGAATGAAGAAGTTATTATTTCAATGCTTATTTCTAAAGTAGTACAAGCATTTCAAATTAAAGATTTAAAAATTAACGAAGTGTCTACAGAGGAAATTATTCGTAACATTTATGAAGAAGGTATTACGCATGGGTAAGTATATTGAAATGATTCGAATTCGCTTTTTAATGATGCTTGCGTATCGTACAAATTACTATAGCGGGATTTTAATTTATACGATTAATATCGGTGCTTACTATTTTTTATGGCAAGCAATTTATAGCGGAAAAGAGAATATTGAAAGTTTATCTATTTCGCAAATGACCACGTATATCGCAATCGCGTGGATGGCACGTGCCTTCTATTTTAATAATATAGATAGGGAAATTGCGATGGAGATTCAAGAAGGACGTGTGGCTGTAGAATTAATTCGTCCGTATAACTATTTGGGAATGAAAGTTATGCAAGGTCTTGGCGAGGGAATATTCCGTTTTGCCTTCTTTTCCATTCCAGGCATGGTTATCGTTACGTTATTATTTTCGTTGCAAATTACAACGAATTTTCAAACTTGGTTATATTTCTTCTTATCTTTAATATTTAGCTTTATTATTAATACACAAATTAATTTAATGACGGGAATGCTTACGTTTTTCCTATTTAATAATAGTGGGATTATGTATGCAAAACGCGTTGTTATTGATTTATTTTCAGGTCTATTATTACCAATTAGTTTTTATCCGTTATGGGCCCAAAAAGCAATGATGTTTTTACCATTTCAGGCTATTAGTTATATTCCAAGTATGATTTTTTCTGAAGGTATACAGGGGAGTAAGTTGTATGAGGCTTTAGTATTTCAAGTGATTTGGGCGATTGTACTTATTATTCCAATTGTACTCATGTGGAGAACGGCGAGAAAACGTCTAATTGTACAAGGGGGATGATGAGATGCTATATATAAACTTATTTTTACAATATGCAAGTCAATATATAAAAACGAAATTGGAGTATCGAGGCGATTTTATCGTTGGTTTACTTTCTGATTTATCGCTTCAAGCAGTTAATTTAATATTTATTCTCGTTGTATTTGGGCATACACAAGCATTGAAGGGATGGAGTCGAGAAGAGGTAATCTTTATTTATGGTTTCTTTTTAGTGCCATTTGCCATCTTTTCAGCTTTCTTTAATATATGGGATTTTAATGATCGATACATTATTAAAGGGGAGATGGATCGTGTATTAACGCGACCGATCCATAGCCTATTTCAAATTATATTAGAAAGAATGGAACTTGAATCTTTAATTGGAGCTATTACAGGGATTGTTGTAATGGGATATGCAGCTGTGGAGTTACAATTATCTTTTTACTGGTATGATTTCTTCTTATTTATATTGATGGTAGGAGGAGGAGCACTTGTATATGGAGGGATATTTGTTACGTTGGCGAGCCTTGGTTTTTGGTCGGATGCGAAAAGTTCAATTATGCCTCTTATGTATAACATAGGTAATTACGGGCGCTATCCTGTTAATATTTATAATCGTGTAATTCGTTTCATTTTAACGTTTGTTTTACCGTTTGCATTTGTTGGAGTATATCCAGCGGCATACTTTTTAAGAAAAACAGAATGGAATAGTTATGCATTTGCGACGCCAATTGTTGGTGTTATCTGTTTTACGATTGCAATCACCCTCTGGAACCAAGGGGTAAAAAGGTATCGTGGCGCGGGTAATTAATTATAGAAGCTTGTTCGTTTCTAAGGGATAAATCAGTTCTCCACCTCATACATATAAAATGAGGTGGAGGACATGTTATGGGGATTTATTCTATTAATTGCAGCAATCGCTATTTTGAAAAGTGTCCAATTATTATGGAGTTCCTATTCGGATTCAACGCGTTTTTTTTCGCTCTATAATTTGGCCACATTATTTTTAATCTATACAACAGTACTAATCGCATTTGGATTAAGTTACGTTGTATTAGAGGAAATGGGTTTCGCAGTTTTGAAAGAGGACGGAGAAAGTTTGAACGCTCATTCTTTTCAACTCGTCGAAGTTTGTTTATATTTTAGCGCAGTTACTTTATTGTCTGTTGGATATGGTGACATATCTCCGATTGGAATTGGGCGATGGATTGCAATCGCAGAAGCGCTAATTGGATATACACTCCCTTTTGCTTTTGTGATGAGGTCTGTAATAGACAATGAAAAATAAGGAAGCATTTGTTATAGTAAAGGAAAAGAGTAGGAGTGATAACTATGATTACAGTAGGAGAAATGGCACCAGAATTCACATTAGAGGGAAGTAACGGAGAAGAAGTTCGCCTAGCTGATTTCCGCGGTAAAAATGTAGTTCTCTATTTTTATCCGAAAGATATGACGCCAGGATGTACAACTGAAGCATGTGATTTTCGTGATGCGTATGGAGTATTTCAAGAGAAGGATACGGTTATTCTTGGAGTAAGTCCTGATTCAGCGAATAGACATTTGAAATTCATTGAGAAACATGAATTGCCATTTACACTTTTAGTAGATGAAGATCATAAAGTAGCGGAGTTATACGATGTTTGGAAGTTAAAAAAGAACTTTGGGAAAGAGTATATGGGAATCGAGCGTTCTACATTCCTTATTAATAAAGACGGTGAACTTGTAAAAGAGTGGCGTAAAGTGAAAGTGAAAGGACATATTGAGGATGTTCTTTCTTATATAAAATAAATCTACATTGGAGATAAAATATGCAGAAACAAGGCAAGTGTCTATACATATTTTACTCCCTTACATAAAGTGGAAGTGTAGGGCATACCTCCTCAGATGATAGTATTCCAAGTGCGATTATGTCGCACTTTTTTCTATGGAATATATGAAGAAAAAAGGGAAAGATACATAAAAACAAGTCCTGAATATAAAAATAAACTACATACTTATAGTAGAAATATTGACGATTTATAAGAAAAGGAGTACACTCTTTATAAGAATTATAAAATAATAATCCGTATAGAATCGGGGTGCATGACGGTGGTCAAAGAAGAATTAAAAGAAGCGCTAGAAATGCTGAAAAATACGGGTGTACGCATTACTCCACAGCGTCATGCTATTTTAGAGTACCTTGTGGAATCAATGACGCACCCAACAGCGGATGATATTTATAAAGCATTAGAAGGTAAGTTTCCAAATATGAGTGTTGCAACTGTCTATAATAACTTACGTGTATTTAAAGAGGTTGGGCTTGTAAAGGAATTAACTTATGGAGACGCTTCAAGTAGATTTGATTATGTTACAAGTCAACATTATCATGTGATTTGCGAAAAATGTGGTAAGATTGTTGATTTTCCTTATGGAGGCTTGGAAAAGCTGGAAGAGGAAGCTGCGAAAACGACAGGCTTCGTTATCAATAGTCATCGCTTAGAAATTTATGGCGTTTGTCCAGAGTGTCATAAGGCGTAATATATAATAAAGAAAGAGGCTGACGGCTATACGTCAGCCTCTTTCTTTATTATATAAGGATTAGAGTGAGGCTAATCGGGATTTACAGTGCTAAGTTAGTAAGAAGGGTTAGATAAAAGTTTGTCGAATTTACTTTGTATTGGTGGAAATGAATTCTGGGAGGGGACATTTTGAAGAAATATGAGATTAAAAATAACATTCCAACATTGGAAGAATATAAATATTTATGTGATTCTGTGGGATGGACTAACTATATGAACTTTGAGGTGGCGGAAATATCACTTCAAAATTCGATTTACTGTATAACAGTCAAGGATAATAATCAAATCATCGGCATGGGGAGAATTGTTGGTGATGGGGCTATCTATTTCTATATTCAAGATATAGTGGTTCATCCAGAGTATCAAAAGAATGGTATTGGAAAGAAAATAATGAATACTTTAGTAGAATACTTAAATCAGAATGTTCCAGATAAAGCATTCATTGGTTTGTTTGCGTCGCAAGGTAAAACATCATTCTACGAAAAATATGATTTTAAAGATTATTCGCCTAATATGACAGGGATGTTTACTGTTATTTCGAAAAAATAGGTGTAATAAATTTAATAAAACAATTAAAAAGTTGATTTTTTAAGAAATCAACTTTTTAATGAGTTGAAACATTTGTAGTGTTGCAAATTCGTATTTCCCTTGATACTTATGATTTATAACTCTTCTTATTATACTTTTCATCAAATTCTTTTCCTTCTAGATCTCGATCTAGTGTTAAAGGTTGATTGCAGTGCATACATGCATCGACACGGCCGAGCATTTTTGTTGGCTTATCACAGCTTGGGCAAATAATTTGGATAGTCTTAGTAGATAACATACCAATCCAAAAGTAAACGACAGTGCTAGCGATAACACTTAAAAAGCCAACCATCATAAACGTTGTCATAATAATAATGTTTTCGCGGAAAAAGACACCTAAGTATGCAATGAAGAGGCCGATAAATACTAAACTTAATGCAAAGGTCCGGATTTTATTGATTTTGTTTGAATACTTAATGCTCATTCTCACCACGCTCCTATACTAATAATATAACATAAAATTTAGAATTTTCACTCTCGCGTAAATTGATAAAGGGATAAGATATGAAATGAATAGGAGGGGAGCCATGAAGAATGAATGGACGCTATAATGATTTTTACAGCGGTTTTTAAGTTTTTAACGGGATGTGAAATTTTTTTATAAAAAGTATTGACCATGTATATACTGCATGATATATTAATAACCGTCGCTGATGCGGAAACGCAGAAAATGACAAAAAAGAAATAAAAAACTTAGTTGACATTGAAAAATGAAGATGTTAACATAAGGAAGTCGCGAATGAGCGACTAAGTAGTTCTTTGAAAACTGAACGAAACAAACAACGTGAAACGTCAATTTTTATTTTAGATGCTAGACAAACTAACTTTATTGGAGAGTTTGATCCTGGCTCAGGATGAACG
>Ga0164241_10000099_pt1 | contig 213313 bp, 209 predicted proteins | sample OricomyardsoilBY_FD_108780 | JGI IMG/M metagenome (GOLD analysis project Ga0164241, IMG submission 108780) | Backyard soil microbial communities from Emeryville, California, USA - Original compost - Back yard soil (BY) | ecosystem: Environmental > Terrestrial > Soil > Unclassified | place... | reverse complement strand
TGCTTCTGAAGCAAGGCAAATTGTATGGTCATTACCAATTACTTGGAACGCAATTTGATTAATTACTTCTGGCATAACAGGGTTTACTTTCCCTGGCATAATAGATGAACCTGGTTGACGAGCTGGTAACATAATTTCCGCTAAACCAACACGTGGACCTGATGCCATTAAGCGAAGGTCATTCGCAATTTTAGACATATTCATCATACATACTTTAAGCGCTGCAGATACTTCAGTATAAGCATCCGTATTTTGCGTCGCATCTACTAAATCTTCTGCACCAACAAGCGGTAATTCACTAATTGCAGCTAAATGTTTTACAACTGCTTCAATATATTCTGGATCTGCATTTAAGCCTGTACCAACTGCAGTTGCCCCCATATTTACTTCATATAAATGTTGACGCGATTGTTGAATTCGTTTCATATCACGTTCAAGTACGCGAGAGTATGCTTTAAACTCTTGTCCAAGACGAATTGGCACCGCATCTTGTAAATGTGTACGACCCATTTTAATAACATGGTCAAACTGTTCTGCTTTTAATTCAAATACATCATGCATATAACCCATCGTTTGTAATAAGCCTTCTAGTGCATTTAACGTTGCGATATGAATCGCCGTTGGGAATGCATCATTTGTTGATTGGGCCATATTTACATGGCTATTTGGACTAATATAATGATAGTCTCCCTTTTCCATTCCTAATAATTCAAGAGCACGATTGGCAATGACTTCATTTGCGTTCATATTCATTGAAGTACCTGCTCCGCCTTGGATTGGATCTACGATGAAATGATCATGCCATTTTCCATCAAGAATTTCTTGAGCAGCTTCTGCGATCGCGCCGCCCTTGTTCAATTCCAATCTTCCTACATCTGTATTCGCAAGCGCTGCTGCTTTTTTTACAATTGCGAACGCTCTAATTAAACTTTCATGAATTTTATACCCTGTAATCGGGAAATTTTCAACAGCGCGTAAAGTCTGAATTCCGTAATATGCCTCAATAGGTAATTCCTTTCCTCCCAAAAAATCATTCTCCACTCGCACGTTCTTGTTTGTCATTGCCATTTTAATTTCTCCCCCATATTAAATGTAAAACCTAAATAAATCATATGAAGTCATTACCAATCCTTATCAGATTTTATTGTTAAATCGTAGGCTAAAGGCTCTTCAATAATTTTTTTAATCTCTTCTAATTTATTAGTTTTCCCAAGCGCCCACATCAATTTTGCTATGATTGCTTCCGTATTCATATCTCCAGACAATATTACTTGATGTTGTGCCACTTTCCGTCCTACTTCATAGAGAAGTATGTCTTCTCCTTCTTCCAGGCATTGAGTAGTAATCACTACAGCAATCCCCATTTCAGTCAACTCTTGAATTTTCGAAAGCAAGTTCCTTCCTTCAAAAGGTAATCCACCGTTACCAAAACTTTCAATAATAATCCCTTTATACAAATCTTTTAAACAATCAAATATCTCTGGTTTTGTACCTGGATACAATTTCATAAGAAAAACATCCGTACATAAATTAGTATTTATTGAAAGTTCATTATGGGAGGACGTTGGCTTCCAATGATATTTCACTTCATCTTCATTTACCTCAGCAACATATGGATAATTCACACTTTCAAATGCATCATAACTTTTTGTTCGCATTTTAACTGCTCTCGTCCCAATAATCACCCTACTATCAAAAACAATAAACACACCGCCAACATCCTCACAGGCAAATCTAAGAGCATCAGCTACATTTTTCTTTGCGTCTGTCTTTTTAAAACTAATAGGTACTTGTGAACCTGTTAAAACAACTGGTTTTCTTAAACCTTGAAGCATATAAGATAACGCGGAAGATGTATAAGCTAACGTATCCGTTCCATGTGTAATCACAAACCCGTCATAGTCATCATAGTGATTAAAAACAGCATTAGCTATTTCTTTCCAGTGCTCAGGTTGCATATTGGTACTATCAATATTCATTAAGATTTTGCAATCTATTTCTAAGTTTCGAGAAGACTTCGAAAAATAATTCAATAATTCCTCAGCGGACAATCCTGGAACAAGCCCCTCATTCCCCTCCACAGATGCAATTGTCCCACCAGTTGCAAGTAATAAAATTTTCTTCATACACAACCCCTCCATAAAATAAACAACGATATATCGTTCGCGTAATGCGTATTTATATTTATCATTATAGAACTTAATTTGAATTAATCAAGATTTTGTATTCAATACGCGTACTTTTTTTCTATTCTTGATTCTTTTTCTATGTTATAATTAATTTAATAAAATTAGATGGGGTATGAGACGAATGCTGGAACGTTTATCTAAATTAAGAAAAAATCAAAAATGGTCCTTACAAGAGACAGCAGATCGACTTGGGATTGCGAAAAGCACCTATGCTGGTTATGAAAATGGTTATAGATTACCTTCATTACAATCTTTATCTAAAATAGCCGATTTATTTGATACATCTGTAGATTATATATTAGGTCGAATTGAACATTCACATCAAAACAAAGATGTAATTGATATTACAAGACTCCTAAACGATTCAGATTCAACACTTTTAATAGATGGAGAAGCACTGTCAACAGAAGAGATAATAGATTTTATTGCTTTTGTGAGAAGTAAACGAGAACTAAGTTCCAAGAGAATAGAAAATATTGAACCAACATGTAAAAGTTAATTCAATAAAAAACGAAGACACTGCACTCTTTAAACTTAGAAATACTTAGACAATTAATTTGTAAACGGTTTATATAATGAATTCTTAGCAGCTGGCCTCATTTGGGGACTTATACTTGGAAACAATCCCATTGGTTATATGATTCAATTATTTTTCATCATTTGTGTAGTGGTAGTAGCTATTTTCGGAGGTTTCACATCCAATAAATCAATTATCATGAAACAAGGACTTCTCGCTATTTTAGCGTTGCTTGCCCTTTTATCTGTCATATAGAACTAAAGCTTTTCAATAAAGGAACTCACTTTTGAAGAATACGCCATTCTTTCTGTAGATTTATAAAAAAGAATGGCGTTTTTGTATGTCTATTTCTGTATCGAAAGAATTTGAAAGTATAACAGAATTCAAACAAGACTTAGCAAAGTATATAAAGTACTATAATCATGAAAGAATCAAGGAAAAATAAAAGGAAATGAATCCAGTATTATACTAGGCTCATTCCCTAGAGGCTACTTAATAAACCGACCTTTCTAACTTTCGGGGGCACAGTCTAGTTGAAGTGCTACAAGCAACGAATTTACTACTTTAAAAGTGTTTAACCTTGAAGTACTTAATTCTTTTTTCCAGACAAAGCATACATTATATCTTGATGCTTTATTGTCCTCTTATAATTATGTGGTATCGGGAATTTGTTTCGGTGTTCTTTTATTATAATTACTGTAAGTGATAAAGCTACAGGTATAAAAAATATTAACAAAGCATCTTAATGTTTATGAAATTCTTTGTTAATAGTTTCTCTTCTCCCTAATCTCCTGCGAGACTATATTTTTTATTAAAATTTCCCATATCTTATTTGATTTATTCTGTAACACCAGATTGGGTTACTTTTACATCAGCAGTTACACGAAAACGTAAATGTTTATAGGATTCTTCCCATTCTTGACTGTTCCATTTTCTTACGTGAGTTCTACCAAGCTTTCTAAGTCCTATAGGATCTGTGTCTTTTTTAATAAATCTCTTTATCAATGTAGTTGCTTTTTTTTCTATTTCTTTTCCCATAATTTTTTCTAATTTTTTTATTTCTTTAGGATTATCTAGATTTTTTGTTTTTGTAAATTCTTGAATTTCAGCTTTAACTTGAATATGAGCATTTACGAATGGATGCTTACTATTCCCCTCCATCTTATATTTTGTTCTAGCTTTTATATTCTCTATCGTGGCATAAGTGTTTGAAGAACCAGGTAGTTTGAATTGGTATGTACCTTGTTTAAAATTATCTGTCAACAATTTAAATACAAATAAATCTTTAGGGTTCACTTTATCAACCATTTTACATCTTTTAAAAAGTGCTATTCCATTTAACTCCAACACATTCCCTTTTTTAGATATCATCGGTAAATAGGAATCTCTCGCATCATCATCAAGTTGATTTAAAAACATAAAAAAGTTTGTTTTTGGTTGCGTCCCATTGTTCATATTTTGCTCCAGTAAAGAGGATAGATAAGAAGCAATTTCTTTTTCTTTAGAATAGTTCCCCTTTAATAGTGATTCCCCTTTTACATTTGTAATTGCTAAATAAATTGCATTTCCTACACTAGGATTTCGGTTCAAAGTCTCTAAAATTTCCTGCATTCCCTTTTCAATTATTTTTTCATTAAATATAATAACACGCAATTGACCCAACTCTAGAGGTCCAGAAGATTTTTCGGATGCTCTTGCAAGAACTTCTCTACCAGTCTGGCCTGATGCTGAATAGATTTTTGTTTCACCTTCCCCACCTCCTTTATAAGCTGAAATCGCAAAGGTTCCTTTTAGCTTACCTTCTGCTTCGGTATCATATGCCGCAACCTGAACTAAGTCAATGTCATCCACAATTTTCGTTTTAGCACAACCTATTAAGAAGACACTTAATATAAGGAAAAGTATCCATCGCTTCATGTTTATCTCCTTAACTTTATTTTGGCCGTTTGAATTAGCCATAGTACAGGTAGGTATACATATATATATACAAAGCCAATTTGACCTGTCCAAGTATTTAATAAGTTAATTTTATTACGGTTATTCAAGAAAAATGACAAAATAAAGATGAATAGGATGATAACTGGCAAAACATATTTTTGCTTTATTCCCAGTGCCTCTTTTATACCACGACTTACTCCCCATAATGTAAAGGAAACATTGGGTAATATAAAAAAAGCCCAAACAGAAACAATAATGTATTCAAACCGCTCTATAAAGGGAAATTGTATAATTTTAATCATGCTTAAATATGCCCATATCGCGTTCGCAAGTTGCTTTTCACTAAAAAATGCAAGAGTTAAAATCATAAGGTATGTGTAGACAATAGTCGTTACTAAATTTGCATAGTGCGCATATTTTTGAGACGTTCTTGCCTTTTTAATAAATGGATAGTACAACAATAACATTTCGAATCCAAAAAAACTAAACATATTTCCTTTCATTCCTTTCATAATTTCTAGGAATGAATGCTGTGCAATTGGAAATAAATTCCGGAAATCTGCATACTGCAAAGGATAAAAAAATGTGAAGATTAGAATGCTTGGGATAACGATTCCAAAGAAGCCGATTCCGGCAACTACACGAAATCCTCCAGTAACAATGTAATAACATAGACCCAAAAAAGCCCCCGCTATAACCCAAGATGAAATTGAAGGAAACATCCAAACATGTACTACTTCGATATAAGTATGTAGTGTTGTTGCACCTAACAATACAATATAGGATAAAAAAATGAAGTTGAGCAATCCACCAATCCATTTTCCAAGTACGTTTTGATTGATTGCAATGATGTCTCCATTACCCTGATTTAAAATCTGATATATGATCCAAATCATAACATTAACAGATATTCCAAAAAGTAGCGTGCTAATCCACGCATCATTTCCAACTAATTTTGCACTAATCCTTTCAAAACCAAGCATACCAACTCCCATCTGTATAGTAATAATTAAAAAAAATACCATATATGGAGAGACTTGATACTCAATTGGGATCTGTTTCATAATGCTCCTCCCTGTTAAATTCAATCATCGAAATCATTTCTTGATAGTATTTTATTTTTCTCTACCTCTTCTGGATTAAAGCGAAAACGCTGTTTAGACCTTGAAAAAATAGGACGTCGAAACATCGCTGAGATCGGCATACGTATAATACTGTCTTTCCAATCTGTAGGGCGTGTAGGATAAAAAGGAAACAAATAAGGACGTCTTAATGATTCTGTACGTAATAAGCGTGCTAAAAGCAAAGAGCTTGTTAAAACAATTCCTAATAAGCCCAATAGGTGTGCAGATATTATAAAAGGAAAACGAATTACTCGAATTGTATTACCAATACGATATATTGGTGCTGTAAATGAACTAAGAGCTGAAAGTGCAACAATGATAATAAGTACGTTACTTGTAAGACTTGCTTCTACCGATGCTTGTCCAATCACAATACCACCTACTATACCGACAGTTAAACCCACTTTAGTTGGTAAACGTGCCCCCGCTTCTCTCAGTAATTCAATTGTTATTTCTAAAAAAAGTGCTTCAATTAATGGAGGAAAAGGTACTTTACTTCTCGATATGATTAACGTTTCAAGAAGTTCTTTTGGGATAAGCTCGTAATGATATGTTAAGATCGAGACATATAATGGAGTCGTTAAGACAGAAAATATAAAAGCAAAAAGCCTTAATAGACGAAAAAAAGAGGCTATAATCCAAGGCATGGTGTAATCTTCTGTCGTAGAAAAAAAATCAATTAATGTTGTTGGAAGAGTGATGGCATAAGGCGAGCCATCTACAAAAAGTGCAATTTTCCCTTCTGCTAATACAGCTGCCACACGGTCCGGACGTTCTGTATTCAAAAATTGAGGGAATATAGAATTCGGGTTGTCTGCAATTAACTGCATCAAATAAGTACTATCTAAAACATGGTCTGTTTTTATTTGACTTACCCTTTTTATAATTTCTTGTAGATTTTGATCATTTACAATTCCCTCAATAAATACAATCGCAACAGTTGTGTTAGAGAGAGATCCTACTTTCAATTCTTTCATTTGTAAATACGGTGTTGGAAGCTTTCTACGTACTAAATTTAAATTCACATCTAAATCTTCGACAAATGCGATTTGCGGACCCACAATATTGTATTCAATTTCAGCTTTTGTAATATCCCTTTTTTCTTTCTTTGACACATTTACTAACAAACAATTTAATTTATCTGTATCGTACTGAATAAGTATATAGCCATTTAAAATACTATCCTGAATATCTTCAATTTGATTTGTTATTTTTGAATTCTCAAAAGGTAAGACAGAGTGAATATCTTGTAACGAATTGAAGCTCTTCTCTTTTATATAAGTCAAAACCTCTTCATGAAATATATTTACATCGATTAAGGTTCTAAAATATGAAATGACTATAGAGGAATTATTAGAAGCAATTTCCAACGTTATAAAATCTTTAGATTTTTTTAGTAATTGCATTAAATCCTGTAAAGATTTTATAGAGTTATCAGGTATTTTTCCATACGGTTTCAATTGATAATACCTTCCTTTCAGAAAGAAGTTACATATAGTTTTTAAGAAATTTCTATTTTAAAAATCAGGCATAGTGATATATAGATATATCCATCGAATTAGCAATAACCTCTTTGAAAATAACTTAACCAAAATTAGTTAAAAAATGTATTAAAAGTAAAAATAAGATTTTTTTTAAAACATAGTTACGATATTAAAAACATCCTTTCTTTTGGTTCTAAAGAAAGGATGTTTTTATAACATGCTTTTTGGAAGGTTTTAATTTAATCCTAATTATATTTTTTATAAATTCTAAAAGTACATTCTTTATTTTTGGTATAACATACAGAAATTATTTTTTGAACAGTAGACAGCTGCAGAAGCTAAGTTAAAGTGTCGATTAATTCCCTCCAAGCTTAATAAAATCCCTGTTATGATTTCTAAACTGACTTCGCAGTTAAGTAAGAGATTTGTTGATTAACCATACACACGAAGATAGAAAATGATGCCTATGATACTTGCATTTTCGTTTTATTCACCAGCTTCTATAATCAATTGATTAAGTGTATCGGGAGACGTATATGGATATAACTCTTCGACATATACAAACAATCTTGTTTTGGAAGTATTACATGATTTGTATGATATTGTAACAAGACTTGTATCGTTTCCTGCTTCTCCATGTCTTATTACGTTTGTCATTTCCTCTTGTAAACAACGATAGAAAGTTCTATTCAGTTTTTGTTTAATAGCATTACATTTTGTATGGTTTCTTAAAAAATTTCAATAAAAGAACATATTAATTTTGAAGTGTACAAATAGGGAGAGTGACTTCAACTGTAGTTCCCTTATTCACTTCACTCTCAATAAATACCTTTCCCTGATGTGTTTCAATGATTTTATAACAGATCATTAACCCTAAGCCAATCCCCTCTTCTTTAATACTATAAAAAGGTTCTCCGAGGTATGGTATACGTTCTTTTGGAATCCCACACCCTTGATCGATAAAACGAATACTTAATTGATTATTATCAAGTATATTTAATTGAATGAGAATTTCTCCTCCCATCGGCATAGATTCAATTGCATTTTTCAATATATTAACAAATACTTGCTTTAATTGATTTCCTTCACATGAAATCAATGGAATACCAGGGTTAAGATCGATTCTAATTTTTATATTATTCATCATTGCTTGAGGTTGTAGTAGCATTAAAACTTGATCCATTAGCACACTAATATCATTAGGTTTTATTTTTACCACCTGTGGTTTGGCTACCGCCATAAATTCAGTTGTAATACTCTCTATACGCTCAATCTCTGATGATACTATATTTATATAACCTTGATTATTTTCATTTTCCGTTGATTTTAGTAATTGCATGAACCCTTTCATTGCAGTTAATGGATTATTAATCTCATGAGCCATTACAGTCGCTAATTGTCCTACAACAGCAAGTTTTTCAGATTTTCGTAATAATTCTTCTGTTTTTAGCCGTTCAGTGATATCACGAGAAATACTTAGGAAAACTTTTTTCCCATTTAAGTTAAAAACACGAACACTAAACTCAGTTGTTATTACTTTTCCTGTTGGAAAAACATATTCATCTTGCAAAGTGAAGGAAGTTTGTCCCTTTTTAATTTTTTCTAATAGCCTTACGATCATTTGAGAATCTTGTGGTACTATATTTGAAAATGATAATGAGAGCAACTCTTCTCTACTATATCCAAATCTTCTACACCCAACAGGGTTTACCTCAATAAATCGACTTGGAGCATTATCTTCATTCAGCTCTACTACATATACCGCATCAGTTGCTTGTTCGATTAGTGCACGGTACTTCATTTCACTATCTCTTAATTGCTGGTGTAATCGATGTCGTTCTCTTTCTGCTTGTTTTCTTTCAGAGATGTCTCTACATATTGCTGATAAAGCTATCACATTTCCTCTTACATCTAGTATAGGAGAAACTGTCAGACTGACATCAAGAAGACTCCCATCGCTCCTTTGTCTAACAGTTTCTAATCTAGTAACCACAGATTCACCCGTTAGAATTTTCTGAATATTTTTAAGCGATTCTTCCATTAAAAAATCTGGTACACAAGGTAATCTCTTACCTATGATTTCTTGTGATGACCACCCAAATATCTTTTCATAAGCTTTATTCGCTTGTAAAATATGCCCTTCTCGATCAGAAATGGTAATAGCATCTAGATTGTGCTTTATAAATGATTCCAATAATTCTTTGGTAGCGCTTAATTCTGATTCTACCTTTTTCCTTTCGGTTATATCAACTGTAGAACCAACAACTTCAATAACTTGTCCATTTCGTTTAATCGGCCTAAGCGCAATAAGAATAATAGTTTTATCATTTGGCCAAGGTAATTCAAATATAATTTCTTTTCCTTCCCATGCCTGAAGATAGTACTTCATCAATTGTGGAACTAAATGTGGAGGAACAATAGAAGCATCAATAGTACGTAAGCTTTTTCCTACCACCTGTTCAGAATAAAATCCGTTTTGATAATAAAACTGTCCATCACATAAAGTGTGTATAAAGTGCTTACCTACTTTTTTAAATTTAAAAATTCCTCCTTGAAGCTCATGTACGGTATCTGCAAGTTCTTGCTTCGATTTTTTTAATTCTCGATTCATTTTAGATAAGTCCTGTGTTAAATAATACAATCTCTGGTAGGCTTCCATAAGAAATAGCCCAATTAAAAGTCCTAATGCTATATATAATAAGCCTCCTGTGTAAAGTAATGTAGTATTAAATAATACGCCAACTAACCACTTTATTCCAATAAAAACAGAAAAATATAACGATGCACTTTTAAAAGGATGTAGTTTTTTAAAATAAGTTTTAAAGGTAGAAAATAGAATCCCCATACCTAAATAAGCAATCACAGGAGGTTCCCAGTACCCTCCAGTGTAAAAGATACGCATTACAATTATGCTAATTAACGTAATCCAACCAGCAATACGACCAAAGTAAATAAAAGATAGAATAAGAGGAACAACTCGAAGATCGTAGGAAAATCCCATGTATGGAAAAGAAAAGAACATTAACGTAACTGCAATAATCCCTCCATAGAGCTTTTCGAAATGTCGACTAGAATTAATTGTAAACACTTGAATAAATATTGCTGCGCTAACTAATAAAGAAAAAATAGAAAGGTTGATGAAATAATCTTTAATAATCATGTAATGTCCCTCCTTGCATTAAGTGTATTCGACAAAAAAGCTAAAAATCCTACAAATTGTATAAACAGTTCAAATGCATAAATTTTAAACTAGGATAAAATCTAGAAAAATAAATAAGGGGCACAGCAGATGAGATATTTTAATGAAAAATAGTTCAAAAAAGATAATAGTAACCGTTGACTACTATTATCTTTTTTCTTTAAGTTATCGTAATATGTCTGAAACTCTAAGGGACATGGTATGTCATTTCATCAAACAATGATTATATACTGAGTCATGAATATAGAAATTTCAGCAGTCATTTTTGAAAAATAACATAAAAAACAAAACTATCTATGAAAATGGAAAAAAACTATATAAATGTCAACTAATCTATGTACAAAAACGTTCACTTAATTTTGCATAAAATCACTCCACTTAGGAAGCTAAGTAGTTCTTCAAGGTCGATAAGAACACCTGTAGATGCTTCAGGATAACTACATAATTGTATGAGTAATGTACTTGAAACCTTTCGGTAAAACCATACACATAATACAACTAACTCCTTGGATTCAATATTTACTTTTTCGCTGAACAAATTCTTTTTCTTGAGCAAAATATTCTAGGATATAAGGAGATTTTTCAATTAACTTGGTGTCTAGTTTATTCTCCAGCTCCAATTACTTCGTTACTTTCAGATTCAGTTCATTATATTTTGTACTTTGTCTTTATACACAACATATTCTTTACCATCCACTACTGCTACTACCGCAAATTCATCATTTGGATTGAATGAAAGCCAATCAGCCCACATGTTAGTATTAGCCCCTCCACTCCACATATTATGAACAGTGTTTTTAGTTAAATTCATAACTTTATAAGACGCATTTGGCGCATTTGTTCCAGTCTTTATTTCAAAAGTGTATGCGTTATGAATTTTTTTATAAAAGTAGAAAACGTTTGATGGACGAAGCTGATTCAAAAAATCCTGTTCTTTTTTCTCTGCAATTTTTATCCCTTCTTGCAAAGTGACAACATCTGTTTTTAATGTTTTCCAACTGTTTTTCGCTGCATTCAAGCTAGGGGTTAAGAATTTATATTTATTTTGATCAGCTTTTTGATCAGCTTTATCAATATGTCCCAGTACACCCGAATATTGAGAATCTAAATCCTCCCATTGCGTAGACATATAAGTAAGAGCAGTGATAGCACTATCAAGCATACTATGCATATCACTAATATTATGAAATGCAACTCCAACTACACGATTCAATGTTATTTTATAATCTACAGTCTGACGCAATTTTGCTAATTCAGGTTCTAGCCAACCTAACTTACCTCTTGCATCACCTATCATTATGCCACCAGCAATCAAGGTTGGAATAAAGGGGATTTTCACCATGTCTAACCCCTTAGATTCTATGTCTTTCTGATATTTTACTTGTCCTAAAAGGTCCTCTAGACGCTTTTGGTCAGCCTCCACATCAGCACCTTGGTTTTTTAAAATCGATTGCAATGTCTCTTTATGACTTCCAAATGTTCTAACATCTTCTCCAATAGCATTTTTTAATTGAATTAATTCTTCTATTAATGCTTTTGCAGACTTTTGATTTTGTTGAATTCCTCCCTGTAAATCTGTAATCCCTTTTTTTAAAGTATCTCCATTTCCAGTATTGATCGCCTCTACTAATGTTTCATAATAATTTTCAAATTTTGTATCGTATTCTATAATGCCTGTCAATGTATCAAAAAGCTGTTTTTTTACTTGTGTATTCCATGTAACAGCATGTGCTCTTGCATTCTTTTGATCTTGTACAATTTTACTAGGTAAATCTGCATTTCCATTAATAGTTATTCCTTCAAAACTCACATCTGGATTATTAATTAGCAAATAAGAATATTCATTCATAGCTTTTGCAAATAAACCAGCATCTTGCAAAGCTTTTTTCATCTGTTCTTCATTTGCTGAAAGAGACATATTTTCAGTGTTCGTTTGTTCAATTTCAATTGCAAAAGTTTCTAGTGGTATGACTGCATAAGTAGTTGTTATAGTTAAAAACGCTGATACAGCGAGTAGTTTATTAGGGATTTTTTTCATCATTTCGTTTTCCTCCTATATAAGGTATGGTTTCAAGTTCTAATCTTATTAAAAAGCGATGTCTTTCAAAATGAGTTCTACATCTTTTATCAGTATCGTTTGAACTTTCTTTAGCAGCCTTCAAATCATTAAGTATTAAAGAAAATGTATATAATCTGCTTCAAATTAACCGATTCTGTTGCAAATTTTAAAAAAGCAATTAAACTACAAGGTTATTTTTTATTCGAATCATACTTATATATAATTGAAAGGCGAAGTCTTTAATGAGACTCCGCCTTTCTGTTATATAAGGATTTATTAATTATTACTTTTCTGTTTAACAGTGTAATCATAGACTTTCTATGTTTTAGTTCACTTTACAACAGAATTAATATTTCCCTATTTTTGTGGAGTAACAGTTTCCACTTTTAATTCCTTTATTCCTTCTTTTAATGTAACAGCATCTGTTCGTAATGTTTTCCAACTGTCTTTCGCTGCATTTAAATTAGGTTTTAAGAATTTAAATTTATTTTGATCGGCTTTTTGAGCTGCATTCTCAATATGCCCTAGAACGCCCGAATATTGAGAATCTAAATCATGCCACTGCGTGGACATATAAGTAAGAGCGTTAATAGCATCATCAAGCGCCTTGTGCATTTCATTAATATTACTGTAAGCAACTCCAACTACACGATTTAAGGTTACTTTATAATCCACGGTCTGACGTAATTCTGCTAATAAAGGCTCTAACTTACCTAAATTATCCCTTGCTACTCCCACTATGATACCGCCAATTATTGGTAGACCCAAAATAGCGCCCTTCATTACATTAAACCCATCAGATTCTAATTGTTTATAATAGTTTACTGATCCTAATACTTCTTCTAGACGCTTTTGATCGGCATCAACATCTGCACCTTGATTTTTTAAAATTGACTGCAAGAGCTCTTTATTACTTCCAAATGCTCTAACATCGTGTCCAATAGAGTCTCTTAATTTAGTTAATTCTTCTATTAGTTGTTGTGCATACTTTTGATTTTGTTGAATTTCACCTCGTAAATCTGTAATCCCTTCTTTTAAAGTTTCTCCATCTCCTGTATTAATCGCCTCTATCATTGTTTCATAATAATTATCAAATGTTGTATCGTATTCAACAATACCATTCAATGTATCTAAAAGCTGTTTTTTTACTTTCGTATCCCAAGTAACGGCATGTGCCCTTGCATTCTTTTGATCTTGTACGATTCTACCAGGTAAATCTACATACCCATTAATGGTAATTCCCTCAAAATTCACATCAGGATTCTTAATTAACATATAAGAATAGGCATTCATAGATTTTGCAAATAATCCAGCCTTTTGCAAGGTCTCTTTCATTCTCACTTCATTTGCAGAAAGTGCTGTATCTTCATTGTTCGTTTGTTCAATTTCACTTGCAAAAGTTGTTACTGGTGAAACTACATTAGCAGTTGTAATAGTTAATAACGTCGATACAGCGAGTAATTTGTAAGGGATTTTTTTTATCATTTCATTTTCCTCCAATTTAGGTTTTAAATTTCAGTTCTACTCCTGTTTAAAAGCAATATCTTTTGAAATGAATTCTGCATCTTTATGAATATCATTCCAACTTTCTTTAGCGGCTTTTAAATCATCTGGTATTAAAGAGAATTTGTGGTCTTGCATAGAATCGATATTATCCAATAAATCTGTATAATTTGCACCCATTGTATTCCATTGCTTTTGAATATTTGTTAGAGACAATATCGCTTGATCTACAGTCTGATATAAATATGCCAATGTTTCTTTCGCGTTAGTAAGCGAAAGAACTGCTTGATTAGCACGATCTGCTTTCATACTTAATTCTCCGATTTTGTTAGAAATTTCATTATAGGAGTCCATATGCTTAGATGCTGTGACACCAGCCGCTGTTCCTAGACCGATACCAGCTGCACCAAGAGCCGAGAGTCCACCAACAACAGCCGGTGTTGCTGTACCGCCAGTTACAACAATAACTACCGCTCCTCCAATAGCTGCAATAACTAAAATAGCTGCTCCCAATCCACCACCAATTGACCATGCTAATACATCATCAAAATGTTTTTTCTGAGTAGAACGAAGTTGCTCAATTTCAGCTTGAAGTTGTGGAATCGTTGCCTGTTGACCTGCTAATATTGCAGTTAATCCACCTTTCCCATCTGGACCACCAACATTATTTTTAAAATCTGTAGAATTTTGATATAGTTTCCCTTTGAAGTCTTGTAGCATCTTAATCACATCTGTAACTTCTTTTGAATTTGTATTGATTGTAGTAATTAAATCATTTATACCCTCTTTTAGACCTGCCTTATCTTTCTTTTGTACAGTTTCTACTAATGTGTCGTAATAATTTTGAAATTGTTCATCGTAATTTACAATATTACGAGCAGTTTTTTGAATCTGTGGCTTCGCTGTATCTAACCAGTAATTCGCATTGATTCGTGACAGCTCTTGATTAAGGTGAATATTTTTGAGCAACTCTCCCCCCTCTGACCCTAAATCGATATTAGATAAATTTACATTTGGTTGCTTAATCATTGTTTTTGCATATAAATCCATTACTAGAATATGAGACCCTGTTTCAGCCAATGCTTTCTTCAGTCCTTCGGGGCCTAATGCATAATTGCCTACTTTTTGTTCTTGAGCGGTCGTTTCTTGTGCAAATGCATGAATAGTGTTACCGGTAGTAGCAGTTATAACAGTTGCTAATGTAGCTAAAGTTAGTACTTTGAATGGAAATTTTTTCATGACTATTCTCCTTCTTTCGCTAAATGCTTATAATCTTTATGAATTCCCAAAAAACGCAATATTAAAATTTATATACTTGTTCTTCAAGGTAACTTATTACATTTTTTAATTGTCTTAATGTATCTTTTTGAGACTGCTCGTTAGTTGTATCAACATTAGTAGATAATTTTGTAATGCTATTTTTTATTAGATTTAAATCTTCTTTATAGCGCTTTAGTAGATCAAGTTCTACATCTACTTGATTTGCAAACGTATGCAAATCATTTTGTGTAAGAAGAAGCATTGATTTTTGTAAATCAGCTATTGATAATTTCGTTGTTAAATCATATATTTTTTGATTTTGTTTCTCTAAATCATCTAAATATGCTCGCTGTTCTGCTGTTAATTTATTTACTTCAGCAAAAACGCCAAATGTTTTCTTAATCTTTTCGGTATCAATGGCTTTCATCAGGTCATACTCTTGTGTTTTTGCTGCGGCTGCGGCTGCTATTTCACCTTGTTTGCTTTTCTCAATTGCTTCACGAGCTGCTTTTTTTGCTGATTCAATCTCTAGAGCAGTTTTACCTTGTTCTGTCGCTTCTTGCGCCGCTTTTTTCTCCGCTTCTAGAATAGAGTTGTTAATTTCTTTTCCTTTGTTATACGCTGCCACCCCTGCTTGAGCAGCCGGTTCAATAATTTCTTTTGAAAGACTATAAACTTCTTTGAATATAGCAAATCCCTGCTCATTTAAAGCTCCTGGTATTAATGCAATTTGTTGTAAATCATTTTGAATTGCTTTTTTGGTATTTAATATTTCATTTTTTAACTGATCTATTTTTCCTGTTCCATCTGTACTTAGTATGCCTTGCGCAGTTGCCACATCAGTATCAAAATCTTTTAATTTTTTATCAAGCTGTAATTTAAGATCTGTTAATTCATTGATTTGTCGTTGCGCATTTTCTTGATTCGTCATAGCCATTTCTTGAAGTACTTCAAGTCTATCCGAAAACCCTTCTCTATCTTCTTTATTGTCTACAAACAATTTTAATGTCGGGTAATAACTATTAAATTTTGTTACAAATCCTTTACTTTTTGAATTTAATAGAATTAACTGTGGATAGAGTTCCGATGACCATTCCTTCATATCTTGTTTGATTAGGAATTGATTGGTATTTAAAGCTGGGACTTCCTCTAGCTGTACATTAGGACTCATTAAAGATTGATCAATATACGTTTGGACTAATTTAGAATGTGCACCTAATTTTCGTAATGATGAAGAAATATCCATGTTTTCTTGTTGAGTTTCTGCTTGAACGATTGGTGTTGCAAGAGTATTGATAGGAATAGTTGCTCCAGTTACAATGGATGTTATTAAAAATCCTGTCATTATTTTAGTTTTCATTCCGTACACTCCTTTACCATTGTTTTTATAACTTAATTCATATAACTTGTACGACCGCTCTCTTTGTAAACTGGATAAGAAGGAGAAATCTTTAAGATACGTTAATATCGTTGTTTTTTACTTCTAATAGGATGTAAGGATTTTATTTATCTCTCATTTCGATACTCTATTTTTTTAAATATAAATAACAAAAATTTATTAACTATATTTGAATCAGGCACCTTATGAGTAGTAAATTATTAATTCTTTCCTAAAGTTGCGGTTTAACTTACAGAATCGTGAGGATCAATAAACCAATGCTTACAGTTAATCTTGTCATAACATTGTTTAATTTCAATTTGATAATATCCCTCTTAGTTTTGTCAGCAAACTCCTTACTAGACAACAAAAGGTGAAATTATACTGTACATTGCTTATACTTTTATTGCGGAATAACTTCACTTTTGTTATGCAGAAACTTAGAACACGTTTATTACCAATTTGATTCTTGACCTCTCGTAAACAAAAAGACTATTCAGAAAAACATTTCCAACATAATGTTACTTACAACTTCACTATAATTCCTATTAGCGTAACCTTCTCCTTTCTGTCTGGTCATACCAGTTATGTTGTTCATTAAAACATTAAATTTTTAATGCGTAAATAGAAAAATTTTGTCGATTAAGCTCGATAATTCACTGTTAAATAAAAATATGTCCCGAAAAAAATTATATAAATATAGTTATTCGTAAATTTCATTTCTGTAATTGGAATGATTACAAATTAATGTGTATACGGTTAAAAATAACTATTTTAGCTCAACCAAGAAATTTTATTTTAGAAAAAATACTTATAGAATAATATAATAGGTCTTTTTATACTTTTTTACCTTTATTTACTTATGTATAATTGCATAAAATGTAGATATATTTAGTAATATATGTTATATTGTTGATTTTTCACAAAAAAATCCTAATATCATTATTAATAAATATCTAATATGAAGATATTAGTCTATAAACTTATCTTCGTTATAAACATAGGTTTTAAATTACAAAAAAGCTGCAAAGCTTCCTTGGAACACTTTGCAGCCTTCTGTATTTTTATTCCCTTTTGCAAAATAACGGTTAGTGTATTTTTTCAAATTAACAATATGGTACAAAGATTTCCATTGAGCTTTTGCTCACATATGTGTTTATAAAGTCTTCAAGAGCTATTTGTTTGAGCTGACATCAGACTAGTTTATCTGATTCAGAACTATACCGATAAAGTGCAACTTTAATCAGTGGGGGTTTTGTTCATCCCCACTGATTATTAGCCCACACCAATCGGGCTTTTACGGGCAGCCCGCCCCCCACCTAACTTCTTTGCTTTCGCTGAATTTTTAGATGGAGATCTTACTGCCCGGCAAATAGCGGGATAAATTCAGCACATGATTGTTATTAAAAAAATAGATATACTTTGTTTCTCCATTATTTTTCTAACTCCTAAAAATTGAAACTGTTCCGCTAACAAGATAATATCTGGTTAATCTCATACGTCTATTTGAATACAAGTTCTTTTTCTAGACAAATCACAAACTCTTCCTAGAGTAATAAGTCCAGTATTTTCATCTTTTGGGATACTTACACCCATGTTTAAGTCTTTACATTGGAGACAGCAAATAACAAGCTTATATTATTGTATATTTTTCACGGTACTGCCTAGGAGTCATGCTAGTGATTTTTTTGAAAACTCTTATAAAATAACTTTGGTCATTAAAGTTAAGCCAAGCACAGATATCTGATAACGAATAAGTAGTGAGGGTTAATAATTTCTTTGCTTCTTCCACTCGTTCCCTTTGAATATATTCGCTTAAAGTAATTCCCATTTCTTTTTTAAATAGTTTAGACAGATAAGTAGGCGTAATTTCTAAATGATTAGCAAGTTCATTCAGAGATATTCCATCGTAAACATTTTTATTAATATGTTTTATACATGTAGTAACCGCGTAAGAATACTTTTTTGCATTGTATTCTTTCACACGATCTGCAAAGGTACGTAAAGCGTCCCCTGATAATCGCTTTACAGATTCTACATTATCTAATTGTTCTAGGGTTTGTATATATAAAATACTATGGGCAAAAGCAATATCTGGTGGCAGATTTCCTTCTATTGCATATCGAGTGGCTAAGGTAATCGCAATAATTCCAAGGTTTTTTTGATTCCTGAGCGGATCCTCTACTAGCATAAGTTCAACATCTTCTTGCGAAACCGCATACATATACTGTATTAACTTTTTTTTATTTCCTTCTTTGATAGTCGAAAAGAAATCATTTACTAATGCCATATTGTGCGTTTTAGGTTTGTTTTGTCGACGTTTTAAAATATATAAATCAGGTTTCACATTTTTATTAGGAGTTTCCTCTAGTACTTTATTTTTTTCCAAGACAATATCTACATCTAACTTTTCATTGAAAATCATGTAATGTAATAAAATTCCCATATCAATTAATGTAGTTTTTTTAATCTCAGATAAACACTGATAATAGGCAAGTCTTTCTTGAATGTTATCATTTGATTTAAATTCTTTCTGAAATTTTATGATCATATCATCTGAATCTTTTGAATGTATAGTAGGACCGATTATAATAGTCCCTTTAATATCATCATGATTTTCTATATGAATTAGAACAAAATTTTCAAGATAGTTGTTACTTCGGAAAAGTGGCAAGTTAAAGGGATCGTTTTCTTGATAAATATCACTAAGATGTTCTTCTTTTGAAGAATAAAAAGGACTACAAACATTATCAGATGTAGAATGATATAAAATTTTTCTGTCTGTAGACAAAATATGCACAGGGGCATTAAATGCTTTATGTGCAAGATCACACAAGTGTTGTATATCGATGAAAGTATTCATTACATTCTCCTTTATAGATCCATAAAATATATTCTGTTATAAATAATTCACGACAAATAATACTATAAAATATCAAATTAGTACAATTCACAACAAAATATTACTATATCTTTTTTATAAAAATCATATATTATTTAATTGTAGTTAGCATCTAAATATCAGAGTAGATAAGTAAAGGAAATACACTAAGTTCTTTTCTTAATTCTACAAGATATATTATTGAACTTGAGAAAACAGTGAAGTACTACAAAATACAGTGGTAGTCAATGCGAGGACCAAGCTGGAAAAAGATTTAAAATAAAGCGAAAGTAAAAAGAGGTACTGTACCACCGCAAGAAACAACAGTCAAAGTTCCAATTCAATCATTTATACAAATTGAATTCAAAAAATAAATACTGCTAATTTAAATGTGAAACTGAAAAACTATTTTGCTCCAAATTTTAGAAAAAGATAATAAAGAAGTTGTGAAATTGGAAACAGATGAAAGCGATACGGCTATTTTTGAAGCACTATACTTTGAAAAGTACAAGGTGGAGGAAATTCAAGTACTCAATTAAACATTTAATTGAGAGAAAGGTCTTTTCATCAACTAAAAATAAAAAACGAATGGAATATTCAAAAAAATGACACTATATTACTGGTCGTAACAATAGTTTTACTTTCCACAAAAGAGGAAAAAATATATAGACTTTACAAATACTAAGAATAGCAAACTAGATAGTTTTATTACCGCATCACATAAAGTGAAACTTTAATCAGTGGGGGTTTTGTTCATCCCCACTGATTATTAGCCCTCACCAATCGGGCTTTTACGGGCAGCCCGCCCCCCACCTAACTTCTTTGCTTCCGCTGAATTTTGAGGTGGAGGTCTTACTGCCCGGCAAATAGCGGGATAAACTTATTATTAATTTCCAAATACAATAGTTGTTAATCAACAAAAAAACTTCAATAATTAAGGTGCACAGTAAATTGACCTCAAAACAGTAATTACTACAGTATCAGTTTTTACTTATTCTATAAAAAAGAAATATCACTTAATAATTATTACTTTATATCAATTTAGACATAAAACATTTTATTATATCGGCTTAAGTATTATGAAATTAAAATTGCAAATAACACCAAAACTCTTTTAAAGGATCATACATCGTTCATATCAGGTTTATTATCTTTTGATACCTATGTCATTAACACAACTAAAAAAGTTTATTACAAAGGAATCTGAGAGGTTTTTTCAATTCCGAAATTTATTTTTTTGTAAATTAAAGGAAAAATAATCCATATATATATACGGATTATTTTCTTAGTGTACTCTGTATTGACCTGTTAACTGTTTTTCAGCCATTCGAACTAAGCGTTTTGTAATCTCTCCACCGATCCGAACCATTTGCAGATGATGTGATGTATCAGGTCCCAGTGTGACTCCTAGTTCAAAAGCAATTTCATACTTCATTTGCTCAATAGTACTTGTAGTAGCAGAAATAAGAATTTCATTTGTATTACTTTCGCATCTTTGAATATTTATAAATAACATGTACCTAATTATGCTATTTATGCATGAGCAACCTAATTTATTCCAGTATTTTTATAGGAACCCTTTCCCTCCCCTTATTCCACCAATTAAATTTGAAACACAAATGTACATTGCATTTCAATATAACAATAAAAGCTACAAAAGCAACGAATTTACTATTTTAAAGTTAAGTGTTTAACCTTGAAGTACTTAAATTCTTTTTTCCAGATAAAGCATACATTATATCTTGATGTTTTATTGTCCTCTTATAATTATGTGGTATCGGGAATTTATTTCGGTGTTCTTTTATTATAATTAAAGTTTGAAGTTCTATGTTCAATACTTTTGCGAGGACATGATAGTTATATCCATTGTTTAACAGAGAAATTATGTCATAAAACATAGTTTTTCCACCCACTAATTTTACTAATTTATTCTTTAACTCATCCCCTTTTTCTTTAGCTTCATCAATTTCTAACAACATAGATTTTTTATTTGTCTGCTTAATGTATTGAGTATACAACTCTGGGAATTCTTTTTGTACTTCTTTGTTTAATACTGGTTTATATTTAATCATATAAGTAACTTGTAACAATGAGCGTTTTAACAAACTATCTTCAATGAGATACGCTACTTTATTAAATAAATGTACATATTCCTCAATATTGGAATAACTATTAAAATGAGCTAATACTCTACTTTTTATACTAAAAGCCTTGCCTACATAAATAATATTGTCATTATAATCTTTAATGAAATAAATACCACTGTCAGATTTTTTCAATTTATTATCCAATTCTTCTATACTCATAAAATGCAATTCACTCATACTTCTCTCTCCTTAGCAGTTTTAAATCGTAAAAAACAAGCAAGGTTTCTAAAAAAGTACTTAGCTGCTCTAGCATCTCTTATTTTATCTCTTGCTAAATGTCAAAAAACTGTTTCTATGTTCCTCAACTATCAATATGATTATTAATAAAATTTTCTATCGTTATTATCTCGCAATTTTATCATGTAATTTCGAGATCGTTTCCTCATTTAAATTACTGTGTTTTATCGAATAAAGGAAATATATTACTACCCCAATAGTAATCCAAATACTAAAGTACACCCATGTCCTTAACGGTAAATTTAGCATTAAAAACAAACAGCATACAATTGCAACGCATGGTAATACAGGTACAAAAGGTACCATAAATCCACGTTTTAAATTTGGGTGTGATTTACGTAGAATAATAACTGATAGACACACTAACGCAAACGTCACCAAACTACCGATATTAACTAAATTAACTAATTCTTTCAAATCAATAAACCCAGCTATTATAGAGCTCCCTATTCCTGCCAATCCAGTTATAAAAGTGGGTGCTCCAGTTTTCTTATTAACTTTCGCAAATGATTTCGGTAACAATCCATCACGACTCATTGCAAAGAATACTCGTGTTGCCGCATACATATTGGAAAAAATAACAGCCATAAGGCCAATTACAGCACCTGCAGCAATTGCACCAGCGACTTTTCCTTGTCCTACAACTTCCATTACATAAGCCATTGCCTCAGGAACATTTAATTCTTTATAGGAAACCATTCCTGTCATAACAAGGCATACCATAACATAAATAATTGTACATATGATTAATGATGCAATAATACCGATCGGAAGATTACGTTTCGGGTCTTTTACTTCTTCTGCTGAAGTTGCTAATATATCAAATCCCGTAAAAGCGAATAAAATAGCTGCTCCACCCGTAAAAACTCCACTTAAACCGTATGGTGCAATTGGTATCCAGTTCATTGGTTTTACATAGAATATACCAACCGTAATAAACAACAAAATCATTCCAATTTTAATCAATACCATTGTATTATTGATTCGTTTGCTTTCCCTCGTACCACGGGATAACATCCATGCTAATATCAATGTAATGATTACTGCTGGTAGATTCACAATACCACCATGCGAAGGAATCGTTACTAGAGCTTTAGGTATCTCTAATCCAAATCCCTTTATTAAATTGTGGAAATAGCCTGTCCATCCAGCAGCGACAGCCGCTGTTGCCACGATATATATTAATAGCAATGACCAACCTACTAGATGAGCAACAAACTCACCAATTGTTGCATATGAGTACGTATATACACTACCAGACGCCGGGAGTGTAGAAGCAATTTCCGCGTAACATAATGCTATAAATCCACATATAATTGCCGCAAGTATAAATGAAAAAACAACTGCTGGACCAGCATTTCTTGCTGCTACTAATCCAGTTAACACAAGAACACCCGTTCCAACTATCGAGCCTACCCCTAACATAATTAAATCAAATGCTCCTAATGTTTTCGTTAAAATCTTGCTTTGATTATGCTCTAACAATTGTGTAACGGATTTTTTTTTTAGTAAATTACTCATATTTTCTGTATCCCCTTTAAAATAAGGTTTATTCTTCTCGTTAGTGTTGTATATAAATTTACTTAGTTATTAACTAGCCTCATAATATTTCTTTTACATTAAATAGATTTAAAATATTATATAAATTCGCTTCTCACTTACTAGTTAAACTAGACATTTCCATAGATTTTTGCGTACAACGTTTCATAGCTGAAATGATAGCTGTTCTTAAACCTTTTTCTTCTAGCGTTACTACAGCCTCTATCGTCGTTCCACCTGGAGAACAAACCATATCCTTCAATTCACCTGGATGTATTCCTGTTTCCAATACCATTTTTGCAGAACCTAATACAGCCTGAGCCGCAAATTTATAAGCTTGTTTTCTCGGCATACCGCTAAGTACAGCAGCATCTGCCATGGCTTCTATAAACATATACACATATGCTGGAGAAGAACCACTAATAGATGTAACAACATCCATTAGTTTTTCATTTATGACCTCCGTCTGGCCGAAAATATTAAATATGTTCAGTACCTCTTTTATATCTTTTTCTGTAACCATTTCATTAAAACATAACGCAGACATTCCTTCTCCAACAAGTGCCGGTGTATTAGGCATTACTCTAACAACTTTTAACTTTCTACCAAATTCATTCTCAGTGCTCTTAATACTTTTTCCTGCAGCAATAGTTACAACGATTACATCATTTTTTATTTGATCTTTTATTTGGTTAATTACCGATGAGTATAAATCTGGTTTGATTGATAAAATTAAAATGTCAGCGCTGTTAGCGACTTCATTGTTGTTAGTAGTTATAGTTATGCCATATTCATTACTAGCATTTTTTAAATTAATGACATTTAAATCTGAACAAATTATTTGATCTGGAGAAACTATATTTTTTTTAATCATCCCACCTATCATAGCAATACCCATGTTTCCACATCCGATGAATCCTATCTGTTTATTCATAATAATTTGCTCTTACTCCTTCTACTCTAAATTTTATTGATTTTGAAATTATTATTCTAAATAAGGGCTATTACAATTACTTGGTTTATCAATAGAATTTCAAAATTCTCCTTCCTATAATGAGTTATGTTTTCGTATTTCGTTTACAAGCATGCATTAAAAAAATGAAGAGACTTTCTATTCATAGAACTATTAAAAACGAGAGTAAAATGGTGATAATTTTTATGAATTAATAATCTTTAACTATTCAACATTTTAAATAGAGCTTACACATCCCTCTAATAATTACTTATTTTAACAATTTATAGTTAAGCTTAAGAAAATGTATTTAAATTCCAAATAATTATCCCCATAGATAGTATGAAACAAAGTAATGCAGGAATTGCCATTAAAATAGATTGTTTTGCTCGAAACATATGAGCATGAATAGCTCCGACCATGAGAACTGCTATTAATGTATTTGCTCCTAGCGCTAAGTATTGATTCCAAATACCACCGATTATACCTATTGCTCCAACAATTTCAACAAAACCAATTATAGACATAAACCATAATGAATATTGATATTGTTGCCAATGTTCTACCTGAAAAGATATACGGAAAATTTTTATGAATCCCCCTACTACAATAAAAATTGCTAAAACTACCTGAAGAACAATCATCTTTTAAACTCGCTCCTTTTAAAATTTTGTTAATTTTCATACTTCACAAGGAATAAATATATGCGTTTTACCAATATCAGAAAGGGAGGTATACATAATTTAACTTTTTATACGCTAAGAACTAAGTAGATAACCTTTACTACATAATATTTTCTTAAGAAAAATATTTATTTTAATATATTTGTCTCTTTTGTTAACCTGAATAGATTGTTTTTAATTTCAGACATGCTGATATTTTTTCTTGAAACACCGGTTTCTACTGCAGCACGTGCGACAGCATATGCTACATGTGGCACCACCCTAGGATCAAACGGATTTGGAATGACATAGTTGACATGAAGCTCTTCTTCTGAAATTAAATCAGCTATTGCATAAACAGCTGCTAGCTTCATTTCTTCATTAATTTCTTTTGCTTGTACATCTAAGGCTCCACGAAAAACTCCAGGGAAAGCTAATACATTATTTACTTGATTAGGAAAGTCAGAACGTCCTGTACCAACTACTAGTGCTCCTGCTATTTTTGCTTTATTAGGCATAATTTCAGGTGTAGGGTTAGCCAAGGCAAAAATAATAGGATTATGATTCATAGAACGAACCATATCCTCATCAACTACACCTGCAGCTGATACGCCAATAAATACATCAGCATCAATAAGGGCCTCTGCTAATCTTCCCCGCTTATGTTCTATATTTGTAATACGAGCTATTTCTTCTTTAAGCGCATTCATTCCAATAGGTCGCTGTTCATATACTATCCCTTTTGTGTCACACAAAATAATATTTTTCACATGCATATGGAGTAACAACTTAACAATGGCTATCCCAGCAGCACCAGCGCCATTTACAACGATTTGAACATCTTCAATTTTTTTATTTGTTAACTTAAGTGCATTAATTAGGCCAGCAATCGTTACAATAGCTGTACCGTGTTGATCATCATGGAAAACAGGAATATCACAAGATTTTCTTAGGCGCTCCTCAATTTCAAAGCATTGAGGTGCTGCAATATCTTCTAAGTTTATCCCACCAAAATTTGGTTCTAATAATTTAACAACCTCAACAATCTTATCCGGATTATTAGTGTTTAAACAAATAGGAAAAGCATCGATCTCAGCAAATGATTTGAAAAGTAAAGCTTTTCCCTCCATCACTGGCATAGCTGCTTTAGGTCCAATATTCCCAAGACCTAATACTGCAGTTCCATCAGATATAATTCCAACTAGATTCCCTTTCATTGTATAATCATATACTTTGCTTTCATCTTTATAAATCTCTAAGCATGGCTCAGCAACACCTGGTGAGTAAGCGAGACTTAAATCTGTTGAATTTTGTACTTTAACTTTAGAATAAACACCAATCTTCCCCTGTTTTTCTTTATGCATTTTTAATGCTTCATGTCGTAAAGGTGACATATAATTTCGCTCCTATAATTAAGTTAAGAGTTCATTAACTCTATCTTAAACTTGATATTGTATGATATAAGTAAGACTTCTAATATAATCATTATTTATTTTTATAACCTTTTAACATATCTTTTGCATAACGATTGGGGTATAAAGTATTTAACATATTGTATGGACTTCCCTTCCAATATCTTCTTAATGGTGTCCATAACTTATGTTTAATTAACCATCTTTGTGTGTAAATAGATAGTAATTGCCCCTCTGTTAGTTTTTCCTTTTCTTCAATAGTCCACTTCAGCGCCTCTAATGCCTTTTTTTCAGTCCAAAATCCGGTAGGTGTGAATTTATATTCCCATTCTTTATTTTGACCAGGATATAAGTCATTGATCATGGCGTACGGACTGTTATTCCAGAATATTTGACAAGGAGAAATTAAATTATGAATAGTAAGCCATTTTACACTGTAAACTTGTAATAATTGAAAAGAAGTTAATTTTTCTTTTTCTTCAATAGTCCACCTTAATGCTACCAATGCTTTTTCTTTAGTCCAAAAATTGTTAGGAGTCATACTAAATTCCCACTCTTTAAATTTATTAGGATATAAAGAATTTATCATTGCATAAGGACTACCATTCCAATACATAACTAATGGTGCACTGAGTTTATTTTTCTCTAACCATTTTTTACTATAGAATTTGAGTAGTTCTACTTTACTTAGCTTTTCTTTTTCTTCAACAGTCCATTTTAATGCTTCAAGAGCTTTTTCTTTAGTCCAAAAATTTAATGGTGCCATACCAAACTCCCACTCTTTAAATCTATTGGGATATAAGTCGTCAATCATCTTATAGGGACTATTATCATAACTATGTTTGAGCGCGCCGAGTAATCGATATTTTATAATTAAAGGCGTATTCCATTTTTGTTTAATATCCTCTTCATTCCATTTTAAAATTGTTTCAATTAAATATTTTGTGACCCTTTTAGATAGCTCTCTATTGCTATCTTCTTTCCATGTATTCGGTGGAAACCTACTTCTTTTACCGTCTAATATTTCTTGATAGATTTCTTCTATTTGCACTGCTTTCGCTTGCACTTCAAACTCCCTCCTATTCAAGACATATAGCGATTCCTCTTTCCTAACGTTAAATAACACGCCAATAGTAACTATTGTGATTTACTTTTATAACGCAAAAGAAATGTATAGGGTAAAATCATTTCTTTAATCTATAATAAGAAGGACATAAAAAAACAAAAAGTTACAAAAATTTTCAAATTAAAACTTTTATAACTTTTTGTTTTGATGTAAATATAATTTCAATTAATGTATCTCACCGTTTTAAACTTGACGCTCCATAATCTTGTATAGTTACATTTATATGATATTTAATCGGTACTTTACTAAATGTTTGATCCCAATCTTTTTTGACTTTCTCCCATGTTCTCGGGTGTTTAATTCTTAATTGGTTGCCAAAACCCGCAATATCGACTTGGTATTCTTTTTGTATTTTTTTTGTAACATGATGTACTAAGTGCTTTACTTCTTTTTCAATAGCTTTTTCTTCCCTTTTTAAAAATTCATTTTCAAAATCTTTTCCTGATTGCATCCAATTTTCAGACAAACGCCCTTCTGATTCAATGTTTACATCAAAGGAAATATTATTTCCGTTAACATGTGGTATGATTTTTCTTTTTATTGACTTTATCTCGTATATAATGAGTTTCTTTGATTCTTTATCAAAAGTTTTTACCACACCACCATTCCTTTTTCCGTTTATCCATACTACTCCTTCCAATTCCTGTTCATTTAAAAAGCCCATCAACTTTTTTGTCTTCCCTTTAATTACAGCAGCTCCTGCAAATTTTGTTTCTCCTTTTATCGAGATTACATTTTGCAAAAGAAAACTGGACCCTGACCGCATCTTTCCTTCCAATTTAGCGAGCGATACAGGAGGTAAAATCCTTGTTGTTCTATTTCTATTATCTGCAATTCCAGACAAACGAAATGCTGGGATTTCTCCTTTTTTGTTTGATTCCAGTACCTCCTTCGCTAGACCCTTGCTAATTAAGAGCATACAGCTAAGCCGAACTTCATTGTCACGGAGATACTGTTCAAGTAATTGTTCTAAACTGAATGTACGTACAAGACTATCACTAATAACAATGTTTTTTAAATGTGGGCTGAACATTGTGCTCTCTCTTTTCAATGAAAACTCACGAACAATTTGATGAATGGAATCACCGGTCTCAGAAACATTTATATAACGTTTTTGTTGTCCATTTCCTTTACTTTGTGCTTGCGAACTAACAATTTGATAAGTAGCTGTTATAAGATTTCTTTTAGGATAACCTCCTTCCTCATCCTCTTTCTCAATTGTTGAATCCTTCCCTTTATCTAGTGCTATACCTGCAGTTAAACTCAACTCTTCTACTTCTTTACTGCTCCAACATCCTGTTAAAAATAGAAGCAAAAGCGTCCATAACAAAGCCAAATAGAACCGCATATAATTAAATTTATTTTTCACACTACTCCTCCTTTTAATCGCGTAATAATAAGAAGAAGCAGTGGCAGTAAACCAAATAAAAATAAAGCAGCATTACCGAGCATATCCCCCAATTTAAGCAAGTCATTTATATTTTTCGAAGTCATAGCAATGATGTAAATGATTGGAATCAAAGCAAAAATAAACGGATGAATTCTCTTTTTAAAGAGTTGTGCTAATCCTAATGCAGCTGCATAATAACTAATCGTATAGGTAGCAAATATTTGCATAATCCATATTACAAGCAATAAAGATTCAAAACGTTCAAATATCAATCCAGAAATTTCAAAACTGCGCATAAGATCAATTGTCGGCCATGTTCTTGTTACAACCCCATCAATTGATAATGCACCAATGACTATTACAACTGTTATTACATAAAAGATTAACGGAATTGAAATTCCAACTAAAATAGCTTTTACTGCTTTCTTTCGTTGTTCCATAAACACCAAAAGAATCAACATAATTTCAGGACCTGTATATGCGAGAGAGGTTGTTTTTATCCCATCTAACACTGGTTTAATTCCTAAACCTAATACGGGACGGAGATTATCTATCTCGAATATTCCGATACTCATAAAGGAAATGAGTAAAAAAATAAAAAAAGTAATAGGAAATATTATTTCAAACATCCGTGCAATTGAATTAATACCACTCATAATCAAATAGAGACCTATCCACATAAAAGGCATAACAATAGCCCATGTGGGGGTTCCTTCCAGCAAAAAAAAGCTTATTACTTCTGCCATTGAACGAATTTGAAAGGCTGAAGTTGTAAGAAAATACCCTATAATAAGAAAACTAAGCAACCTGCCTATCCATTTCCCTACAATATCTTGACTATATTGATAAAATGTTTTATCTGGAAACTGTTGACTTAATTTGACCATAATTACTCCTGAAACCATTGCGAGTATCCCACCTAATATCACACTTAGCCATACATCTGGTGTTTTCACTTTTTCTACAGATGCTCTGGGCAGAGTGAGAATTCCTGTCCCAAGTATGTAATTTACAATAATAACAACTGCTTGTGAAGTTGTTATTCGGTCTTTAGGTTTCGTAATCACTGAAGGCCACTTCCTTTCGTCATCAGCTACCTTTTGCGGATATTTTTTTTGGTATGCATTATTTTCGGTCTACGTCTCATTATTTTTAATGGCATGCGAACCATAAAATCTTTCCAGTCACTGAATCGATATGGAACAGCAGGGCTGGTATAAGGAACGCCAAAACTTTTCAGTTTCACTAAATGACTGCAAAGTAAAAGAAAGAAGAGAATAACTCCATACAAGCCAAATATCGCAGCACAAAACATAGCTATAAAACGAAGAATGCGTAACGTAATTCCCACACTATATTGCGGAATAGTAAAAGAAGAAATAGCTGTTACCGCAACAACGATAACCATTATTGGACTAACAATTCCTGCTTCTACGGCAGCCTGACCAATTATTAAACCGCCCACAATTCCCATTGCAGGTCCAATTGGTTTAGGCAGACGTAAACCTGCTTCCCGCAAAACTTCGATAGCTACTTCCATAATTAACGCTTCTATTAAAGCGGGAAAAGGAACTCCTTCTCGCGATCCGATAATAGAAATAGCGAGCTTAGTGGGAATTAATCCTGGATGAAATGAAATAAAAGAAATATACAGTGCTGGAGCAAATAATGAAACAAAAGCTGTCATGAAGCGTAATAAACGGAGAAGCGTACCAGGAAGCCACCTTTCATAATAATCTTCTGGTGATTGCAGCAGCATACTAAATGTAACTGGAGCAATTAAAACAAATGGTGTTCCATCTAACAAAATAGCTACTCGACCTTCCATTAAAGCACTAATAACACGATCAGGTCGTTCTGTATTTTGAATCTGCGGAAAAGGACTGAGATAATTATCTTCAATAAGTTGCTCTATATAACCAGATTCGAGTACACTGTCTATGTCAATTTTCTGAATTCTGTTTTTTATTTCATCCACCAATTCTGTACTAGCAAGATCTTTAATAAATGCGACAACTAACTCTTTCTTTGCACGTTCTCCTACTGGTAGCTTTACTAATGATAAGTTCTCATCCGCACAGTGTCGTCGCAAAAGTGAGGTATTATCACTTAATACTTCAGTAAAACCGACCCGTGGCCCTCTGACTAATGCCTCCGATACTGGTTCTTCAATATTTCGTTTATTTGCTTTTGTTGTACCAAGAATAAACACATCTGCTAAACCATCAATTAAAAGAGCTGTTGAACCTATCAATACTTTGGGTATTAAATCTTTTATGTAATGGACTTCTGCTACTTCACTAATTGTAAGAACTTTATTTTTAATATATTCTTTTGAAACAGTCCCCTCCACATAAGAAGATTCATTTTTATATTCATCAGAAAAATCATCCATTAGTAATTTCATAATATGTTTGTCAATTATCTCTTTATCTGATAGACCATCAACAAAAACGATCCCAGCCTGAATGTCTGTGCGTCCAATATTAAACTTCCGAAAGCGAACATCAGAATTATGTCCGATTTGTTGCTTTATAAGTTCTAAGTTAGAGGCAAAATCATTTGTGAAATGAACGTTTGCATTTTGAGATGGTTTATGCTCTTGTTTCGTTTTACTTTGAATATTATTTTTTTTCACTTGTTTGTCTCTTGACTTCCACCAACTCATTCTTCCCACTCTTTCTCTGACATACGAACCCAATGAAAAAATCTTGAGATAGTATACGGAATTAAAAACAAGATAAAAGCTTGTACAAAGACTTTCCAATCTGGAAGATAAGAAGTAATTATGTTCCACATTTTTATCACCCAATTTATATACTCTGCTAGGATTGAGATTTCTAAAAAACGATATGTACTTAATAAAAAATAACGATAAGATTAAAGAGCAGAAAAGCGAGACATTATGCTTATTTAGTACAAATAACCTAGTTAGTATAAAAACATTTCTGACCTAAAATACCATTTCCAATTATAATTTGTTAAATATTATCTCCTTTTCCCTTATTTATATGCCTGCATTTGAATTTCAAATAATATAAGTATTAATGATATTTCCTCTTAAAGAAAAAAGATGCTAGAAGATAGCATCTTTTTTTAAATTCAACTTACTATGTATTTATATTTTATTGTGGAAATACTCGTTTTTTTAAATGAATATTAATGTGTAAAAAATACATATTCTTTTGTTTTAAGTTAGTACATTTCTACCGAATCGATACGGAATTTTCTGATTTTAAAATCAATATGAAATAAAGGAAAATCCTCTCTTAGAAAAACTATATAAAACCAATAACATGAAAACAATTATCAATCTATTAATCGAAAATAATAATTAGCAAGCATTTATCATCTTAATTCCAGGTGTATTCGTTTTGCTTCAAAATAAAGAACTTGAATAAATTTTTTCGTATCAATACGAGCAGGTAATGTTGGTTCATTATTCAATTCTGTCATCTTTCTCCTTACGGTAGTAAAATCAAAAAATCTAGAAGCATAATTTTCGAACTTCGGGTTTAAAAAATCAGTAAGTCCAAGGGATGCTAAATGGTTTAATGATTGATAAATTGCTCTCCGAATCCGTTGTTTGGAAGCTTCTATGAACCTTTTTAATTCGGCATCTTCAGCTGAATCCCCAAGTTTTTTTTGAGCCAAATTCATAAAAATCTCTTTTAGTGAGGGAAAGCCTTGTTCCAACGTGTTATCTTGTTCATATTTATATAAATAATCTAGCATATCCATTAAATCTTTACTTCCACTTTCACTGGCTATTCCTAATTCAGACAAAAGAAAATGAATGGAATTTTGAAAATGATTAAAAGTATTTAAATGTTTTTCATTACGGTATTTTTCTTGCGCACTTGAATTACTATCCAATTTTAGTACCATATTAAGCGATTCTTGAATGTTTTTTATCGATTTTTCCAAACGAATTCGTTCAATGACTTTCCGAACAACTGTTAATACTTCAATCCGGTTAATTGGCTTAATAATATAGTATTCAACACCAAGCGAATAAGCTTCAGCAATTAATTCTTTTGATTCTACTTGAGAGACCATGATGATTTTCCCTTTAAACGAAGGTTTTATTTGACGGATTGTTTTTATTCCATCTTGAATCGGCATTAACAAATCGATAAATAAAATGTCTATATTTTTAAGGATTAGCATTTGTTGCTCTAAAGATAAACCATCCTCAGCTTCTCCTATAACCTCCCCAAGATCTTCATCCTCGATAATTTGAGCCAACATTGAGCGAACCGCTTTTTCATCATCTACTATATAAAAATACATAGAATCACCCTTTCGAAATTATATGATCAATCCCTAATCTAATTATAAAAATTGATCCTTTTCCTTCGGTTCTGTCCTCAAGCGTAACATCACCTTCAAGTTGTTCGACCATTTCTTTAACATACGATAATCCGATACCTGTCGATGGGTTGCCTAAATCATCATATTTAGAAGTAAACCCAGGCTCAAAAATTGAATCTTTATATTTTGAAGAAATACCAGGACCGTTATCGCCTATTTGAAATTCAACAAAATGGTGGTCTTTATTAATGTCAATTGTGATGGTTCCCATACCTTGGATAGCTTCTACAGCGTTTGTAACGATATTATTTATAATAGATAAGATTGTGTAAATATGATAATGAGGATGCACACCATCAATTTTATACAAAAATTGGATGTCTTTCTCTAGCAAGCGTGCATATTTCGTATTTGCCCGTATAATGATATTTACTAGTTCATGTACAGACATATAATCTGTAAAACTTTCATCAGAAATTAGTTTTGAAAGTCCCGCAAAAATACGTTGGTTATCCTTTTTAACGTCATGGACCTCACCAGCAATTTGTAATGCCTGTTGCCTTAAATCCCCAAACTGAAAATCCATCTGTTTGTGCTCAAAAGAGTCTAAGGTTTTATATAAATCATAGGATTTTTTTGTTATATTCTCAGCATCTTGTAATGTTTTTTTTAAATGAACAGCATCTTCATATAAATTAGAGATAAGCATGAGCATGTGTTCATTTTGTTTCTTTATGTGTCTCTCCCTTGATTGCGCTTCATACAATTTCATCATATTGAAAAAGCTTAGAACTATAAAACTATGGGAACATGCGATAACAATGATCTCATTTATTGCCTCGGATGTGATTGATGTTTTTAATACAAAATATTGAATCATTAATTCCACACAGTCTGACAGTATTTCAATCATGCAACCAATAAAACCAATCATTAGTGGTTGATGATAAAAACGTTTGATTTTTGCTAAATGAAAGAGATACGAATAAGTAAAATAAAAGAAAAAACTAGGATAGTGAGTATGAAAAGCGGCTAGCCAATCCATATTTCCCTTTATAATGACATCCATTGAGATACGAAATACTACCACGACTATCGCTGTTAAAAAACCCGGTAAAAATGCTGGAATTCGTCGAAACAATAACAAAAAAAAGAAAAATGTTGGTGCGCCAAAGCTCATTCTAAATGTTTCATTTAAAGGAAATGACTTTATTTCACCTACTAAGGGTACTGTAAGTATCATTAAAACGAGAATATAGATGTCTTTTTTTACTAAATTACTAAGATTCAAAATAATCACTTCTCACTTTCGCCTAACAGTCAGTATACAAACCTATTTGCATTAATACAATACTTACTCTATTTTTTTCAAAAACTGATAAATAAGATATAAACGAAAGCATTATAGATTGTGAGTATTCATTACACCCTTCTACTTTAGAAAGATACTTTATAACTCAAAAATGTTCAGACACAATATAAGGTCTGAACACTTTTGGACTCGCTCTAACACCAAAATATCTGTGCTCCTTTTTAAAATATACTTAAATCCCATTCTTTTGCAATATGTTCTAACAACATAATTCCTGGTAAACTATTCCCATATTCATCAATGGCTGGTCCGTAAATACCAATACCACATCCATCTTGGAACGATAAATCCTTCCTAGATTTTGAGGGAACAAGTGTCATAATTCCACCGGATACCCCACTCTTAGCTGGTAATCCAATGAAAGCAGCAAATTTTCCAGAAGCATTGTACATTCCACAAGTTAGCATTAAAGCTTTTGTTAACCTAGCTACTTCTTTAGGGAGCACTTGTTCTTTGCGAATAGGATGATATCCATCATGTGCTAGTATAAGCCCTATTAAGGCAATATCTTCTGTATTTATTTCAATCGAACATTGTTTTAGGTAAACCTCTAGTGTCTCCTCCACATCTGATTCTAGAAAACCATTCTCCTTTAAATAGTATGCTAATGCTCTATTACGATGAGCCGTTTCCCATTCTGATTGAAATACTATTTCATTAATAACGGGACGCTTCTCTATCATTTTTTCAATTAATACGTATAGAGATTCTAATTTTTCTTGCACCGATGTCCCTGGCAAAAGTGAAGCTATCGTAATCGCTCCAGCATTAATCATAGGATTAAAAGGTTTTCCTGGTTTATGTATCTCTAAACGAATAATTGAATTAAAGGCATCTCCAGTTGGCTCTACGTCAACTCGTTCTAATACATAAGAAATACCGCGACTTAAACAAGCGGCTATAAAACCGATTACTTTTGATATACTTTGTAATGTGAAAGGTATCTCCCAATCTCCTGATTTTATCATTGTTCCATCTGGCTTTACTATACAAATACCTAACTGCGATACATTTATTTCCCCCAGAGCGGGAATATAACTGGCGCTTCGTCCCTTAGCTGCATACGCTCGATAATGAGCTACCCATTGATCTAAGCAAACTTTTTCTTGCCCCTCAACTTGAACGCTAGAATCCTTTATCATTTAATCATATTCCCCCGTACTATTAACTTTATATAGAATGATTTTTTCTTTACTATAATCAATAATATTTGCACTAGAACCAAGAAAAATATTCAGACATATTGCAGTCTGAATATCCTTCTTATTACACACTTTTCTTTTTTGAAGTTTTCTCATAACTATCCCAACATTCAATATTTTCAAGCCCTTTAATGTTTTCTTTATAAAAAATAGGATCTTTACCAGCTTTTTTCTGGTTTATATAATCTTGTAACGCCGCAAATGCTACTTTTGAAAGTAAGGTAATAGCAATTAAATTAATAATAACCATAAAGCCCATAAATAAGTCCGCTAAATCCCATACAATTTGAATCTTTGCAACAGAACCAAATACAATCATAGCCAACACACTTATTCTGTATATCATTAACCACACTTTACTTGTATGTAAAAAGCGAATATTTGTTTCACCATAATAATAGTTGCCAATTAACGCACCAAATCCAAATAAAAAAACAAAGATAGCAAGACAACCCGATGCCCAAGGACCTATGTGTTCACTTAATGCTGCTTGTGTAAGTGCAATACCATTTAACCCCGGTTGTTTATATGCATCAGACAGCAAAATAATAAAGGCAGTGCTAGTACAAATGATTAGTGTATCCGTTAATACACCAAATGCTTGAATCAGTCCTTGTTTCACCGGATGACTTGTTGTTGCTGTTGCGGCAACGTTTGGTGCACTTCCCATACCAGCTTCATTTGAGAATAAACCACGTTTAACTCCATTCATAAGTGCTGCACCAATTGAACCGCCTGCTATTTGTTTAAAACCAAATGCGTTTTGAACAATAAGAGAAAGAACTTCCGGCATTTTTGATATGTTGGTAACTACAACAAATAATGCAACTCCAATGTATAATACTGCTAAAAATACCACCTTGTATTCAGCCATTTTTGCAATACGTTGTACACCACCAAAAATAATCGCAGCGAAAGCAATGGCCATGATTATCCCAACTGTTAGACGATCTGTACCAAATGAGTTTTGAAAAGCAATTGTAACTGTATTTGATTGTACTGAATTGAATACAAGACCAAAAGTAATTGTGATTAAAATAGAGAATAATACTCCCATCCAACGTTTATTCAACCCTTTTTCCATATAATAGGATGGACCACCGCGGAAACCAGTTTTATCTTTTACTTTATATATCTGTGCTAATGTGCTTTCGACAAAACTGGAGGCCGAGCTAATAATAGAAATAATCCACATCCAAAATACAGCTCCAGGACCACCTAATGCAATTGCAATCGCAATTCCTGTAATATTCCCTGTTCCAACGCGGGCTGCCATACCAATACAAAACGCTTGAAAAGGAGAGATTTGATCTTTAGAACCACTTTTCCCCTCCATTAATACACGGACCATCTCTTTTAACATTCGAAACTGTACAAAATTCAATTTAAATGTAAAATAAATTCCGCAAATAACAAGCATAATAATTAACAATTTAGACCATAAAAAATCATTTGTTGATCCGACTAACTCTACAAAAAACCTTTCCATATCATCACTCCATGCCAAAATTTTTATATCATAATCTATATAAAATCACCTATATTTCCTGGTATAAATACCTCTTTCATATTCAAATACAACAAGGATAAAAGTTTTCTATATTAATAGGATTGACCTGTTAAGCAAACATCACAACATGTAACTGTAAAGCTGAAATTTTGAAGAACTTAACGTTTATACACCCGTTGCTCTATTCCCTTCTGTAAAACTAATATTCTTATCCACTAATGTTGTTGTACTATTATGTTTGTTTCGTTTACCGGTGATTTACATTTAAATCCTAAAATCAATAGTGATTAACTGGTTATTTGTTAATTTTCTCAAGAACATGAAAGTATCTCCTTTCTCACTACTAATCTCAAAAATAGGCTAGATAAAAAATTTATAGAAAAACTATGAAGCGCTTTCAATCTTCAACTAAGAGAAGCTTGTCTTTAATTTATAATTAAAAGTACAGAATGTTACGAAAAAGTACAGATTTTTATAAAAACAAAAAATTTTTTAAGATTTTTCATCTAAAAAAACAGTGAGATTTTGTGAATTTTATACAGTATCCAAACGTCGCAGATGCTGTTCTACCTAACCTTTGACAAGCCTCTATTTTCTTCATATAAACATGCATACTTTTTCTCTTTTAGAAGTTCATATAAATTATTTGAAATCAAGAATCAACGGAATATTATAGGAATATTTAAAAAATAAAACATTTAATTTATTTATGGTATCATACAAAAAACATTTGTTTTCTCAATTAATCCCCCTAGCTGGATTCGTCTATATTGCACATATTTACAACATGAAAGACACTAAGAAAAAAAGGATTTTGTTGAAGGGATGAAACATTACAAAACTCTTATTTAGGACCTTATGTCATCCTCTTTTCTAGCAATATCGAGTTATCCCAAAAACGTATATTTACTAACATAAATTACAGGTGGTGTATTGTGAAAGAAATAGTATTTGTTCAAAATAAAAAAAGACTCCTTATGAAATTCGAATTTTTTAAAAAGGATTTAGTACTTACCATTTCACTGATACTAGCAATTGTCAGTTGCTTAATACATTCGCCAAAGATCGAATATATTAACTTTGAAGTGTTAATTAGTTTATTTAATCTGATGGTAGCCATTAAGGCCTTGGAACAGCTAAAGATATTAGACAAACTTGCCGTTGTGATTTTAAATAAATGCAATAACAGCAGGTCAATATCTATTATTCTAATTTTGTTATGCTTTATTTGCTCCATGTTTGTAACAAATGATGTTGCTCTCCTCACTTTTGTACCAATAACACTTGTCATTAGTAAAAAAACACAAATGAACATGATGGATACAATCATCCTGCAGACAATTGCAGCAAACATCGGTAGTAGCTTGATGCCTATGGGAAACCCACAAAATTTATACCTATATTCTTACTATGGAATTAAGCTCATCCCATTTTTAGGTTCAATTCTGCTTTTAGCTGTACTTGGAATTAGTTTATTATTTATATTTACTCAAAAACTTCAAAAAACAGATTTGAAAATAGAACTACCTGTTATTACCGTGAAAAATCGAAAAAAAGCTACCGTCTGGATTTTGATACTTATCACTATCATTGCATCTATTTTTGGTGTCATTAATTATTACATTGCGCTAATAGTCACACTGATAGCAGCATTTACGTTAGATAGAAACTTACTATTTAAGATCGATTACTTTCTTCTAATAACCTTTGTCTGTTTTTTTATTTTTATCGGAAACATTTCCCATTCCGATGCACTGGGGACATTTGCTCGCGCTAATTTAAGAGGAGATACTTCAGTCTTCTTTAGTTCCATATTTTTGAGTCAATTGATTAGCAATTTTCCTACTTCAATTCTTCTATCAAACTTTACTTCTGATTGGAAAGCTTTATTACTAGGAGTAAATATTGGAGGACTTGGAACAATTATCGCATCTTTAGCCAGTGTAATCTCCTATAAACTATTCATTCAGGCCAACGTTAAAGAGAGTAAGGCATATTTAATTAAATTTAGCATTTACAACTTTTCATTTTTAATCATACTTACATGTATACAATACTTTATCTTTAAATTTCTAAAAATTTTTTAAAAAATTGATTCCTTTAGAAAAACCCAAATTTCTCAATTTAATGCTGAGATATTTGGGTTTTAATATAGGTATGTTTAAAGAGCTACAACAAAGTTACCATCAATTTAATATTTTGAGATGTTCTCACAGTGAAAATCTTTTAGCTTTTACGTTGTTTATTAGATTTCAGTTCATTTTTGAAGTCTTCTTCACAAAATCCTTAATGTCCCTCAATTTTTTCCCGCTAATATTATCTTTAATGGTTGAATCTATTTCAATTTCTAATTTTGCAAATGCTCCTCCTACACAATTATAGATACTTAATCCCTCTATACTCTTTCAAGCGGTAATCCATTCCGATGGAAATTACAAATGAAAAAATTTATCCGTTTTTCCTACTTTCTAAATTCAGCAAGTAAAATGTTTTTAAAAACTTCCGGGTTATTAAGGTTTAGACTGTTCGAATTGATAGCGAGTGTATGTTTACCTCCAAGTGTTCCACCAGCAAAAGTGGAAAACCCTGGAACGGCCCCCCTGTGTCCCCATACCGAGACACCGTTCGGAAGCTTAATTTCAAGTATTCCAAGACCATATCCGGTTCCCTCTCTATTTGTAGGAACTGTAGTAAGCATTTGTTTTAACTGCTGTTCCTTCAGTAATTTGCCACCTAGTAAGCAAGAGAAGAATTTGTTTAAGTCGTCAGCAGTAGAAATCACATCTCCATCCGAGCTACCTGGGTTAATATAAGTAACATCTTTTAGCTCACTCGCTCCGTCTAGTTGCAAATAGCCACGGGCATGCTTGGTGCCTGGAATCACGCTTGAATTACCAGGTAGAAATGTATTTGACAAATCAAGCGGTTCAATAATCCGATTTTCAACCTCTTCCGCATAGCTGTTTCCTGTTACTTTTTCAATAAGGATTCCTAGTATTACATATCCTGTATTTGAATAAGACCAACCCTTTCCTGGAGCAAAGTCTGGGGGAAGTGAAATCCCCATCTTTACAAATTCTTCAGCCGTATACGATTTTTTTATATCCGTAATATCAAAGTCTTTTGAATTTATATAGTCAGCAATACCACTTGTATGATTCAATATTTGCCGGATCGTAATCTGGTTACCATCATATCCGTTTCCTTGAATAACACCAGGTAACCATTTTTCAATGGAGTCGTCTAGATTCAAACGGTTCTCTCCAGATAATTGAAGTAGAACTGTTGCAATGAACGTTTTCGTCACACTGCCAATGCGAAAGCGAAAATCTGCTTTCATTGGTTTCTTAGTTTTCAGATCCGCTACCCCAGCTGTATAACTCCAAGTTTTACCCCCCTTAGAAATTTTAGCGAGTATTCCCGGGTATCCAAGTTGCAGTTCATCTCGCATTGCTTTCTTAACGGAAGTACGATCGCTTTGCGTACTTGTTTGTAACGAACTAGATACATTTTGCGTAGGTTCTGCTTTTATAATTAATGTTGGTGTTATGTATAACAGGGAACTTCCACCTATTAAAAGTGCTAGACTTGCACATGTAATTTTACTGCGTGTTTTCATAAAGAATTCCTCTCTTCTATTTAAATTGTATTGATGGCTGATAGCTGTCTCATATACTAACCACACAGCTATCAACTCTCCTAATGATAAAAGTCAACACTGAATTTACAATCAACGTACTAATCATTATTTTCACAAACACCATTGTGTTCTAACAATCTCTAAATCACTCTTTTTCCACATACATATTAACCATAGAAATTACTTCTTTTCCTTAAAACACTCTTGTTACTGATTATTTGTTTTATATGTAGGCCGTACTTGTTCCCCCCTTCATGCCTCCTTATATTTTTATCCTACACAATGAAAATCTCTTTTTTCTTACCTATTCCTTACAAATTCCTTACATACAAAATCACTTCTACAATAGGATTGAAGTAGCATCTGTGCCCGAAAGCGCAAAAAACACCGATGCTTTTCGCTTCAGTGTTTTTGCGCTTTACATATTGTAAGATTCGTTTTACTCTTAACAGGTTAAACTGCTGATTTTTTCTAATGCGATTATTCTTCTTGTTATATAAAACAAATTTCATTGTGTTATATGACACACTATGAAATTTGTCATTAAGGCACATGATTCTAAATTTATTGATGTACTTGAGATGGACTCACTTTTTGAATTTGAACAAGTATATCAAACGCTTTACCTAATGATATATCAACAGTTTTTGGTATATCAGGCCCTTCGGTAGTTATTCCAGCGAAAATTGGATGTTGTTCGTTTAACCAAGTTTTTGTCACGCCGTTCGCCTTACGTAAATCAATAAAAAATTGATCTTTTTTGACCTGTCCAAAAATGTAGTTATAACTGTTTGGATCATCCGATTTTAATGTTCCATAGGGGCCAAATTCACCATTGCTATTCTTCACATTGTATTGTCCTTCATAAACTGACGTTCCAATAGATACGTACCGTTTTCCGTAATATTCTGCTAAATGCTGCCCTGCTACTTTAGGGTATATAAAAGAAAGCATATTTGTTTTCGAAACGTGTCCATTATGTCCCCATACAATGGTTTTTCCTAAATGTTCTTCAGTCCACTTCGCATTTTCATACATTGCAATATCATGTTTCAAATAAAAATCCGCTGGTTTATCAGGAGGTGTCGCTAACATTGTAGTAAACTGTTCAATAATACGAGCATTTTGCTTTATCCATACGAACTCTTTAGATTTCCCATTTAAATGACTTTTATTTTCCTCTAATAAAGCACTAATTTGTTTAGCATCTAAAACATACTTTTCTTTTTCTTCTTTCGTAAGGCTTTCAAAAGTATTCATATCCTTTGTTACAGGAATAAGCCCTTTTATCTTCTCTTCTACTCTAGGCAACAGTTTTGAATTGTTCGCTTTAATATATTCTATTATATTATTATAAACATTTTCGTTTACTGATTGAATGTCCATCCCGATGACACGTACTTTCGATTTATGTTTTGGATTAGCATTATATTGCCGAATCCAATCAAGTAAATCTAGCATTTCTTTCGTCTTAAATACAGGTGTTAGATGTTGGCTTGGGTTTCCCTTACCAGTAAGAACATATCGATCAAGTTCCAAGGCCCTGTCCCATCCCTCTTCTAAAACTAGATTGGTAAAGCCCTTTTCAGATACTAAATACTTAACAATGCGGTGTTTCATCGTAAAAACTTCATGAGCCCCATGCGTAGCTTCACCTAAACCTACAATTGAAGCTGAACCTACCATATCCTTAAGTGGTTTCAAATCATTAAGAGATGCAGTTGGATTAGTTGTTTTTAAAGGCTTTGCATGTGCTTCTAACCATTTCGCTATTTGATTTGTATTATAGGGAGCTGTAACAGAAACCTCTGTTTTCGAATCTGCATAAGTATTTCCTACAAAATGAGTCATTGTTATAGCAGAAGCAACAATTGCAATCATTATTTTCTTTTTCATAAAAAACCTCCTGAAATATTTACTTATAGCTTTTTGACATACTCTGCCAACTTCCGTTTAAAACATTCATTTTCTTATTACTGTTAAGATACATTTATTCTAGTTCCTAAAACTCACTTATTTCTTAATAGGTTCTTAAGAAATTCTTAATTCACTTATACGAATATAAAACTAAATAAGCTTCAATTCATTGTATTGTAAATTCCTCATTGCATAACATTATAATGTACAGATATTCGTTATAAATGATGTTATCTAAAGTATTCAATTTCAGTATGTATTATTAACGTAGTTAATATATGGTTAATATGAAGTTCCAAATTTTGATTGTTTGTAGTCTCTTTATCATAGAGTTAATTTAGGGGTTATTTTTTGTTCACTTCATTTTTTTCGGCACTCTGCATCTAGACGGTATACCCATTGGCCACAGTTAGACTATTTCAAATCAAAAAAATAGATTACCTGCACACGAAAAAGTATAGTGCACAGGTAATCTATTTGTTTTTGAGATTAATAAAAACCTAATTTATTTTTTGAATTCTTCCATCAATAACAGACTGAATTGGTTCTTTTGATTTTTTTATATAATCTACTAATGCTTCAAAATCAGTTGGTCCTGTTTCAGCATCTTTACCGTTTTTAAAGGATACAAATCCATCTCCACCTGAAGCTAGAAATGCGTTAGCAACGACGCTGTAAGTTTTAGAAGGAATAATTTCTTCTCCATTTGTTAAGCGAATACTTGTTACTTTTTCTCCATTGGGCTTGTTCGCATCCCAAGTGTATTGGATCCCTGAAATTTGAAGCATTCTTGTTATGTCTTTTTGCCATTGTTGATTTAAAATATCACGAATGTCTTGACCTGTTAAATTTACTTTTATTAATTGATTTCCGAATGGTTGAATACCATATATCTCTCCCCATGTAATATCACCAGCATCTAAGTCATTACGAATACCACCAGGATTCATAAGTGCAATTTGGGATTGCATTGTTGTACGCTGGGCATCAGCAACTAAATTTCCAAGAGTAGATTCACCAGCCGTATTGAGTTTGCGATCTAGTGGCGCAATAGACTTACCTACAACTTCATTAACAAGAGGTGCGATTTTTGCTTGATATTTCTCCATCTTCTTCTTTATTTTTTTATCAGGCTCTATGCCTTCATGATAAGTTGTAACAATTTCTGCTTTTTTCTCAACAATATCTTGTGTTTTACGATCAATCTTTACATCAACATCAGCAAAAGCCATACCATATGAATTTGCTTGTACGACAAGTTTATTATTAACAGTTCCATTTACATAAGTGTGGCTATGGCCACCAAAAATAACATCGACTTCTGGATCAGTCTCATTTGCTAATCGGACGATATCACCATTTGTTACGCCGTTCCCATCTGTTATACCTCCGTTATGTGCAAGAACAACGATAGATTTAACACCTAGTTTTTTTAATTGCTTTACGGATTTGTTAATAGCTTCAACTTCATCTGTAATTTCTACATTCTTTAGCATAGTAGGCATAACAAGGTTAGGAACATCCGTTGTTACGACTCCGATAAATCCAACAGGAACTCCTTGTACCTTTTTTATAGTGAATGGTGGTAAAAATAAACGACCGGTGGATTTATTATAGAAATTTGCAGCAACATATGGGAATTTTGCTCCTTTAAAATTTCCTGTTTTCTCATGGTATCCACCATAAATAAGGCGGTTCATTTCTTCAACACCTTCATCAAATTCATGATTTCCTATCGTTCCAACATCGAATTTCAAATCATTTAGAAATTCAATTGTAGGTTCGTCTTGTAATAATGCTGAAACAGGAGTACTTGCTCCAACAACATCTCCAGCATGTACCTTTAATGTATTCGGATTTTGTTTTTCACGATCACGTAAATAAGCCCCTAAGTACTCAATTCCCCCTGCATCTTTATTGTTAATTTTTTTTACAGTGTCTAGTTGCCCATGAAAATCGTTAATACCGAGCATTTGTACATCTATGTAGCGGTTTGGTTCTGTACTTGCTTGGGCTGAAGGCATAGCAAATACACTAGTAAAAGTAACTGTACTTAATGCTAAAGCAACTGGAATGATTTTTTTCAACATAAAATTTCTCTCCCCTAATTAAAATCTGACATAATACGATGTTATTTTAATATATTAAGAGAATTATTTCCACAAAAATTCTACCAATTATAAAAATTAATAAGATTTTATTGTTTTCTGACAAGATATTTCTTCCTCAAAAAAATGTATATTTCTTTGTTTTGAGGATTATTCAAAATATTATCTTGATAGTAATATAACAATACTTCTAAGAAATCTAAAAAACTCTAATCAATATATTTTAGCTGTTAAGAAGAGTATTCAATCCAAAATTAATGGAGATTTATCAACCTAACATCTCAATATCACCATTAAAAAGATGCTCCTGGATTTATCCAAGAGCATCTTTTTTTAGATTTATTTTTACTTGTTTATAATTTATCAATTAACAATTATATAGTTGTAATTAGTCCTTTAAAAATGATAGGAGTGCTTCATTAAATTCTTTAGCATGCGTTGCATTTAGCCCATGTGGACCACCCTTTATTAACGTTACTTTAGAATTAGGAATTGCTTCATGTGTTAATTTCCCACTATATTCAAATGGTACAGTTGCATCTGAATCACCATGAATAATAAGAGTAGGTATATTAAACTTCTCCAAGTCTTTTCTAAAATCAGTCTTACTAAAGGCAGTAATACAATCAAGCGTTCCTTTAGGTGATGCACTGGCTGCAATATCCCAATTATATAAACGGAATGGCTCACTAACTAAATCTGTTCGATTACCAGCCGCGAAAAATCCCTTAGTAAATTCATCAAGAAATGCAAGTCGGTCATTAATCACACCACTTTTGAATGCTTCAATTGTTGCATCATCTAATGCCCCTTCAGGATGATCCTCTGATTTGTATAAATATGGAGGAACTGCTCCAGCAAAAACAGCCTTTTCAATACGATCTGTTCCATACGTACTAATATACCGGGCTACTTCGCCTCCACCCATAGAAAAACCAACAAGTGTGACATTTTGAAGCTCTAAATGTTCTAATAGTTGATGTAAATCAGAAGTAAAGGTATCATATTCATACCCTTCCCATGGCTGAGATGATTTTCCAAATCCTCGACGATCATATGTTATAACTCTGTATCCAGCCTCAACAAGAGCTGGAACTTGGTATTCCCAAGATCGACCACTTAACGGCCAACCATGAATGAGTACAACTGGGTTTCCTGTGCCATGATCCTCATAATATATCTCAATTGGTTCTTGATTTTCAGTTCCTACAGTAATTTTAGCCATGCTTCTACCTCCAAAAAATATTCTAATATATATCCTTTTTTTCAATAATCCAGATGAATCTCATAACCTATTCATGCACGTTTATGTTGTGAACTCTAAGTATGAAACTCTATTATTCCAAAGAATTCATTTTCTCCTTTTGGACAATTCCCCCTCTAATACCTTTTTCACCATAATATAATTTCTGAACATTCCTCATATTCAATTATAATAACAAAAATAGGTGACTATCAATATTGTTCTATCTATAGGATGTATAGGTAAAACCAATCTATTTTATAGTGAAAACAACTATAGTTACGACCTATACAAATTATAGATAATTCAGAATTGATTAACGAATCAATTTTCAAATACTATAAATTTGTATAGCACTTCATGTTCTGTGAATGCTGCTATAACCAATATTATTGGTCAACTTAGTTATAAACGAAGAAACTTATAATAAAACTTTCTTCGATTACTTAATTTTTAGGAGGAATACATAATGACTGATCTCTATTCTCGTATTAACAAAGATGATGCTGTCGTGCTTTTAGTAGATCATCAAACTGGTCTTATGTCTGGACTAGTACGTGACTATGGTGTTGATGAATTCAAGAACAATGTTTTAGCTCTTGCTCATACTGCTAAGTTTTTTGATTTACCAGTTATTTTAACAACAAGTTTTGAAAACGGGCCTAATGGACCTTTAATGCAAGAATTGGTTGATCTCTTTCCTCATGCACCAAAAATAGCTCGACCTGGACAAATTAACGCATGGGATAATGATGATTTTGTAAAAGCAATCGAAGACACTGGAAAAAAACAACTTATCATCGCAGGCGTAGTTACGGACGTTTGTGTTGCTTTCCCGGCACTTTCCGCTATAAAAGCTGGATATGAAGTATTTGCTGTTACTGATGCTTCAGGAACTTTCAGTAAACAAGTTGCAGATGCTGCCAATACTCGTATGGCACATAGTGGTGTGCAACTTATGAACTGGTTTAGCGTAGCTTGCGAATTACAACGCGATTGGCGCAACGATGTCGAAGGTTTTGGCAATTTGCTTGCTAGCAATCTTCCAGGCTATCAAAATATAATTGGAAGCTATATGGGAGCTCAGCGCGATCTTAGTAAACAAAATGCATAAATGTATTTCAAAGAAATAGCTTTAAATGGCGGTATTGCCATCCAAGACCGCATGGCTTTTCAAGGTGAATACTTTGTTGATTTATACGGAAAGGAAGCTGCAAAGCGTACTCCTCCGATTTATCGTATGTTAGACCTTGGTATACCTGTTGGCGCCGGTAGTGATGCAACTAGGGTTTCCAGCTATAACCCTTGGGTTGCCCTTTACTGGATGGTTGCTGGAAAAACCATTGGTGGGCTTTCCATATACGATGAAAAAAATAAACTTGATAGAAAAGTAGCCCTGTAATTATATTCAAAAGGAAGTGCGTGGTTCTCTGGTGATGAAGGTAAAAAAGGAACCCTGGCAGTAGGTCAGTTTGCTGATATTGCTGTATTGTCTGCTGACTACTTTACTGTGCCAGAAGAAGAAATCAAAAACCTTGAATCATTACTCACCATTATGGGTGGACAGGTTGTTTATGGAAATGATGAATTTAAAAATTTATCACCTGAATTGCCGCCAGCATCACCTGATTGGTCACCGACGGGAGTTTATGGGTATGGTGGTGCTAACCTAGCCAGCACTATACTTTCCCACGATTCCCATGATAACAAGTTACATAGTTGCAGTAACCCTCTCCATCAACACACTCATACCGTAATAGGAAAAGATGGAACTACATGGGGTATCGGTTGTACTTGCTTTGCTTTCTAAGTCAAAACCACCGGTATAATGCCAGTGGTTTTCTTTCTGCAATAAGGGTATGTAGATTCGAAATAACATTGTATATCCCTACATGGAATCTATTACTATTCAATAGGACCAAAGAGTTGATAGCTTAAACTTGATTTGTTTTTTACATCCTTCTCTCCGTGCAAAGTCTACCCCTTTCCCTTAAGTAAAAGTCAAAAATCGATCACACCACACATATAAAGCCACTACCCTTTGACTTTAATATTTGCTTTATCTTAAGACTTATAGATTTTTTCAAATTTCACACTAGAATCATTATTATTTCTATTACACTGATACTTTTTGCGAATCATTTAACTTCTGCATAAAGATACGTGCTGCAAAACTTAAAAATTTATCATCAAAGTGAATAAGATTAATATCTTGGCTTGGTGTTGGGTCAGTAATACGAACTATGCTCAAAGTATCATTATTAACAAAGTTAACCAGTGAAAGAGGTATTATGGCAACCCCATGTCCATTGTATACAAGGCTCAATAGAGAAATAGAAGATTTTGTTTCTATATTTGCTTCAGATAAAGATAACCCTAAACTCTCACAATATATTTTAATAGATTCACGACAACTACATGAAACCATTATTCTACTCAGCCCTACTAATTCTCGAAAAGAAACAAATGATTTTTCATTCAAAGGATGATTTTTGGGAATGACAAGGACGAGCTCTTCACTATACAAAAGGGTGTTTGTTAATGTGTCTGGAATTTGAGCACTACGTGTAATCCCGAAATCAATATTTTTGTCAACGATTTGATTTACAGCAACTTCAGATTCTATAATCTTTACTACGATGTTGGGATAATGTTGTTGAAACTTCATAATATAAGGTGTTAAATAAGTGAGATCCTCTAATAAACCTCCTACAGTAATTACACCTCTTTTTACACCCTTTAATTCAAAAATTTCATTATAAACGTCATCAAATTGTTGCATGATAAATTTTCCTTTATCAAATAGCAGCTTACCCGCTTCTGTCATTTTGATACCTCTTCCAACTCGATGAAACAAGGGTGTATCAAGTTCACCTTCTAACACACGGATTTGTTGACTTAAAGTCGGCTGTGAAATACCTAGAACTTCCGCAGCTTTAGTAAAACTATTATTATTACAAACTTGAATAAAATACTCTAAATGACGTAATTCCATTCTTGATACCCACTCTCCGCTTTATGAAAGATTTATAATTTAAAGGACGATATGTATACGTTAACATAACAACCATCTTTTCTACTATACCACTTGAAATTACATGTTTTATTCATTTTGTATTATAATAAATTTACTACCATTTATTAATTTTTCCTCCTATTCATTTAACTTATATTTAATTAGGACATTACTAATTCGAGATATATTTCTAAAAATTTATAATTCTAGTGCATAATACCCTAATTTTTTCAACTTTTCGATTATCATTTTTTTCTCAATATAGTTCAAACCACCAAATATATGCCGAATCGCCTCTTTATGCTGAGGAAAAATACTATCCATTAACTGAATACCATCTGAAGTAATTGACGCATACGTGACACGGTGGTCTTTTGGACATGGTTTTCGTATTAAGAACCTCTTCTTTTCCAACTTATCCACTACATACGTGATACTACTACTTGCAAGTAATATTTTCCCTCCAATTTTTTGTATAGGCTGATTGCCTTTACTATATAGTAGCTCAAGCACTGCAAATTCAGTTGGATTAAGCCCATAACTTTTTATATCCTCTTCAATACGCTTAGTAATTGCCTGTGCTGACCTTGATAATGTAACAAATAACTTTAAAGATAAGCTCTCATCATTAATCACACTCATAATTACCAATCCTTTACAAGTTATCTTGAATTCGAGATTTATTATATTATCGTCGAAATATTATGTCAATAATTCATTTTAGTTTTATTAAGCCCCTTATCATTTATTTCTCAACATAAGACATATGGAATTAGAAGAAAAAAATTGTTACTATATAAGTATCTCAATTACGTTATTTCTTTTAAAGAGAGCTTGTATTCTAACGCAAGTTCTCTTTTTTTATATTCTAAATTGAATCCGGACAAAGTTCACATATTGAGTCTGCCCATGTATATGATATAGTTTTTAAACAAAGATTAGAGCCCTCCTACAAGAAAGAGAGCTCTAATCTTTCATATGAATTTTCACCTTTTTTATTATTGCGGAGACATCAAAACTTTAACTTGATGGGGATATGGCACTACCTCTATTAATAAATATTACTAACCATATATCTATGGTTCATATCTATCATATTTTTTATAAACAGGATCAATTAGATTTAAAAAAAGATTTCTTTTTCTTTACTCGTAATAAATCACCTGTCCACCCTTTGAATCGCATATACATATACATACCCCCTGTTGTGAAAATAATAAATAAGAGAGCGATTAAATAGCTATATTTCCATTCAAGTTCAGGCATGTATTTAAAATTCATACCCCATAATGCTCCTAAGGCTGTCAAAGGCGTACTTACAGCAGTTAATACAGTAAGAGCTTTCATAATTTCATTCCCACGATGAGAAGAAACAACTTCTTGTAAATGAATCATCGTGTCTAATTCTTCTTGGTACTCTTTAACGAGTTGTAATCCACGCTCTAATTTTACGTGCGTTTGTTTATAACAAAGGGTGTTTGTTAGTTTTTCTAACCAAGCTTCCTCCAAGCCTTGTAACACTTCTTGTATTAAGCGAAACACATGTGTGTTCATAAATAATTCATGACGAATATGATAAATCCTTTCTAAAACTGCTATGTTATTATGATGATAAAAATCCCATAACACATTTCTGAAATTGTTTTCAAAATAGTCAACCTTTCGTAAATAGTGAGATATAAATATTGATAAGATGGCACATAGTCCTTCAGCGGAACTATTACAATTTTTTATACCTATAGGGAAATTATGTATTAATTCTTGAAAATCTTCTTCCTCTTTTTCTTGGACCGTTATCAGTATCCCATGAGCTACGAAATAATGAAGAAATTTTTGAATTTTGGCGTCCTTTTTATCTTGATCATATAAAAACGAACCATATACACAAGTTTGACTTGGTGATAACGTATAAACATATAATCCATTTTCACAAGGAGAACTTATTTTCTTTACAAATTGAGGGAAATAAGATGTTACATCACGGGGGATTATAGAAGAAATTTCTTCAAGCTCACTAGTTTTCACATGATACCAACTCCATTTCGTCATTTTTATGCATTCCATATTATTCTTCCTTTCTAAATAGTTTTATGTTTGATCGAATCATATCCGTAATATGAAATTTGTATGTAGGTATCCATATCTTGGAGGAAAAGTTTTTAAATCATCTAAATTACAAAATAAATGCATAGGAGGTCTTATTCTTTAAAAAGGAAGACCCCCTATATATTAGTTATTTTTATTCTCAATTTTAAACATTTCCTCTATACAAGCACTTTTTATCTTTTCTTATTTATATTTGGAAAAGAAGCCACACAATTTGGCACGTCTATTCAACGAACTCCATTTCGGTCGTCATTATAATTTGGATTTATATGCAGATTGATTGGTGATGTCCTCAAATACTTGACTTCCAATAATATAGTATCCATGAAGCGCGGCCTCTTTTGAAGCGTCTACCATACGGAAAGAAACAATTTCACCTTGCATTTTTTCAATTTGTTTTTTGTGGAGATCTACTACTCCTCCTGTCCAAATAATAGTATCATACTGGTCTAACTTAAATTGTTCTTGTAATACACGCATGATGTCTTGGAAATGTGTATCCAACTCTTTTTGAATTAAAATATCCACCTGACTTGTCTCATAATTTTCTTCTTTATCTCCATATCCTTTTTCTAATATTTTTGGCATGTCATTAATATGCAATTGATTACTTTCACCCGCATGATTCTGCAGGATATTCTTAATATTTTTCAAAGGCTTGCTACATCCTAGTTCCGTCTCATAATGATTTAAAATGACATTCTGTTTCATATCTGTCATTTCTAATGTACGAAATCCACCATCAATAATTAAGATGCGATTTTGTTCCTGAATGATTCCCTCTTTTAAGAAATAGGCATGTAAAGCGATCGGTTGCTGAAGAATCAAAGCATTTTCAACCGTAATATTAATAAATTTCCCATCAATTTGTACGGAAGTTTCTTTTTTTAGTGCACGTTGTAATTGCTCATGCTGACTACCAAAACAAGTGACTGGAAGCCCGGTAACAACTAAAGGTAACACGACATTTTCTTTATAATCCTTTGCAATGCAACCAAATATTTGTTGTTTAAACTCTTCGCTTTCATAATAATTTTCTATTTCTTCGTCAAATGGAGGAAGAAATGAAGCGTCAGATTGATGTGCTTCATTTCCCATGTAGTATGCAAAGTCTAAGTCTATAAAACTTACCTTTGTTAAATCTTCACTTTCAGCATGATTAGGTACAGGAGCTAGTGTGGCAGCTTCACTCTTAATCGTCACCTCAGAATCTACATCCTGTCGATATGCCCGCTTAGTAAAACCAATTCCTACATCAATTGCATACAGAGATTTCATACTTTTTTCCTCACTTTCTCTTTTTAGAATTAAATCTAAGCACTCTCTTCTTTCCCTTCTTTCACATATTTCTTTTCATTTTCCGTTTTTTCTCCGTCTAGGTTCTTACTATTTTGTTTTATTTCATTATCCTTTTCATCTTTTTTCTTTTTGTTATTTTCGTTTTCTGTTAAATCTTTAATAGTAGAAATGACAACCGGTGTGGCTGTAAGCAGTTGTGGTAATGTTTGTTTTGCAACATTAGCTGCAGTTACAGAGAATTGTTTACTTGTCTCGGTTACCTTCTCTAATGTTTCCTTTATGTTTCCTTCTTGTAGTTTGTCTTTTACGCTTTTTCCTTTTGTTTGTATAGCTTTCCGATTTTCTTTTTTTAACAGAGATACCATGACTCCGGTCGTAATCCCAATCACAGCATATTTAAATATTGTATGTTTCATTTTTCTCACCCTTCTCTACTTTTATTTTCTTCCATACTACAACCTAAAATAATTAACTTATCTATTTATTAGATATTGCAATCTATTAGAGAGAATGATAGTTTTGCGGCTGCCTATCACTCGCCGTTAGTGTTTCAGCTGTTACTAGAAGTAAAATTCTCCCTTGATCTAGTTTTTCTTCATATAAGTTAGCTTCCTCTTTCGACAACCCCATTTCCTCCATTTGATTTCGGAGCTCGTCCCCTTTTTTGGAGAAAAAGTTGATAATACTTGTGCCCAATCCTTGTTCTTTTACTCCAATCGTATTTGTGTTTGTATCATCCGCAATCTTTTTTGTTATATGTTTTTCATGTGTTAAGACGTAAATGTCATCTTGGTGAATCCCTTTCAATTCTAGCTCTTTTATTTTCATAACTACTTCCTGTTCATTATCATATTCATGAACCACCGGTTTTCTTTCATTCTTATGCATCGTATTTTTCCTCCCTTAGATTTTTTATTTTCTTATTTAGTTGTTATGTAATATGTAATACACCTATTTTAAAGATGTTAAACCTAAATTTTCAAAAAACTTCACATAATAGGTTATTAATGTTTTTGAATATCAAGGAAATGTCACGAGCACTTTGCTTTGATAACAGTGTTACAAATAACGCTTTGTTTGGAAGACAAGTCCATTATTTTATAGAAAATTTCTATTTAAAAAGTTACAAAAGGAGTACAAGATATTTTTTTCGTTAATTAAATCAAAGGAAAATAAAAAAACACTCTTTTTAAAAGAGTGCTAAAAAACATATAACCTACTAATGTTTCTAGTTTGATTACAGAAAGAAAGTCTTTATTAAAACATATAGTTGCTAATTTAATTGTGATCTTCCTTGCACCCAAGCAGCAATATCATTTATAACATACTCAGGAATATTAGCAGGACTATAATATTCATCCGGTTTACTTATTTCTCCATCCCCTTCTGTAAAGAAATGATTTAACTTTGGATATAGCTGGTAATCAACGTTATCTCGTTCTTTTAATTGTTCTTTCCAAAGAGGAATTTCGATTTTTGATTGAACTTGATAGTCTCTTTCCCCTTGAATAATAAGAAGCGGTGTCTTTTGTTCTTTTGACATTTCTGCTGCTTTAATTTTCCGAATAGAATCCCAAAATACTGCTGATCCTAAGTAAAAATCTTTTGGAGGATTCTGACCAGAGAAATTTGGATCATTTAATAATTCAAATTGCGATTTGTAGAATTTATATTGCTCCTGGTTCATTGCTCCAATAGAAAAAAGATACTCAAATTGATCTAAAACAACGTCTTGAATCGTACGAGCTGGCCCACCCATTACAATTGCCCCAGCAATATTTTGATTTTGGTCTTTTTCAATCATTTTCGGAAGCATCATTCCACCTTGACTATGACCAAGAATATATATTTGATTCTTATTTATTAGAGGCTCATTTTTAAGAAATTGAGTTACAAGAAGAGCATCATCTGTTGTCTCTTTATCAACTGTATAGAAGGGACTGAATTGTGTTTTCAGCCCATGTTCATACGTTCGTTTATTATAGCGAAGGACAGCAATTCCCTTCGATGCAAGACCTTCAGCTAAATCGCGAAATGGTTTTAAAGCAAACGCTGTTTCATCCTGATCAGTTGCTCCTGATCCTTGAACAAGAATAACCGCTGGAAAAGGACCCTTTCCTTTTGGAACCGACAATGTTCCTGGTAATGGAAATGCACCACTTCCAACTACTACTTCTTTATCAACAAATGATTCAGGCTTACTATATGATGGACGCTCAGCAACAGGACTAAACGACATGCTTAGTTGAAAATCGTCTATTTTTCCAGATGGATCTAGTTTAATTAGTAAAGGTACAGTCATTTTTTCAAAAACTAATTGAATCTCCACATTTGTATGAACAGGATTTGTCTCTTTTTGTGTAACCTCTCCAATTTCTATAAAAGAACCTGCTTGTAATTGAACTGGCAGTCCCTCCCAATAGCTCTTCAACCATTCTTCGGATATTATTTTCTGTAATGACCTTGAGGTTAAATCAAATGCAGATTTATAATCTTCACTATTCATATGGCGAATAAATGAAAGAGTAGTAGATATAATAGGATTTTCATCATCACTATTGTCTATTTTTTTTATATTTGTGTTTACTTCCTTTAATTTTGAAATAAATTGGTGGTTAAATGGATTATTATATGTATTAGGATATAAATTTGTTTTCAAAATTTCCGTATTCCGTGCCTTATACAAACTTGAAGAACTCGTAAACTTTTCAGGTGAAATTACTTCCTCCGCATATGAGACTGAGGGAATTGCTATTGTAAAAATTGCACTGATAAGTAATAACTTATTACTTATTCTTCTTTTCTTACCCATACTTATTGATTCTCCCTTCAAAATTTAAAATTTCTAATACAATATGCCAACTATAAGGAAAATAAAAATTACCAAAGAGATTAATAATCTATTTTACGATCCCCCTCTCAAGTTAAAAATCTATCATTAACAAACTTCAATAAAAAACGCCTTCCCCCTCTTTTTTTATTGTTGGATTTTCCAATGACCTAGAAGCACAGCACGAAATTACATGTAACCTACCCATGAGATTCTCTGTTTCAAAAGAAAAAAGCACCCCACTAGATGCTTTCTTTAATTGTTCTCACTATCATTTATTTAGGTAATTCTCTTATTACTGTAAGATAAATTCATTCTATTTCCTAAATCTCACTTATTTCTTAATTCACTCATACCAATATAAAACCTAATAACCTACCATCAAAAAATAAAGAAAACAGGTTATTTTGCTATTCATTTCGTAAACTTAATGCTCAAATTAGTTTTTTCACAAAGTTAAACTTTATTAAGAAAAACTTAAAGAATTTCCCTCTATATTCATAAGAACTTTTTTCTATACTCAAAAATGTAAATAGACAAAAGGAGAAACGATCATGAAGAAATTTGTAATTTGCATACTAGGAATAGGCCTCCCTATATACTTACTACCTTTCATATTACGCGGAGATTTAGACAGATTTAATCCGATTGCTGAAGAAAAAAATGTATATGCCGTTGCGAAAGGATATGGTGTTCCAGATTATCATCATAAAGGAAGAGCTATGTACTCACTAAAAGGTGTTGATGAATTAAGCAATGAAAAAGAATATAAAGTTGGAACGAACACGCCTAATGATTTTAGAAGAAAAACTTACTTGAAAATTCATGTGAAAGGAAAGTATGTCTATTCTTACGACGTTATTTCTGAAAAGGACATTCCAGAGAAAATAAGGGGACAATTGGAGATAGCAAATAAATAAAAGAGCCAATTCGTACGAGTTGGCTCTTTATTATCGCTCCTATCTATCGTTTGGAGAATTCTTTCGGTAGATTTATTACATTCATTATCATTGTTTTAACAACCATTCTTCAATTACTTTCACTGTTTCATCTCGTTGTGCTTTTGGCGCAATTAAACTCGCATTATCACCTTTTTGCTCACCATACATGCCAAAATGAGCATGATTGCCCCCTTTTATCATGTGCATAGTTGTATTTTTCGACATTAACTTTTTATTGTTCTCTATTTTTTCTACAGTTGCTAAAGCATCTACTTCTCCATAAATTGATAACATCGGAATTGATTTCGTAGAAAAGTCATCTGCAGGATACGAACCTAAGAAAATGATCCCGTCTACCTTATCTTCATGTTGAAAGGCATACTTAGAAATCATAGCTCCTCCCATTGAATGCCCTGCAACATACCATTTTTTAACTTCCGGATACTTTTCAATTACACTATCTACCTCATTTATTCCAAGTATCGCTAAATTTAATGGTAACTTAGGCATTACTACAAATTGCCCATTTTTTGCAAGAGCTTCTCCTAAATAACTATAAGCCTCAGCTTCTACTTTAGCACCTTGATAAAAAATAACCCCTACTTTCGCATCTTTCGCTCCAAAAACGATATTATCTTCATCTTTTTTATCATCTACTAACGACAAAGCCTCTTTCGTCGGTTTATAAGTAAACTGAGACCAAGTCAAAAAAGTAATACTTCCTATAATTAAAATAGCTAGTAAAGAGTACAGCATAATTTTTATCCATTTCTTCACAAAGATGACCTCCCTAAGATGTATATATTCCATATTTCGGATTATCATTAACACACATAAAAACTCGAGCATTTTTATTATGCTCAAGTTTTTAGTTCCGTCTTTAATTTATACTATAAATTGTCCAAGATAAATATGTAGCAAATGCAGACCATAAAAAATACGGAATTAGCAACCATGTCGATACTTTAGATAATTTGGAAGAAACTGCTATGAGAAGTAACGTAGTAATAGCGACAAGTAAACAATCTACTGTTGCTAAAAACAAATTTTTTTGACTGAATTGAAAATAGCTGAAAGCTTGATTGCACATATAATTTAAAAGGAATATAAACCAAAATGTTTTTGGCTTAAATCCATATTTGTTATAAATAATTGCAACTGATAATGCAATGAGTCCATATAATACAGCCCAAACTATGCCGATTGTCATACCAGGAGGTGTCCAAGACGGCTTTTCTAACGCATCATACCAAGCACGATCAATAGGAAATAAAATACTAGAAACATAAAACAAGCCATATGTTAGTAAAAATACTATAATACTAGATTTTTTCATAAACATTCTCCTTTTTTAATAGAAAGTTTTAGAAACTCTATTTGATTCGTGTGCTCTTTCAATGAATAAAATTTTAATGTGTAAATGGACATTCCTATACTTTACATTATAATCTTTACATATGAAATTCATATTGATTCATTTATTTTATACAAGTTCTTTCATACTTTTATATGCACAAAGCGCTCTCTCTCGTGCTGCCTTATGTTCAACAACTGGCAAAGGATATGTATGACCAAGCTTAATATTGGCCTTTTGTAAAATATGCTCAGGTGCTTCCCAAGGTTTATGTATATACTTATTCGGTATATCTCTTAATTCTGGTACCCATTTTCTTATATACTCTCCATTTTTATCAAACTTTTCTCCTTGTATGATAGGATTAAAAATACGAAAGTACGGTGATGCATCTGCTCCACTTCCAGCAACCCATTGCCATCCCATTGTATTATTTGCAATATCAGCATCTAGTAGTGTATCCATAAACCATTTTGCACCTTCTTGCCACGGAATTAACAAATGCTTTACAAGAAAAGAGGCTACAGCCATTCTTGCCCGATTATGCATAAAACCAGTTTGCCATAGTTCTCGCATTCCCGCATCAATAAACGGATAACCAGTTTCACCCTTCTGCCATACTCTTAATAACTCCTCTTCCTTATTCCATGGAAAATGTTCAAAGTTTTTATTAAGAGGTTTATATACTGTAAACGGATAGTGATATAGCAAATAATAAGAAAACTCTCTCCAAATTAATTGGCGTATAAAACTAATCACTTGTTTTTCAAAAAAACTACATTGTCTTTCGGTACTTTTATTTATTAAGTAGTGATACATTAACTTCACTGATATTTGGCCAAATGAAAGATATGGTGCCAACATCGAATGAGCATTTTGATTTGGAAAATCTCTTCCTTCACTATAAGAGGCTAATTTACTAGAGAAAAATTTCTTAAATGTTTTGTATGCCCCTTCCTCTGTAGGCTCCCATATTGCTTCCATATGAGATGTCCACGGTATAGTCGGCAACAAGTGTAATTCTGAAACAGATAAGCTTGCTGGTAAAGAGCTTCCCCACTTTATACTCTGTACTCTGCTAATAGGTTTAGGTATTACCTGCTTTTGAAATGCATTGTAAAAAGGCGTAAACACCTTATATTCAGTGTTATCCTTCTTTTTTATAATCCACGGTTCTAATAATAAATGCGAATTAAATTCCTTACAAATAATACCTTTATCTTCTAACATCATTTTCATTTTTTGATTAGATTTTAACCTGTCTGGATTATAACAACTATTCCAATATACAGCTGTTATATCTAATTGTTTTATAAGAGAAAGTATTTCTTCTTGTGTATTTCCTTTGCGGATTATTAAAGTAGAGCCCAATGCCTCAAGTTGCTTTTGGACATCTATTATAGCATGGTGTAACCACCACTTTGCTGCACTTCCTATTGAAAAAGTTTCATCTTGTACATATACCGGAAGAACCTCCCCGGACTGAACAGCCTCAAATAGAGCTGGGTTATCATATAAACGAAAATCTTTTTGAAACATAACGATAATTTTATTTTGCATGGCTACCTCTTCTGATTCTTAAAACATAATAAAATTTATTATACAACAACAATTTATACATAAGAATTTATTTGTCTTTCATAGATTAATTAACTTTTTCAACTATTTTATTAGTAGCAATTTTAACAACCGTTTCTTTTTCACCTGTTCTATCAATCATGAAACCATGAACTTTAATATCAGAAGGTACTAACGGATGATGACGAATCATATCTATACTCTTTTCAATATTTTCACTAACATTTTTTTGTCCACTCAGCCATTGATTAAGGCTACCACTTGAAAATTCAGGCATGCAATTTTTAAAGAGATAGTCTATTTCTCTGTTATTTTTTATGGAATCACGTTGAATTTGTAGATTAACTACATCAGTTTCTTTATCCTCTATTCCGACAACAAAAATTTCTTCCACATTTTCTTCATAAATAGCAATAATAATAGATCTCATTATATCTCCATAAGGATGTACAATTACAGAATCATAGCTGTGAATAGTCAACATGTTTTCTTGTTGAATGTTAGTTACTTGTTGGATACTAGGCTCTATTCCGTGTTCAATGTCTGTTAATAATAAAACTTTTTTATTCTTTGAATTCATATGGAGCACTCCTTCTTCATTATTGTATTTATGAAACTTTTAAGATAGTAACAATAATAATTGTTACCAGTTTTTCCAGCGTCCCTCTGGATCAACACTTGCAAGTCTAACCCATCCATTTTGAACTTTTTCTCGAAATGTGAAATCATTATTTAACAAACGTTCTATATATTCAATAGGTGCTTGAATGACAATTAGTAAACGAAGTGGTGAATGATACGTCTCACTATCTGACTGCATAACAGATTGCCAAGGTAAGCCTGGCAACAGGTCACTAGCATTCCCTTGCATAACACCGAGACCTGCCGTTACGGTTTGGGTTGTTTTATTTCCACTACCATAATAATGAGGAGCTACAGTTGATGCGTAATATTGTAGATTTATCCACTGCGCAACTGTTCCTGGTCCTGCAATAATATTAGCTAATATATCTCCACTTCCATCCTGTTTCCAATCATAATTATGAAGGAAAGCCCTACCTTCTAAGTCACAATCTTGAGTTAATTCACGCTGTCCGATAATAAAAGATGCATTACGTGCTAATCCCCACTCTGGACGTATTTCACTCCAATCTTCTGCAAACCGATGTGCCTCTTTACTCGGATTTTTTATTTTCGTTTTAAAATTAGGTAATTGCGTTAAACGTTCTCTATTTGCATGTTGGCTCACATTTGGCATAATCGTCTCGATACAATCAAACGCTTCTTGAGCAGTTTTCGAAAGTTCTGGGACGTAAATCCATTCCAATTCGTCCACTGTTGTTTTATGTTCAGCTGCTGCAAAAATGGTATCCTCAGGAATGTTAATGCCTTCAGCAGACAACGCCTCTCTTACTTCTGGAAGATTACATAAAGTAGCGAAAACTCTTGCATTGAATCCCCCTGCTGCGCCTCCACAAGCACCACACTCAAGTGCTGCAGCATAAGGGTTGTTCGTACTTTGACTACTATGTCCGCACATTACAACTAAAGGAGCAAATTTTTCCGTCAGTCCCACCATTTTTAAAGTTTGACGCACATAGTTCACTTTTTCTTCTTTCGTAAAACCGATAGGTATCTCACCTTTTGTGTCATGAACATAATTAAGCGAGAATGTTGTATCAGGTTTTTGTAACATAGTTTTACGAAGGTTACGAATGAAACCACCAACTCCTCTTGGGACAAAGCTTCTTGTCACCATCTGTAGACCAAGTAAAGGACCACTTAACTCAGGTAGCGCCATACTTGTCAGTACGTTCTGTTTCATCGTTTTAAATGTATAACGCACCGAACTACCTATCCTCTTACGTTGCTCATAAGATTTAAGTTCATTTTCATTTGTGAGCTCTTTTATTTGATGTTTCGGTTTGAGTATAACTGGCAAAGAAGGATGGTTGTTATTACTACCTAGTTCACTAGTTGCAATTGGTAATCCAAAGAAACCAGCTATTCCAAACGTTTCAAACGGACCTAGTTTTTCTAAGTGGCGACGAAACGGTTCTGAACGTACATCAATACAAAATGCTAATTGAGCTAATACATGCTTTTTATCATTGGTTGCACGTTGTTTAGAAGCAATCTTCTCTCTTAATTGCTCTGCATGCGTTTGTTCCCAAGCTTCCAGCCAAAGTTTTCTGCGAATATTTTCATCAAAACGATATGCAAATGCTAACAATTCGCTTTGTTCAGCTGTAGACATTTGTGACCATTCCCGTGTTGAAATATTCCCCCAATAGATCCAAGAAGCTATAAGTGGGACGATCGAAACTTTTTTCTCAACCTTTTGATTTTTTAAAGGTAAATAAGGTTTTGCAATAGCCAGCTCCATAGAAATTCGAACTGCTAAATATTCTATTAAAAGCCCCTGTTCCTGAATTGATTGTTGTGAGCGCCATCGTATCATTCCTGCCCACCCAGGTAAAGAAAGTAAGTGCCCTTCAAGATAAGCTTGTATGTTAGATTCAGAAATTCCTAGTTCAAATAACGCTCTCGCTAAAGCTACTTCGGCATCTTGTGGCCAATCTTTTAAAACTTTACGCTCATTTTTACTGAGCGCTGGATCAAATGTAATAAGGTGTTGCCATGCACGATAAAAACCTTTCTCTCGATTTGGCATCGTCCAACTTGATCCGGAGTCATCAAGATATAATTTACACCATTTAATGATATGATAATTAAGAATATCAGATAGGTTTTCACTATTTTGATTCTCTATAAGCGAACTTATTGATTGCATAACAGAGGCTTTCATATTTGCTGTATTTATATAACTCAGTTCTTCTGCCAATTTATTTAATTCTGGCGATGATAATAGACTAGAAGGTAATTTTTCTAACTTTAAAGCCGCTTGGCAAAATCGCTCTACTTTCTCTCGCGGAATATGAAAAGATTGTGAATCCAGCCAACGAGACAAACTACTTTGTAAAAATGATTCCTCAATCTCACCTTTCGCTTTTGCCGAATGAATCATGGAAGTACTAGGATACATATCCACATTACGAGCTTCTTTTAACCAATTTGCGACTTGTTCAAATGATTGCTTTTCAAGTCCCATCCAAGGGTGGTGAGCTGCAAACGTAGAGATAGGCCAAAGTGGTGCAATAACTCGGCTAGCAGATGCAACTAAATCATTTATATTATTTTCTTGCATATCAATGTTTGTATCTTTCTTTAATATTGACGATATGCTCATCACGAATTACCTCCCTTTGATACATAATGTTTCAGATAGCTTGGGTGACTTTCTACTGATTTTCTTCTCGCCTCACCTACTCGAACTAACCAAAGATAAAGTACAGCGAATAAAGTAGAAGATTGATTACGAGTAACGAAAGTACTAGTAACACTACTAAATAGTAAAATACATATAACAAAGATAACGGCTGGAGCTGAAGGTTGAACACTTTGATAAATATCAGTATGCAACCATTTATAAAGAGAATTATGAACGGTAAAGTAAATGAGAGAAAATCCAATCAAAACAATTACGCCAGCAATTCGTCCCATTCTTCCCTCTCCAAAAACAACAAGCTGTTTCCATGAAAAGTATAGTGACCAGCCTAAGATTAACGCACTAACTAGTTGATACCCCTCTCCAGAAGTCATAAACCAGAAAGTAATTGCTATAAATACTCCTAAAACACGCCCGACTATAATCCATAAATTGGACATCTTTTCATTAGACTGATTCACTATCCCAAAACGTTGCACTGAAGAACCAGCTTGTAAAAACAGCGTAGCTTTAAACAAACCATGTAAAATTAAATGAATAATAGCCGCTAAATAAGCGCCTAATGCACATTGAATAAGCATAAATCCCATTTGTGCAATAGTTGAACCTACTAGCTGACGTTTATAATCAACTTGGACTAAACTAATTCCTGTTCCGATTAAGACAGAAATACTAGAGAAAATAAGTAAAAAGATTTGTGCAATATCATCATGAAAAAGAGGTGAAAATCTAGTTAACATGATACCGCCAGCATTTACTAAACCTGCATGCATAATAGCTGAAACAGGAGTTGGAGCAACGGCAGACTCAATTAACCATCTTTGAAAAGGCCATTGTGCTGCTGGAATCATCACCGCTAATATAATTAATAAGTTAATTCCTGTTCTCTCCAATGTTCCATGTAGCGCTACATTTTCATTCGTTAAAACTGATGTTAATTGCCACTGTCCTGTTATTTGAAAAAGCCAAATGATAGCTGATAGCAACGCAATCCAACTTATTGTAAATAAATAGCCAGAGATTTTTGTTGCTTCACTAACTACTTTCCACCCTTTATTTAGCCCTATGAGTAGAACCAATCCTATAAGCGTTGCTCCCCAACAAATGATCATGAAACGAAGATCGTCACTTAACCATGCAACCGAAGATACACCTGTAGTAAATGTAAAAAGTGCAAAGTATTTTCGATATGAGCGATCTCCCATTAAGTAACGTACAGAAAAACGCTGAATGATTAAACCAATTGTAAGAACAAAGAAAGCCATTAACCAAGCTAAAGTATCTAGATGCCAAGGCCCCACAACTCTATCTCCATTGTTATTAACAAGTGCGAGTAAAGAAATCAATGAAGGCAAAGCAGCGATACCAATATGGATATGAACAAAACGTAAAGGCATCCTTGCATTTAAAAACAATAATCCACTTAGCCAAGAAGCACTAAGCGCTATAAAAAATAATGTTAACAGTGTTGATGAACTCAGCGAAATTAACATGTTAAATACTCCCTTCTAAGCGAAAATAACCTATAAAAATTCCTTTTAATTAAGATGTTTTTTTAAATTTCAATTTTCATTCACTCTTTTTAGTGCATCGTTTTTTCCCATAAAAAAAACCGACAACTTCCATAATTCAATGATTTTATATCATCATTGAATTATGGAGATTGTCGGTTTCCCTTCAACTAACTTCAATAAAGTTTTTTGAAGAGCTCCCATTTTATAGAGAATAATAATGTATGTATTACTCCTGTTAAAAAGAAATGTATATTTCTGATCTCCTAGATTATGCAATCAATATATCAATTTATGTTATACGCTATCTTTTAATTAAGAAACTTTTTCATTTAGTCAATATTACATATTAAAAAAATGCTAAAGCCTTAATTATAGCAAGCTGTTAAAATGAGCATCTATCAATTTTTTAAAACAATTATAAGATAAACCATATTAAGCAGTTTGTCAATTTCTTTATCAGTTTTTTAAGAGTTATTAGAATTACGATTTATTATACCTAAATAACTTCAAGTTTTTAATTATTAGCCTGTTAATAAAGTGCAAAACTTGTAGGTTTCTTAATCCTTCCACTAACCTTAAGGTATTTTTAAAATTTCTCCTCAAGATTATGAAGCAATTTAAAAATCATTACTCGTTCGCCTGTACGGGAGCTTATATCCGTATGAAAGCTCTTCACTTTCTCTCCAGTTAATTCTAGTATAATCTCTTTCAGATCATCAATTCCAGATTCAACTAGCTCCGAACGATTCTTCTTTATCGTTAGCATCCCGTCTTTTGTTTCGCAAACACTATATTCAGCCGGCGTTAAAACACCTTGTAAATTTACGATAATCATATCCCGTAATATATCTGTCTTAACGGATATAGACCCGCGTCCTAGGTAGTCCTTTTCCCAGTGAGTAATTGCTTTGCTTATCTCTGATTCAATAGAGCCTTTTGAGCTTTTCATCTATGTATCCTCCTTCAATAAAATAAATTTACAATAACAATATAATAATCCGGATTGATTTTATTTTCAATTATTGAGAAGAATTTATTGGGATTGTTGTATGGTATCCTTTCATATCATAGCGATTTTTTATATTACAATATAGATTTTTTTGATCATTCCCAACAAGATACTCTTACTATAAAGGCTCTGTTGCATAGATTTCTAAAAAGGACATTCCGGAGAAAATAAGGAAACTCTTGTGACATAATACATAAACGAAAGAGTCGATTTCTTTATAAAATAGGAAATCGACTTTTGCTTAATTATTGATTTAGTAATAAAAACACCTTTTAAAATAACTATGTTTATACTATAGACGTTGATCTTTTTGGAAATTTAGTCGAAAATGATCTGCATCATTGTAAACACCAAATTCATATCCATTTTCCTTATAGAATTTAATGATTTCCGGAAGTGCTTGTAATGTTTGCGCCTTTTCATGCATTAAAACAACTTCTACTTCTTCTGTTGTTTGTTTCTTTACATTTTCGATAATCTGAGTTGGATTATCTTTTAATTTCCAATCATTTGAGTCTATTGTCCAATCCCAAACTTTTATTGCTGCTTCTACAATTTGATTACGAATTTCCTCACCCTTTAATCCTGGTGCAGATCCATATGGTGGACGGACTAGTTTAGGAGTTGTACCCGTAATATTATGGATAAGAGCTAACGTTTCTTTCATTTCCGGTACAAATTGTCCCTTTTTGTATAGTTTATCACTATTATGTGTCATACTATGTGCACCAATATAATGTCCTTCTTTTACCGCTCGTTTTACGTTTTCCTGAAAACCTGTATTTTGTAAATTACTACCTTGCATAAAAAATGTCAAAGCAACATTTTGCTCTTTTAGTACATCTAAAAATTTTCCAGTTAATTCGCTAGGACCGTCATCGAATGTTAAATACACAACCTTTCCTACCGGTTTTCCATCAGGTCTTTTCTGTTTTTCCGGTGGTGTTTCTTTTTTCTTTTCTTGTTGTTGCGTATTAACTTGTTTAATACTTTCATTAGCTACTCCCTTCGCTGGGGTAGAGTTCCATTTCCCAATTAAAAAGAATGTGAAAAAGGTCGTTGCTAAAACAACTCCTAAAGATATGATTGCCTTCGTTACTACACTTGTTTTTTTCTTACTTTTCGATTCTTTCATGATTTTCCGATCCTTTCCCTATTAATTTTCATTATTTATAAGGCTGAGCCTTTATTCGACTGAATCATTCGTTTCAACCGGTGTTTACAATAAATAGATTAATAGAGAGAGGTAAAGATAAAATGCAGATAGTGTCGAAATCAGTTAAAGAATAAGGTTAAGTTAATTCTTAAATTTGAAAACTGGATATACACCCAAAATAAAAAATACTATTCTTTCTAATTAAGATTTAGAAAGAATAGTATTTTTCTATTTACCTATTTTATTACATCGTAAAATAATTAATAATGCCATCCACAATACCTTGTTGCGATTTTGCTTGGAATTCTTCTGAATTCATTCTTTTTTCATCACTCGCATTAGATGTAAACCCTAATTCAATTAAGATAGCCGGAGAAGGATTTTCTCGTAAGACAAGAAAATCACTTCCATGAATACCTCTATCACGGCTGTCTATATTTTGATCAAAAATAGCTTCTTGTACGGTCTTAGCTAACTTTTTATCTTTCCTTTTATTAGATCCAAAATGAGTTGTTATTCCTTTTACATTTGTATCCTCAAAAGCATCATGATGAATGCTAATATAAAGATCCGCCGCATGGTCTTTCGCTACTTTGACACGTGCTTGTAATTCTTCCTTTTGCTTTGTTTCTGGAAGTAAGCTCGTATCTTTTTCACGTGTTAATATAACTTTTGCATCCGTTCTTTCTTCTAATTCTTTCTTTATATTTTGTGCTACTTTTAAATTAAGCTCTTTTTCAATCGTTCCTAATTTCTTTCCTTTCGTCCCTCTATCTCCTCCACCATGCCCTGGATCAATTACAATAGTTTTTCCTTTTAATCGTAAATCCTCTTTTGATATGTTTTTGTGCCCTTTAGCATGTATGAAACTAACGCCTGTACCCATTATTATTATAATAAGCAAAAGCAATATCGCTCTTTTTTTCATTTTAACAATCTCCTTATCAACTTTTCATTCTCTTTCTAATGAAAATAGTAATGAATGCTGATAAAGATAAAATGCAGATAATTTCGATTTTGTTTAAAAATGATAAAAACGTGTAGAAAAAATTCTACACGTTTTTATTTAAATAGAAATAAAATAATACTCCATCTTCTGTATTTGAAACACCATATTCCGCATCATGTAGCTCTAATATATTTTTTGAAATAGCAAGTCCCAATCCTGTTCCACCTTTTGAACGTTGACGAGACGTATCCCCTCGATAGAAACGATCCCATATTTTCTCTAAATGTTCTGGCGCGATATGAGCCCCTTTATTTTCTACACATACTTTTACACGTTCATTCTCTTCTATTGTAGAAATAATAATATTCTCCTGTTCTGGTGTGTAACGAATCGCATTTGTAATAAAGTTCGTTATAACTTGTTCTATGCGATGCTGGTTTGCAACAACTTCAATTTTAGAAAGTTGTTTATGAACATGTAATTGCTTAGCTGTTATATCCGAGGTTAATTGCTCACATATGTAATCGATCATTTCATCAATATGGAAAACATCCATTTCCATTTTATATGTACCAGATTCGAATTTCGCTAACTCCAGCATATCAATAATGAGCATATCCATTTTATCTACTTCTTTTGACATTGCTTTAAAGTAATACTCCTTTTTATTACTAGCAACACCATCCTCTAAAATTGAAATACAGCTCTTCATAATACTTAAAGGTGTTTTTAACTCATGTGAAACACCAGCGATAAATTCTTTACGTGTATTCTCTAATTGCTTTTCTTTTTCTATATCTTGCTGCAATTGATGAATATACGAATGCAAAGCTTTAGAAAGTGTATTAATATTTTGTGATAAATCACCTATTTCATCCTTTGTAGTAATAGGTATCGTCTCAGAGAAATCTAAACCCGCGATTTTTTTTGTAGTATCATTTATTTGTAATAATGGCTTGGCGATTTTTTTTGAGTAATAGAACGATATCAAAACGATTAAAATTAATACAAAGATAATTAAATATATATAATAATCCTTTATCATTTGCACAGCTTCATCAACTGGCTGCAATGATGTCATAGCAAATATGTAATTTGTCTTACCATTTGCATCTTTTGTTGGTTTGACTAATAATTTATATTTAATATCATTTTCTTCATAATCCATTATTTCTGTAGAAGTAATATTATTTGGTTTTTGATTTAATATTAAATCAGTCTGAAATTGTTTTATTCTATCTATAAGCACACGATTTCCATAAATAGAGTTAGTTCCTACAGTCCCCTCCGGTAACTGCACGTTCTTAATGCTTCCTGCTAGATATAACTGTGAACTTTCTTTTGAAGATGCGGCTTTTGGCCCATACAACCTTTCTGACAGTTGCTTGTTCTCTAGCCCAACATTCTTCTCTTTTATTGTTAACATCGCAGGGACTACTATATTCCCCTTCTGTACTCCGTCGATAATAATATGACTCCCTTGTTCTAAGCTATATTTCATCCTTTGTATATCTTCTAAATTGATAAAACTATACAACGGTATGTGAATGGAACGTTCAGAAAATATCTTATTTTCGTTTGGGTCTAATTGAATTTCTATAGAAAAATCATTTGCATATTTTATATTACCTACACTATCTAACGTTGTAATCCATGTCGCATTCTCTTGATAGAAATTTTGTTCTAATTCTTGAATTACTTTCGCATCATCTCCAGCTTTTATATATGCTTTTTCAAAGGATTGAATATTTGTTTTAATATCATTAACTTTTCGATTTGCGTAGTATTGCTTAAAAAATATAGTTTGTCCAATAAAAATAGTTACTAAAATAAGTGTGCATAATGCTGTTGTTAACATAAATAACTTTAATACAATTCCTTTTTTCATACTTGTCCCTCAAATTTATAACCAGCTCGTACAACCGTTACAATACAAGCTGCTTTTTGTCCTAATTTATGACGCAAATTACGAATATGACTATTAACAGTGCGATCATCCCCAGCGAATTCATAACCCCAAATTTTATTGATTAGTTGTTCTCTCGAAATTACAATTCCTTGATTTCGCATGAGATACGTTACTATTTCAAATTCTGTATGAGTCAAATTTATGTCTTCCCCATCTATAGTTACTGTACGAGAAGGAAAATGTACATGGATACCACTACTCGTTAATGTGTCTTCAGCTGGTACATTAACAGCTGAAGAATATCGGCTTTCCATTAATCGTTTTGCTCTTGCTAATAAAATAGGAGGACTATACGGCTTTGTAACATAATCATCTGCTCCTAGTTCAAATCCAAGTAAAGTATCATCTTCATCCACCCGAGCCGTTAGCATAATAATAGGTACATTAGATTTCTTCCGAATTCGCCGACAAACCGTCCAACCATCTAATTCCGGTAACATAATATCTAAAATAATTAAATGCACCTCATGCTCTTCAAATATAGATAACGCTTCTTTCCCATCAATCGCCTCTAAGACGTTATACCCTTCGTTTAATAAGTAATCTTTCATAATTTCACGTAAAATATCTTCATCTTCTACAATTAATATTGTTCTTTGCATCTTTTATTTTCTCCACGATTTATTTTATTGTAAGGAAGAAATAGTTCATTTTATATGTTAACCAATTAGAAATCTTTCACTATTTCCGTCACTACTACATTCAACATAATTATATCAAGATAATAGCATGACGGTATAAAGATAAAATGCAGAGATAGCCTTACTATTGAAATGCTATTATAATTTTGTAATTGGAATCAATTTGAATCAAATAAAAAGCCAAAAGAAATACTATGATATCGCGACTTAAACTAAATAATATAGCGTATATCAAAAATGAGTTTCCTGAATACTTTCGAAATGGAACAGTAAAAAAACAGTCTCAGTACATCAAAGTTGATTTAGAACACACTATGAATGCCTTAAAACCTGGACAGGTGTGAATTTAGGGTAATATCATATTTTCCATTCAAATATGATAGAATAGAAGTATATCCAAAACGGAGGAATAACAAATGAACTCAAACACAAAACAGTTTATTTATGATATCCAGCAACGAAAGAACAATTATATAGAAAATGCTTTAATAGCAATACAACACCCTAAAAAAGAGCAATCTGAACAGGTCATTCAAAATATAGTAGAGAAGATGGATATGATGATTAGTCTAGTTACTACGTACATGAGGATTGAATCTGGATCTACGGAAGAATTAAAAGAACTTCAGAAAGAAATTATCCATGCTCAAGCATATATTCAAAAACGAAAATTTGAAGAAACACAGAGATAAAACCCTGTGTTTTTATTTGATTTATAACGCTAATCTGTTATAAATCAAATTACATGTAATTTGATTATTGTTTTGGCATAATCCATACAATTTGTTGAATGCGTACAATATATGGCACCGTATCTTCAATGAGCAAATGATCTGGTTTCACATCCTTTAATTTCCCTCTTATATTTCCTCTTACAGTTTCAATAACCACATGTTTACCAATTACTGATTGTAATGTCTGATATACATAGGGATTAGGCACACTTACCATATTTTGTTTACTAAAGTCATTTCCCTCCAAATAACTCATTCTATAAGACTCCTTTCTAACTTGCATTCTTTCTACTAATATATGATATAAATCTTATAAATATGCTAGAAGGATAATTCATTATATGGACGGAAATAACATTTTAATAGGGTACGGTTTCTATTTCTACATTGCTAAAAAATTATTTATATAAAGTTACTTTTACTAGTTAATAGGAGATGATAAAGGGATATTTTGAATATACATCTAGGTTGTTCCTTTCTGGTTATGTATCATTTTAAATATGCCCTTTATTAGAATAGTGCTCATACTTTTTTTGAGATTCTTTCGTAATACGTGCGTTAAGTAAAATTGCTAACAATAAAAATACTCCATATTTTCCCCCTGTAGCTCCTATGATAATCACACTACTACAAACAAGTACAATTAATAGGATAAACGAAACTAAATAAATACGATCATAATTCTTTGACATCTTCTCGTATTTTATGCGTTTTTTCCTTGCATCCATTTTAATTCCTCCTTTAGATGATCCATTTCACTCTCAGATAAATCTCGCCCTAAAAAAAGAAACAATCTATCGTTTTAAATAATTAGTTTGTTTTTTTATCAACTAATTTATATAACGTAAAAAGAAATCCTACCAATATTAAGCTTTCCACCATGATAATTTCCATCCTCTCCTTCCTTTTAACCCCAACACATCAGATAAAAGTTATTTATATCCCATATTGGCTGCAACAAACAAAAAGGATCCCCCTTCTCTTAAAGGCCGATCCTTTTCTCCTTGTATGCAACTATTTTTACCTATTCTTGATTAATTAGAATAATAGCTGGTCCATCTACACGAATTCCACCAACTTCGATTTTTTCATAAGACTCAACTGTAATAGAGATGATCCCTTCTCGCTTCTTTAATTCATTACTTAATTCTTTTGTTAACATTTTTTTCATGTGTGTACTCCTTCTTACTGCTTAATTTACTATTGGTATGTAAATAAAATTTAAATTGGTTTCCTGGTCTGGAAACCAATTTTTTGTAGTTGACCATATGGTGTTACCAGTTCGTTTATCAATTTTACGTAAAGAAGATAAACAATTACTATTCACCGTCTCAGTAGATATAAGGCACTCTTACAGATAGTGGTGAGATTGATTGTTTTTTCTTCTAGAAATAATGACTTAGATAGTATATTACCTAAAACAATGAAAGCCCTACCTCTCTTTCATCCTTACGGCTCCTTGTCCGTGCCAGTGTGAATCAGGATTGTAAAAATCAAGTGACTATTTAATCGAGTTATTTGATGAAACTTCAAACGTTCGTAAAAGAAATTTAAAAATAAAAATGGATTAGATTGAAGTAATAACAAAAGAGGTATCTACTCTAAAAGTGAGTTGAAGAAATTGAATATCTTTGAAATACTTTCCTTTTAATAATCAACATATACCCAGAAAATTCAGGATATTTCCGAGGGATGTTATACAGTATTTATAATAAATCTTAACAGAAACTTTTTATTTGTTTTTCAGTGATTCCTTTAATTAATTCTAGCTCACTGACCAAAAATTTATATGCATCATCCAACAATTTTTTTTCGCTTGTATTCAGTGCTTTTTCTTTCTTCATACGCATTAAATCACGTACAACTTCAGCACCTTCTTGTATTTCACCCGTTTTTATTTTGTCCGTGTTCACTTTATGCCTTTGTTTCCACGGCAGTAATTTACATGATTCTTCATGCTGAAAAATGTGTATAATGTGTTTTAATGCAAGTATATCAGTAACTGGCCGTATATTCGAATTCAATATTTTACCCGTAGGAATCATGACTTGCATCTTACTGATTGACATTTTTATTACATAATACTGTTGTTTTTCCCCTGAGAATTCTTTTTCTTCTATGGCTTCAATTATACCTGCTCCGTGCATTGGATAAACAATGTTATCGCCAATTTGAAACATATAACCCACCTCCATATGTGGTAACCTTCTCAAGCTTAACACATACGTTATTTTTTATCAAATATTTAATAATATCATGAGTTTATTTTTGGTGTCAATTACTTTTTCTTCAGAAGTTAAATTAAGGAAAACAGCCTCAAAATAATAGAGAGCGTTCTAGATTTCAAATAAAAGAAAAGGGAATTCCCACGCGTATATTCTGAAATCTCTACTCATTAACGTAGATCAGTTTTTCCTTGAAAACGGCCAAATCGATCCCGTATTTTTTTCAATCTTATATGATACTCCAAAATCTCAATTCTTGCTTTTTCTGCTAGAGGGGCAATTGGTCGTAAGTCTTTTAACCCCCAATACTCAACCACTACATCAAGTACTTGATCAAAATATTGTAGTGGCCCATAGTTTGCTTCTTTTGCAATCACAGCCATTCTATTTTCAAAATCAGGCATGACGGCACCTGGCATTTTAAAATTCCTAATCACATTGGCAATATAGTAGCAATAATTTGGTTCCAATTCTAAATGTGTTCGAATAACGTCTCGATAAAACGCATAATGAAGTGTTTCATCTTTTGCAAGACGGCGTAATAATGTAGCAAGATCTGGATCATGCTTACTTGCCACCTTAGCTACATTATTGTAAAACACCATTGTTGCAAGTTCTTGTAGCGTCGTATATGTCATGGCTTCGATTGGTGTATGAAAATCAGGCTCAAATCCACACTCAACGACTGATTTTCTTAATTCATGTATACGTTTAGGGTTTACACTTCGAGTGAGTAGTAAATATGTCTCTAATAAATTCGAATGTTGATCCTCTTCTGAGGTCCAAGTATGAATAAAGTCTGTAATAACAGAAAGGGAACCTTTAAAAGTCGCAGATAAATACGTTGTAAACCATGGTAAATTCACTTCTGTTAATAAAGCTGTTTCAATGGCCGTAATTACACCAGAAGGGAGAGTAACTTGACTTTCATCCCAAGGAACTCTTTTAAAGTCCATTCCCTTATCCCATGGTAAAAACTCATGATAACCCCAGTCTATCTTCTGCGCTCTTATTTTATGTTGTTCATACAGTTCTTTTAAACGTGGTTCTAATCGGAAATCTAAATCATTTGTTAGCATATAAGTGCCCCCTTTTCTTATCATGAATATTCAGCTTATTTTTATCCTTAAAAATTTTCTACAAATAAATATTACTTTCCTTTTTTTAAATCAAACATAACAAACTTGTAACAAAACTCTTTAAGAGCGCTATATTTTCATAAAATTTTTTTATCAAAAGAGGGAACGTTATAGCTATTTTCTTTTTTATAAAATAGATAATGAGGCATACAATATGTCAGTTAGTCAAAATAAAAAACTAACCTCAGTAAATACAGAATAACATTCATGGATAAAGATACTCGTCATGTTGTAAATTTTGGTGAGTGTAAAAAAGTGCATGCCTATAAAGAATCGTTTTATAATAAAGATTGATAGTGTTTTATGTACACTATCAATTTATTTAGACGTAAGATTATAATCCAATATATTAGATTAAGCGCTTGAAAAAAATACAGTTGATGAGATAGCCCTAAACGACAATTCCCAACAAGCTTAATGTACATTGGCTATGATGAGTTAGACCAAATTTTGTGAAACAGTATACAACAAAAAGGGAAGAGGCGATAAACATGCAGTCAACAGAAGCGCATATGAAGGAAAAACAACGTAGAGAAAAAATAGAAATTATATTTAGTCACAGGGTAAAAGGAGAGAATTTTTTTCACGGTTCTTCCTATCAATGGAAAAACATTGTATATCAAAATTATAATAGGATACAACAAAAAGAGTTGGAAATTGAACAACTCATTTCGAAAATGGAAAAAGAAGGGATCCGTTTTACGCAGCACCGTTCACTCATACACTATCCCGTCATTGATTTCGTAAAATATATAGCTAAGATTTATAAGGAGCCCCTCGAAATAAAATAATCCTATTTATAAAAGGTTTATTTCCAGGGATTTTTTTAACTTAAAACCAGAGGTACCGCCACATCGCCAGCAACCTAAGAAAAGCAAATACCCTAAACATTTTTTGTTTAGGGTATTTGTATATACTTCCAAATATTAAATCGATAAGCATGGATGATGTCCCCAGATATGAGTATCTAAAGTATTTGAATAAGAAACTTTAATCCGTTCGTTATAGTTATTTACATCATGATATAATTATATTTATCTTATTAAAAATGAGTCTATCTTAAGAACTGAAAATAGCTACTAAAAAATATGGTTGCTAATTTTATTTCGATCTTCCTTGCACCCAATTAGCAATATCATTTATAACATACTCAGGAATATTAGCAGGACTATAATATTCATCCGGTTTACTTAATTCCCCATCTCCTTCTGTAAAGAAGTGATTTAATTTTGGATATAGTCGATAATCAATGTTATCTCGCTCTTTTAATTGTTCTTTCCAAAGAGGAATTTCGATTTTGGATTGAACTTGATAGTCTCTTTCTCCTTGCATAATCAATAACGGTGTCTGTTGTTTTTTTGACATTTCTGCTGCTTTAATTTTGCGAATAGAATCCCAAAATACTGGTGATCCTAAATAAAAATCTTTTGGAGGATTCTGACTAGAGAAATTAGGGTTGTTTAATAATTCAAATTGCGATTTGTAAAATTGATATTCTTCTAGGTTTATTGCTCCAATAGACAAACGATACTTCAATTGGTCTAAAGCAGCATCTTGAATTGTACGGGCCGCTCCTCCCATCACAATTGCCCCCGCAATATTTTGATTTTGATCTTTTTCAATTATCCTTGGAATCACCATCCCACCTTGACTATGACCAAGAATATAAATTTGTTTTTTATCTATCATAGGTTCATTTTGAAGAAAATGAGTCACAAGAAGAGCATCATCTGTTGTCTCTTTATCAACTGTATAAAAAGGACTAAGTTCTGTTTTCAATCCATGTTCATAGGTTCGTTTATTATAGCGAAGGACAGCAATTCCTTTCGAGGCAAGACCTTCAGCTAAATCACGAAATGGTTTTAAAGCATACGCAGTTGAATCCTGATCGGCTGCTCCACCTCCGTGAACAAGAATAACCGCTGGGAAAGGACCCTTTCCTTTTGGAACAGACAATGTTCCTGGTAATGGAAATGCACCACTTCCAACTACTACTTCTTTATCAACAAATGATTCAGGCTTACTATACGATGGCCGATTTACAACAGGACTAAACGGCATACTGAGTTGAAAATCATCTATTTTACCAGATGGATCCAGTTTCATTAGTAAAGGTACAGTAATTTGTTCAAAAACTAATTGAATCTCTACATTTGTATGGACGGAATTTATCTCTTTTTGTGAAACCTTCCCGATTTCTATAAAAGAACCCGCTTGTAATTGCGTAGGGATTTCTTTCCAATAGTTCTTCAGCCATTTTTCGGATATTACTTTCTGTAATGACCGAGAAGTTAAATCAAATGCAGATTTATAATCTTCATTATGCATATAACGGATAAATGAAAGAGCATTAGGTATAAATGGATTTTTATCGTCAATATTGTCTATTTTTCTTATATTTGTGTTTGTTTCCTTTAATGTCGATTTAAATTGGTGGCTGAACGGATTTTTATATGTATTGGGATATAGATTTGATTTCAATACATCCTTATTCTGCCCCTCAAACATGCTTGGAGTACCCTCGAAATTTTTAGGTGAAATTCCTTCCTCCGCATAGGAAACTGAAGGAATTGTTGTTGCACAAAGTGCACTAACAAGTAATAACTTCTTCCCTATTTTTTTCTTCGTGCTCATATTTATTAATTCTCCTTTTAAGATTAATAATTTCTAATTAATCGAAAATAAGTGCCCCAACAAATACAAGTATGCTCATTATAGTGACGAATGGAATACTGGTGTATTTTTGAGAAACCCAATATGTTTATAAAAAAATGATGGATTGGATAATAAATAGTATAGAAAGGTCCTACCATTCTCATAGGATAGTAGGGCTTTTGTATACATAGAGACACCCAAAGGTGTCTCTATGCTATTTAAACCATCATATTGTACTAATTATTGAATTGCATTAACACCTTACTATTTATGAACAAATTTAATGGTTTTTGGATTTACCTTTGCGTTTATAACCTTGACCTTTACGGAATAACTACCTTCTTCTAAATATTTTATAGGAACTGAGAATTTTTGAAGATTCGAGTGATGAAGAATATTGGCACTTGCTACATGTGATAAATCACCTCGTAAATTATAAAACTCAAATACTACATAGCTTCTTTTTCCTTCGTTAGATGAGCTTAAATCAGCACTCCCAATAATAGTGTTGTAATATGGGGAATATTTTATTGGATTTCCATTACCAAGCCAAAACTCACTTTCATTAACGGATAATTTTTCAGTGTTAATTTGGGCAGAAACTGTATTCTGATCAGGACTATAAAATGCACCAAAGACTAGAAAACCTATACTCATTACAGGAATAAGAATTCTTTTTTTCATTTTAACTACTCCTTTAATTATATTTTTAACAAACAAATAATACAAATTAATCACTTAAATGTAAATATATAGAATACAATTGGAATATTAATCTATAAAATTTTATTTTTCTTTCCCCAAGCCTTTTTGGTTAGAGCGCTAGAGCGTCGTTCGGAAACACAATCCCTCATATTAAACATTTTAAATTTACGAACAAAAAGAAATACCCATTAATATTAAGCTAAGAATTTAAGAGTAATATCATTCGTGGAATTTCTCTTTGTAAAGGAAATGCTTAAAATACAAATAAAACATCGTTTCCATGTCGTATTGTTTTATTGAAGTCTATCCTGAATTGTATCTAGTTCAATGTGATAGTAAATTCTGAGTTCGGTGCGCCAGCAAATACAACCGTTCCCTTCTCCGGTAGTTTCACTATGTTATTGCCGCTCACAACGGTAAAATTGATGCATACTTCATTCTCATCATACACCGAGAATGAACTCCCTGATGGCAAATCCACCGTCATTGTTTTCCCTGCTGCCTCTTGCGGGATCGTAAACCATTTCGCATGCCCATTTGCTTGCAGTGTAACCTTTGATAATTGACCTGCATCAAGCGATTTCACGTTGGATTCACTGACGTATAAAAAACTGGCCATCTTCATGTATTCATTACCGTCCTCTTTATAGAAATGTGCTTCCTTCGTATCACGCCCATTCATCACGGGAATCTGAATTTGATGCGTCGCCGTATTGGGACCTGTAATTTTTTTGCCGTCCCAATATCCATCTTTGAGCGTAATTTGTTTGTTAAGAGGTATTAGTTGTCCTAGATAGTTCATAGAATTAAATTTTTCGTTAACGAGGTAGAATTTGCCGCCCTCGCGCTTCGCCCATGCAGCAGCTGTTTTCTTCGGTAACACATTGTTTTCTAATTTCTGAGCTAAATAGTGAGTCAGCACATTTTGCCCCAATCCCGGTGATAATTCATATGTGCTCTCTCTTAAATAAACTTTTCCATTCTTCTCAGTGACGAAGTTAAGCTTGGAAGTACCCTTTTCATTTATAAAGCTTCCATCCGCCGTATATACATATTTTTCTTCTGGTTTAGTTGGTAAAAACAGTTCTCCCTTCTTCGTAATTTCTATTTTGAAATGGCTGTAGCTATTTCCATAAAATCCTGCTTTTTTTACCACGTCTTGAGGCACTTTAGCCTTGATTGGCTTGCCGAAAGATTTATCTGGTTTTATATCCTTAATTGTCCCTTTCTCTTTAAGCCTGGCTAGCAGTAATTTGTTTGCCAACAGTTGATTAGTCATGCTGGAGCCGCCGGAGGACAATACAGCTGCTGCCAGCTTCTGTTCTGGAAGCACGACCAATGACGCATGTTGCAGGACCGTGTCGCCACCCTTAGACAAAGCTTTTATCCCATATCTATCAAATGGGTATAGTTTCACACTATCCCAGCCAAGGCCATAGTTGAACACATTATCTCCATCCTCTGGCCACATTCCTTTTTTATATTCCTCTTGTTCCATCTCCTTGATTGCTTTATTAGAAAGGATTTCTTTTCCCTGTCCCATAAATAATTGCGAGAATCGCACCACATCTTCTGCAGTAGAAGAGATTCCTCCCGTACCAATCACATTCACCATTTCAATGGGAAGCTGTCCTTGGTACTTCGGAGAATAAAGTCCAGCCCGCTTTTCGTCCCTCCATTTGTCCTGAGGTGTTTGCGTATGCTCTAGTTTTAATGGCTTTGTAAACTTTTGATGTAGAAATTCAGTCAAACTCATCCTACTTACTTTTTCTACCAAAATCTCAGCCAGTGTAAAGCCGTCGTTACAATATACCGAGAATGCGCCAGGGTCCGCCTTCAAGCTTTGACTGGATAGTTGCCGCAACAACATATCATGGGCATAAGTATCATTATCTTTAAATAAAAATGCATTATTGAACGTCATACCTTGCAAACCCGAAGAGTGATTCAATAGCATACGTGGTGTAATGCGCTTGTATCGATTATCTTTCATTTTGAACTCAGGAATATAGCGGGCAACAGGAGCATCCAAATCAACTTTTCCTTCGTCTACTAGTTTCATAACAGCCGCAGCTGTATATACTTTACTAGTTGAACCAATCCCGTATAGAGTATCTTTGGTTAATGGCTGTTTTCCTTCTATATCGTTCTTTCCTGTCTGACCCGACAAAATCAGTTTACCATTATCAATTACCGCATACTGCACGCTAGTCGTCTCATAGGACTTCGTAAGCAGTGCAGCGTTCTCTGCAGCAATCTTTTCTAATTCTTTACTAGCAACTTCTTGGCTAGCTACAATCGGATCCTTACTGCTAGAAAACGCTATCGCTCCTGTTGGTAGGGTCATCGTTAGAGCCAAGGTAGCGGCTAACATCCCAAATTGTTTATTTTCCATAAGAGAACTACCTCCTTAGATAAATGATTGATTTCATTCCTTATTTGTTCAACTACAAACATCTCATAAATTACCATTTTATCTTTCTATCTACTTGCTAAATTCAGCAAGTAAAATACTTTTAAAAAGACCAGGACTCTCAGTTCTACCCATACTGTTCAAATTGACGGCCAACATATGCCTACCTCCATGTGTCCCTCCAACAAAAGTATCAAACCCTGGAATGCCACCTGTATGTCCCCATATCGGGACACCGTTAGGAAGTTTAATTTCAAAAATTCCTAGACCATATCCATTGATTCCTCCCCTTCCTGCGGGAACTGTAGTAAACATTTGATTTAGTTGCTTTTCTTTCAGTAATTTGCCACCAAGCAAATAAGAAAAAAATTTATTTAAGTCGTCTGCAGTAGAAATCATATCACCAGCTGAGCTAGCTATACTTGGATTAAAATAAGTAACGTCTTTTAGCTCGCTTCCCTCTTCTTGTTGGACATAGCCACGGGCGTGCTTGTTGCCTGGAATGATACTTGAATTTCCAGGTAAGAATGTATTTGACAATTCAAGTGGTTCAATAATTCGATTTTCAATCTCTTCTGCATAGTTATTTCCAGTTACTTTTTCAATAAGCATACCCAGTAATACGTATCCTGTATTTGAATAGGACCAGCCCTTTCCTGGAGCAAAATCTGGAGGCGCTGAGATTCCAATCTTCACTAGCTCCTCAGCGGTATACAATCTTTTGGTATTCGTAAAATCAGCTTCTTTTGATCTTGAGTACTCAGCGATACCACTTGTATGGTTCAACATTTGACGGATAGTAATCTGTTTAGCATCATATCCATTTCCTTGTATAACATCCGGTAACCATTTTTCAATTGAATCATCTAGGTTTAATCGATTTTCTCCGGCCAATTGAAGGATAACTGTTGCCGTGAACGTCTTCGTCACGCTTCCAATGCGAAAACGAAAATCCGTTTTCATTGGTTTCTTAGTTCTTAAATCCGCTACACCAGCGGCATACCCCCACGTTTTTCTACCCTGAGAAGTTTTAGCGAGTATTCCTGGGTATCCAAGTTGCAATGTATCTTGCATTGCTTGTTTGACAAAGGTACGATTTCGTTGAGTACTTGTTTGTAATGAACCAACTATATTTTGAGTGGGCTCTGCTTTTACAATTGAAGTTGGTGTTGTGTATAATAGAGAGCTTCCAGCTATTAAAAGGGCCAGACTTGCACATGTAATTTGACTACGTATTTTCAAAAGGCATTCCTCTCCTCTATTCGTATTGTAAGTGTAGTTGCTTGCTTGTTCGTATTAACTACTTAGCTCTATTATCTCCACCAATGTTAAAAGGGTAACATCAAATTCGTAATCATCTTCATAATGATTATTTTTACAAGCATCACTCTGTCTTAACAAACGGTAATCCTACTCTTTTCACATGTATTTTAAACCTAGAAATTACTTCTTTTCCTTAGAACACTCTTGTTACTATTTTTTCATTTTGATTTAAGTTGAAGTCTTCTTTAAAATTCAATAGACTGAAGATTCCGACTCATACACCCACACAAGGACAAACTGTTCCAAAATATCCTTTTTATATTTGTATATTTAATAAATCCTCACTCCTTTCTTGAATGTTCAGTACTATTCATTAAACAGTACTGAACATTATTTGATACATATTATGTAATAACTTACCATATGCTACTGTTCATTGCAAGGTACCGAAAAATTTATTTAAAAACATCCCACCAATATTAAACTAAGATTTTGCACTATTTATAAAGCAAAAAAGACATTATCTTTTCTGTTGAATTAAATGTGAATATTTTAGATCTCTATATTTAGATTGCAAATAGATAAAGGACATTAAATTTTGTTCAATGTCTATAAATTCAGCCAAAAATCGTTTAGTTACAAATAAAATAAGAATCCAAAAGCTATATATGATGAAATGATTAACATAATGTCTCTATAAAAGACAAAAGGTAACAGCCTAACTTTATTTGATATGGGGTAAAAATTATAAAACAGACTCATCAAAACTCAAAGCAGTCAACAACTAAAATAAAGCCTATGTTTCCATCACTCGCAGAAAATATGAATTTTATTGAAAATAGGCTATCTCATTCGGACGATATAAAAAAACTCGACGTTCCTTTTCCGATCAAAAAAGAACGATAATATATTGATTTAAAATCATGATTTGTAATAAAATGGATTACACCAGTACTTTCCCTACTCCCCTACTACTAATAGCTATTTAAAACAAACCAGCTAATTTAACACTTAAATATTTAGGAAGAAGGCTCAGAATGAAATTAAATAATGAAAAAGATGGCATTGTGTTTGCAGTACTTTCTTATATTATGTGGGGTATTACTCCAATTTACTGGAAGCTTATTCAACACGTATCTTCAGGAGAAATTCTAGCACAACGAGTTTTTTGGTCCTTTATTTTTATGCTTGTACTTTTATTTTTCATGAAGAAATGGTCTACATATGTTGAATTCATGAAAGAAATTGTTAAAAATCCAAAATTAGTTTGGTCACTTTTTATTGCTTCAGTACTGATTAGTTCAAACTGGGGCATCTTTATGTGGGCAGTGCTCAATGGGAAAATATTAGAAGCAAGTCTTGGTCAATACATTAATCCTTTAACAAGTATGTTAATCGGTGTAATTGCATTAAAAGAAAAGTTAAGTGGTTCTCAAATTCTTGCGTTTATATTAGCAGGCATTGGTGTATTAACACTAACGTTCCATTATGGTGTGATTCCTTGGATTTCTCTTAGTTTGGCGCTTACCTTTGGATTCTATGGTTTAGCCAAAAAAATGATTAAAACAGATTCAGTCATTGGATTAACACTTGAAACGATGGTAATTTCGCCTATTGCGTTAGTATATTTGGCTTATTTGATGTTTCAATCTCAAATACAATTTTTCAATTCTGTTTCAACCAGTTTATTATTAATAGGGAGTGGCGTAGTAACAGCTCTACCACTTTTATTATTTACAAAGAGTGCTAAAAAAGTTTCATTATCTATGCTTGGTATTCTCCAATATATTTCACCAACTCTGTCACTAATAGCCGGTGTTTTTCTTTATAACGAAACGTTAACAAAAGCTCATTTTATAGCTTTTACCTTTATTTGGTTAGCTCTTATAATTTATACTTTTTCTTCTATAACAACGTCAAGTAAAGAGAGCAAAAAATAAATGAGTTTAACTTATAAATAATGAACTACCTGTAACGAAAATTATGTAAATAAGCTGTCCATATGGGCAGCTTATTGTATTTTTTGCTTAGCGTTTTTTTGATGCATGTTGAATTGATGTTATTTTTGTACCAAGTTCAAGTATGAATGCAACAAGTGCTAATCCTGTACATAGAAGAAATAGATAATGGAATGAAAATGATTTTATTAACCAAAGACCTAATACTGGTCCTAAAACCATGCCATACCATTGCTTCTCCACGACGAGATCGTGGAATACATCAATCACAACCTTTTCTATCGAACTTGTAGCAACTGCCCAGCTGATTCCATGGAGAATACGTAAAATCACTAAACATATAACCCCTGTTACCCAAGTATAAAAATACATTGTCTTTACAAATAATACTCAAACATTTTTGCAACCCTTTCTTTTATTTTTTCTTTTATAGATAATTGATTGACGTCAGAGGATGTTACTTGCTTTGAATTTTGTAAGTCTGCATTAATCACTGGTTTTATTCTCGAAATATAGATAGGGTCATGAATATAACAGTTCATTTCTTCATTTAAATGAAACGAGCGTGAATCAAAATTCACGGTCCCAACCATCAATACTTTTTCATCAATCAAAAATACTTTACCGTGTAACACCCCTTTTTTATAACCATATACTTCCATCCCCTGTTTTAATGCTTTTCGGATATATGGATATGCTGCTTCTTTAACTAATAGTGCATCCGAATGAGGTGAGAATAGAATTTTGACACGGACTCCCCTCTTTCTTGCATCTATTAATGCGTTCCAAATAGTTTTGTCTTTTGGTATAAAATAAGGTGTTAATATAATAATGGATTCCTTTGCTTGTTCAAACAGCATTTTATAATCTTGCCCAAGTTTTTTTCCACTATAATATGCAGTAAATCGTTGCGAGGTTGCTCCCTTTTCCTTTACCGCAATGTGTATCGGAATCGGTTTCTCTGAGTTTCTCTTCCAATCTAATACAAACTGGCGTTCTAAATCTTGAACTCCTTCTCCTCGTATTTGAAGATGATAATCTCTCCAATAACCAAGTTTTTCCTTTTCCCCCAAATACTTATTCCCGATGTTGAATCCGCCAATGTAACCAACCTTTCCATCAATAACTGAAATACGACGATGATTCCGATGATCCAAAGAAGAAAAAAGATAAGGGAAAGCAGGTTTATTGTAATATGTAAAATGAACTCCTTTTTTAACTAATAATTCTCTTTCCTTTTTCTTTAGTAAAATTCCACCTAACCTGTCCAAAGCATAGTATACTTCTACACCTTCTTGACTTTTTTTCCGCAATAACTCTAGAAACTGATGGCTTACTTTATCATCAGCAATAGAAAAAAAGTTAATATGCACGTAATGCTTTGCTTTCTCTATATCTGAGAATAGTTGATTGTTTAACTGTTTCCCATCTGTATACATAGCAATATCACTTTGGCGCATAGGATATTGGCTAGAATTCTGGCTAAATACCCCATTTTTTTCGGCTAGAATTCTGTCAATTTCACCCCAAACAAACAGAACTAAACATCCACCGATAAATAAAAAGAGGAATACTCGGAAAATTCTTCCTATCTTTTTCAGCATATTTAATCTCCTTTATATATTATCGTTTTATTTCTGTTAGTTTTTGTTATTGGGACAAAACTATTCCATGCATTCCTTCTTTGAATGATTAACTATAAAATTTCTCATTCGCATAACCCTAACATTGTAAATGTACTTCAAAATAGGCACTCTATATTTTGAAGTACATTTACAAGGAGGAATACTACATGACAGTAAGTACTAAACTTAAACAAATATAAAAATCATTCCTCTAACCATCCTGACCTTTATCTCAACTAAACTATTAAATAGTGTAGATTTATAAAAGAGTTTAATCATTATTAAAGAAATACAAAAATAAAAACCCCAATCTCTCTATATTAAAATTGAGAAACTGGGGTTAAGTTATTTAACCATATTTTTTATTTAAAACAAATAACTAATTAATAATCCTGCTGATAATAAGAAGCCAAAAATCGTATTTGTCATCGCTGTTGATTTCATTGCGATGCGCATATAACCAGGATCCTTTGCCCCTTTTTGGAAACTTTGAATCGCAGAAATTGGCTTTCTCAAACCTAGGAACATAACTAATGCCCAAGGGCTTATATAACCCATTAATACAATTACGGCAATCCATAAATACGCAATGAAAAAGGCTACCGCTAGTGTTACCACAGCTTTCTCTCTCCCAAGGAGGATTACTAATGTCTTTCTTCCACCTTTAATATCTTCTTCGATATCTCTGATGTTATTCGACATATTGATTGCACCGACTAAAATTCCAATTGGAATGGAAATCAATACACTTTCAATCGTTATCGTATTCGTTTGAATAAAGAAAGCAATGAGTACAAAACATGTCCCCATTAACAATCCGGAAACTAATTCTCCAAACGGGGTGTACGCAATTGGTAATGGACCGCCTGTATATAAATAGCCAACTGCCATCCCAATTAAACCAATGATAACTAACCACCAGCTGCTATTCATACAAATATAAATGCCAATAAAAGCTGCTACGACATATAATAAAAGCGCAACTGTTAACACATTTTTTGGCTTCAATCCATGACGGACAATTCCGCCACCGATGCCAACGGATTCAGCGGTATCTAATCCACGTTTAAAATCATAGTACTCATTAAATAAGTTCGTTGCTATTTGCAATGCTAAACATGCAACCATCATCGCAATAAATAACAGCCAATCAATTTTGGCAACATAAAGTGATGCCACTGTCCCTAAAATTACAGGAGAAAACGTCGCCGTTAATGTATGCGGGCGCGTCATCTTCCATATTAATTTAGCGGAACTAATTTCTTTTTCTGTCCCCATAACTCTGTTCAATCTCCCTACATTTTAAGTATAAATTACTAGCAGTATCTTTCTATCTATTTCCTGCCACGCATCCATTCATTATATCAATAAATGATTATCCTTTCTAACAAATCAACTTTTAATAAAGTAAAAATTATAAAATGAAACTTTAATCAGTAGGAGTTTTGGCATCCCGACTGATTATTAGTACATATGAATTGGGCTTTTATGGGCAGCGCCCCCTCCCATTTAAAATAGGATAAAAAAGAAAGCAAATTACTTCCAAACAACACCTCGCCTCTCATATTCCATTCTGTATTCAACAGCAGCCGCAATTTTAGGGCTTGCGAATCTTTCCGTGATCCCAAGTCCCAAATCAACTCCTGAAGTGACTCCTCTTGCAGTGATAACATCCCCTTGATCCGCAATTCTGTAATGAAGAAGCTCTGCCTCGTATTCACTCATTTCATCCTGTGCCAAATAGTGCATCGTTGCCTTTCGACCGTTCAATATACCAGAGGCAGCTAATAGCATACCTCCTGTACACACACCAGCAACGATTGTTCCTGCATTGTGCATCTCGCTAATCATTTTAGTCAAAGTTCCAAGCTCTGCTTGCTTTCGTGCCCCATGCTCTGCTTTATGATTCCAGCCACCACCAGGTACAATTAACAAAATGGTTTCTTATTTGAGTCCCAGACTAGGAGAATACATGTTATGTACAAGTTAATAATGAAGATAGTCTTTCTCCCCTCACTCTATAAACTTCCAAATGTTCTTCTAATTCCCTCTCATCACTTATTACACCTAGCGTTTTCTTCACAAAATTCCAATTCAAACTACCGGATAACCATAACAAGGAAGAAAATCTCTTATAATCATTTGGTGTTAAAATATTATGGGCCTTATACCCTACTAAAAATGAACTAGCAACCTTCGAACACACCTCATGAGACTGTACTCCTTCTGTTCGAGAATACCATTTTATTAAAAAGGCTAGTCCTTCAATGCGGTCAACATAACTAATAGATTCAAAATCCACAATTCCTTTTACCTTTTGACTTGAGTCCCATAAAACATTCAAAGGATTTAAATCTGTTTGTACGATAAATTCTAGTTCACTCGTATATGCGCACTCTATATGATATTTAGCAAGATCTATATACTCCCGCAATTCCTTACATGCGCTTGCCCTACTTTCTAACATATTAATAAACTCAACATACCCATCCAAATGAGATATTTTTTGAAAAATCGAGCTTTGAAATTCGCAAGAAATATCATGAATCTTTCTTGCTTCCTTTCCGAAGGCTTCTACAATATTTTCTGTGCAATGCATAATATGTTCTCCCTCCATCCAATTAGACAATACAAATCGGTATTGTTCATCATTCCAAGCGACAAGTGTAAATGGCTCTCCTGCCCTATTCTTGTTTATCTGCATAAAAGGAATTTCATGTTCGCGTAAATAATAGGTAAACCGTACTTGCTCTATCAGTTGTTCGTTTGATAACGCCCCAAAGGCTGGATTGATTGTTCGCTTGCTATTTATAAATCTTGCGGAATATCGCTTTCCATTTACCATTATTTTATAATGCAGATCCGTATTCCAACTATCCTTATGCAATTCTTCTTCCACTGCTAGTGAATGAATTTCTTTAAAATAATTTATTAATATGTCTTTTATTATGTGTTTCATTCTATTCTCCTTTCATGCAAAAATTACAGTAGCCTTCTATCTATGTAGATGAAAGAAGGCTACTAAATCTTTTTTAAAATTTAGATATTTCATAGTGAATGTATTATTGATTAAATAATACATTTGTTTAATACAAGTACTCCGTAAGAAAAATTAACCGTCATAATGTAATTAACAAAGTGAGGATTTTCATTTAAATTTTATAAAACTCAAATGTATTCTTTTCTAAACATATTGTTTCATCAGAAGTTTTGATAATGATATCAAAACGCTGACTATACGAATGCATAAATACTTCATATTGAATCCGTCGTTCTTCATGAGACTGCCTTAAATAACTTATATCCGCTCCCCTTTCAGCTATATCCCGGCTTGATCTTCTCATTAGTTCCGTTTCGCCATCTGTATAAAAATAAATTTTCAAATCAAATAAATCAGGGTTAATAAATGCGGCACTCATTCCCTCCACAATCGTTACTTTATTTTTCGAAGAAATCAACTTACTTTTCATATAATGCGTATCTATCGTATAAAAATCTAGCCCAGCTCTAACCATCTGAATATCTCTTTCTAAAGCTGCCAAATGGTGTGCCGCTGGATGACAAGCTGTCATTTTATAACGATGATTTTCATTTTGATATGTATAGTGAATCACTGCATGCTTACGGATATCCGAACTGACAATGTAAGGATCTGTATTAATATAATTTACTTCATTTTGATTTAGTAGATTTACGAGTCTATTAGCAAACGTTGTTTTTCCAGCTGCACCATGTCCTGAAATACCAATAACAATTTTTTCATCGCTCATCCTTAACCAATTTATAATTTCTTGTAACAACTTATCCATCATTCTCCCCCTTGCGCTAATATACTACCCTTTATTTCAATATCTAAAAATCCCCTTATTAAATTATACATAAAACAAGGAAGATATTGTAATTATTCATCATACCATCTCTAATTCTAAGCAACTATATTATCTTTTAAATGAATTTATTATTTGTGAACACCTACATGATTAAATAGATTTCTAATTTTATCAATTCAATAGAATACCCTCTATTTTCCGGTAATTTATGCGAACCAATACAGTCATGACTATGTACAATAAAAAAAGAGCCAATCCTCTATAAGATAGAAGATTGGCTCTTTCCTTTATTTACTCCCCTGTTTCAGAAAATCTCTTTATACGTTCTCCAATTTCATCGCGAACACGTTGAAATTCAGACCACTCTTTTCCTGCTGGATCATCAAATCCCCAATGAACACGATTTACGTGCGGAGGTGTCGAAGGACAAACAGAATCTGCATGACTACACAGCGTAACGACTAAATCAGCGTTGTTTAAAATATTTGAATCGATTATATCTGATGTTTGATTCGTTATATCAATATTTACTTCATTCATCGCTTTAATAGCATTTGGATTTACTCCATGTGCTTCAATTCCTGCAGAATATACATTCCATTTATCCCCTAAATATTGTTTACCCCATGCTTCTGCCATTTGGCTTCGGCATGAATTTCCTGTGCATAAGAAATAGATTGTCTTTTTGTTTTCCATGTTGTTTTCCGCCTTTGTTTTTTAATTATGCTGGTTGATCATTAAAATATTTACGCTTAAACCAAAAAGCGACGTTTACAAGTGCAATCATTACAGGTACTTCCACTAACGGCCCAATAACAGCTGCAAATGCTGCACCCGAATGAATACCAAACACACCAACTGCTACAGCAATTGCTAACTCAAAATTATTACTACCTGCTGTAAATGCTAACGTTGTTGTCACCGGATAGTTTGCACCAATTTTTCTTCCCATAAAGAAAGAAACAAAAAACATCACAATAAAATAAATGAGTAATGGAATTGCTATTCTTACTACATCTAATGGTACGCTAACAATCATTTCCCCTTTTAAAGAGAACATAATGATGATTGTAAATAATAATGCAAGTAATGTAAGTGGACTAATCTTCGGTATAAACACCTTTTCATACCATTCTCTTCCTTTTAACTTAACGAGTACAAAACGTGTTAACATGCCTGCTATAAAAGGAATTCCCAAATAGATAAATACGGATTTCGCTACTTCTCCCATTGTAATATCGACAATAGCCCCTTCAATCCCTAACCATTCTGGAATGACTGTTACAAACACGTATGCATAAACGGAGAAGAATAACATTTGAAATACTGAGTTAAAAGCCACTAAACCTGCTGCATACTCTTTATCCCCATCTGCAAGATCGTTCCAAACAATTACCATGGCAATACAGCGTGCCAAACCAATCATAATGAGCCCGACCATGTATTCTGGCTTATCAGGAAGAAAAATAATTGCTAAAACAAACATAAGTACCGGACCAATAATCCAGTTTTGTACTAAAGATAAAACCAATACTTTTACGTCTTTAAATACTCGGCCCATTTCCTCATAGCGAACTTTCGCTAATGGTGGATACATCATGACAATTAAACCAACAGCGAGCGGGATAGACGTTGTTCCAACTTGTAATGTATTCAGTCCATCTACTACACTAGGAAATACAAACCCTAAACCAATCCCAACAGCCATAGCTAGAAAAATCCATAGTGTTAAATATCGATCTAGAAAAGATAAACGTTTCATTTTATTTTCCATCTCCTATTAACAACAAGAATTTTGTTCTACTACGTTAGAAGTCGTGCAACAAGATGCCTCTTCTATTTTATGAACATCACTATGTGCTTTCGTATAAAAGAATTCCCACTCGTTCCCATCAGGATCCGTTACCCAAAACTTATCTTGTACTGCATAGCAACAAGTCGTATCCATCTCATCACGTGCGAAGAAACCTTCTTTTTCTAATCGTTCTTTATGCAATGTAATTTCTTCAGCTGTATCCACTTGGAAACCAAAATGATTTACTTGATTTCCATTCACCTCATCTCGCACGTTCAGCGTGAAATTAAGTCCTGGCGTCTCTAATAAAAATTTTGCATAATCTGTTTTCACTTTAACTGGTGATACACCAAATACCTTTTCGTAAAATTCAATAGACTTCTCTAAATTCGTAACGTTTATACCGACGTGAATATATCTCATACCTTATTCCTCCTCTTTATATATTATTAATCAATTTTTTTTGATTAATTACTCAAAATTTTAACAGCAGCTACCTTTACCTGTTTTTCTAAAGATACAGCATAATTCTTCTGATAATAAATTATTTACTTCCGCATCATTTAAATCATAATAACTCCACGTACCTTTTGTTTCTTTTACAATTAAACCTGCATCTAATAAAATCTTTAAATGATAGGACAACTTAGATTGCGTCATTTCAAAAATCTCTGTTAAATCACATACACAAGTCTGGCCTCGCTGGCAAAGTTCATACATAATCTCTAAACGCTTCTGATCAGCCAACGCTTTAAACTTTTTCTCATATAACTTAAAATCTTGTGCCACTGTAGTTTCCTCTCCCTTCATCAATTTTTTTTGATATTTATAGTATATACGCAGATGGGTTCTATATGCAACTAATTAATCAAGTTTTTTTGATTTATCAAAAAAACTTCCTCGCATCCTATCTTTGTTACAGTAAAAAAGACCATAGCTTTTTCAACAATGAAAAACTACAGTTCTTTTTACAACTTAATAGTTATAATATTTCCCAGCGATGGAGTCTCTATAACTGTTTTAAATTTTAATTTGACCATTATAGAGTAGTGCCCCATCAAGCTAAGAAAAACAAATACCCCAAAATGAGAAAAATCGATATAACTCTTGTTTTTGGTGCATATTCATAAAAATAGTTTAAATCCTTAAGTTGATGGTTGTGGGGCGGGCCCCAATAAGAACGGTATCTAAGTGTTAGTTCCATTCAAAAGGCCTCAGCCGGCGATTAACTCAAATACCGATTTCGGATGACCCCCATGTGATGAAGTTCGTGTCCTGCGATGCCGTACGCGAGGGCGCGCGCCGTAATGCTTAGGTTGTTGGCTGTACCCTTACGATTCCACGCCTCAGCCGGTAGCCCGCGCAGCAATGTGATCGTTGATTGCCGGACGGCCTGGTAGTCTTCGGCCAGTTGCGCGATTGTCCAGCTTCCAAAAGGAGGCATGAACAATTCCTGATCGAAACCGGTCAGCGGCGTCTGGTCCCCTCTTGCGAACCGGAGCAGGCGGTAGGTCATGACGCGTTCCGCGTCTGTAATGTGGCCCACAACTTCTTTCAGTGTCCATTTTCCTTCCGCATACCGATATGCGGCCTGGCTTTCGGTCAACGATGCCAGGAGCTCGGTCATTTGCTTTTCCTGAGCGAGCAAAATGTCGATGATGTTACCGTCTGGCACCAAACGGATATATTCGCCGGAGCTCCCAGCGTATTCTTCTTCTGACGGTCTTTGATTCATGCGTAGTCACCTCTTTATGTAGATATAGAAAATTATAGCACTCATCTATGTCTAATAAATTCGCGAAATGATAGAACTTCCCTTCTAATAATTGAGGCTAAGCAACTATTTAGTCGGTCGCCACACTATCCTGATTCGTTAGCACAATAAGCAATTCTAATCAATAATGCATAAAAATTAGAAGTTATACAATATTTCAAAGTTATTAATATATATTAGATTATTCCGAAACACACATAAATATATTTTGTCGAAACTATTAAAAAGGGAGAATTTCTCTAGCTGAAGAATTAATAATTGTGTTACCAATATGTAAAAATCTCAATTTAAAACTAAAGGAGAACAAAATGGACAAATAATTGTATCGATGTACCTCTCACTAGATGGTGTCATGGAGGAACCAGCTTGGACTGCTCCATATTTCAATGAAGAAGTAGCAAAGTTTCAATCCGATTTACTGTTTGAAAGTGAAGCTCTTCTACTAGGGCGAGTAACCTATCAAGGTTTTGCAGCTGCTTGGCCTTCTATGACTGATGAAGAGGGTTTTGCTGATAAGATGAACAGCATGCCTAAATTTGTTGCTTCAACAACTTTGGAAAAAACCGAATGGAATGCAAATCTTATCAAGGGTAATATTGTAGAAGAAATATCGAAACTGAAGGAACAGCCTGGTCAGAACCTTTTAATCTATGGCAGCAGTGATCTTACACAAACATTAATGCAACATGACCTCATTGATGAATATCACTTTATAGTCAATCCCGTTATCGTAGGAAGCGGAAAGCGTCTCTTTAAAGACCAGAACAATACAAAAGCATTAAAACTTATAGAAACAAGAACGACCAGTTCAGGTGTCGTTATTCTTTCCTATCAGCCGGAGAAAAAAGAATAATTATTGATAAATTATCTTATGGAAAACTCTATTTATTCCATAGGAGTTGCTATTATTTTATTAATTATCTGTGCAATGTTTAGGGGCATTATACGTATAATTCGTCATACTAACAATCGTAAAAAGCAAGATTCAGTCGCACAAAATTAGTTAAGGTTATTCAACTGTTAGAAGAACAAAACAAAGATTGACTCTTTCGGATCAGGAAAAGTTAAAATAACTTCCAATAACGAGAATAATGTAAATAAGCTGTCCATGTGGGCAGCTTATTGTTTTTTTGCTTAGCGTGCAAAATTCGCGTCTTGTTCGCGAGACCCCACACAGTACGATTTTATTTCAAAGACACAACGATCTTACTACACACTTTTTATTTATCCCACACTCTCATCTGCTAGTATTACTATTTTTTATTACTAATGTTGCCGTTTCACTCGGATGGCTAAGAGGAAAATGATGGCCATATGGAACAAAATCAACCTTACCAAGATGCGATGGAGCAGAATAGGCTCTGTCATACTCCCCCCAAATAATGTGAAGATTATACTTTGTTACTTCATTGAAATCACCTTGATCGTTTTTCAGTAGTAAACTGTTAAGCTGAACCGTAGTATTTAAAATTCTAGGAGAAGTAAAACTGTTCCTTATTTTTTCAATACAATGTTCAGGGATACTCTCGATACTTTCAAACAAACCATTACTTAATAAATATCGCTCTATGAAATTAGTAGTTGCCAATTTTAATGTCCATTTGTTCATAAATTGAGGAACATTTAGCGATTTAGCATTTTTTTTAACTACAGGTGGCTGAAGTAAAGTGATTGAATACTTCTTATCTATGTACTCTTGTACCAATGCTTCCAGAAGAATAAATGCACCGAATGAATGACCAATTAGATGTGCACCATTCGTAGCTTTCTCCAATAACTTTTTCACTACATTCAAATAGATATTTAGAAGATTTTTATCTCGTTTAAAAGGAGAACGCCCCAAACCTGGAAGATCCAAGATCCATACAGGTTGACCAGTTTTTTCATGAAGCTCTTGTGCTAAAGGAAATAAATCCTCTCCATCACTCAATAAACCATGTAATAAAATAAACGGTTTACCCTCTCCTTGTAATTGGTAAAGGGTATTGTTATCGCATAATGTTCGTTTAAATACATGATTATGCTGGCCATTTTGATACATCATTCGATAATCCAGATCAGCTACTACGGCAGGGAAAAATTTCATTACACTCGTCTTCCTAAACCAATCTCCTCCCATAATTTTTTTCGCTGAAACATTTGAAAATTTTCGTTTTGTAATAAAATTCAGTCCATCAGAAGGAATTTTTGTTATTTTACTTACTCCACTATTCATAATTGTTTTCATAAGCGGCATTGGAACCGAGATTTTTGGTGCCCTCATATTCATACTTTCCGACATAATACTTAATAATTCAGCAATGTTCTGATCGTGCTGTTTGTCTTCAACAAGTGTATATGTTTGAATAGTCGGTTGCTCCAACCTGAAAACCTGCACAATAAACTTCGCAAGCCCATCGTTTGAAATAAGTGGTAACCTATATCCCTTACCTCCAGGAATCACTGGCATGAGCCCTCTTCGCATACTCATCACAAGCAAACCTAATCCTGCTATCTGCTCTGTACTCCCTGTTTTACTACTACCGACTACAGTTGGCGGATTAATTACAGAAAGCGGATAACCTACTGCTGATGCCTGCTGACGGATATAAAGATCTGCTAAAAATTTTGTTCTCTCATATGGATTTTTTATTTTCAAATAATTATTTCCTTCTTGAAACACATCAATTGCAATCTTGCTATTTTTATCATCAAAGGGACTCATATAACCTACAACATGAATAAATTGTTGCAAGCCCTTCAATTGATGAATACTTTTAGCTAATTCACTAATATGTTTCGCGCCATTTAAAAATACGGAAGCTGCCTCTTTACTTGTCGCTTGAATATCCATGGGGCCTCCTGCGTGAATAATCACATCCGTTTTCAATACCCTCTCCTTATCTTCAGCACTTAGACCTAAATCTATTTTCGTCAAATCACCTTCAATAAAGTGCATAACATCCTTTTTTAAGATGCCTCTTTCTTGAAAAAGACGTATTGCTTTACTTTTCGACCTCACTAAAAGAAGAATTTTAACATCCTCTTTGGCTAATTCTTTCACTAATTGCTTTCCAATAAAGCCTGTTCCACCAGTTAAAAATACTGTTCTCATATAAAATCCCCTTTTTTAGTACTACCCAGTACTAATTTGATGTAAAAAAAATGCTTCTTTTATCGAAGCAATTTAAAAAAATGATCTGCTGTTTTCGTGATTACAGTTGCATCCTTCAATGTTTCTGAAATAAATAACGCTCCTTCAAGATTTGTAATAAAAAGTGATGCAACCTCATCAATATGAATCGTATTTCTGAATTCTCCATTCTCTACCCCTTGTTTAAGTAATAGAGAAACTTTCTTTTGTAATCCTGTAAAAAAAAGACCTATTTTTTCTTTTATTTGCGTGGCCTGTTTAGGACTTTGAATATAAAGAGTAATAAATGGACAGCTCCCCTTATACTCTCTCGACTGAACTCCTTGTGATAATTGCTTTAAAAACAGTTGGATACGATCTTCAACTAAAAATTGGTTCTGAGAAAGTACGTCATCAATTGCAGATTGATACATTTCAATCCAATAATCAACGACCCCTTCTAATAATACTTCCTTATTAGAAAAGTGATAATACACATTAGACTTTGAAACTTTGCTTACACGTACTAATTCATCCATACTTGTATAAGCAAACCCTTTTTCTAAAAATAATGTTGCAGCTACTTCAATCACACGTCTTTGATTCATTAATTTTACCTTTGTCATAACTAGAACTATATAGTACTAATTTAAATATTGCAAGTATTTATGTTCATTTAGAAAAAAGTTTGATTAAAAAAATTCTACTAATATTGATTTTACTGCAAAAAAATCTTAGCATCAGTGTTACGCAAAAAAGAAAGGGAGTGGATCCCCCACTCCCTTTAACCATCTACCCCTGATTCTTCTGCGCTTCTCTAAACTCCTCCTTCACCTTCTCTAACAACCCTTCTTCCGTAATTAATCGATATGCCGTATTCGCTAGTGCTTTTGCCGATGTAATTAATGCTTTATCTCCAAGTTCTGAACGTGCTGCTTCTCTAAATTCATTCGTATGTGCAATTAAATCATCTGGTCCGATTTTAATGTACGGATGAATTGTCGGTACGACTTGACTTACGTTTCCTGCGTCGGTTGAACCAATCCCTACTCTTTCTTTACGATTTACATCTTCACCTAATAGTTCTAGTTCTTCCGCTACGATATCGTTATATGTTTTTGTTACGAGTAATTCATCGATTTCATTTTGAAATTGATGGATTTTTACTTTTGCACCTGTTGCTAACGCTGCTCCCTGTGCAATGTTTCTTACTTTTTCTGTTACTTCCGCGCATCTTTTTCGCGTTGCTGCACGGATGAAGAATCTTGCTGCAGCGTAGTCAGGAATAATATTAGGTGCTTTTCCGCCCTCTGTAATGACCCCATGAATTCTCACGTCTGACGGAAGTTGTTGGCGAAGTGCGTTAATACCGTTATAGAGCTGAATAACCGCATCTAATGCGTTAATCCCTTCTTCTGGCGAAGCTGCAGCGTGAGCTGTTTTTCCGTAAAAATGAAAATCAAGTGGATCGACTGCTAGTGAAGGACTCGTTGTCGCTGTCTTTCCGCTCGGATGAATCATAAGCGCCGCATCAATGTCTTTAAATAAACCTGCCTTTACATAACTTGATTTCGCGCTACCATTTGGCCCGCCTTCTTCTGCTGGCGTACCAAACACGACAACTTCCCCGCCAATTTCTTCAAGCGTTTCTGATAATGCGATTGCTGCTGCAACGCTAATTGTGCCAATTAAATTGTGACCACACGCATGACCTAGTCCTGGTAAAGCGTCGTACTCCGCTAAAAATGCGATTGCAGGTCCTTGTTTTCCAGAGCTTTTTCGCGCGATAAATCCCGTTTCATGTCCAGCTATATTGTGCTGCAACTGAAATCCTGCACTGCCTAGCAATAAACTTAACGTTCTAGATGCATAAAACTCTTGGTTACCAATTTCCGGATTCGCATGAATATCATGACTTGTTTCTATGTACTTTTCCTTATTTCTTTCGATACTCTCTTCAATTGTTTTTCTTTGTGACGCTACTCCTGTCGCTCCCATTTTTCTTCCTCCTTTTATTTTCACATAAAAAAGCCTCTTTCTAAAAGATAGAAAGAGGCTTCTGTATATACAGTCAAAATGAGCTTCTTTCTTATCTTTCAAGTTACCTTGCTGGAATTGGCACAGTATTCATAACGAATCCGCTGCCGAGGTATCATAGGGCCAGTCCCTCCACCTCTCGTGATAAGAATTTTCATAAAATTATATTAAATTATTTTTTATTCTAAGTTCATTCCAAGTAAAAGTCAAGGAATTCCTATCCGAATTTACCGAATATCTAAAAATCCTTTTAATACACCAATTGTCTCAGGTGCTTGCAGTCTTGCACATACGTACGGAAATTCCGTACTCCCCTCAAATATCATTTGAGATGTAAGCGGTGCGCCTGCCCAGAAAATTTCATCATCAATTACGATAAACGGGAATGCTTTGTTTTGCCTTTGTAACTTTACATTTTTTAACGGAACTGGTCCATCACTATACACTGTTATTTGCGCATTTGTACGCATTAACGCTTGCCATACTCGTTTATCCACTTGTTTTGTACTTGGAAGTGAAATAATAATTTTTCGTTTTGCGGCTAAAATATCTTTTAATAACCCTTTCGGCTCTTCAAGATTCATTTCCATAAACCAGCGTAAACGTTTTGAAATTTTCCGTTCCCACAATTGTCTTGATGTCGTACGATCATACACATCTCCGTGACGTTCTATATGAGCTGTTAATTGCGATAACGCTTGTTTTCTTGAAAGGTTTTTACGCATATAATGACAATCTGATAATTGAATGAACTTCCCTCTCGCCCTTGTCACTGCTACATTGACGAGGCGATGGTTTTTGTGATCAAAGAATAATACGCCAGGTCGTTCTTGCGGATAACTGTCAACCGTATCAAAGATCATCATATCTCTTTCAGAACCTTGGAACTTATGAACTGTCGCCGCTAAAACTGGTATGTTTTGATATTTCGTTCTCTGCAACATTTCTCTAATACACGTTGATAAAAAGCGTGACTGCGCCCTGTAAGGTGTCACAATACCAATTGATTGCACACCGTCTAACAATCCGATTAACATCATTTGCATTGCTACTAAACCAGACATAATGTTAAAACGTGAACCAGAAGCAGCATCTTTTAACGAAAAAGCTCCCATTTGGCTCGTATCAAATAAAACACTCGCTTCATTTGCGAACGGCTGCAATTGCGCAAGTTCTTTACGCTCTGAAACAGACGGATGATCGTATACTCTATTTTTATAAATAAACGAATTCGTAAACTTCGATATATCCGCATGCATACGTCTTTGTTCCTGCAACATAAATAGGTTTGGGTGTGCTTCTGATTTATTAACAGACTCAACAATCCCAGCATGGTAAAACATATCTTCCCCAAGCCATTTGCGAACGAGTTCATGATTTGCCATCGCAATTGGAGGTAACTGTAAAAAGTCACCGCAAACGACGATACGTTTTCCAAGTGAAGCAGCTAATGCAATTTGCGGAACATATGCCATACTTACTTCATCTACAACAACTAAATCAAATGTGCGCTCATAAATAAGTGAATCAATGGCACATTTCGATAAAGTTGCGCCGATTACTTTCGCATTTTCAATATATTCTTTTTCTACTTCTTTAATTTTAGCCTTTTGCTTTCGAAGATCACTTTCAATCTCTTGTATACGCTTCTTATCAGCAGATGTTGCTTTATACGATAAGATTTTTTCACGAAGCTCTTGTCGCGTCTCTTCTAAATAGAGTCTTTCCTCACCCCAAGATCCGTTCGTTGTTTCAACTAACTTCGACGCAAGTAACGTTTCATGATTTCGTATATGTTCATGTTGACTATAACCGTAACGAACAATTTCGCCAGGCGTCCATTTCTTTTTCTTCTCAATTTGCTTCGTTACTTCACTCATTAATACGTCTACTGCCGCATTACTATGAGCCAACACAAGTACCGATTTTCCTTTTTGATAATGAGCCGAAATAATACGTGATAAATTGTAAGACTTCCCTGTTCCTGGTGGTCCCCATACGTAAGTTGTCGGATTATAAAACGCACGATATGCCAATTCATTTTTCGGATTTTTCATCTTCTCAATATGTTTCGGACTGCTCGTCCCATCAACAAGACGCTTTATACGATTACGTTTTAGCTTATCTTTACGTGCTTCCTTCAACCTCTCTTGTAGTTGCTCTAACAATTGCCACGGTTCACTATATAAAACAGCTTCTCGTATTTCACCTTGTATATAATCATTTAATTTCAGTTCTATTTCTAATCCATGTACAGACAATACTTCTCCTGTCGCTTCCTCACCATCAAACTCAATTCGAATGGGTGAACCTTCAGGTAAGCTTACTTCCGAAATAAGCTGAAATACGTATACTGTACTTTCATAATCTGTATATAAAAAACGACCATTCATGATAGAAATTTTACTACCACCTATCGTTTTCCAATGTTTAATTTCATATGCTAATGCATAATGCCACTCTTTCATCGTTTCCGATAATGAAGGAGTTTGAGTAGTTGTATTCATCGTATAATCTCCTTCCTTCTCCCCAAACATACTTTCTCACTATACCATATAAAACGCTAAAATTTGTAAGGTTTTTATCTTGCTTATTTTCTTAATTTTCAATAACATATTGTATATAATTTTCAGAAAGAAGGAATCTACATGCCAGTTAGAAGAATTGAACACGTCGGACTTATGGTTGCAAACTTAGAAACATCTATTTCATTTTATGAAGAAGTAGTCGGCTTACAACTCATGAAACGTATGGGACACCCGAATCCAGACTTAAAACTCGCTTTTTTAGGTGTGGAAGAATCAAAAGAAACGATACTAGAACTCATTGAAGGCTACAACTCTTCTCTTCCGGCAGAAGGAAAAGTACATCACATTTGCTTTAAAGTGGATTCATTAGAGGATGAGATCGAAAGACTGAAGAAACAAAAAGTAACCTTTTTACTAGGAGAAGAAATTGAAACATTACCAGATGGAACACGTTACATATTCTTCGCTGGTCCTGATGGAGAATGGATTGAGTTTTTTGAGACGGAGAGATAAAATGAAGCTTTAGGATAGAAAAGGAGCCGGAATTCCGGCCCTTGTTTTTAATGAAACATATTTTATTATAGGAATAAAAATCTTTCTAATAGCTCTAACTTGCACAATGCTTCCCGTTAATATAATACGCTGATTCTGTGAAAACTGTAAATACAACCTCTACTTCTGGAAGTCCAAAATCCATTACATATGTAGTAATGGCCTTGGCAAATCGATCACGAATTTCCTGTCCACGCTCGAACCATTTCACTTCAATAAGAGGAAACGCTTCTATTTCTTCTCCATTGAATACAAACGTAGAACTTGGTAGTTCCAAGGTGAAATTATCCGTACCACACTCACAGATATCTGCGAGTTCTTCTACTAATGGCTTGCTTATGCTTTTTAATTGTTCAGTAGTAATTCCACGAAACACAACATGCGGCATGTTATTCCCTCCGTTACATAGCTTTATATTTCCTCATATCATAACACAATTTATTTTGCTGCACTAACATCTATTCGTACATTTCAATGATATTCTTAAGAATGATTATATGTTATTGAAGCTAATATAATCAGGAGTTAAGGAAAAGCAGACTGATAGAATTAAAGGTGAAGAGGTAATACTTGACCTCAATTCTAATCGTCATATAATCAATGCCATGCACAAAATGACTCATCAAAAAGTATTATCTCATGAAAAGCAAGGATTTATTAAAATGACTCCAAAAAACATCGAAGCAGTACGTTGAGTAATTGATGAAAATAATAGTGGAACCTTACAACATAAAGAATAGTACCTCAAGATTTTGATTGGTTGGTATGAAGGCGATTTCTCCCTTATCGTTTTATGATATGCTAATAACATTTGATAAAATATGGTATCTATAGACAGTCAAACACCTTTAAAGATACCTCATCCAGTTCTTGCTGTTGCAAGATAAACAGCATGTAATCAGTTAACCACCCACATTAGTAACGAAAACATAAAGAAAAGGCATTCCAAATATGAAACACCTTCTTTCGTTTTATAAAACCATCCAACACGCTGAACTTTTCAATTTAATATAATGACTCGTTTAACTAAAGAAATTGATTACGTGCATAACGCTCTTCTCACTTTTCTTGCAAAATTTAGTGGATCATCAACGTCTTCGATATTAACGTAAATTAAATTTGGATCATCACATAACCATTCATTGTGTATAGACGAAACGATTATTCCTTGTTTAATAATTGTCGCCACAAATTCAGTGACTTCTTTTTGTAAGAGTGCTACTCGGCCTAGGCATAATGCCCGTCCGGTTTTATTGTCTCGTGATTCGAATGAAAAGGAAGTTGTTACTCTAAAACGTTTTCCCAAGATTGTTGCTCGTATTTCATCTCGGTTTATTGTTGCCACGCATTTCCCACCGGCGAATCCTTCTTGACCGCCAATGATTCTTGCAAACTGTTGACAAATTGATTCCTCATTAACCGCCATACCTTTAATCATTCCTCCTTTTACTATTAGATTATGAATTCATACATAGGTCTGAAACGGCAATGAATCTAATCTATTATAAAAAAATGATGGCAATCTACCGAAAGCTATTAACTCAATTATTCTTGATTGTATGAATTGTTATCAGAGTTTAAATGGTGCAGAATTTTTATTTTATGCTTAATGGGCATCGGAGACTGAAAGCAAAACTCAGCTATTATATGGTAAGACATTTTTAAAAAGCATAAAAAAAACACCCTAAGGTGCTATCCTCCGACTTGAGAATCATATCTATGTATGGAGAAATTTAGAAAAAACAAATACAAAAGAGAAGATTCTAACTATAATTTATAGAACACTTATGCCATGACTTACTTACATATTTCCTTATTTACCAGAAGAAGAATCTCAGTTACATTATTTTCTGAACAGTCTCGTTAAAGCCATACCAAGAAATCCAGCGCCCATTCCTATTAGCCATCCAGTTTGGGCATTACCTAACATAGATCCCACTCCTCCACCAAGAAACATACAGCCAACGAATACTAATCCTCCAATTCCCCAATTCGGCCGTTCCATAATTCAATCACATCCTTTCAATAAAACATATGCGATTGGCTAACTCAACTTTCTTCCTTAAGATAGTTCATTACTTTGCTTAGGTTTAGCACTTCAGGGAATTCATAAGATGCGAAGCTTGAGTCATTTATATAGATTGTAGAAATACGGGTATCAATCGTTATTAAAAATAACTGACGCATTTTAAACATCATCAATTTTATCATTTTGGACAACCTATTCTGTTAAATTGATATACATGCGAAAAAACTATCAAAATAAAACCCCAGAAATCCAATGGTCTCTGGGGCTTCCTTATATATTTAGCTCTTTTTGCTTTTTGTTTTGTTTATATCTATACAGCAATTTTCGGCTTATTAGAGAAATCACTAATAAGGTCAGAATTAATAAGATAAGTTGCATAAATGATAAATCAAAATATTTAGCACCTGTAACGATTAAAAGTGTAGAAATCGTGCCTTTTACAACGAAAAAAATAATAACCCATAATCCGCCTTTTTTCCAGTTCATTTTATATTACCCTTTCTTACGTTTAAATTCTTAAAATATTTAATGATAGTTCTTAAATGTGACAACTTAATAGAAATCTATTATATTAACAAAAAATTCATGTCTAATTACATGCAACGATTCTATATTAAATGAAAATGATATTCATCGTCAATTTTATTGACTATTTGAATACTTATTATTTCTTTCTACTTTGTTTCTTATAAGCAATACACTCTTGTATTCAAACAAAAACACCTCCATTACATTTGCACACTTAGTATGCGAATGCAAGAGGTGTTTTTTCATATACCATCAGGTAAGACTTCCTGCTTTGTTTATTTCTTGATACGTAGCTATTTTTTAATAAACAATAACTGGATCATACGTGTTCAAACTATCATATACAGTTTTTGCAACATTAGGAAGAAGGTTCACACACCCACCTGATCCTCCTGTTAAATAAGCATTATTTCCCCAGTCTTTTCGCCAGCCGGCATCGTGGAATCCTTGACCACTATTTGTGAATGGAACCCAGTAATCTACTTTAACCGCATAATCAGCTTTTCCTACTGCGTTACCTCTTAGCGTATATGGTGTTCGTTTATATAGGACGTACCACACACCTGGTGATGTATCTTCACCAGTACTATGTTTACCAGTTACTACATTTGTTGTAACGACTAATTTTCCATCTTTGTAAATCCAAATTTGTTGCTCTGCAATTGAAACTTCTGCATACGTGTCTCCGATGCCATTATTCGATGTTGTTTTATAACCGATACCTTCCTTCTCCCAACCATTCCCTTGAATATTAGAAGCAGAAAGCGATTTGTCGCCTTTCTCAAAGGCTTGTTGAACTTGTTTAGTTTCTTTTTCAACATCTAGTGCCCAGCCGTATCCTTGTCCTTTTACTGATATGACTGAACCGGAATGAGTTTTAAATGAGAAATCTTTATTTAATGTTGATTTGGCATTATTAATTTCAGTAATTTTCTTCTTAATGTCACTCGCATCAATTGTAACTTTCATATCCTTTGACATAGAGGCATTTTGAATTAAATCTTTCGCTTTTAAAGGATAAACTTCATCCTGCACTTTATACTCAACAGACTGCCCAAGAAGATTCTGTAGTGCTTTCTCCTCTTTTTTGACAATCGGATCGTCTTCTTTAATAGGTTTTATGTATGCAGACTTCAGATGAATTTCGCTTTTATATTTTTGTTTATCATAATCTTTCAGTAGACTAGTAACATCATACTGTTTTCCTTCAACACTTTTCGAAATAACAATTTTCCCTTGTTCTAGCTTCGCCATAGCATCTTGAGGCGCTTTTAATTTCTCATTCATAGAGATGAGCTTTTCTTCTACAAGTTTTTTCATCGTTTCACTACGATACTGATCTGCCTTCTCTGGTAGCAATGAATAATTTTCTCCCTTTGAGGAAGGAAAAAATGTCCACTGACTTTTTAATAGTTTCTTAACCTGAGGCAAATCTTTTTCCGTAAGTTCCGTTTTTGTATCTTTTTCATCTAAAATTTGTTGTTGATCAACATAGACTTTGTTTGCTAGTCCAGATGTCTTTAACTTCTGTATTGCCTGATCAGCGCTCAGACCACCAACTTTTGTGTCATTAATTGTAACATTCGAATTGAAGTGAGTTGCCTGGTAATAACTCATTCCCCCAATAAGAAGTGCAATTACACCAATACCCGCTGCGATAAACTTCCAATTTGTATAACGTTTGTTTGATCTTACTCGTTTTTGATCAATTTCTTCAACTGATTCATTTGTTGTATTGTTGTTCATCAATCTTTCCCCCGTATGTATTAACGTCAAACGATTTTCAACTAAAATCATAAACTAGTGTACCTTATTTTTCCTAAAATTTCATTATTTCCGAACACATTTTATCGCAATTTAATGATTAAATTTAGATTTTTTAATTGTACGATGCATTGAACAGTCACTTACAAGTAATAAATCATTCAAAAGTGTTCCTTCCTTATATCTATAAATCTAACAGAATAAGTTGCTCCCAAAACGCTGCAAACGAACTAAATTCTCATAAATAACAGTTTGATTCATATAAAACTTTCATATTGGGTCACTTCAACATATTTACTTGCTGAACATGAAAATTCCCCTTTAAGAAAAAAATAAAAAATCAGACAGTATACTTGAATTTCTCTTCGCATGAGAATATACTAATAAAGCAGGCTATGACGTTCCTTCCTTCTAACTTCTTTGGCCAAATAGGGATGTTACTTTCCTGCTAAACACATAGGCTATGACAATTCTTCCTTCTTTGTAGAAATTTCAAATTGTTTTAGAGTTGTCAATTCCCTATGAAAAATAATTAGACTATAAAACCTCTTTCTTCTTTGGGATTGCATAAACTTTAGTTTATCAACCATTGATGTAGAGGTTTTCTTTTCTTAATTAACAAATTACCACTTAACAACTAAATGTTATATCCCTAATTTTCCACTAAAAAATAGCTATGTACCCTCTGTACATTTTTCTACAATTAGTGTGTTTATACATATAAAAATAAAAATCTACCACTGAAAGGAGGACAGTCAGACTATTCCCCTCTTTTATAAGGCGTGAATAGCTGGCGTTCTCATGAAAAATTCTATTTACATAAGAAGAAGTTTGAAAGTAATTATAAAAAGAGAAGAAAATAAACTACCGAACATTTATTTAGCCACTGTTTTAAAAAACTTGGAAAATTTAGGATTTACTTTTTCCAAGCCTTTAATAGAAGAGTTGCAAACACTTTCGGTTGATGCATTCACATCGTTTTACAAAGAGTTGGTAAAACATTTAAAAGAAATGGTTGGAGCACATATTCAGTTTACTCCTATGTATCCAAACTTTCCGCAACAAATGATGGATTTAAGTGACGCTGATTTATACATTAATGCCATTATTCATTATGTGACGTTGCGCCTACCTGTATCAAAAGTAGAAGAACGACTCCCTCTTTTAGATAGAGTTGATTTGAAAGTTATTGACTTAGGAAGTGAAGAAGATTTCAATCAAATGATTTCTCAATTGATTAGTGCAAACAGCTCTATTTCCTCAACTGATAAGACGGATGTAGAATGGGCTATTACACACACTGAAGATGTTTCCTGTTTTCTACCTAATGTAATTCCTCATAAGGAAAATATGTCTTTTATAATTGGGGTTTTATTAATAAACAGAAAAATATCAGCCGATGCTGCTGCAAAGTATTTTAAAACAGCAACTGATGTTCTTCGCCTTGCAGTTGCTTTATCTGAAGGGGATGTGAGTTTAGCATCCTCCGTCCGATTCAAGAAGTTTAACCGAGCAGAAAGACGCTTCCTTTTAGGATTGTTAGAGCAATGCGGAAACATTACCGAAGATATGCTTCGATACAAAAAACGTTGGATTCGTTTAGGTGAAATTCTTCATCCAGCAGAATATCATACTCGTTTCCCAAAAACTCACCGAGCATTTGAGATTCTTCGCAACAACATTAAAGTTGAAACATTTAATGGAAAAATAGAAGCAGCTTTGTTGAATCGTGATATCATGACAGCAAAAAATCTTTTAAAAACTCGCCCGGGGGAATTTGCCAGACGCTTGGATCATTTAATCCGTTTATGTAGTGATAAGTCAACAGATGTTTTCAATATTCTCGAAGATTTTCTAAGTATAATAGGAAACGTTTCTACTCCTGTATTACTTCAACTCACAGCTCATTTTAAGCATCGAAATGATAAAAATGAATTTCGCACCTTTTTTCCAAAGGGAAATGTAGCAAAAGCTATAGGTATTGAAAATACACTTCCATTTATCTCAGAGGATATTTGTTTAATGATTGTAAAAATGTGTGAAGATACTTTAAAAAATCGCTTCGCAGAACTTCCAAGTCTCGGAAAAGTATTTTTGGATGAACAGTTAAAAAATCACTTAGTTCCCTTCTCTCAACGTTCAGCCAGCAAAGCGCTTCGCACATTATCTCGAGGAAGTAAAGTAGATTTGCCAGAAGGAGATACGATTCGTTTTTTCCTATGGTGGAAAGAAGGCTATGTGAATGGACAACATACAGGACGTGTTGACATTGATTTATCTGCTGCAATGTACGACGAAGATTGGCAATACAAAGAACATGTATCCTTCACGAACTTACGTTCAAAAAATTTCAAAGCCTACCATAGCGGAGATATTACTTCTGCACCAAAGGGGGCATCTGAATTCATTGATTTCGATATTCCGTCTGTGCTGAAATATGGTGCACGCTATGTAGTCATGACTTTGCTTTCTTACACAGACCAACCGTATAAAGATTTACCAGAATGCTTTACTGGTTGGATGGTTCGTCAATATCCTGGTTCAGGTGAAATATTTGAACCTTCTACTGTTCAAGATAAAGTGGATATTACTGCCGACACCCAAATCTCTATTCCAGTTATTTTAGACTTAAAGGAACGAAAATTGATTTGGACAGATTTGTCTCTTACAAGAGATCTAACTTATGATAATACCATCGAGGCTAATCAAAAAGGTATGATACTAGTCGGAAAGGCTTTAACTAATTTAGTTAAACCGAATTTATATGACTTGTTCCGATTACATATTGAAGCTAGAGGTGAACTCGTTCAAGACATCGAAGAAGCAGAAAGCATTTTTTCTTTGGATAAAGGGATTACTCCTTTCGATATTGAAAAAATAATATCTGATTTTATAGCTGACTCAAAAGGCTAACTACATTACAAACATTAATAATGCGTGGAAAATATCGATGTATAATGTCTATGTGAAACAGGACCCGATAGATGCATATCAGGTCCTGTTTTTTATTTAGTAGATACTAAATAGTCCGGTTAATCACTATTCATCTAAATACACTATACTAATAAAGTGAAATTTATTCGAAAGAAGTTCATTAGTTAATATGTATCTAATTAAGAAACAGTCATATACCAGCCCAAACATCTTTTCCATATCGCCCTTCATCTTGCACACGATCCAACCAATTTCTTGCTTCTTGTTCACTGACTTCATGAATTTCTTGATATGCTTGACAAAGGGTATCTTCTACATCCGGAGCCATTTTACTTCCATCACCACATATATAAAGATGAGCTCCATTATCTAATAACGAAATTAAATTGATTCTATCTTGTTTTATTAAATGCTGTACATATGTTTTTGGATGTCCCTCTAGACGAGAAAAAGCTGTGTGTAAAGAGATTAATCCATCTCTTTCATCATTTTCTAGTTCTGTACGATAAAGATAATCTTTTTCAGGATGACGACAACCAAAATATAGATGTGCTTGTCCTAAGTTAATACCTTTTTGCTTTTGAACACGACGCGCTTGCAAGAATCCACGGAATGGTGCAATTCCAGTACCTGGACCAACCATAATAATTGGTGTTTCTGGATCTTTAGGTAATTCAAAGTTTGATTGTGGCGTTCGAATGAAACAGATAATCTCATCTTTATTATGACGCTGAGCTAAGTAATTAGAAGCGACTCCTTCATATGTCCCTTCCCCACTCCATGCAGGCGCATTAACAACACCGACCGTAATGCTCAGACGATTCTGTGCAACGAGTGGAGAGCTTGAAATAGAATAGTAACGCGGTTTGAGCGCAGGAAGAAGTTCTAAAAAGCGTTCAAATCGGATTTCACAAGCCTCATACTTTTCAAGAAGGTCCAACATTGAAATCCGTTTCTTTAATATTTGTTCATGGTAAACTCCTTCTTCTAATAATGCTTCCAATTCTTTTTTATGAGGAGGACATGCTGTGAATGTTACCATTTCTCGTATTTGTGCACGAGTGGCTGCTTCTTGAACTTCGACACTATAACTAAGAAGGTCCAATAAACTAACAGGACTGTCTAAAGGTATGTGATTTATACTTCGTCCACTTGCACTCAGTATAACTTGATCCTTCCCATTTAATCCAAAACGTTTTAAAATTCGGTTGATATTTTTCTCGCTATTAACTGGCAGCACTCCAAGGTGGTCTCCTTCTTTATATGTAGCGCCTTCTGGCAAGGATACCTCGATATGTCGTGTACTTCTATCACTACTGGATGATTGGAGTTCACGATTTTCTAGTATAGATGCATAAACTGCTTCATATGTTCGTGCAAGAGGAGATCCTCCAAGACGACTGACAAATTGCAAACTCAAAGTACTGCGCTCTTTTTCCATATTTTTGTTGAGCTCCAATCCAAATGCCTTCATTGCATCAGACCACATACTTTGTTTCCATTGCTCGAGCTGTTCCTCGAAATCACCACTTGCATCTGCTTCTCCGCGTTTAGAAAATCTTGTTGCTCCTTTTTGAGCCATCTGCTCATCAATGTATCTTGGAATCCGTTGATAGGTACTAGCCCAATTATGATCTCCACAACCAAAAACTGCGTATTGAACCCCTTTTAGCTCATCTGTTTTTAGTTCCTCCAACCATTGCACAAACTGCCCTGCATTACTTGGCGGTTTTCCATTATAAGAAGAAGTCACAATAAGTACCGCTCCTTCTTTTGGCAAACTTCCAATTCGATCGTTAAGAGCTACCACTTCCGTTTGAACTCCTTCTAAACTAGCTGTATCTGCTAATTCTCTTGCAATACCTTCTGCTACCCCTGTATCCGAGCCATACAGAACAAGAAGTGAAAGATTATCGGCCCCAATAATAGAAGGTGTCTTCTGAACGTGCTGCTTAATTTCATCGTTTTTCAGCTTGTCCTCTGTAGGTGCAAGAGCAGTAGGATGGCTAATAGTTTGTTTTCGGGGTAGAATCCTAATCTTAAAATCACCGGGCTTTAGCGTTAATGTTTGTTTTACATCCAGCTGATAGTTTTGATAATCGATTAATTCAAAATGTTGAAGAAGCATTCCCATTACAAGAGTGGCTTCATGAAGTGCAAATTGCATACCGATACATGCTCTCTGGCCATTTCCAAATGGCTTATAAGCATGATGAGGAACCTTATCCAGCTCTTCAAATCGTTCAGGTTGGAATTCTTCCACATTGTCTCCCCATGCATCTTTATCCCTATGTAGCTGTGGAATAAGAACAGAAATACGATCTTCTCCTTTCTTAATTGGGTATTTCCCGCCAATCACTGTATCTTCTTTTGCATAGAGACTGAATGCTGGAGCGGTAGGCCATAGACGCAGTGATTCATTTAAAATCATCCGTATATACTTCAGTTTCATAACTTGTTGGTATGTTGGAGTAGGATCTGTCAAAACACGGTCTACTTCTTCATAGGCTTTTTTCAATTTATCCGGATTCTTTAATAAAAAGTAAATTGCAAAAGATAACAATCCACTTGTTGTCTCATGCCCAGCTATTAAAAAAGTGATAATTTGGAAACGAATGTTTTCATCATCTAATTTTTCACCAGTTTCCGGATCTGACACATTTAACATACGGGAAAGTAAATCATTTTCTTCCTGATCTCCACTACTTTTACGTTCAGCAATAATATTATCTACTAAAGAAAACATAGATTGGATATCATGCTGAAATTGACGTTTCGTTCTCCACATAAGTTTGTCTTCTATATCCAACCGCTGCAATTGGTGCATCGCCTCATCTAGAGCACGGGTCATGCTAGTAATAAAAGGATGAGGTGTCTCACGATAAAAGCTATTGAATCGGTAATTAAAACCACATAGACCAATTGTATCTAACGTAAGACGAGTCATATCCTCCGGAACATCTACGTTTTCATTCGGATTAAGCCGTGCCCATTTTTGAACGAGTTGTACAGCAATATCGACCATCATGGCATGGTAATCTTTCATTGCCCGTTGGCTAAATGTAGGCATCAAAATATTATGGGCTTTTTTCCAGTTAGGCTCGTGAGTCTCGCTAGTAAATAATCCGTCCCCAGCAAAGGCGCGAACTTTTGCTAAAGCACCCTCTATACTTTTATCGAACCGTGTTTCGTCACAGACTTCTGCTACCAGTTCATGTCCGGAAACGACAATTATGGTATCACTTAAAGTTTGAATTTGAAAAATGGGACCATACTCTTCCGCTATCTTGATAAAGGATAGGGTCGGTTTATCTTTATCGATTAATGGGAGATTACCCAGCGGTCCATATGTTTTCGGCTGAGGAATGGCAGATACTTTTTTTTCCATTTAAAACACCCTTTCAAAAAAGCATGAAATAACATATCCCATTTAATAAAGAGGAAATAGCAACTAATCGCCTGGGATAAAGATATGTAATTGATTACCTTATTTTATCTTTTCCCTAACTATTCATGATTATGATATTACGTATAAGCTTGGCAATTAGATTTATAACTTGTAGAAAAATACTAAATTAAAATGAAGCGAATAAATATAGTTGGAGCCTTTTAATGTTGGTGTTAAAAGATAATCTAAACTTGTAATGTTTATGAGAAATTGCAAACGGATCTCATCTCTTGTATTTGTTTATAAAAACGATTATTTTGATTCATTTTCTTCTAAAACACCCCAAAAATAGAGAAGTTGACGAGCTTAAGATTGTAGTATTCGAAAAATCAGTAGTTTAGTTAAACCAATACGATAAGCAAGTATACTGTGTTACTAATGAAAGAGGACCTGATATGAACATCAGGTCCTCTTTTACTATATAATTATTTCCCTGCTTCTTTTAGTTCTTTTCCAGCTTTAAATACCGGCGCCTTAGCAGCAAAAAACTTGTAGGAATCATTATCAAGCGTTTTATTTTTCTCTACCGATTTAGCTTCTCGACAGCTTCCGCACTTGTATCTACACGTTTAACGAAAAAAACTAATAGTAGTGCAACAACATTCATGCCAAGCGCTACATAAAACGAATATTGAATTCCAGATAATAAAGCCTTCTGAGTTACTATTGCCTTCGTAGTTTCTGTAAAGGTTGTTGGATCTATATGAGACATTAAACTTTCAGCTTTTGTTTTTGTTACAGAGTTCATAATCGTAACAAGAATAGCAGTACCAATCGAACCGGACACTTGTTGAGCCGTATTATTAACAGCTGTACCGTGCGGGTTTAAGCGAGTTGGCAATTGATTAAGACCATTTGTCATAAGTGGCATCATAACCATCGCCATCCCAAACATCCGCAGTGTGTAGATAAGAATAATATGTGTGTGACTAGAGTCAATTTGCAGACTTGCCAACATATAAGTTGAAACAGCTGTAATGGAAAGCCCCACTATGCCAAGAATCCGAGGACCATATTTATCAAATAGTTTACCTGTAATTGGTGACATAATCCCCATTATTACCGCACCTGGAAGCATCATCAGCCCAGAGCTCAGCGGCGAAATACCACGGACGTTTTGTACATAAGCTGGTGTTAAAATCATACCCGAAAACATGGCCACCGCGTTGACAATTGCAATTACAGACGCAAGTGCAAACATTGGGTACTTGTAAACACGTAAATCCAATAACGGCTCATCCATTTTTAATTGACGAATAATGAAAGCAATTAGGGCAATAGCGCCTATGATTAAGGTTGTTAAGACAACTTTATTTGTCCAACCATCGGAGCTTGCAGAACTGAATCCATATAACAAACCGCCAAAACCGACAGAAGATAATAGTAATGAGAGATAATCAAGTTTTGCATTTTTGTTTTGTTTCATGACATTCTCAGATTTCCAAATCCCTAACAGTAAGCTAATGATTGCTAACGGTAAAATCATTTCAAAAAGCAAACGCCAGTCATAATACTCTACAATATAACCTGATAGTGTCGGCCCAATTGCTGGAGCTGTAATCATAACTAGTCCAAAAATCCCCATTGCTGTTCCCCTTTTTTCTCTTGGAAAGCTTACTAGCATAATATTCATTAACAAAGGTCCCATAACTGAAGAGCCTGCCGCTTGAACCATCCGACCAGTAAGTAATAAACCAAAGTTAGGTGCTACAGCCGCTAAGGCAGTACCAAGAATAAAAATCACCATAGATGTAATAAATAGGCTCCTATTCGAGAAACGCGTTATTAAAAATGCTGAGGCCGGAATTAATATACCACTTACAAGCATATACCCTGTAGAAAGCCACTGGATCGTTGAATAATCTTGAATGTTTAAATCTTTCATTATTGATGGCAAGGCTACATTTAAAAGGGAGTTATTTAGAAATGAAACAAATGCCCCAATAAAAAGGATTACAAGCATTACATATGGTGGTTTTCTTTTATGTAATGTTTCACTCATATATTTAATTGCCCCTTCATTATAAATTTCATTGATTCGTTTAAATCGTTTACATATTTGCACAAGAAAATATTACCCTTGCAGTATTTTGCCAAACTCTTCGAATGGATATTCTCTTTTTAGCAATTCCACTTGCTCAACATACCATTTTAAAATCTTTTTGTTGATTAAACCTTTATAAAAATGTTTGTTAACGGAATTTAAATTAGGCTGAAATACAAAAAAGAAGCAACTGAAAATCCCCTTCTAAAATAAAGTGAAACTTTACATCAATGGGAATTTTACAGGCAGCGAGAAAAATCAAAAAGACTACGCACCCATTCCTTTAAATACAGGCTTGTAGATCTAGTTATGTAACCATCCATAAAAAGGAATATTACATAGGCTAAGTCTAACATTACATTTTTAAAGTGAGGAGAATAAGCGTATGGACCAATATTGGTATTTGAATTCAAAGGGAAATGGGCAACAATATACTAACCAAATTTCATTATATTCACAGCCCGAAATAACTACATCTGAGGTAATGAATGATTTGAAGCTTCCTGAGAATTGGAGTTACCGAGTCTATCCAGTTAGTTGGGATTCATCAGCCAATTATACGGGGTCCAATCCCCAACCTCCTCCCTTCTCTTGGGGGCAGCAGCCAATTAATTATGCAGAGATACTACCACAAGGTCACCCTGCTAATTGGACTCCATTACCAGGTCATGCAGGTTTTAATTTTCAAAAACCTCCCTTCCCCTGGGCGCAACCATTCAATCATACAGGGATGTTCGCACAAGGTCATCTTGCAGCTTTACTATCGCCGCCAGCCAAGCCTTTTCATTTCAATACCAATAACTCGGGTGTTTTTGGAAACCCTCCAGGATGGGGTGGTCCGTGGGCCCCAATGGGATGGGGAAATAACGGAGGTAACGGTCAGCTGGGAATGATTGGAAACTTACTTACAGCAGGAAAAGGCACCATGAGTGGAATAGGAATGATCAGTAGTCTAATCGGGATGGGGAAGTTCTTCTTTTAGTTAATTAGAACAGGAGAATGTGGCTGTAGCTTTAATCAGCCACATTTAAGGACAGTAATCTCCCACCTAACTTCCTAGCATAGCATTCGCGGAAATTTTAGGTAGATATGTATTGTTACAAGTTACCGTTTTACTTTGAGTGCTCCTTTACTTTCTTATCAAGTGCCTTACTATAAGCATCTTTGTTTTCCTGTGATAACTCATAAATTGCTTTTTTCCAATGCTCTCCGTCTACACCTGATAAAAATTCAGTACCTTTCATTGTAGCTTCTTGAATCTTCTGTTTATCTTCTTTACCAGCATCCTTAATTAACTTCGTTGCTTTTCTTGCCTCTGTTACCCCTTCTTGTATGGATTTGTGAATGTCTTTGTATGTATCAGGTACTTTTATGTGTTCCATATTGTCTAAAATTTTATCTATCTCGTTTGATGTTTTTAAAACAGCTTTTGCTTTTTCTTTGTCCTTTAAGGATTCTCCTAAGTTTAGTAATAGTTCATCCTTCTTAAATTGGAACTCTACCACTTGCTCACATATGTAGTACGGATACTGTTGTTCAGAAATTACTGTTTTCGTTATTGCTTTACTAGTTTGCTCAGTCTTATGAGTAGAATCTTTATCTCCTACCTCGCATCCGACTAACAGCATAAATGGAACTGCTAACGTTACTAGTTTCTTTGCTCTCATTATGTATTCTCCTTGTAGAAATTATTGTAAGTAATTAACATATCAAACTATAACATACATTACATTATGGTTCACTTCCATTACGTTTTAAAATGTAAAATAAGAATACACCCCATAAGCCACAAATAAGATTAATAGAATAGAAATGCCGAGTACCATATATATGATCCATTTTAAATTTGAGTTCATATAATCCTCCCACCTCTAGATAATTCCAGTATATAACAAAAAAGCATTGGATACCCAATGCTTTTTACACTTACGCAAATAAAGAAGTATTCGCATATAAAGCTGGTGAACCACCTGAATGTACGAATAAAATATTGTCTTCCTTATTAAATTTACCTTTTCTAATTAAGTCGATTAATCCCGCTACCGCCTTACCTGTATACACTGGATCAAGTAAAATACCTTCTGTTTTCGCAAGTAACTGAACTGCCTCTACCATTTCCGGCGTTGGTAACGCATAGCCTGGCCCTACATATTCATCAAAGCACGTAACAGCGTCGCGCGGGATAAAGTTTGGAATACCAACGTGTGCTGAAGTTTCATCTACAAGTTTTGCTACTTTCTCTTCTTGCTCAGCTTTTCCTCTACTTACGTTAATCCCGATTACAGGAATATGGCTTTGTGTTCCAGAAAAACCAGTAATTAACCCAGCATGCATACCGCCGCTACCACTTACACAAACAACTGAACTGAAATCAATTCCTTGCTCAAATGATTGCGCCATAATTTCTTGCGCACAAGCAACGTATCCCATAGCGCCCGTAGGGTTTGATCCACCAACTGGAATTACATATGGTGTATTCCCTTTTTCACTTACTTCTTTTGCTACTTTATGCATTTCTTCCATCAGGTCTGCTCCGTTCGGTACAACAATTACATTTTCAGCACCTAATAAGTGATATAAGAAATAGTTTCCGTTAAAGTCTCTCTTCTCTTCTGGCTCAAGCCCTTCCTCTAATACAAGGATACATTTCATTTTTTCTTTTACCGCAGCTGCCAGTGTCAGGCGGCAATGATTTGACTGAATACCACCAGCTGTAATTAACGTATCTGCACCATTTTCCTGTGCATCTGCAACTAAAAATTCTAATTTTCTCGTCTTATTGCCACCAGCTGTTAAACCAAGTAAATCATCTCGTTTAAAATAAATAGTCGGGCCACCAAGTGCTTCAGAAAAGTTGTTTAACTTTTCAATTGGTGTATATGATTCTGTATATTTTTTTCTCGGGAATTTAGCTAAATTCATTGTAACGCTCCTTTTGTACTTCTTTCACAATATATGTAACGTTACTATTATTACACGTAAAAATGGTGAAGTCACCTTTCTCGGTTAAAAATGTATTAAAATTCGGTACATGAAATTTATATCGGCGGTTTTTCAAATATATCAGCGATTCTCAATTTATATCGGCGATTTTCAAAATATATCAGCGATTCTCAATTTATATCGGCGATTTCTCAAATATATCGACTTACCGACAAAAAGTGACAAAATAAAAAGAGCCCACACATTCAAATGCAGACTCCCTCCAATCACTTATTTACCGAAAAACGAAGTAACTGTGTTAATCCCGGCTCTAAATTCATTTCACCTTTATGGCGTACGTATACGACTTTATCTCCATTAAATTTCGGAGGATTTGCTTTACTATACGTATGCCACTCATTCGTTCCTTCTATAGAATACTCCATATATTCAGTTGCACCGACAATTATATTTTCACTATCATCTGCCGTTACATTTGGTGCCATCTGCGCAATTTTTGAATCACTAATTAATAACTTCTTTATATCCTTATCACGTTTGTAATCGTAAGCTGTCACAATTACATCGTTACCATATGCTTTCACTTGTAACCCTTGTTTAAATGAATAGCCATCTGGAGCAGTTTTCTCTCCTCCATTTGGTCCTGCTGACATCCAGCCTGTTTCAATCCCGCCCGTATTTACAACAGTGAAACCTTTTTCATCTCCACCTTTAATTTTCTTTTTACCAGCCCAGTCAGGTAAGTTTAAATCCCAATGCGTATGACTCGTGAAGAAAACAACTTGCGGATAGTCTTTTAATATATCGTACAATTTATCCACGTTTAAATAATCTTGTAAATATGGTGATTGTCTTGATCCAGATACTGTATCAGGTAAAACGTGATGAGAGAAAATAAAGATTGGTTTATTTTTATCTTTTTGACTATACTCTTCTAAATTTTGTTTTAACCAACCTAATTGCTCATCACTCATATATACTTCGTCCCACATTTTTGAATCGTGGTATTTCATATATTTTTCAGTTCCTAAAAATAAAAGTGGATAGCCATCTAATTCTTTTTTATGATATACCTTTTCTTGTCCACTAAATTGTAAGTAGCGACCAAATAGTGTTTCTTCCGTTACACCATTTGGCCATGTACTTTGAGAGAGTTTCCCATCCGCTGTCCATTTACCAGCATAAAACTCATGATTCCCCACAGTAGACCATACATTTTCCGGATGCTTATTTTTATTTAACACACGCTTTACATCATCATATTGTGACTGTTGTCCAGTCGGCGTTATATCCCCATTCATAATAAGCGCTCTAGAAAGTGGCGTTACTTTATTCATATCTTTTAATACGTGATCAAAATCTCCTAAATCACCTTGAATGTCACTAATAACATTAAAAGTTGTAGCTGATTTTCGAACTTGCTCTTTCCCTTCCGCATGTGCTGAAAATGTCGGTAATAATGCCGCCATAACTGCTAACGAAGCAACTGTCTTTTTCATACAAATTCTCCCCCTAATAATAGAATGTACAAACTGACATATTCTGCTTTCTCTTAGGTGCTTGTCCAATTCACATTATAGGGGGAGATTGTAAAGATTAATGGAATAAAAAATTAAGTGTTTTTTAAGAGATTTTGTCTTTTTTCACACTCCACAATTAGCAATTCGCGCCAATATAGCTTTCTAGTCTTTTACATTACATAAATGTAAATGAATATGATGAATCTCTTAGTTTAATATGTTGTCTTTTTAATCTCTGTTATATAACCGCCACAAAATATGCTATCTTTTCAAGTTCTCTTTCTTTAATAAACGTTACTCCTCTTTTAATTAGCCTTAAAATTGTAAAGTGGCTTAATAATATGTTTAATATCAATTGTTTCTTTTGTATTCTCAATAATTTCATCCATTGGCTTATATACCATTGGTGCTTCATCTAAAGTACTTTCTGCAACAGATGTAGTCCAAACCTCTGTCATTGTATTTTGAAAATCCTCTAAGTTAAGTACTTCTTTCGCCTTCTTGCGACTCATAATACGCCCTGCTCCATGAGGGCCAGAAAAGTTCCAATCTGGATTTCCTTTACCAAATGCAATGATTGAACCATCTCTCATATTGATTGGAATGATTACTCGTTCATCTTTCTGAGCTGAAATAGCACCTTTTCTTAGAATCATATTGTCCATATCGATGTAGTTATGGATTGTAGTGAATTGATCTGTTACTTTCCAATCCATTTTAGTGACGATTTCATCAATCATTGCTTTACGATTTAACTCCGCATATTTTTGTGCAATTTTCATATCATTCATGTAATCTTTAAATCCTTGTCCTTCTAAATAAGCTAATTCTTTACGAATCACCGGTTTCTTAATTTCACGTAAAGCTTCATGTATTTCTTGTTGTCTGCCTTCTTTCGTTAAACGCTCAATCATTTCTTCTTTAATAGATTTAACGTTTATAAGTTGCTCGTAAGCAAAGTTTTGATAGTACTCTGCTACTTGTTTCCCTAAATTACGCGAACCACTATGAATAACAATGTATACATTTCCTTCATCATCCTCATTCAGTTCGACAAAATGATTGCCCCCGCCAAGTGTACCAATACTTTTTTGAGCACGTTGCAATGTAAACGGGGCTCTTACACTATCAAAATCAATCATTTTTGAAAATCTATGTTCCTTATCTCGAATACGAAAACCACTTGGGACAAATTTACGTATCGTTTCGTCTAAGTAATCGAAGTTGATTTCCTCTTTTTTCTTATTAATTATAACAACCTCCATGCCACAACCAATATCGTACTTACCTCCCAGTTTCCTGAAAGTGTGGACTATACCTTCTCTACAGTCATCGAGATATGCAGTCTCTACTGTAGGCTCACCGTATTAATTATTCCTCTTCAACTCAAAATGGATGAGGAATAATTCTGTACCTTAGTCTGCTAACATGGTACAAGTCTCTGAACCATTCGATTATGTCACCATAACCACTGGCTGCTGATTGCCCTCGCCTTTTATCGTTAGGGTTCCCAGTCAATTGAGTGAGTAGTTTAAAGTCTGAGCCGATTAGTTAACCCCGACTAAATTAGGAACAATCTTATCTTGAATTGTCATTGTTGTCCCAATCGTGCAACCTGCACCCGCATGTGTATCTGGCATAATACGAATCTTGCTATCCTTTACGAATTCTTGGTTACAAAGATCAATAATTTGACCTGCTGCCGTTTCTTCTACATTCGTAGTATATACTTTTGCTTCATTGTATTTTCCTCGTAATTTCAACATCTTCTATTTCCCCTTCCCTTTAGTTTCTACAAAACATTAATTTATACATATTTATAATTATATTTTCCACCACTACAGCTCATTTCCTTTTTTATAAAAAAAGACACAGAGATTCCTCCCCATGCCTACTAATTTCCTACCTTTTCACCGCATGCACATAATGCACTGTCTCAAAAGCTTTCAAATAATCGTTTCGTCCTTCAAAATATAATTTATTTATGTCTTCTGGCGATAAATGTTCATAAATGAGTAAGCCCGCCTTCTCTAACAGTGCTTCCATTTCGGCATAAGAAAAACATGATTTCATCGGTTCTCCGCCTACCGCAGCCATTTTTACCATATTTTCAACTCGATTGGACAGTCCCTTTTCCGTAAACAAGTTTTCATCGGGATAATCGAAAACGATAGAACTTCCTGCCGGAACCACCTCAAATAAACATTCTATTAAACTAGAAAGTTCCTCTTTCGTTAAATAGTACGTTACACCTAATAGACTAAAGAACGTCTTTTTATTTTCAAATCCTTCATTCCGTAACTGCTCATAGAAAAATCCTTTCGTGAAATCCATCGAAACAAAATGAAGGTTATTTGGAACTTCAAGTTCTACTTCTTTTATTCTTTCCTTCTTAAACGCCTGCGTAGAAGGATGATCCACTTCAAATATTTCTATTTTATTCTCTAACTCTCGGTTTCTAAAACTGAACGTATCTAAGCCTGCACCGAGTATGACGTATTGTTTCGCTCCTAATGTAATTTCATGTAGTAATACTCTTTCACAATATGCGGCACGTGCTAAAGGTGTTGGTGATAACTGAACTTGTGTAATCCATTTTAATATTTCTTTTGGATTGTCTTGAAACTGCTCTGCAATGTCTGTATTGAAAAAGTGAATCCCTTGAACCATGTTCGTTTCAATATTGTTACGTTCTTTTTGTGAAATGAAATCTTTAGCTACATAATCATTAAAGATTTTAGGACTATCAAATTCACTATGATACGCCCTTCCGAATGCTGATACTAACGACGTTACACTTGCTTCACCTTGTTTCACGCACATACACTCTCCTTCATTTTCACAACAAAAATAGGGTTCCCCTGGCCAGGAGAACCCTATTATACACCTTATTTTTATATTGGTAAATTATAGCATAAATAAGTTTTTTTGTCAATTTTTCAGCCTACTAACGCTCCAATAATTTGTGTAATCTCTAGCAGGAAGATTTCGATCTACACCGAACATTCCAGTTCATAACAATACAAATGGAGGGCGTCATGAAAAGATTAGTCATCATTACAGTTGGAAAAACACACAGTGGAAAAACTACATTTGCAAGAGCATTAGAAAAAGAGTTACCCCACTCTTTCGTTATGGATCAAGATAATCAAGCTGAATTTATTAACACGCATTACGAAAAATTACAGCCGGCTAAAGGCCCTAATACATTTAAGCACGGTCTTTCAAAATTCATTGTTGATTATGCGAAAGAACATTCAAATTTACACCTTATCATTAGTAACTCCAATCGCAGTAAAAATGGAAGGTTATATTTACTAAACGAATTATTTCCACAGAATGAATATGTACGCATACTCGTTCATTTTGACATTCCAGATGATGTACTTTACGAAAGAGTGGCTCGAAGCACGCGAAGTACCAATATTTTTAGAGGTGGATATTCTAGTTTCAAAGAAGTATTTGATCGACAACAAACTGAATCACTTCACGATGATGTGGTAGATCCTATAGAAAATGAGGCTGATTATTTGTTTGTTATTCGCAATAATAAAGATGTAAGCTTTACTATTGAAGAAATTGTTCATCTAGCTAAAGATTTATCCCCTACTCCAAAATAAGAGATTATAAAAATTACATAATCATAGATTATTATGCAAATACTTCCTCTAGACGGCGCAGATGGTATATAATGATGGAAGAATCTACTTCTATATGCTCATTTTTACACAAAACAGTTCATGCATATGAAAGAAAAGAGGTACAAAAATATGAAAACAAAACAAACAATTGCTGCGTCTACACTAGCTTTAGCAATGATTGCTAGCGCGAACTCTGCTCATGCTGAAGTAAATGATGCTACTCCTCAGCAAAGTACGGGAGATCGATTAGCTGAAATTAAGCAACATAAACAAGAGTTAGATGCAAAATTGCAGCAACACAAAGAAAACGTGGATCAAACATTAAATGAACTTAACAAGGTTAAGGAAAATGTTGATACGAAGGTGAATGAACTACATGAACGTAAACAAGTTGCTGATGAAAAAATTAACGAAGTTAAACAGCATAAACAAGAACTAGATGCAAAACTGCAGCAAGACAAACAAATCGCCGAAGATAAAATCGCTGAAATTAAAGAGCATAAAAAACAAGTAGAAGATAAAGTTGCTGAAGTAAAAGAACATAAGCAAAATATCGATAACAAAGTGAATGAGATTAAAGAACATAAACAAACTGTCGATGAAAAAGTGAATGAAATGAAGCAACATAAAGAGAACATTGATCAAAAGGTTAATGAACTTAAGGAAGTTAAAAAACAAGTAGATGAAAAATTAGCTGAGTTAAAGAAAGCGAAACAAACTGCTGAGGACAAACTCGCTGAACTAAAAGAAAACAAGCCGAATACCGGTAACACGTTAGAGGAACTTAAGAAAATTAAAGGCAATTTAGACAGTCTTTCCGCTAACTTAGAATTAGCTAAACAAGATGTAAAAAACAAACTAGCTGTTTTACAAGAAGCTAGACAAGATTTAATTAATAAAATTAACGAAATTAAACAATCGAAACAAACTGTTTCAGATGATTTATCAAAGAAAAAACAAGACTTAGATATTAAAATCAACGACTTTAAGCATACTGAGAAAAAAATTGACGACAAATTAGCTGAGTTACATACAACGAAGCAAAATGTTGATAACAAGATTAATGAAGTATCACAGTCTAAACAAACGCAAGCAGATAATGGTACTAAAAACAATAACGCTAAAGAACTTCCTAACGCTGGTAGCGAGCAATCAAACAATATGGCTCTAGGAATGCTATCTGTATTAGGCGGTGTTTTATTACTTACTCGTAATAAAATTAAAACGTTATTCTCTAAATAAGTCCATAAAAAAAGGAAAACCGCACATACATGTACGGTTTTCCTTTTTTTATATTAACTGTCCATCTCGAAGCGTCAATATACGATCACATACATCAAGCATTCTTTCATCATGTGTAATCATAATTGCTGCTTTTTGGCTCTCTTTCACTTCGCGTTTCATCATTTCAACAACTTCACGTGCGCGTTTTGAGTCTAAGCTTGCCGTTGGCTCATCCGCTAATATTAAATCTGGGTTGTTCATGAACGCACGAGCGATTGCTACCCTTTGTTTTTCCCCGCCAGATAGTTGATTTGGATAATGATTCTTTCTTTCTCCTAATCCAAATGCCGCTAATAAATGATCTGCACGCTTTTCGGATTCTTGTTTACTTTCTTTTTTTAGCTTTGCAATGTAAAGTAACTGTTCTTTCACATTTAAATATGGAACAAGGTTTGCAAACTGGAAAATGAAGCCGATTTTTTTCAAACGAATGTCTGTCATTTCCTTTTCTGATAACTGTGTAATATTTTGCTCACGAATGTAAATATCCCCTTTTGATGGTGATAATAATGCACCCGCGATTGATAATAACGTACTTTTCCCTGATCCAGATGGACCGACGATTCCGATAAATTCTCCGGCTTTCACATCAAGCGATATCGGATGAAGGGCTGTTACTTCCGTATTCCCTTCTCCGTACACTTTACTTACTTTGTCTAATTTTAATAATGAAGTCATTACATCCCGCCTCCAATTGCTTCTAATGCATCAACTTTTAATACTTGGTATAACGAAATAAGTGTTCCTAAAATACTAATTACGATAAAGATTGCTGCATATTGCGCAATCATCGGTGTTGTTAATAAGAACGGCATACCTGCTGGTAAAATTTGTTCTAACCCTTGTACAAGAACGATACTGATTACCATCGCAACGACTGATAAGAATAACGCCTGCACGACTAAGCTATTTGCTAAATACGAGTTCTTTGTACCGATTGCTTTTAATACACCTAATTGCTGTGTTTTTTGCAGTGTAATAACGTAGAAGAATACACCGATTAATAACGCAGCGATAACAAGTAAGAACGCAATAATCATCGTTAATGTTCCTTGCTCTTCTTTAAATCCTGGAATACTTTGCAGTACTTCTTTTTTATCGATAACATGAGCATTTTTAATCTCTTTATCTGCGTTAAGTGCAATTGCACTATAATCTTTTTGGTTTGGTTGTGAAATGGATCCCCATACGTCTTCATTTACATAAACGACTGGTGTATGGCTAAACATTTGATCTTTCGTAAATCCGACGATTTTAAATTCTTTCTTTGAAACAGGATCGATAATTGTATCTCCAAGATCGATTCCCTTCTCTTTAATCGATTCGTCAGCAACCATCTCGTTGTTTGCTGTACCTAATTTCTCCCCTTTTACAATTTTCGGTTCTAAAAATGAATCCCGTTCACTTGAGAAAATAGCGATATCAACCTTTTTCGAACTATCTTTCTTTTCATATGTTGAAACTTTCACACGAAACGGAACGGCTTCTTTCTCGCCTACTTGATTTACTACGTTATCTACATCGTCTTTCTTAATTTGTGAACGAAGTAATTTATTTTCCGCATCATCTGCTAAAACGAACTTATTCGCCTCCATATTTTGAATCGATGAAGCATTATCATATGATAGTCCATTTGCTAATCCTGAAATAACAAGAACTAAAAATGATAATAAAACCATGATAAGTCCGATTAATCCGTATCTTAATTTTGATTGTTTCAATTCACGCAGAGCTAAAAACATTTCGCTCGCTCCTTCCTCTTTCTTTCTATGCACTAATCATAAAAAAGAAATATGAACGGAATATGAACAGAAGATTACAGAGAGTAAGATTTAATTTTCAGAAAGTATTGAAAAAAATTAAAATCCTTGATACAATTCAGTCAAATAATATTGACCGAGTAATTTAATTCAAGGAGTTGATCATGTTGAAGCCCGTATTAACACTAACTACTTATAGTCAACTAAAAGCATTAAGCGATCCACTACGTGCCGAAATGATGATGCGTCTATGCGAACGTCCTTATACAGGACAATTACTATCTGAGAAATTCGGCATTTCAAGGGCGAAAATTCATTATCATTTAAAAGAATTAGAAAAGAATAGTCTTATAGAAATTGTTTATACAGAAGAAAAGAATGGCATCATTCAAAAGTTTTATCAATCTGTCGCTAGAGGCTTTACCCCTGCCGCAGACCTATTACCTCATTTAGAAATATTAAGCAAATCAGGTCGCCAAATCTTTTTAAAAATGATAGAAAGAACAAAAAACCAAATCTTCGCTGCGCCAGAAGAAGCTTTTACATTACGAAATGCAAGTGAAGATCCAGCTGAGTGGAATTACGTTTCATCCTGCTGGGAGTTTGATGCTACGCCAGAACAATTTCAAGTTTGGGTGAAAAAGTTTCATGAATTGATGGATGAATTAAACGAAATCACAAAAGGTGCAGATAAAGATCCGAATAGTAAACCTTATTATATTTCTACTACTGCACTTCAAATCGCTGAGAGAACAATGCAGCAATTTGTTAAAGAAGAAGAAAAATCGTAATACGATTTTTTTTACCAAGACGGTCAATTTTATTTTACCGAATAAAATTATTATAAGGGAGTAGATAAAGTGGACATATTAAAAAACCGAAATTTCGTCTTATTATTTTTAGGGAGAATTTTTACAAACATAGGAGATAGCTTGTATTATGTAGCAGCGATGTGGCTTGTATATAAGCTAAGTGACAATCCCTTTTATTCTGGATTAGCTGGTTTCCTTACGTTATTACCTTCTGCACTTCAATTTCTTACTGGTCCATTCGTTGATAGATGGTCAATTAAAAACACCCTCGTCATCACACAAGTTTTGCAATGCATTCTTATTTTAATCATTCCTATTACACACTACTTCGACCTATTAACAGTCCAACTACTACTCATCATCATGCCAATCGTAGCCTTTATCGAACAATTCGCCTATCCCGCACAATCGAAAGCTTTACCACTTCTACTGCATAAAACACAATTATTAAAAGGAAATTCACTCTTTTCATTTGCATATCAAGGCATTGATTTAATTTGTACGACGCTTTCTGGAATATTAGTAGCACTACTTGGCGCAATCACTTTATATGTAATCGACTCTTTTACATTCGCGATTACTGCCCTTTTGTTCGTTTCATTGAAAATGCCACAGCAAACGGAATCAGACACAACACTTTCAACTAAACAATATTTCTCTGATTTAAAAGAAGGTTTTTCAATCGTCTTTCGTTCATTAATGGGCGTCTTCTTAATCGGTTCCGTTGTCGCTAATTTTTCAATCGGTATGATGATGGCAATACTCCCTTCTTTCACTGATTCCTTAGGCGGGGTGAAATTATACGGTTTCTTTTTAGCCGCTATATCCGCCGGTAGTTTAATTGGAGCACTATTCAGTTCATGGGTTGGTAAACATAGTGTTGGCCGTGTCTCCATTATTAGCTTTGCGACTAGCGCTTTCTTTTGGTTTCTCTCTACGATTGTACCGTTTCAATGGTTATCTATTCTCTTATTTGGCTTAGCTTGGATACCAATTGGGGCGACCAACATATTATTTGCGACAATTGGTCAAATTGTAATTCCAAACCAGTATCTTGGGCGCATCAATTCAGTTACACGAAGTATGGGCACAATTGCTATGCCGTTCGGTTCTTTAATTGGCGGATACACTGCTAATGTATATAGTAGCCAACTTATTTTCGCGCTCGCTAGCATTGGAATTTTATTCATTTCTCTCGTATGGCTGCTTCATCCGAAATTACGGGCTTTGCCGAAAGCAGATGAAATTACGGCGGATACTTTTGAGCTTCAGTTTAAGGAAGAACGGGTAAAAGGTACTGCTTTGTAACAGGAATACAGTACGTGAAATTTATATCAGCGATTTTTCAAATATATCAGCGCAAATAGAATTATATCGGCGATTTTCAAAATATATCGGCGCAACTCAAATTATATCAGCGATTTTCCGATTATATCGACTTACCGACATAAAACGACAAAAAAAGAGGCCGTTCCGAAACAGCCTCTTTCTTTCCATCTATTTCGGAAGCTCCACCCGAACGGTCGTTCCTTCCCCCTTCGTACTATACACCGAAACGTTTCCATGATGCAGTTCAACAATCTTCTGCACAATCGACAACCCTAAACCGCTACCTTCTACGTTTCTCGTCCTTGCTGTATCTACTTTGTAAAAACGGTCAAAAATACGATCCATTTCTTCTTTTTCCATACCGATTCCGTTGTCTGATATAGAAATAATGACACTAGACTCTAACTCTTCGACGAAAAACTCAATCGTTCCACCATCGTTTGAAAACTTAATGCTATTCGTGAAAATGTTACTCCATACTTGGTGAAGTAAGTTTTCATCACCTTTTATAGTGATATCTGGCACATTAAATTCAACGGCGATATCTTTTTCCCGCCATTTCCACTCAAGCATAAAAATGACGTCTTTAATTTGCTTCTGCAGATTGAATTCTCTTATTTGTAGAACCTTTTCCTCTTTATCTAATGAAGCGAGCGTAAGTAACTGTTTACATAAACTAGACATTCGCTTACTTTCACCCTCAATAATTTGTAAGTAATGATTTCTTTCTTCCTCACTCATCTTTTCTGTTTGCAACGTCTTTGAAAAACCTTGTATGGAAGAAAGCGGCGACTGAAATTCATGTGAAACGTTCGAAACGAATTCTTGTCTCATTTCATCTAGTTCTTTTATACTTTTCGTCATCTTTTGGAAGCTTGTAGATAACGTTCCTATTTCATCTTTTCGTTTTACATCTAATTCAATTTCATATTCCCCACTCGCAATTTTTTGCGTAGCCTTCGTAAATTTACGGATTGGGCGAACGATATAACCTGCTGCAATCGCTATAAAAATAATACTTAATAGTACGATAAACCCTAGTAATACCGCTAGAAAAATTCTCATCTCGCCGAATTGTTGTTGAACGTCAGGGCGAATGAATAAAGCGTACTGTTTATCACCGTGTTGTACTGGGACACCGACGCTATTAATTAATTCATTATCGAAAAACCCTGTAATAAAGAGACGCGTTGGATATGTAGAAACACCATTAAACGTTTCTCCTTGCAATACTTTATGAACAGTAGCATCGCTAATAGACGTCTTACGAAACGCATTACCGATACGCTTTCCATTCTTTTGATCATCGACAATATAAATTTCATACCCTAACTTTGCGATAGAATGTAAGTACGCCTCTTGATTTTCTTCACTTTGCTTTTCATATAACGATTTAACTTCTTCAGCATACTTTAAAATCTTTTCACTGTTATACGGTTTTAACTTCACTTGATAATATACGTTCGTTAATAAAAAGCCGATAATACTACTAAGTAGCATAATGCCGACCGTCATAAATACAAATCTAGAATATAGTGATTTCATCTTAGTTCAACTCCAACTTATACCCGAGGCCGCGCACTGTCGTAATTTGAAAATCATCCGTTCGTTTTGAGAAACGATCTCGCAGCCTTTTCACATGAACATCAACTGTTCGTTCATCTCCTTCAAAATCCATTCCCCATACTAATTCAATTAGCTCTTCTCTTGAAAATGTTCTTCCAGGATAACTAGCAAGTTGTGATAATAACTCAAATTCCTTTAAAGGAAGCAAAATTGTTTGACCGTTACACTTTACTTCTACACCTTTTCGATCAATTGTCGTTCCGTGCAACGTAATAATATCTGCACTCAGCATTTGATAACGTCGTAATAAAGCTTTCATACGGAAAATCACTTCAGCTGGTTCAAATGGTTTTACGATATAATCGTCCGTACCAGAAATGAATCCTTTTTCTTTATCAACTAACTGATCTTTCGCCGTTAATAAAATAACCGGTATATCATGATACTTCCGGATTTCTTCACATAACGTATAGCCATCAACGAACGGCATCATAATGTCTACGATCGCAAGATGAATATTTTCCTTCTCTAAAACATCTTGCGCTACCTTTCCATCTTCTGCTTCAAAAACTTTAAACCCCTCTTTTTGTAAATGGTAATGCAACAACTCTCTAATATGCTTATCATCATCAGCTAATAAAATATGTATCATCTTCATTAAACCCTCTCTTGTTCATCCTTCTACATCCTTACCTTAAGAAACAATTGAATTTTTTGCAAGAAAAAGAATCTATTTTGAAAAAAGACTATTCAAAATAGATTCTCACGTTTTAGTATTAAAATTATTTTAATCAAAAACAATTTCTAAGCCTTCGAAATATCAACAAATCCTTCTCCGAACACATCACGAACATCGTGTATAGCGATGAACGCCGCCGGATCCGTAGTTTGAACAATCCGTTTTAGCTTCACTACTTCTTGCTTATTAATAACAACATAAAGAATATCCTTCGGCGTTTTCGTGTAATAGCCATGACCTGAATACACGGTAACCCCTCTCCCCATTAAGGTTGTCACCTTCCCGGCAATTTCATCTGGATTATCAGAAATAATCGTAATAGCCTTCTTCGGATTTAACCCTTCAATTACAAATTCCATCACTTTCGTTGCTACATATAGCATAATAATTGTTATCATCAGTTTTTCTGCACCAATGATGAAATAAGATGAAAACGCAACGATTAAATCGAAGAACAGTAGACCGTAGCTAATACTCCAGCCTAAATACTTATGCGTCATTCTTGCTAAGATCGTAGTACCTGCTGTCGTTCCACCAACGCGAATGATAAGACCAATACCACACCCGATAAATATTCCTCCGAAAATGGCATTTACAAGCATTTCATCCGAAGCAATTGTCCAGCCTTCTGTTAAATGAAGAAATAGCGAGTTAGTCACTACAGCGATAATCGTATAAATTGTTGTAATCTTATTTAAAAATTTATAACCAGCTATTAACAAAATCGCATTTAAAATTAAGTTAACTAAGCCTGGTGACCATTCAAATAAATAGTACGTAATAATCGTGATACCTGTTACCCCACCCTCACCAAACTCGTTCGGGATAACAAACAAATTGACACCTAATGCAAAAAGAAATGCACCAATAATAATAAAAATAATGTCTGTCGTTCTTTTTTTCATACAGTACCTCACTTCTTATGTAAATATTTATTCTGTCATAAACTCTCACCATTATATCGTGGAATATTCAAATCGAACAGTGGTTTGTTTTTATTTTAATATAAGATAAAAAATCAACATTATTTATTATGTACTGCAAATAAAGTTTTGATTTCAACCGTAATTTACTCTTAAAAAGAAATGCTAAACATTGACTTGCGCAAATTTCAAATAAAAAAGTACCCATCTCATTGTCATACGCAATGAGATGGGTACTGCATGATACATTTAGTTTTTACATGTATTGTTTGGAGAAAATTGCAAATAACGACCTATACTCGCCTTATTAAGACCAAATCCATACATCATCATTATTTTCAGCGTTCGTCTTTGCTTCATGAACTTTTTCAATATGATCAACTGTGTTCCAGTTAATAGAAATACCACCCCAGCCTACATACTTCATATCAATTTTCACTTTCTCACCCACATTAAATACTTGTCCCTTTGTTAAGAAAACATCAATAATAGCTTTCTTCCCATTTAGCGATGGATACTCAACTACAACATATTTAGTAGCACCGTCTCCCTCATCTTCCATCGTTCCTACTTTTGATACTTCTCCAATTACATAATTAGGTGAGCCATCTTCTTTCATGTGCATACCTAACTTGTTTGTTGTATTTTCAACTGCAGTTGCAACCATATATTCTGTAAAATTACGCATCATAGATCCAGTAGCTTTTACTTCATCTCCTACTTTCACATTTGAAAGTGAATCAATATACACACTAACCGGTTCCTCATATTGCTTAGATTTTACAACAATTACACCGTTATCTACTTCTACTACTCGTCCTTCTAACGTCGAGAAATTCGATTCAATAGAAGCTGCACTCGCTTTTGTTACTTCTAGTCCTGGTAAATTTGTTCCTGATAATGCTGCGATTCCTAAAGCACCTGCTAAAATTAATTTTTTCATACCCATTATGAAACATCTCCATTCATGATGATTTTATTTTTTTGATTGGTATCGACCAACCTGTAATCATTATAGTTACAGGTGGTGAAAATAACAACCGTTTTCCTCATGCAATGTTGCATACTGTAATTTTCAAATATAAATCGGTTATTCCTATATTCAACACTAAGACTGAATTCTTGAATCCCAGCAGGTAAACGGATTGATGATGAAGAAACTAATGTCATACATCATGTTTTTCAATGATACAGTTTGTATAATCGTAGTCCATTACATTATGTAGGAGCGGAGTTAACATGTTAAAAAAACCAAAGAGATTACAGCCAGGAGATACCGTGGCAACAGTAAGTCCTTCGTGGGGAGGAGCAGATAACGATATGACAGGACTCAAATAAATAAAAAACACTCCTATAAGATATGACTGTGAATTGGTACTTTTCAAATGATATGAAGATTACTTATCTAATGATAAAGGGGGATTTACGTGTATGGAAGTAACATTTACAGTAAGTAAATGGGATGAAAAACTAATTGATGATACTAGAAAAGATTTCCCTATTAATATTGCCCATGTTGAATATGATATTGATGGAGAATTAAAAGGAAAAGCTTTTGTTGAATACTTATTATATTATGTAGACTCAAATATAAATGATGGTCACTTGGCTACGGCTAAAATTTCCGGATTTTTACACTTTGAAGGAATTTATAAGGGGCAACAAGGGACATTCACAGCTATAGAGCAAGGAATATTTGATAAAGGAAATTTAGATTCCCCAGGAACAATTATTAAAGCTACCGGTAACTTAGAAAATCTGAGAGGGTCCTATAATTATCAGTTTACAGGTCAAACTAGTAAACTGATTTTAGAGTTTGAATTTTAGCAAAATACCTTACATTTTAGCAGAAAGGACATTTCTTGTAATACTCGGAATGTCCTTTTTGTTGACGAGCTTATTCAACTATTTTCTAATAGTTAAGAAAAGAACAGAATATACGTTATGGGGGAATTAAAACGCTAAGCCTGAGAGGCATGGAGAACCCACTTATTCATTACTTCTCCTATTAAAGAATAATCCCCGAAAAACTTCCCTTCATAACTTCTTTTCCAACTTGATTCACACATGTAAACATCGCAATTATCTTTGTACGTTTTTTTCATCAGGTTCTAATTGTTCAATTGTTACGTCACAACGAATCGTTACTATTAATTGGTGACTTTCGATCAAATGAAAATCGCCTCTTATAGAGAGCAGTTTTACTTATATTTATTCTTATGCAAATTCTGAAGCATATTCTTCGTATGTCTTTAATGTATTAAGCAATCGAGCTGATTCAATCATGATTTCGTTCGAAGAATCAGTTACACAAATGACAATAAATCGATTATCATCTCTATCTCCAAACAATCCTTCTGATTCAAGTTCCATTAACACATTTAACGTTTCTTTCAACAGTGTATTTACTCGTATATTAAAGTCATCTTCGACAATATTATGATATTTCTTAATAATTTTTTTCACTTCATCAAACATTCCAAAATCGTCCCATTCGCTCCACTCAACAGCTCCGTATCTATAATAATTGTATAAAGGGTCCGATTTATTAACTTTGATTAGTCTTTCTTCATTAGCCACTGGTCCAATGCTATTGACACAATCGTCTGTTAATATGGAGTACCCATATATTGTGTCAACACCGCACCTAGTTAAAAGTTCGTTATAATGACAACGAATTGCATTTTTCAATTCAACATAAAAACTTTTTTGAAGATGCATTTTCATCGTATTTCCTCCATTTTTTTGTAGCGACCTGCTGTTACATATTTCAATCTTAACATGAAAATCAACATTAAACGTTAACTGAGCCAAAATAAGAAAAACCGAAACTCAAATCATTTCGGTTTTTCAAAACTATAGAAGTCAATATTTACTTTAAAGAATGAACAAACAACCCACTACGCAGTTTCGGTTCAAACCACGTTGATTTCGGCGGCATGACTTCTCCGGCATCTGCGATTGCTAATAAATCTTCCATAGATGTCGGATATAATGCGAATGCTGCTTTGTATTCGCCGCTGTTCACAAGGCGTTCTAGTTCTTCTAGCCCCCGTATTCCGCCAACAAAATCAATGCGTGAATCAGAACGCGGATCATGTATTTCAAGTACTTGGCTTAATAAATGATCTTGCAGGATAGATACATCTAAACCTCTAACAAGATCATTCGCATCAAATGTTTCTTCTTTCACAGTAAGCTTATACCACTTCTCATTTACATACATTCCAAATGTTTTTGGTTCATTTGGTTTATACGGAGAAACAGGTGCCTCTTCTACATAGAAGTATTGCTTGATTTGTTTTAAAAACTGTTCTTCTGATAAACCGTTTAAATCTTTCACAACTCGGTTATAGTCCCAAATCGATAATTCATCATGAGGGAATAGAACGGATAAGAAGAAGTTAAATTCCTCTTCTCCTGTGTAATTTGGATATTGTTCTCTTCGCATAAGTCCTACTTTTGCAGCTGATGCAGAACGGTGATGCCCATCTGCAATATAAAGATTAGGAATATCTTCAAATGCGTTTACTAAAGTCGTAATTACATCTTCATCTGCAATCTTCCACGCAACATGCTTAACACCGTCTTCTGCTGTAAATGTATAAATTGGCGCATGCTCTTCTTTCCAGCTTCTAATTAAATGCTTTACTTCATCTTTTGTACGGTACGTTAAAAAGATCGGACCTGTATTTGCGTCACACACATCTACGTGGCGAATACGATCTAACTCTTTTTCATGACGTGTTCTTTCATGTTTTTTAATTGTATCATCTTCATACTCATCAATAGATGTACAAACGACAAGGCCTGACTGCGTTCTTCCTTGCATCGTCAGTTCATAAATATATAGCGCTGGCTCTTCATCTTGTATGAACACTTCTTCTCGTATAAATTGCTTTAAATTGTCGCCCGCTTTTTCATACACGCGATCATCATACGGTGACAGTGCAGGGTCTAAATCAATTTCTGCTTTATCAACATGCAAGAAAGAATATGGATTCCCTTTTACAACTTCCCTTGCCTCTTCACTATTTAATACGTCATACGGTAAAGCTGCAACTTGTGCTGCTTTTTCCTCTACTGGACGAATGGCCCGAAACGGTCGGATTTTTGCCACATTCCTCTCTCCTTTACACAATCATTCGAACGGCTACAACACCTGTAATTTTGCTTATATTTTCCACAATATTCTCTTTTATTATATCATCAATTCCGTTATCGATATCAATCATTGTGTATGCCCAAGAATGTTTACTACGATTAATCATATCGGCAATATTAATATGATGTTCCGCTAAGCATCCTGTAATTTGCCCTACCATATTCGGGACGTTTTGATGCATAATTGTAATTCGTTTCTTTCCGATATACGGCAATTCTACGTTTGGATAGTTTACTGAATTACGAATATTTCCTGTCTCTAAATATTCACGTAATTGACGCGCCGCCATTACTGCACAATTTTCTTCCGATTCAGACGTTGATGCGCCAAGGTGAGGCGTCGCTGTTACATTTTTCATCTTTATTACATTTTCATTCGGGAAATCCGTTACGTAATGTGTAATAATATCTTCTTCTAATGCTGTTTGAAGAACCTTTTCATCTACAAGTTCTCCTCTAGAGAAATTAAATAGACGCATCCCTCTTTTCATCTTCTCTACAGCGTGTTCCCCAATGATCCCCTTCGTTTGATTCGTAAGAGGAATATGCAGTGTAATATAATCACACGTTGCAAAAATTTCATCAAGGCTAAATGCTCTTTGCACATGTGTAGAAAGACGCCAAGCTGTTTCAACTGAAATATAAGGATCATATCCGATAACATCCATGCCTAACGCTAACGCATCGTTCGCAACTAAAGCACCGATTGCGCCAAGTCCGATAACACCTAGACGTTTCCCTGCAATTTCTGATCCAACAAATTGTTTTTTTCCTGATTCAACAAGCTGTGGTACTTCTTCACCCTCTAAGTTTTTCGTCCAACTTACACCATTAATAATGTTGCGTGAAGACATAATAAGACTGGCAATAATGAGTTCCTTTACAGCGTTTGCATTTGCCCCCGGCGTGTTAAATACTACAATTCCTTTTTCTGTACATCTCTCGACAGGAATATTATTTACACCAGCGCCAGCTCTTGCAATCGCCTTTAAGTCTTTTGAAAACTCTTCTTGATGTAAAGAATAGCTACGAAGCAAAATTCCATCTGGATGATTGATTCTATCTCCTACTTCATAACGTTCTTCAGTAAAAACTTGCAAGCCTTTTTCTGCAATTTGATTTAACGTTTGAACACGAAACATATCCCCATCTCCCTATCTATTCTCAAGCTCAAATTCCTTCATATAATCTACTAATCGTTTTACGCCGTGTGCTGGCATCGCATTGTAAATACTGGCACGCATACCGCCAACTGAGCGATGTCCTTTTAACGTAACAAGGCCGCGTTCCTTCGCTTTTTGTAAAAACTCATTGTTAAGTTCTTCTGACGGTGTTGTAAATGGAATGTTCATAAGTGATCGATACGCAGGATCAACTGGTGAAGTAAACAATTTAGATTCATCTAAAAAATGATAAATAAGTGAAGATTTCATTCTATTTTGTTCTTCAATCGCAGATACTCCGCCTTGCTCTTTCAACCACTCTAGTACAAGTTTTGTTACGTAAATACTAAAGGATGGCGGTGTATTATATAAGGAGTTATTTTTACTGTAAGTTTCATAATTTAACATTGTCGGACAAGAGCGATCTGCTCCCCCAATTAAATCTCTTTTTATAATAGCAATCGTTAAGCCCGCTGGTCCTAAATTTTTTTGTGCTCCCGCGTATATAAGACCAAACTTCGAAACATCATATTGTTCTGACAAAATATTTGAAGACATATCCGCAACGAGCGGCACTCTTTCTATATGTGGAATATCCACATATTTTGTCCCCTCAATTGTATTATTCGTTGTAATATGTACATAATCTAGTTTTTCATCGCTTAGTAAACCGTCCAGTTTAGGAATCGTAGTAAACTTCTCTTGCTCGGAAGAAGCAATCACTTGTACTTCCCCAACTTTTTCGGCTTCTTGCAGTGCCTTTTTAGACCATGAGCCAGTTAGTACGTATCCAGCTTTTTTATACGTATTCATTAAGTTCAGTGGTATCATAGAAAATTGTAATGACGCACCGCCTTGTAAAAATAAAACATCATACTCATCAGGGATGCTCATTAATTCACGAAGTAAGTTACTCGCTTCCTCTATAATACTTTGAAAATAAGAAGATCGATGACTCATTTCCATAATAGACATGCCTGTCCCGTTATAATTTACAAGCTCCTTTTGCACTTTCTCTAAAACTGGCAAAGGGAGTATTGATGGTCCTGCTGAAAAATTATAGACTCTCTCCATTACCCTCATAACCTCCCTATTTCTCATTTTTATTAATTTTTAAACTTTCTGAATTATAACCCAAAATATAATACGTGGTCAATTTGTTTTCTATTATTACGGCGCAAGACGCAATGGAATCGCTTGCATGTGCAAACTATTTTTATAAACATACAAAAAAGTGTTAAGTACATAATCGTACTTAACACTCTAGTAATAAAGTATAATTGCTAATTGTCCGTGAAGAACCGATCAAAAATTTGATAAATAGCAGAAAGACCAATGAGCCAATAAATAGTGTCCACAAGCGCCGGCATAGAACCAAACCATTTCTCAACTACATTGTAATCTAACGCTACAAACAACCAATTCAAACCGCCGAGAATCACCAAAATTACTGTAAGGTAAGACAAAAATTTCATTATGATTGCCCCCTAGGTGATAAGATGGTGAAAGGCCTTTCACTAGAAATATATGTAGTAAACTTCAAAACTTACCTATTTTATAAAATTTATTTTCGGTACCACCCGCTAATAACTGCCTCTGCTTCTTTACTATGTATTTGATACGCATGTGTACTATCATTAGAGCCAATAAACCAAATTGAAAAACCTTTAAAATATGATTTCGGTTCTAATACATCGCGGTAAGCACGCCATCCATTTAATTGTACATCTTTCGAAAACACATTTGAAACATCTGGATTCCATGGATTTTGTAATCCAAGTTCACGTGCTGGAACGTTAAATCCACCGAAATAAACTGGCTTTCCTGTTGCATTATGTAATTGTTCCAATTGCTGAACAACATTTTGCCCACGATTATATACTGTCGTCGCAAATAAACTTTGCTTCACTTCTTCATATGACGGATTTCTTTTTCCAGAAACTTCAAACCAACTGTCTATGCTAACAATATCTACCTTCTTTAAATACGGACGGTTTATTTTCTCTATAAACTTCTCTTCATAAGAAGAGTCCCAGCTTGCTGTTAACCACCAGTTCATTTGATACAAAATATTTCCTTTATACTGATTACGAACAAAATCAATTGTATCGCTCCAGTATCCTTCTGCATACTCCATATTCACGAAATTAGAAGCAATCTTTAGTCCATACACATTGTATTTACTTGTAATGGAATTAAAAATATCTTGCAGAATAACCGTCTTCCAATTCCAGAAGAAATCATTAATGTTACTTGGGTTCCATTCTGTCTCTCCAACATTCCCCTGCTGAATATATGGGAACGGTTCCACTATAACTTGAATATTACGCTTTAATAATTCTTGAATTAAAATAATAGCTTGTTGCTTTTGCGCTTGATTAATTACCATGTTAGTAGAAGTCACATTTGGGATATCTACTTGAATCGGTACATTTACTGTATTTAAATTTAAGCGCTCCACATCCGCTAATACTTTCGCTACATTTCCAACTTCCCATACTGTTACGTTTCCTGATTTGATTTTTCCAGATTGAACAGTATTTACATCTGCCTGTACATTTCCTTGAAAACAAAAAGAAAACAACATAATAAACACTCCTAAAAAACTTATTAAACTCTTATTTTTCTTCACAACTTTCCCCCTATAATTTTTGGCTTTCTTGATTATTTTATACAACGTTTCACATTTATTCCAGAAAAAAATGAAGTGCCATTCAACTATATTCATATAAATCTTCTAAAAATAGTAGGAAAAATAAAAAAGGAGCAGATTTCCGCTCCTTTTTATCCTTTTACGATTGAAATTATTGAATCCCTTCTGGTAACTTAATTGAATCAAACTTTTCATATGAATCAATCTTTATACTCACAACTGCATCCAATTTTTCCTTATCTGTACTAGCTTTTTTATCTGAGTTACTTTCACTCACTTTTATAGTTGTTCGCATCTCTTCAAATTTATAATCTTTTGTTATTATATATTCAATGTTAAACGCATCCATATTAAATCCTTCCGTTAATTTTTTCATATCTCCATTAATTTTTTGTAACGTATCTACCGCTTCTTTTCCCTTTAATTCAAGTGTAAGTTTATATGTGTCTCCATCTTTCTTTGCTTTCATTTTCTTAGCCAAAGCTTCCGGTAAATCTAACTCATTAAGTAAATTTTTACTGACCATTACATCATTTACATTAAATTGATCATTAGGTATCGTAACTAACTCTCCTGTATCAGGGTTTTTCACTTGAGCAGCGACCTTTCCATCTACTTCATACGTTACAATATCTGTACCACTTATTTTCATTTCAGCTCTAGAATTCTTCAGTTTCGGCTCCATTTGTATTTTCATTTTAATTTCTTCTGATTGGCCGCTCCCCTTCATTGACATAAGAGATGTCAATGTAAGATATTCCTCTTGTTTTAATCCGTCAGCTGCTTTTTTAAAAATATCTTTCGCTACTAACTCTTTTTCTTTTTTTACAGATACTGTTTTAGGTCCACTTGTTTTTTCACTGCTACAACCAGTTGTTAAACCTACTATTAGCGCCAAACTAGATATTACAACCATTTTCTTCATACTGATTCTCCCCATTTCCCACTTAAAAATATTTTCATCCCATGTATAGTAAATCAACTGAAATAAATATATATACAATAATTATTTAACCTCTAAACGAAACCAGTTATTCAATCCGTATACTAATGTAACTAAAGCTCCTATCACACCAAAAACAACAATATTTATACCAATTGACGAACCAAATAAAACAGCCATCATTGACACCATCAGTAATAGCATAGCAATACTATTTATCTTAATTTCTACTACATCGCCATCCTTTACTTTCTTTTCTTTACTTCCAAAAAAGAATTGTTTTACTTTAATATTCGCTTCATCTAATTCAAAAGGAAGCGTATATTCTTCGTTATTCTCAAGTTTCATTACTACTTCGTTATCTACCTTTACAGCAACTCTTGCTACTCCTCCCATTACCCCTGTTGCTCTTATTACTTTAATACTCATGCTAAATCTCCTCTCCCCCTATGACTTCTCCATGTCATTCATTTTTGTAATTCTTCTCTTATGAAATCCTTGAATGTAAAACAAAAAATGTATTTGTATGACATCGAAATCTTTTACGCTATACACCCATTTCTCGTTAAACAAAATATTCCAACAGAAATTATAACAAGTTCCTGCAAATTTTTTTGTCAAATTTTGTCGCGTTTACAAAAAAAGAGACTCTTACATATAGTAAAAGTCTTTTCTATTATTACCGTGGCTGTAACGTTAACATTTTCCCTTCTATTCCCGCTGTATTCAGTGTAGTCGTATGATACTCTCCATTTACCCAATCATCTATTTGATCATGATACCAATCCCTTCTAAAAGGATAAAAATCCTCTTCCCCCTAATTCGCTTTTATTATGAAAGAACCTTTTGAAACATTGAAAAACCCCCTTCATTTTCCTACCAATGAAGGGGGTTTTCTTATCGTTCGCTACGCCAACTTTCATTATGCCCAAGATTTGAATCTGTCGCTACTTGCACATCATATAACATTTCACTAAAGAAGCGTTTATCTACTTCTTTTGGTACAATGCGTCTTTCATCATCAATCTCATCGTATTCATATGAACCACGATTCACTGTACCTGCTTTATAAAATTGAATGTCAAATACACATACATCTTCTTCATCTTCATAACCAATCGGTGCTCCGCTAAATGACAATTGCACGCCTAATCCGGTACGAGTATCTTCTTTGTAAAATGTATAATATACACCGCCATCTTGAACAGACCCACGGATCCATCCAAGCTTCGTCATCTTACCGAATAACGAACGACCATTTAGTAAAATACCGCCAAATCTCTCAATAGCACTCTCATCATTCTCTTCTACTACAAACACTGGACGCTCAATTTGTAGGAACGGCTGAACAATTCCCGCACTTTCTAATTGCTCTTTCCATAATTTCTTCTCCGCCTCAGGCAATTCTAACGGATGAACGAAACCAATAACAGTGCCAGATGAAAGTTCATAACTCTTCCCGTCAATTGTACAGAACACGCCACCTTCTGCATAACGGAATGCCTTCAGCAACTTCCCCTCCTTATACTCACCCCAAATGAGTGAAATAGAAAATTGCTTCATAATTGGATTATCCATAAATACAGACTTCCATGCATTATGTGACCAATAACGCTTTAATGAAAGTGCCGTTTCCAATCGTTGTTTTTGCATGGAAAGAGTATTTCGGAGTTCCTTCTTTAAAGAGGCTAATTCTTTTTTAGCCTCTTCAGCCTTTTCTACATCATCTTTTGCATTCGGCTTTGGAAGTGACTTCATACGTTTTCCTTCTTCTGTCTCTAATTCAATTTTTGACTCTGTAGTTAAAATGGCAGTAAAATTTCGATTCCCGAAATCCATTATTTTTTCACCATGTATAGTAAAGCCAAGGTCCGGCACCAATTGATCTTCCAGCTCTTCCTCTGTTATACCACGTGTTTTCGCAGCAAGACTTAGCGCTTCTTTTGCTGCATTACGTACTTGCTTATGTTTATATTTAAATGCTATTGCATGAATAGACATAAGTGCAAGCTTAGATGAAGACAAACCTAAAGCACGAACGGCATCCGCTGCTATCTTTCCTCTCATTTGAAGCACCCATTCATCAATTTGCTTTATAAGTATGTCGACCATTTTGTCGTCACTATACATTCCGTATAACGAAAGAATTCCACGTTTCTTCACATCTGCGTCTTGAGAAATCCATATTTGATATATTGTTTGCACATATTCTTTTAAGTCCTCTTCATTTAAAGCTCTACCAATTACTTCTGCTGTTTCTTTCTTCTCAATAACAGCATCTGAAATATACTGTTGTAAATAGGCTAACGGAATTGCAGCATCAGCAATTTCATCAGAGTCACGTAAACGGATTTGTGGCTCATCCCCAATCAATTGCAGAAGTGAATTTCTTGTTTGTTCAGTTAAAATACGTGCACATAGTTCTTCTATCTTTTCTTCCTCCGTTTGAAATAAAAACGAGAATTTTCCTGTGAAAGATTCATTTTTACTTTCTTGCAAAGCTTCCTGTACAAGTTTCGTATATTTTTCAAGCTTATACTCTATAAGTATTTTCATCACATTTTCACGAACAATTTTCTTTTTATTATGAAGTTCAACTGCTACATCTGCTGCAGCTTCTACATCTTTTGAAAGCAGTTTAACTACAGACTCACGCATTTTTTTAGATGAATCTCCTAAGCTTTTAATTAAAATTGGACGCATTTTAATCATGTTATCCTTTGCTAACTCTTCTAAAATATATGCTTTGGCCACAGCAGAATACTCATCAAATCGTTCAATGATGTACGCTTGTTCTTTTACAATTACACAAACAAGCGCTTCCTTCGCCTTATTTCGCTCTTCACTGTAGCATGCAGCTTCTTCAACTGCATAAGCGATAAGCTTTTCCTTACTTAATCCATACGAAAGCAGATCTTCTAATACTTGTTTCGGTTCTACTCCTCTGACAGAACATTCGTAAAGAAGTTCGTATAAATTAACACTATCTTCATTTCCAAACTGTAGTGTAAGTACAGCTTCTCTCTTCGCTACATCATCTATATCCCAAAGAAGCGCAACCTCTAACACCGGCATACCCCAATACATACTTCTATATTTCGGATTTTTAAGTATTTGCTCCATATCCTCAAGTGACAATTTCCCTAGTAAATAATCACGATATGTATCCCGCACTGTAGACAATTTTATTTGCAAAGCAGCAACAAAAAATTCTTCTCGCATTTTCCCTATATTTAGCTCATATCCTTTTTCAGCTAACGTGCGTGCGATGATGAGATAATTCATTTTACTTACATATTGCAAAGTACATTGAATAAATTCAGGATCTTCCTCCAACATAAAGCATAGCAATTCATATTCATACGTCTTACAAAAATCCTCACTATTTAAATCATGTTGCCTTAGACGATGCGCAAAAAATCTTTCCTTAGAAATCCAAAACTGTGTACAAAAACTTTGAATTTCTTCATATGTTTCTCTATTTACACTACCAGTTTTTTTGTAGTTTTGAGACTGACCGAGAGTGTGACACATATAACGTGTTGCATAGTTTATAAAACCCCAAACATTTTTCTTCGCCAATATTTCAATATATCGCCTCGCAACATTCGAATATTTATGAACACAAAATAATAGCCGCCAAATATGTTCCGGTAAATTCCCACCTATAAATACTTCACTATCATCTATACCTTTTAAATACCGTTTAACTGCTTCAACCTTTTCCTTTTCCCCTAGCAGTTTCAATATAAATTCTGTATGTTCTTCTAACCTCTCATTCAATAAAGAACTATATGTACGAAACTTTTCATAATCTACATCAAACATTACAAGAAGTAATGTTACTTGCTGGTTAGTTGGTAAAGTATGTAATTGTCCCTCTATATAGTTCGGATTCTCTCTTGTTAACTCTCTAAGAAAAACATCTGCTTCATTCACATAACTTGAAATACTGGATAAATATTTGCATGCGATTGTTACAAGTTTGTCCAAAGGAAATGCACTTTTTTCTAAATAAATCTTCATTTTAGAAAAACTGACATGCGCAAAACGGACTACAAGAACATTTAATAATTGCTCCTCGAGTATATGGTAAAATAATCGAAAAAAATCCGGATCTTGTTTATGCACTTTCCTAAAATCGTTTATAAATCGCTCCGCAAAATCGCTTCTTTTTTGATCACGAATTGTCGTTAGTTGAATATCTTTTAAAATCTCTTCTTCTTTTGTCTGTAAATATCGTTGTGATAATTGTTTCTGTTCTTCTGTCATATTAATATATTGAAACAACTCAGATGTACTAGTAGTCAAACTTTGTACCCCCCGCATCTTTTTATCTATTATAAAAATACCCTTATTTAATGGTAGTATAGCATAAATCTCACAAAAACGAACATACATTCTATGTTAAGTTAATGTAAATTAAAATACACTACTCAAAATACATTTCCTTCTCTCTAAACTTCCCATTACGCACTTCTCCCCACTAAAATCCTTTAATTTTTCACTACACCAATTCCTCAAAATCCCCTTCACATAAGCTAACGTTTTCTTATTATTTTCAAACGCAATTTTAAGTACCTCTAACACTTTCTCTCCAAAAAGTCTTTGTATCCAATTCTTCAATTCCTTCACAATATATGGGGATAAACTACTAATATTTTGTTCATAAAACTTATAAACTTCACTATTTGGAACGTCCTCTTCTATAGTTTCCACCTCTATCTCTTCCGCTTCTTCTTTCTCTTCAATAACTACTTGTGAACTACTATTATCCTCTTCTTTTGGCATACCAAAATGCTGCAATAATAATGGAATCTTGTATTCTTCTTCAAGGCATTTACGTAAAAATATATGTATGAACTCATTACTTTTTATAGTCTTTAACTCACGTAATACGCACTTCTCCACATTCGTATTTGAAATAGGGTTATATTGTAACCAATTTATTATGAATACCTCTTTCGTTTCCGTATCATATAAAATCTTTCCATACTCAACAAACCTGTTTAGCAACTTCTCAACAGTCTCCATACTATAACCTGTTTCAAGCTCTGCCACACGCTTCGGTAATATGTAAATACCACATTGCTTTGTTTTCGTACCAGTTAACAAATATATGTAAAAATAACGCTCCTCTGGCGTTAAATCTAATATGAATTCATCTTGCCAAAAGTTCACCTGCACATTACGGTATACCGCCATATGTTTCCCTCCACTCTTTGCTAGTAAATAGGAAAATTTTAATCCTTCATTATAAAGATAGGCATACGGGAATGGTTTTGGCATTCGAATTACAATTTTTTTACTACTACAACGCCGGTTTCATTTTTTCGCGCTTGTTTTGTTCTTGTAGTTGTTTTTGTTTTTGTTTTTTCTTAGTGATTTATTACTTGGTAGGGGCTTATGAGGGGCTTGGAAGGGCATTCTACATTACAATCTATCAAATACAATTTGTTCTTCCTACTAAATAGGAGCTATTCCAAATTATTATTTTGGATAGCTCCTTTCAAACTCTTCTTATTTTTTACTTCTACCAATGTCAGCTTCTACATACAATTTCTTCTGCTATTTGCGGGCAGTAACACTCTCATTTCAAAATTCGGTGAATAAACTGCTCGATTGCAATGCGAGTGACCCTCACTGATTAAAGTTTCATTTTATTTTTGCATTGAATCTAACATCTTCACAATAAAGGCAGCTGCCTGACCACGAGTTGCTGTGCCTCGAGGATCAAACTCATTATTTCCAATACCATTAACTACCTTTAGACTGTATAATCGTTGAACCGATTCTTTGTATGTTATTAAATGCTTATCTGTAAATGGTAATGCTACTAACTCACCTGTAATTCCTTTATATCGTAATGCTTTGTCAATCATAATAGATACTTCTTCACGAGTAATTGGTGAGTTAGGATCAAAAATCCCTTCACCACGACCATTAATAATTCCTGCACTTGCACAACGTTTAATACCGTCATGAAGTGATGGATGTGCCTCATTAATATCTACAAATGACTTATTTCCCTCTGGTAGTTTAAGAGCATTCGAGATTAATTTCGCAAACTCCGCTCTCGTTACATTTCGATATGGCGCAAATACACCATTACCTTCGCCTTGCATAATACCTAGACTGTTTAATTTACGAATATGCCCTTCAAACCAGCCACCTGTAATATCATCTTTTGGTTTTTGTACTTCTTCCTTTGGTACATTGTAGTTAATTTTAATCCAACTTGGGTCATAGAAAATCCATTCTCCATTACCTACTTTATACCAACCATTTTTAACCGCTAATACTTTGTAACGATCTCCGTTTGAAGCTTTACGTACAACACGATGTTCAATACCCGCATCACTACGTACATTGATGCCACTACCATTTACCACTAGTTCCATGCTAGGTTCAGCTGGATTATTTTCATTTGGATTAAATGAGTCATTTTTATCTTGTAAAGGCGTATCAATCTGCGCATTTATATTTGCATACCACTGAATTCCTTGTACGAAACCAGCCCAATTACCACGTGAAATTAAAATGTCAGGACATTTTTTCCCGCTCCATTGTTGATGCTTGTAAATATGATCTGCACCAATTCCTTCTTTGTTCATTAAATAACCTGCAAGTCGTTTTGCATTTTCTAACGCTTTATTGTAATCACCGTCTTGGTTAACCGCAATCTCGATACCGATAGACTCCCTGTTTCCTGAACCATCTCCATCTCCTGCATGCCAACCATTTTCGTTTGTTGGTAAGTGTTGATAAATTTGTTTATCATCTACAGTAAAATGCCATGAAGCTGTTCGGAAAGTGCCTTCAGTTGCTTGCTTGTATAAATATTTCGCATGATTTTCAGCATTAGCACCAGCGGCTGTATTTGCGGTCTCATGAATTGTAATGTAACGTGCTTTCATCGGATTTGCAGGACGAATATCAGGATTTCCTGCTGGAACAATCCATTCCACAAATGGAACTCCTGCAAGTGTTCCATATTTCTTCGTACTCTGTGCACTATATTGAATACCTCTTGGCTTTGCAACAGGTTTCATTTGACGATCAGACCCATCATTTCGACCATCTACAGATTCAAATGCCTTTTCAATGTTTGAAATAGCTTCCTTTTCTGCTACTTGTCCCTTCTTAGCATCTTGCATTTTGTTTAATTCTTCTGTTTCATCATGTTTATGCTTATATTCTTCTAAAAGCATTTTTTCATTTTCAGATACTTCTGCTTCGTTAATTTGTACATGATCAGGAACTTCCAACTTGAAATTAGAATAATTTAATCCGCTCGTTCCATGTTCTCCTTGGGCAATATTAAGTTGATCAGTTTGAGATTTGTTTATCTCTTCTGCTGATGCTGATAAAGGTACACTCCCTAAAATCACTAGACTTGTTGATAGTGCGATTACTTGTTGTTTGATTGTCTTATTCATTATTATAATAAATACATACACACTCCCACCGTGTATGTATCTCAACCTCCCTTTATTGTCACATTAATTTTTAAAAATATGAATCTACTATGTACTTCTATTATATTTTCTTTTTATTTACATATTTTAATTATTTCATTTTATATTCATTAAGAAAATATTTATATGTCATCCCTACAGATGAATTTCATCTAACATACTTTTTATAAAATTCGTCAACAAACATTATTTTACAACTAATTACAAATACCGTCAAAATAATCAATTTAAACTTAGACAAATAACTGGTATACAATTTCATAATAAGAGATCCTATACTATCGAAATACATCTATTACAAATTCCCTTTAACGTTTTCAACAATCTCATTTATCGTATTCCGATCAAACTTATCACTAATTTCATATGACTCACGATCTCCTACGAATTGCACGCCTACGATATCATTGCGATCCTTACCGTATTGCACTTCAATAATAGATCCTCGCTCTATTTGCTTCCAAATGAGACCTGCTTCATCTTTATTATCTAAAATAATGCAGTCTTCAATATTTTCGTCAATCCCAATTAACTTATTATCATCCATATATCCAATCTCGTATTGTTGCCGTTCTTTCGCTTTGCCACTTACTAATATACCTTTGCTACCATATGAGTAATCCATATAGTCCTTTTTCTCCGTTTGTACCGCTTTCGGCTTTTGTGCTTCAGTTTTTTCAGCAGCCCCACAACCTGTAATAAGACTGATTGGGATAACCACTATTAATACTAATCTAGTAAATTTCTTTATCATTTGTAACCAACCTCATATATTTAATGCAAAACTCCATTTATTACTCTATTAAAGAATAACATGATACTAAGTAAACAGAACGAAAGATAACATATTATTTACATACTCGCAATTTAATGAAGGACCAGGCCATTTAAACCTAGTCCTACATAACTTTAACTTTGCTTCACATACTTAATTGTATTAAATGACGTCTCATTAAATAATCGCAAGTTTTCCCCATCATAATCTTGAACTTTATATGCTATTTTCTTTTTTTGAATTGTATCTTCTACACCGTCTACTAAACGTTTATTGAGATGTAAATAGATTGTAAAAGCTTCCTTATCATATTCCCAAGTTCCTTCAATATAATTCTTTTTATTTGGATACTCACCTTTACCATACGTTTCAAATGTCTTATCACCTTTTAAAATGAGTGACATATTGAAACCGTCTGTTCCTTGGAATCCCCAATTACCGATTAATTCCGTACCATCTTTCACATTCTTCATAACGTTATCTGTATTAATTCCAGCTTTCTTATCTAACTCTTTCAAATCTTTCATTGATACTGTACCGTCACCGATTTTAATATCTCCTTCAAGATCTTTGAATGCCTTAAGCCAGTAAATATCTCCTTCTTTCACTAGCTTTTCAGATTTCTCTATTAACTCTTTATCAGTCTTATCACCTTTTTCTCTTTTTTCTTTTCTGGTAAATACTTCATTTATTAAAGAAAAAGACTCTCTAAAATAACTAATTGCTTTTTCAAAATCTTTTTGTTGGTTTACATACTCTGCAGGGGGATCTATCGACTCAAATTTATCTAACACTTTATTTAATTCTTTCACACTATCTACTATATCTGATTTCTTTTTCTTACCGTCAAAAACCTCTCTTGTAATATTGTTATGCTCCGCAAACAACTTATCAAACTCTACTCCTAATTTATACACTTTATTAGGATAGTCTTCCTTTGAAACTTTTTCTTTCTTACTATTAGACTTCGATTCTTTTACTTTAGACTCTTCCGTTTTCTCCTGTTTAGAAGTGTTCGTTTTCTCAGAAACTCCACAACCAAATAACAACATGACCGGAACTGCTACCCCTAGTAGTTTCTTTGCATTCATGACTGATTTCTCCTTCTACTTGAATAGATTACTCTTGCTATACCCATCCTCTTTTTTTATCTTGTAATTAAAGTTACAATCGCAATAACTCCTAGAATCGGTCCCCAATATTCCATTTTTATAAAAAATAATGAGTGCTTTTTGTTAAACATAACTTTTTCACCAGTTTCGGTATCTATATAAACTTTCCCATCTGGCTTATTAATATATTTACCTAAATACCAAGACATAACCCCTGATATAATAAACATTACCGCCATTGGCCAACTATGGTCTTGAAAATATGTAGCATCCCCCGTTATAGATCCAAAGATAGCCTTACCCAAAAGAGTATTAATAATTACAATAATTGCGACTAAAAAACCCCAACCAGACCAAATAATCATCTATTTCTCCTCCTAAAGCGTACAACTTTGTACTTTATGTTAATTTGAACTGCAAACGAAAATGTTTAAAAAACCGAATATTCAGACGTTAATAATTATATTTAGCTTACATTCGATTCTAACTTTAATGTCCTAAATGCAAATGAACCAGATATAATTTGTAAAATTGTCGGAATAAGTAAAAAGAATAATGACAAAAACAACATAACTATAGGAATCACAATCATACAAACCCCATAAACTTTATTATTAACCTTGTTTACTAAACACGATAAAATGAACAATCCTATTTGAACCGTTAAAATAATAGAGTAATAAGCTAAAAGTTCGTAATCAACACCTTCCATAATATTAAACGCTACAACTATTAATATTATGGAAATAATAATTCCCAAAATGCCACCAATTAAACCTAATACGAATTCAGGTGTTCTTTTCAATTCAATCCCCCTTTTATGAACCACTAACAACTTGTATATTTTTCCCACTCACCATCATACCAAATATTCACTGGAAAAACTATACAAATGTATTTTTTATTCTACTATACTTTGCTTCTAACTATAGATAGCTTGTAGCAGTCACAAAATCAAAAGCTTCAAAATTACTAACTGGTTTTGATACCTTTAGAAAGTAGACATACCTCTTGAATACAATTAGTATTAACATATGAAATACGAAAAGCTTAAAAAGGCTTTCACATGAAGAAAGGAAGTTGCACAACTATGGATCTTAAAACAGTTATGCAAGAACTTGAAGCTCTAGGTAAGGAACGAACGAAAAAAATATACATATCTAACGGTGCGCATGAGCCAGTATTCGGAGTAGCTACAGGTGCTATGAAACCAATCGCTAAAAAAATAAAATTAAATCAAGAATTAGCTGAAGAACTTTATGCCACAGGCAACTACGATGCTATGTACTTTGCAGGTATTATTGCCGATCCAAAAGCTATGAGTGAGTCTGATTTTGATCGCTGGATAGACGGGGCATATTTTTATATGCTATCTGATTATGTAGTGGCAGTAACTTTATCGGAGTCAAATATTGCACAAGATGTTGCTGATAAATGGATTGCAAGTGGGGACGAGCTTAAAATGTCTGCCGGATGGAGTTGCTACTGTTGGCTTTTAGGAAATCGCAAAGACAATGAGTTTTCCGAAAGTAAAATTTCCGATATGCTTGAAATGGTGAAAGATACAATTCATCATTCTCCAGAACGAACAAAATCCGCTATGAATAATTTCCTAAACACCGTGGCAATTTCATATGTACCACTACATGAAAAAGCAGTCAAAACTGCAAAAGAAGTTGGTATAGTTGAAGTGAAACGTGATAATAAAAAAAGCAGTTTGCTACATGCTTCAGAGAGTATTCAGAAAGAACTTGATAGAGGAAGACTTGGTTTTAAGCGTAAATATGTAAGGTGTTAAAAAAGATTCGTATTAGGGTGTCAATCTGATAAAGATTGATCCCTTTTTCATTCAGGTTATATATCCCCTCATTTACTTTTAACTTATATTAAAAAATAATATCCTGATAACCTACTTCCATTACCTTTTCATTTAATAATCGAACTCCTACACCATTTTCTATATCCCACGTACAATTAAATGTAATTCCAACCTCTCATCCTTCCGTAATATCTGCATACGGAACAACAATACCCTCTAAACCGATCATCTCTAGTATTTGATCAGTTGTTTCAACTAATGGATAATTTTCTTGCACTCCAATATCATATCCCAATTCACATCGCCTTTGTTTGTAATAGTCTAATATAGACTGTAGTAAACTTATTTGTACCTCTTCCCAATTTTTTATTAATGATTGATACGCTACATACTGCCCTTCATCAAACATCTCATCTTCTTCACCATCTATCATCAAATCAATCTCAGTGACATTGCCTATAAAAGTTATAGGCATACGCTTACCCCAAGCATAATTATATTCAATCTCTCCAAAAACTGAATCGTTCACTCTCATTTATCCGTCACTCCTCTCGCACTTATTACTAAGGTGTCCCTGTTTATTGTTAACTCCCATCAACACTTAACATTTGAAATATTCTTTCAAAAACATATAAAACGTTGGCCAACTCTCCTTTAATTCTCCATTTAAAAGTAATGCATCTCCACCTTCAAAATTTACTGAGTAAACTTTATCAGTTACACTATCAAGGACCAATGCAGCATTTGCTGTCATTTCCGTTAAAACTAAATACTTATTAGGAAATCCATGTTCCTTTCGAGCAATCATTGTGTAATATTCTATATTATTCTCTTCATCTATAATATCAAGTAATTCATAAGGAATGTGCTCATCCCAAAAAGGTCCTGCAAACCGATAATAAAACTCTCTAAATGTATTAGACACTACTACACCTAACCTATTTATTACTTCATTCACCTGATCTTTATCCGCCCGCTTATATATGTCTTCTTCCAAAACTTCTTCTAAGCAATTTGGCAAAGCATGCATTTGTATCCCCCTTTTATAAGGTTATTCCATGTGTTTATGAAATGAATTTGCATCTCCCTGCAAACTACCTATATGGCATAGAATCAATAAATGTAACCTCTAAACCATCAAACATATTTTCTCTTTTCGCTTCATTATATTTAAAATCATAAAGAACAATAGCAAAGTTAATATCGTTCGCTAAACTATCTCCATTTACTAGCTTTTTTATTTTAGGAATAATTCGTTCACTATAAGAAAAATCACTTAAAATATGTTCAACCTCCCTTTTGTTATTCTCATAAAAACAAATTTCAATATTATCTTCATCATAATAACCGAATTCAAAGCTCGTCCCAAACTTTGAATGAACTGAATCACCATCTATCGTGTAATCTATATCGACATACTCCTCAAGATTTTGGAGTGATTTAGAAATTCCAAACCAAACTGAAGCCATTCCACTATATTCCACTTTTCCACGCCCCTCTAGCCGGTCTATAATTCATATAAACATTCTTCACTTTACTATTTTTGTAATCTCAAACTAGAAATCAACTCATTTAAACTGTTCGAAATCCTCGAATTCGTTCTTTCCACTTACATTATTTAAAACAACTAGTGAACCATTTCCTTTTATCCCTATAGGAATCTTATCTAGTCCCTTAATAACTCGTGATTAAGTCTTCATCCTCATATCTAGGGTCTTTCTCCACTTTACCATCTTTTGTTTTGATGACTTTTAGTCTACCTAACCACTCTGCTCCGTTATATGTCTCTTCACTTACCCATACATTATGCTTTTTACCGTCTACCTCAACTACTAATGTTGGGTGTGTAAATATGAATTCCTCCTCTACATGCCTACCTACAATTTCTGCATGTAATGATGTACCTTCTTCAACTAGTTTACTATTCTGATACCCTTCGATAATAGATAATCCAATAAATACAAAGAATATCAGTCCAAATACGGTCACTTTCTTCTTTGTACTCCATTTATTCTTTGCTTTCAATTCCTTTTGTCTTGCTTCTCTTTCTTCGCGTTCATCCAAACTCTCATTTAAAGCGTCTTCCCATGCCTTAATTTCTGCTTCGATTTCCGCTTCGACTCTTGCTAATTTTTCTAGTTGTTCATCGGTTGCTACCATCTCATATGAGTTCTCTTCAACTAAACGAATTTCAATACCCGTTTTTCTTATTTCTTTTAAGTCTTCTTCTGTACCATTTAACTCTCGAATGACTTCTCCTTGTTTGTTAACGAGTTTAGCGTGAATGTTTTTTTCTCCTTCTTCTTAAACATCTGAGCTCCTCCTTTATTTGTTTCCTATCATAGATAACCCTATTGCAATTAAGAGAAAGAAAACGATAATAAGGAAAGCCTTCCCTTTGCTTACTTGTGTTGTACAACCTTCCAAGACCGCCCATATAAGAATTGGGAAAAGAAGAATTCCTAGGAGAATATCAACCAACTTGTTGCTACTCTTCTTTAGTGGTTTTTCTTCTACTATCGGTTTTATCTGGACAGCTTCTTTTCTTATTTGTTTCGGCTTCTTTTTCTTGCGTCTATGATTCACCCAACATACCCCTTTTAGAATAACTTTTTACAACTATAAAAATACCGGAATATCCCCTTTTCATTTCCAATTATTCATATAAGCTCTCAATTTCCATACACCAAAAAGAACCTTTTCCCATACACTTATCATCAATTTTTTCTAATTTTTCTTTCAACCAACTTATTGTACACTCTGGTATATTATTATCGATAAAGGCATCCTCACCATTTATCTCTACTGCCCTATCGATCATTTTTGAATATACTAATAAACATGCTGCAAATTGATGTATAGAAGAATTCATAAACACTTCTTTATACGCATCACTATTATTTAGAAATACTATATTTTCTTGTTTTTCAATTATACAAATTGGATCTCCAGAACTTGTTGTTCCTAAATACAAATATTTTCGAAACTCTTCTGGCATATGAAATACATTTATAATAGACCTTACGAAAGACTGAGATGAAGTAAATTCTAAATATGGTGGCGGTGTTTCCGGTAAGCCTCCTATAGCCAAAAATCGTTTCACTTCAGCTGAAAAGTTTTTGTTTATTAATTCTTTTTCAGGAAATGTAATGAGTGGGCCATCTTTATTAACATCCCATTTCTCTCGAAAATCCTCTGGTAGTATCATTTTTTCACCTTCTTGATGTATTTATAACTTTTTACATTTAGTTGAGCTACTAGTTGTTTTTTTATTTTCTCCCATAAAACATCTATTAAAGCTTTCCGTTATAATAAAAATCACTCCTTAACAGAGTGTCATAGAATGATTCATCACATATATCGTTTTCTTATACGACTACATGTCCATAAAAATACTTTTTACCAATCTTCCATTCTTTCTTTGTTAAAACATCGATATATGACATCAACTCTCTATTTTTTTCATTTGTTATTATCGTATCGTATTGAATAGGACATTTGATTCCACTCCAAATTGATAAAACGGAAGGTATAGTAACAACATTATAAGTAGTTCTATCTCTTAAAGAACTCATAACTTCCGAAACTAACTCCTTTGCCAAATCTCCAGGAAAAGATAGTCTATTACGATAATAGTATTCTTGCGTATCGTTATTTTCGATAAATTTAGAATAAGCTTCATTAAATTCTTCTAACGATACTTCATAATACTCGTCCTCCATTCCAAGCATCCATGAAAGTTCATTTCTTATAGCTTTTTCAACAAAGGTATCTTCCCACTCTTCTAGTAATGCTAAAAGATATGGTACTACATGATATGAAAGAGTTTCACCAGCACTTACTACAAAATTATGAACTCCATCCTCTGAAGCACTTGAAAGGAATTTCAAATTATTCGTTTCTAATAAATCATCGTGAGTAGCTACTGAACAAAATAGTCTAGTACATAAATGTAAAACAAGCTCATTTCGAGTACTATTCATAAGTTCAATTAGTAACCCCTTTACGGAGAAATCACCTAACTTTAACAATTCGTTAATTAAAATAAAGGATTCTGTCTCTGTTGCACTACCCCTTAAGTTAGACTTAAGAGTTTCTATTGTATGATTAGAAACTTTTCCATACCAAATATCTTTTTTTAGATCCTCTAATTCCATCATTCTCCCTCCTTTTATTGCTGCTTACATTTATACGAACCATTTTATATGGATAATATTATTAATTATGTAACTTATTTAAAAAATCCGTAAAATCATTAGCCACAAAAAATATATTTTCTCTCGCTACTTCCTCTGCTTCCTCAGCCGTAATCCCTTCACTTTCCATCAATGTTTCCTTTTCCCATGCCCCCTCATGTTCCCAAAAGACGACAATTGGATCTTCTTCATGATTTTTATAATCAAAGCAGATTAAATTTCCTGCTGGATCAAATGCGAATGGCACCAATGTATTTGGTAAAGTAGAAATATACTGATTATATACTTTAACGATATACTCACTACTATCCACATCATAAGAAAGTAAAGTTCCAAATACCTTTGTTATCGTGCCTATTTCAAATTTATAAGGTAACACAGCCGAACCATTATTATTTGTAGCACATTCTACATAGTCACTTGGAAATATATACCCTATCTCTTTTCCCACATTGTTTATATATTCTGCTGAAACTGGCTCATCCGGTACTAGCCATGTTAAGTCTTTTCTCATTTAACTTCACCTCCTAACAAATCACATCACGTTTATCCGAAATAACTAATTGCATCATCAACCAACCATGCCAGTCGTATGTCTTCTTTCGTAATCGTTTCATTGTTATGTAAGTCTTCCCACGCAATTAAATCAATTGACGCAGTCCACAAAATGTTGTCACTGCCTTTTGATGCACCGATTCCTAATGCCCCTGTGACAGCTGCTATTTCAATTACATTTTCTGAGAATCTATTTTCAAATCTACTTATTTCACTTGATTTACTCAATTTCGAATACATTCCTTTCATCACCCACAGGCATAAGTACTTTGTGAGTTTTCCTGTTTTATTATAATTGGTCATGGTAAAGCCTATATAGAATTATAGCTATAATTCTATATAGGCTTTTTTTCACCTGGAATTTTAAATTTATTTACATCATATTCTTTAATTATATATACTTTTATAGCTTCAAAATCTTTACCAAATGCAAGAGATGGATTTTTTAAGAAATATATTATTTCTTCCTCATCATAAATTCGGGCTTTAATTATTTCTTTGTCCGAGTGAAACGATAAATTGACTCCTTTGTAAAAATATTCGTAGTATCCCTCTTCATCCTGCTCACTCTTATCTTCAAAAGGAACAGATTCAATATGATATATATTCCCATTTACATTTATTGATTTCATACAGCATCACTCCCTTTTCAAAAATATTCACAAGAAATTAAATAGTCTCTGTCAATCATACCAAAAATAAGGGATTTACTTTTAGAATTTATAAAAAATATATAGGATTAAATTACAATCTTTATATTATTTTTCATATTACTTCATTATCTCTGTACAATTGTGTAATGTGTCACAGAAGTAGACATATTGCAATGAGTCGCAGTGAAGTGGAATATCCCTTGAGAATATAAAATAAGAAGATTAATCTAGAAAGACTATCTAGTTCGATCTTCTTTTATTGAATTTTTAATTAATGCAATTTTACCCTTAAAATAATATAATCAACGGGTGGATTATTATTTACATCCTCAAAACTGGGTCTAATTTTAAAATCAAATTCATTTGTTATACTTTTCAATGAATAAAGGTTTGTTCTATCTACACTTGTACGGGGGAGCAATATATCCGAAAACGTAAAACGCATGAAGAATATGTTGCGGAACTATTAGAAAACGCGGGTATGATATGCCGCAGAGGTTTTAGAAGTTCATGGCGATAATATCGAAGTTATAGGAACATACAAAGGCGCTAGAAATACCACAGAACACAAATGTAACTCATGTAAAAATATATGGGAGGCAGCACCAACAAATATTTTAAAAGGAAAGGGAGAGAAACATTATGTCAAAGTTATTACGTGAATTATCTAAACCGGATAGTGAGGCCCTGCGTTCCGAAGCACTAGAACAGTTGAAAGTTACTTCAGGTAAAATTGTTGCTTGTGATCCTCTTATTTTTAATAAAAATCACTTCGAACAAACAATTCAGCCAGGTACATATCCAATTGTTGCTTGGTGGCATAAGGAAGATGGAGTCATTGCTGGTGCCGAATTGAAATTGTCGGAGTCAAAAGCGGTAAGATGGAAGATGGCAACAAAACCAGGACAAAATGTCAGTGAACTGGAAGACGGATATATTTTTGGTTACCCAGTTGATACAGGCTTAGGGTGCTTTGCAGATGTTGAGGCAATTGATAAGTTAGAAGAAATAGAAGATAGGTTACAACAAGAACTAGGAGAAGAATTTACTAGTTTGTATGATGATCTTATAGATGACATACTAACAGAACATAATGAAGATTGGGGAAATTGCGTGGTGTGTGAGGAAACAGGAAGTAATATTATTATATTCCGTTCAGGTTATGGAGATGGATTTTACCCTTCCTATTGGGGAATCGATGAAGCAGGAAAAATCGTTTCACTTGTTACTGATTTTCAAGTGCTGCATGAGGAAAATTGAGGACAACATCAATAATGATATAAGAATCAATATTTTTTCTTTTACAGCGTCAAATATTCCTCGTCTAATATTTGTATATAACTCGTAGAATAATCTCCTTATATACTACTGGTTCTAATAAATAGGGTTATATTCTTAAGTGAATATAACCCGTCATTAATTCTCGTTGTTTATTAACAGTTTTTTATTTAAATAATTTATTAACTCTACTGATGTAGAGTTAATAGTGCACTGTTTATCACGATAGAGGTGAACTTCAGATACTCTACGCTCCGAAATTACTTTTTCTATGATTTCCTGGCGATTATATTCTACCTGCACCGTTTCACAGTTTCCCCAATGAGTAGGAGCGGATTTTTCGTTTGATTCAAATACATCTAGAAGACGATTCAATATCTCTTCCTCGTTAAATGCTACAGTCGGATACATTGCGATTGTAAAATAATTCGGTTTCATTTTTTTGTTCTACAATATTCCCTTGTTCATCATACTTTTAAAAGTCATTTCACGTCCCGCAATACATTCAGACTCATGCTTCTTCATTCCGTTTTGAAAAAATTCAACATGGTAGCCTTCAACCGTGCTTCTATTCATATTGCTGATTCTTTTTATATTTCCATTCATATACAATTCCACATACTCTCCTTGTTTAACACCATTTTCTACATAGAAATAACATTCTATATTTCCATTCTCATAAACATCATAAGCTAAGCCAGTAAACAATTTTTCTTTACCATCATCTGCACACTCTACTATTCCTAGCCCATAAGGTCCCCCATATTCTAAACACTCTTCAAACTCAAGGCTATTCTGTATTATATACTCCTTCGTTAACACACCATTTAACATTTTCAATCCTCCTTTACAATATTAGCTAATGGTTAAGCTCTGTTTATGTAAAAGTAAGTTTTTATCGTAATACACTTCTATTTTTATTATGTAATTTCTATATACAATGAGGGGGATTTTCTAATATTTTTTTATAACGTATATATCCATCAATATATAATTTTAACTTTTAAATACATATTTTTTCTGATTTTTAAATTCACTCCTCAATCGCCTAATGAACTAACAGATCCCCTTAATTATTTTTCATTTTGCACAGTATGTATTAATTACGCACAAATAAAAAAACTACAGTCTAGTATATCACTGTAGATTCTTACATTTACTCTTCTTGATAATGCACTATATCATAGGGATAGTGTGATGTCTCTTTCAAAACTGCATTATCTTAAGTCTATTTATAGTACTTAATGCATCTTTCTTGGAAAAGGATTCTATCATCAAACAGCACTTCTTCTTGCAGAAACTTTATTATATCCTCTATTTTCGCAATGAATAATGTGAAAAAATCGCCCGAATTAGGATATGAAAATAGTCCATACCCCTTTGGTGACAGTATTTTGTTGACCTCCTGGATCTTTTCCGGTAAAAATTCATAATTAAATGCTTCTAATTTCTCGAGTTCTTCTTGTGTCGCTAATTCAATTTGGTGGGCAAATTCATAATCAAGAATAAAATTTACAATTTCTTGGTATTGCTCACCTTTATAGTCAACGTATAAAAACTGTTTCGTCGTCAATCCATATTTTAATAGGTCTTCATGTAAGTCATAACTTCCTTGCTCCTTCAAAAACGTTTCCAAATCCTTGCTATCAGGAAATATAATCTGCGCTATTTCTTGATTAGGCATATTAGCTTCCTCCCTTTTATTGAAATAATTCTCCATGCTTGTTAGGAATATATTCCGGGTAGTTTTTACGATAAAATTGATCAATCATCTGAAGCACAGAGTCCCACTCAGGGTATGGCTCACGTTCTCCAAATACCATTTTCGCTTCTGGAGTATTCATCAGAAAATTATCGAATTGAGTAGGTACTGGCAATCCTAGTTTTTTTCTTACATGGATCAAGAACAAGATTTCATAAGGATAAAATCCGAATCCAAAATCACCAAATTCACCTAGCTGTCCGATTTCAGAAGCTAATGCAGAATGATACTGAGACATTATCGAAATTAGATGTTCTATTTCTTCTAAATCACCAGTCGACCAACGTTCCAGCACTTCATCATAAATGTTTAGGTCTTCAGGGATTAAGTCACATCGCAGTTCAGCTTCCTTAAACTTATTTATCACGGCTAGATGCAATTTTTCATTCGTTCCCATGATGGTTTTATTTTTATACTGCAAGTACAGCTCTAGCAAAAACCAAATATGTCTATCCTCTTCATTGGCATCTATTAAATGTCCACCGAAGTGATGAGCCATAAAATCATATAATATATTTTCTTCTTTCTCCCATCCATACATTGCAAAATGAACTAATGTGAGGACGACTTCGCTAAACGAATATCCCAAGATCATTCTTGGATACCTTATTGTATAGAGATCCTGTCCCATGCATTGGTAAAATAAGACCTTCTGCATGTTTTTTAATCCTTCTGCATTGTTTCCACCGTTGATCAATACATCGTTTTTCCATAGTGACAAGTGATATGAAGAAATTTTGCTTAGATTTATTAATAGTATGTGATCTTTCTCTGTTTCATTTTGCTCAACAATTTTCTCAATCTTTCTTCTACTGACATTATATTTATCTTTAACATCTTCAAATTTGATTCCATCCACAAAATTTTTGCTATATCTTTTAAAAGCCATTTCTAACTTTTTTTGATTCATAACTGCATCCCTCCTATGAATACATCTATTTTCTTCTTTAACCTTTCCCCTTAATTCACTCTCACCTTCAACGAACTCATATATTTCTATACAATTTGTATTATCTATTCATTCATATAACTTATCACCAGACACACTTTTCTGTTCACTCCAAACCTCGCATTTACACAGTGCATCTCTTTCAGTAAATTAAAGCAATAGAAACTATCATTAGTTTTTCTTCTTCTCTTATTTTTTCCCACAACTGTTTGCTAAGTGAACATGTTCATTAAAAATGTTGTTGTTAATTTGTTTTTCATATTTCTTTAATTCTTCATTGATTTTACTGCCAGTTTTACTTTCAAAACTTTTCTCTAATTCTGCTGCTATATCTCTTAGACTTGTTTGTAATTCATGAAATGCCCCTATGTTTTTTTGAAGAGCATATGTATCTTCTTTTATAATGTCTATTGATTTAAACCCTACTTCTGTTTTTAACATCATACGCTGCATTTCTCTTTCAATCTGTTTTTTAGCAGCTTGTAACTCCTCAACAACCTGACTCGCTAAATCTCCTGTCACATTTTCGATTTGCTTTTCTATCTTTTTAATTTCCCCCATAAAATCCATCATATAATTATCTCCTTATCTAAACTGAAAATTCCCCGCTAATTGATTATCTTTATCCCTAAGTGAATTTGCTGCATCACTAATTTCATCCCCAAATCTACTTAAACTTTTTTGTTCTTTTCTTAAAAGATGAATTAATTCTTCTGCCATGTGTACATCGTGAAAATAGTCATTTCCACCTTCTTTCGTTTTAGCAATTCGTGAGATGGCTTCATCTATTTCGTATGCTTCTAATAGATGATATTTCCCACCTGGCCCTGTTTCATATTTTAATTGACTTTTCAACTTTTGAACCGCTTCAGCTTCTTTTCTTTGAAACTCTTCTATATTTTTTGCTATATCTGATAATCGATTACTGAGCATTTGAATTTTTTGTGCTTGTCTTATAATATCTTCAGGTTCTAATTTTAATAGGGGGCTTCCATTTGAATGAAAGGATCCCTTAAATGTATCTCTGCCGTGTCCGTCCATAGTTAAACGTGTAAAAAAATCTTCTTTTGTATCATTCTGTCTCACTGTAAATTGCTTACCAATTAGAGGTGCACCGAATTGAGTATGGTTACCAATTGGGTCATTCTCATGTGTATAATCCGTAGCTTTGTTTTCCATTTCCCCTCTATCTACTCGTTTTTTCGCTTCAGGACTTAGCAAACGATAAGGGTTTGGTGCAGCCCATGTAGTTGCATAAAAATTCCGTTCCGAAGCAACATAATCAGCTTCTGCGCCTCCTTTACTATGCCCTGTAGCATGCACATAAGTTGGCTGATATGTTTCATTTACTTTATCTACCCATTCCAATCCGGTATTAAAAGATGTTGCAAAATCTGGTTTTACTGTTTGACTATTACTTGGAGTAATTACTTTAGAATGTGTTTTAATTCCAAACGTAATTTGATCGATATCTGTTTCGAAATCTGCTAATTGCTTAGGCTCTGTTCCACGAAATGCAAATACTATAGTTTCATAGTGAGTTTTATTCTCTTTATAATCATTTTTCGGTACCACTGCAATAGCTTGTAATCCATTTTTCACTTTTTGACAATCTGCATCTATTGATTCTATAACAACCCATTTTTTACCATTAACACCTTTTATTTCTACACCTTTGTGCAAAAATTTATCATCATACACTTTATCTGATAGTTCGAAGTAATCTTCATCTGTCGCAATTGAATTCTTTTTAAATTCACTCATATCTTTCAACTCATTTCATGGTATATTTTAACTATATTCAAATACAAGGGGATTTTTTATGAAGAAAAAATTAGTAATTATTTTATCCATTATTTGTATTATAGCAGGAGGATTTTTTACAATGGAATACTTAAAACATAAAGAAAAAGAAGAATTTTTTTGGAAAACACAAGAAACAAGAGTAGAAAAGTATATTCATTATAATGTTAAAGATGTTAAATCGATTACATTTATAGAACATAAAATAAGTCCAATGGGAATTCCGTCTATAGAAGGATATATAAATGATGATAAAGATCTATGGTTTGATGCTAGTATCAGTACTACAGAAAACTTCGAAGATAAATTTTCACGTTCTGGAGAACTAGGAAAACTTATAAAAGACCCTGAAAAATCTGTATCCGAAATTGAAGAGGAAGAGAAAGAAAAGAAAAAAGAATAGTCTCTGCACTATTCTTGTCTATCCCATTTTAAAAAGAATGTAATGGTAAGTTTTTTATAAGGGGCATTTCTAATGAAGAAAGTAGTTATTTTAATTGTATCTGCTTTGTTACTCATAGCAGGAGGATTTTTTACTTTGGAATACTTAAAACATAAAGAAGAAGAGGAAAAGTTTTGGAAAGTACAAGAAACAAGAGTAGCAAAATATATTCATTATAATGTTAAAGATGTAAAATCTATTACATTTACAGAACACGAAACTAGTCCTATGGGCGTTCCTCATATAAAAGGATATATAAATGATAATCAAGAATTATGGTTTGATGCCGGTCTTAATAGTAATGATAATTTCGAAAGGAAATTGGGGCGTTCTGGAGAACTTGGACAACTTATAAAACAGCCTGAAAAATCCGTATCCGAAATTGAAAAGGAAGAGAAAGAAAAGAAAAAAGAATAGTCTTTGCACTATTCTTGTCTTGTCTTCCCTATCCAATTTTAAAAAGAATGTAATAGGGGCATTTCTAATGAAGAAAGTAATTATTTTAATTGTATCTGCTTTGGTGCTCATAGCAGGAGGGTATTTTACAATGGAATACTTAAAACATAAAGAAATAGAAGAAAAGTTTTGGAAAGCACAAGAAGTACGTGTAGAAAAGTATATTCATTATAATATTAAAGATGTGAAATCTATTACATTTACAGAACGTGAAACTAGTCCTATGGGCATTCCTAGACTAAAAGGGTATATAAATAATAACCAACAATTAGATTTTGTAGCTCGTATTAGTACTACAGAAAATTTCGAAGATAAATTTGACTGCTCTGCGGAATTAGGAAAACTTATAAAAGATCCTGAAAAGTCTGTTTCCGAAATTGAAAAGGAAGAAAAGAAAAAAATCCAAGAGTAGTCTTTACGATTACTCTTTTGTTTTCCTATAAAAAATAAAACAAAAGTTGATTATTTGTAATATAGTAATAGCCATTTAACTATCTATAAGATAATTTTTTTATATTTGATAACCATATGCCTATCAATCCCATTATTTTAGTCTTATTTTTTTTCCAATCTTTATTATCTCTCATCTATCTTACGTTTTATGTATGCAGCGATTTCTATTCTCTTGTTTAGCTATGTCTCTTACATTTGCAGAAACATGAATTATTCAACCGAAGATTTATAATCACTCTTTACATTTTTTAACCCTTCTATTACATTATTTATTCTTATCGATAAATCTTTTATTTCCTCTACTGTCAATTCACCTTCTGCCTCTTGAAGATTAAACATACTTAGCCTCTTTGTTATACCTTTAATACGCCCAACAAAAACCATATGATGATTGACTGCTATTTCTCCTATGGCAGTATCAACGATAACATCTTCAATCTTTCCTACATTATCAAATTCATCCGCTAGTTTTGCTATAGCATATCGATACCCTCTCTCTTCATCTAATAACTCTTCGTACGCCTCCCGAATTGCATGAAATAATTCATCATACTCCCAATCTTTCATACATCCTCCCTCAAAAAAATCCCCACGCTTATGTGAAAATAATCTTTCAACACAAATATGAGGACTTCCTTATTTCATTACTATACTTTATACATTTTATTCGTTAGAATCTTCGTCTTTCAATTTATATACTCTATCTCTTTTCTCATCACTTTTGACAAAAATAAGCTTTTCTTCTTTAACAAAACCTTCTAATAGTAAGCATACTTGCCCATATGCTTTAGGCTTATTCGTTGTGAATCTTTCATCTGATATTTTACCAGCTCGTATTAATTGTTCGCATAACTCAAGTGCACTTATTTCTTCAGAATTAATTAATTCTAAAATGTCCTTTTGTAAGGGCGATAAAGGTACGGGAATCTCAGCTACCTCTACCTTTCCTCGTTTGTTTTCTTCTTCAAATAAATCTTCGAATGAAATTTGATTCATACTTCTTTTCCTTTCTAACGATTGATTTGTATAACATGAACTGAATCCTATAGCGTATGTATTATTATGTATCACTTACCTTTTTTCAAAAATCTCAAACTCATGTACGTCGTTTCATATAGTATATTTCGATTATACCAAATATACGTTCTGTTTTCTATTGTAGAATTCGTTATAATAGGGATGAAAGTAATAATGAACATTTTCTCGTTGTTAATTGTATACTCTCTGTAAAAAATAGAAATATAATCTGTAAATTTGTATAATAAAATAGTACGAGTGAAATTTTATTATAGAAAGGTTCTGGTAACATGTTAGGTATTCATGTTGAAAAAACAAAAGATGAACTAATTATTTCATGGCAATTCTCTAAAATTCATATTCCATTATGTGAAATCACTGAGGTAACGGAAGATAATACATATGCTGGTGTTGAAGAAAAAAGCGCAATCCGAATTGGAACAGCATATGGTACAACTGATCGTATTTTAATTAAGACAGTAAAACAAAATTATTTATTATTCACTACTAATAGAGTATCCATTTTAAATAAAATAAAAGCTTAATTGTTTTTCTTCCTATATTTAAACGTTAAACACTTTCATTCTATTATAGGAAACGCTACAAAAGATTCGTTGATTACTCCTGCTCCTAATTCGGAAGCGTATGGTGAAACTATATAACACAAACACCCTAGCTCTTCGCTAGGGTTTTCTTAGTTTTATCTATAATACAGTAGTTCTACAATTCTTATTTATTTTTATGAACTCCTTGTAATTGACTAATAACCTCATTGGCAGTGCCCTCAAATCTTTTAGGGTTATCAGCAATAATTTCATTAAGTAAATTAATTATCGTTAGTTGTATATCATGATTCATTCCTACAAGTACTTTAGCATACTCACTTCTATATAAATCATTATTTAAAATTCTTATGTTTAGTAGCATTGCCCACTCTTTTGCACTTTCAACCATTTTTGGTAAAGCTTTAGGCATCTCTGTTAGATATTTTCCCATTTCAAAATCTTCAATAAAATGAACTAGACCAAACATAACTTCTTCCTCTTGTGTTTCATCCTCAAATACTATACACAACTCTTTAATAAGCTTCTCATCATCACAATCTGCTAAGTTTTCTAATACACTGTCAAACTCTTCACATTCCGATTGATTTTTTAAAAATCTACAACTATATAATCTCTTAACCTCAGATTGATAGTCCATATAAATTTCTCCTTTTAAATGAATTGGATAATTAAATTAATATGATCATTAGTTTTCAACTTTTCTATTACATCAATATATGCCTTCCATCTCAAGTTTACATTTTTAAATATTCAGCAATTTCCACTTCTCCTCTTTCAATAGCAAATTCGTAAGCTCCCATCTCTTTCATAGTATCCCCTGTATACTTTACAGTACTATCAATACCATTCTGAACAAGATACTTTACAATATTAAGATGCCCACCATAAATCGCTGAGAATAGAGGATTTCTATTTGGGTCACTAACATCTAATATTGCACCATTATCAAATAAGTACTCTACAATACCAATTTCACCTTCACTAGCTGCATGTGCAATAGGCGCTGACTTTGGTACACCTTCATTAAGGTTAATATCCATACCAGATTCAACAAGAAATTTTATCATATCCAGTTCACCAGCTCTAGCTGCAGCATGTAGCCACGTTCCATAAGGCGTTACAAAATCAAGCAAACTTTTATCAGTAATAATGATTTCTTTCGCTTGTTCTATATCCCCTTTTTTAATGAAATCATAGATTTTTATCGCTTTTCCCTTACTTTCCATAGAATCCCCCTGCACTATTTTCATCTAGATTAAACAGTTAGACATTGACTACTATACATTTAGCTAAGTGCTGCTGAGAGAGCAGATTTAAGCATAGTATCAAAATCGTAAAAAGTTTCCATATGCTCGCCTGAAGGCTTGTCTAGTTCAACAAATTTCTTTTTGGAAACATTATAACAATACCAAGCTATATCTGAATCTCCGAAAAAAATCAGCTCCTCTTCGTCTTTAATTGATTCCCATATTTCATTAGCGTCAAAAAAACTATCTACCTGGTTTATTGGCTTAAAATCTAAAAAACTTTGGTCAATCCCATATATTATTAACCCATTAAATTCAATTCCATTAACTGTTTGTAAAAATTTATAGTACTGCTGGGGCAATACATCTTCACCAAATTTTTCTACTACAGATTTACGAAATCTCGATAACTCCTTTTCATTAGTAGGTAAATTCAGTTTTCGATTTTGGTTCTCTCTTATTTTTGAGATATGACTAATCTTCTCTCTCCACATAACATCACCTTCTAATAAATATTTAATTCTTTTCGAGGCTAGAATTGCATAAAGTAATCATCAATAGTACATCTAATCATAAGGCATTGCTTTCAAATTCCCCCTTGCTTTCGGCATGCCATTCAAATATTTTTCGAATCTCCCCTAGCTAGTTTTAACCATTTTATTTATCTAGATTGATATTTTAACGAAGCATATCAAAGCTATTTTTATAACCCTATACACATACTTTAGAGTTATTTTATATAAAGTGGATATTCGCTCATTAAAATCCATTGACTTCTCCCCCTTTTATAACATTGTTATTATAATTTTCCACATATTTTCACATCATTATGTTCATAATACGTTCAATTAATCAATCATAATAAACCATTACTTTCTAATAACTGATACCAATCATCCTCTTTACTTCCTACAGTCTCACTAATTCCTCCAAACTGAACAAACTTATTACCTAATTCACAATATCTTTTTCCTACATAATAATGTTGTAAGAAATTATTAAAATCACCATATGACTCAATAATAAAATTTTGATTACTTAATTCTCCATACAAACAAGAAACTTCTCCATTCATCTTATTAATAAACAATGGATATCTTTCAATTTTCCCTATACAAATCCAATTATCAGCACCACCAGGCATGTCCTCCGTATAAAATTGAATACTTTCGCGTTTTAGATGACCATATATAGTAATTACTCCACCATTCAACATTTCATATTTTTTTATAATAAAGTTATAATCTTTCAAAGAGCCTTCTTCTAATTTTTCATCAATCTTTTTTTCTACCTCTACAATTTCACCAATAAGCAAACAAAATGGATCATTACCTAAAATACCCTTAATTAATTCTATTTTTTCTAATACTGATTTCTCCATTTTCTACTCCCACTCATTATCTATTTAACTAAGATATAACTATTACTGTACCCCTTTTAAAGGTTATTATTTTTCACTTCATCAAACCACTCATCAGCAATATGGCTAGCTGTTTTAACTTCATCATTCGTATATACTAAATCATACTTATATTGAGCTTTAAACTTGCCACTATGAACATCATATATTAATTTCATCTCAGTTGGCATGTCACGCTCATACCCTTTGCATAATTCTTCAATTTTCTCAATATCTTCACATATAATGCGCAATACTATAGACTGTCTTTTGATAGACACATCATATCTTCTGTCTCCATCTTCCAATGCATCATTTACTTTGTGACATTTTACATATTTATTGTTAATGCAATAAAAGAAACTTCCCGAAATAATGCCTTCCTCACGCGAAGCATAAACGTACACTTTATCCGCTCTATCTTCAACATATTCCAAACATATACATATCATATCAGCTTGCAATTCACTAAACCTTTCCTCAAATTCTTTCATATTACTTTTTCACTCCTTAGATTAAAATTCAAATAGCAACGTCTTGATACCCCACTTCAGTTACTTTTTCATTTAGTAAACGTATTCCTAATCCATTCTCTCTATCCCACGTACAATCGAAAGTTATCCCAATATCTCGCTCTTCATGAATATCTCCATATGGGACTACAATTCCAACTAATGTGATCCTCCTAAGTAATTGGTCAATTGTTTCGATATACGGATAATTTTCATTAAATCCAATATCATACCCTAATTGTTGACGCTCTTGCTTGTAATAGTCTAAAATCACTTGTAAAAAAACTTGCTGCAATTGTTCCCAATTTTGCAATAATGAATTATAAGCAGTATATTGTCCTTCATCAAACTTACCGTCTTCTTCACCTTTTACTATCAATGCTATTTCAACTTCTTTTCCACAAAATTCAACGTTAATGTCCTTAACCCATCCATATGTATACTCAATCTCACCAAAAACTGCATCATTTATAATCATTTTTAACTCTCCCTATTTACTCCCTTGGATTCATATCGATTTCTCTATTCGTATGAAAGTTACCCTCTGATATTAACTGTTTTTTCCAGTCATTTCTATACTCAGTATAGTACTATCAATTGCTAATTTTCCAATTAGTTTTTTCGCCTTACCGTATGGAAATCTCTCTACTAATATATAAGGAAGTTTTTTTGAACCCTTTAGCAAATCTACCGCGGCAATCTCAAGCCCTAATACGTTCTTTATTCTTATTAAATCTTTCAAACCTTCACTAGGAGTTTTCACTAACACTATATTACAAATATCAGATGACTTATGTATTGTTTTCTGTTCTATTTCACTTACACAACCACTATTCACCCATTTTTTAAAATCAGCGGTAATTACAGTAGCATGGCTTGGATTCATATCCCCAGAATCAATTACTACCACCTCTTTTTCCTCTGCATGTTGAGCCATTAAAAATACATTACCACCACCGTCATCACCAATTGAGACATACCCCCTCGCATACTCATCTACTTCCCAAACCTCGTTCCTTTCTGCAATATACTCCGTACCATAAATAAGTAAACCACCACCGATTGAAAAGCCATTTGTACATCTCAATAATTCCTTATATACATTAGGTAATGTAACATTCATGCGATTTTCTACTGCTTGAATTTCAATATCACTCGCTGCTGACTTTTCTATCAAATCTGGAATATTAGATAGATTAATCATTTAATAATCCCTCCTAAACTATTAAGATATTTAAACGTATCGCCTGTCATCTCTCTATAATCGTTTCGCAATAAATTTCATGAAATTCATAAAGTATGTCGGTATGTAAGCCTTCATTTTTCATTTGGTAAGTAGACAATCATTTTCCCTTCGGGGTACTCACCTTTCCATCCACAGGGCCATCCTCCCATTTTATACGCCTTAAATACCTTTTCATAAAAATTATCCACCTTTCCATTTACTAAACGATTTAGTGCACACATCTCAAGGTCTCTTTCTACTTCCTCAAGAATATTTATATGATCAATAGAAATAAACTCCTGATAATAATTATAGTTATCAGAAAAAACTTCATATAACATATCTTTTTTTGATTCCATATTAGGGTTATAAGTTCCTTCTAATAATTTTGCACTTTCATCCGATTTCATATCATCCCAAACGATTTGTGTAACATCCAAATCTTGAGACCAAGCCAATTCCTGTGCTTTATCAAAATCATGAATTATTTCAATGTCATGTAATAATTCATGTAACTTTATATCATCCCTATCAAATAATCTTCTTTTTTGTATATACCCGATAACTTCCTCAACTAACTTAGTATTTTCACCATACTTCATCCCTGTAGCCACCTTCCGCGTCCGTCGTCCTTCGTTCCCATTCTTCATACTGTATTCACTTATGGATATTCTTTTGAATTTCATTGATTTTTTGTAAGTATCTTTACTCATGCAGAGCTGCCTCGAAACCCCATTGCCCTTGCTTCGAAATAAATTCTAATCAAAAACAACTCTCAATCCTAAGTTTTACGATAAATAAAAAACATCCATCTTGAAAAAAGATTGATCAAAATGGATTCTTCTTCAGCAGATTTTTGATTGGGCTTTATAAAAAATCCAAGCATTTTCTGCCTGTATTGCTCCATCATCGTGCCTGATTATTCTCTTAAAAGTGAAGAGTTGCTATTAAACTTTCTTAATATACTCATACACTTCTTTAGGTTTTATATTAAGCATGTGGGCAATCTCCGTTATTTTCTTTCCTTCTTCCTTCATCTTTTTTACTTTTATCTCCATTGTTTGCTCATATTCTTCTGCAATATCAAATAATGGACTTAATAAAGAGTTCCACATTTCAAAATCAGTAAATTTATTTCTTTCCAAAAACTCATTTAACAATATATCCAATTCTTTAGTTTGTATCATTCTTTTACCTTCTAACACTTGTTTCTCAGTTAGAAAATCACCTATATCTTTCATAAAATTAATAAATGATTCCATGGAATCTGCAAGAAAATCGCCACCACTCCAACTATCCATTCCGTGCATGAGTGAAGATATAGGGTATCCTTCCTCACTTAAGTCAATAATAATTGGATCTCCACACATAGTTTCATATGCAATAACAATCCAATTTGCATCCCAAGTATCTTCCTCATCGGTTACAAGTGAGTTTCCATCGGTGTCAATGCTGTATCCTACTTGAAATTCATCTAATTGCTCAAAAGAACATACATCAAAATTTACATACTCTCTAATTTTTTTATATTCTAAGTTAATAAGTTCTAAATTTCTCTTTATCTCTACTTTTTGATGATAAGAATTAAATTGTATCATTGTCATTTTTACTACATCCCTATTCATACTTTATATGTATTCTTTTGTATCTGGTTGTTTACTAACAAACTAAGCCAAGAATATTAATAATAGATATTGTTATTTTTTCTTTGCTGTATTCCCTACAGTTATTAGAAAACAAATTACAATGAAACTATAACACCAAATTCTCTACATGTTCTCAAATGTCTAATAAGATATTCACACCAACATTATTTACTAATAACTCGGTTAAAGATGGTGCAATTTTAACTGCATCCTCCATGTCCAAATTTCCAAAACTGTTATAGTATATACCAAAACCATCTTTACCTTGTAGATAAATTAATGCACCCCCACCTTCATCATCACCAATTGCGAGTGAATGAAGAAGGTAATTCTGCACTTTATAAGCTTCATTCATTTCTATGCAATCCGAAGCTCCCCATATCCTAATATACATTTGGTCATTAACATTAATTTCAACATTTGAAGCTAGCTGAATCATTTCTATATATTCTGTAGGTACATCTATTACTGAGAAATGCTGAAGCGCTTTAATTTCTTTTTCTTTCGAAGGAGGTTCTTTTGTATCAACAGTATACATAGCACTGATATTATGTAGTATGTTCATTTTAATTTTAACTTTCTATTAATCATGTAACTTACTTAAGAACTCTGTAAACGTATTAGCAACAAAAAATACATTTTCTCTTGCCAGTTCTTCTACTTGTGCTTCTGTTAAACCTTCTTGACGCATTAACATTTCTTTTTCGCCAGCATTCTCATGCTCCCAAAAAACTACAATTGGGTTTTCTGTATTATTTTTATAATCTAAACACATTAAATTTCCAGCTGGATCAATTGCAATAGGGAATACTTTTTGCGGAAGCGTAGGTTTGTATATTTCATACTTTTTAACAATGTACTCACTACTTTCCTCATCAAAACTAAATAAACTACCAAAGCAACGCTCTACATTGCCTACTTTAAATTCTTCTGGTAATACACTCGCACCTCCATTTATTTTTACACAATCAATATAATCTTGAGGTAACTGGAAGCCTAATTGTAATCCAATTTCTTTAATCTTAGTTTCTAATACTTCTGCATCAGCATATTCCCACTCTAAATCTTTTCTCATCTAATACCCTCTCCCCATAATTTATTTCCACCAAGATGGTTAATGCCATGAATATCTGTTAATACTAATTGCATCTTTCCAGGAACCTGATGATGGTGCCAAATAACCTCCTTTGTTCTAGCTACTCCCTTTTCAATCTAATCAAGCTGTTGTGGAGTAAACAATTCTCTTGGCACTTTACCTTTTTCAATTTCCTCTTTTTATGTCCTTTTACACTTTTTAAACTGTATATCATCTGGCTTAATATATAAACTTTTATCTAGTCTCATTGTAATCTTAGAATATCAAGCGGACAAACTATAATATCAATGGTAATGCCAATGATATTAATATTATTGAGGATTTGCGGGCGAATATCGGTTTTTGTTGAGAAAACAGTGATGAAAAAGACGAGCTTTTTTATTTAAACTGATTGATTCGAGTGTATGTTGGAAGTGGTAATGAATGCTTCTGAGCATTTACAGAACTTCTTTACAAGCAACGAATCGAACGAGACACGAGAAAAGCTATCCTTGAAGTTCGTAAAAACAAAGAAACCATTAACTTAAACGAAGATGCTAAATAACTCTTGTCATGAAATGACACTTAAAAAAGTCAACAGACCACTACATTCTCCTAACGTCGCTGTTGACTTTTCTTATTGGAAATGTATTTTTGGCAGTGCCCAAAGAACTCACAAAATAGTATCAATTTCCTTTTACAATTTGACCAATATCTTTCTCATCTTCACTTATCAAATCATAAAATCCTACATGAACACCTTCTTTATACAACCAACATAGGTCTGTTCCATAGGGCGCATCAAAAATTTCTAACATAACTGGGGCTATTTCCAATACAGAGTTTGCTCCTAAAACTTGAAAATTACTAGAATCATTTACATATTCATCATTATCTTCTGAAGAGTAAATAGTCCACCCATTTAATTGAGGAACTTCTGATTTTTCTCTAAATGTATAACGTATTGGTTTTCCGGATACAACATTCTTAGAAACAATAAAACCTCCATAGTCAGAATTATTAACTTTCATATTCACACTCCTCAATAAGAGTTAATAAATCATTTCTCAAAGAATACTCTTTGGTATAATCCACACATGATCTTTCAAATTATACTTTGAACCACTACTAATCCACACCTTTTGCTCTTCTAATTTCAATTATACAATATTAACAATCTATTTTCTTTTATTAATATATACCGCGCATTATTCATTAAGTTTAAATACATTTAAAGCACTTGTTGTCCAAAATAACAATCAAGTGCTTTAATTTCATATGATTTATAAGTAACATTAATCCATCACTATTCTTTTTTTCAATAGTCCAAATAAAGCTAGTTAATTTGGATATTTTACATGTTTACTCGCTAATAATGCAATTCTATTTTTCAGAAAGTTCATTAACAAATTCAGAGAAACTTTTAGAAATTAGTCGGATGTATTCCTCTCTTAACTCGTTATCTTCTTCAAAGTAATCCATATCACAATGATATACACTACCTCTATCTTTCCCATCAATTGATAAACAAATCAAACTCCCCGCTGGGTCAATTCCAATTGGAAGCAAATTACTTGGTACCACTTGCACCAAATTATAAATTCTTAATTTCTCTTCTAGATTTATTTCATTTTCTATTGATAGAGGAAAAAACATTGAAACAGACGATGTTATTACGCCTTTCTTAGTTGTATCATTAGTTTTAAATCTTCGTTGCTCAGTTTTCCCTCCATTTTTAGACAGCAAAAATTGTTTATAATCAGCAGGTAACAATATACCATACTTATTTTCGAAATCTTCGATATCTTCAATGCCAATAGGGGTAAAAGTATATTCAAAATCTAAATTCCTCATACAATTAACCTTCTTTCCTGTTCATTTTGTTTTTCTCAATCAGAGTATAATCTCTCAATCAATTCAGAAAAAGAGTCGCATATTAATTTAATTTTATCCTCATTCACTGATTCCTGATCATAGAGAACTACTGACGGAGAATCTTCAGCACAGTAATTAAAACAAATCAGTCCCCCAAATGGGTCTCTTGCAAATGGAATAATACCTTCCGGAAGTGAAGTTAATTCATAAACAACTTCTATATTTGCATCTTTGCTTGTAAAACTTAATAGACAATCAAAGACTGCTCCACCCTCATCATCATTAATATCATAAATATTAGGCTCAGGATAACCACCGTTATTTTTTTTAATGCATTCACGGTAATCATCTGGAAATCTGACACCAAATGAATTCTCCACAGCAATAATTACTTGCTCATCTATCGCTCCATCCGTAAATAGCCAAGTTACTCGGCTCATTTTATCATCTCCAAAATAATTTTCTTCAGTTTACCTGTTCTACCGTTATCTCCACCACCCAAAATTGCTCTACCACCTGTATGACACGCAATCTGATGTTCATAGTAAGCTGCCCGTAAAAGCCCCCCATTGGTGAGGGCTGATAATCAGTGGGGATGAACAAAACCCCCAGTTTCACTTTATTCACTACCTTTAACCCCACCACTCTCCAAATTCGAGATCCTACTCTGAATACTCGCCTTTGAGGCATCATGGGCTTCTTGGAATTTCCCGCCATAGTTCGTTCCAGTTCTAGCGACACTTCCATCTGGCAGTATTTCTACACCTTTAAAGATTTGGGATACAGAGTCCGCACCTTTTGCTAATGTATTTTCAATTATATAATACTGGTAATTTCCGTTAGGTTTAATTCATAAAAATAATTTTTAAACATTTATAACATGCCTATCTAATAAAAAAGCGCTTGATTGTCTTTCGTAGACAATCAAGCGCTTTAAGTTCATTTGTTTTTAAGCAGCATAAATTTATAAATTTTGTAGTAACAATATGACACTTGTTATACTTCATAACAAATACTATCTAAAAACTTACGAGTTTGTACGAGTTCGTTAGTTTAACTACTTTCTTTCGTTGAACTACTAAAAGAAATTTTCTATTTTCAATAAAACTACATTCTCGAACTGTAATCAATTGTAAATACCTTTTTATCATCTGATCCTTGAATTCAAATAAAAAGTTTTTAATAGAAATAAAAAAGCTCAATACGGTCAAATTAATGATGTACTGAGCACATTAATTACTAAATATAATTATAAAATTTTTAGTTCAGATTAACGCACGTAATAATTAACACTAAGTTTATTATTTGTCTTTCAAAAATTTCAAATACTTTCCATCTTCTACACTAAAGCATCTACCTCTAGATTTCTTATTAGCTATTTCTAAATACTCTCTAGCTTTAGAGAAATCCCCTACCTCATAAGCCACCTTGCCAGCCCAGAGTTCTCGTTCACCTGTATCTCCTCTTTCAGGATCTGCAACAAATATTTTATCAACCCATTTTTTCATCCGTTCAACATCATTTAATAAAATAGAGATATCTAAAATACCCCATATTATTAAAAAGCTCTCGTCATAAGTTACCTTATCATCTGGAAGCTCTCCCCATGCTTGCTCCAATAAAAAAACAGACTCTTCTAAATTTCCCTTATCAAACGCTTCATTACTCTTATCCATTAATCCTTGTATATAAACACCCTTTTCACCTGTTACATAAGCCATTACATCTACCTCCTAAATTTCATCTTTAATCACTTCAAAATATTTATCATCTTCACTATAAAAAATCGAATATCCTTCAAGTATATATGCCCTAAGCAAATACTCTTTAGATTTATTAACTTCTCCTAATTCATACAAACTTTCACCGAGACGTAACATAATAAAAGGGTTTTCTATTCCATCAGGACAATTAATTGCATTAAATAAAAATTCTTTAGCAGCGCTAAAATCTCCATTTATATAACATGTGTCACCTAATGCTGTATAAATCCATGTACTTGCTGCCCAATTATATTTAGGTTCTGGCACTAAATATAAAGCTTCTAAATACATTTTTATTGCATTCTCATATTCAAAACGATTAACTAAGTTATCACCTTCAGAACATATACTTACTATTCTTTCATACAGTTCATCCTGTAATTCCAATATAAACTCCCCCTAATTATCTGGTGGTAAATATGTCTGTCCTAAACTAGCACCCTCAGAACGGTTTTTACTATAGTGTTCCAAATAATAATTATCTGGATCACGCATCCAATCTCTTACTTCTTTAGACTTTGGTCCATACTTCCGTCCAACTTCATTCCACCAAGTAACTGCATCTATTTTATGTGCCATATCTGCCTCACTTAACGGACGCCACTTATTGTTACCGTCTAAAAATTCAGTTTTACCACGTACTGTTCGTATTTTTGGTGGATCTTCATTTTTCATTCTCTCTATTACTTCTTTACCAGTTCTGGAAGCTTTGCTAGGTGTACTACCCATATATTCCAAACGTTTAGTGCTGCCACTTAATTCAGGTAAACCCACTTCTTTATTACTTGCGTAACCCCCATCTGGTCGGTGCCATTTTCCATTTACATCTTGATAATAACCTTTAGGAATATCACCCGTAACCCTATGTTGTAATCTTAAACCCTCACAATAAAAAAGCAAACCATGTAAACCTTATTAAACTACTTCTTTTTCTTCTACTATCGGCAATTCATATGCCGTTTTATATTTCATCATGCCATATACAATGTTTACAAGCCTTCTCATAATACATACCAATGCTTGTCCTTTTGTTTTTCCTTCTTTAAGCTTCTTTTGATAGTACGCATGAAACACTGGATTTCGTGGCATCTTACTGCCTTTTGCTACTTGCACTTGCTGCACCACTGCTAAATTATAAAATAAAGCGTGTAGCGCCTGTTTCCTTGTTTGCTTTTGTGTGTCTTACCTTTCCCACCAGAACCAAAGTAAACAGGCGCAATCCCCGCAAATCGTGCTAATTTGTTGGCATTTGGAAATCGTCTTACATCTTCAATTTCTGCAATTAATGCTGATGCCGTCACAAGTTCTATTCCCGGCATCGTCTCTAATTGATAATCTAGTAGATTTACTAGCTGTTTTAATTCTCTTTCGATGTATTTCATTTCTTTCTTTTTAAACTCAATCTCCCGTATAATACTTCTCACTAAAAAGTCTCGTGTGTCTTAATATTCCTTCATTGTATGTCCATCTTCTTTTACAAGTTTTAATATGTCGCTTGCTTTCTTTACCGAACATGTATTGTGACTAACCTCTACTAAAAAAGCCGTTAATTGCTTTATATTTGCCCCCTCTAAACAAGAGGGTGACGGATATTGCTTCCAAAATGCTAATGCTGTTTTTCCATTTTCTACGCTAAAACACAAAAAAGCACTTGTTGCCTTTAATTGACAATCAAGTGCTTTAAGTTCATATGTTTTTAAGTAGCGTAAATTTGTAAGTTTTGTAGTAACAGTATGACACCCTTTGTACATCATGACAAATACTATATTAAAACTTACGAGTTTGTACGAGTTCGTTAGTTTAATATACATTCCATGTGTTTATATTTATCGCCCGGTAAAATGTCATCTCGCCTAAGCTCGTACTTTATTTTCTATTCTATCATTGCACATAACACTCTATGATGGTACAACCATCATGGAGTATCTATTTTCAAACGCCCTATTATTTTTTCTGTCTTTCATTTAGTTAAATAGGATTATTCGGAAATTCACTATGATATTTATCGATTAACGCTTTATATTCTCTATCATTTGGTACTTCTCCTAAGTATTTATTTTTCCAAATAATCATTTGGTCACTAAAACCATATTCTGTATCGAACCAATTTGTATAATCATAATGCATCTTAAATTTCCCACTACTCTCAAGAGTCATTGTAAAGGAATACCAAAGTTCTTGCTGATTATCTTTAAAAACATTTCTTAGTTCATCACTCAACTCAAACAGCTTTCTTTTATTTTTTTTAAATTCTTCTTTATCAATAGCATAGTTAAATGGGATTTTCACACTATAATTAAAGCATTGTCTATTTTCAGGTGTATTATAAAAAAAGTACGTTCCCCCTCCAGTTTCCGATATCTGAGCATAAAAATAAAATTTCTCCCATTCTTCTGGAATCATTTCATTAACCGTTTCAGCTATTTCTCTATACAACTTGTTCATTTCTTTTTCCACTTTAATCAACCTCCTGCGCGATTTCTAATCGTTTTCTCAAATATCCCTTTTCCTTCTATTTCATAAACTATTTCAAAATAATTTGGTCTTAATGACGTTCCTTGATAAACTGGTTCAATTTTTACTGATACTTTTTTAGGAGGCTTCCCACCTAATGCATTAACCCATTCTTTCTCCATATTATACCATTCTCCACCCGAACGATTAATTTGTTTATTTTGAGCGATTAAATTATCAATATCACCGGATCCATGGAATTGCGTCCCTATCAAGTGCCCACCATCATCAGGCAATCTATCTTCTCTTCCTGCAGCCACTTGCATTCCTGTGTTTCGTTTTCCTTTTTAAAGTATTAATCCTTCCGCCTCAACATCTACTATTCTACCAAGTTCATCTGTTGTATATTTATAACCATCCTCAGTGATATAGCGTACGTTTGGCGCAAGTTCTTTCCTTCCATTTTTTCCTTTAACAATGTGCTTCCCAAGATCTTTCTCTTTTATTTCAGTTATCTTAGGAGTTTCACCCGTACCCTTAACCCCACCACTCTCCAAATTCGAGATCCTATTCTGAATACTCGCCTTTGAGGCATCATGGGCTTCTTGGAATTTCCCGCTATAGTTCGTTCCAGATCTAACGACACTTCCATCTGGCAGTATTGCTACACCTTTAGCGAATGGGGTTACGGATTCCACACCTTTTGCTACTGTATTTTCAATTATATAATATTCCCGACTTAATCTATCTAACAATCCTTAAAAATAATCTATATTGATTTTCACTAATTTAGCAATCTCTAATATCTCTAAGAAAAAAGCACTCGCTACCAATCATAGGTTTTCGAGTGCTTAAATGTATATACTTCCCATCATATTTAAATCATTTTTAAGATTTGTTCCTTCACATTTTCGTCAAACTTGGCTCCTTCTACCTTTGCTCCTGTCCAAACTACATTGTCAAGTTTAGCACCGGTAAAATTCGCGTCAGTAAAATCACCATTTAAAAGGGTCGCTCCTGTTAAATCTGCGTTTGTAAAATCTGCATTTCTAGCGTTTACTTCTGATAAATTAGCATCTTCTAAATATGCTTTTTCAAAGTTACCTTCTGTAAGATTCGCGTTGCTGAAATCCGTTCCCGAACAGTCGGCCTGTTTTGCATCTATTTTATATAAATTTGCTCGTCGAAAAGTAGCATGATTTAATATCGTTCCAACTAATTCTCCATATGAAAAATCAACTTCATCAAAACATGTTTCAAAACAACTACTTATATTTACCTTTGCATATTTCATATTGGCTTTAGAGAAATTAGCTTCACCAAATCTACAATCTGCAATATGTATTTCCTCTAAATTACAGCTCCTGAAATCAGCAAACTCAAAATCACAATCAAAAAAAGATGCTCTCATTAGTGAAGAAGCTCTTAAATGGACTTGTTTTGCCATGATACCCTCTGCCATCACCTCTGACAAATCTGAAAAAGTAAGATCTAAATTGCTCATATCTAGCCCATCTATAATTTCATCATTGTATTGAGATCTATTTAATATTTCCATGACTCTTATTCTATCATTATTTTTCTCATCCATGATTACAAATTCCTTTCATTTAACTTTCCAGATACTCCTTCCAAGCAACATTTGGAGAATAAGTTACAACCATTCGACTTTCATGAAAACTTGGCATGGCCATTACTTGAGCTGGTTCTAAGTATTTCATTACATGTAACCAACTATCAAGTAACATATCTATATCGGCTTCTAATGGATTTTGTAAAAGGTCTATACAAATCCCACCCCAATCCAGCTCTGATACGACAGCTGGGCTATTTAGTAATAATTCCTTATCAAACATGTCTAAAATATGACCACTCAAATATGTTTTAGCGCCTACCCCCAAAGGACCGTTAGGAAGAAACCTTACCGGTATAGGTAAGGCAGACATATTCATCCACATATGTAACCGTTCACGTTCTGTATTCCATGGATAAGACGCTTTCCAAAAGATTTGCGACACCCCAAAACGTGGTTTTACAATTTCTGCGATTTGATCGGATAACTCAAAAAAAGCAGACCATAAACTTTTAGGTATTGATTTATGAAACTCAAACTCAAGATATGACCTATGACTCCAGTTAACTTTAAAGCTTCCTCTATAGTGCACTGCTTTATCACGATACAAATGTACTTCTGATACTTTACGTTCCAAAATCACCTTTTCAAGAATTTCCTCACGATTATATTCTACCCGTACAGTTTCACTGTTACCCCAATGAGTAGGAGCAAATTTTTCATTCGAATCAAACACGCTCAAAAGACGACCTAGTATCTCTTCCTGATTAATCGATACTGTAGGATACATTGCAATTGTAAAATAATTAGGTTTCATTTAAATCCCCCTTAATACTAAAAAGTAAAGTTACATACTTATCTATATTTTTATCCATATACCTCCACCAGGGATATCTGGGTGCGCTTCCCACTTATGTGTCACTTTACCACTATTTGGATCAGTATAGAAAATGTCACTCTCTTTCGCTAAAGGCCCACTTGGTCTTGGATGAGGAGGAATCCCATTCAAATCGGGTTTATCGCTTGATATTGTCACAATATGACTTCCATTTTTATCTTCGAGCATCTCTCTTTCAGCTCGCATTTGGCTGTCATTATGAATAACGTGTTCTTTGTCACTTATTTTGTGTTTGTGATCATGAACTAAATCGATTTCATCCTTAGCATTACGACCTATACTATCTGGACGCGTAAGATGCCCTTCACTGGATGTATACGTAACAACCTTGCCAGAGTTATTGTCCTCTAATGTACGATTTAGGTGTTCTCCCAAAGCTTTTCTTCCTTTTATTTCTTCTTCTCTTCCACGCTCTTGACTTTTCTTTAAATTTTCACGCTTAACATCCCACTCTTTACGTTCTAAAGGCTCTTTTGTTTCTTCACAATGACGATTATACCTAATGTTATCTGCTTCCTTATAATCCCCCCGTGCTTTGGCTTCATCTATTTTTATTCGATAGTATTTTTCTCTTTCCGGGGTTAGTTTAATTTTGTTTGGGTTTGCGTTACTACCACCACTACCCTTAGCAAGTTGATAAGCGTCATCCTTAGCTGCCGTACTTGCCTTTGAAAACTTTCCAGCTACTTCTCCAACAGTTGAAGATTCTATATAAGGAAGCTTCATTCCTATTCCAGTATCCACCGTCCTAACTGCTACTGGAATAGGAGTATTTTTCATAGCATCTAGTGCATTCTTTAAAGTCTTATTTTCCTTAAGCGATTGTACCACATTATTTCTACGCTAAAACGCAAAAAAGCACTCATTTCCTTTAATTGACAATCAAGTGCTTTAAGTTCATATGTTTTTAAGTAGCATAAATTTGTAAGTTTTGTAGTAACAATATGACACTTTTTATACTTCATAACAAATACTACATTAAAACTTACGAGTTCGTTAGTTTAATATACATTCCATGTGTTTATAGTCATCACCCAGTAAAATGTCATCTCGCCTAAGCTCGTACTTTATTTTCTATTCTATCATTGCACATAACACTCTATGATGGTACAACCATCATGGAGTATCTATTTTCAAACGCCATATTATTTTTTCTATCCACTTCACATAAAATTTATTTTTCATTCATCATTATATTTTTTAATCGTGTAATTTACTTAAAAAATCAGTAAATGTATCTGCAATGTAAAATACATTTTCTCTTGCGATTTTCTCTGCTTCTTCTGCCGTAATCCCTTCACTTTCCATCAGCGCTTCCTTTTCCCATGCATCTTCATGTTCCCAAAAAACAACAATTGGATTTTCTTCATGATTTTTATAATCAAAGCAAATTAAATTTCCTGCTGGGTCAAATGCAAATGGAATTAATTCTTTAGGTAATGTATCACTAAAGTCATTATATACTTCAACTATATATTCGTCACTATTTTCATCAAAAGATAATAAAGTCCCAAAAACTCTCTCATGATTATTCACATTAAATATTTCTGGTTCCACATTAGCACCATTATTCACAGCTACACATTTTATATAATCGTTTGGAAATTTAACACCTATTTCATTACCAATTTCCCCTACAAAATCTTCACTTACAGTTGCATCAGCAAATTGCCACTCTACTTTTCTCATCTAATTCCATCTCCCCATAATTTATTTCCACCTAAGTGATTTACTTTATGTACTTTTGAAATAACTAATTGCATCTTGCCAGGGACTTGATGGTGATGCCATGTTAATCCTTTTATTCTTGCCTTACCAGCATTTATTTGAGCTAATTGACCTGGAGAAAACAATTCTTTTGAAATCTTGCCTGAATCAATCGCTTCTTTTAATTTCCTTGTACATTCCTTAAATTGTGCCTCATCTGGACTAATATGTAAATTCTTATCTAGTCTCATTTTCGTTTTAGTATTCGAATATGTTTCTGTTAGTCCCACAACTTCTTTAAACTCTTCAACACTATCATATCCCTTAGGCACAATTGATCTATTAATCAAATTTCCGTCTTTATCGTAATTATTTTTAATTACTTCGTCAATTTCAGATCTATGAACAGCGTTACCCGTACCCTTAGCAAGTTGATAAGCGTCATCCTTAGCTACCGTACTTGCCTTTGAAAACTTTCCAACTACTTCTCCAACAGTTGAAGATTCTATATAAGAAAGCTTCATTCCTATTCCAGTATCCTCCGTCCTAATTGCTGCTGGAATAGGAGTATTTTTCATAGCATCTAGTGCATTTTTTTAAGTCTTATTTTCCTTAAGCGATTGTACCACATTATTTCTACGCTAAAACGCAAAAAAGCACTTGTTGCCTTTAATTGACAATCAAGTGCTCTAAGTTCATCTGTTTTATAAGTAACATTAATCCGTCACTATTCTTTTTTCAATAGCCCAACTAAAGTTAGTTGATTTGGATATTTTACATATTTACTCGCTAATAATGCATTCCTTAATTTAACAGAGAATATTTTAAGATTTATTTTGCTCTTCATATTCTTTCATCTCTTCGAATTTTCTTCGCTCATTTTCATTACTCGGTTTCTTCCCTAAATATTTATATTCAAAATAATCCACTCGGTCATTCGGTCCAAAAGTAGATTGATACCATTTAGTATACCCATAATAAATTTTTAATTTCCCCTCAGATGTCACAATCACGTCAAAAGGTTTATAGACTTTGTCTCAAAATTTTAAAAACCTTTTATTCAAAACCGATAACAATCCATTCATCTACAAAATCCCAAAAGTGAACATTATATTTAGGCTGACTCTTAGCTGACCAAAAAGTAGCATTGTTATTCTTACAATTTTCATAATCTATAGCTATGTAGCTCCCCATACCATTACTAAAGAATCCAAAAGATGTTTTTAAATTAATCTTTATAGGTTCTTCCAATTCATCTATAATCCCCCACTCTAAGTCATCATCCCCAAAGTAAGTTATAGCTTCTAATGGCATCAATCCCATCGATTCACTTGTGTAATCATAAAATCCATTATGAACATTTTCATAAAAGTCCCTAATAGATTCAGGAATTTCTCTCCATGAAGATTCTAATTCCTCATTATTAAAACTATCTTTAGGATTTCTTCCTTCATAATATAAATCTTCTCCACCTTGATTTTTTATTGTATACAAGATTGAATAGGTGTCCTCACTTATCATCAGTTCAATATCCTCAAGGTATTCTGATAAGTAAGCAATAGTATTAGATAAATTATTATCTACATATTTTTTCCATATACTTAAAATTTTCTTGATTCTCTTTTCTCTATTATGTTCACTAAATACTTCCACCCATAAATCAGGAATTAAAGATGCATTTATATTCTTAAATTCATTTGCATTAATCAATTGAATATCTTCATTATACTCTCTTAATATATCTAACTTAGAACTCATTTTTCCCCATCCTTTTTAATATTATTTTATATTATTCTTTTTTAAAATCATCAATTTGTTTTTGCAATATTCTTTCAAGCTGTTTTTCTCTTGTAATCATCTTGCTCCTAAAGTCAAGACTAACTTCTATCTCATCTGGTGTTCCCTTTTTATAATGTGTCCATTCTTCATACGATTTAGATTGCTTTGAAGTGTTTGCAGATTTACTTAATCCTGTAAAGTTTTCTGGGTTATTTAATACTTCTAACTGTTGTTTTTCTGTTAAATTACCAAAACCATCCATACTTGCAATTCTGTCCATAGACACAATATGATCTGCTTCTAGTGAACCTATAAAAGTTTTTCCAGGAAGAGCCTGATCCTCCGTTTCTATCTTTTTATTGTGGCCTTTATTTACTTGTTTTCTTATTTTTGCTGTCGGTGTTTTTTTTCTTAATGCTTCATATTCTTCATCTGTAATCTTTCTCTCACCGTACCTAGGAGGAATTCCACTATCCCCCGTACCCTTAACCCCACCACTCTCCAAATTCGAGATCTTACTCTGAATACTCGCCTTTGAGGCATCATGGGCTTCTTGGAATTTCCCGCTATAGTTCGTTCCAGATCTAACGACACTTCCATCTGGCATTATTTCTACACCTTTAGCGAATGGGGTTACGGAGTCCACACCTTTTGCCACTAGACCTTTAATGAAGTAGTCCGCATCATTAATCTTATCTACGGTTTTCCAGCCTTGTATTTTTAAATTTTTTAATAGATTATTTTCCTTAAGCGATTGTACCACATTTTTACCCAAATTTGGATTAAAACCAGGCATTCCTTCTTTGAATTTTAATAATTTGGCTAAATCAGCTAATTCACTCGTCCCTTTGAATGCTTTTACTCCTTTTCCTACTGCTCCAACAACTGGGATTGCATCTAATCCGCCAAAAATGATGTTTCCTACCCGCTCTTCTTGGCTCAATTTCCTATGTGTTCCCCAGTCTTCTCCGTCGATACCGCTTTTTATTTGTACACCTCCGTATACTACTGCGGCAGCGGCCCCGAGTGGTGGACAAAGGATTGTTGTGATGATGATTCCTACGCCTATTCCTATGTCTCGCACCATTTCTAGTTTTTTCTGTTCATCTTCTATCGATTTGTATTCAAATCCTCGTGTGGATGGGACTACTTTCTTGTATTCTTCATAATTTAATTTTGCATCCGGATTTTGTTTTTTTAGTTCTTTGTATTCCCCTCTCAGTACGTTATCAAATGCAGGTGAATCTCTAAAAATATCTTCTACTGTTATTTTATCTTTCTTCTTCTGTATTGTTTGTGGTACACTTCCGTAGCCTGCATGCGCACCTGGTAATACTGTCGTTGTTGTAGAGCCAATTCGGTTATTTGTTTCAAAACTGAGAATAGATGTATCTCTCATTTTTTGAGCGAATTTATCCATTTCTACTAAAAAAGGTTTATCTATATGTTCAGAGACTAATCGCCCTGCTTCTCCGCAATATTTTTGTAATGTCGAATAACTATCAAGTAATTCCCTGATTTTTTGCGATTGATCTTTAGGATTAAAATGGATACTACCATCCGAGTCTAAATCTCGTATTCTTCCATCAATTCTTTTTAATGATTCATTTGCTTCCCGTAATTTCATGAGTGCATCTTTTGTAATTCGATTCATACCATCCCCCATGTTTTGCCATGGTTCAGGTCTATATTTCACATCCATCTCGTTTTCATCCCCCCAGCCGTATGGTGATTTCTACAACTTACTTAATATTTCACGTAATTGTTCGTCCTTTTCAAGCATTTCTACACATACATTTCCTACAACTGTCGCTGACCTAGAATAGTGTTCAGCCAATTCTAGTGTTTTGTGTAATATATCAGGATATTTTTCAATTACTCTCATCGCTTCACCTTTTTGATAAAAATCACAGCTTAATAAACTCTCAATATTCGTTCCAATGACGTCTACATGGATTTTATATATATTTTCTAACTTCATTACTATATCAAGTAGTTCTTGAAAATTAACTAATACTTCTTCTCCACCACCAGAACCACTATCTCCCATTGATACTTGCATTATTGAATACCTCCTAACGAGAATTGTCTCGGGTCAATTAACTTTTTATATGGCATTTTTAACACGTCATACAATTTCTTATTAATCGCATAGAGGCTCACCCAGTCATATCGATTACGATCTACATCGATTTGAACGAAATCTTCTCCTTCAGTAAAATATAAGAAACATTCCCATTTTCCTCCTCTATTACTTCGAGGTCTCGTATACGTTTCTATCGCTATAACGTCTTTATTTGATAAATCTTTTTCCTCAAATGTTTGTTGTTCTGCCTCTGTCATTCTCTTTGAGAAAAATGTATCTTCTATTTCCCTCGGTTCTCTCAATAAGAAAGGAATGCGTGTTAATAATGAAAAATATACGTCCGGCTTTGGTATGTAGTCGATCTCGTATTTTTTATTTGGTTCTATTTCTGTTAATACAGCCACACGGTCTTTATCCTCTTTTAAAAAGCCAATTAATACATTATTCATTCTCGTGTATTCATGACAATTTTCATATTCCTTTAATAGTTCAATTATTTGAAAAGCTGCAGGGGTAATTCCATTTTCACTTGTAAGTAGGCCTTTTTCTTTTAAACTCGTAGTTGCTTTCGTGACACATTCTGCATCAAGTAAAATAATTGCGTCACGGTTTGGCAATCCAAATATATCGGTAACCCCAGCTGCACCTGCGAGAACATATAATTCAGCAGGTGCAAAACTCATTTCTTTCCCCATTCTTTTATCCCTCGTTTCTCCATCACAGTTGTTTTATCGCCCTTACTTCCGATTTATCTCCGTACGTTTGAATGCTTTTATCTAACTCTTTCAAAGCTTTCGTATGTCCTTCAAATGCCTCTACCATTTCTGAATTATATTGAATGATCAAATCAAGATAACTTAAAAATGCATCTCTCGTTTTTCCATTCCATTTCGCACCTGTGACATATGCTTTTAAGTCTTTCGCTTGGTTTAAAGAATCCTTCATACCATTTTCAATGTTTTGTGCGTAAGAAATGGCACTTGCAGTGTTACTTCCTATAATTTCAACCTCTTTACCACTCATGTTGGTTCCCTCCATTCTTTGTATGCTTAATGGATAAGTTTTTCAAATTCCTTTTTCTTTTCTTCAAAAGCCTTGGTCGCTGCAGCGTATGCTGACGCTTTCTCCGATTCTGCTTTCGCTTTATATTCCAAATACTTTGCATAAGCTGTACTTTTTGCAGATCCAACATCGCTTAATGCACTTTTAAAATAGGATACTAATGTATGTAATTCTTCATCCTTTTCATGACGTTTTTGTTCAAATTCAACTGCCGGAATTTTATTAGCTTCTAAACCATTACTTTTACTCTCATAATCTCTCTTCGCTGATTCAGCATCTTGAATGAATTGCTTTAACTCTCTTTCTTTATCTTTTAAATAATCATGTAAATCATCATACCGATCTCGTTTCCTCGCACTTTCTGTAAAACCAGACGCATTTAAAAAAGCATTGTACAATTCATCTAACATCTTTCTCCCCCTTTAGCACAATAACTATGTAGTTAAATTCGTATATTTAAACATGAATATTCATTACATTAAGAATTAACAAATAATTTTTTTACATATTGCTATTTTATCAAAGGGATTTTAACATTTCCATATTTTATGAATGGCTTTCGCATTTTTCTTCAATAAAGTGAAACTTTAATCAATATGACTATGTATTTATTACTACCTTTTATCCAATTCATTCGTATTAAATCCTTGCTTGAGAGTAAGACCAGTTCTTTCTTATTTCATCAACAACTATTTCTGGATAATCCCAATGAAGCGTACGAGTAGGCTCCCTGACTCGTTTTACTATTCCTTAGGCTGTTTTGTTTCTATATTCATTCCAATATTTTGGCTCAGTCGCTCTTAAAAGAACAATAGAAAAAGGATCTGATATGAATATCAGATCCTTAACTTTAATTTCATAATACATACATCTTTTTACACGATAACTGGTTCATACGTGCTCAAATTATCATACTCAGTTTTTACAATACTAGGTGGAAGGTTAACACATCCTCAGATTCACCTTTTCTTGTAGCAGTGCATAATGTTTAATAAAATTAAAGCATATTTTTACTTACCAGACTTAATTTTTTCGTTATATTCTTCTAAAGTTAACCCTTTTTCTTTTAGATAAACAGCAACTTCTTTCCCTACATAACGATAGTGCCATGGCTCATACTTAATGCCAGTAATATTCTCTTTATCTTTTGGATAGCGGAGAGTAAATCCATATTCTGCAGCGTTCTTATCTAACCATTTGAATGCATCGGTAGTTTCAAATTTTGCATTTAAATCTTCTACAGTATTCTGCCATTCAACTGAAATAATGTCTAACGCTAATCCAGTATGATGTTCACTTGCACCAGGATACTGAAGATATTCCAATGCCTTAGCACTAGCCTCTTTATCCGACAAGCCCTGAGATTTATAGCTTTTAACTGAAGCATCATAATAAGTTTGTTGTAATTTTATAGCTCGATAACCTGATCTTAAATAAAGATTGATTCCCTCTTTTTTTGCAGCTGCTACCATATCCTGATAGGAAGTTGCAATTCTACTATCTATTTTCATATTTGGCTTCGCATTTTGGGTGATACTTGTTAATTCAATTCCTAGTTCCTTTGATAACATATGCTCTCTATTTACAAGGATAATTCTCCAATCATTAACATCAGAGATAGGTAAAACATCTTTTTTCTTCGCATGTATTTCATTTTTATTTTTATCGTTATTATTAGTAGTTGCCTGAGATGTTTGCTTTCCACTACAAGCAGCAAGACTCCATCCCATTGCTAATACCAATGCTAAAATTATAAATTTTTTAATTGTATCTCATTCCCTTTTTGTTTATTAGTCTTTATACCAATTTCCCAACACGTCTCTAGGAATCTCCTTGAAATCCTTCAAAGAAACCGGGCCGACAAATTTTTTAATTCCATGTTTTTTAGAATTTTCATCCGAATAATCTTTTAAAAATTGAATTTTAAATTGTTTCTTACCATCAGCATAGTCGGTTACTGTCGGTACGATTGCCGCTTGTCGTATACCAAAAGTTTTATCTTCATACTTAACAAATTGTACATAAGATAATCCTCCAACCAATGTTTCTAATTTTTCTTGCGCAGAAATAAGATTTCCAAGAGAATAATAGATTAGCGTTTCATGTCCATCTTTATTTTGTTTCCACTCAATTGGTTGAATTACATGTGGATGATTTCCAATTACTACATCTACACCTAAATCTGTTAAATATTGAGCAACTTCTTTTTGTTGCTTTGAAGGTGTTGAGGTATATTCTACTCCCCAATGCACCATAACAATCACCATATCAGAGCTACTCTTTGCCTTTTCCACATCATTTTGTATCGCTTTTTTATCAATTAAATTTAAAGCCCAAGACTTATCAGCTGGAATTTTAATTCCATTCGTACCATATGTATAATTTAGTAACGCAAAACGAATACCATTTTTTGTAATCGTTTTTATTTCATTACGCTCGTTTTTACTCTCATTAATACCTACTGGGATAACATCCGGATATTTTTTCCAGTATTCTCTTGTATTCGCAACACCTTTAATACCCATATCCATAGCGTGATTTGTCGCTTGCGTCACTATATTGAATCCAGTGTCCACTAAAGATTGGCCTACTTCTTCAGGTGTATTGAAAGTCGGATATCCTTGTACTTTTAAATTATTTCCGGCAATCGGAGTCTCCTGGTTCACTATAGCAAGATCACTTGATTTAACAGCTTTTTTGATATTTTCATAAATATAATTATAATCATATGAACCGTCTTTTTGTTTGCCATCTTTAATTACTGCGTCATGATATAAATTATCACCCGTTGCTATTAAATTCACAACCGATTGTACTTTTTTATCTTCCGTAAAATTAGGAGACTGTTGGATAGGACTTTTATCTACCCAATTCGGTGCTTTTAATGATGTATCTATATTGGATTCAGCCGGTGGTAATGAAGCTTTAGATGTCTTAACATCTGTATTACTACAAGCGGTTAAAAGCACTAAAAAAATAAGACATACTAAAAAAAACTTTTTACTTCTCTGTAAAGTATCTAACATGTGATCCTCTTTTCTGTTTTATTCCTTATAACCAGTTCTAACAAATCATTCTTTAAAACAACGTATTTTGGTTTTACCCTTAATTATGGAAGGACACTCTGTTACACCTGCTTCGGAATATACTAATAATTGTTTTCCGCTTTCTAGCAATCTATCGATTCCATCAGAAGTGATAGGTTACTAGAAAAAGATGATCCATCAGGATGTCGACTAGTTTGATATACCTATTCCAATTGCAATAACTCGTTTAATATTTAAACAAGATAGGAGAATCGTTCATATAGCCTCTTCTCTCGCTTTATGTTTAAAGTGCCTCCAAAAAAGGGATCGTTGCTGTACCCCTTTACATAGTGCGAAATTTTTGTAACTAATTTCTTTCATTCAAGCGACAAACATTATACCGATAACAATAAGTAAGACCCAAGAACTTATTTTACCAATATACGAAAAAAGTAGCAATCTTTTGTCCCATATAAAGAAGCCCATTAGGAGAAATGAACGAGAGATTCATTCTATTCAATTCCTTCATTGATTAATAAAAAAACAAGCCATCCAACTATTGGATGGCTCTATACTATAAAGAAAATTTGTTATTGGATTACTTCAATTTCCCTTCAAAAACAATCTTCCTACCGCACGGCTCAACTACTGTTTTGCCGTCTTTCTTTACTTCATGAAAGATTGGCTCTTCCATACGACGAGACGGAGCGTAGCCTTCTTGTTCCATACGTGCTAAGCAGTCTGTAATTGTTTCATTTTCAAGTACTTCAAATTTCTTTTTATTAGGTTGTTTTGTCATGCCCTAACCTACTTTCTATTTTTCTTGATGCAAATTGATTTTTCATGTAGACCATATATAACATTGCGAGAATTCCCATTATAATCATAACCGCAATAAAAAAGCTTGTATACTGTATTTTTTCTATAAATACGCCGCCTAATACAGGTCCCATAATACTTCCTAAACTAAAAGCGATTCCGGATAATATATTACCTGCCGGTAGTAAATGTCTCGGTAATAAATCAGTCATAAATCCAAGCCCTAAAGAGAAGCACGATCCAATAACCATACCCGCTAAAAGCATGCAGGCAAAGACGATCCAGTAATATTGATCAAATACGGCGGCAAGTAGAAAAATGCCCGTACTTATGCTAAACGTCCACGTTAATATACGGTCCCTTCCGTATTTATCACTCAATATACCGAGCGGAATTTGTGTAATAATACCCCCAACTGCAAATGCTGGTAATAAGAAGGATACATCTGAAACAGACCACCCTTTACGAAGTGCATATACTGGTAAGTTACTGTTTAGCATTGCTTCAAGTACGCCATATGCAAGTGGTCCTAGCAGTGCAATCCATCCTAATCCAACAACTTGTTTATAACGAGAAAATGATGATTCACTCTTCGCTTCTCTTTCATCTTGCGCTGGGAATGCATTTTTTGTTGGAAGTAGTAAAAGCCAACCTATTAAACAAAGTACAGTAGATATAATAAATGGCGTTGCAAGACCGTACTGCACAGTGCTTGCTAAATACGGGCCAACGGCAAAACCAATTCCAAAGAATACACCGTATATCGATACTTGTCTCCCTATTTTACTTGGGTCTGATGTTGTCGTGATCCACGTTTGTGTTCCGACATGAAGCATATGATCTCCGACTCCAACTAGAAATCTAAGGATAAACCATACCCAAAACGAAAATGTTTGTGTAAAAAAGAATAATGAAATAATAACGAGAAACCCACCTATAACAATAATCGGCTTCATTCCAAACCTTTGCATCGGTTTTTCAAGAAACGGCGAAATGACTAATATCCCAATGTACAATGCCGTCGCATGAATACCATTAATACTTGAACTAACCCCTTCTTGTTCAAAAATCATTGCAATGGCAGGTAAGAGCATTCCTTGTGATAAACCTGAGATTGCTACAATCCCAACCATAATCCAAAAAGTAAAACGCATTGACATCCCTTTCCCTCTCCTTCTCACGCTTCCACTTTTCATTATAAACTGTTTCTGCAAATGCGTGTACGGATATTCACAATAAAAAACAAGCTAAAAGAATGAACCTTTTAGCTTGTTATCTTATCCTTCCCAAACTTGCGCTTTCACATTGTTATGAAATTGCTTAAAGTATGGATGTTTATAAAAAGCAGTTTCATATAAGTATTGCTGTGCGTTAGCGATTGGTGGCTGCGGATATTGCATTTGTAAAGGAACTACAGCTGGCGAAACTTGCATATACAGCGGGTTTATCATCATTTTTGTATATGCGTAATGATTATATGGCGAATAAGCGATGAAAAATGGTTGATGCATTGATAATCTCCCCTTTTACCTACAATGTTATAGTATATGCAATACCTTTCATTTCGGGGATTATTTCTGTTCTAACCAATTCTCTACATGTTTTATAAATACATCTAAACAATCAATAAACGGCGAGTGTCCGCAATCTTCTAATACCTTCAACTCTGCATTTGGCAAATGTTTCGCTAATTCCTCACCGACTACTTGGGGTACGACATAATCTCTATCGCCTTGTATGACGAGTGTTGGCGCTTTAATACGATGAATTTGCTTACTTCCCTCTACAACCCCATTATGTTCATCTGAAATATTAAATGTAATGAGCGCATAATTCACATCTACGAAATTACGTTGCGTTAACATATCATCTAAATACTTTTCATAACGGTCCGGTTCAGGTTGGTTATGCGTATATATTAATAGATTCCATACTGTACGGTAATATAGTTTGTTCATATTTTTTATCGCGTCTAATACTGGAGCGATTTGTACTGGATCTTGTGCAATTTCTTCTTTCGTCTTTACTAAACTTGATACAATCGGCTGCCCATTCGTATCTTTTTTAAAGATTGGGTAACCTTTCATTCCTACTGATTCTACTAAAATTAACTTTTCTACAAAAGTTGGGTGATTCGCTGTAAATTGCATCGCAACGCCACCGCCCATTGACCAGCCCATTAATGAGAATTTCTCTAGCTTTAACTCGTCGATAAATAATTTTACATCTTCTGCAAAGTCTTGTAATGAATCTATCGATTGATTATACGTTGATTGTCCAAACCCTCTTAAATCAAGAGCGTAAATATGGTATTGATCTTGCAACTTTTCAATAACTAAATCCCAATGTTGTGACGATGTCATGTTCCCGTGAATGAGTACAAGAATATCTGTATTTCGCCTTCCAACTTCCTGATATGCAATCGTTTCTCCGTTCGATAGTGAAACAAACTCCATTGTTGCAGGCTTAATCATCACAAGTTCCCCCATTCTATTTAATAGAAAGAAAATTCTTTACTTAATTAAAGAATAGCACGTAGAATGTACGTTCGCAACATAAAACCTATAAGAATTTTTTACATAAATCAACATGTCTATTACTAGACAATTATTATAAAAAAGTATATAGTTAGCTAGGTAACTAATTTGAAAGGATCAAAATACATGGACGAAAAACAACATTTTTTTCACATCGTCAGCCAGACTTCTCGAAAGTTTACGAAGAAATTTAATGAACGTGTATCTCCAACAGGGTTATTTAGTGCGCAATGGGCTGTTATTTTCCGCATTAATCAAACTGGTTCTTGTACGCAAACAGAATTGTGCCAGTATTTAAATGTTGAATCACCAACGATGACTCGTACATTAACACGTATGGAAACGATGGGATGGATTATTCGTACAGAAGGTAAAGATCGCCGTGAGAAGCTCATTTCTTTATCCGAAACAGCGATAAAGATGATTCCAATATGGCAAGAAGAAGTTGATACTTTCGAAGAAAAAACGCTAGAAGGTATTAATGAAGATGATTTACATCAAGCATTTCAAGTGTTACAACAAATTATTAAAAATTTAGATTAAATTGGAGGGATGACGATGCAAAGTGAGAAACTTTGGACGAAGGATTTCCTCGGAACTTGTTTTAGTAGTCTATTTCTCTTCTTAACATTTTACATGCTTATGACTACTCTGCCTGTCTATGTAATAGACGGCCTAAAAGGAAAACCTGAGGAAATTGGTTTAGTTGCAACTGTGTTTCTTATTTCTTCTGTTTTATGTAGACCATTCACAGGAAAATGGCTCGATGATTTAGGAAGAAAGAAAATATTATTTATTTCACTTTCATTATTTTTAGCCGCTACTGTTATGTATTTCGGTGCGCAAAGTTTATTCTTATTACTTGCCCTTCGCTTCTTACACGGTATTGGGTTCGGGATGGCAACGACAGCTACTGGTACGATCGTAACTGATGTTGCGCCAGCTCATCGACGAGGCGAAGCACTTGCATATTTCGGCGTATTTATGAGTCTGCCGATGGTAATTGGTCCTTTTTTAGGTTTAACAATTATTTCTCATTTTTCGTTTACTGTGTTATTTATCGTTTGTTCCGTATTTTCATTACTTGCATTTTTATTAGGACTACTTGTAGATATTCCACACGAAGCACCTGTTAGCAAACAAAAACGTGAAAAAATGAAATGGAAAGACTTAATCGAACCATCTTCTATTCCAATTGCACTTACAGGATTTGTTTTAGCCTTTTCTTATAGTGGTATTTTATCCTTTATTCCTATTTATGCGAAAGAACTCGGTTTAAGTGAAATTGCAAGTTACTTCTTTATTTTATACGCACTTGTTGTTGTCATTTCTCGTCCATTTACAGGAAAGATTTTTGATCGCTTCGGTGAAAATGTACTCGTTTACCCTGCTATCATTATTTTCACAATCGGAATGTTCATATTAAGCCAAGCACAAACTTCATTTTGGTTCCTTGGCGCAGGTATGCTAATTGGTTTAGGTTACGGAACATTAATTCCGAGTTTCCAAACGATTGCGATTTCTGCCGCTCCAAACCATAGACGTGGTTCTGCGACAGCTACGTATTTCTCATTCTTTGATAGTGGTATTGGCTTTGGTTCTTTCATTTTAGGTATTGTCGCAGCGAAATCCAGTTATCATAATATGTATTTTATCGCAGCTATTATCGTTGCGTTCACTTTACTTTTATATTATGGATTACACGGACGAAAACAAAAATTCAAGAAACAACCTACAGACGGAAAAATTTCCGCTTAACGTTAATAAGGAAAGTAAACTTCCCCGTTTACTTTCCTTATTTTGTATTTCTTTCAAGACGAGCGTATACTTATAGTAGAAATAAAAAGGAGGGCCATATATGAAACTAAAAAAATCTCCCCTACTCTTACTTATACTAACATTCATATTTGTAATTACAGGGCTTGGGTTTACTTACTTCAAACAAAATAAAACGACCCCATCAAAACATAATGTGACAAAAGAAAACTGGTTAAATGACCCTTACTTACGTTGGTCATATACCCATATGAAAGAATTCACTTTAGTTAATAACGTAAAAAACAATCCTGACCAAATTGCTCACTTCCCTTCCGCATTGCAAAACTTAGACGATTTTGCTGTGGAGCGTAGATTCGGAAATACAACTCCTCTAAAAAAACTTTTAGACGATAACAAAACAGATGCTTTTGTCGTTGTACATAATGGACAACTTGTTTACGAACGATATTTCAATGGGTATAAACAGAATGAACCTCATGGTATGGCATCATTAGCAAAAGTCTTTACCGGGGCAATTATACAATCTCTCGCTGAAGAGAATCGTATTGACTTAGAAAAAACAGCTGACACTTACATAAAAGAATTAAAAAACACACCGTTCGGTAATGCCACACTTCAGCAATTAATGGACATGCAAGTTTCAGCAGAATACCCGACCCACGGATATGAGCAGCCTGGGCTAGAAAATCAAGATGCACAATTATATTTAGCTAGCAATATTTTACCCCGCGGCAAAAATTACGACGGTCCGATGAAAATTTATGATATGTTACGAGAAGCCGAAGAAACTGCACCGCCTGGTTCTTCCTTTTCTTACAATAACGGATCAACAGAAACGCTCGCTTGGATTATTAGAACTATTACTGGTAAATCACTAGCTGAAAATGTAAGTGAACGAATTTGGTCTCAAATTGGTATGGAAGAAAACGCGTATTACGTTACAGATGAAACAAAAGTAGAACAAGCTAGTGCTGGATTAAATGCAACTGCTAGAGATATGGCGAGATTTGGGCAATTACTATTAAACAATGGAGAATATAACAGAAAACAAATTCTCCCTTCTTCTATTACAGAAAGTGTAAAAAATGTCCAAGAAGGTGAACTTGCAATTGGCCCTGGAGCTTCCATTTCTTATCATAATCAATGGTGGATTCCGCACAATGAACAAGGTGCTTTTGAAGTGTTAGGTAGTTACGGACAAACACTTTACATCGATCCGAAAGCAAATATGGTAATCGTTCATTTCTCTTCTAACGCAACGCCAAGTAATGAAATACATTCGACTTACTCAAATATGTATGTTGATATTGCCCATCATTTAGAAAAGCTTCCACAGTAGTGGAAGCTTTTCTAAATGATGGGATATTTTATTTATACTCCTACATATTAGAAGATGCTGAAAGAATAACTGCTTATAACACGCCTATCAAAATTTATATAAGCAGTTTACATGTTTAATTAAGTTTTTAACTAATACATCCACACCTTTTGGAGAATTCGTTAAAACACTTCCCTTACAAAGATTGTCTGTTCATATTGGTCGAAAATTTCTTCTATAGATGAAAATAAAGTTTCTTCCGGGATGATGAACTTTATTTTTTGACCATTTTTTAACATAAAGGAAATTGTTCCATTATCATTAAAACCTGTATGAAACGTTCCTCGTTTATTTAATAGTACCTCTTCAATTGTATTTATTTCAATTGAAAAGGTATTCTTTAATTGCAAGAGTTCATGTATATTGCCAGTATGTATTTTTGTATCTATTTCAGTTTCTAAGTTTAATTGTTTTTTCTCAATTTTTTTGAACCAAAACAAAAACAATAGTTCTGAAATACCAGGTAATTGTTTTTTATAAGCATGTCGACTATGAAACTGTCCGCCAATCTTTATAAAATATATACAGTCACCTGTAACAAAAACTTTATAATACATATCTGCCGTAAACATTTTAGGCTTTAAAAGATAAAAACTTTTGATCATAATTCCCCCATCAATTTTAAGTGTATTTGTATAAACATTTTTAGCTAGGTTTGTGCTTAAACATATTTCTCATGTAATGCAACACTATTGTATTGAATCTCCTCTCCCTTTGCAACAGTTGCTTTGAAGCCAGCTAGTAACCTTTCTCTATACTATCCCTATAAGTGCTACCCCATTTCCAACCGTTTTCTTCTAGTATATTAAAAGCAGAATCTGATACAAGGCTCTATATCAACCTATCAATAAATTACCACCCTACAAATATCTGAATTTTCTTTATGTTGGAGGTTATCTCCTAAACAACCTCGAATAATTGTAATACATATACATAAGGAGGGTGATCTATTTTGTTTCGTTCCTTTACAAATGGTTGCGTCGCCTTAGTGCAACGCTTCTTGCCAGAACCGTTTATTTTATCATGTTTACTAACTGTTTTTGTTATCTTCTTTGGTATGTTTGCGACTCACCAAACCCCTGTAGAAATGATTAATCACTGGGGTAATGGAATTTGGGGACTCCTCGCCTTTTCTATGCAAATGGCACTTGTACTCGTGACTGGATCTGCTTTAGCAAATGCTCCTCTTATTAAAAAGGGATTAACGAAAGCTGCCAGACTACCAAAAACGAATGGACAAGGCATTATTGCCATTTCAATTGTAAGTTTACTTGGTGCATACATAAACTGGGGCTTTGGAATTGTTGTATCTGTTTTATACGCAAAAGAAGTGGCAAGGCAGCTGGACGGATTAGATTATAGACTAGCAATCGCCTCTTCTTACTCTGGATTTCTCATTTGGCATGCGGGTCTTTCTGCCTCTATCCCTCTTACGTTAGCAACAGGCGGTGAAACGTTAATTAAAACGACTGCTGGAAGTATTAAAGAGGCGATTCCAATAACAGAAACGTTATTCTCACCATACGCTCTCGTTCCAGTTATTATTTTTCTCATTACGATGCCTCTCATTAATAAGGCGATGCATCCAGATGAAAAACATACGATAACTGTAGATCCTAGCGTGTTCCATGAAGAAGCCGCTGCTCAAGAAGTAGAAAAAAATACATTCGCTGAAAAGATGGAAAATAGCATTATTATTACACTTTGCGTTGGATTGTTAGGTCTCATTTATATTTTCAATTACTTTTATACGAAAGGTTTTAACCTTACTCTCGATATCGTGATTTTTATGTTATTAATTGCAGGTCTTATTTTCCACCGTACTCCGATTCAGTATATTCGCGCTTTTTCAGAATCTACGAAAAGTGCTTCTGGCATTTTACTTCAATTTCCGTTTTACGCAGGAATTATGGGCATGATGATTGGAGCAAATAGTGAAGGACTTTCACTTGGAGGAGCTATTTCTAATTTCTTTATTAGCATTTCAAATGAAACGACTTTTCCGCTCTTTACATTTTTAAGTGCTGGCATTGTTAACATTTTCGTTCCATCTGGCGGCGGTCAATGGGCTGTGCAAGCACCAATTATGATTCCAGCTGGCGCTGAACTTGGTGTACCTGCTGCAAAAACAGCAATGGCAATTGCATGGGGCGATGCTTGGACGAATTTAATTCAACCTTTCTGGGCATTACCAGCATTAGCGATAGCTGGTTTAGGTGCTCGTGACATTATGGGATTTTGTGTTGTGAACTTACTATATGCGGGTTTTATCATTAGTCTATGCTTCTTATTTATTTAAACAAAAAGCTAGTTTTATACTAGCTTTTTTACATAATAAATCACTTATTTCCCACGCAATTTATAACCTTCTCCCACTCTATCTCCGTAAGATGTAATGACTCAAATGCAAAAAAATCTTCACACACTTTTTCAATTAGATGTGGATTTTCCCTCAAAAAATTCCACTGTAACGCTTTAGGAAGAAAATGCATTTCATATTCTTTACTTCCCCGTACTACCTCATCAACTTCTCTTTCACAAATTCCTCTTATCAAGTAGTCATTTCTTAACTCTATTTGAATTTGCTGAAATGTTTTACTACATTTTTTCAATTGAAGTAAACACGTAACATACTTCCGAAAAAGTTCGCCGTCATACTGAACACAGTTTATAATACGGTCGACTTCATTCATAATGTACGAGCCTTTTCTTCTATTTGTAATAACCATTTTTCACGCTTTGATACTTTACTCGTTTTCACAGATTGAAACACTGAACGTTTTATATCGCGAATGCCACAAAAACGTAAAACACCTCTCTTCATCATAATCCAATCTGCTGATCGATATAATAGTGCGACGTACCATAACGGTGAATCTAGCGTATTAATCACCCACGCCTTCTTACCTTTCAATAAGCCTTTCGGCAGAGCCCCTTCATATTTATAAGCAAATCCAGCTACGAAAATACGATCGATAAATCCTTTTAAAATTGCTGGCATCCCCCACCACCATATTGGATAGATGAATAGAAGTGTATCTGCTTCTTCTACTAACGTTCTGTACCGAGCTGTTTCTTCTTCATTTACTAAATCACGTCTTTTCTTCTCTTCATTAAATACGAGGACTGGATCAAATTGTTCTTTGTATAAATCAAGCAGCGTAACTGAATGATTTGTTTCCGGTAGTCCTTTTTGCACATGATTTAAAATCGCCGCGTTAAAACTTGAAGGATTAGGATGAGCGTATACAATTAGTACGTTCACTACATAACAACTCCCTCTATACGTTAAAGTTTCCCCTTCTTTAATAACTTCTCTAAAATTTGTACGTTTTTCGAACTTTGCAATAATCGATTCAATAATATAAGTAATTCTTCTTTTTCTAAATCTTTCAGTTTCTCTTTAACTGCACTCTCACCAGCACCTTGAATATCATAAACAACTGCCGCCATATGCTTACAAAGATTCTCATATGGACATTCGCAGCTACTTTCTGAAAAATCTTCGAGATTGATAACTACTTCATAATTTCCTGCATTTCCAGTAACGAAAGCAAACACTTTTTTATCATGTATTTCAACATCTTCTACATGTCCATCTTCATAATATTCATATCCCTTATCTACAATGTACTTTGGGATCCATTTCGTTATATCTTCTAATAAGTAAGCGTACATAATTGTACGCCTTCCTTTAATTCCCTTTTGACTTCAAAAATCCTGTATGTTATTCTAATAACTGTCAAATAGCAAGTCTATATGACAAAACGACTGACACCTATTCGGCGAAGGTGTCTCTTTTCATTTGCAGCCGATATGAATTGCCTCTTTCAGGCACATTCAATTTTTGACACTACACACTCAACACCATTCCCTGTATCAGGCTGCTTTAGCAGTCTTTTACTCTACATACTCCGTTATTTTAAGAAAAAAAGAGAGCTTAGCTCCCTTTTCTCGCCTTATACAATACCCCTTTTTCAGCATAGAGATATTCATCAGCTAATGTAATTTTCCCATCCAGTTTTAGTTCGTCTAATAATCTTGATAAATAAAATTGATGCAACATCTTTTTCGTGAATTTTCCTTCATGATGCGAAACGATATGTTCTTGAATATCTAACAATGATATCGGCTTATCTTGCTCTATCATATATTCATAAACTGTACTACGCAGTTTTACGTATTTTTCGAGTGTCACAGTAATGCGCAACCCCTTTCTTCTTAATATAAATTTTCGTAATCGGTTTTTTTGCAATAAAAAAACCTCTCCGATAAGAAGAAGTTACGTATATATCTTCGTCTTATCTCCCAGAACAAATATGTTCTGCTGGAATTAGCACCTGCATCGCGGTTGCTGGGTTTCATCGGGCCAGTCCCTCCACCTCTCTGGATAAGAAAATATTCACTTAATTCTTACTATACGTAATTCCACTTTAATTGTCAAATAAATATAACAAATTATATTTTCTTCCTTACTGTTCATACTACCCATATACGAACACGCAAGGAGGATTATGAAATGCATCAAAATGCTCGCGGATATGTACAAGATTCTTTTCAATCATTACAAGAAGCTAAAAATTGTTTAGAAGAAGCGCTCGAAACAGTTGAAAAAGATTTTAATCGCGCTCGTATTGAACAATCACTTTATGCTGTTGAACAAGCTATTCAACGTTGCGAGTACACCGTTCATATTTTAGAAAAAGATTAAAAACTTCCCATCAATTGATGGGAAGTTTTTTCAAATGGCATACTTCATAATTATTGCCGTTATGATTAAAAAATATACAGAATTAGCAATTTCTAAAATTCCTACTTTTATAATAGAAATTTTTTTGCCATACAACATAATCGCTCGAATGACACTTGGTATAAAAATAAGAGAACACCACGGATTAATCACAAATATGATTATCGTTAATACGATATGATATCCCCAAGATATAAGACGATACTTCGGGTTATTTTTTTCACGAATCATCGTTTTCACATAGAACGTACTACCTAAAAAGTATAAAAATGAAATAAGTGCAATGAATATAGCTGTATGATCGATTTGCTTCATTGAAAAGTAATAACTAATTAACCCACCGATACAAAACACAATGATTGCACAAATATCATTTAGCAATGCTCTTTCATTTTTTTGACGGGCGTAATACATATTCACTATAAATAATGGAATCATTACTATTAAGAATAAAAGAATTCGCCACTCATATAATAAAGAAATCATCCCAAATAGGAACGCAATACTGAAATAAACAATGGCAGCTTGTAAAAACTCTTTTTTTCGTCTTTGCTTTATGTACGTAAGAAATGGATACGTGGCTAAATAGATAAAGAACCACGCTAAAAACAATGGAATATGATAAATAGTAGGTTTCCCAAGTATGACACTTAATAAAAAAGGAATAACAAGCATGGCCCATGCACCATGTTGCTTCGGAATAACTAACTTCATTAACTATACACCTCCCTTTTAAAAAAAGTTCTCACCTACCATTATACAAATAATTTTATATAATAACGGATGTATATTAAATCGATTTTTTGACAAAAAAATGCTCCTTACAATATGTAAGAAGCATGAAAGAGGCAAACGAATATGTAAGTCGCGACCCTACCTTATATGAGTATGCTTTTCTATGTCACGTTATGCTCATCTAATATACCGTATTTCTTTTTAAATCTTGTAAGAATCGTAATCCATGAAGTACTAAATAGTAATAAGAAAATAACATTCGAAATCGCATGGCTCAAATCAAAGTAAAAACTTGCGATATAATACGAAATGACAGTTTCCCACGTTGCTTCTCGTATAAAACCGAGAAGGCCCCAGAAATTCATAATCCAGCCAAATAAAAAACCAACAATTACTCCGTAAAGAAGTCTTCCCCATAGCTTTTTCATAAAAAATGTATTACGAAGTAGACCTGCTATAAAACCAATCATGCCCCACGAAAACATTTGCCACGGTGTCCACGGACCTTGTCCTAAAAAAATATTAGATACGATTGCTGCTGTAGCACCAATCATAAAACCAGTTTCACTTCCAAAGACAATTGCAGAAACGATAATGACAAAAGAAGTTGGTTGTACACTTGGTAAAATAGAAAATGGCACCCGGCTTACTGCTGCAATTGCCGCTAATACAGCAACGAGAACAATTTCACGTGAAACAAACGCCTTTCTTTCAAAACGGATATAGAAAGGTAACATAATAACCGCTAATATAAACAAACTACTTAACATGTAATAACCGTCCATGACAAGTGTCGTAAAGAGTAATGTGCCGATTATTACTGCAAAGATACATATTATGAATGCAACATATCTTTTGGACACGCTTCGTACACATCCTCCCACGTTAATGCATATGGCAATTCTTTTCGAATGAATCGATTAATAGATGTTGTATAAAAGAAGTTGCCGCTAAAAAATTCTTTCGGTGCATCATTCATAATGACTGTTCCATCAAATAACATCATACATTGATCAACGTATTTCGCTGCAAATTCAATGTCATGCGTCGCCATTACAATTGTTGTTCCTTCTTTTTGTAGCTTCCTAAATAGCTCTCCTACTCTTTCTTTCTTCCATGGATCTAACCCCTTTGTCGGTTCATCCAGTAATAATAGCGTTGGCTTTGATAATAACGTTGTACATAGCGCAAGTAATTGTTGCTCTCCTCCGCTACAATCATGCGGATGGCGTTCTTTAAGCGCATGTAACCAAAACTTTTTCAACATCTCTTCTGCAATTTTTCTTCCTTGTTCTCCATATAATTCACGCGCACGTTCATAAACCTCGTCCCATACTGTATCAAATGTAAAATGGTAATACGGATGCTGCGATACATACCCAATACTTTTAAAACGTTCTTTCGAATCAATTTTATGTATTACTTTTCCGTTCCACTTTACTTTCCCTCTTCTCGCTTTTTGTAATCCTGCTAAAATCGTTAACAGTGTAGACTTACCTGTACCATTCTTCCCAACGAGTGCTACCCATTTTCCTTTTTCAATCGAAACTGATAAATCACGTAAAATAAGCGGACTATTTTTTTCATATTGGAACGAAATATGCTCTGCGCTTAAAATTACCTCTTGCTTTTCACTTTGTGCTATTGGCTCATTTACATATGATATCGCTGCAAAATCATTCATTTTCATTTGCGCCTCTCGCACTGTAAACGGAATATCTCTCACATTCCACTCTAAAAATAGCCTTGGAATTTGCGGAATAAATGGACGGAATGTTTCTACTCCCCACATATCCGTAATAACAATTTTAGGACTACCATCATACATAATACGGCCATTATCCATACAAACAACGCGTGTTGCAAGCGGGATAACTTCATCTAAACGATGTTCACTTAAAATAATCGTAATTCCAAGTTCTTCATTAATCCGTTTTAATAATCCTAAAAACTCTTTTGCAGCGATTGGATCTAACTGCGCTGTCGGTTCATCTAATAATAGCAATTTCGGCTGCATAACTAATACCGCAGCTAAATTAACAAGTTGCTTTTGCCCACCAGATAACGTGTGAACAGATTGATGCAATAAATCTTGAAATCCTAAAAAGCTAATAAGCTCTGCTATTCTTTTTTGAATAATATGTGATGGTAATCCGATATTTTCTAAAGAAAATGCTAATTCTTGAATCACTGTATCCATAACGATCTGATTTTCTGGGTTTTGAAATACCATCCCAATTTCTTGGGCAGATAACAAATCAGCTACTTCCTCTATTAAAACACCCTCATAAAATATCTCTCCAGAACGCGTACCAATTGGAAGTAACTCCTTTTTAAAATGTTTTAATAAAGTCGTCTTCCCAGATCCCGATCCTCCAGCAAGTGCAATAAACTCACCTTTTTGAACAGAAAGAGAAATATGCTGTAACGCTTTTTCATTTTCATCAGCATATACAAATGATAAATTGTTTATTTCTGCATGCGCCACCATATCCATTCTCTCCCTTCCATTATGATTGGTAAACTAATAAACATCGTAAATACGACAAACATCATCCCATCGTATTGCTGAAATAGAATCGATTCGACTTTCGGATAAATAATCAATTTCCCCCCGCCATAATTACTACATATAATAGCCGCTATAAATAAAATGATTAAATAACTGAGCGTATACCAATCGCGCCTTTCCATTCTATAGCGAATATACGTCGTACGCTTCGTTACACCAAATCCACGAGCTTGCATAGAATCTGCCGTTTGCAGTGCATCTTCTAATGAACAAATTAATAATACTTGCAGCAATTGCATACCATTTTTGACGCGTTCAATTATCGAACCTGAATCTACCTGCACACCTTTCGTCTTTTGAACGAGTGTGATTTTCTTTAATCGCCTTATAAACAAAGGAACAAATCTCACTGTAATCATCGTTAACAATGCAACTTTCGGTGAAATTCTTGAAAACAAATATAAAAATTTATGACTGGAAATAATATCATTGTATGACGCAAACGTAAACATAACTGCAACTAGTAATAACCCCATTACTATTCCAAACATAATCGCCTCAAGCTTAATACGGTCATCACCTAACCAAAATAACGTAGTTCGACCTCTATGCGTTAATAACGAATTAAATAAAATTACCATAAAAAAGAAAACAATTGTGCTCGGTAGCATCTTTCTTATCTTTTCGCTATTTCCTTGCATCACATTTAACATAATAATTAATACTATTGCTCCAATTAAAAAAAGAGGATGAAGACACATCATACATAGTATCATCACCCCGATATAATAGAAAAAATTCACAAAAGGATGTAAAGAAGAAAAACTTATTTTCATAGCCCTTTACCGAATGCCTTTCTTATTGTAATACGTATACCCACTCAATTGTATCTCCTGGTTTTACCGTAGCTACACCAGCACTATGGTTTGGAAAAGCACCGTTCACACGATATTTCCATCCACTAGTATCCGCAATATCTTTTTCATATAAATCATTAATACCTTTTACATAAATACTATCTCTAGATCCGCTTGCATCAACATCTAATCCTGTACGTTGCAATACTTTATACACTGTATCGCCTTCTTGTACATCCATCTTTTTCGCACCCATTATATATCCGTTATTTCCTTTTACCGAGATTGTTACTTGTTTTGCTTTAGGTACTGGTGGTACTGGTGGTGGCACTGGGTTTGGTGGTGGTACCGGTGTTGGTGGAGCTGGTACACTATTGTTCTCTTCTGGCTTTTTCTTTTGCTCCTGCTTCGGTGTTTCTTTCGGCTGATTCACAACCTTTGCTTCTTCTTTTACTTCTGGTGCTTTCGGTTGTTGTTTCTCTTCTTGTACTTGTTGCTGCTCTGGTTGCTTATTTACAGCAGGTTGCTCTTTCGGTTGTTCCTGTTGTTTCTCTTCTTTCTTTACCTCTGGTTGTGCCTGCGGCTTTTCCTCTTTCGGCTTCTCTTCTACTTTTTGTTCTTGTTTCTCTTTCTGTTCTTCTTGCTGCTTTTGCTCTGATTCAGCTTGCTTTTCTTCTGCTTTTTCTTCTGGCTTCGCTTCATCTTTTTGTTCTTCTTGTTTCGCTACCTCTTCTTGCTTCGGTTCTACCTTCTTTTCAGGCTTTACAGCTGCCTCTTCACATCCGGCAAGTAGCCCGAGCGAAAGCAGTAAAGAAATGAACCATTTCACCTTACTCATCCTATCTCTCACCTTTCATACGAAAATTAGGAGCAAATAATTGCTCCTAATTTTTTGTTAAGCTACTTTACGTCTCCATAATACATATGCAGAAGCAATACATAATACCCCCATACCTACTTCTGTTGCTGCACTATGAGATGATGCTCCTGTTTTTGGTAGACTGTTACCGTTTCCGATTTTTTTATTCTTAACCGGTTCGTTATCTACAACTACTTTTAGATTTTCATCTTTTGTTTCTTGTTGTACTTGTTTTTGTTCTTTCGGTTCTTCAGTAACTTCTTTTTCTACTACATTATTTTCTGGTTCAACGACCTTTTCTGGCTCTTCAATCGGTTTTGGCTTAATTACATCACCAGCGTCTACATTAGACCAATCATAAATAGATTTTCCCATTTCCTTAAATTGAAGTAATGCTAAAAGAGCCTGTTCTGTAGCCATTCCGTTACCATTTTGATCACTTGGTAACCATTTAAATTCACCATTTGAAAGTTGATATGATAATAGGTTTTGCATTGCCTTATGAAGACGGTTTTGATCTACATCTTTAACAAGCGATAATCCAATAATTGCTTGCGCAGTACTATTTGAATTTTCTTGTCCATCAGCTGAAAAACCGCCATTTTGCAGCTGTTCGTTATATAAATACGCAACAGCTTTTTGTATAGCTGGTTTCACATCTGATCGCTCTTGATAAGGAGCTAATGCTGATAAAACCATACCTGTTACATCAACGCTACTAGCACTATCTTTACTACCTGAACTATTATAAGTCCATCCACCGTCTGTATGCTGATTATTTAACAGTGCTTCCACTAGAGCAACTCTGTTCCATTTTGATTCAACTGGAATCTCATACTTCTTCGTATCAAATGCAAGTAAAGCAAATGCATAACCTGTAACAGAATTCACTTTATCTGACTCATACAATTTTTGAACTAAATTATGTCCACCTACATTTTTAGGGTCTGCACTCATTGCATTCATCATAATAATTGTTCTAGCTAAATCTGTCGCTGAAAAACGGTTAATACGCTTTTCTACTTTTTCAGTTACTGACTTAACATAATTTAATTTTGCCTCAATTGGCACATTCTTTCCAGAACGAGAAAGCGCTACAGCTACCCAATCACTTTCAATTCCATCTTGTAACATCTTGTCTGATGTTTTAGAAATGGCTTCATTTAATTGTGCACTTGGAACTTGAATGTTCTCTTGCTGTGGTTGTTCTGTTTTTTTATCATCTTGACCTTCTGGTTTTGGATCAACTGTCGGTTTACCATTTTCACCTTCTGGTTTTGGATCGACTGTCGGTTTACCATTTTCATCTTCCGGTTTTGGATCGACTGTCGGTTTACCATTTTTACCTTCTGGTTCTGGTTCTTCTGTTTTGCCACCGTTAGGTTCTTCTGTTTTACACGTCCCGAACTTATCTAACGTTTCTTTCAATGTTTCCTGGCTTATATTGCTCCAGTCTGAAACAAAGCGAAAGACAACAACATCTCCAGATTTTAATTTATAACTATCTGCTCCGACTTCTGCAGACTTATCATTTACATCATACAGCCAAGCACTTGTAGCCCCGGCCATTAAACCGTCAATTCCTTTTACATATGTTCCAAACGACATCGTTTCAGATTCTACCTTGTCCCCCATGACCTTTTGCAGCAAACTTAAAGCTGTTTCCCCATCTTTAATTTGCTCTTCTTTCGGGCATAACATAATGCCTTTTTGTGATTCCCCAATAATTGCAAGTTTTGCTGTATTTTCTTCAGCAAACGTAATATGTACTGTATTCGCAAAAGAAACAAATACAAGTGTCACTGCCATTAACGACGTAAGCAGCCACTTTTTCAACATTGCCATCCCAAAATTTCCTCCCTTACTACCATTTACACAAAAAAAGGCCCTTCAAGGGCGTGCGATTGACACTCTCTTTTTGTAAGTGTCGAACAAAAATGTACAACACCTCCTACCCGCATTATTCGCGGCTATATTTGTATAGGAAAAATAATTTTGTTTATGAACGTATCATTGTGATAACATTCACTTTTCTTGGCACAACTTACTTCCATTTAAGTTATCGTAAAACGATAAACCTATACATTCTGTAAATTTTAAATTTCTGTATTATTTTACTATTGACAAAGAATTTTGTCCATGCTTTATCGGATTTATTTTCTAAGAATAATAACTTATTAACTCTTAACTATGTAAACTCTTTTCACTAATAATGACGCCATCTTCATCCGCATAAACATATTCATTTGGATTCCAATCCACTTGTCCAAAATGCAATGAAATATTTCGTTCTCCTTTTCCTTCTTTCACACTTCTATTTGGCATTGTCCCTAACGCTAAAATACCAATATTAATATTCTTTAGTTCACTAGAATCACGAACATACCCATTCACAATAATTCCTGCTAGCTTTCTTTCTTCCGCAATAGCTGCCAAATTATCACCAAGTAACGCACAATTCCTAGACGCCCCGCCATCAACAACTAATACTGTTCCTTCTGGTAATGTTTGCAATCCTTCCTTCACTAGTACATTATCATCTTTCACTTTTACAGTTGCAATTTTCCCGTGGAATTGTTCTTTCTTCCCAAAAGACCGAAAAGACTGGCGACATATTTGTAATTCCTTTTCAAATTCATCACATAGATCTGTAGTTTTCCACATCTTGTTCCCTCTTTTCCTTTTTCTTTCTACATAACATATTCTTGGCTTATTATCGTTTCCCTGTCTAATATTGCAATAATTTGTATGTACGGGAAAAGGATACAAAAACTATTGCCTTAAGAAGCTACCTTTATTATAATCTATTTCACGGATTAAATTCAGAATATTAAAATTAATGAGGTGAAGAAGGAGGAATTTTATGCAAATACAAACTGGGGCAAAAAAACAACCTAGTAAACAAAAGTTTAAAATGCCTGATGCGTACGTACTACTATTTTTTATTGCCTTACTTTGCGCCATTGCTACTTATTTCGTTCCCGCTGGAGAATTTAAAAGAGTTACAAATGGGACCGTTACAACGACAATACCGGGAAGCTATCATTCTGTTCCACAATCACCTGTAGGATTTGTTTCTTTTTTTACCGCTATTGAAAAAGGAATGACACTTGCTGCTCCTATTATCTTTCTAATTTTATTTACAGGTGGAGCCATTGCAATTCTTGAAAAGACAGGTGCTCTTGACGGTTTAATCTATCATGTTATTAACAAATTTCGTAATCAGCAATTACTTTTCATATGTATTGTCGCCGCACTTTTTTCTATTCTTGGAACGACTGGCATTATCGTTAATTCAGTTATCGGTTTTATCCCCATTGGTATCATCGTTGCACGCACATTAAAATGGGACGCTATCGTCGGTGTAGCAATTATTTATTTAGGCACTTATGCTGGTTTTAACGCTACTATTTTATCCCCCTCACCTTTAGGCATTTCACAAAAGATCGCAGAACTTCCGATGTTTTCGGGAATTGGTTTACGCACAGCTATCTATATATCTTTTTTACTTGCCACTATCCTTTATATTAATTGGTATGTAAAGCGCTTGAAAAAATCGAATAAAGGAAGCATTCTTGGCGACAACTGGTTTCCAAGTAACGCTCTTTCAAGCGAAAAAGAAGCAGAGAAAAAAGAAGTTCCTTGGACGATACGTCATAAATTAATTTTACTCGTTTCAGCTTTATCATTAATTGCATTTTTAATAGGCGCTTTTCGTCTACATTGGACGGACGCAGAAATGACCGCTACTTTTATTTTCATAGCAATTACAGCCGGAATAATAGGTGGCATGAAAGCAAACGATATCGCTTCTACTTTTCTAGCGGGCTGCCAAAATCTCATATATGGTGCTTTAATCGTCGGAATGGCTCGCTGTATTTCAGTCATTTTAGAACAAGGAAAATTACTTGATACAATCGTTAACCAGCTCGCACAGTCTCTTGAAGGACAAAGCCCTGTATTTGGCGTTATCGGTATGTACGTAAGTAGTGCTGCATTACATTTCCTTATTTCATCCGGGACAGGAGAATCGGTTATTTTTATTCCGATATTAGCTCCATTAGCTGATTTCATGCACATTACACGCCAAGTTACAGTACAGGCTGTTATGCTCGGCGAGGGTGTAGTAAACTGCCTTAATCCAACTTCCGGTGTTTTAATGGGCGTTCTCGCAGCAAGCGGGATTTCTTATGGAAAATGGATTCGTTTCATGGCTCCACTTGCACTCATTTGGTTTATCATAGGACTTGTTTTTCTTATTGTTGGGGTGAATATTGAGTGGGGACCTTACTAAATACTTAACTTGATAAATAAGTACTATCGTTCCATATAAATATCTATTCTATTTCCCTCACTAGTCCTATAAAAATCATTTATTCTAGTAAAAATATAAGAAGGGATTGATCATAATGATCAATCCCTTTTATCAAAATATAATACCTTTAAAGATCTTAGTTCCAGATTTTATTTACCCATTCAGGATGATCAATAAAAGGATTGCGGTTATGTTGATATTTTGTAAAAATCACTTCATTACGCTTTCGCTCTAAATCATCGACCGGGTCTTGTTCATTCCATTTTAATAAGACAGATAGTTTCCCCATGTATGGATCTTTATTGTTATTTACTTTTTCATTCAGTTCTAAATCTATTTCGCTGTTGTCTCCCTCGTAACGAACAGCCATATAAAACAGCATTCTAGCAATATCTCCTTTTACACTATCACGAGGTTCCCAAGAATCACTATCATATTTACACTCTGTCGCTTCAGAATGATTCACACCACCATTATCAAAATCTAGATTTCCACGTGAACTATTTACAGATACATCCGTCGCTCTTAAATGATGTAGATCTGTTCCAGGTCCTGCAGTCGTTCCAAAGTCACCGTGAGATTTTGCCCAAACATGCTCTCGGTTCCAGTTATTTACTCCTGATCCATTCGTAAGTTTCCCTTGCGAACGACCAGTATATAAGAGTATCACATTATTTTTATTATTTGGATCTTCATCAGTATCTCTTAGTGCTTCCCAAACCGCACTGTATGATAACTTTGTATGATTATCAATAATATTATGCAGTTCCTTCTTTAATTCTAACCCCGTTTTTCCTATTGCGTTATTATAATATGTATCGTCATAATTTTTCACAATAATCTCTTGTGCTGATGCAGAAGCTACTTCACCGTGTATAGTATCTGTGAATGATAGAGATGCAGAACCTAAAATAAAAAATGAAGACAGTGTAATCATAGCAATCTTTGTATTTCGAAACTTCATATACCCATTTCCCCTTTAAAATATAATTTGAAGCTATTCACTAAAAAATGCTTTCTAACTCCCGAAACCTTTTAGAAACCCATACCCCTTTTCTGTTTATTTAATACAAGACTCTATCCAGTCTGTATCACTTCTAAACTTTTTATTTATTCACATTCCAAACAATTTCACTTTTAACAAGAAATATCCTTCTCCTATAAAGATTATTAAAATATTCTTTACAATTTAAAAGTAGTTTAATATTAACTTATAAATTTAAATTTATTTATGCAATAATGCATATTTGATAAATACTTTAAAAAACAGTTTGAATAAAATGCATTCAAAGAAAACCGTGCCACAAAACAGATACAATCTAAGACAGAAATAATAAAAATCAAGATGATAGCTCGACTTTTCCCTTTTCCATAACTGTCTTTATTTTTGTGTAAAACCTTTCTTTCTCTGAATAATACGCACAAAAATAGATTGGATACCATGTAGGCACCAATCTATTTTAATTAAAGAAACTGTGTCAATTCTGCGTTCACAACACGTTGTGCAGTAATAATAACATTTTCAGCTGTTAGTCCATAAACACTATATAGTCCACCAGGTTGATTAGGAACAATTTGAACTTCATATTCAAATGCTTGTCCAAAAGTAGGATGAACTAAACTTAGAGTTGCAAAAGTAGAAGCATTAGAATTCACATTGAAGTTTACCTGTTCAATTAATACTAATGAACCGTCAAGTCTAAAAACTCTAGCTACTCCAGTAAGTGGGCCCGCAGTACGGTTAAGGATCTTCACCCTAACTTTATTTGCGTTAGCAGGTTGATTTCCTACGTTTTCAATTGGTCCTGTAGTAAGAGCCATATAACATCACCTCCATTATATTGTTATGATATTCATTCATACGTATTAACGTTATAATCTAATTACTCAATTTATTTAAAATAAAAAGAAGCTTCAAATTCTATTATATTTAGGTCATAGATATTAAACTTAATAAAAAGGCATCTAGCTAAGATTTTGAAGTGCTACAAAATCAAAAATTTTATATCACCACAGTTTTCTACGAGAATCCAGTGAACAGCTTATTTACATAATTTTCGTTATTGGAAGTAAACACCAATAAATAAGCGTATTACTATTCTTTAAATGAGTAACAGCTCTAAAATTGATTTTTAATAGAGAAAAAGGGTTACAGATTCGATTGTAACCCTTTTTCCAAATATTTTTTGTTTTATACGATTTCTATAATGATTACAGGACTGAAGTATGATTCAAAATAGCATTGATTATATGATTCCAATCGTCACAGTGAATCTCGTGACCCGATCCTTCTAAGGGTAATAACACAGCATGCGGAATTTCATTAACAAGAGCAAGACCATGCTCGTATGAAAGCACTGTATCTTCTGTACCATGGATAACCAAAGTAGGTATATTGATTTCTTTTAATCTCCCCTCATAAGAATCCTCACCTTTAAGAAGGGAATGATTAAACATACTGAGTAGATTATTTGCCCGTTTTATTTCGTTTTCTACCTGCTTATAAGCCCTCTTCTTATCGAATTTATGCTTTGAACCACAAAGTAATGCTGATCCTGCAACCAAGTAATTTGCAACAGATTCTTCATCCGACCAATTTAGTTTGGCCGCATTAGTATGGTAAGCGAGTATCTTTTCATCGATCGGAGGCAAATTTCGGTCGTTATCTTCAGAACCAAAAATACCTGATGCAATCAAAGTTATACTTATAACTCTCTCAGGGTTCCTTAAGGCTACAATTTGAGCAATCATTCCACCTAATGACATTCCAACAATATGTGCTTCGTCAATATGATATGCATCGAGTACCCCAATCGCATCATCAGCCATATCTACCACAGTATAGTGGGAACTCCCCGGTTCATAAGTAGTTGACCGTCCGACATCTCTATTATCATAACGAATAACATATCGGCCCGTATCAGCTAATTGTTGACAAAATTCTTCATCCCAATAAACCATTGAACACATGGCTCCCATAATTAGTAAGACTGCTGGATCTGCTGAATTACCAAAGCTCTCTGTACATATATCAATTTTATTAATTTTAATAATCTGTTCAGTCATGATTAACTCCTCATTTCATTCGTATTTAGTTAATAAAAAAAGACACAACCAAATAAACCCACACATTTTGAAAAAAATAGTCAGGCATAACGAATTGTGTTTAAAATTAACGTAAACGAATGAACTTGATAATCATGTTAAACACTCTCCTATATAATGAAAATAAGGATAAAACCCTTATTTTCATTATAACATAGCTCTATCAGTAGTAATATAGGTTCATTTCTTCTTATTTTATAGTTAAAAAAGTAATTTTTACTGTATGAATCTGCACTCTTAGTTGAAGAAAAGACGATGTATACAATGTCCAAACCAAATTAATATAACGTCTTATTATCAGTAGTTAATACATCTAGAAGTCTAAAAAACATCCTCCAGTTAAGTACTCTGGAGGATATACATATTTCCATAATCATATTCTTACAAGAAGCCACACAAAATGAAACCTCTTTAGTACCCAAAAGGCTTACTCTTATCTATTAATAACTGTACATCGTCTTGCTCCTCTACAGATTAAACGCTCGGCTTCTCTTAATGAAATTGGAACAAGTACAGCTTCATCAACATCGTCTTCTACAT